>JGI12316J14372_10000028_pt1 | contig 407084 bp, 396 predicted proteins | sample MarCyaLeptolynsp_FD_14372 | JGI IMG/M metagenome (IMG submission 14372)
CGGCGCCCGTGTGCAGATGTTCCACGGCCTGGCATTGCTTGCGATGGCTGGATTATCGGTGGGCGGCTGGGCGGCCAAGTGGCTCGGGGTGGCCGGTTGGGGCTTTTTCCTGGGGGCGGCGCTCTTTGCCGGGTCCCTCTATCTCAGAGCCGCTGCCGGTTTCGCGGCCGTGGCCCCCGTGACCCCGATTGGGGGAGCCCTTTTGATCCTAAGCTGGATCTGTCTGCTGATCTGCGGTGTGGGTCTTGCCTGGAAACGGCCTTAGGCGGCGCCAACCTTCTGCGTTTCCATCGATGGTATTCCGTCCTCCGCATAGATTCCATGCAGCGTATCGAGGACCTGCCGGACGTCGGGGGTGGCTATGGAGTAATAGATCGTCTGCGCTTCCCGGCGGGTGTTGACCAGCCGGTCTCGGCGCAGTTTCGCCAAATGCTGCGACAACGCGGACTGACTCAATCCAACGAGATCGCAAAGCTCATTGACCGAGTGTTCGCGCTGCGACAGGTGGCAAAGAACAGTCAGTCGGCGTTCGTTGCCCATGGCCTTGAGCAGACGGCTCGCGCGTGGTGTAACGGGCAGGAGCGCAGCATAGCTCATGGTAGTGTCTCCACTGATCAACTAGGGCTAAATATATATATCACTAATAATAGCAAACTTACGACTTATTGGCGAAAGCTTTTCTGCATGATCTGCCTTGCGCGAATTTTCTAAATCAAGAGGTCTATTTTCAAGGATATCCTAACATGCCGATGACGGAATTGGATACGAAAGGCCTGCGTTGCCCGCTGCCCGTGTTACGGGCACGAAAGGCCCTTAAGGGTCTGGAGACTGGTGCAATTCTAAGGATCGAAGCCACCGATCCGGGCGCTGTTCAGGATTTCAGATCGTTTTGCGATACGACCGGACACGAACTTGTGAACAGCGGTGAAGCGGACGGCATCTTTACTTTCGAGATACGAAAGACCGGATAGCTCCGTGCGAATCGCCCAAATCTTCCGCCTCGGAAGGCTCGGCGGCAGGCCGAATCGGGGAAAAGCCGGATTTACTCTCCCGCGGCCAATTCCGTCTGGTTTGTGGATTTCGCTCTCTTGGCGGCCCGGGTCTCTAGCGGGCCGACGATCAGGCTGAGCAGCGGCGGCACGATGAGAAGCGTCAGGACCGCCGAGAGCGACAAGCCCGCCACGACGACCGACCCGAGACCTCGATAGAGTTCCGAGCCCGCCCCCGGGAAGAGAACCAACGGCAGCATGCCGACCACCGAGGTCAAAGTGGACATGAAAATCGGTCGTATCCGATTGCGTGTTGCCTCGGCGATGGCCGCTTCGGCGCTCATACCCTCCGAGCGCAGGTGATAGAGCGTCTGGTGCACCAGCAGGATCGCATTATTCACGACAATCCCAATCAGGATGACGAAGCCGAGGAGCGTCAGCATGTCCAAAGGCTGAAGCACGAAAAGATTGAGGATCGAGAGCCCGGCCACGCCGCCCGCCGCGGCGAGCGGAACCGAAAGCAGGATCACGAGGGGGTAGAGGAAGCTCTCAAACAGCACCGCCATGACCAGATAAACGATGGCGACGGCGAGCAGCAGGTCGATCACCATGGCATTCCAGGTTTCGGTCAGCTTATCGGCCGTTCCCGAGACCTGGATCTTCACGCCCGGGGGGACACCTTCCTGCAGCAGCGCCTCCGTGACGTCGCGGTCGACCATTTCCAACGCCTCTTCGAGCGCCAGATCGGGACGCGGCACGATTTCCAGGGTGATTGTGCGGAACCTCTCGCGGTGGCGGATCTCCGTCGGTCCCGCCGTGAGCAACACCTCCGCCAGGGACGCCGTCGGCAGGATCTGGCCGCTTGGCGTCACAACGGGCAGCGAGGCGATCCCCTGGGTTTCGGTGACGTTTCCTTCCGGGCCCATCAGCATCAGATCCAGACGCTCGTTCCCGACCGTGACTTCGGCGACACGCAATCCGTCGTTGAAGGCGTCGATCGCCTGCGCCAGCTCGACCGCCGTCACGCGGCTATCCGCCAAGCGCAGCCGGTCCGGCAGCACCCGGACTTCGGGCGCACCCAGTTCCAGGCCGGGGTTGGGCCGGAACTGATTGCCTTCCTGCAGTGGCAGGATCTGGAAGATCTTGCCGGTGGCGCGGCCGGCGACCTGAAGAATGGTTTCCAGGTCCGGCCCCGAGATATCGAGTTCAATCTTCCGTCCGCCGCCGAACCCACGGCCGAAGAGCGAGAGCTGATTCATCAGGCCGAAGGTTCCAGGCTCCCGGTAGACCGGATCGGAGAGAATAGGTTTGAGCTCGGAGGCCCGTTGCGGATCGACAGCCGCCGCCCCCACGAAGGTGCTGCTGCGGGTGGCTACAAAGAAAAAGCGGTCGATTTTCGGGGGTTCGTCCGGGCCCGATTCAGGGCCCGTCTCAAGCGCCCAATGGGGCTTTGTCGCTTCCTCGATCCGCTTTGCCATGTCCGTCATGGTGCCGAGGTTGTAGCCCGGCGGCGGGATGATGATGCCGAACATGAGATTGCGGTTGCCTTCAGGCAAGTATTCCAGCTTCGGAAGGTACTTCCATGTCCCGACGGCCGCCGTGGCGGTGACGAGGATGACAACGGAGGCCGCGAGAAAGTGGCTGCGCGTTATCCCGCGAACGAAGGCGAGGACGGCGCGGACAAAGAGGGTCGCGATACCGTCAAAGACCGGGACATGCAGCCGCGAAACTTCGCTGCCGGTGACGGCCCCCGGCAGCAGCCGGCTGGCGAGGGCGGGAAGGACGGTCACCGAGACAAGCAGGGACAAGAGCACCGAAACCGAAATGGCCACCGCGATGTCGCGGAACAGCTGTCCGACCTCGAGCTGCATCACGAGGATCGGGATGAACACCATGACGGTAGTCAGGGCCGAGACGAAGACCGCACCCCAAACCTGACGCGTTCCCTCATAGGCCGCGACCTTCCTGGATTTGCCCTGCTCCCGCAGGCGATAGATGTTTTCCAGGACGACGATCGCGGCATCCACGACCATGCCGACGGCAAATGCGAGTCCGGCAAGCGAGATGACGTTGATCGAGCGGCCCAGGGCGGCCATGGCGACGAAAGATCCGATGACCGATACGGGAATCGCCAGGGAGATGACAAGCGTCGCCCGAAAGGACCGCAGGAAAAGCAGCAGCACGAGGGCCGCCAGCGTGCCGCCGATCCAGATGTTCTGGCGAACCAGGCTGATCGCCGAGTTGATGTAGATCGTTTCCTTGTAGACCTGTTGGAGTTTCAGCCCCGCGTTGGGAACGTCGAAGGCGTTCAAGTCCTCGACCGCTTCCTCGATCCCCTCCATTGTCTCGATCACGTTGGCGCCGACCTCGCGCTTGGCGTTAAACGCAATGGCCGATTGGCCCAGCATGCGAATGGACGAGACAGGTTCCTTGTAGGCGAACTGGACCTCCGCGATATCGTTCACGGTCACGCGCGCTAGCCGGCCGGTCGCCGCGTCCTCATCGGAACGCAGGACGACACGGCGGATATTCTCGAGCGTATTGAGTTCGCCCTCGGTCCGCACGACGTAACGCCGCTTGCCTTCTTCGACATCGCCGGCGCTGACGGAGGTGTTGGCGCGGCGCAGGGCGTCGACGACGTCGCCGATAGTCAAGCGGTATTCGGCGATCAGTTCCGGCCGCATGATGACCTGGATCTCGCGCTCACTGCCGCCGTAGATCGTGACCTCAGCGACGCCCGAAACCCTTTCGATCCGCTCCTGGACAATATCCTCGACGAAGTCGCCGTATTCGTGAATGGGCCGCTCGTTGCCTTCCTGGCGTGTGATAATGAACCAGGCGATAGGGCTGTCTTCGCTGCCCGCGGTGCTCAAGGTCGGTTCGTCCGCTTCTTCCGGGTATCCGGTGACGCGGTCAAGCCGGTTCGACACAAGCAACAGCGCCCTGTCCATGTTGGTGCCGACGTCGAATGTGAGCTGTATCCGTGACTGACCCTGCAGCGACTGGCTCGTGATCTCGGCCAGGCCGTCGATGCCCTTGAGGACCTCTTCCTGGCGGTTGGTGATTTCCCGCTCGGTCTCCGCTGGGGCGGCGCTCGGCCAGTTCGTCCGGACACTGATGATCGGCCGGTTAACGTCCGGCGCCAACTGGATAGGAATGGCTTCCAGGGCGACGAGGCCGAACATCACCACCATCAAGACCGCTGCCACGACGGCGATCGGTCTTTCGATGGCGATACGTGTCAGGGTCATGTGGAATTACCGCCGATACGGACCTTTGCCCCGGGCTGCAGACGCTCATTGCCCCGGGTGACGACCAAGTCGCCCTCGCGGAGCCCGGAGGTGACCTCCAGGCGGCTGCCGACGGCCGCACCGAGTTTTACGGGCCGAACCTGCGCCGTATCCCCTTCCACGACATAAACGACGGCGCCGGCGGGCCGCTGCACCAGGGCATCCTTATGGACGGTGGTCACCTGCCGGGGGGAGCCGATGGGGATTTCGACAGTGACCGTCTGGGCATCCGCCAAGGGCTTGCCGATATCGCCGAACCGCGGTGAGAAGCGCACCGCCCGCGTCCGGGTGAGAGGGTTCTCGGACGGCACGATCGAGCGGACCACGGCCTGATGACGCGTGCCGTCGGCCAGGGCCGCCCAGATCCTCGTGCCTGCTTTCAGGCCGGAAAGCCGCTCATAGGGCACGTCTGCCTCGATCTCGAGGGAGGTATCGGAAATCATGTGGACGATCGCGTCGCCCGTCATGACATAGGCGCCGGTTTCCGTAATGCGCTGCGTAACGACACCGTCGTAGGGCGCCCGGATATCGGCATCGAAGAGGTAAATCTCGTAAAGCCTGAGCTCCGCTGCCGCGGTGGCAATGGCCGATTCGGCCTTGCGCACTTCCGCGTTTGCGATGGCCACGTTCTGGCGGGCATCGTCGTAGCGGGCTTGAGAGAAGGCCGCGGATTGCTTGAGTCTCTCTACCCGCTCGAGATCCTGCTGGGAGAGGGCCAGCTCCGCCTTGCTTGTCGCCAGATCGCTACGCGCCTCTTCCAGGGTGCCGGCCCGGAGGTCGCGCTGCGCCTGCAGCGCCGCGCGATCCAGGGTCGCGATAATTTGATCGGCCTGGACCCGGTCTCCGACGTCGACATGGAACTCCTTGACCGGCCCATTGATACGGGCGGCGACGACACCGGACTGCCGCGCAACCAGCCGACCGATAACCGGAACGGTCTGGGACAGCGGCTCCGTAATGACCTTGTCGACACCGACGACCTGCGTGTCCTGTGCCGCGGCAGGCCAAGCCACAGCCCAAAGGCAGACAGCGAGCAGGGCGAGCGCGCCACGGGCCGCCCTTGCGGGGCCGCTTCGGTCAGCAGCGCTGTGTCTCAACTGTTCCATTGAGCTAACTGGGGTCCATCAAAAAGCTGAGTGATTGTAATCCAATGATTTGGACCTGGTATGATTCCGAGTCAATAGGCCATCCTTGCTTGGGTTGCCGCGGAATCTGGCATATACCTTCGGATTGCGCCGCGAATCGCTGCTTCGAGGTCCGCGGCATTCAATGAGCTCCAGTTGTATGACGACGATACTTTACACGCATTCGGCATGCCAGGACCATGATCCGGGTCCGATGCACCCCGAGAATCCCGGTCGCCTGGCCGCCATCGGCAAGGTCCTCGACGGGACGGGGTTCGAGGGCTTGGAGCGCCGCGAGGCGCCGCGCGCGGAGCAGGCCCAGATCGCCCGGGTGCACCCGGCCGCCTATGTCGAAGCGGTCCTGGATGCGGTGCCGGACAGCGGCTACGTCGGCCTGGACGGCGATACCATTCTCTCGCCCGCGTCCGGGGAGGCCGCCTTGCGCGCGGCGGGCGCCGCGGTGGCCGCCGTCGACGCCGTGGCGGGCGGCGAGGCCCAGAACGCCTTTTGCGCGACGCGTCCGCCGGGCCATCACGCGGAACCGGCCCAAGCCATGGGCTTTTGCGTCTTCAACAACGTCGCGGTTGCAGCACTCCAGGCCCGCGAAGTGCATGGTTATCAGCGGGTCGCGGTGGTCGATTTCGACGTCCATCACGGCAACGGCACCCAGGCAATGTTCTGGGACGACGCGGAGCTGTTCTACGCCTCGACCCATCAGATGCCGCTCTATCCCGGGACGGGGCGGGCGACGGAAACCGGGGTTGCCGACAACATCGTCAATGCGCCGCTGGATCCGGGGGCGGGCTCCGTCGAGTTCCGTCGCGCCATGGAACGCATCGTGCTGCCTGCGCTGGACTCATTCGATCCCGATTTTCTTATGATCTCCGCCGGTTTCGACGCGCACCGCGATGATCCCTTGGCGGGGCTGTCCTTCGACGATGAGGACTATGTCTGGGTAACCAGGAAGCTGATGGGCGTCGCGGACCGCTATTGCGACCGGCGGCTGATCTCCGTCCTTGAGGGCGGCTACGATCACGCGGCGCTGGCCCGCAGCGTGGCCTTGCACGTCGCGACCCTGATGAAGGGATGACGCCGGAAGCGGCAACGCGTCACGGCGCACGAGTTGTTAGAGTATGAGGCTATCGGAGTAGGTATGTCGGACGATTCCATTCCATCTGATATTCGCAAGATGTCCTTTGAAGACGCTTTGGCGGAGCTGCGCGGCATCGTGCAGAATCTGGAATCCGGCCAGGGCAAGCTGGACGATGCGATCAAGGCCTATGAGCGCGGCGCGGCGCTGAAGCGGCATTGCGACACCAAGCTGCGGGAAGCCGAAGCGAAGATCGAGAAGATTTCACTCAACGCCGACGGCGGGGCCAAGACCGCGCCGCTGGATGTGGACTGAGACCTGCCTTGTCCCGCTTGCAGCAGGCCCTTTCCGGCCATGCCGCCGCGGTGGAGCAGATGCTGCAGAACCTGCTGCCGGCGGTAGCGGGACCGCGCGGCAAGGTGCTCGATGCCATGCGCTATGCGGCCCTCTTCGGCGGCAAACGCCTGCGCCCCTTCTTGCTGATGGAAACCGCCGCGCTGTTCGGCGTGCCCGCCGCGCAATCCTGCCGGGCCGCCGCGGCGCTGGAAATGGTCCACTGCTACAGCCTGGTCCACGACGACTTGCCGGCCATGGACGACAGCGAATTGCGGCGTGGCCGCCCGACCGTCCATAAGGAGTTCGGGGACGCGGTCGCCATCCTGGCCGGTGACGGCCTGCTGACCGAAGCCTTCGCGGTCTTGGCCGACCCAGCCTGCCATCCCGACAGCGCGGTCAGACTGGACCTGGTCGCCGGACTGGCGGCGGCGGCCGGCGCGGGGGGCATGGTTGGCGGCCAGATGATCGATATCGCGCCCGAACGGTCCGGTCTCGATCTTGACGGCATCAAGGACCTGCAGCGCCTAAAAACCGGCGCAATAATCGAATACGCCTGCGACGCCGGGGCCATTCTGGGCCAGGCTGACGAGAACGAACGCAGCGCGTTGCGGCGTTACGCGGCGGATCTGGGCTTGGCATTCCAGATAGCCGACGACCTGCTCGATGTGCTGGCCACGCCGGAAGAGCTCGGGAAGCCGACAGGTCAGGACAGGGATCTTGAGAAAGCCACCTTCGTTGGGCAGCTCGGTATCGAGGCGGCGCAGGCCGAAGCCGGCCGGTTGGTGAGTCAAGCCCGGGAACGGCTTGATATTTTTGTTGAAAAGGCCGACCTTTTGCGGGACGTCGCGGGTTTCGTGATCGAACGGCGGTCCTGATGATCCGGTGGAAGCGTCGCCGCCGGGGAAACGCAGTGGGGGCTGTGGGACGCTGTGCCCGGAGACACCGGGGCGGGGCCGAACTGGGTTAAGAGGTAGACGTGAGCGGTATCGGACATAACAGCAAGACGCCGTTGCTGGACGGGGTTTCCAGCCCGGCGGATCTGCGCAAGCTTGAAGAAGGTCAACTGCGGCAGTTCGCGGACGAGCTTCGCCTGGAGACAATCAATGCCGTTTCGACCACCGGGGGCCACCTTGGGGCCGGATTGGGTGTCGTCGAGCTGACCACCGCCGTGCACTACGTCTTCAACACCCCGGAAGACATTCTGATCTGGGACGTCAGTCACCAGTGCTATCCGCACAAGATCCTCACCGGGCGTCGCGACGGCATACGCACGCTGCGCCAAGGGGGCGGCTTGTCCGGCTTTACGAGCCGCCAGGAGAGCGAGTTCGATCCCTTCGGCGCTGCGCACAGTTCGACTTCGATTTCGGCTGCCTTGGGTTTCGCCGTCGGACGCGATTTCCAGAAGAAAGACAACAACGTTATAGCGATCATCGGCGACGGTGCGATGAGTGCCGGCATGGCCTATGAAGCGATGAACAACGCCGGCGCAAGCCACAGCCGCCTGGTTGTGATCCTCAACGACAACGATATGTCGATCGCACAGCCGGTCGGCGCGATGAGCGCCTATCTGTCGCGGCTGATCTCCTCCAAGTCGTTTCACTCCATGCGCAAGTTGGGCAAGGAAGTGGTGCGCAAGTTCCCAACGCCGTTCGATACCTATGCCAAGCGGGCCGAAGAGTTCGCGCGCGGCATGCTCACGGGCGGCACGCTGTTCGAAGAATTGGGCTTCTTCTATGTCGGCCCGATCGACGGACATAATCTGGACCATCTGTTGCCGGTGCTGAAGAACGTTCGCGACACAAACTTCAGCGGGCCCGTGCTGATCCATTGCGTCACCAAGAAGGGCAAGGGCTACGATCCGGCGGAGGCCGCCGACGACAAATACCATGGTGTCGCGAAGTTCGATGTCATCACCGGAAAACAGGCCAAGCCAGCCCCGAAGGCGCCGGCCTATCAGAATGTTTTTGCGGACGCCCTGATAGCGGAAGCGGAAGAGGACGAAAGCATCGTGGCGGTGACGGCAGCCATGCCCTCCGGCACCGGCTTGAACAGGTTCGCCGACCGCTTTCCGGACCGTACGTTCGATGTCGGCATTGCCGAGCAGCACGCCGTGACCTTCTGTGCGGGCATGGCTTGCGAGGGACTGAAACCTTTCGCTGCAATCTATTCGACTTTCCTGCAGCGCGCCTATGACCAGGTGGTACACGACGTCGCGATTCAATCCCTGCCGGTTCGTTTCGCCATCGACCGCGCCGGTATGGTCGGCGCCGACGGAGTCACGCATCAGGGCAGCTACGACATCACCTATCTGAGCTGTCTGCCGAAGTTCGTCGTCATGGCGGCGGCGGATGAGCTCGAACTGGTCAACATGGTGGCGACCATGTGCCAGATCGACGACCGTCCTTCAGCCGTGCGCTATCCGCGCGGCGAGGCGACGGGTCTGCTCGAGATTCCCGCGCGCGGCACGGCGTTGGAGATCGGCAAGGGACGAATCCTGCGGGAAGGCACGCGGGTCGCGCTGCTGTCTTATGGGACGCGCCTGGGCGACTCTCTGGCGGCGGCGGACGAACTGGCGGCGCACGGCCTATCCACCACAGTTGCCGATGCCCGTTTCGCCAAGCCGCTGGACGAAGACCTAGTGCGTCAACTGGCGCGGGAGCACGAGTTCCTGCTGACCGTGGAGGAGGGTGCCATCGGTGGCTTCGCGACCCAGGTCATGCAGTATCTCGCGCTCGAGGGCCTGCTGGACGGCGGGTTGAAGTTCCGGCCTCTGACTCTGCCAGACCACTTCATCGACCATGATTCTCCGGCCAATCAAATCTCGTCAGCGGGTCTGGACAGGGCCGGTATCGTCGCAGCCTGTCTTCGAGCGTGCGGTCAGGCCAGCGACGAAACGCAAACCGTACGAGCCTAAACAACAAAGCGGACGTCCGTTTTCTCCTGATGCCCTTTGGTGGTCAGAGGGCATTGGTGCCGCTCGTGAATCTGGTAGTGTGCACCGATGGCGAGAACACAAATTCCAGATGCCGGGGGCGGGATCGCGCCTTCGCCAGAAGTGCCCGCGCAAGCTTGGCGCAATGAGATCATTGCCACATTGAAATTGGCTGGCCCGCTGGTCCTGACCCAGCTTGCCGTGATTTCACTCAACGCCACAGACGTCGTGATGATGGGGTGGCTCGGCCCCGAGTTTCTCGCTGGCGGCGCCCTGGGCAACAACCTCTACATGCCGCTGTTCCTCTTCGGGCTGGGCATCGTCATTGCGGTTGCTCCTCTGACGGCCCAGGCCCTAGGGGCCGGCGACTCGACGGCGGTACGGCGGATCTTCCGGCAAGGGTTCTGGGTCGGCCTGGCGTTGGGTGTGCCGTTCAGCCTCGTCCTTTGGCAAGGGCGGCCCATTCTGCTGCTGTTCGGTCAATCCGAGGCGAATGCCCTGCTGGCGGAGGACTACCTGGACGCGGCGCTCTGGGGCCTCGTGCCGAGTTTTTGGTTCATCGTGCTCCGCGCTTTCGTGACGGCACATTCCCGGCCGCGTGCGGCACTGGTGGTGACGCTCGTCGGCGTGGTGGTCAACGCACTGGGCGACTACGTGCTGATGTTCGGCAAGTTCGGGTTTCCCCGCCTCGAACTGCTGGGCGCCGGCATTACGACCGCCATTGTGCAGACCTTCATGTTTCTGGCGCTGCTCGTCTTCGTGATTACCGACAAGAAGTTTAAGGAGTCGACGCGGGCGGTCTTCGCCCTGCGTCCGGACTGGACGAGGTTTCGCGAAATCCTCTCGGTCGGCTTTCCCATTGGCCTGACGGTCCTAGCGGAATCGGCCCTGTTTGCGACAGCCTCCCTGTTGATGGGTGTCCTCGGGACGAATGAACTCGCGGCACACGCGGTGGCCGTCCAGTGCGCGGCGATTGCCTTCATGATTCCACTGGGGATTGGGCAGGCCGTGACGGTGCGGGTGGGATTGGCGGTGGGACGCGGAGATCGCTTGGGCGTTGGGCGCGCCGGCTGGTGCGGCTTGGGGATCGGCGTCTGCGTCATGGTGATCCCCGCTGCGCTGTTCTGGTTCAGCGGCAACTGGCTGATCGGGCTTTACCTGGACGCCGGAGACGCGGCCAATCAGACCGTCGTGGCCTATGGGGTCGCGTTCCTCGCCATCGCCGGTTTGTTCCAATTCGCCGATGGCGCCCAAGTGATCCTGGTCGGGGCCTTGCGCGGCTTGAAGGACACGCGCATTCCCATGGTCATCGCCTATTTCGGTTACTGGATCATCGGCTTTCCGCTTTGCGCCCTGCTGGCGTTCGCTACGCCGCTGCGCGGTCAAGGCGTCTGGATCGGGTTGGCCGTTGGACTCATTGTCGTCGCGTTTCTGGCGGGACGCCGGTTCTTGCGGCGCGATACCCTCTGGGACCCGGCCACGGTCCGTGTCTAGGAGCAGGAAGACGAGGCTGGATGTCGCCCTCGTGGAGCGGGGGCTGGTGGAGTCCCGCGCGAAGGCTCAGGCGCTGATCATGGCCGGGAAGGTCTTTTCCGACACGCGCCGGCTCGACAAGCCGGGCCAGCAGATTTCAGACGACACGACCCTGGACGTGAAGGGGCAGGATCACCCTTGGGTCAGCCGCGGCGGGCTCAAGCTCGAGAAAGCCTTGCAGACCTTCGACGTCGATCCAACCGGCCTGATATGCCTCGACGTAGGGGCCTCCACCGGCGGCTTTACCGATGTGCTGCTGACCCATGGAGCGAAACGGGTCTATGCGGTCGATGTCGGTCACGGGCAGCTTGCATGGAAACTGCGCAGTGACCCCCGTGTGGTGGTGCTGGAACGCCAGAACGCCCGTTATCTGACGGAAAAGGAAGTTCCGGAGCCGCCGGACCTGATCGTCTGCGATGCCAGTTTCATCGGACTGGAGGTCGTTCTTCCGGCGTCACTGGCCCTGGCACGCCCGGGCGCCCAACTGATCGCCCTCATCAAACCGCAGTTCGAAGTCGGGAAGGACCGGGTCGGCAAGGGAGGCGTCGTGCGGGACCCCGCCCTTCACGCGGAGGTCTGCGCCCGCATCGAATTCTGGTTAAACGCCTTGCCGGGATGGGGCGTGATCGGCGTTACCGAAAGCCCGATTACCGGCCCCGAAGGCAACAAAGAGTTCCTGATCGTCGCCCGGCGCGACGTCTAGAGTGGTGCCCGCAGAATCTCCTGCCGCGGGTCCTGGGTCGCGCGTTCGAAGACCTCCACGGCCGGAGCCAGTATTCTGACGATCCGAGCCAGCCCGGATACCATGCCGCGGATTGCAGGGCTTTCGATCTCTTCGCCGAACAGGCCCTCCAGCAAAGCTTCGAAAGGATCCTGGCGCTCGGGAAAAGTCTCCAGGCGGACCGACCGGGCTGGGTCGATCTCCGCGGCATTGCGGGCCAGGACAAGAGCTTCGCGGTAGCCGCCCAAGGCATCGATCAAGCCCATCTCCAGCGCATCCTGCCCTGTCCAGACCCGGCCGCCGGCGGCTTTCATGACTTGATCCTCGGAGAGGTTCCGGCCCTGAGCCACCTTGGTCGTAAAGTCCTCGTAGGTGCGGTCCAGCATTGTACCGAAACGAGCCCACTCCTCGTCCGTAAAGGGCCTGTTGGCACTCCAGAAATCCGCGTTCGCGCCCGCCTTGACGCCGTCCCAATTGATGTCGAGGTGGTCCCACATGCCGGTGAACACAAGCTTTCCGGCCACGACCCCGATAGAGCCGGTGACGCTCCCGGGCTGGGCGACGATTTTCGTGGCAGGTGCCGCGACGAAGTAACCGCCCGAGGCAGCGACATTACCCATCGACACGATCACGGGCTTACCTTCGGTCCGGGCACGCACGATTTCGCGCCAGATCACGTCCGAGGCTACGTAGGAGCCGCCAGGACTGTCGACCCGCAGGAGAATCGCTTCGACGTCGTCATCCTCAATGGCATCGCTGATTGCTTCCGCGATGGTGTCGGAGCCCATCGCGACATCGCCGAAGACCGGATCGTTCTGGCTCTTCGCCAACACAATGGGACCCTGGCCCTGAATGAGCGCGATGACCGCGCCGTCTTCGCTGTCATCGTCTTCCGGGTTTGTAGCGCGCCAGTAGTCACCAAGATCGAAGAACTCCGCGTCAGCGCCGGCACGTGCCAGGAGTTCCTCACTCACTTCATCCCAATATCCCAGGCGGTCGGCCAGGCCGCGGTCCAATGCGGTTTGTGCCAGAAAGGGCGCGTTGTCGATGGCCTGCCGAACAGCGGCTTCGTCGATATTGCGGCTGGCGGCGATGGATCCGGCAACCTGGCCCAGCCAGGAATCCACGAGGCGCTGCAGATTGTTGCGCACCGGTTCCGGCATGGCGCTGTGGTTGAACATGTCCATGGCGCCCTTGTACTCCTCGCGTTGCGCCAGTTGCGGTTCGACGCCAATGCGGTTCATCGCTTCGAGGAGGAAGGGGCTTTGAAGCGAAAATCCGGTCAAATCGAGGCTGCCGGAGGGCTGGAGCCATACTTCAGTCGCCCCGCTGGCCAGGAAGTAGTGCAGCGTGCCGTTTCCGCCTTCGCCGAAGGTTTCCGCGAAGGAGACCGCGAACTTTCCAGTATTGCGGAAGCGGGAGACTGCATCGCGCAGTTCCTGAGCTTGCGCCAAACCCATCGTGCCGCGACCCGCACGCATCAGCAGTCCTTGTACCCGCGAGTCCCCAGCGGCGCGGTCCAGTGCGTCCAGCGTTTGCCGCAATCCTTGCACCCGGCCAAGGGAAGCGCGAGAAAGCGGATTGTCGGGCTTGGCTTCCACGATCCCCGGCGCCAGGTCGAGTACCAGGACCATGGATTCCGGCGCTTCCGGCGCGCTGGGTTTCAGACCGGCGACCTCTTCCCAGGCCAAGCTGGCGACAACCACCAGGGCGACCAGGAAAAAACCGACGGTCGCGAGCAATCCGACCAGGCACTTGAGAAGAAACATGATGATGCGCATGAGGCGACAATGAACCGCTTGCTGTTGGAAAGAAACCGCGTCTTGCTAGAGGCAAATGCTTGTTTCTGGAGGGCGAAACCCCTTTCGACGGGTGCCTCTAGAAGTTGGTTCCATATCCCTCGATTCGCAATGGTCTCTTCCGTGAAAAATTTGGGCGCAAGAAATCTGGGTATGAAAAAATCGGGGCGGCTGTCCGCGAAGCGCTCGGGAGAGGCGCGTTGAGACGGCGTGCCCGCAGCGGCGGCGCCCGGCAGGTCGAAGTCACCGTGGACAGAATTGCCGCACAGGGGGACGCGGAAGCGCAACTGGAGGGGCGGCCACTGTTTCTTCCGTTGGCGTTGCCGGGCGAAGTCCTGCGGGCCCGCGTGACGGCGGAACGCGGAGGCGCCTTTCGCGGCGAGATAACAGAACTTCTGGAAGCCTCCGCCGAACGGCAGGAGGCGCCCTGTCCGCACTTCGGGCCTTGCGGAGGCTGCGTGCTGCAGCATTGGAGCGCTGCCCCCTATCACGCCTGGAAGGAGGCCCAGGTCCGCCGCGCCCTGGGACAGCGCGGCTTGCCGGAGGAGATTGTGGCNCCCCTCGTCGCGATCCCGCCGGGAACGCGCCGCCGTACCACTCTGCGGCTCGAGAACGCTGGCGGACGCGCCCTGTTGGGGTATCGGGAGCGGCGCAGCCACCGCATTGTCGACGTCGAGGACTGCTTGCTGCTGACGCCCGGACTGCGCCGGTTCCTGGCGCCGCTTCGCGCGCAGATGCAGAGTCTGCTCGGCGGCGACAGAAAGAACTGCGATCTCGCGCTGACCGAATCGCCGCTCGGCCTTGATCTGTTGGTGATTGCCGCCTGGGAGGCGGACCTCACGGCGCGGGAATCCCTGGCGCAGTTCGCGGAGGTTCACAATCTCGCGCGGGTTTCCTGGCGCTGCGGCGACAATGCGTCGGAGCCCCTGGCGGTGCGGCGCCCGCCCGCGTTCGATTTCGGTGGTGTGCCGGCCGTCCCCGCGCCCGGGGGTTTCCTGCAGCCGACCGCGGAAGGGCAGGCCCTTCTGGTTTCCCAGATTCTGGAGTTCCTGCCGGAGTCGGCGTCGAAGGTCGCGGACCTCTTCGCCGGTTGCGGCACTTTCTCCTTCCCCCTTGCGGCAAAGGGCATGCAGGTCATGGCGGTGGAAGGAGACGGTCCTGCGGCTGAGGCGCTGGAAGCGGCGGCGCGGCAGCCGGAAGCGGCCAACCGCATCAAGGTGCAACGGCGGGACCTGACGCGCCAGCCCCTGTTGGCGGAAGAACTCGAAGATCTGGACTGTGTGGTCTTCGATCCGCCGCGCGCCGGGGCGAAGGAGCAGGTTGCTGCTTTGGCGGGTTCGTCAGTGCCGACAGTGATTGCGGTTTCCTGCAATCCGACGACTTTCGCGCGCGATGCGCGGCTGCTCGTGGAGGGCGGGTACAGCCTCATCGAGGTCGCGCCCCTGGATCAATTCCCGTGGTCGGGGCATGTGGAGCTGGTCGCCGCGTTCCGCCGCCAATCCTGATCGCGCCTTCGCACTGAACGCCGTTGGCGTCGCCTAGGCAGGCAGCGGAAGACGCCGTGCCGCGGGATAGAAGCGAATGAGTTCAAATGCGCCGTTGCGCCGCTCAATCACCATTCGAAAGGTCCCGCTACGCCGCCGTTCGAACCCCAGAACCGCTGGTGGGCGCGGTCCGTAGTCGAAGCGCAGCTCGATCTCGGCCTGCCAGCGCGTGCGCGTCACCGGCGTCACGTCGATGAGTTGGAATTCTTCCAGGACGGCGGCTTGATAGGGCAGCAGCCATAGCTGCCCTGTGTCGGACTTTGCCAGCGTTTCGCGCAGCAGGTCCTCGATCTTCGCTGCCGTCGGGGTTTCCGGCCATTCCGTTGCCTTCGTTGGCCATACAGATGCCGTTGAGAGCAACAGAAAAAAGAACAACGAGCCCAAAAGCGTCGATCGCATGTCACCTACCTCCGGACAACGGCCAACCTACCGACACTATAGCAGATGCTGCCCGTGGCTGGAGGCGAAACCACATGACATGTTTCGGGCAAGCGCGTTTCGACGTGCGCTTACGCTAACGCTCCGCCAACGCCAGCCGGGCACCGAGACCGGCGAAGGCGACGGCGAAGGAGCGCCGTAGCAGCGTCATCACGGTCGGTCGTCCGATGACGTAGGCGCGGGCGTAGGAGGCCAGGAGGCCGTAGCCGATAAAGACGATCCAGGTGAGTCCCATGAATATGAGACCCAGGACCACCATCTGAGGCGTCGGATTCGCGGCGGTGGGGTCGATGAACTGCGGCAGGAAGGCCAGGAAGAAAATCGAGAGCTTCGGGTTCAGCACGTTAATGGCCGCGCCCCGGCGCAGGATACGGCCCATGGCGCGCTCCCGCGCCGCGCCTTCGACGGGCAGCGCGCCCGATTCGCGCCAGGCGCACCAGGCCAGATAGAGCAGGTAGGCGACGCCGGCGTACTTCAAGAACTGAAAGGCAACGGCGCTGGTGTGCACGATGGCGGCCAGCCCGAGGATCGAAGCCGCGATATGAGGCACGATGCCGAAAGTGCAGCCGGTGGCGGCATAGATACTGGCCCGGCGGCCAAGGCCGAGACCGTTGGCGAGCGTGTAGATCACGCCGGTGCCCGGGGCGATGATGACGATCATCGACGTGATGAAGAACTCGATAGTCATTGAGCAACTGCCCCCTTGCTTGTCCCGCCGGCGGAATCGTGACCGGATTGCCGCGGCCAGCTTCCCCTGTCGATCATTTCCTTGCGGTCCGCTTCGGCCATGAGCCTCCAGCCCACTCTTTGGCTGGGGACCTTCGGGACCCAGCCGGTTGCGTCGCGGAAACGCGCGTTGGAGATGCGCTGACTGCGTCCCGCCACGTCCCGCAGATCCGCAGGCAGCGCCAGTTTGAGGAGCCAGCGCGGCAGGGTCCAGAGTTTCTTGCGGTCCACCGCCGCAGCCAATGCGGCAATGGATTCGGCCTGGGTGAGGGGTTCGTCGTCGACCACATCAAAGATGCCACCGGGCGCCGTCTCCAGGGCATCGATGACGGCGGCGGCTGCATCGTCGATCCAGATCGACGACCTGTAGGCGGCGGGCCGGGCGAAGGGTAGGGCAAAGCCTTTGCGCGCCATGGCCAGGAGCTGACGGCTGTCCGGCGACGTGGGCCCATAGAACGCGCCGAACCGCAGGATGATGCCGCGGCGGTCGGGCAGGCGGGCCGTCAGTTTGCGGATTTCGGTTTCGGCGTCCAAGGTCGACTGCATCGGATCGATGATGGCGACCGTGGCGCTGGAAGCGTCGATCGTCCGGTCGCCTGCATCGCCGTAGAAAAAAGAAATGCTGGGATAGACGATGGTGCGCAGATCGTCGTTCCGAGCCGCTGCCTGGACGATGGCCTCCGTCCCTTCGCGGCGGATGCGGTCGTTCTCGTCCCAGACCCCCTTCTTCTTCAGATCTTTGGAAGCGGGGATTCTGGTTGCCAGATGGAGAACGGCCTCACAGCCCGCCATGGCAATCGCCATGGACTCCGGATTGAAGAGATCGGCTTCCACTGGTTGGGCGCCAAGTCTCTCCAGCGTCTTGCGATTGCTCTCAGAACGGCAGAGCGCTTTCACGTCTTTTCCGAGGGCGCGCAGGCGCCGCAGGACGGGACGTCCCAAAACGCCTGTAGCGCCGGTTACGAACAAGGTCATGACTTTGGCATCCTCGTGTTTACGGTGAACCACTCGACGGCGCGGGGCAGGAACCGTTTGTCCGCGGTCGTCATGAACTCTTCGGTCAACGCCTTGAGGTTCTCCTGCGCCAGGGCCTCCCGGTAGCTCTGCTCGGCCCGCTGCATGGCCCTGTTGATCCCGCAGGGACGGGGATAGGCGGAGTCGTCCAGGGCGCAAGGCCCGCGACGCCGGATCTCCGTGCAGCGGAAGGCCGGTTTGCCGCCCTCCACAGCCTCGACGATGTCGAGCAGCGAGATGTCTTCCGGATTGCGGGCCAGGCGGTAGCCGCCTTTCGGCCCTGTCAGGGACTCGAGGATTCCATGGTCGGTGAGAGCCTTCAGGTGCTTGAGCAGGTAGTTTTCCGGCACGCCGTGGAATTCGGCGAGGGCCTTGCCGGACAGGAGCCCGCCCGGCGGCAGTCCGCCGAGCAGCATCGCGCAGTGAATCGCCCATTCCACGCCGTCGCCGAGTTTCATGTGTCCATCCCCTATTATCGACAAATAATATCGATAATAGGGGGTTTCAAGAGCAACCTCTCGCAGAGAGGCGAGAATCAGCGGTATCCCGGCGGCGAAGCGGGGCCGGCGGAAAGCGCTTCTTTCAGCTCAATCAGAGCGTTATAGGCGGCGGGCATGCCCGCGTAGAACTGCACCCAGGCGATGGTCTCGACGATCTGTTCCTGCGTGACGCCGACGTTGAATGCGGCCCCGATGTGGAAACGGAGCTGCGGCGCGGCGGTTCCCATGACCGCCAGCGCGGAGACGGTCGCCAGTTGGCGCAGGGGCAATGGCTGTTCCGAGCGCGCGTAGACATCCCCGAAGGCGCGGAAGGTCAGGTCTATCAAGTCGCCCGCGATCTCGCCGAATGCGGTGCGGATGGTCGCCAAAGCCTCCGGGTTGAGCCGCTTGTAGTCGGCGATCCCGCGTGCGTAGCGGGCTTCGTCGTCGCCGGCGGTAGAGTCGTCGCGCCGGCTCTCCTTCGCCAGGCCGCGTTTCTCCCGCGCCCGGACCAGGGCCGAGACGGCGGCCGCGGATCTGGGATAACCGCAATAGGCCGCCATCTGCACCACGATATCCTCGGCAAGGTCCAGAGAGCATCCCGCGTCCAGAAGCGTACCCAGTTCTGACTCCAGGGTCTCGGGATCAAACCTTAGCGCGGCCAGCGCCCCAAGTTGAACGGAAAAGCGTTGCTCAGGCGCGAGGCCCGACCGGTTGCCGAGGTCTTCGGTGCCGGCGCGCCGATACAACGCCCCGAAGGCAGGCGCGAGGGCTACGAGGTCATTCATGCCGGTCTCCATGATGGCTGGGGCTGGACGTGGAATAGAAGCTTATATTGAAGCGCTAAAAGTGATAATTATGATATTTGGAAATTCATTAGAGAGAAAAAGTATTGAATAGAGACTCCCCAGCCAGCGAACTTGCAGTCTTCGCCGCCGTGGTCGAGGCAGGCAGTCTGGCGGAGGCAGCGCGCAGCCTCGGCATGACGCCCTCCGCGGTCAGCAAGCGGCTGATTCAGCTCGAGGATCGGCTTGGGGTCCGGCTGGCCAACCGGACGACACGGCGCCTCAGCCTGACGGAGGTTGGTGAGGAGTTCCATGCGCGTTGCACGGAGATCCTCTCCGACATCCAAGCTGCGGAAGCCGCAGCGGCCGGGCGCCATAGTACCCCGGCCGGGGTGCTGCGGGTGAGCTGCGCCAGCCTCGTCGGCGACCGGCTCCTGATTCCTATGCTGCCGGATTTCGCGGAGCGCTATCCCGATCTCCGGGTCGACCTGACGCTTTCGGACCGTCTGTCCGATATCGTGGAGGAAGGGTTCGATCTGGCGCTGCGGATCGGGGAGCCCAAAAGCTCTTCGCTCATCGGACGCGTTCTATTGCAGGGTCAAAGGGCTCTCTGTGCCGCACCGGAGTATCTACAGCGCCACGGGCATCCGCTTTCGCCCGACGATCTCGCGGGGCACCGGTGTCTTGCGCTCACCTCTCCGGAAACCACGTTGAACGCCTGGCGGTTCCTAAGCGGTGGGAAAAAGAAAGAAGTGGGCCTGCGAAAGCCCTACCGCTTCAACGATGGAGCCGCCCTCTATCGCGCGGCGCTGGGAGGGTTGGGCATCGCGCGCGTCGCCACGGTGATTGCATCCAAAGATTTCCATGAAGGCCGTCTTGTACGGTTGCTGCGAGACCACGATCCCGCGGAAGACGCGCCGCTGTCCGTGCTCTACCCCAGCCGCCAGCATGTTCCCGCAAAGCTGCGCGCTTTTATCGACTTTGTCGCGGAGCGCGTGTCGTCTATGGCATGACGGTTCCTGAGTGTGTGCAGCCCGTGCGGTCCAGCTCATGCGGCGGGCTTCAGCCATTCCATGACGAGAAACCATGGCGCGCGCCGGTAGCGTTCTCCCCGTTCCGGGTCGCCGCCTTGTGGGACCGGTTCAGAGAAGTAGACCAATTGTAACCCCTGATCGAGCAACAGCGTCATGTAGGTACCGAGAGGCCGATGCCAGTTCTCGATGCTCAGTCCTTCGAACTCCAGAAGGCACGCGCGCTCTTCGAGATAACGGTCCACAGGATAGTGGAGATGGCGTCCGGACTCGTCGGTGATCCAACTCGTTTCCATGCCGGCGGTGTTGAAGCTGGTGAGGTTGGCGATCAGCAGGGTGCCGCCAGGGGTGAGCACCCGATTCATTTCCCGGATCGCGGCTTCCAATCCCGGGATATCGATCAGTGTCAGGTAGCTGACCACGAGATCGAAACTTTCCGATGCGAAGGCCATGTCTTCCGCGCGGCCCCGCAGGTAGCGTCCCTTTGGGTCCCGGGAGCGGGCTTCCGCGATCAAGGCCGCCGTCGGATCGAGCCCGACGGCGTCCACGCCGCATGTGCGCAGCAAGCGGCAGAACCGCCCTTCGCCGCAGCCGACATCGAGCGCGCTGGAGAAAGTGCGACCATCCAGGCGCGCCAGCATTGCCGGGTCCAAGATATGCCGGCGCGCATAGTCGCCATGGTCCCCCATCCCGGCGATCCATGCGGCTGCCGAACGGTTCCAGTCGTCCGCCATTTTGATGTCCCGTTGTGGTGATGTCGTGCGTGCCCGGCATTCTATGCTTCGGGCCGAATGACTCAATGGCAACGGGGCGCTTTGAGGCGGTGGGCAGCTTAGGGGGAGAGCAGCGTTTCGCGCCACTGCGCGCGCAATTCTTCCTCTGTTGCGCCGTCATCGTAGGCGGGGGAGGAGAGGGGCGCCGCGGTCCGGACTTCGATCAGCACGACGTTGCGTATGCGCTCCGCGAGCGTACCCCATCTTTCAAAGCGGCCGATGTGTTCTTCGAAGCCGGTCGACCCGCGCTTGTGAATCGTCGCCGCGCCTCTTGCGCGGAAACCTTTGCGGCTGAGGGGATCAACGAAGTTCACTTCCACGGTTGACCGCGTGCGCAAGTTCTTAAGGGTCTGCGGCGAGCGTATTTCGCCAAAGGCCAAGGTGTGTGCATCGACGACGACAAACGTGCCCTTGGGCGAAACATTCGGTTCGCCGCTTTCCGAAACGGTCGCCACAAATCCGAGCCTTTGTTTTTCGGCGACCTGTATCATCTCTGCGGTCAGCACGTTCCGGCCTCCTTCTTTTTCACAAGGCTTTAGACCGCAGTATAGTGGCGACAAGACCGTGTGTCGTCACTCCGCGATCTTGGCGGCCAGGGAATGGAGCCCGGTTTCATCGAGGAGGCAAAGTTCCTTCGCTGTCCGGTCGATGCCGCCTATGCCGCCATAGAAATCCGTTGCGGATCTGTTTTTCGGATCCAGAGTCCAGACCATCGCCGACCAGCCACGCTCGATCGCGAGATCAGCGAGTTTCGACATCATTTGACCACCCAAACCACGTCCGCGCGCAAACTCGGTCACGAACAACTCCTTCAAATAGATCGCCGGTAAGCAGTCCCTCGTCCAGAAGACGGAGCTGAAGATCGCGAAGCCGCAAGGCTTCTCGTTCAGACGCGCAATCAAGGCTTCCAGTCCAGCCTTTTGGCCGAGGTGCAGGCGCAAGCGCGATTCCATCTCGGGCGGCGGTGTGCTGTCATGATAATCGAAGGCTTGGCGGAGCATTGCCGCGAGATCTTCGCAATCCGCAGCGGTGGCGAGGTCTATTCTGACCGCCTCATCCACCATCGCCGATCTGCCCACGATGGCGCAGCAGGTGATCGGCGAGCACCAGTGCCATCATAGCTTCGCCGACGGGGACGGCACGAATGCCGACGCAGGGGTCATGGCGCCCCTTGGTGACGATCTCCGTTTCCGTGCCTTCCATGTCGACGGTACGGCGCGGGGAGAGGATGGAACTGGTCGGCTTGACGGCGAAGCGTACGACAATGTCCTGCCCGGTCGAGAGGCCGCCAAGCACGCCGCCGGCCTGGTTGGAGAGGAAAGCGACCTCGCCGTCCCGCATGCGCATTTCGTCCGCGTTTTCCTCGCCGGTCAGCGCCGCCGCTTCAAGACCGGCGCCAATTTCGACGGCCTTCACGGCGTTGATGGACATCATCGCCTTGGCGAGGTCCGCATCGAGCTTGTCATAGACCGGCTCTCCCAGTCCCGCGGGAACGCCGCTCGCGACCACTTCGACAACAGCGCCGAGGGACGATCCGGCCTTGCGCACGCGATCCAGTTCTTCGGCCCAACGCGTCGCCGCCTTTTCATCGGGAGACCAGAAGGGGTTCTTCCGGCATTGCTCCCAATCCCAATTGCTCCGGTCGATTTTGTCTCCGCCGACTTGGATCAGAGCGCCACGAATCCCGACACTGTCGCCCAGCAAGTGATCCAAGACGCAGCGCGCCACGCCGCCGGCGGCCACGCGCATCGCCGTTTCCCGTGCCGATGAACGCCCGCCGCCGCGATAGTCGCGAATGCCGTACTTCTTCCAGTAGGTGTAATCGGCGTGACCGGGCCGGAATTTCTCCGCGATGTCGCCGTAGTCTTTCGAGCGCTGATCTTCGTTGTCGATATGCAGCGCGATGGGCGTGCCCGTCGTCAGCCCTTCGAAGACACCAGAGAGAATTCGCACCGTGTCAGGTTCGCGCCGCTGCGTCGTGAACCGCGACTGTCCGGGTTTGCGCGCATCGAGCCAGACCTGCAGATCCGATTCCGTAAGAGGTATGCGGGACGGCACGCCATCGACGACGCAGCCAATGGCGGGGCCGTGGCTTTCCCCCCAGGTGGTGAAGCGGAAAGCCTGGCCAAAGGCGTTACCGGGCATGGCCGGTGATCGCAGAGGGACTGACTTGGTGCGCGGTCTTCATGGTCCGGATCTTCAAGACTGCGGGTTGAACCCCTGAAGCATCTCGGCGACCTGTTGGGCGGCGGAGGTCTGCATCATGCCGACGACGTGGTAGCCGGAATCGACATGCTGCACTTCGCCTGTCACACCGCTTGAGAGGTCGGAGAGGAAATAGAGCGCGGCACCCCCGACCTGATCCAGCGACACGTTGCGACGCAGGGGCGAGTTGTATTCGTTCCACTTCAGGATATAGCGGAAGTCGCCAATACCGGAGGCCGCCAGAGTTTTGATCGGTCCGGCAGAGATTGCGTTGACGCGCACACCGGACTCTCCGAGATCCGCCGCGAGGTAGCGCACACTGGCCTCCAACGCGGCCTTCGCCACGCCCATGACGTTGTAGTGGGGCATGACGCGCTCTGCGCCGTAGTAGGTGAGTGTGAGAAGGCTGCCGCCGTCTTTCATCAGCGGCACGGCGCGCTGCGAGATCGCGGTGAAGGAGTAGCAGGAAATATCAAGACTGCGAAGGAAGTTGCCACGGCTGGTGTCGAGGTATTTGCCTTTCAGTTCTTCCTTGTCCGCATAGGCAATGGCGTGAACCAGAAAGTCGAGCTTGCCCCAACGGGATTCGATCTCGCTGAAAACCGTATCGATGCTGGCATCGTCCGTGACGTCGCATTGCACCACCAGATCGGACCCAACGGAAGCCGCCAGCGGCCGAACCCGTTTTTCCAATGCTTCGCCCTGGAAGGTGAAGGCCAATTCCGCGCCTTGCGCATGCGCGGCGGATGCTATTCCCCAGGCAATGGACCGGTCATTGGCGACACCCATCACCAGACCCCGTTTCCCGGCCAGAAGTTGTTGGGATTCAGGCATTTTTTCCTTCGCGTGAAGCAATGAATCTAGAAGGTCCGGCATCCTACACCAAAGGTCGGGGGGGTCAAATCCAAGGCGAATTGTTGAAAAGACCCAGATTCTTAACGAAATCCGCTATATTGGGGCTATGACGCAAGAAAAGAGAACGGCGCTCGTCTTGCCCAAGCTTCAGCGCATTCCGCGCGACTTCATGGCGGCCCTGGGCTTCGTCGGCTATTGCGCCAAGCGCTTCGGGGCGGACAACTGCCCGCGCATCGCGGCCTCCCTCAGCTACTCCTCACTGCTGGCAATCGTGCCGATGCTGGCGCTCGGCCTGGGGCTGCTGTCCGCCTTTCCGGCGTTCAAGCGGATCAGCGAAGATCTGCAGGCGCTGCTGTTCGAAAACCTGATGCCGGAGGTCGGGCTGGAGATCAGCGATTACATCTCCGGGTTCGTCGCCAACGCCAGCCAGATGACGGGGATCGGCGTGCTGGCGCTGGCTGTGACGGCCTTGCTGTTGTTGTCGACGATCACCAGCGCTTTCAACGCTATCTGGCGTGTCTCCGAGCCGCGCTCCTTCGCCGTCAGGATGATGGTCTACTGGGCGGTGCTGACGCTCGGTCCGCTAATGGTGGGCGCGTCGCTGTCCTTGTCGTCCTATGGATTCGCGATGGTCGAGTTCGCGGGGATGGAAGGCTATACGCGCAGCTTCGGCCTGACTCGCCTGTTGCCGCTGGCGTTGGCGGCGGCGGGTTTTACGACGCTTTATCTTGTCGTGCCGGCCCGCTCCGTGCGGATGTCGCACGCTCTGCTTGGCGGTGTCGTGGCGGCGGTCCTTTTCGAGGCGCTGAAACGGGCCTTCGGCGCCTACCTGCAGCATTTCCCCTCCTACCAGGCGATCTATGGCGCCCTGGCGGCGGTGCCGATCTTCCTGTTGTGGATGTATCTCTCCTGGTCCGTCGTTCTGATCGGCGCGGAGATCGCCGCGGCCTTGCCGGAATGGCGGGCGGCACGGCGCGTGAACAGCGGCGGCGGCAGCCCCGGCTCGAAACTCGCCTTGGCCTTGTCCATTCTGTCGCGCCTGCGCCAAGCCGCGCGGGACGGGAAGGTCCTCAAGGAAACGGTGCTGGCGCGCGGCCTGCCGGCGAACCTGGAAGACCTGGGCGATGTGCTGAGCGCGCTCCGCGCCAGCCGCTTCGCGACGCGGGCCGGGTCCCGCTGGGTGCTCTCACGGGATCTGGCGGCGGTCGACCTCAAGGAGTTGCTTGTTGCCCTCAATCTGACCTTGGAGATCGACGCCCCCTGGCCCGACTCCGTCAAGAAAGTCGTGGCGGATCTGGCGGGCAGCGGCGAGGAGCTGACGGGCCGTTCCGTTGGCGATCTGCTGGACGAAGCCTCGGCGTTAAAGTCCGTGCCCTTGGAACGCAGGGCTTAATTGGACTGGCGGGAGCCAAAGACAGAACGTGACAAAGGACGCTAGTCCTTGTCGAGCATGCCTGCTTTTCTCCGCGGGTCGTAGCGGTTCGATTTGCCCCAGCTTTCCACGAAGCTGTTGAGTTCGCTGTCCGGCTTGTCCGGCAGCACGAGCTTCAGCTTCACGTACTGGTCGCCTTTCTTGCCCGTCTTCTTGTTGTGGATGCCTTTTTCCTTCAAGCGCAGGGTCGTCCCGGTGTTCGATTCGGCCGGTATCTTCATGGTGACCTGGCCATGGATCGTGGGTACGGGCACGGTGGCGCCGAGCAGCGCCTCCTGTAGCGTGACCGGCAGTTCCAGGTGGATGTTGTCGTCCTTGCGGGTGAAGTAGGCGTGGGGTTCGATCTGAACCTCGACCAACGCGTCGCCGGATGAGGCGCCGCCCATGCCCGACAGACCTTGCCCCTTGAGGCGCAGCACGTCGCGGTCTTCCGTACCGGCCGCAATGGTCACGTTCAGCGTCTTGCCGTCGCCCAGCTTGATGCGCTTTTTGGCGCCCTGCGCGGCTTCCAGGAAACTCACGGGCACGGTGTAATTGACGTCGGCGCCCTTGCGCCGGATGAAGCCGCCTTTGCGGCGTCCGCGGAACATTTCCGAGAAGAAGTCTTCGGCCCCGCCGCCGCCGGCGAAACCGAAGGGGTCACGGTCCCCGCCGGCGCCGGTGTTGGCATAGCCGCGGCGGAAGCCTGAGCCCCAGGCCGATTGCCGGCCTTCCGCGTCGATCTCGCCGCGATCAAACTGGGCGCGCTTATCCGCGTCGCCCAGGATGCTGTAGGCCTGGGACACTTCCTTGAACTTGCGCTCGACCTCCTGGTCCCCCTGGTTCGTGTCGGGGTGATAGCGCTTGGCCAGCTTGCGGTACGCCTTCTTGATCTCGTCGGCGCTCGCGTCCCGGCTGACGTTCAGTATTTTATAGGGGTCGCTCATCTAGAAACCTGAATTCCACGCTCAAGCTGTCTGCGCCTTGCCGAAACTCCGATCGGCGAGGAATGAGATAGGCGTTTATGTAGGTCTTTGTGGCCCAAATCGCGACTGCCCTTTTGATGGGGGTCCGAAGCGTTTTCGGGGCGTGTTCCTGGCGCTTCCGCACTGCCCCCAGCGTTGTAGCTATGACACAAACGCGTTAATCGTTACTTTAACTCTTTCTATGGCAAGGCTTTTCCTCGGTGGTCGGCTCCCTATATGCTGGGTCAGACGATAGCAGAAGGCTGCGTTCCCGATCATGGCTCTGATACGCGACGAAACCCCCGATGATCCCCTTTCGCTGTTCGGCACCTGGCTGGAGGCGGCGGAAAAGGAGGAGATCAACGATCCCACCGCCATGGCGCTCTGCACCGTCGGCGCGGATGGGATGCCGTCCCTCCGTATGGTCCTCCTGAAGGGATTCAACGAATCCGGTTTCGTATTCTACACGAACTATCAGAGCCGCAAGGGCGAACAGCTCTTGGCCCATCCGAAGGCCGCGCTGCTGTTTCACTGGAAGTCTTTGCGCCGGCAGGTGCGAATCGAGGGTGCGGTGGAGAACGTCACGGAGGAAGAGGCCGACGCCTATTTCGCGTCGCGCCCGCGGCAGAGCCAGATCGGTGCCTGGGCCAGCGAACAGTCGCGGCCGCTCGAAGGCCGGTTCGAATTGGAAAAGCGGATCGCGACCTATGCCGCCAAGCACGCCGTGGGCAAGGTGCCGCGGCCACCGCACTGGTCGGGATTCCGGGTGCTGCCGGAGAGGATCGAGTTCTGGCAGGACGGGGCTTTCCGCCTGCACGACCGTCTGGTGTATCATCGGGAGGGAACAGGGGAAGGCGCATCTGCTTCAGCCGCTTGGCGGACCGAACGACTGTTTCCCTAGCCCGGCGCCTTGAGGAGCGAAAGCGTGCAGGATCCAGAAGGATCGCAAGCTATGGCGGATGACTCCGTGGTGCGTTCCACGGCGATTCCCGAAGAAACCGCACGCTGGATGCGCCGGGCCACCTATGCGTCCGTCATCACGGCCTGTTCGCTGATCGTCATCAAGCTTTTCGCCTGGTCGCTGAGCGGATCGCTAAGCATTCTGGCATCTCTGATCGATTCCTTTTTGGATGTCGCTGCTTCCCTGGTGAGTTTCTTCGCAGTTCGCCATGCCCTTCAACCGGCGGACTCGGATCACCGCTTCGGGCACGGGAAGGCCGAGCCGCTGGCCGCGCTGGGCCAAGCCGCGTTCATTGCGGGCTCGGCGGTCTTCCTGACCATCGAAGCCGTGGATCGGCTCTTTTCTCCACAACCGCTGGCGTATGGGATGCTGGGGATGGTCGTCATGGTCATCTCGATTGCCGCAACCCTTTTGCTCGTGACCTTTCAACGCTTTGTCATCGCCAAGACCGGGTCCGTGGCGATCAAGGCGGATTCCCTGCACTACGTCGGGGACCTCTTCGCCAACTCGGCGGTGATCGCCGCGCTGATTCTTTCGACCCAGATCGGATGGCTTTGGGCAGACCCGCTGTTCGGGTTGGGGATCGCCTGCTACATCCTCTACAACGCCTGGCAGATCGCGAAACAGGCGCTGGACATGCTGATGGACCGCGAGCTTCAGGAGGAAGACCGCGCCGAGATCAGAAGGATCCTGCTGCAGAATCCCGAAGTCCGTGGATTCCATGACCTGAGAACCCGCGCGTCCGGGCCGCAGGTCTTCATTCAGTGCCACCTGGAACTCGATGGCGATTTGAGCTTGCTTGAAGCCCACGCAATCGCGGATCGTGTCGAGAACCAACTCGAAACCGCCTTCCCGGGCTCTTCGGTGATCCTGCACGAAGATCCTTATCCGGATGAAGCCCCCAAAAAGCGCGTCCCCAAACGGCAAGCGGGCAGCGCTTAGCAGATGACGAGGTACGTTATGGACAGGACGGCAAAGGTATGACCGACAGACGCAAGAGCGTCGTATTGACCGGGGCCAGCCGGGGCATCGGCCATGCCACAGTCATGCGTTTCAGTCAGGAAGGCTGGAAGATCATCACCTGTTCGCGGGACGAGGTGCCGGATGCCTGCCGGCGCGATCCGAACTGGGCGCATCACATCACCGCGGATCTTGCCGATGCGAAGGCGCTGGAGAAATTCGTCGTCGAGGCCAACGAGCTTCTTGGCGACGAGCCCTTGGATGCCCTGGTGAACAACGCGGCGGTGTCGCCCAAGACAACCTTCAAGGAGCGGTTGGGCTGCCTGAACGGGGACGTCGATCAATGGCGCGAGGTCTTTGAGCTGAACCTCTTCGCGCCGCTCGTGCTGGCGCGCGGTTTCGCGGCGCCGCTGCGGCGGGCGGGCGGCTGTGTTGTCAATATCACCTCGATCGCCGGGCATGGCGTGCATCCTTTCGCCGGATCGGCCTATTCGACGTCGAAGGCGGCACTTTCCGCGCTGACCCGGGAAATGGCGGTCGAGTTCGCCGACATCGGGGTGCGGGTGAACGCGGTCGCGCCGGGTGAAATCGAAACCGAGATGATCGGCGAAGAATACGAAGCGCTGATCCCGCGCATTCCGATGCACCGCATGGGGCGGCCGGAAGAGGTTGCCTCGGCCGTCTTCCGGCTCTGTACCGAGGACTTCGGCTATGTCACGGGGACGGAGGTCTTCGTGACCGGAGGGCAGCACCTCTATTGAGGTCGGGCGGCTTTCTGCATTCGGTTAGAGCGCCGTAGGTTCCTGTGCGTTTTCATTGCCGCTGCCACTCGCGCAGAACGACCTTGCTTTCGAACCCCTTGATTTCGGGCGCGTAGAAATGCGTCTCGGTAAAGCGGACGTAGTCTTCCATGGTCGGACAGACCACGATCACGATGAAGTCGTCGTCTCCGGTCACGTGAAAGACCCGTTCCACCTGCGGCAACCTCAACAGCTTGCGCCTGAGTTGATCGATCCGGTCCGGCCGGTCCCGAGCCACCGTGAGGTGAACCAAGGTCCTTACATGGGGTTCGGTGAATTTCGATGAGAGGACCGCGACTTCGCGTTCGATGGCCTTGATACGGCGCAGCCGTTGCAGACGGCGCAGGCAGGTCGCGGGCGACAACCCGATTTTCTCGGCAAGCTGCTTGCCGGTCAGCCGGCTGTCAACCTGCATGAGCTCGAGCAAGCGTCGGTCGAAACTGTCAAGGTCTTCCAATTTGCGCATCTCCAGACGGGAAGAGCCTAGCCGCATTCCCCGCGAAAAAAAGTCAAACCGAACCCCGGATTCGTGGAAATTTCACGAATCCAGCGTGAGAACGCAGCCCAATCCCGAAGACGACGCCTAACCTTTCGGCTGACTAGCCCGCCCGAAAGGAAGAGACCGTGAGCCCTGTTTCAATCACTTTTATCTCCGAAAAACGGAACCCTGAAAAAAGACGAGCTGCCGAGCGCTTGGATAACCGCATCGTTGCAGCGGGGTAACCAGAAGCCATGCAGCCATGATACAACGGGCCAATGCCATCCTGCCGCGGCTTGCCCTGCACAAGGATATCGACGCCGTCGCTGAACTGGCCGACAGCGCCGTTCGCGCGCATTTGGGGCCGCTGCTTGGCGAAGCCCGCATTGCGGAGGTCGACGACTTCAATCATCTCGATCCCTGGCTGATCGAGGACCGCACCTATTACATCGTGGAGATAGAGGGCAAAGTCGCTGGAAGCGGCGGTTGGAGTCGCCGCGCGGGGCTCATTCGCGGCCCCAATCCGGCCGAATCGGATAACGCGCCGCTCGACCCGACACGGGATGCGGCCCGCATCCGGGCGATGTACACGCATCCTCATCATGCACGCCGCGGCATTGGCCGAGCCATCCTCGGTCTCTCCGAAGCGGCGGCCCGCGCGGCGGGTTTCCGCCGGGCCGAACTGATTGCCTCGCTGTCCGGGGAGCCGCTCTATCTGGCCTGCGGCTGGCGCATCACCGAACGCAGCCAGATCCTCACGCGCAGCGGTCTCGCCATTCCTGTCGCGAAAATGGAAAAGAGCCTATAGCCGTTCGGAGGTATTGCCTGAAATCAGGCGAGACTGGCGCGTAAATTCTCGAACCACGCCAGACGGGATTCGGTCTGAGCGATCTCATGGTCCAGCCAGCTTCCGAGGTGACCTTCTCCGGCGTCCTTCATGTGCTCCCGGAGGTCGGAGAGGCGGGCGAGTTCGCGCTGGCACATCTCCGCCAGGATGCCGGCCTGCAATTCCTGGTCCTTTGGATCTAGCAAGTGCAGGAAGCGCACTTTCAAGGCGACGATCATCCTGTTGAGGCCGTCGACAGGGGGGCGAAGATTGGCGGAGAGCAGCCGCGTCAGCTCCTGCCGGCCCGAGTCGGTGATGTGGAGAAGGTCGTCATCCTTGCTGACGGCCTGAGGATTCTTGCGGTTCTTCAACTCGATCAGGCCCTCGATCCGCAGCACCTCCAGCGGCGTGCCGACCAGATCCAGGGAGGGACCGACGATACGCCCGGTGAAGTGGCGGACCTCGCTCGCCAGATCGGCGTAGCTGCAGTCGCCGGACGCAAGGATTCCCAACGCGAGAAGCCGGACTGCCTCTGTCGGAATCAGTGTGTTATCGCGATACATGCTGCCCTCGAAACCGCCTTATTGGCCGAATGAACAACCGCGCCATCCTCATGCGCCACTCTAACCCCTAAACTATAGCCGCAATAGTTAAATGTCCAGTTATTAATATTGCGACGCATTCTCATATAGTCGAACCCCTTGGCTTAGGGCCGGACTCAGAGCCACCGGAGGGACTGCTCTATTGGGGCGTGACGCCGCGGAGACGCTCGGAGCGGCGGCGCAGCAACTCGACCGTGATCAGCAGCAGCACCGAGAAGGTTACCAGGAGCGTGGCGACGGCCAGAATCGTCGGGCTGATCTGCTCCCGCAGACCGGAGAACATCTGCCGCGGGATCGTACGCTCTTCGAAGCCCGCCAGGAACAGCACCACCACGACCTCGTCGAAGGAGGTGATGAAGGCGAAGAGCCCGCCGGAAATCACGCCGGGGAGAATCAGCGGCATAATGATCTTGAAGAAGGTCGTGGTCGGGTCGGCGCCCAGGTTGTTTGCGGCGCGGACCAGACTTTGGTCGAAGCCGACCAACGTGGCCGTCACAGTAATGACCACGAAGGGTGTGCCGAGGGCCGTGTGGGCCAGAATGATGCCGGGCAGAGTCTGCGCCAAGCCGATCTTCGAATAGAAGAAGAACATGCCGGCGGCGGAAATGATCAGCGGGACAATCATCGGCGAGATGAGAATTCCCATGATCGCCGGTTTGAAGGGCATGTAGGGTTTGCTCAAGCCGAGCGCCGCGACGGTTCCCAGGGCGGTCGCAAGGATTGTCGAGAAGAACGCGATGATCATGCTGTTCTGCGCCGAGTGCCGCCACTGCTCGTTGTTCACGATGTCCTGATACCAACGCAGCGAAAAGGCGTCCGGATCCAGCGCCAGCATTCCCGGCGTGAAGGTGAAGTAAGGCTCCGCGTTAAAAGACAGTGGAATGATGATGATGATCGGCAGGATCAGGAAGATAAAGATCGCCGCACAGATCGTCCGAAACCCGTAGTACCAGGTTCTTTCCAAGGGGCCCGCATAGGGAGGCAATGCCATGGCGCTATCCCAGCTTCATGTTGTCGATACCGACGATGCGGTTGTAGAGCCAATAGAGTGCCAGCACGCCAGCCAACAGAATGGCCCCCAACGCCGCGGCCAAGCCCCAATTCAAGGACGACTGCATGTGGTAAGCGATCAGGTTGGAGATCATCTGGCCGGATTGGCCGCCGACCAGGGCCGGTGTGATGTAGTAGCCGATGGCGACGATGAAGACGAGAATCGACCCGGCGCCGATGCCCGGCAGGGTCTGCGGGACATAGACCTTGATGAAAGCCTCAAGCGGATTGGCCCCCAGGGATCGCGCGGCCCGCATATAGCTCGGCGGGATTGTCTTCATCACGGAGTAGAGCGGCAGCACCATGAAGGGCAGAAGGATATGGGTCATGGCCACGACAACGCCGACCTGATTGAACATCATTTCCAGGCGGTTGTTGTCCGACACAATGCCGATCCAGACCAGAGTATCGTTCAGGACTCCGTTCTTACCCAGGATCACGATCCAGGTCGATGTGCGCACCAGCAGCGACGTCCAGAACGGCAACAGGACCAAGATCATGAGAAGGTTGCTGGTGCGCAGTGGCAGGGTCGCCAGCAGATAGCCGACGGGATAGCCCAGGAGCACGCAGAAGAAGGTGACGAGCAGCGAGATCCAAAGCGTTCGGCCGAACAGGCTGACGTAAATCCGTTCTTTGTCCGGCAGTTGATAGAGGCTGCCGTTCTCGTCGTACGCCATGTCGAAGGATGCGGCGTAGAAGGCGGTCGTGTAGGGTTGGCCGATCCTTTTGATGTGTTTCCACAGCGCGGCGTCGCCCCACCTCTTGTCGATATCGACGAAGGCTTGCTTATAGGGGCCTTCCTCGATTTTCACGATCCGCCGCACTGTCTTGTTGATGAGACTGCGGGTGCCACTGACTTCGCGGTTGAGGCGGGCGCCGACCTTTCCGATCGTGCGTGCCTTCCGGCCCTCCGCCATTTCCTGCGCGAGTGTCGCGTAGACTTCCTCGGGCGGCGTTGCATCGCCATCCCATTGATCGAGCAGCGCCAGTGTTTGAGGGATAGCCTCGCCCAGCTCCGGATTGTCGACGCTGCGCCACGTCATTTCGACGATGGGGATCAGAAAAGAGACAAGAATAAAAAGCAGCAGTGGCGCGACCAGGGCAACGGCCTTGATCCGATTGAGCCGCATGGCGCGACGCAGGCTGACCTTCAACGGCACGCCGTCCGTGGTGGTCATGACTCCGCTGGTCATCTCAGCTTGCGCCATCGTCCGCTCCGAATAGAGGTGCTTACTTTAAAGACACTAATAAGAAGATCGGAAAAGGGGGTGGGCACTCGGCCCACCCCGCAGTTCCTAGGTACTTACGAAGCCAGCCAAGCGTTGAAACGCTCGGTCAGTTCGTCCTGGTTGTCCGCCCAGAAGAGATAGTCGTTCTGAAGGGCGTTCTTGAAGTTGTTCGGAGCCGTCGGCATGTGCGGGCCCATTTCGATACCGGCTTCCGCGTGCTTGCCGATCAACGGGACCGAAGACTTGCGGGCCGGGCCATAGGAAATCCAGGCCGCCTGGTCCGCCAGCCGCTGGGTGTCGGTCGAGAACTTGACGAACTCGATCGCGGCTTCCTTGTTCGGCGCGCCTTTCGGCATGATCCAGAGATCGAGATCCCAGACCTGACCATCCCACATGATGTCGAAAGGCTTGTTCTCGACAGCGATGGCATTGAACACGCGGCCGTTGTAGACCGAGGTCATGACGACTTCACCGTCGGCCAGCATCTGCGGCGGCTGTGCGCCGGCTTCCCAGAAGATCGTGTCGCCCTTGATCTTGTCGAGAACCGCAAAGGCACGGTCGACGCCTTCAGGGGTGCCCAGAACGTCGTAGACCTTATCGGCCGGAACGCCGTCCGCCATCAGGGCCCATTCCATGTTAACCTTCGGCGACTTGCGCATGCCGCGCTTGCCCGGGAACTTCTCGGTATCGAAGAAATCCGCGATCGTTGCCGGGGCATCGACCTTCGACGTATCGAACGCGACAACCGTCGACCAGATGATCGTCGGGATCGCGCATTCGTGCAGCGTGCCTTCGATAAAGTCATCCGTTGCAGCCGTGCCGTCAGGCGCCGGCGGCAAGATGGAGTGATCGAATGTCTCGAGGATACCCTCGTCACAGCCGATCTGCGCATCGGAAAGCTCGGCATCGACCAAGCTCCAGGTCACATTGCCGGCTTCCACCTGCGCACGCACCTGGGCGAGACCGCCGTTGTAATCCTCGGAATTGATCTTGATGCCCGTCTTCGCTTCGAAGGGCTCGTGATAAGCCTTGATCTGACTCTTCGTGTAGGCGCCACCCCATGACACGACATTGAGAGAATCGGCAGCCGATGCCGCCGAAGCGATTCCCATCACTGCCGCGACAGCGACCACCGCCGTACTGCTTCTCGTCGATAACTTCATCCCTGTTTACTCCTCGCTTAAAGGCCGGTTTGTCCGGCGGTTAATACAGATTATCCCCACGTCACTCTTGGCATTAGAAAGGTTGTCTCACCGATCAGATGCTTAGTTCCGTTTAGCCGCCCCGTCAGCCGTCCAGGGCCCGGCAATCTTCCGTCGCCCAACCCACCTTGACCGTCTCACCCTCGTTGAGAAGGGCGTGGCCCTGCGCGTTCGGCACTTTGACGATAAATTCGTCGTTTCCGGCCAGATTGATTCTCGTGCGGATATGGTCGCCCAGATAGATCAGCTCTTCGACCTTCGCCTCGGCGACATTCGGGAACTCCTGGTCCCCGGGATAGATTTTAACCCGTTCGGGCCGTAACGACAGAGTCGTTCGCGACCCTTCCCCGTTGATGTTGACGGGCAGGGCATGAATCGTGCCGCCTCCATCGACCTCGACAGTGCAGGACTGGCCGTTGACTCCGGATACGCGGCCCATTAGCCGGTTATTCTCACCAATGAAGCCAGCCACGAAAGCGTTCTCCGGTTTTTCGTAGAGAACAGGCGGTGACGCCAACTGCTGAATCACGCCATCGTTAAAGACCGCGATTCGGTTGGACATCGTTAAGGCTTCGGATTGATCGTGTGTGACGTAGACCATCGTCACGCCGAGGTTCTCGTGAATATGCTTGATCTCGTACTGCATCTCTTCGCGCAGATTCTTGTCGAGCGCCCCAAGAGGCTCGTCCATCAGCACAAGTTCAGGCTCGAAAACCAAAGCGCGCGCCACTGCGACGCGCTGCTGTTGACCGCCCGAAAGCTGTGCCGGACGTCTGTTGCCGAAGTCGTCGAGGCGCACCATGTTGAGGGCGCGCTGCACCTTGGATTCGATATCGGCTTTACCCATCCTGCGGACGGCGAGCGGGAACGCGAGGTTCTCGGCAACCGTCATGTGCGGAAAGAGGGCGTAGTTCTGAAACACCATGCCGATACCACGCTTGTGTGGCGGCACGTTGTTAATCGGTGTTCCCTCGAGCAGGATCTCCCCATGGGTCGGGACTTCGAATCCCGCGAGCATCATGAGGACGGTGGTTTTTCCCGATCCGGAGGGGCCCAGCATCGTCAGGAATTCGCCACGCTCCACATCCAGATTCAGGTCTTTGACAACCAGGATCTCGCCGTCGTAGCTCTTTTGGACACCTTTGAAATGAACAATCGTGTCTTCTTGTGCCGGCATACGCCTCCACCGTTCCCTGTCTGCGACCCTGCTTTTTTAAAGCACGATTTCATTTTTTTATATTCGTGCAAGCCTTTGGTCTGTTTTGTCGCCGAAGACTAGCGCAATCAAGGGGCGGCTGAAAACCCGTTATCTTCAAGGTAATGCGCCGAGAGAGACCCTTTGTCGACCATAAGCGACGCCGATCAGAGGCCGGAAGTCTGGCGGCGTGGCCGCCTGTCTTTGCCGGAGATCAGTGGAAGACGAACGTCTGCGGGAAAACCCGGTAGCGTCTCACTACTAATCGTATTGCCGGATTCTCGAGGTAAAGTGCGGTTTAGGCGGCGCTCTTCAAACCCAACGCGGACCAAGTCTCCAGAAGCGCGCCGCACAGGCGGTCCATGTCGCTGTCGCTGTGCAGCGGCGTGGGAGTCAGCCGCAGCCGCTCCGTTCCGAAGGGGACGGTCGGATAGTTAATGGGCTGCACATAGATAGAGTGCCGTTTCAGCAGCCGGTCCGTCACCTCCCGGCAGCGTACCGCATCCCCAACGAGCACGGGCACGATATGGCTCTCGGATGGCATCACAGGCAGCCCGGCACTCGCCAGCCGAGACTTCAAGGCCGCGGCCCGTTCCTGATGGCGCGTACGCTCCTCGGAGCTGTTCCGCAGGTGCTTAACGGAGGCAAGGGCCCCGGCCGAAATCGCGGGGGGCAGCGCGGTCGTGAAGATGAACCCAGAGGCAAAGGAGCGGACGAAGTCGACCAAGGCGGCAGAGGCGGCGATATAGCCGCCCATGACCCCAAAAGCCTTAGCGAGAGTCCCTTCGATGACGGTCAGCCGGTGGGCGCAACCTTCCCGGTCCGCAATGCCGCCGCCGCCCGGGCCATATAGCCCGACCGCATGAACCTCGTCCAAATAGGTGAGGGCCCCATGGCGTTCGGCCACGTCGCAAATCTCGTTGATCGGCGAGATATCCCCATCCATCGAATACACGGATTCGAATGCGACGAGCTTGGCGCGCTCCGGCGGCAATTCCGAGAGCTTCCGGTCCAGATCCTCCGGATCGTTATGTTTGAAAATCTGTTTGTCGGCCCGGCTGTGTCGGATGCCTTCGATCATCGAGGCATGGTTCTTTTCGTCCGACAGAACCATGCAGTCCGGCAGGCGGCTGGCCAGGGTTCCCAGCGCCGCCCAGTTGGACACGTAGCCGGAGGTGAAGAGGAGGGCGGACTCCTTGCCGTGCAGGGCCGCCAGTTCCTGTTCCAGAAGGACATGATAATGATTGGTCCCGGCGATGTTGCGAGTGCCGCCGGCACCGGCGCCGCAGCGCTCGATAGCCTCCCGCATGGCCGCCAGGACCTTGGTGTTTTGTCCCATGCCGAGATAGTCGTTGGAACACCAAACGGTAATAGTCTCCTGCTCCGGTCCACCATGATAGGTAGCCGAGGGGAAAGATCCCGCGTGGCGCTCAAGGTCGGCGAAAATCCGGTAGTTGCCGGCTTTTCGGAGGTCGGTGAGAGATTCGGTGAAGAAGTCTTCGTAGTTCATCTGACTAACCGCTCCAACCCATGCTCCGATCACTTCATGCTGTCTGCGCTCAGCTTGGCTGGTTATAGAAGCTGTATTAGTGGTAAAGGGTTAGCCAATCAATAGCGCCAAACTGACGATTTGGCGAGGGCCACTCAGGGGTTTTTTTTATGACCATTACGGTACTTCACGGCGCCAACCTGTTTGACGGTGTTAGCCCTAAGCTGTTGGAGGGCATGGACATTGTCGTCGAAGACACGGAGATCAAGGAGGTTTCCGAGCGCCGTGTCGAGCTGAATGACGCGCGGGCGATCGAGGCAAATGGCCGCACCTTGATGCCGGGCCTGATCGACGCGCACGTTCATGTCATAGCGGCCGATCCTAATCTTGGACGACTGGATGCCATGCCGAGCTCCCTCCTGGCACAACACGCGCGGGGGTTGCTGGAAGCGGCGCTGATGCGCGGATTCACCAGCCTGCGGGACGCCGGGGGCGCGGATTACGGCTATGCCATGGCCATCAAATCCGGGCTGATCAAGGGGCCGCGGCTGTTCTACGCCGGGCGCGCCTTGACGCAGACCGGCGGGCACGCCGATTTCCGCGGGCCGCATGAAGCCCATCCCGCGATCTGCAGCTGCGGCCTCGGCTTGGCCCGGTTCGGCGTTGTCGCGGACGGGGTCCCGGAAGTCCAGCGCGCGGCACGGGAAGAGCTGCGCAAAGGGGCCAGTCAGATCAAGATCATGGCTTCGGGCGGCATTGCCTCGCCAAGTGATCCCGTCTGGAACCTGCAGTACTCGGAGGATGAAATCCGGGCGATCGTCTGGGAGGCGGAGTCCTGGCAAACCTATGTGATGGCGCATGCCTATACGCCGCAGGCCATCAAGCGGTGCGTCGACTACGGGGTCAGAACCATCGAGCACGGAAATCTGATCGATGACGATGTTGCCGCGTTCGTGGCGTCGCGCGACGCCTATGTGGTGCCGACCTTGGCAACCTACGATGCTCTCTATAAGCACGGGGCCGAGTTGGGATTCCCCGAGTACGGCCTGGCAAAGCTCAAAGACGTGCGGGAAGCCGGGCGCCGGTCCCTCGAAATCCTGAAGAACGCTGGGGCGAAGGTCGGGTTCGGGACCGACCTGCTGGGGGACATGCACCGCTACCAATCCACGGAGTTCCTGATTCGCGGAGAGGTCCTGGATCCGGCGGAGATCCTGATTTCGGCCACTTCAGTGAACGCGGAAATCCTGAACGCCACCGGCCGTCTGGGCTGTGTGGCGCCCGGCGCCCTGGCGGACCTGATCCTGGTGGATGGCAATCCCCTGGAGGATCTCTCGCTGTTCCAGGATCAGGGGCGGCATATCCCGCTGATCATGAAAGGTGGGGAAATTTACAAAAACGAACTGTGATTTTGGCCGATGGCCTCCGGTTTCCTGAGCGTCAGTAGGTCGCAGCAATGGGCGGCCCTGCTGTGGGTTGTTTCCGGGTTGCCGATCGGTCAATCTAGCAGCACTTCGAAATAGACGTGGCGGACCGGTGCGGCTCTTGGGTTCTTGCATCCTATGCCGAAGGACACAGCGTCCGACCAAGGTAAGAAGTCTGGGAAAATCAATACGTAGGACAGGGAGAATATAATGCTGTTTCGAAAGAGCTTGTTGGCAGCAGCTGCGGTAGCCGCGCTAGCGGTCTCGGGGGGCGTGAAGGCGGAAACCTTCAAGTGGGCGTTCCAAGGTGACGTCCAGACCATGGATCCTCATGGTCTCTTCGAGACGATGACACTGCATTTCCAGCTGAACATCTATGAAGGTTTGGTCGGCCGGGACCGGGATATGAACATGGTGCCGAAGTTGGCCGAATCCTGGGAGAACACGAACCCGACAACCTGGCGCTTCAACCTGCGCAAAGGGGTCAAGTTCCATAACGGGAATGATTTTACTGCCAGCGATGTCGCGTTCTCGGTCGAGCGGATCCGGTCGGAAGGATCGGACATGAAAGTGGTCGCGGCCCTGATCGAAAAGGTCAACGTGATCGACGACCATACGATCGAATTCGTCACGCCGGCACCGGATCCGATCCTGCCTCTGCAGTTGGAGATCTTCTCCATCATGGATAAGGAATGGGCCGAAGAGCATAACACCCTCACCGCGACCAACGTGAAAGGCGGAGAAGAGGGCAACTACGCCAACATCAATGCCAACGGAACCGGCCCCTTCAAGGTCATCGAGCGGCAGCCGGACGTGAAGACCGTCCTGGTGGCCAACGAAGACTGGTGGGACACCGCGGAAGGCAACGTGACTGAAGCGATCTTCACCCCAGTGGGGCAGGACGCGACCCGTGTCGCGGCGCTGATCGCCGGCGATGTCGACATGGCCTATCCGATTCCAGTGCAGGACTGGGATCGTCTCGAAGGTGCAGACGGCGTGCGTCCGCTGACCGGTCCGGAAGCCCGCACGATCTTCCTGGGCTTCGACCAGGATCGGGACGAACTCCTCTATTCGGACATCAAGGGCAAGAACCCCTTTAAGGACGTCCGGGTCCGGCAGGCCTTCCACAAGGCCATCGACATCGAAGCGATCAAGAAGAAAGTGATGCGGGGTGCATCGATCCCCGCCGCTTTGATGGTCGCGCCGCAGATCAACGGCTTTGCCGAGGAACTGAACTCGCGCGAGGGTGCCGATCTGGATGGCGCGAAGGCGCTGATGGCCGAAGCAGGCTACGCGGATGGTTTCGAGGTCACGATGGATTGCCCGAACGACCGCTACGTCAACGACGAGCGGATCTGTCAGGCCGCGGCGACGATGCTCGCCAAGATCGGCGTCAAAGTGAACCTGCTGGCGCAGACCAAGTCGAAGTACTTCGCGAAGGTTCTGGCCCAGAACGGCTACGACACCAGCTTCTTCCTGCTGGGCTGGACTCCCTCCACCTTCGACAGCCACAACCCCATCTCGGCTCTGATGGCTTGCCGCGTCGACGGTAAGGGCGCCTTCAACCTCGGCGGCTATTGCAACGAGCGTGTCACGGAGCTCTCCGACTTGATCCAGGTCGAGACAGATCAGGCCAAGCGGCAGGAGCTCATCAACGAGGCCTTCAAGATCCATCAGGATGAGGTCGGCCACATTCCCCTGCATCAGCAGCCGCTGTCCTGGGGTGTGCGCGACAACGTCGATGTGTTGCAACGCCCGGACAACGCTTTCCATTTGCGTTATGCGGTCGTGAACAATTGATCGGGCCCTTGGCCTGACTGGGCTATGATGTGAAGACGGGTTGGGGCAGGTTCCCGGCCCGTCTTCGGCATTTCGAAATACGGCTTAGTATCGCGTCATGATCGCATTCGTTATTCGCCGGATCCTGCAGTCGGTCATCGTCATGCTGACCGTCGGCCTCATCGCTTTCGGCCTGTTTCGGTTTGTCGGCGATCCCATCAACAACATGGTGGGTCAGGACACGACGCTCGAGGAACGTGCCAAGCTGCGTGAAACCCTGGGGCTTAATGATCCTTTCGTCGTGCAATACGCGCGCTTTCTCGTCGATGCCGCGCGGGGCAATTTCGGAATTTCCTACCGGCACCGGCAGCCGGTTTCGAAACTGCTTCTGGAGCGGATGCCGGCGACCCTGGAGCTCTCGTTCGTCGCGGCAATCCTCGCCCTTGTGGTGGGGGTGCCCATGGGCGTCTATACCGGTCTCAATCGAGAAGGCTTTCTTTCCAAGCTCTTTCTGACCGTGTCTTTGATCGGCGTTTCCTTGCCGACCTTTCTGATCGGTATTCTCCTAATCTTGGTGTTCGGGGTGATGCTGCAATGGCTGCCGACCTTCGGGCGCGGCGAAGTCGTTCATCTCGGCGCATGGTCGACCGGATTGCTTACACCCAGCGGGCTCAAGGCCCTGATTATGCCCTCGATCACGCTGGCCTTGTTTCAGATGACCCTCATCATGCGGCTGGTCCGTTCGGAGATGCTCGAGGTGCTGCGCACGGACTACATCAAGTTCGCCCGTGCCAGGGGCCTGACGAACCGCGCGATCAACTTCGGTCATGCCTTGAAAAACACGATGGTTCCCGTGATTACCATCACGGGGCTGCAACTCGGGTCGATTATCGCCTTCGCCATCATCACGGAGCAGGTCTTTCAATGGCCGGGCATGGGGCTGTTGTTCATTCAAGCCGTGAACGAAGTCGATATTCCGGTGATGGCCTCTTACCTCATGATGATCGCGCTGTTTTTCGTGGCGATTAATCTCATCGTCGATCTGCTTTACTACGTTGTCGATCCCCGTCTGCGGGTCGATCGGGCGGTGTCCAGCGGACACGGAACCTGACCATGGCGACGGACAGCAACACCACTTCCGCAAACTTGAACCGCTTGGCCGATGGATGGCGGCGGTTCCTTGCGAGCGACGTCTGGTTTTCCTTCACGCGTTCGCCGATCACCATCATTGCGGCCGTGACGACCTTGTTGATCATGGGTGCCGCGCTGTTCGCACCTTGGGTGGCCCCGCATGATCCTTTCGATCTGACTCAGGTCGATCTGTTGGACGGCGAGATGCCGCCTGTCTGGATGGAAGGTGGCGAGTGGCGCTTCATTCTCGGCACCGACGATCAAGGACGCGGCGTTCTTTCGACGATTCTCTACGGCGCGCGTATTTCGCTTGGTGTCGGGTTTGCCTCGGTCGCCTTTGCGATGGTGATCGGGATCGGGTTGGGGCTGTTGAGCGGCTACGTCGGTGGCGCGTTGGACGCCGTGATCATGCGGATCGCGGACGTGCAGCTCAGTTTCCCGTCTATTCTCATCGCCCTGCTGATTGATGGTGTCGCGCGTGGCGTGCTGCCCCGCGATCTGCACGACGATGTCTGGTTTTATGTCCTGGTCTTTGCGATCGGAATCTCGGGCTGGGTGCAGTATGCGCGCACCGTGCGCGGTTCGACTCTCGTCGAGCGCAACAAGGAGTATGTGCAGGCCGCGCGCGTCATCGGTGTGCGCCCCGCCGTCATCACCCTGCGGCATGTTCTGCCCAACGTGATGGGACCGGTTCTTGTCATCGCGACGATCCATCTGGCGATTGCGATCATCACCGAAGCAACGCTGTCGTTCCTGGGCGTCGGTGTGCCCTTGACCTCTCCCTCGCTTGGCACCTTGATCCGCGTCGGCAACGACTTCCTCTTCTCAGGCATCTGGTGGATCACGATCTTCCCCGGTGTTGTCCTGGCAGTTCTGGTTCTTGCCGTGAATTTGCTGGGCGACTGGCTGCGTGATGCCCTTAATCCGAAGTTGAGGTAAGGGCGGCATGGCGGTGCAGGGCAGCAATCAACCCCTTTTGCAGGTTGAGAATCTCCGTATCGAAATTCCGACTCGCCGGGGGAACTTGATCGCGGTTGACGACATTTCGTTCCATATCGGCGAGGGCGAGGTTCTTGGCGTTGTCGGGGAGTCCGGCGCCGGCAAGTCCCTGACCGGCGCGGCGATTATCGGCCTGCTGGAGCCGCCCTGTCATATTGCCGGCGGGCAGATCGTCTTCGAAGGGCGGCGCATCGACAACCTGCCCTATGAAGAGATTCGGCGTATCCGCGGTAAAGAAATCGGTATGGTCTTTCAGGACCCGCTGACCAGCCTCAACCCCCTCTATACCGTCGGTCGCCAACTCACCGAGACGATCCAGACGCACACCGGCATGAGCGACCGTGCCGCCCGCAACCGGGTCCTGGAGCTGTTGGGCGAAGTCGGCATCCCAGCGCCGCAGCGGCGCATCGATCAGTATCCGCACGAGTTCTCCGGCGGCATGCGTCAACGCGTGGTGATCGCCCTGGCGCTCTGCATCAATCCCCGGCTGATCGTCGCGGACGAGCCGACGACGGCGCTGGATGTCTCGATCCAAGCGCAGATCATTACCCTCTTGAAGCGGCTGTGCCGGGAGCACGGCGCTGCGGTCATGCTCGTGACCCACGACATGGGCGTGATCGCGGAAACGGCGGACCGTGTCGCCGTGATGTACGCGGGGCGCATCGCGGAGATCGGGCCGGTGCGGGACGTGGTCCTGCATGCGAAGCATCCCTATACGGACGGTCTGATGGGATCGATCCCGCTCACCGGACACGACGTCGAGCGCCTGAAGCAGATTGACGGTGCCATGCCGCGGCTGCAGGAAATTCCATCCGGCTGTGCGTTCCATCCGCGCTGCACGCGAGTGTTCGACCGCTGCCGTGTCGAACGTCCCAATCTGGAACCGGCCGGGGCGACGGATGCGGCCTGCTGGCTCTATGCGTCGGCAAGCCTGGAGACCACCAATGGCTGATACGGCCCGCCAGGATTTGGATGCCATGCGCGACGCGGGAGAGGAAGAGCCCCTCGTTACCGTCAACGACCTCGCGAAATACTTCGATGTTTCACCGCCTTTTCTGAATCGCATCTTGCAGGGCCAGAGTCGCCTCATCCTCAAGGCGGTGGATGGCGTTTCCCTGGAAATCCCAAAAGGCAAGACCTTCAGTCTGGTCGGAGAATCCGGCTGCGGGAAGTCGACGGTCGCCCGTTTGGTCGTGGGCCTTTATCAGCCGACGCGGGGTAATATCGTTTTCGAAGGCGTCGATATGGCGTCCTTGCGGAGCCGGGCCGAGACGCTACCGGTGCGGCGCCGTTTGCAGATGATCTTTCAGGATCCCTACGCCAGCCTGAATCCGCGCTGGCGCGTGTCGGATATCGTGGCGGAACCGATCCGCACGCACGGTCTGATGTCGGAGAGAATGCAAATCGAAGAGAGGGTGGGCGAACTCCTGGGGCATGTCGGTCTGTCACCGGGAGACGGCGAGAAGTATCCGCACGAGTTCTCCGGCGGACAGCGGCAGCGTATCTCCATCGCCCGTGCGCTGGCCTCGAACCCGGAATTCCTGGTGTGCGACGAGCCAACCTCGGCGCTCGACGTCTCGGTTCAGGCGCAGATCCTCAATTTGATGAAGGACCTGCAGCGGGAGTTGGGCCTGACCTACCTGTTCATCAGCCACGATCTGGCCGTCGTCTATCACATCTCCGATCTGATCGGCGTGATGTACCTGGGGCGCCTGGTCGAATCGGGCGAGTCCCACGATGTCTTCAAGCACCCGCAGCACCCCTATACCCGCATGCTGTTGGACGCCATTCCGGACCTCGAGATGACCGGCCGCCCGAGAACCCCTGTCGCGGGCGAGGTGCCCAATCCCATTCATCCGCCGACAGGGTGCCACTTCCACCCGCGCTGCCCCTACGCCAATGAGCGTTGTGTGAGCGATGCGCCGCAGTCCCTGCCGACCAGGACCGGCCAAGTGGCTTGCCACGCGGTCGAGGAAGGCCGGCTGCCGGACGCCGTCGTCAAGAGGCCCCCCGCGGCGAGCGGCAGTTAACTCCGAGCGAAGACAACCGAGTTCCATACGGAGACCATCCATGCCCGTCATCAACCGTATTGCCGATTTCCACGAGGAGATGAAAACCTGGCGGCGCGATCTGCACCGGCATCCTGAAACCGCCTTCGAGGAAGTTCGCACTTCGGGTTTCGTCGCCGAGAAGCTGGCGGGTTGGGGCATAGAAGTGCATCGGGGTTTGGCGGGGACCGGTGTCGTCGGCGTTCTGCAGGGCCAGAAAGACGGCGGACGCAGCATAGGGCTGCGCGCGGACATGGACGCCCTGCATATTCATGAGCTCAACGAATTCGAGCATAAATCGGTCAATGAAGGAAAAATGCATGCCTGCGGTCATGACGGGCATACGACCATGCTGCTGGGCGCGGCGAAGTACCTGTCAGAGACGCGGAACTTCGACGGCAAGATCGCCTTCATCTTCCAACCGGCGGAAGAAAACGAAGGCGGCGGCCGGGTCATGGTCGAGGATGGACTGTTCGAGAAGTTTCCGGTCGAAGCCGTTTACGGCCTGCACAACATGCCGGGGATGGCCGCCGGGAAGGCGGCGATGCGGACCGGCCCGGCAATGGCGTCCTTCGATATTTTTGAGATTACGGTCACGGGGGTCGGGGCGCACGCGGCAATGCCTCATCTTGGAGTCGATCCCATCGTGACAGCCTCTCAGGTCGTGACGGCTCTGCAGACAATCGCCAGCCGCAGCAACGAGCCGATCGACCCGGTCGTGGTGTCGGTCACGCAGTTCCACGCCGGCGATACCTGGAACGTCATTCCGCAGTCAGCGGTTTTGCGCGGCACCGTCCGCTGCTTTCAGGAGACGACGAGAACCCGCGTGGAAAAAGAGATCCAGAGGATCGCGGAAGGTATCTGCGGCGCTCAAGGCGCCAGTATGGAGATGCGCTACGAACGGCGCTATCCGGCGCTGGTGAACACGCCGTTGGAGACCGACATCGCGGCGGAAGTCGCCGGAAAAGTTCTCGACGCCTCCAACATCGACTCTTCCCCCGATCCGGTCATGGGCTCGGAAGACTTTGCATACATGCTGCAGGAAAAACCGGGTTGCTATATCTGGCTCGGCAACGGCACGGAAGGCGGTCCCGGCGGCTGCGCGGTTCACAACCCGCTCTACGACTTCAACGACGATATCTCGGTGATCGGCGCGAGCTATTGGGCGACCCTGGCGGAGACCATTCTGCCGATTTCGCGCTGACGCCGGACGAGTTATTCAGAATCGAATCTGTCCCTGGCGTAGACTCCTGCGTCGCCGTAGCGCGGCAGATCGTCGGTGATGTGCAGCCACGCGGCTTGGCTGTCCGTCCAGATATGCATCTGCGGCGGAAAGGCATCGGGGTCGTCGAGGCAGGCGGTGTTGAGATCGACGGCCGCGTCCTCACTGTTGTCGCGATAATAGATTTGCGCACCGCAGTCGCCGCAGAAGCCGCGGTGTCCCCAGTCCGAAGAGTTGTAGATCTTCACGGCGCCTTTGGTGATTCGGAACTTCTCATGCTTGAAGCTGGCGGATGCGAGAACAGGCGCGCCCGTCGTGCGCTGGCACATGCGGCAATGGCAATAGGCTGTTTCCTGCGGCGCCCCTGAAACCTCGTAACGGATTGCGCCACAGTGGCAGCCGCCGTGAAGAGTGTCCGTCATGTGATGCCCCCAATGCTTGTCCGATGACTTGCCGAGTCCTGCATATAGGGCCCCGGAGGGACGTTACCACCTAGAGCGCCGCATGGATTTTCGCCGGATCCTGCCGCGCTCCAGGAAAGCCGATCTGCGGCGTTCCGAGGCCAGGGGCCGCGCGGCTTGGCGCGGCCGCCGATGGGAGGGGTGCCGCACCGGAACCCGCCCGGTCAGGGCCGTGTTAAAGGCGTCCGCATAGATGGCGGTCAGCCACTCAAGCATCTCAAACTCCATTGGTTTTTCGCAGCAATCTGCTCTAGAGATGGCGCGATCCCGGTTGCATGACAAACGGCAAATTCCTACGTATTGCGTAACAATTTGTTACAGGTCCAAATGTCCCGCCGCCTGCCGCCGCTGAACGCCTTGAAGGCCTTTGAGGCCGCCGCCCGCCACGAAAGCTTCACCAAGGCGGCGGGGGAACTGCATGTCAGTCATGCGGCGGTCAGCCGCCACATCCGCGATCTCGAGGACTGGTTGGGTGTTGATCTCTTCCGCCGCATGAGCCGCGGGGTGCAGCTGACCGACGTAGGCGCGCGTTACAGCGCCAGGTTGACGACGGCCCTCGACGAAGTCCATGCGGCGACAGCGGAGATTGCGGTCTCCGGCCCCGCGGCCGGCAGCCTGTTCGTATCGCTGGAGGTCGCCTTCGCCGTGCGCTGGTTGGTGCCGCGTCTGGGCCTCTTTCAGAAGCTGTATCCCGACATCGATCTGGAACTCAACCCGACCAATGATCTGGTGGACTTCCGGAATAGCGAGGCGGAACTCGCGATCCGCTACGGTACGGGAGACTGGCCGGATGTCGAGGTTATCCACCTGATCGAACTGAAGGCCTTTCCGGTTTGCAGTCCTGCACTTCTGAAGGGGCGTGGCAAGGCCGGTGTCGAGGTCCTGAACGAACATCGCCTGATCCATGAGGAAACACGCAAGTGGTGGGCGATGTGGCTGCGGGAAGCCGGCATCGACGGCGTGGATTCGGAACGCGGTCCCTTGTTGCAGGACATGCATCTTTCCGTGGAGGCCGCGGCGGCCGGGCAGGGCTTCGCCTTGGCCGACAACTTGCTGGTCAAGGACGACCTCGCCAGCGGCCGGTTGGTCAAGCCCTTCGATATCGAAACGCCGGGTGGGGCTTACTACATCGTGCGGCCAAAGGGGCTTTCGGAAAGCCCTTCGGCGAAAGCTTTTCGGGAGTGGCTGCAAGCGCAGATCGGCCGTGAAGAAGAGAAAACAGCTAAGACGTAGCCGTTACGCATTGACGGCTACTCATTGATTGCCCTGGGGTCCAGGGCGTCCTGCAGGGCATCGCCCAGGAAGTTGAACGCAATGACCGTCACGAAGATCAAAAGGCCGGGATAGAAGACCAAAGCCGGAGCGTCCCAGATCAGTTCCAAGGCGTTTGTCAGCATGTTTCCCCAGGACGCCGTGGGCGGCTGTATGCCGAGGCCGAGGAAGCTGAGCACCGATTCGAGAAGGATGATGTTGCCGATGGAAAGCGTTGTTGCGACGATGATCGGCGAGATGACGTTGGGCAGGATGTGCACCAGCATAATGCGCGGCGCGCGGGCGCCCAGGGCTTCCGCGGCGCGCACGAACTCGCGGCTGCGCATCGAAAGAGTCGCGCCGCGCACGAGGCGCGCCACCGTGGTCCACCCCACCAGGGCAATCAGGAAGACAATACGGTAGAGACTGATGTCCTCTGATGCCGCCAAAGATTCCGGCAGGCCGATTTTGCGCAGGTCGATGGCCGCGAGAACGATCAGAAGCGGCAGCAAAGGCAAGGCGATGACGCTGTCGGTCAGGCGCATCAGAAAGGCGTCGATCGCGCCGCCGTAGTAGCCGGCAAGCAAGCCGACGGCGGTCCCGATAAGCGCCGCGAAGACGGCGGCGAGGAGTCCGACCACCAGGGAGACCTGACCGCCATAGAGCAGGCGCACCAGCAGATCGCGCCCCAGTTCGTCAGTGCCCAACAGATGCTCGGGGGACGGCGGTTGCTTGATGGAGAAGAGGTTGACCTCCGCCGCATCCACACCCAGCCAAGTCTCGATCCAACCCGCCGATGCGGCGGCCAGGCCGAGAAGGACCAGGATCGCCAGAGAACCGACACCGAGCGCATGTTTCAGAAAACGACGCCGCAGCATTGCGCCGGGCGAAAGAGAAAGATGCAAGGCCGTCGCGGACTCCGCGGAGAGAGTACCGGTCGTCGAGCTCTGATCCCGTGGCGCCGTACTCATGACAGGGAAATCCGAGGATCGAGCCAGGAATAGGTCACGTCTGCGCCGAGGTTGGCGACCAAGGTCGTCAGCGTCGCGAAGAGCAGGCCGACGAGCGCAAGGTTGAAGTCGTTGCCCATGATCGAGTCATAGATTGTCTTTCCCATGCCGAGGTAGCCGAACATGGTTTCTGTAATCAGTGCGCCGGAAAACAGCGTGCCGAAGTTGAGCGCCAGGATGGTCACAACGGGGATCATCGCGTTGCGCAGGACATGTCCCAATAGAATCTGACGTTCGCTCAAGCCTTTTGCGCGGGCCGTCCGCACATAGTCCTGGCGCAAGGCTTCCATCGTCGCCGCGCGGGTGAAGCGGATGACGCCCCCAACGGTAAAGAGGGTCATTGCCGTGACGGGAAGGGCCAAGTGCTTCAAGTGGGTCATCAGTCCGCTTCCCGCTGGTGCCATACCGCCGGCGGGAAACCATCCCAGAGAGACCGCAAACAGCATAATAAGCAGAATCGCGAGCCAGAACGGTGGAATGGAAATCCCGGCAAAGGCGACGAAATTCATCCCGTGATCGATGAACGATCTCGGTCGCGCCGCCGCCAGCATCCCTGCGGGAATCGCGAGAGCGACAGCCAGGATGAAGCTCAATCCCATAAGCAAAACCGTGTTTCCAAGCCGAGGAAGGAGGATATCCATAACCGGCTTGGCATGGGTGCGGGAGTAGCCGAAATCGCCTTGGATCGCACTGGACAGCCAAGTGCCATAACGTTCATAAATTGGACGGTCGAGTCCATAAAGAGATCGGAGGCGCTCGGCGTCGGCAGTCGTCAGATTGGGATCGGAAGATACCATCAGGTCGATTGGATCGCCCGGCATCAGTCCGATCAGGGCATAGATCAGGAATGACATGATGAGGAGGACGATGACCGACTCCGCGGCGCGCCGGCAGAGATAGTTCAGCATGGCGTACCTGCCGCTAGCTGCCGTCCCGATACCACTCTTCGATCCATAACGTGGTGGTTTGCTGATGGCCGGTCGGGCGCACGCCTTTGAGCCATTTCGGCAGAACAAAGGCACTGGCACGCCAGTAGAGCGGAATTACGGGCAGTTCTTCCGCATAAAGCACTTGCTGGCGCTGCCACAAGGCGCGGCGCTTCTCTTCGTCCAATTCCAGGTCGATGGCTTCCAGAAGCTCGTCCATCTCCGGATTATTGAAACCGGTGTAGTTCTGGCCGGCCCAATTGTTCTTGGTCGATGGGATCTGGTCGGAGTGAAGGGTGGTGCGCGGTACGCTCTCCGGCGTCGAAACCCAGGCGAACATCACCATGCCGGTGAAACGCCGCTTGCTCACGGTCTGACCGAAGAACACGCGGGCCGGTTCGTTCTTGATGCGCACGTCGATCCCAAGCGACCGCCACTGGCTTTGCAGTGCTTGTTGCACCAGCTCGCGGCTGCGGTTCCCGGCGGTCGTCATAAACTCGATCGTCAGACGCTCTCCGGCCGCGTTGTGCCGAAAACGATCCTTCATCTCGGACCAACCCAGTTCGTCGAGCAACGCTTTGGATTTCTCCGGGTCGAAGTCGTAACGCGGCAGTCCTTTATAGAACATAGGGTCCTGCGGATTGACGGAGCCGTGCGCCACAGGCTGCCGGCCTTTGAAGAGTTGCTTGCTAATCGCGTCGCGGTCGAGCGCGTGAATGAGCGCGCGGCGCATGCGGATGTCGGACAGCAAAGAGGAATCGAGGTTGAGATCGATGTGCTCGTAAATGAGTCCTGGCTTATAGAGGATGTTGTAGTTGTCTCCGTGGCGCCGCTCGAAGGCAAGGGCTTGATCGAGCGTCAAACCCAACTCGCCGGAAATGACATCGATGGCGCCGGAAAGCAGATTGGCCTCAAGCGCCGCCGTGTTCTCGATAACCTTGAAAACAACGCGGTCGAACTGGGGCGGTTCGCCCCACCAGGTTTCATTGGGAACGATGACGATCTCCGAGCCCGGCACGATCTCCGCGATGCGGTAGGGGCCGAAGGAAAGGCCGGGGTTCGTCGTATCGCTGTTGTAGGCGGTGCGGTTCCGATACTCGTCGGGGTTCTCTTCGAAAATGGGCCGTTCGATATGCTCGGGCAGCAAGTCGAAGTCGTGGGTGAAGGCATAGCTGTAGTCGAAAGGCATGCGGTCGACATGCAGGGTGAAGGTCTTCTCATCGACGGCGTCGACCGAGAGAATGCGCCGGTAGAGTTCGGAGTTGCTGAAGCCAGCTTTCTCGTGACTGCCGACCTCCCAGGTGAAGACTGCGTCTTTGGAGGTCACGGGGGTGCCGTCGCCCCAGGTCGCGCCGGGCTGAATACGATAGGTGAGGGCCATGCCTTTGCCGCCGTCCGGTAGTTCTTCCACCTTGGCGAGGCCGTTCTCAAGGGTCGGCAACTCGACGCAAAGGAAGCAGACGGCCTTCCAGTCCTGATCGTGGGCGGTGACAGGGCGCCGTGTTGCGCTCAGTACCATTTCCCGCGCCAGCATGGATTCGATGTTCGGATTAAAGTTCGCGGGGAACTGGGTCATTCCGATGCGGAGCGTTTCTGCGAGGACCGGCCCCGCGGTGCCGATAAGAAGGCCGATGAGAAGAAAAGGCGCCACGGCGAGGAATCGGAAGAGGGAAGGCATAGAGGCAAGTTCCTAACTGCGAAGCAGCGGCGATTTTAACCGAGATTCGGGACAAGGCGAACCTTCGTGGTCTGCAGGCCGCGTCGACGTTCGATACAGGGCCGGCCGCGCCAAAGTCCCGTCACAAAGCTTTGACTGCTGCGTGAAGCCGAGCCCTCTTATCTTTAAGAAGAAGACTAAGGATTCAAAGGACTTGCGAGTCGGTCGCGACAGCGTCCGCTGAGCGGGAGAGAGAAGGATGCAATACCAACGGTTTGCAGGCGCCGCTTGTCTTGCGGCCATTCTGGCATTTGTCGGGGATTGGCCATCCTTCGAGATTTCCTCTGCCAGCGCTCAAACCGAGGAGGATTCCCAGGGCGTGGATTTCTCCACGATCAGTGGCGATACCGAGGCCCCGCGGCGTCACGTGCGGGTCCGGAACGCGGCAGAACTGAGTATCGAAGACGCACGTGCCGCCTACGAGAGTTTGAGCGAGGCCCTGGCCGAGGCTTACGGACCTTCCGGCGATGCTGTCGCAGAGGCCTACCGCGGCTGGAAGATCTACAATATCGCGCCCTATCGCTCAGCGACTCACGGTCAGCGGTTCGTCAACAACTATGCCAACGAAACAGCCGCGGCTTACGGCCGCTATGAGGAGGCCGGGACTTTGCCTGCCGGGTCAGTGATCGCCAAGGACAGCATCACTGTCACGACCTCTGGTATCGTGGAGCCGGGGCCGCTGTTCCTGATGGAAAAGATGGAAGAGGGTTTCAATTATTCCAGCGGCGACTGGCGCTACACGCTGATTTCCGCCGAAGGCCAGATCGTCGGAACGACAAACGGCGAAGGCTCGGCGAAGGTCGGGTACTGCGTCCCTTGCCATCTGGCCCGGGAGAGCTTCGACCATCTCTATTTTCTGCCGAAGTCCTACCGCGTCGCTGAGTAGACCGCGGAATACTCCGCGCTAATGCCGTTTCAAGGCTCGCCGTATTCCCAATTCAACAGGTGAGTAGTCCAAGTCGGGACGCTGCAGCTGATACGGCTGGGCCGGCGGCAATTCGGGTTGCGAGAGAAAACGCGGCGTGTTGCCTTGAATTGCCTGCGCGGCGTGAACGAGGAAGGGATGGCAGAGATAGACGGTCCCTGCCAATCCGGTTGCCAGCACAACCGGCAGCCCGGCTGTGGCGTTTACAAGCCCAGTTGAAGGCACTTCTGTCGAGGATAAGCCCTTTTCCGCGAAGGGCTCCAAAAGGGGCGGTACCATGAGGTGCGAGCCAACCCTGACGCGGGTCGGCGCATCTTCCGGGCCGACATCGGAGAAGAGAAACAGCATCAAGAGCGCGCGACCCCGTGAACGGAGATTCACGCGCCACGTCGTGTAATCGTTCGTCGTGGAATCTTCATCCGGAAAGCTGGAGTCGATATGCCAACCGGTGTCGCTTGGGGCCCCCTTGCAGGGGAATCGAATGACAAACGTGCCCGTGTCAGCGCGGGGGCGCCAACGCCCCTTACCGACAAGTTGATCGAACGCCGAATGAAGCCTCGGAGTGTTTACGATTTGGTCAAAAGGCTGGCGCTCATAGTCCGCGAGCCGGATGACAGGTTCCTGCCAATCCGCGGGGTCGTTTGGGTCCAGGCCGAGCTTCTGCCATAGGATCCGCCGGCATTCGCCGGCCAGGTCGCGTGAAAAGGCGTCATCAATTTTGACGAAACCATTCTCGACGAATTCCTGGATCTCCCGAGCGGTGAGAGTGGCCATGGGCTTCTCTCGCATCCTTTGGCGATTCGGCTCTTCTAGGCAGAGCTGCCGGCAAAGACCATCGTGACGCAGGTGGGGCTGAGGGCCGGAAACCCTAAGCCTTCTTGGTAACGAGAAAAAGCCGGCGGAACGGCATGAGGGTCGTGCCGTCCTTCTCCTTCGGATAGGCCTCGCTGATCCAGGCTGCGTAAGTCTCAAAGAACTCATTGCGTTGCGGTTCTTCCAAAGCGGCCAGGTAGGGGCGCAGACCGGCGCCTTGAGTCCATTCCGCCACGGGGTTGTGTCCTTCGAGAACCTGCAGGTATTCGCATTCCCAGATATCGAGGTGTGCCGCCTGCGCGGACAGGAGCCCGTGGTAGGCCTGTGGTGTCAGAACGTTGCCCTCGGAGATCAGCGGAGCCAATGACTTCGCCCAGGGGCCCGCCACCGCGACTTTTCTCAGGACCTCGCGCCAAGCGCCATGAGATGTCTGAGGCATCTGGACAGCGAGAACACCGCCGCTGGGAAGAAGTGCGAGGAGACGCGGAAAGAGGTCTGTGTGATCGGGCAGCCAGTGCAGCGCCGCGTTCGAATAGATCAGGTCGGGCGTCGTGTCCGGGTTCCAGTCCGCGATATCGGCTTCCGCGAAGGTGGCTTGGGGCAGTTCCTTCCGGGCTCTCTCCAGCATCTCAGGGGAATTGTCGATGCCGAGAAGCACCGCAGCGGGCCAGCGTTCCGAGAGGTGACGCGCGACGTTTCCGGCACCGCAGCCGAGGTCGACGATCCGTTCCGGGCTTTCCAGTGGGATGCGGGCGAGGAGTTCGAGCGCCGGGCGCAGCCGCGCGTCGGAGAAGGAGAGGTAGAGATCCGGATTCCAGCTCATCCTGCTCAGCTCATTCGGTTTTAGGCGCTCGTGGCGGCGTCCTCCGGCGTCTGTCCGCCGTGGGCCTGCGACCAGCCTTCTGGATCGTTGAGGAAGGCGCGCACCTGTTCGGCCTGTTCCGGAGTCAGGCGGCCTGTCTCGGCGGCGACCGCCAGGACATCCCACCAGGTGGCCAGGGCGTGCAGTTTGACGCCTTCCGCTTCCAAGGCCTTCAACCCCTCGGGAAAGATACCGTAGTGGAAGATGACGAAGCTGTGGGCCACTTCCGCACCGGCGGTGCGCAGCGCCCGGACGAAGTTCAGCTTCGAACCGCCGTCGGTCGCGAGGTCCTCGACCAACAGAACGCGGTCGCCGTCTTTCATTGCACCTTCGATCTGCGCGTCCCGACCGAAGCCCTTGGGCTTCTTGCGCACGTAGAGCATTGGCAGCCCCAGGCGTTCCGAGATCCAGGCCGAAAAAGGAATACCCGCCGTTTCACCACCCGCGATGGCGTCGAGCGACTCGTAGCCCACGGCCTCCTTGATCAGTTCGACGCCGAGGTCCATCAGCTCGGCGCGGGCGCGCGGAAAGGAAATGATCTTGCGGCAGTCGACGTAGACCGGGCTGGCGCGCCCCGAGGTCAAAATGAATGGGTCCTCGGGCCGGAAGAGAACCGCTTCGATTTCCAGGAGGATGCTGGCCGTGGTGCGCGCGGCGGATGAGAGTTCGCTCATCGGGCAGACTCGCTTTTGCGGGTGGAGGCCTTGTCATATCGGCTCAGCCGGGCAGAGACAATGGTTGCTCGGGCCTCCCGAAAGACAGGCGGGCGGCGCGGCGTTTCGTGCGGGCGAAAAACGCTCTAGTGTTGCGCCGCATCGGCGCGTTGAGAGGAGGTTGCAGGTGGGCAAAGAGGCTTCGGAATTCATTCAGGTGGCGCGGCGGGACGCTGTCGCCCAGGTGACCATCAATCGGCCGGAGCGGCGCAATGCCTTTTCCCTGGCGATGTGGGAGCGGCTGGGCGACGTGATGACCGAACTGGCCGGCGACTCCGATCTGCGCTGTGTCGTCTTGCGCGGGGCGGGCGGCAAGGCCTTCGTCGCCGGGGCGGATATCGCGGAGTTCGACGAGGTGCGGTCCTCGGCAGTCCAGGCCGCGGCCTATGCGGAAATCATGGACCGGGCGACCGAGGCGGTGAAGGACTGTCTCTGCCCGACGGTGGCGCTGATCGAAGGCGCCTGTGTCGGCGGCGGCCTGGAACTGGCGGTGCAATGCGACCTGCGCCTTAGCAATGCCTCGGGCCGTTTCGGCATACCGATCAACCGTCTGGGACACTGTCTGCCCTATGCAGCGATGGTGACGCTGGTCGAACTGGCCGGGCGGGCGACGGCGCTGGAGATCCTGCTGGAAGGCCGCATCCTCTCTGCCGAGGAAGCCTACGCGAAGGGCCTGGTGACCCGGGTGGCGCCGGACGAGGACTTCGAGGCGGAAGCCGCCGCCATGGTCAAGCGGATCGCCGAAGGGGCGCCTCTGGCGGCACGCTGGCACAAGCAGTTCGCCATGAAGGCGCTGCATCCCGAGAACATCTCCAAAGAAGAATGGGCGGCGCCGTTCGAGTCCTGCGACACGGCGGATTGCCATGAAGGCGTGCGTGCCTTTCTGGCCAAGGAGAAGCCGCGGTTTATAGGGAAGTAGTTGTGCCGGGTGGGGAGCGGGCCGGTGCGAAGACGCGAAGTAGACGGCTATTTTTGCGGTGATGAGATGTACTTGAAGACGCCCTTGCCCTCGCCGATCAGGCGGTCGTCCTGATCGCGCACTTCACAGGCCGCGAAAAAGACCGAGCGGCCGCCGCCGGTGCGCCGGCCGGTGGCGCGCAGCTTCGACCCCAGCTTGGCCGTGGCGACGAAGTGGGTATTGAGCGACAGGGTGAAGGCGCGGCGCGGCGCAGCGTCCGGCGGGCTGTAGCAGCCGGAGTAGCCGCAGGCGCTGTCGATCAGGGTGGTCAGCATGCCGCCGTGCAGCACGCCGCTGCGGTTCATGTGCTTGGCTTCGACAGTGACGATGACTTCGGCGTGGTCTTCGCGCCAGTCGTCCAACCGGTAGCCGACGAGGTCCGCGAATCCGCTTTTTGTAACAACAGGATCTTTCATGGCGCGGGAGACTGCCGCTCCCCGGCGGCCTTGTCCAGCGGTCCCGCGCTTGACTCCCGGCTCAAAGAAAAATAGAACAAATAGAGAACAAAATCAAAAAGAGGAGCGGGAAACGGCGCATGCTCCGGCAGCCCCAAAGTCATGATCTGCTCCAAGGTGTGGACGCGGCCGCGCGCCTGGAAACCCTGCGGGCGGCGGTGCGCAAGCTGGAGGGGGCGGACCTGCGGGAAGGCGGGACCGTGCTGTCCCTGGGCCTGCCGGAGCTGGATGGCGCCCTGCCGGGCGGCGGGCTGCCGCTGTCCTGCCTGCACGAGATTTCCGGTGCGCGGGCGGAGTGGGACGACGGAGCCATCACCGGCTTCTGTGTCCATCTGCTGGCCGGTCTGTCACGGCTGCGTGCCGGGCCGCTGCTTTGGATCGCGCCGCGCGACGACCTCTATCCGCCCGCACTGCCGTCCCTCGGTCTCGATCCGGCACGCCTGATTTTGGTGCGGGCACGGGGCAGCGATCTGTTCTGGGCGTTGGAGGAAGGCCTGCGCTGCCCGGACCTCGCCGCCGTGGTGGGGGAGGTGGAGCAGCCGGAGCGTCTGGACATTCGCGCCGGGCGGCGCCTGCAGCTTGCGGCGGAGGCGTCCGGCGTGACGGCCTTTCTGCTGCATCGCCCGGTGACCGCAACGCGGGCGGGCCGGCGGGAGGCCAGTGCCGCCGTCACGCGCTGGCGGATCAGCGCGACGCCTTCGGATTTCACAATGTTGGATTCCGCAATGAAAGGCGGCTGCTTTCCCAACGGTGCCCGTTGGCGGCTGGAACTGCTGCGCTGCCGGGGGGCGGCCCCGCGCTCCTGGCTGCTGGAATGGCGCCACGGCGGGCCGCAGTTCGAGCCGGGATGGACTCAATCGAGCGAGATAGAGAAGGGAGGCGGCGATGCCCTCGGAGAGTCTGAATCAGCGCCGCGTGGTTTCGCTCTGGCTGCCGCGCTTCGCGACGGATCGTCACCGCCATCAGATGCGGAAGCGGCTGGAGAAGATGAAAGAACAAAAGCCCGGACAGATGCCTGGGGGGCCGGCGCCTGCGCCGGATGAGCCGCTGGCTCTGGTCGCCGCGGAGCGGGGGCGCCTGAGCCTTGCCGCAGTGGATGGCGTGGCGGCCGCCCTGGGCATCACGCCGGGCCTCTCGCTGGCCGATGCCCGTGCCTTCCTGCCGCGCCTCAAGACCGCGCCCCATGACCCGGCCGGGGACGAAGCGGCGATCGCCCGGCTGGCCGACTGGTGCGGCCGCTATACGCCCTGGACGGCCCCTTGTTCGACGGAGGAGGGGCGCGGACGGGGCCCGAACGGCGCGGCGGGGGTGTTCCTGGACGTGACGGGTTGCGCGCACCTCTTCGGGGGTGAGGCCGCGTTGCTGAACGATCTGCTGGCACGGGTGCGCGGCTTCGGTTTCGCGGCCCGCGCGGCGCTGGCGGAAACCCCCGGCGCGGCCTGGGCCCTCGCGCGCTTCGCGACCGACGAAACCCGGCCCTGGACAGTCGCCGCGCCGGGAGAGGCGCGGGCAGCCTTGGCGCCGCTGCCGCCCATGTCCCTGCGCCTGCCGCCGGCGGCGGTGGAGCTGATGGCCCGCTTCGGGCTGGAAAGCATCGCCGATCTATCGGCGCTGCCCCGCGCCACCCTGACGCCCCGCTTCGGGCCGCAGGTGATCCGGCGCCTGGATCAAGCGCTGGGGGCGGCTTCCGGCGCGGAGCTGTTCAGCGGCGCGGGGGAGCCGATTTGCCCGCGGCAGCCGGCGCCGCGCTATCTGGCGCGCCAGATCTTTGCCGAGCCGGTTGGCGATCCGGAAGACCTGGTCCGTATCTTGGAAGGATTGGCGGAGAATCTCTGCCGTGACCTGGCGGCCCACAGTCAGGGGGCACGGCGGATCGTCTTCACCTGTTACCGGGTTGACGGCAGTTTGCAATGCGCCGCCGTTGGCACCAGCCGCCCGAGCCGCGATCCCCGTCACTTCAAACGGCTTTTCGCCGAGCGCATGCAGAACATCGACCCCGGTTTCGGAATCGAGGTCGTCACACTGGCGGCGGCCGTCACGGAATCGCTCGGCGCGCGGCAGGTGCCGATGGCGGCAAGGCAGTTGGGGCGCGGCGAAGCGGTGGAGGAAGGCGGCGTTACGGAACTGGTCGACCGCTTGGGCGCGCGCCTGGGCGCCGGGAACGTGCGGCGCGCGGTGGCACGGGAGAGTCACATTCCCGAACGGGCGGTAGAACTCGTCTCCCTGAGTCAGCCGATGCCGGGGGCGTCGGCTCTTTGGCCGCAGGAAAAACAGAGGCCGCTGCGCCTGCTGTCGCGGCCGGAGCCGGTGGAGGCGCTGGCTCTGCTGCCGGACTATCCGCCGGCTCGTTTCCGTTGGCGCAAGGTGCTGCACGAGGTCGCACAGGCCACGGGGCCGGAGCGGCTCTCCCCGGAATGGTGGCTGCGCGACCCGCGCCTAGGGGAGCAGGCGCCGCGCGATTACTTCCGCGTCGAAGACCGGGCGGGCCGCCGCTATTGGCTCTACCGCGCCGAGGATGCCTGGTTCCTGCAGGGGCTCTTTGCATGACGGGCGTGACGGGCATGAGCGCCCGCGCGACAGGCGGTTATGCCGAACTGGCGGTGACCACCAACTTCAGTTTTCTGCGCGGCGCGTCTCACCCCGCCGAAATGGTGACGGCGGCGGCGGCCTTGGGGTTCACGGCCATCGGCATCGCGGACCGCAACTCCCTGGCCGGGGTGGTGCGGGCCCATGTCGCGGCACGGGACGCGGGATTGAAGCTGGTGGTCGGGGCGCGGCTGGTGCCGACCTGTGCCGATGGCGAGGAAGGCATTCACATCCTCTGTTATCCCCACGACCGTGCGGCCTATGGACGGCTGTGCCGCCTGCTGACGACAGGCAAGCGGCGGGCGGAGAAGGGTGCCTGCGAGATCTCGCTGGAGGAAATCATCGCCCAGGGCGAGGCGCAGTCCTTTATCGTCATGCCCGCGGAGCCGGCCCGCTATGACGAGGTGGAGGCGACACTCGCTGCACTCAAGACCGTTTTTCCCAAGGACGTCGCTTTGGGGGCGCAGGCGCTCTACCAGGGCGACGATGCGCGCCGCCTCGCCACACTGGCGGAGATGGCGCGACGTCACCACGCGCCGCTGGCCGCCACCAATGACGTCTGGATGCATCACCTCGGGCGTAAACCCTTGATGGACCTTTTGGTCTGTATCCGCGAGGGCTGCACGATCGACGAGGCCGGGCTGCGGCTGCAGGCCAATGCGGAACGGCACCTGAAGGATGCGGCGGCGATGGCGCATCTCTTCCGGCATTACCCGGAAGCCGTGGCGCAGAGCAATATCATCGCGGCGCGCTGCTGCTTCAACTTGGAGGAACTGCGCTATGAGTACCCCGAGGAGTTGACGCAGAACGGCCGAACGCCGCAGGAGGAGCTGGAATACCTGGCGTGGCAGGGCGCGAAGGGGCGCTATCCCGACGGAATCCCGGGCTCGGTGCGGGCGCAGATCACCCACGAACTGAACCTGATCGGGGAGCTGTTCTACGCGCCCTATTTCCTGACGGTGCAGGACATCGTCCGCTTCGCGCGGGAAAAGGGCATTCTCTGCCAGGGGCGCGGTTCGGCGGCCAATTCGGCGGTTTGTTACTGTCTGGGCATCACGGCGGTGGACCCTTCGCGCCTCGACCTGCTGTTCGAACGTTTCGTTTCCGCCGAACGGAACGAGCCGCCGGACATCGACGTGGATTTCGAGCACGAGCGGCGCGAGGAGGTGATCCAGTACATCTATGAGAAGTACAGCCGCGAGCGGGCGGGGTTGGCCGCGACGGTGATTCACTACCGCAGCCGCAGATCCATCCGCGAGGTCGGCAAGGCCATGGGGCTGTCGGAGGATACGGTCTCCGCGCTGGCCGGATCGATCTGGGGTTGGAGCAACGACGGCGTCGACCAGGCGGCTTTTGCCGAAATCGGCCTGGACCCCAACGAACGGCGCCTGAGCCAGACCTTGGAGCTGGCGCAGGAGATCTGCGGCTTCCCCCGCCATCTGTCGCAGCATGTCGGCGGATTCGTGATGACCCGCGGCCCGCTATGCGAGCTGGTGCCCATCGAAAACGCGGCGATGGAAGACCGCACCGTCATCGAGTGGGACAAGGACGATCTCGATGCCCTTGGCATTCTCAAGGTCGATGTCCTGGCGCTGGGTATGCTGACCTGTTTGAAGAAGGGCTTCGACCTGCTGACGCGCCACTACGGCAAGACCTACGGGCTGGCGACGGTCCCGGCCGAGGACCCGGCGGTCTATGACATGCTCTGCGAGGCCGATTCCATCGGTGTTTTTCAGGTGGAAAGCCGGGCGCAGATGACCATGCTGCCGCGCCTCAAGCCGCGGGATTTCTATGATCTCGTGGTCGAGGTCGCAATTGTACGCCCCGGTCCAATACAAGGGGACATGGTGCACCCCTATCTGCGCCGCCGCAACGGGGAGGAGCAAGTCGATTTCCCTTCGGAGGAACTGCGGCAGGTGCTGGGCAAGACCTTGGGTGTGCCGTTGTTCCAGGAGCAGGCGATGAAGATCGCCATCGTGGCGGCGGGCTTCACGCCCTCGGAAGCCGATAAGTTGCGCCGGGCCATGGCGACTTTCCGCAACTACGGCAACATCGAGGACTTCCGCGACAAGATGATCGGTGGCATGATCGCGCGGGGCTATGACCAGGATTTCGCGGAGCGCTGCTTTCGTCAGATCGAGGGCTTCGGAACCTACGGTTTTCCCGAGAGTCACGCCGCCAGCTTTGCCTTGCTGGTCTATGTCTCGGCCTGGATGAAGTGCCACTACCCCGAGGTTTTCGCCGCCGCGCTGCTCAACAGCCAGCCCATGGGATTCTATGCGCCGGCGCAGATCGTGCGCGATGCCCGCGAACATGGGGTCGAGGTGCTGCCCGTCGACGTGAATGCCAGCTTTTGGGACTGTTCGCTGGAGCCCGCGACGGAGTCCGGTGATGGCCCCGCTTTGGCCCTGCGCCTTGGGTTCCGGCAGGTCAAGGGCTTCAAGCAAGACGATGCCGTGCAGCTTCTGGCGCGGCGCGGCAACGGCTATCCCGATCCCTTGACCTTGTGGCGGCGCGGCGGCCTTTCAGTACGGGCGATGGAGACCCTGGCGCGGGGCGATGCCTACCGCTCCATGGACCTGGACCGCCGCGCCGCGCTCTGGGCCATCAAGCGCCTGCCGGGGGACGGCAAGATGGCGCTGCCGCTGCCGCTCTTCGCGGCCATGAATGAGGAGGAATGGGGCGAGGAGGAGCGGGGCGAGGAGCCGGCGGTTGTCTTGCCGCGCATGGAACTGGGCGAGCATGTGGTGGAGGACTACAGCAGCCTGCGGCTGTCCCTGAAGGCGCACCCGCTTTCCTTCCTGCGCGACAGCCTTGTGGATGAAGGTATCGTGCCGGCAACACGCTTGAGCGATCTGCCGAACGGCGCGCGGCTGAAGGTGGCGGGGCTCGTGCTTGTGCGCCAGCGCCCCGGCAGTGCCAAGGGCGTGATCTTTGCCACCCTGGAAGACGAAACCGGTGTGGCCAACGTCGTGGTCTGGCCGGACTGTTTCGAGCGCTACCGTATGACGGTGTTGAAGGCGCGGCTGCTTTTTGTCGAAGGCCGTTTGCAGCGGGAAGGTCTGGTGATTCACGTCGTGGCCGAAACCATGACGGATATGACGCACCGCCTGTTGGAGCTGACCGCCCGCAAGGCGCCGCTGGAGCCCGCCATCGCGCGGGCCGATGAGGTGAAGCACCCTCCCCATAACCTGCAGCCGCAAATGGCGCGTCACCCCCGGAACGTCAATCCCATGCCGCCTTCGCGGGATTTCAAATAGGCCGAGGGATATCAGCCGGACCAGTCAAGAGACTCGACAGCCGCAGGGTAAAGCTGTTGAGTGACAGAAAGATAAGGCAGCGGGGCAACATCATGACATCACGGTCCGGGGGACAGTGCGACATTCTCATCACCGGCGGGCACCTCGTGGACGGCACGGGCGCCGCTCCGGTCGTCGCCGATGTCGCCGTGACGGGCGACCGAATCACGGCGGTTGGAAAGCTCGACGGTATGACGGCAAATACCCGGGTCGATGCCGCGGATCTGATCGTCGCACCCGGCTTCATCGACGTGCATACGCACGACGACCGGGCGGTGCTTTCCGGGCCGGACATGACGCCGAAAATCAGCCAGGGCGTGACGACCGTCGTCGCCGGCAACTGCGGTGTCAGCCTTGCGCCCCTGCGGACCGAAACGGCCCCGCCACCGCCGATGAACTTGCTGGGCGATCAGGAGTGGTATCGCTTCCCGAGTCTAGGCGAGTATCGCGACGCCTTCGCGGCCGAGGCGCCAAGTGTGAATCTCGCCATGCTGGTCGGACACTCCACCTTGCGGACCGGAGCGATGGACGAGTTGACCCGTGCGGCGACCGCCGAAGAAACGAACCGCATGGCGGAGGCGCTCGAGCAGGCGATGGAGCAGGGGGCGCTGGGCCTCAGCACCGGTCTGGCCTATGCGACGGCGGAAGCGGCGCCGACCGAAGAAGTCAAGGAACTGGCGCGCCGCATGGCGCCCTATGGCGGGCTCTACACGACCCATATGCGGGACGAAGGCGACTACCTTCTGGAGGCCGTCGAGGAAGCTCTGGACATCGGCCGGGACGCCGGTGCGCGGGTTGTGATTTCCCATCACAAGGCCACCGGTCGGGAAAACTGGGGCAAGACTAAGGACTCGCTGACGCGGATTGCCGAAGCGCGCGCGGAACAGGCGGTGGATCTCGATGTCTATCCCTACACCGCGAGTTCGACAGTGCTGGTCGCCGACTGGATCGAGGGCTGCGAGAAAGTTCTGATTTCCTGGTCCGAGTCCCACCCCGAAGTGGCGGGCCGCGATCTGGTGGACATCGCGCGGGAGTGGGGCTGCAGCCGTCTGGAAGCTGCGGACAAACTGCAGCCGGCGGGCGCGATCTATTTCCAGATGCAGGAAGAAGACCTACAGCGCGTCCTGAGTTTTCCCCGTGCTATGATCGGATCGGACGGTCTGCCGCACGACGCGCGGCCGCACCCGCGGCTCTGGGGCACCTTTCCGCGCATCCTCGGGCACTACTGCCGGGACCTCGGGCTCTTCACGCTCGAGGAAGCGGTGCATCGCATGACCGGCATTCCCGCCGAGGTCTTCGGCTTCAAGGACCGGGGGCGGGTCGCGGTCGGGTGCATTGCCGACCTCGTGCTGTTCGACCGCAGCCAGGTGATCGACCGGGCAGACTACGCGGCGCCGACGACGGCCGCCGACGGTATCCGCAACGTGATCGTCAACGGCCAGATCGTCTGGGACGGAGAGGCGGTAACCGCCGCGCGCCCGGGCCGGTTCCTCGAAAGGAACGGCGCCGGTTCGGTCTAAGCCAACGGCAGGTTATTCCAATGGCAGGCGGAAGAGGTGTCCCACATTCGGGACCGGATCCTGGTAGCCCGCGAGCCTGAGGCAGTGCCACGCAATGGCATGGTTCGAAGAAGTGACCGGCTTGCCGATCTCGGCTTCCAGTGCCTCGACCTGTTCCGTCAGCCGCAGGGAGGTGCAGGAGAGAAAGACCGCGTCCGTCTTGTCGTCGCTGCCCAACTCCAGGATCACCTCGCGAATCGATTCCTGCGAGATACGCGCGACCTTTGCGTCATCCGGCTCGTTCCACGATCCCATGACCGGCACCTCAAAGCCGGCGTCGAGGAACACTCGGCGCATGGCGTGATTGATCTCTTCCAGATAGGGTGCGACGAAGCAGAGGCGCTTCGCACCTAGCGCCTTCAGGGCCGCGACGCCGGCGGCCATCGGTGTGGATACCGCGACGCCTGGGCGCGCCGCATGAATCTTCTCGGCCACCGCCTCGTTGCCGATCACCATGGCGCCGGAAGTGCAGGCGTAAGCAACGACATCCAGCGGGTCGCCGGGCATGATGACCTCGGTCGCGGCGGTGATGTCCTTCGCCATCTCCATCAGAGTCTCGCGGCTGATATCCCGGGAGTTGGGGATGCGGCTTTCATAGAATGCGACGCCGGGCAGATTCAGCAGCAGGCGGAACTCGTGCTCAATGGAACGGTCGCTCGAGAGAACGATCACACCGATCCGGGCACGCGACCCAAGGCCCTCGTCCATTCGGTAGGGAATGCCGGTTCGATGAACGAGGAGATCGCCCGCCGCTTCGGTTAGAGCCGCCATAGCCGTTGCCTCCATAGTGTCCGCTGACACCAGCATAGGCGAATTTGCGCCTGTCACAAAATAGACTGTAAAGCCGTGCTTCAGCGGATTTTCAGGGTAAGGCCATCCAGAGGAATCTCGGGTTGGCGCTTGGCGACCATGTCGGCGACGACACGCGCCGTGCCGCAGGCCATGGTCCAGCCCATGTGGCCGTGGCCCGTATTGAGAGTCAGATTTCGGTAGCGGCAGTCGCCCAGCACTGGGGTCCCCTCCGGCGTCATGGGGCGCAGACCGGCCCAGTAGTCGGGGGCGTCGTAGTCGCCGCCATCGGGGAAGAGGTCCTTAGCTGCCGCCAGCATCGCCCGATAGTCCGATGGCTTGTGGCTTCGGTCATAGCCGGAGAATTCCGCCGTCGCGGTGATCCGCAGGCGATCGCCCATCGGCGCATAGGCAACGAGATTGTCTTCGTCGACGCCGCCGATCCGCGGCGCGCCGATGCGGCCGGCCACCGGCAGGGTCACGGAGTACCCCTTCACGGGATAGAGCGGAATGTCGATGCCGATCCCGCGGCCGACAATCGGACTGTCGCAGCCAAGGGCCATTACATAGTGGTCGGCGGTCAGGTCACCGGCATCGGTCACGACACGGTCTATCCGGTCACCATCCGTGGAGATCTTGAGGATTGCCGTGGAGAAGAGGAGGGACACCTTGAGCTTTTCCTCCGCCGCCTTCGCCAGGGCCAATGTGAAGAGCCGGGCGTCGCCGCTTTCGTCGCTCGGGGCGAAAAGACCGCCGGCGATCTTGTCCTTGGCGGGCACCAGAGCCGGATCGATCTCCGCGACGCGGTCACGATCCACGACTTCGATCTCCTGACCGCCGTCGATCAGGAGTTGGGCGTTGGCGGCACCTTTGTCGAAGCTCGCCTGCGAGCGGTAGAGATAGAGCAGGCCGCCGTCGCGGCCATCGTAGGTGATTCCGGTCTCGGCCACGACCGAGGCGAATTCCTGCTGTGCGTAGCGGCAGAGGCGCAGCTTGCGCATTGTGTTGAGGCGCGCCCGTTCGTTGGTGCATTGGCGCAGGAACTTCAGCAGATAGCTCCAGAGCCGGGGATCGGCCGAGGGTCTCAGCCGCAGTGCCTGCCCGTCGCTGAGAAGCGACTTCAGAAGAATGCGTGGCGCTTTGGGGGATGCCCAGGCATAGGCGTGGCCGGGTGCGACCAGCCCGGCGTTGGCGTAGCTGGTCTCCTCGGCGGGGGCGTGTTGACGGTCAACGACCGTGACTTCATGCCCCTCGCGCGCCAGGTAATAGGCCGTGGTGACGCCAACCACCCCGGCCCCCATGACGAGAATTTTCATCTAGGCGCCTGCGTCCGGGCTTCGCCGCGGTCTTAGCGCGCGGCGATGACCCCAATCTCGACGTTGAAGACCGTGGCGGCGAGTTTTGCTTCAACGCAGGCCCGGGCAGGGGCGTTGCCGGATGCGACCCAGGCGTCCCAGACCTCGTTCATCTCGTCGAAGTCCCGGATGTCGCTCAGCCAGATCGTGGCGGACAGGAGTTTCGATTTGTCGGTGCCGGCCTCGGCAAGGAGTTTGTCGATGTGCTTGAGCGTATCCTTGGTCTGTTCGGCAACCGAGGCGCCGGGCGCGTCGGCCGCGACCTGTCCGGCCAGATAGACCGTGTCGCCATGAATGACGGCCTGGCTCATTCTGGAGCCGCTGTGCAGGCGTTCGATGGACATTCGTTCTCCCCCATTTCAGCGTTGGTTGTTGGATCAGGAGTTTAGGGGGGCATACCGCCGCCGCGCAATATGACGTTAGAACGATCAAGCCTGAGGCACAGGCAGCGCGACGGTGCTGACCACCTCTTCCATCACCACGTAGCTGTGGGTTTGCAGAACGCCCGGAAGGGCCGTCAGATGCTCGCCGAGGACTTCCCGGTAGCCCGCCATGTCCGCGGCGCGGATCTTCAGAAGATAGTCGAAGCCGCCCGCGACCATGTAGCATTCGACGACGAGCGGCAGGGTCACCATCGCCTCGCGAAACTGAGAAAAGACGTCGGGTGTCGTGCGGTCCAGCGTGATCTGCACAAAGACCAGCAGACCGGCGTTCAGCTTCTCCGGATTGAGCAAGGCGCTGTAGCCTTCGATATAGCCGGAGCGCTCGAGGCGCCGCACCCGCTCAAGGCAGGGGGTCGGGCTCAGGTTGACCGCACGCGCCAAATCCACGTTCGAAATACGTCCGTCATCCTGCAGGACCTTGAGGATCTTACAGTCAATCCTGTCTAACGGCTTTTCAATAGAAGATTTCACTACAGAATTCCCAATTAACTTCCCAAAATATCGCATTTTTGCTGAAAATAGAAGGATATTTTCCTGTTTGTGATTTAATCTCCGGCATGCCCAAATTGAACGGGCCGCAACACCCCCAATCCAACCGCAACACTCGGGAAAACCGTCATGCTGATCGATCCTGGCCTCGCCGAAGTCGACCCGCTTCGTCAGAAGCTGTGCGCCTCCTACCGTGCCGACGAAACGACCGTCGTCAGGGACCTATTGGATAGACTTGCCGTTTCTCATGAGTCCCAGGACCGCATCGCAGAGCGGGCCCGCCAGTTGGTGGTTGAAGTGCGGCGCCGGCGCATGGGGCAGGGGGGACTGGATGCTTTCCTTCATGAGTTCGAACTCTCCAGTAAAGAAGGCGTCGTCCTGATGTGCCTGGCGGAGGCCCTGTTGCGCGTGCCCGACGCTGCCACGGTCGACAAGCTGATCAAGGACAAGATTGCAGACGCCGATTGGGCCGGACACCTGGGGCAGAGCGACTCGCTTTTCGTGAATGCCTCGACCTGGGCGCTGATGCTGACGGGCCGGGTGGTCAGCCTTGATGAGCGGGATGCGCGAGACTTGACAGGCACATTGGGCCGGTTGGTCCAGAAATCCGGGGAACCGGTCATTCGCTCGGCCGTCACTCAAGCCATGCGAATTCTCGGTCGGCAGTTCGTGATGGGGCGCAACATCAAAGAAGCTCTGGAGCGTGCCAGGAGCGCCGAAAAGGCGGGCTACCGCTACTCCTACGACATGTTAGGAGAAGCCGCACGAACTCAGCCCGACGCCGCGCGCTACTACCAAGCCTACCGCGACGCGATTGCGGAAATCGGTGCCGCGACGAAAGGTCAGGGACCGATTGACAGCGCCGGGATCTCCGTAAAGCTCTCGGCCCTGCACCCGCGCTACGAGTTCGCGCTGCGGGACCGGGCGCTGGCGGAAATCACGCCGCTTCTGAAGCAACTCGCTCTGGATGCCAAACAGCAGGACATCGGCCTGACCGTCGACGCGGAAGAGGCGGATCGGCTCGACCTGTCCCTCGATTTGCTCGAAGCGGTGTCCGCCGACCCCGATCTTGCGGGGTGGGACGGTTTCGGTCTGGCAGTGCAGGCCTATCAGAAACGCGCCCTGCCGCAGCTGGATTGGCTGGCGGAAATGGCGCGGCGTCACGGGCGGCGCCTGATGGTGCGGCTGGTGAAGGGCGCCTATTGGGACACCGAAGTCAAGCTGGCGCAGGAGCACGGCCTGGAAGGCTACCCCGTCTTTACGCGCAAGGCCTCGACGGATCTCTGCTATCTCGTGTGCGCGCAACGCCTGTTGGCAGAACCGGCGGCCTTCTATCCGCAGTTCGCGACCCACAACGCGCATTCCGTCGCCTCGATCCTGGAATATGCAAAGCATGGTACGGAACAGGCCGTGCCGTTCGAGTTTCAGCGCCTGCATGGTATGGGCGAAGCGCTTTACGAGCAGATCGTCGGGGCGGACAAGCTCGATATCCCCTGCCGCATCTACGCCCCGGTGGGCAGCCACGAGGATCTTCTGGCCTACCTCGTGCGGCGCCTGTTGGAGAACGGGGCCAACTCCTCCTTCGTTAACCGCATTCAGGACGAGAAGCTGCCGATCGGCGAGATCGTCGCGGACCCGGCAGCGAAACTTCGCGGTTCTGCACAGATTCCGCACCCGGCAATCCCCTTGCCGCGGGATCTTTTCGTCCCTGAGCGCCGCAACTCCGCAGGGGTGGATCTATCCGATCCGCAGAAGCTTGCGCCGCTGGGACAGGACATGGCGGCGGCGATTCGCCACGGCTGGCGGGCCGGGCCGATTGTCGGCGGACAGCAAATGGATGGCGCGCTGCGCCCGGTACTCGATCCAGCGGACCGGCGGCGCGAGGTCGGGCAGATCGCCTGGAGCACGCCGGATCAGGTGGAATCGGCCGTCGCCCGCGCCACCCGCGCGGCGCGCGACTGGAACGGAACCTCCGCGGAGGAACGGGCGGCCTGTCTGGAGCGTGCCGCGAACCTGCTGGAGGACCATCGGGCGGAACTCTTCGCGCTGTGTTGCCGGGAGGCGGGGAAGACCCTGGCCGATGCCGATGCCGAATTGCGCGAGGCCGTGGACTTCTGCCGTTACTATGCCGCCCGGGCACGTGCCGAGTTTACGCGGCCCACGGTGCTTCCCGGACCGACGGGCGAGCGCAACGAAATCTCCCTTCAGGGGCGTGGCGTGTTCCTCTGCATCAGTCCCTGGAACTTTCCCCTGGCGATTTTCCTGGGGCAGGTGACGGCCGCTTTGGCCGCCGGTAATGCCGTGATCGCCAAGCCGGCGGAACAAACGGGGCTGGTCGCAGCGCGCGCGGTGCAGATCCTGCATCAGGCCGGTGTTCCCGGCGATGTCTTGCACCTGTTGCCCGGAGACGGGCCAAACGTCGCGGGACCTCTGGTTGCCGACCCCCGGATATCCGGGGTGGCCTTCACCGGTTCGACCGAGACCGCGCAGTTGATCAACCGCACCCTCGCCAAGCGGGACGGCGCCATCGTGCCGCTGATCGCGGAGACCGGCGGACAGAACGCGATGATCGTCGATTCGACGGCTCTGCCGGAGCAGGTCGTTCAGGATGTCGTCATGTCGTCTTTCCGCAGCGCCGGTCAGCGCTGCTCCGCCCTGCGCGTGCTCTTCCTGCAGTCGGATGTGGCGGACAAGATGTTGACGATGCTGTCCGGCGCGATGGACGAACTCCGGGTCGGAGACCCGCAGTGGCTTGCGACCGACGTGGGCCCGGTGATCGACGAGGAAGCGCGCGACATGCTGACGGGACATGCCAAACGCATGAAGCAGAAAGGGACACTCGTTCGGGAGGTGGAACTGGGTGCGGATTGTGCCAATGGGACCTTCTTCCCGCCGACGACTCTCGAAATCGAGTCCATCAGCCAGCTTCAACGGGAAGTCTTCGGGCCCATCCTGCATGTCGTACGCTATCAGGCGAGCCATCTGGACTCGGTGCTGGAGGCGATCAATGCAACGGGATACGGCCTGACGCTGGGCATTCACAGCCGAATCGACGCGACGGCGAAGTACGTCTGCGAGCGCCTGGCGGTCGGCAATGCCTACGTGAACCGGAACATCATCGGCGCCGTTGTCGGGGTACAGCCCTTCGGCGGCCAGGGGCTATCCGGTACGGGACCGAAGGCCGGCGGGCCGCGTTACCTGCACCGTTTCGCGACCGAACGGTCCCTGAGCGTCGACACGACGGCGGCCGGCGGCAACGCCTCGCTCATGTCGTTGAGCGAGGGGTTGTCGCGGTAAAGGAGTGGGCCGGAGCCGTCGAGTTCGTAGGATCTAAGCTGCGACCGATGGATCGACGCCGGGTTTCTTGAAGCGGCTTTCGGCAATGCGGTCAGCTGCTTCGGAGGTGGGCGTGTCATCCTGCTTCGCAAGGGCGAAAATCTCCAGCAAGGTCTCGTGAATGCGGCCGACGTGAGCGACGGCTGCGTCATGATCATAACCTGCGCCCTCGTGGCTGATGTGGATGACACCGCCCGCATTGATCACATAGTCCGGTGCGTAGAGAATTCCCTTTTCCGCTAGGATCAATCCATGCCGGGGCTCCGCCAACTGATTGTTGGCCGACCCGGCGACAATCGAGGCCTTAAGCTGCGGCAGGGTCTCATCGTTGATGGCCGCCCCCAGGGCGCAGGGCGCAAAGACGTCCACATCCGCGCTGTAGATCTCGTCCAGACCGACGACCTTGGCAGCGAGTTCCGCCTTAGCGCGGTCAACTGCCTTGGCGTTAATGTCGGTAACGATAAGTTCCGCTCCTTCTTTCTTCAGGTATTGGCAGAGGTGATAGCCGACTGCGCCGATGCCCTGCACGGCGACGCGAATGCCGCAGACATCGTCGCGGCCCAACTTGTGTTTCACCGCAGCCTTGATACCGACGAAGACACCATAGGCGGTCGCGGGAGAAGGGTCGCCGGCCCCGCCGGCCCTCGTGCCTGAAACGTAGCTTGTCTCCTTCGCCATGATTTCGACGTCGGGGACACCGATGCCGACATCTTCGGCACCGATGTAGCGGCCGCCGAGAGAGTCGATAAAGACACCCATGGCGCGCAGCAGTTGTTCGTTCTTATGTTTGCGGGAGTCGCCGATAATGACAGACTTGCCGCCGCCGAGGTCGAGCCCGGCCAGGGCCGACTTGTAGGTCATGCCTTTCGAAAGGCGCAGCACATCAGTGAGCGCCTCGTCTTCGGATTGATAGTCCCACATGCGGCAACCGCCGAGCGCGGGCCCGCGGTTCGTGTTGTGAATGGCGATAATGGCGCGCAGACCGCTTTCCGGGTCATTGCAGAAGACGACCTGCTCGTGGCCATCAAATTCATGATGCTTAAATACTGACATAAAGACCTCCGACAATCTGGTCCGGTCAGTCGCGTTACGGACAGCGTCTTTTTTACCGGATCAACGTTCCCCAATACCCCCTATTTTTACGTCGTAAGTTAAGTAATCAATAAGAATCCCAGGGGCTTAGAGAAATAGATGGAAAGTGGAAAAAATGCGGAACTGTCCGTTACAAAAGAACTCACGTTAAACGCCAGGGGCAATTTTGTTATCCGCTTCTCTCAAAATTAGAGCAGTATTAGTGACCTAATTTGTCGTGACATGATCGTCTCGTTCGAGCGAGATCAGCGACTCGCAATAGGGCTTGCCAGGTGTGGCCGAGCTGTGGATGGCTGAGGCCGGTGTCAATTTGGAGGAGGGTTGTTCGCCGTGACGATTGAAATCTGGATGGCATTTGTCTTTGCAACTACGCTGCTTCTGCTCATTCCCGGCCCGACCGTAATGCTGGTTGTCGGCTACGCCTTGTCGTCCGGCCGGGGCACGGCATGGCGCACGGTGCCTGGTGTCGCGCTCGGGGATTTCGTTGCCATGACGCTTTCACTGGCTGGACTGGGTGCAATCCTAGCGACTTCAGCGGAGGCCTTCACGGTTTTGAAATGGGTCGGCGCGCTCTACCTCGTCTATCTCGGCATCAAGATGTGGCGCGCGACGCCCACCCTTGGAGACTTGGAGACGGACACTAAGCGAGGCTCCGGCTGGTCCATGACGACGCATGCCTTTGCCGTCACGGCGCTGAACCCGAAGGGAGTCGTCTTCTTCGGCGCCTTTCTACCGCAGTTTCTTACCTCGAGCGAACCTGTGATGCCGCAGCTCCTGATCCTCGGCACCACTTTCCTGATCCTGGCGATCCTCAACGCGGCGGGTTTCGCGCTGCTCGCGGGAACGGTGCGGCAGCGCTTGCGGTCCGAGAAGATCCTGCGGCGGATCAACAGGGCGGGCGGCAGCCTGCTCATCGGTGCCGGCGTGATGATGGCGACCCTGCGCCGCTCCACCTAAGCGGCGGGCCCGGGTGTACCGGCAGCGGGCAATCTGGGTTCAGGCGACCGTACCAGCCAGTGCCGCGTCAAACATCTGACGCAGATTTGCCGGGGTGAGCGGCACCGGGTTGGTCGGAGCTGTCGGGTCGACCGCCGCCATTTCGCAGATGTCGGTCGCCTTCTCGTCGTCAATCCCAAGATCTTTCAGGCTGTGCGGAATGCTCATTTCCTTGCGCAGGTCCAGAATCCATTTCTGCACGGCTTCGAACGAAGGGTTCGGCAGGTCCAGCCAAGCGGCCAGACGCCCCATCTTGCCTTCGATGACTGGGCGGTTGAAATCCAGGACGTAGGGCATGACCACGGCGTTGGTCAGGCCGTGATGGGTGTCATAGAGCGCGCCGATGGGATGGCTGAGGGAGTGGATTGCCCCGAGGCCCTTCTGAAAAGCCGTCGCACCCATTGAGGCTGCCGCCATCATGCAGGAACGTGCCTCGATGTTGTCGCCTTCGTTGACGGCGGTCGGCAGCCAGTCCTTCACCAGCCGGATCCCTTCGACCGCGATGCCTTCCGCCATGGGGTGAAAGCCTGGTGCGCAGTAGGCCTCCAGACAGTGCGCCAGGGCATCCATGCCGGTGGCCGCGGTGATATGTGCGGGCAGACCGACCGTGAGCGCCGGGTCGGAGATCACAGTGGAGGGCAGCATTCTCGGATGGAAGATGATCTTCTTGGTGTGGGTGTCTTCGTCCAGAATGACCGAAGCGCGACCGACTTCCGACCCTGTGCCCGCGGTCGTCGGGACCGCGACGATGGGCGCTACGCCGTCGGGATCGACGGATTTCCAGTTATCGCCGACGTCCTCGAAATCCCAGATGGGCAGCGTCTGTCCGGACATCAGCGCGATGGCCTTGCCGGCGTCCAGCGCGCTGCCGCCGCCGAAGGCGATGACGCCGTCGTTCTTGCTCTCCTTGTAGACCGCGACGCCGGCTTCGACGTTGCGCCCCACGGGGTTTGGCTTCACGTCACTGAAGAGAGTCGTCGGCAGGCCAGCGGCCTCGTTCGCGGAAATCGCGTCCTTGACCATCGGCAATCCGGCCAGCCCAGGATCGGTGACCAGCATGGGGCGCTTCATGCCCAGAGCTTCGCAGGCCTTCGCCAGGTTCTTGATGCGACCCGGACCGAAGAGGATTTGAGTCGGATAACTCCAGGAGGCTTTAAAGGCGTCCGCCGCGTTGCTCATTTTCGATCTCTCCTCTTCTTTGTGTCGGGATGCTCCGGCGCTCTTGCGGGCCGGGAGCCAGGGCCATCCGGAACTCAGACGGCCTTGCGCAGGTGGAATGATTTCGGCCGGGTGAGCTGCTCGTAGCCCACGGTGCTCAAGGTACAGCCGCGGCCGGAGTCCTTGACGCCGGTCCAGGCCAATGCGGGGTCGAGGTAGTCGCAGCGGTTCATGAACCAGGTGCCGGTTTCGACCGCATCACCGATGCGCAAGGCGGCCTCTTCGTCGCTGGTCCAGATGGCTGCCGTCAGGCCGAAGTCGCTGTCATTCATCAGGCGAACGGCGTCCTCGTCCGACGACACCTTCATAATGCCGACGACCGGGCCGAAGCTCTCTTCGGTCATGACCCGCATGGAATGGTCGACGTCGATGAGAACCTGGGGCGCGAGATAGGGCGTGCCCGCCTCGCTAGCCGCGAAACCGGCCGGGTCGATCAGAGCCTTTGCGCCGTCGCGGACCGCGTCCTCGACCTGTGCGCGGACGAAGTCGGCGGCGGAGGTGCGGACGAGGGGACCCAGGTTGGTGTCCTTGTCCAGGGGATTGCCAAGCTTGTACTGACGCACCAGATCGGTGGCCCCTTCGACGAAGCGGTCGTAGACATCGGCGTGGGCATAGATGCGTTCGATGCCGCAGCAGGACTGCCCCGAATTGAAAAAGGCGCCGTCCACCAATGTTTCGATGGCATGTTCGACATTCGCATCGGCCCGCACATAGGCCGGGTCCTTGCCGCCGAGTTCGAGCCCAATCCCGATGAAGCGCTCCGCGGCGGCTTCCTGAACGGCGTGTCCACCGGGCACGGAGCCGGTGAAGGCGACGAAGTCAACGGCATCGTTGCGCACCAGGTTCAGCGCGTCGCCGTGGCTGAGGTGCAGGAACTGGAAGAGCCCTTTCGGGAGCCCGGCGGTCTCGAAGGCTTCGGCGAAACGCTCGGCGCAGAGAGGGGTTTGGGCGGAGTGCTTAAGAATGACGGCATTGCCGGCCATCAACGCGGGGACGATGGAGTTGACCGCCGTCAGGTAGGGGTAGTTCCAGGGGGCGATGACGAAAACAACGCCGAGCGGATCGCGCCGGATGAAACGGTTGAAGCCGGAGACCTCGCCGACGTCGATGTCCGCCAAGGAGTCCGGCGCCGTCGCGATCATGTGGCGCGCGCGCTCTTCGAAGCCGGCAACCTCGCCGGGGCACTGGGAGACCGGACGCCCCATCTGCCAGGCGATTTCCTCGGAGATGTCGCTTTTCTTTGCGACGAAGGCATCGACGGCTTTCGTCAGAAGTGCCTGGCGCTCTGAAACCGAGACATGGCGCCAAGCCGCCTGGGCCTTCTGCGCCGCCGCGACGGCGGCCTCGATTTCGGAAGCTTCAGCGAGTTTGCGCTCGACATAGACCGAGCCGTCCGCCGGAGAAACGCATTTCAGACTGCCACTCATGGATCGTATCCTCCCCCTCATTCCTGCCTATCCGGGCGGCCGCTCCGGCGAAGGCGCGGGACCTTACGCTCGCAGCCTGCGGCGGGGCAATAGGATTCCTTGCCGCACCCTGGTCCGCCTTTGGGGCCGCCCATAGGCCCTCACGCCGGCTAGCCGGGAGCGCCGACTAGGGCTTGGCCAGGACGCCGCCATCGACCAGCAGGTCGGTCCCGGTGATGAAGGACGCTTTGTCGGACAGAAGAAACAGTGTCGCGTTCGCCATGTCCTGCGTGGTGCCGACGCGGCCCAAGGGTATCGCCTTGGAGAGGGCGGCCATCTGGTCCGGGTTCTCGTCCCAACGCGCCTGCATCGGCGAATAGGTGCCGGACGGAAGCACCGTGTTGGAGCGGATGTTGTCGGCGGCGAACTGAATGGCGAGAGATTTCGAAAGCGAGATCATGGCCGCCTTGCTGGCCTGATAGGCGTCCTGCGGGCTGTCGTCGCCGCGCAGCGCCTGGATCGAGGCGATGTGTACCATGGCGCCGCCTGGCTCCGTCTTGCCGGCCCCGGTGCGCTTCATCAGCGGCACGGCGTGGCGGCAGGTGTGGACCATGGTCTTGAGATCGATGTTCAGAACCTGATCCCAGACGCCCAAGTCGATGTCCACCATCGACTTGTCCTTACCGAACCAGAGAACGCCCGCCGCGTTGACCAGGAAGTCCAGGCGGCCATGGGTTTCGAAGGTTTGCTCGATGGCCTTCTGGACATAGCCGTTGTCCGTGAGATCGCCTTGCAGATAGAGGGCCTTGCCCGGCCCGGCATCCAGCCCGTCCGGTTCGTCCTTCATGTCCAACAGAGTGGCGTTCGCCCCTTCCGCCAAGAGGTCCTTGGCGATGTTCAGTCCCATGCCGCCACCCGCGCCGGTTACGACGGCGGCCTTTCCCGCAAATCCCATATCGGCTTCTCCCTAGCTGCGTTCCCTGCCGGTTCAGCCAGACTAAGGGCGCCAAGAGGCTGAGCCTGTCAATCCCCCAGATGGCCCACCCGGATGGGCAGTTCCTAAAGGCAGGTTCAGGCGTCGCGGTTTCGGTCCCGCCCTTGCCCCAGGGGTTGATCCCGGAAGAAGTGCAGACAATACGCCGCGAAGGCCTCGGCCCGCCGCGACAAACGCGCATCACGGACGGACGCCAGGATGATCTGCGCCGGTGGCACCGGTTGCACGAGTGGCCGCCGGACGAGCGGCCGGCCGTCATAGCTGCGCTCGGACAGAGCAGGCACGCTGAGCAGGGAAAAGCAGTCGCCGTTCGCGACGAGACCACGCAGCATCTCCACGTTGCGGGTGCGGTGGCGCACGTTTGGCTCTACTCCCGCCGCCAGAAAGATCGAACGGAAGTACTCGCGGCTGTGGGGCAGATCCAGGAGGACCATCGGCTCCTGCGCGAGGACCCTCAAATCGAGGCGGCGGCGTTTCGCCAGGGGGTGACTGGCTGCCAGAAGCGCGTAGGGCGGCACCTCCGCCAGCAGGACTTTGTCCAGCCGGTTCGAAAGGTCGAGATCGTAGGTGAGGGCGACCTCACAGGTGCCTGCCAGCAGATCCGCCTGCAGCACGTCGAGCGGCGCCTCCCGGAACTCGACCGTCGTTGCGGGAGTGTCCTTCGCGAAGCCCTGCAGCAGACGCGGCAGAAAGACGGGCGCCAGTGTCGTAAAGCAGCCGACCTGTAACACGCCCTCCAGGGACTCGCCGAGGTTGCGGGCCCCGAGTTCGATCTCCTCGGCATGGTCGACGAGGCGGCGTGCGTCGGCCAGGAAGTCCCGCCCGGACGGCGTGAGGGAAAGGCCGCGCGCGCGATGGCGTAGAAAAAGCTGCAGACCGAAGTGCTCCTCAAGCTGGCCTATGGCCGCCGAAAGGGACGGCTGTGCGATGTGCAGGCTTTCCGCTGCGGCTGTCAGGCTGCCGGTCTCCGCGGCGGCAACGAAATAGCGCAGTTGCTTGAGAGTGAAGGCCATGAACTAATCATAGAGAAAATCTATGAAGTTGGTCGATTAAAAATATTTTACATAGGATTGGCGCGTGAAGACACTTTCCGAATCAGGGAGGCGAACATGATCCGGACCGGCCAAGAGTATCGAGATTCCATCCGCGACGACCGTGAAGTGTGGATCGACGGCGAAAGGGTTGCGGACGTCACGACGCACCCCGCGTTCAAGCCGGTGATTGACGCACGGGCGCGGATCTACGACATGGCACATGAAGAATCCTATCGGGACATCATGACCTGTGAGGATCCGCAATCCGGAGAGTGCAACGCGATCGGCCTGTCCTTGCCGCACACGCAAAAGGACTGGCACGAGAAGCGCCGGGCGGTGGACACGGTGATGAAGGATCTCGGCGGGGTCGTTATCCGCGTCGGCGACGAAACGGTCGGCGAGATGTGGTCCCTTTACGACGGGAAGGACGTCCTGAACGAGGTCGACCCGCAGTTCTCGAAGAACATCAAAAACCATATCGACAAGGTCCTCCACGAAGATCCCTTCCATGTCTCCGCGAACACCGATCCCAAGGGCGACCGTTCCAAGCGCCCACAGGACCAGGACCCGGACATGCTGCTGCATGTAGTGAAGGAGACCGACGCCGGAATTATCGTGCGCGGCGCGAAGTACGAAACGGCGGCCGCCTATGCGAACCAGGCCTTCGTCAAACCGACGATCGCGAACTGGGGCGACGCGAAGTTGTCGGACTACGCTGTGGGCTTTATCTGTCCGATGAACGCGAAGGGTATCAAACACATTTGCCGGACGGGCTTTGCCGGAAACGGGCGCGAGAAGGACTATCCGCTGTCCAACCGCTTCGACGAAGTCGACACGCTGGTAATCTTCGACAACGTCCTGGTGCCTTGGGAAGACATTCTGTTCTACCGCCACACGCGGGCCGCGAGTTTCATCAGGGGCACGTTGCACCGCTACAGCGCCTTTCCTTTCGTGCAGCGCATCCAGACGATTGCCGACATGCTGATCGGGGCGGCGCTCTTCAACATCCGGCAGACCGGTTTGGACAAGCAGCCGGCGGTGCGGGAGAAGATTGCGCAGCTCGTCTGCTATCGCGAAGGCATAAACGCGCATCTTTCCGCTGCCATTGCCACGGCAGAGGACAGTCCGGCGGGCCTGCTGATGCCAAATCAATCGCTGCTCTACACCGGCCGGGTCCATGCCTGCACGCAATTGCCGGCGATGGTTCATCTGACGCGCGAGCTCTGCGGCGGGCAGATCTGCGTCACGCCTGATGCCGCGTGTTTCGAGGCGGAAGAGCTGAAGCCCTGGATGGACAAGTACTATACAGTGAATGAATTCTGGTCGTCCGATGACCGCCGGAAGCTTCTGGCCTTCGCGCGGGACCTCGTGAACTCGGGCTATGCGGGGCATCGCGTCACTTTCGAGCTCTTTGCCCAGTCACCGCCTTTCGCGCATCTCAATGCGGTGTACAATAACTTCGATTTCAGCGGACCTCTGGAGTTCGTCCAGAAATCGGCGGGTCTGTCAGACCGCGTGATGGAACAGTAGGGGGCCGGCATGCCGCACGAACGGCTTAGAAAATTCAATACGAAGGACACCTATCCGGAACAGGATCTGGACAACGACCTTTGTCAGGTGGTGAAGGCCGGCAACATGGTCTTCCTGCGCGGACAGGTCGGCCAGGACCTTGCGACACGTGAGTCCGTCGGAACCGGGGATCCACGCGCGCAGACCGAGCAGGCCATGGCGAACGTCAAGATGCTGCTGGAGGAGGCGGGGTCAAAACTTGAAGATATCTGCAAGATCACAGTGTACCTGACGGACCGGGCCTATCGGGACGAGGTTTACCGGGAGATCGGTAAGTGGTTGAAGGGTGTCTTCCCCGTTTCGACCGGCGTCATCATTGATGGACTGGCGCGTCCGGAATGGGTCATGGAAATCGATGTGATCGCGGTAATCCCCGACGACGAGTGACGGAGGCTACCATGCTCAGCGCGGAACAGATTTCGTCTTTCAAGGACAAAGGCTATGTCCTGATTCCCGATTTGATCCCACAAGACCTGATTCAACGCCTCCGCGACGAGCTGCAGGGTTGGATCGAGGAAAGCCGGGCGCACTCCAAGAACTACGGCAAGACCCTGGACGGCAAGGCGCGCTTCGATCTGGAACCGGGTCACAGTGCGGCGCACCCCAAGCTGCGCCGCGTGGCCAATCCGGTGGATGTTTCGGAGGCGTACCAGGAAGTGCTTTGGAACAGCGACCTTCCGAGGGCGGTGTCCGATGTGTTTGGCCAAGGCGTGAAGTTCCATCACTGCAAGCTGAACATCAAGCTGCCGGGCATGAAAACGCGGGTCGAGTATCATCAGGATCATCCGTACGACCCCCATACCAACAACGATATGTTGACCGCACTCGTCCTGCTGGATGACATGACTGCGGAAAACGGCTGCCTGCGAGTTGTCCCGGGGTCCCACAAACACCGCTACAGCCACTATCGCGACGGCAAGTTCGTCGGCAAGGTCTCCGATGAACTCAACGATGAGTTTGCCCGGTCGGCGGATCCGATCCTGGGCAAGGCCGGCGATGTGTGCCTGATGGATACCTGGTCGGCGCATGGCGGCGAGGACAATCACTCGGGCCGGCCCCGTTCGCTGCTGATCTGCGACTACACGGCGGCGGACAATTTCTGGATTGCGCCGCCGATGGTGCCGTCCCCGCACTCGGGCCGTATCGTGCACGGCGAGGCTTCGCGCGTGGTGCGGCTGGAAGCGGGAACGATTGAGATCCCGGATCGCTATAAAGACGATTCCTTCTTTGGCCTTCAGGGCCAGGGCAACATCGCGAATTGACGGCGCAATAAGGCCGACGGGGGCAGATACGACATGACTTTCTCGATCACGGGGCGCTGCGCGGACAGCGGCATGTTCGGCGTGGCCGTGACGTCCTCCAGCCCTGCCGTTGCCAGCCGCTGCGCCTGGGCCAGGTCCGGCGTCGGGGCGGTTGCCACGCAGAACATCACCGACCCGGCGCTGGGCGACCGAATTCTCGACCTGCTGGCGGCCGGCGCCGCCGCGGACGCGGCATTGGAACGGGTCGTCGCGGAGAGCGCTCATATCGCCTACCGCCAGCTTGCCGTGATCGACGCTGCCGGGCGCACGGCGCATTACTCCGGCGCGAATACGCTGGGGCGCCACACGGTGGCGGAAGGACAGGACTGCGTGGCGGCCGGAAATCTTCTGGCGCACGCGGAAGTTCCGTCAGCCATGGTCTCGGCTTTCGAAGCGGCGTCCGGGGAACATCTCGCCGAGCGCCTGTTGCGCGGCCTGGAGGCGGGAGAGGCTGCCGGGGGCGAAGAGGGGCCGGTCAAATCCGCTGGTGTTCTTGTCATGCACGAATTGGCATGGCCGCCTGTCGAACTGCGCCAGGACTGGCGCGACGATGCGGTGATCGCGGCCTTGCGCGAGGCCTGGGAGGTCTACCGCCCGCAAATGGCCGACTACGTCACACGAGCCAGCAATCCCTCCGCTGCGCCGTCCTACGGCGTTCCCGGCGATCCGTGAAATCTGTCGATTGCGGCACCGGCCCTCTCCCCCACCCGGCTACCCACAGAGGATGGTTCCATTGGGTGGCCGGGTGGGGGAGCGGGCTGGAACAGTAGCAACACAGCCTTCACAAAGATTAACCAAGTCTTCCAAGGCTTTCTTCACGAATTTCTTATAAATGTCGGAGAATTCGGCGTGGGCCGAAAGCGGCAGCGCAGCCGCCGTTCCGGCCCTGCCCGCGAAGGAGACGAGATTTGGTTGCAGCCTTGCAGGACCCGCTTCTCCCAGGCGTAACGCCCTCCGGCGTTCCAAGCGGCGAGGGGCAAAAGCCTTCAGAGCGCACTTTGGGCCGGACACCGGCGATAGAGACGGACGCAGGGAGGGACCGTGTCTCGGTTTCGCCTTTGGCGCGCGAAGCCGCGGCCCGGCAAGCGTTGGAAGCCGCCGAAGGCCGGGGCAACGAAGCCGCGACCGGCGAAGCGCAGGCCTCCGGATCCGAGAACCCGCTGAAGGGCTTCATTCACAAGGCGCTCAATGTTCTGCGTGCGGATGTCGGCAAGCTGCTTAAGGGCTTCGGTTTCGGCGCGGAGGAGATCAAGGGTTTCGGACAGTCCTTCGTCGAACCTGCACTCAACGCGCTCAAGGAAGGCGTCAGCTTTACGGCAGAGCTTTCCTATGCGGCGTTTTCACAGGAAACGGTCACGACTTCGAACAGCTTCAGCCAATCGACTTCGCTCGTCGCGAAGTCTCTTGAGATCGAGGTCAATCAGACTACCGGGGAAGTCTCCGTAACGCTGGCCAGTCTCACCTATCAGGAAGAGATCAGGGTCGTTTCTGCCGATGCGGACGTGGGGGGGCCCCTGTTGTCGCTGTTCCCCGACGAAACGGGCGGACCGCTGGTTCCGGCCCGGGAGCCGAGCGAGGAAGAGACGCCCGTGGAGCAAGCGATCCGTCAGGCGGCGGAATCTCTGAACGAGGACATCTCAGCCTTCCGGTCGCGCCTCGTCCTGCGTGCGCTGGAGTTCTATCAGAACGGTGCCGGGGACGATATCGCACGCCTGCGTCTCGACGCCGAGGTCCCGGTTTCGGGGACCGTCGTGGAGAACGAGGCAGGCAAGGACGCCACGGAAACCGAGAACACCGCCATCGACGTTTCCGTCTAGGCTAAGCCCTCAAGACTCTTCCAGCGCGTATTCCAGGAACTCCAGGCGGTCTTGCCCCCAGAAGAGCTCGTCGTTGTAGATGTAGCTCGGGAAGCCGAAGACGCCGCGCCTGACCGCTTCCTCGTTCAAGGCGTGGTACTGCGACCGCACGGCGGGATCGAGGGCCGCGGCCATCAGATCCGTGTCGTGATGCCCTGTGGCGCGGGCGATTTCCGACAGGGTTCCCGTTTCCGCGATGTTGCGTTCTTCCGCCCAGACGGCGGCGCCGATGGCGTTGGCCAGCGCCAGGGCGTTACCGCCATGTTGTCCCGCGGCGAGGACGAGGCAGGCCGCCAGTTCCTCGGGCGCGGGAAAGAATTTCGGCTGCAGGTTCAAGGGCAGGCCGCGGACCCGGCGCCAGCGGTTGAGCTCGATCAGGCGGTAAGCCTGACGCTCGGGGGCGCGCTTCGGAAGCGGCAGGCCGCCGGTGCGCGGAAAGACCTCGTTGGGCGCCACGGGCTTTACCTGGACCGTCGCGCGGTTCTGCGCGGCAATGTCGGCCAGCTTCCGCCCGCCAAGATAGGCCCAGGGCGAGTTCAAAGAGAGATAATAATCGATGATCTTCGTCACGCCGGACCTCTCCCAACACGGTCTCATGTACAGCAGGGCCGACACGATAGGGGCAGGAGGCGGAAATAGGAAGGGCCGCCTTCCGGTTCCGGAGGGCGGCCCTTCGCTCCGATCAAATCCCGGTTTGGGTCTATGCAGCGCCTTGGGATTTGAGGAAGGCGGTGACTTCCGCTTCCAGACCTTCAGCCCGCTTGCTCAGTTCGTCCGAGGCTTGCAGGACTTCTTCCGCAATGCCGCCCGACTCGGACGATGCCTGCGAGACCGAGGTAATGTTCTCGGCCACTTCCTGAGTCGCGGCACCCTGTTCTTCGATGGCGGATGCTACGGCCGTCGCAACCTCGTTGATCTCCTGAATCGTGCTGGTAATCTTCTCGTTGGCTTCTACCGCGCTCGAGGTCGAGCCCTGAATATCCGCGATCTGCTGAGAGATTTCCTCGGTGGCTTTGGCGGTTTGATTGGCCAGAGCCTTCACTTCCGATGCCACGACCGCAAAGCCCTTTCCGGCTTCGCCGGCGCGGGCCGCTTCGATCGTCGCGTTCAGCGCCAGCAGATTGGTCTGCTCGGCGATATCCTGAATGATGTTGACGACATCGCCGATCTTCTCGGCGGATTGTGCCAGACCGTTGATCATATCGGTTGAGCGGTTTGCTTCCTCGGTCGCCGAACGCGCTACATCGGTGGTGTGAGTGACCTGACGTGAAATCTCGGAGATCGAGGAGTTGAGTTCCTCGGATGCCGACGCCACGGCGCCGGCGCGCGAGTTGGCTTGCTCGGCACTCCTCTGCATGCTCTCGGCGCTCGCCCTCAACTCGGTCGAGGCGGCGGAGACGGCGGAAACGACATCCTGCACGTTGGTGGCCATCCGCAGGTTCTCTGTCACGACGGACCAGGTCAACATGGGACCGATGTAACTGTCATCGTCGTCCATGATGGCCGAGACCTGCAGGTCCAGTTTCTCGTCGCCAAGCCCGATGACCGCGCTGTACGGCAGGTTCTTCGGATCGGACAGAAGCTTGCGCTGGTGCTCCGGGTTCTTGTGGAAGATGTCGATGCACTGGCCATGAAGGTCCGCGGCTTTGATAGGCAGGTGGCTTTCCAGGGGTGTCAGAGTCTTGATACTGGTGCTGTTGACGTAGGTCAGCTCCAATGATTCGGGGTCGGCCATCATGACGTTGATCGGCATGATGTCGATCATCTGCGTCAGGCGCTTTGTTTCTTCTTCCGTCTTCACCTGTTCGGTGATGATGCTCCAGGTCAGCATCGGACCGACATAGCGCCCTTGAGAATCGTAGATGGCGCTGACCAACAGATCCAACCACTCGCCACCGATGGTGATCTTCGCCTTGTGCGGCAGATTCTTCGGATCGGACAGAAGCTTGCGCTGGTGCTCCGGATGTTTGTGGAACACGTCAATGCACTGGCCGAGCATCTCGTCGGCCTTGACCGGTAAGACGTGCTCCAGGGTCCGCAGCGCTTCCATGGACGACTTGTTGATGTAGTTGATCGTCAAGGTCTCGGCGTCGCATGCCATTACACTGATCGGCATTTCCTCGACCATATTGCGGAACATCTCGCTATTCGACTGTCCGCCGGCGCCGGAGCTGCGCAGGAGTGCCTTAATCATCGTTCTGTGCCCTCACATCCAACTTTTGACTGATATCAATTTGAGGCAAAGATAATTGTATTGATGATGTTTCGGGATGGTTAAGATGTGGGAGAGTCCAAGTAAAAAAGCAGACCAAAGTGTGTAGGTCTGCAGTAAATTTCATTTATATGCAAAATGGTGGTATAAATGCTATAATATACAACCTAGTTAAAATGTCTTTTTTCACATAAAAAGCGACTTAAGGTTGGTATATTTCACACAATAACAAAGATAATACGTAGATGTACGTAGTAATATTGAAAAAAGCCCCCACTTTTTACTAGAGAATACTGAATCAGCCCGCAGTGCCCACAATACGGGACTGCCGAGTTCAGATTGTGCCGTCTCTCAAGTCTTTTCTCATGATCTTACCGGTCGCAGTGGTCGGCAAGCTGGTTCGGAATTCCACCTCCCGCGGGTATTCGTGGGCGGCAAGGCGGTGCTTTACGAAGTCCTGGATCTCTCTCGCCAGGTCCTCGCCCGGGGCGATGCCCTCCTTCAGAACAACGAATGCCTTGACCCGCTCGGTCCGTAATGGGTCCGGAACACCGACGACCGCGGCCAGAGCGACGGCCTCGTGCTTTATGAGGCAGTCTTCGATCTCACCGGGGCCGATACGGTAACCGCCCGACGTGATTACGTCGTCGTCGCGACCGAGGAAATGGATGTAGCCCGCGTCGTCCTGCGATCCTGTATCGCCGGTCAGCAGCCAGTCGCCGATGAACTTCTTTTCGGTGGCGTCCGGATTGTTCCAGTAGCCAAGAAACATGACGGGGTCGGGCCGGCGTACGGCGATATTGCCGATCTCGCCGACCGGACAGGCGTTTCCCCGGTCGTCGACAATCGCAACCCGGTGGCCCGGAACGGGCCGCCCGATGGCGCCCGGACGGACATCCATGATCCCGGCGCAGCCGCTGACGATAAGGTTGCACTCGGTCTGGCCGTAGAACTCGTTGATCGTCAGGCCGAAGGTGTCCCGCCCCCAATCCAGCAATTCCTCCCCGAGGCTTTCGCCGCCGCTTCCCAGACTACGGAGGTTGTAGCTCCAGCGCTGACGCGGCTTTTCGACCTGCCGCAGAAGCTTTAGGGCGGTCGCCGGCATGAAGACATTGTGCACATTGAAATCCGCCATCAGGCGGAAAGCCGCCTCGGGATCGAATTTGGGAAAGCGGTGGGCCAGGACGGGCACGCCGTGGTGAAGGCTCGGCAACAGAACATCCAGAAGGCCGCCGATCCAGGCCCAGTCCGCCGGGGTCCAGAAGAGGTCGTCAGCCTTCGGAAAGAACTCGTGGGGCATCTCCACACCCGGCAGATGGCCCAGCAGGACCCGCTGCGCATGGAGGGCACCCTTTGGCGGCCCGGTGGTGCCAGAGGTGTAGATGATCAGCGCCGGGTCGTCGGCCGCCGTGTCTTCGGGCGCGAAGGCATCGCCGGCGCGTGCCAGTTCCTCATGAAGATCGAGGGCGCCGGCTGGCCCCGAGCCATCGATGCTGCAGACCAGCGACAGGTCCGGCAACTCATCCAAGATCTGCTCGACCTTGGCGGCGCCGGCCGTATCGGTGATCAGGGCTTTGACACCGGCATTACTTATCCGAAACTCCAGCGCCTCGCTGCCGAAGAGCGTGAAGAGCGGCACGGCGATTGCGCCCAATTTGTAGACTGCGATGTGGGAAGCGGCGGTCTCCGGCGCCTGGGGCAACAGGATGCCGATCCGGTCGCCTTTGCAGACCCCTTTGGCGCGCAGAAAATTGGCAATGCGGTTGGAGAGTCCGGCAAGGTCGCCAAAGCTGTAGCGCTCCGTCTCTCCGTCGCCCCGCAGATGGATCAGGGCGAGCCGGTCCGGCTCTTGCGCGGCCCACTTGTCACAGACATCCACGCCAATGTTGTAGCTCTCGGGGATCCGCCAGCGGAAGCGCGCGGTCAGGTCTTCGTAGGTCTTGGCGTCGGGCAGCATGGTGCGAGCATAGTCAAAAGGCCCGCCGCGGGGTACACCTGAGACGATGAATCTAAGGAGGACTGGATGTTTCAGGCGGATTTGCTGCAGGACAAGCGCATCCTCGTCACCGGCGGCGGGACGGGTCTGGGAAAGGCCATGGGCCGACGCTTCCTGGAGCTTGGCGCACGGCTCATCATCTGCGGGCGGCGCGCCGAGGTGCTGGCGGAGGCCAAAACGGAGTTCGACCGGGACTTTGCCGGCCGTACGGCCTGCTATCCCTGTGACATACGGGACGCGGCGGCCATCGAGGCGATGCTGGACACGATCTGGGAGGAGCACGGAGGGCTGGATACGCTGGTCAACAATGCCGCCGGAAACTTCCTTGCCAAGACGGAGACGCTCTCCCCCCGTGCGCTCGACGCCGTCCTTGGAATCGTCCTGCACGGTACGGCCTACTTGACTCTGGCCTGCGGCAAGCGCTGGCTTGCCGAGGGCAGTGCCGGGAACGTCCTCTCGATCCTGGCCACCTATGCCTGGACCGGTTCAGGCTACGTCGTGCCCTCGGCCATGGCGAAGGCGGGCGTGCTGGCCATGACCCGCTCCTTGGCGGCGGAGTGGGGCGGGCGGAAGATCCGCCTGAACGCCATCGCGCCAGGTCCCTTTCCAACAGAGGGCGCTTGGAAACGGCTGGTGCCCAACCCGGAGGTGGAGGCCCGCTGGCTCAACAAAATCCCACTGGGCCGAGTAGGCGAGCATCAGGAACTCGGCAATCTGGCAAGCTACCTGCTGGCCGAGCAGTCCGCCTATATCAACGGCGAGGTGGTCACGATCGACGGCGGGGAGTGGATCAAGGGCGCCGGACAATTCAACATCATGGAAGACCTGACCGACGCGGAGTGGGACGGCATGCGCGAACGTCGCTGAGGGGTCAGGTTTCGGGAGACATCGGCCGATTCTCGGCGAATTTAACCCCTCCGCAGGAATATGCTATTACTCATGATTGCATGAGATGGCATCTTTCGATAGCCAGAGTTCTATTGTCTCTTTTTTTCGCGGGCGCTTTGCTTGCCTGCGAAAGCGCTGCAGAGCGCGAGGCCCGCACAACACGCTTCTTCGACGAGATCGCGTTTGGAACTCCCTACGACGCTCATCGCCCCCAGGACAAGCGTTTGCGGCGCTGGGAGGGCCGGATGCGTGTCGCTCTTCTTGGGAACGTTCCAAATGAGTATCCCGGTGAGGTGCGCCGGGCGCTTGCCCAACTCGAAGCGGCCAGCGGATTGTCCATGCAGCTCCTGCCTTCATCCGATGGGAGCGAAAACGTTCGGATACATCTGACGGACAAGCGCCGCTTCTTCGTGAACCGTGAGTTCGTTGATTGCTATATACACAAACGCGGGGCGGCGTACGTTTTTCACGAGGCGGACATCTACGTCAGAGTCGATTCGGACGGCAATTACGACGACTGCCTCGCGCATGAGTTCATGCATCTGATGGGGTTTTCTTTTCACTCCGCCGCCCTCCGGTCGGCACTCAACTGGGCCAACAGGGAATACCGTCTGACGCAGTGGGATCTGCTCGCGGTGAAAGCCCTCTTTGACAGCAGGATTTCACCTGGGGCACCCCGTGATCGGGTAATGACCGAAATCAGGGGCCTGATGCGACTGGAGTTCGCGCATCGACTCGAGCGTCAGCACGAAGGGTAGTTTTATGACCGGCCATCATTCCCAGGTTCTTAGAAAATGTGCCGGTCTTGTGTGTGCGGTTTTCCTTGGCGTCTTGTTTGCGGTCCCTTTTCAGCATTCCGTCGGGGCGGAGTCTCTCGGCGAAGAATGGGAGGCGATCACCGCGGATCAGAGCAAGCTCGTGCTTGCAATCCCGGCGCTGAACAAGGCTCGCGCACGCTACATAAGGACCGAGGCCGCAGACTACAGCTACCGGATCGAAGCGATCATTTGGAGCGACTCTGCCTTCGAACACGCAAGAGCTCTGCTCGGGTACAAGACGCTCGCCCCCCTCTATCATTTCCGCAATCGGGTTGATCCCGAAGACATTATCAAGGCGCGAGGGTTCTATCGGGAGGCGGAGGTCGACATCGGGCCCTTCCAAAGCGGCGTGAACGAAATGGGGAGTTTCTGGTACCGGGAGTTCACTCTGAACGATGTGCCCTGTATCGCCTTTACTCAATCCCTTGGCCTATCGGGTTTCCTGGGGACCGCAAACGAAATTCTGTTCGGGTACTACTGCAGCGAAGAGAATAGTCTGCACGATGCGCACGATCTGAGGACCGTGAAAGACTCCCTGGGAATCAAAGGCGTGTACATCCCTCCGCACTATGAACAACGCTTAGCCGCAGAGGGAAATTCATCTCCCTTGGCAAGCGCGGTGACAGGACCGGTGCAGTTGCCCGTCGTGGCTACTCTTATTCCTACGGACAACTCGAAAGCAAAGACAGACGAACTCCTGGGCAAACTGTGGATAGATAGGAACGGTAAGGCCGGTACTTTGGTCGTTGACTTCCCTGAGCCCTATGGAAGCTGCCGCGGCAGGTGGTTCTACGATCCCGTGCGCGGGTCCGGTGAGGAGAACAAGCCCGGTGGCTGGTGGTATCTCAGCTGCCTCAATGGCAAAGGAGCGGAAGGGGATTACGAACTGCAAGGCGAATTGCAGGGCGTTGGCTCGGGTACTCTCGGCCAAGACTACCGTATCGAGTTTGCCTACGGCGTAAATTTGGAAGACGAAGGGAACGCGATCGAAGAGAGCAACTCATCCTCAAATCATTCGAGTGCTTCGGTCGAGCGTGGCGTTCGCAATTACTTGGACAGCCAAAGGCCCAAGTTTATTGCGGAATTGTCTCGATACAACAAACGTCATGAGCTCCTTGTCGTCCGAAGCACCTGGGCCAACCACGACACCGATGTGTCCGGTATCGAATCTGTCGACGTTATTGGTACGAACGGCCAAGTGGCGCAGCTCGATGTAACGTTCCACGTAGGAGACAAATATAGAAAGACGCAACGCGCGATTCTTGTAGCTCGGTGGAATGGTCGATTTCTTGAGATTGTGGATCACGAGGGTCGATAGGCCCAAATAATCTCACTTTTGGACTAATTCCATGCCTGATTGCGGCGGGAAGCGGGGCGGGGTAAAAGTCTCCCCATCGATTCATCGACAGAATGGGTCCAATGCCGTTCGACAGTTCCTCCGCGCCGGAGATCGTTCATTCGACCTGCCCGCATGACTGCCCCAGCGTCTGCGCGCTGGAGGTCGAGCGCCTCTCCCCGACCCAAATCGGCAAGGTTCGTGGGGCCCGCGACAACGATTACACCCGGGGTGTGGTCTGTGCGAAGGTTGCCCGCTATAGCGAGCGGGTCCACCACAAGGACCGTCTGACAACCCCCCTGCGGCGGACCGGCGACAAGGGGCAGGGAATCGACGCCTTCACCCCGATTTCCTGGGACCAGGCGCTGGACGAGGTCGCGGAGGGTCTGCTGCGGGCCGAGCAGAGGCACGGCTCAGAGGCGGTCTGGCCGTACTTCTATGCGGGCACCATGGGCCTCGTGCAGCGGGACGGCATCGAACGCCTGCGCCATGCCAAGCGCTACTCCCGGCAGAAGTCGACGATCTGCACGACGCTCGCCGACAGTGGCTACATCGCCGCGACAGGGATGAAACGCGGCGTGGACGCGCGGGAGATTGCCGACTCGGATCTGGTGGTGATCTGGGGCGGGAACCCCGTGTCGACCCAGGTCAACGTCATGACCCACATCTCGCGGGCAAAGAAGGAGCGTGGTGCAAAGCTGGTCGTGGTCGACCCCTACCGCACCGGTACCGCGGAGCAGGCGGACATGCATCTGGCGCCTCTGCCGGGAACGGATGGGGCGGTGGCGGCGGCGGTGATCCACCTGCTCTTGGCCGAGGGCTATGCGGACCGGGACTACCTGGCGCGCTACACGGATTGGAACGACACCATCGAGGCGCATTTCGCGGGTTGCACGCCGGCCTGGGCCGCAGAAGTATCAGGTGTGCCGATTGCACAGATCGAGTCCTTCGCACGGCTCTATGGGGCCACGCCGCGCAGCTATATTCGAATTGGCTATGGATTCTCCCGCTCCCGCAACGGGGCGGCGAACGTCCATGCGGTGACCTGCCTGCCGTCGGTCACCGGCGCATGGCAGCACAAGGGCGGCGGTGCGCTCTACGGTCAGACGGCCATTTATCCGCTGGACAAGACCTTGATCGAGGGACTGGACGTCCGCGACCGTACCACCCGGCTTTTGGACCAGTCGCGGATGGGTCCGATCCTGGCGCATGACAAGCGTGACCTGGGGGACGGGCCGCCGGTCACGGCACTCTTCATCCAGAACACCAATCCCATGGTGGTGTGCCCTGAAAGCCTCAAGGTGCGCGAAGGTTTCCAGCGCGACGACCTTTTCGTTTGCGTGCATGAGCAGTTCATGACGGAAACCGCGGCCATGGCGGACATCGTGCTTCCTGCGACGACGTTCCTGGAGCATGACGATATGTACATCGCATCAGGCCACACCTATCTGCAGGTGACCAAGCAGGTTATCGAGCCCTATGCGGAAAGCCGCAGCAATCACGAAGTTCTCTGTGGGCTCGCGAAGCGACTCGGCGCAGAACATCAGGGCTTCGAAGGCACGGCCTGGGACCTGATCGATGGGACGCTGAAGGCGTCGGGACTGCCCGATGCGGATACTGTCTACGAAAAGCACTGGCACGACTGCGCGCTTCCGTTCGAGAAGGCCCATTTCCTGGATGGTTTCGAGCATGCGGACGGCAGGTTTCATTTCGAAGCGGACTGGTCCGCCTTGGGGCGGGACCACGCGGCCATGTCGAACCTGCCGGGTCATCTGAAGGTGATCGATGCGGCTGACGAAGATCACCCCTTCCGGCTTGTGGCGGCGCCGGCCAGAACGTTCCTCAATACCTCCTTTACCGAGACGCCGGGGTCTCTGAAGCGGGAGAAGCGGCCGACCGCGCTGCTTCATCCGCAGGCTTGCAAAGCCCTGGGGATTGCGACGGACGATCGGATCCGTATCGGCAATCGCTTGGCGTCAATCGTATTGGATGCGCGGGAGTTTGACGGACTGCAGCCGGGCGTCGTGGTCGTCGAGAGCATTTGGCCCAATGCTGCCTTCGAAGAGGGCCTGGGCATCAACGCATTGATCAGTGCCGACCCGGGGCTGCCGAACGGCGGAGCTGCGTTTCACGATACGGCCGTCTGGATCAAACGAGCATGAGTGGCGGAACAGGCGTCAGAATAAAGGTGAAAAATCAGGGGCCTAAAATCGTTGTCGTCGGCAACGAGAAAGGCGGCTCCGGCAAGTCCACCACAGCCTTGCATCTCGCCGTCGCACTCCTCAAGCAAGGTTTTTCTGTCGGCTCTATCGATCTCGACGCGCGGCAGGGCACGCTGTCCCGTGCGATCGAAAACCGCAAGGCCTATGCGGCGGAATGGAACGTTAATCTGGCCATCCCCGAGCACTGGCGCGTGCACGCCTCGCAGGCGGACAGCGTCGGCGCCGCAGCCGAGGAGAACGAGGCGAAGTTCAAGACGGCTCTGGCGGGGCTCTGGCAGCGGGAATACGTGGTCATCGATACGCCCGGGAGCGACAGTCAGCTCTCGCGGCTGGGCCATTCCTATGCGGATGTCCTGATTACTCCAATGAACGACAGTTTCCTCGATTTGGATCTTCTCGGCAGTTTCGATCCGGACGGGCAGAAGATCCTCTCCCCCAGCGTCTACAGCCAGATGGTCTGGGAGCAGCGGCAGCGCCGCGCGGCCATGCGGCTGCCCGCGATCGACTGGGTGGTTATGCGCAACCGCCTGTCCCACGTCGATTCCAGGAACCGGCGGGACGTCGGCAACCTGCTTGAAATCCTGTCGAAACGGATCGGTTTCCGCCTGGCCCCCGGATTCGGGGAGCGGGTGATCTTCCGGGAGCTCTTCCCCGTCGGCCTGACACTGCTGGATATGCGCGAAGATGGTATGGATATACGTATGAGTATGAGCCATATCGCGGCACGCCAAGAACTGCGCAATCTGCTGCAGGCCATCGGTTTGGCCGATACTGCGGATGGCGAGGGCGAACACACGGAGTCGTGTGTGGCCACTGGAACCGCCTGAACGCGACACTACCTCTATGGGGTGAAAGCCATTAAGATCCATAAGGTGCCCAAGCGGAGGTCACGCGCCTATGGCGGGAAAAAGTAAACTGCCGGCACAATCAAGCAGCGCCGATGTCGCCGCCTTTCTGCAGAAGGTGTCGCAAGCCCCGGCGGTGCGCGCCGGCGAAGGCCGGGGGCGCCTGATATTTGCGATGGACGCGACGGCAAGCCGGGAGCCGACCTGGGATACGGCCTGTCATATCCAGGGCCAGATGTTCCAGGAGACAAGCGTACTGGGCGGGCTGGAGGTGCAGCTTGTATATTACCGTGGGTTCGGCGAATGCCGGGCAAGCCCTTGGGTGGCGAATACCGGCGATTTGCTGCGCTTCATGACCGGCGTCTCGTGTTTCGCGGGCCATACGCAGATCGGCAAGGTGCTGAAGCGAGCGATCAAGGAAACGAAGGAAAAGCGGGTCGGGGCCCTGGTCTTCGTTGGCGATGCGATCGAGGAGGACATCGACAATCTCGGGCATTTGGCCGGTGAACTCGGTCTTCTGGGGTTGCCGTGCTTTATGTTCCATGAGGGCCGCGACCCTGTGGCCGCGAAGGCGTTTAAGCAGATTGCGCGCCTGTCAGGCGGTGCCTACTGCCCCTTCGATGCGAGTTCGGCCAAGCAATTGCGTGAACTCTTGTCGGCTGTCGCAGTTTACGCCGCCGGGGGCCGCCCCGCGTTGGCAGACTACAGCAAGCGCACCGGAGGGCTCGTGCCGCAATTGACCCATCAGGTGAAAGCCTGAGCCCGGGCGTTGGCAGTCAACCTGGCTTTCCCTAGGCCTTTCCAGATCTCGCTTTAGATCATGTTTCCTTACTTCATTCTCGGCCTCGCACTCTTGATCGGCTTCGTGCTGCTGGGCCGTTGGTTCGTGTCGGCGGACCCTAAGAAGATCGCGACCGGCCTCAAGTGGACCTTGATCGTCTTGGGGGTCGTTGTCGTCATCTACTTGTTCGTGGTTGGGCGCGCCTATATCGCGACGTTCTTGCTGCCGGCCCTCCTAGTTTTTCTGTTGCGCTCGAGGGGACTGTGGCAACGAATTAAAGCTGCGCGCGGCCCCAGTCCCGGACAAACGTCCGAGGTCAATACGGCCTTTCTGAAGATGACCCTGGATCACGATTCCGGGGAAATGGATGGACTGGTGCTCGCGGGGCAGTTCCAGGGCGCAGCGCTGTCACAATTGGAACTGGAGCATTTGGTTGCGCTTTGGCAGGAATGCAGGGCACAAGACACTCAGTCCGCTGCCGTCCTGGAAGCCTATCTGGACCGAGTTCACGGTGATACCTGGCGCGAGGCAGCGGGGGCGGAACCTTCAGGGGACTCGGCAGGAGCCGGAGGCGGGCCGCGGGCCGCCGCCAATGGCCAGATGACCCGTGAAGAAGCCTACGAGATCCTCGGCCTCGAACCGGGGGCGACGAACGAGGAGATCAACGCCGCACACCACCGCCTGATGCGCAAGATCCATCCGGACCATGGCGGGTCGAACTATCTGGCCGCGAAAATCAATCAGGCGAAAGACCTGCTGCTCGGCGGCTAGGTCCGCACCTCACGGCCTAGGACATTTGTGTTAAGCATAACTCAAAGTTTGCTTGCCTTGGCGCGGGTTCGCACTTAGGGATGCCCGATAAGGATCGTCCCCAAGGCACTGATGCCGCGCGAAACTGGCGTCAGACCGTGGAGCGGTCCTATTTTCAATCGCGGCCTCTAATTCTTGGATTGGTTAACGGGAGCGAAGTGGAACAATGCGCGTTGCGATGATCGGTACCGGCTACGTCGGATTGGTATCCGGGGCATGCTTCTCCGAGTTTGGAACGCAAGTCGTCTGCGTTGACGTCAATGCCAAGAAAATTGCGTCCTTGAAACAGGGCGATGTCCCGTTTTTCGAGCCGGGCCTGGACCAACTGGTCGTGGCGAATCAGGAAGCGGACCGCCTCAGTTTCACGACAAATTTGAAGGAAGCCATGGAGGGGGCGGACGCTGTCTTCATCGCCGTCGGCACGCCGTCCGCCGCGACAAGCCGGGAGGCGGACCTGTCCTTCGTTTACAACGTTGCGAAGGAAATCGGCGAACACCTGGACGGCTACAAAGTTATCGTCACCAAATCGACCGTCCCGGTCGGCACCGGCCGGCAAGTTGAGAAGATTATCCGCGACGCAAACCCCGATGCGGACTTTGATGTCGTCTCCAATCCGGAGTTCCTGCGTGAAGGCGCGGCAATCAACGATTTCATGCGGCCCGACCGCGTCGTTATCGGGGCCGAGACGAACCGTGCGAAGGACGTGATGCGTCAGCTCTATCGTCCGCTCTATCTGAACGAGACGCCGATCATGTTCACGTCGCTGGAGACGGCCGAGTTGACGAAGTACGCCGCAAACGCCTTTCTCGCGACGAAAATCACCTTCATTAACGAGATTGCCGACTTCTGCGAAAGCGTCGGCGCGGACGTGCAGGATGTCGCGCGGGGCATCGGACTCGACGGACGAATCGGCCGCAAGTTCCTGCATCCAGGGCCGGGTTATGGCGGTTCCTGTTTCCCGAAAGACACGCTGGCCCTCACCGAATCAGCGCGGAAAGCCGAGAGCCCCCTAAGCATCGTGGAAACGGTGATCGAATCTAACGACCGCCGCAAAGAGGCCATGGCGGATAGGATCGAAACCCATTGCGGCGGGGACCTGAAGGGCAAGACCGTTGCGGTGCTGGGCGTGACCTTCAAGCCGAACACCGACGACATGCGTGACGCGCCAAGTCTCGCTATTTTGCCGGCGTTGCAGGCGAAGGGCGCAAAGCTTCGTGCATTCGATCCCGAGGGCATGGAGGCGGCGAAAGAGTTGGTGGATGGCGTCACCTGGTGCAGCGGAGCCTACGAAGCCATCGACGATGCGGACGCCCTTTTGATCATCACGGAATGGAACGAGTTCCGGGCGTTGAATTTGGACAAGGTGCGCGCGCTCATGCGCTCGCCGGTCATGGTCGATCTTCGGAACATCTATGACCCGGCAGAGATGTCCGCGATGGGTTTTCACTACGCTTCGGTGGGCAGAAGTGTCGCCCGCGCGAGCGAGTAGAATCCTCTCCTAACGTTTCCGCAGAAAGGACCCCAGGAGCCCGCGGACGAGTTCGCGGCCGACCTGAGTCGCGAACCGCCTGACGGCGGAGCCGATGATCCTCTCTGTGGCGCTTTGTGTCTTGCGGCGGCGGCGTGGCCGTGGGTTCCCGGCGTAGTCGTACTCGGGCTGTTTGCGCCGCCGTTTGGGCTGCGCCTGCTCCGCGGCGCGAGCTTCGGCTTCCGCCGCTTTGTCGGCGCGGGCTTTAAGTATTTCGTAGGCCGACTTCCTATCAACCGATTCGTCGTAGAGCCCGTTGACCGGACTTGATCGGACCACGGCCTGCCGCTCCGATCTTTTCAGGGGGCCGAGCCGGGAGGCAGGTGGCCGGATCAGCGTGCGCTCCACGACACTGGGGACGCCTTTCTTCTGCAAGGTCGACACCAGGGCTTCGCCGACTCCCAACTCGGTGATCGCCTCAAAGGAATCGAAGGTCTTATTGGCGCGAAATGTCTCGGCGGCGGCCCGCACGGCCTTGCGGTCGCGGGGCGTGAAGGCGCGCAGAGCGTGCTGCACGCGGTTTCCAAGCTGCCCCAGGATTTCGTCCGGGATGTCCAAGGGGTTCTGCGAAACGAAATATACGCCGATGCCTTTGGAGCGGATCAGGCGCACCACCTGCTCCACCTTCTCGATAAGGGCCTTGGGTGCGTCGTCGAAAAGGAGATGCGCTTCGTCGAAGAAGAAGACCAGCTTCGGCTTGTCGGGGTCCCCGACTTCCGGCAGTTCCTCGAAGAGTTCTGAAAGCAACCAGAGCAAAAAGGTCGCATAGAGCTTCGGATGCAGCATGAGCTTGTCGGCGGCCAGGACGTTGATATAGCCGCGCCCGCTTTCGTCGCACCGGAAGAAGTCGGCCAGATCGAGTGCCGGCTCCCCGAAGAACTTGCCGGCGCCTTGCTGCCCTAGGGAGAGCAGGCGCCTTTGAATGGCTCCGACGGACGCCGGACTGACGCGACCGTATTCCGTGGAGAGTGTGGCGGCATTCTGACCGACGTGATTCAAGAGGGATCGCAGGTCTTTCAAATCGAGAATCAACAACCCTTCATCGTCCGCGACGCGAAAGGCGACGTTCATCACACCTTCCTGCGTGTCGTTGAGCTGCAACAAACGGGAGAGGAGGAGCGGGCCCATTTCCGAAACGGTGGTTCGAATAGGGTGCCCCTGCTTGCCGAAAAGGTCCCAGAAGACCACTGGGTTGGCCTCGTAGAAGAAGTCATAGAGCCCAATCTGCTTGGCCCGCTCGGCTAGCTTCGGCTTCTCGTCGCCGGCTGCTGCTAGCCCGGAGAGGTCGCCTTTGACGTCGGCGACGAACACTGGAACGCCAGCTCTGGAAAAGCCCTCAGCGAGGATCTGCAGAGTGACGGTCTTGCCCGTCCCGGTTGCTCCCGCGACCAACCCATGGCGGTTTGCGAGCCGTAACGATAGGGTCTGCGGCGTGTCGCCAAGTCCGAGGAAGATGTCCTGCTGCTGCTCCATGGTTCCCCCTGATTTGTCGTTATTCGGCATAATTGGAAATGCGCCGACCGAGAGGAATCTCGTGGCGTCGCGGTCCCTGCGCGCAATTATCAGCGCGATTTCGGGTCGCCTGTCCAGCTACTTTATTTCTTAGGAAGTGTAATCAACCGGAGCGTCTTTGTTCGGGTGCCGGCGGGGAAGAATCCTAGCTGGCGCTCTGCCCGGAGGCCGCCGTCATCTGCGGCGGTACCACAACGCAACTCAAATCACGCTCTGCAAGCAGGCGGCAGGCTTCACGGGCCCGCACCTCGGACAGTCCGCTGAGGCGGGCACGGTAGAGCAATCCGGTTTCGCTGTTGATCTGGCTTATGACGGGCCGGGTTGCCTGCAACAGATCCGGGATTGTCGTGGCGGCCTGTGCCACGGCATCGTGAGCCGGTCCGAAATTGCTGAAAGCCCCGACCTGCACGCCCCAGATCTCTTCTTCGAGGCTGTCTGTTTCGGTGTCGCCGGGCGTAAATGTTGCGACCTGTCGGCGTTCCGCCGCGACCTGTGGGGTGTCCGTGTCAAGCGCGTCCGCTTGCGGAAGCTGCGCGGCCATCACGAACTGAGAAGTCGGCTGAACGATCGGGGCAATCGGTTCTGCGGTGATCCCCGCCGCGGGCGCTGGATTTGGCGTTGCCGCTCCCTGTGTCAGCTCCGGACCGGCGGCCAGGTCGGACGGCGTCAGCGCCGCGACCTCAATGCCGTTTTCCGCCTGCGGTTCCGTGAGGCGAGGCTTCGCCGCCGGGGGTGCGGCAGGTGTGATGGACGCGTGTCCCATTGGCGCCGGTTTCGGCCGCGGCAAGGGAATCGCAAGCGGCCCTGGCTTTCCGCTGTGTGCCTTGGCCACAGTTTCCTGTGCGGGTTGTCTAACCGCGGGGGCCGCGACCGATTGGCTGGCGCCATTCGAACCATTCGTGCCGACTTGCGCTGCGGCGAGCTGGAACGGATTGCGCTCGGGCAGCGTCGGAGTCTTGCGCATGTTCTTGGCGACCTGCACGAAAGACTTGTCCAGCAGTCCGGCGATATGGCGGTCGCGGGAGCGCGACGTCTTGCCACCGATCACAACCGCGATCAGCCGACGCCCATGCCGAACGACGGAAGCCACGAGATTGAAGCCGGACGCACGGATGTAACCGGTCTTGATTCCATCGGCGCCCTTATAGCTGCGCAGCAACTTGTTGTGGTTGCGGTAAGAGCGGCCTTTGTAGGAGAAGGACTTCTCGGAGAAGTAATGATAGTGCTGCGGGAAATCCCTCAGAAGAGCCTGCGCGAGCTTCGCCAGGTCGCGCGCCGTGCTGACCTGTCTGCGGTTCGGAAGGCCCGAGGCGTTCTTGAACGTCGTTCGGGACATTCCGAGCTCGCGGGCTTTCGCCGTCATGACCTTTGCGAACTTCCGCTCAGTGCCGCCCAGCGCCTCGGACGCGACAACAGCCGCGTCATTCGCCGATTTCGTTACGAGCGCGAGAATGACGTCTTTCACTTTGATAGTCTGTTTGGCTTTCAGTCCGAGCTTGGACGGGGATACCCGGGCCGCTGCGCGCGATACTTTCAGCGGCTGGTCCAAAGTCAGGCGCCCTTCATCCAGGGCCTCGAAAAGCAAATAAAGAGTCATCATCTTGGCAAGAGATGCGGGATAGATCTCCCGGTCCGGCCTGCTCGCCGAGATGATGTCGCCTGTTTCGGCATCGATAACGATAGAGGCATAGCGGCGTGCTTCCGCCTCGCCGGGAAGAACAAACCCAGCAAGTAGAATCAAAAAACAGAATATGGGAATCGTTCTACGTAGAGTGTAGAAAATCCCTTTACTTCCCTTCATGGCGCCCCAGTGCACAGATGTCTTGCTAAAACTGCTGTTATGCTTAAGAAATTTTTGCGATTCTAAGTACCGCCTTTCTTCCTGTCCAGCTTAATCAACTCTCGCTTTCAGGATGGTTAAGATGTTTGGTTTTTATCCTAATTTTGTTTTTGCCTCCGGTGCCGAAAAGCCGCGGCATGCTTAAGTTTCCTGCCGGCATTCCGCGTATACCAAGATCTGTCGCAACAGGCCCGGCTGCGCTCGCGTTAAAGGCCATGGCCGTCGTCTCCCTTAGCGCTGTTGCGGCGTGCGCCTACAGGGGGCAATCCGACGTGCCGCTTGCTACCGAGTTGACATGGTTCAGCTACCTCGACGGCGATGACATCAGGCGCGACTGCGTTGAAGGGGCGCCGCTTCGCTACCGCTTCGTCTACAATGCGGACTATCAGAAGCAATTGCGCACTTACGAAGTCATTTGGGATGGCGCGGACGGCGCACTGCTGGTGGCGCGAGCACGGTTCGGTGGCGGCCTGGCCCTTTCTGGACTCGGCGTCGACCGCCTTTTCACGGGACAGTCTTCCGGACGCTCCGAGACCGCGCTGGGCCCCAAGGCGCTTCAGTCGTTGGAAGAGGCCATGGACGCCAGTGGCGTCTTCGACCCCGCGCCGGAGGGGCTACGCCTTTACTCAGACCAGTACTACTGGATCACCGCGGCCTGCCGAGACGGCGTCTTCAGCTTTGGCGCCTGGCTGCATCCCTCGGAAGATTTTTTGGCGCTGTCCTTTCCCGAGCTTCTTTTCGCGCTCGATCAAACCGAAGTGCCGGTGCCCGAACCGAAGGAGGTTCCGCCGATCAATCGATTCGGCGGACAACCGCAGGACAAGAACCCCAACCTGACCTTCCGCATTCAGGTTGGCGAGAACGGTCTGGTTGGCTTGCTGGGGTTCTAAAGCAGGTCGCTGTTGGTGTCGTGCTGGTTGTGTTGTGCGGCGCACAAAATCGCTTGACAATTAACCCTAATTACCTAGCTTGCGGGCTCTGTTGCAGTGCAAAATCCCTGGTGCTCTCATGGATCGTCGAGAGGCATATCCCCTCAGCGTTTCGGGTCGTGAGGCATCGAGTATCGAGGAAATCAAGGATGGCGAGAAAACCTAACGCAACTAAGGCTTTAGCGAAGAGCGTCAAGCTTCCTGCTAAGAAAGCAACCCCGGCGGCAAGCGCAGCACCCGCTGAATTGCCGATTGAGCCTGTCCAGTCCAAGCCTGTTCCGGCAACCGAAACCGTAAGCGTCGCGAAGACGGCTCAAGAGGCGCCGGCAAAGCGGCTTGAGGCCGCAAAGGTATCTGTTGTACCGAAGAAGCCGGCCACCAAACGACCGGCAGCCAAGGCGTTGCGGGAGAAGGCGGCGCGTGGCAAGGCACAGCACGGTCTCCAGGGCTACGACGATTTCGCGAGCCTGGGCAAAGACAACATCGACGCCTGTGTGAAGTCAGGTACCGTCGTTGCCAAGGGTATGGAAGAGGTGAGCAAGGAGCTGATCGGCTTCGCGCGGTCCTGCCTGGACGCAAACGTGAAAGCCACGCAGGCGCTTATGACTGTGCACAGCCTGAAAGAGGTGATGGATCTGCAGGCCGACTTCACCCGAAAGAGCATCGACTCCTGGATGGCCGAGAGTGCAAAGCTGGGCGATCTCTCGGTGAAGCTTGCGAACGAAGCTATCGAGCCGATCCAAGGCCGCGTCACGGAAACCGTTGAGAAGGTGATCAAATCGGCGGCCTAGAACGGCTAGGAATCACAATACCGAGGAGGGCCCGCAAATTGCTGGGCCCTTTTTTTTGTCATTTGCGACGTGATTTCTCTCCTAGTACAATATTAGCAATATTATCCTTAGAGTTCTGGTTCATGATACATTGATTTGTATTTCGTGATACTAGACTAAACTGACTAATTGATGGCTGGTGACAAGACGAACGCAAGGCGAACAAATTTCATGTGCCCGATCGCTTCGCCCCCCTTTTCTGAGACGGCAAATTTCCAATATCATAGCCACAGGACCATGATGGATGATCAGGCGGACTCAATTCTTTAATGAGCGGGAATAAGAACACAGACGGCGACAGCGCCACCGGGATCATCGTCAAGACCAAGCCAAAGACGAAAAAACCGTCTATGTACAAGGTTTTGATGCTGAATGACGACTACACCCCGATGGAGTTCGTCGTGCATGTGCTGGAATCGATCTTCGCGAAGAACCGCGATGAAGCGACCCAGATCATGCTGCATGTCCACCGCCGGGGCGTTGGAATTTGCGGTGTTTTCACCTATGAAGTCGCCGAGACCAAGGTGACCCAAGTCATCGATTACGCCCGCCGCCACCAGCATCCTCTGCAATGCACGCTGGAAAAGGAGTGATCGGTAGAAATGCTGTCGACCAATCTGGAACAGACGCTTCACCGGGCGCTCGCCGGCGCCAAAAGGCGCAGGCATGAATACGCAACCTTGGAGCATCTCCTATTGGCATTGTTGGAAGATCCCGACGCAGTCGCTGTTTTCCACGCGTGCGGCATGGATCTCGAGCAGTTGCGGGATGACGTTCTCGAGTACATTGACAACGAGCTTTCCAATCTGATCACCACACACTCCGGCGACGCCAAACCGACGGCTGGCTTCCAAAGGGTCCTGCAGCGCGTGGCGATCCATGTTCAGTCCTCGGGCCGCGAGGAGCTGAACGGTGCCAACGTGCTGGTTGCCATGTTTTGGGAGCAGGAAAGCCATGCTGTCTATTTGCTTCAGGAGCAGGACATGACGCGACTGGATGCGGTGAACTACATCAGCCACGGCATCGCCAAGGTGACCCAAGTCATCGATTACGCCCGCCGCCACCAGCATCCCCTGCAACGCACGCTGGAAAAGGAGTAACCGGGAAAAATGCTGTCGACCAATCTGGAACAGACGCTACACCGGGCGCTCGCAGGCGCCAATGAGCGCCGACATGAATACGCCACGCTGGAACACTTGCTGTTGGCCTTGTTGGAAGATCCCGACGCGGTTGCGGTATTCCGCGCGTGCGGGATGGACCTGGAACAACTGCGCGACGAGATCCTCGAATACATCGACAACGAGCTCTCCAACCTGATCACGACGCATTCCGGTGACGCCAAACCGACGGCCGGCTTCCAGAGGGTCCTGCAGCGCGCGGCCATTCATGTGCAGTCCTCGGGCCGCGAGGAGGTAACCGGTGCCAACGTGCTGGTCGCCATGTTCTCGGAACGGGAGAGCCACGCGGTTTATTTCCTGCAGGAGCAGGACATGACGCGCCTGGATGCAGTGAACTACATCAGTCACGGCATCGCCAAGGTTCCGGGTCAGGAAGAGAGCCGGACGGTTGAGGGTTCGGAAGAAGACCTGGAAGGCGAAAAGGTAGTCCGCAAAGGCCATGAGGCGCTCGACGCCTATTGCGTGGACCTCAACCAGAAAGCAGCCGAAGGCAAGATCGATCCTTTGATCGGCCGCGATGCGGAAATCGACCGCACGATCCAGGTGCTCTGCCGCCGCACGAAGAACAATCCGCTCTATGTCGGGGACCCCGGGGTCGGCAAGACGGCCATTGCCGAGGGATTGGCCAAGCGTATCGTCGAAGAGCAGGTTCCCAACGTTCTGCTGGACGCAACGATCTACGCCCTGGATATGGGTTCTCTACTGGCGGGAACCCGTTACCGCGGCGACTTCGAGGAGCGCCTGAAGGCCGTCATCTCGGAAATCGATGCCCAGGAACACGCGATCCTGTTCATTGACGAGATTCACACCGTGATCGGCGCCGGAGCGACGTCCGGCGGCGCCATGGATGCCTCCAATCTGCTCAAGCCGGCCCTGCAATCGGGGACGCTCAGGTGCATCGGCTCCACGACCTATAAGGAATATCGGAACTACTTCGAGAAGGACCGCGCGCTGGTGCGGCGCTTCCAGAAGATCGATATCGCCGAGCCGAGCATCGCCGACGCGGTGAAGATCCTGAAGGGTCTGAAGCCCTATTACGAGAAGCACCACAACGTGCGCTACACCGGCGAGGCGATCCGTTCGGCAGTGGAACTGTCCGACCGCTATATCGGCGACCGCAAGCTGCCGGATAAGGCGATCGATGTTATCGACGAGTCCGGCGCGTCCCAGATGCTGGTGCCGGAATCAAAGCGGCGTAAGACGATTGGAGTGAAAGAAGTCGAGGCCGTTATTTCCAAGATGGCCCGCATCCCGCCGAAGACCGTTTCGCACGACGACCGCGCGGCATTGAAGAACCTGCCGCGCGATTTGAGAACCATGGTCTTTGGACAGGATTCGGCGATCGACTCCCTGTCGGCGGCAATCAAGCTGGCGCGGGCCGGCTTGAGAGAGCCGGAAAAGCCGATTGGCAGCTATCTTTTCTCCGGTCCTACGGGTGTGGGCAAGACGGAAGTGGCGCGTCAATTGGCGCATTCGCTCGGAATTCAGCTCACGCGTTTTGACATGTCGGAGTATATGGAGCGCCACTCCGTGTCGCGCCTCATCGGCGCGCCTCCGGGTTATGTTGGGTTCGATCAGGGCGGTTTGCTGACGGATGCGGTCGATCAGCATCCTCATTGCGTCCTGCTGCTTGACGAAATCGAGAAGGCCCATCCGGATCTGTTCAACGTGCTGTTGCAGGTGATGGATTACGGCAAGCTGACCGACCACAACGGGAAGAACGTCGATTTCCGCAACGTCATCCTCATCATGACGACCAACGCGGGCGCTGCCGATCTGGCGAAACCCGCAATGGGCTTCGGGCGGGATTCACGTGCAGGCGACGATCAGGAGGCGATCAAGCGCCTCTTCACACCGGAGTTCCGCAACAGGCTGGATGCGATCATTCCCTTCAGCAATCTTTCGCAGGACGTGGTGCTGCGGGTTGTCGACAAATTCATCATGCAGCTTGAGACGCAACTCGCGGACCGTAGTGTCGAGATTGAGCTCTCCGAAAATGCCCGCCAGTGGCTTTCGAAAAAGGGGTACGACCCGCAGTTCGGTGCGCGGCCCCTGGCCCGGGTGATTCAGGAGCAGATCAAGAAGCCTTTGGCCGAGGAACTGCTGTTCGGCAAGCTGTCGAAAGGCGGTCTTGTCCGCGTGGACTTCAAGGACGGCAAATCGACCTTCGAGTTCATCAGTGCCGAGGTGACCAAGGGCAAGAAAGGCACGAAAGGGAAGAAAAAGCCTGGCGGCTCCGACTCTGACGAGTCCGTTTCCGAACTCGTGAAATAGGTTGCGTCGGGGTCCGTCGAAGTGATGGCGATAGCGCAAGGGCGGCTTCGCGTGACTGAGCGCTGAACATGCGCGACTGCCTCACCGGCTTCTTGGCACTTGACCTATCTCAGTATCTGCCCGGTCCTTATGCGGCTCAGATCCTTGCCGACCTAGGGGCAGACGTCCTCAAGGTCGAGCCGCCGCAAGGCGATCCGATGCGCCAGTTGGGGCCGGCTGACACGGACGGAATCTCTCACTTCTACAAAGCGATCAATGCCGGCAAGCGGGTGCTGCGCCTCGACCTAAAGTCAGAAGCCGGGATCGAGGCTCTTACCGCGCTTCTTGAGAAATCTGACGTTCTGATCGAGTCCTTCCGCCCCGGAGCGATGGGGCGCCTGGGCTTTGGCGCAGAGAGAGTGCGTGCCCTGAACCCTGGCCTCGTTCACTGCGCGCTTTCCGGCTATGGTCAGACCGGGCCCTATCGGGAACGTGCCGGTCATGACATTAACTACATGGCCCAAGGTGGCGGACTGGCAGGTTCCGGCACGGTGGAACGGCCAGTTGCGGCTTATCCGCCGGTTGCGGATTTTGCCAGCGGGCTTCAGGCCGCGCTGGCGACGGTTGCCGCGCTGTTGAAGCGGGAGCGGGAAGGCTTGACGGATTCCGGTCATCATCTCGATGTTTCTTTGGCGGAGACAGTGCTGGCCTGGCAGGCCATGCCCCTGACGGCCGCGCTTCATGAAGGACACGAGCCCGCGCGCGGCGATGCCATGCTGAACGGCGGCGCCGCCTGCTATCAGGTTTATCGAACGGGGGATGACCGTTTCGTCACTCTGGGGGCATTGGAAGCAAAGTTCTGGGAGAACTTCTGCAAAGCGGTTGGGCGCGAGGAGTGGATCGCGCGTCAGTGGGAGTCCCTGCCGCAGCATGGCCTGATGGCGGAGGTCGCCGCCCTGTTTCGGGAAAGGGACTTGGCAGCGTGGAACAGTCTGCTGTCGCCGGTGGATTGCTGCTATCAGGCGGTTCTGTCTCCGGCAGAAGTCCTCACCGACCCGCAGGTCCTGGCGCGAAGGCTGGTGCGGCAGGTCGGTGCCCCGCCTCAGTCGATTGAGGTCTTGCTGCCGGTCTGGCGCGACGGGCAGGCACCCAGTCCCCGAGAGCCGCTCTCGGAGATCGATCTGGAGTCCGCCTTGAGTCATTGGGGCGCGTCTTAGTCTTCGGCCCGGAAGGGGCTCTCTTTCTCTAGTGCGCGCATCTGATGGGCGTTCAGCAGTCGCTCCCGCTTCACGAAGTCTTCCACGGCGTCCCTGAAGCCCGGATCGGCGATCCAATGGGCGCTGTAGGTCTCACAGGGCAGATAGCCGCGTTGGATCTTGTGCTCGCCCTGGGCGCCGGCCTCGACGCGCTGGAGGCCATGCTGGATGGCGAACTCGATGGCTTGATAATAGCAGGCTTCGAAGTGGAGGAAGCGGAAGTCCTCCAAGCAGCCCCAGTTTCGTCCATAGAGCGCGTCTGTACCGATCAGGTTGAGGGCCCCCGCGACGATCTGCCCGTCTTTCTCCGCCACAACCAGTGCAATACGGTCCGCCATTGAGGCGCCCAGGCGCAGAAAGAATTCCTGGTTCAGATAGGGATGGCCCCACTTCTTATCGGCGGTCGAGAGATAGAAGCGGTAGAAGGCACGCCAGTGCTCTTCCCTCAATGCATCGCCGGTCAGTATTCTCATCCGGATATCCTGGTCCGCGACCTGGCGGCGTTCCTTTTTGATCGCCTTGCGCTTGCGCGAGACCAAATCGGCAAGAAAGTCGTCGAAATCCCGGTAGCCCCGATTCTGCCAGTGATATTGCATGCCGATGCGTTGCAGCAGTCCGGCGTCGCCGAACTCCTGGAACTCCTGCTCCGTCGCGAAGGTTACATGAAGCGATGAAACCTTATGGCGGCGCGCAAGTTCGACCATCGACGCGATCAGGACGGTCGAGGTGTTTTCTCGGTCAGCTTCCGGGTGAATCAGAAGGCGCGGCCCAGCCACGGGTGTGAAGGGAATCGCGCACTGGAGTTTCGGGTAGTAGGTGCCGCCGGCCCGCTCATAGGCATCGGCCCAGCCCCAATCGAAGATGTACTCTCCGTAGGAATGGCTCTTGAGATATAGAGGAACGGCTCCCAGCAGTCTGCCGTCGCAATCCCTCAGAGCCAGATGCTGGGGCAGCCATCCGGCTTCCGCAGAGACGGAGCCGCTGCCCTCCAAAGCGAGCAGGAAGGCGTGACTCACAAAGGGATTATTCGGGCCCGCGCAGGCATCCCATTCCTCGGCCGGCAGGTCGCCAATCCGATCGAGAACCCTGACGACCGCTGATTCCTGTCCATCCGGCATGGCTATGAGATGTAGTCCCTGTCGCGTGGCGGCAAGGGGAAGCTTAGCCGTTTCAGTGGGAAGAAGCCTAGTCGGTTTCGAAGCCTAGTCGGTTTGCAGGTACCACTCGTATTCCGCGCGGCTGATCACCGATTCGAACTTGGCGAGTTCGGCCATTTTGCAACTGACGTAGGTTCGGACATAGGGTTCCGAGAGGTAGTCCTTCAGGACCTTCGAGTCATTCAGCCGCTCCAAGGCACGCAGCATACGGAACGGAATGCCGGGATCCGTTTCGCTGCCCGCGTTGCCGTCCTGTGCCTCCCCGGGGTCGATCTTGTTGGTGATCCCGTGATGGATGCCCGCGAGCATCGTGGCCAACGCCAGATAGGGGTTGGCGTCGGCGCCGGCGATGCGGTGTTCGATCCGTTTCGACTTGCCGTCGCCGAGCGGGATGCGCAGGGCGACGGAACGATTTTCTACCCCCCAACTTCGCGACACAGGGACGTAAATGTTGGGAATGAACCGACGGTATGAGTTCACGTTGGGGGCCAGAAAACCCATGGAGTCCGGCATGAGGTCCAGGATGCCACCAATGGCATGGCGCAGGGTTTCGCCGGCTTCTTCGTTCTTGGCGGCAAAGATATTCCGTCCCGCACCGTCCCAAAGGCTGCAATGCATGTGCAGGCCGTTGCCGGAAACATCGAGGTGCGGCTTCGCCATGAAGGTCGCCTCGAAGCCGTGCGTCAGCGCCACGCCCTTCACGATGCGCTTGAACATCACGCACTGATCGGCAGCCTTCATGGGGTCGTCGAGGTGCTGAAGATTGATCTCAAACTGACCCGGCGCGTATTCCGCCGTGATCGCGCCAGTTTCGATTCCCTGTGCCGTGCAGGCCGTCTCGACGTCCTGGAAAAACTCAGCGAAGGCTTCGACTTCGCCGACACTGTAGACTTGGGTTCCCGAAAGGCGGCGGCCGGTCAGCTCGGAAATGGGCGGCTGCGGCGTACCATCCGCTTGGCGTTCCCTGTCGATCAGATAGAACTCCAACTCAAACGCGACCACCGGAAACAGTTTCATTTTCCGCAGTCGTTCGACCACGCCTGCCAGTATGTTCCTTGGCTCGTACTCGTAGGGGGTGCCGTCGGTATTGACGAAGGTCACCATAGCCTGCGCCGAAGGCTTGCGGGTCCAAGGCGCCGGGACCAGCGTGCCGGGAATTACCTTGAGCTGGCAGTCGGGGTCACCGTCGGAGAACCCCAAACCCTCGGGATTGTGGCATTCGCCCAAGGTGTCGAGCAGGAGGGCCGACCCCGTCGTCGCCAGACCGTCTTTCAGGACCTTGTCCAGCTGGTCGACCGGGTAGCGCTTGCCGCGCACCAGGCCGCAGAGGTCCGCATAGAAGACATCCACCACCTCGGTCTCGGGGTGGGCCGTCAGGAACTTCGCCGCCGTCTGGACGGTAGTCGGCCGGTTTGTGCTTTTTGTTGTACGCGCCTTTTTCGTGCGCTTTGTCTGGGGCTTGGGCATGGGACTGCCGGGTGGGTTTGAAAGGTTTTGGATTTCCGGTCCCGTGCGGCAATGTGCCGATTTCAAAAGTCGGCGGCACTGCCGCAACAAAGGCCGGGGCTATCAAGCGCTTGAATGGTTAACGAAATGGCAACCTAGGCGCTGATTTCCGCCACGCAGTCGACCTCGACGGCAACGCCGACGGGCAATGCACCGGCGGAAACGGCGGCGCGGGAGTGCTTTCCTTTGTCTCCGAAGACTTCAACCATCAGATCAGACGCCCCGTTGATAACCTTTGGTTGGTCGGTGAACTCGGGGGTGGAGTTGACGAACCCGCCCAGCTTCACGATTCGCGCGACACGGTCCAGATCGCCGCCGCAAGCCGCTTTGAGCTGCGCAATGATATTGATGGCGCAAAGCCGGGCCGCGGCCTGTCCGTCCTCGACGGAGACGCTGTCGCCGACCTTGCCCTGAAACTGAAACTCGCCGCCCTTGATGGGCACCTGTCCCGAAACAAAGACCATGTTCCCTGAAATTACGTAGCCAACGTAGTTCGCAACCGGGGCGGCGGCTTCTGGTACCTCAATACCGAGTTCGGCCAGCCGGGCGTCGACGCTTCCTGCCATGTCATTACTCCTTGGATCGACGGATTGTTGTGTTGAACCTTGAAAACCTAAGTGTCCGGGGCGCGCCCGCGTGCGGCGAAGATAGGTAACAAAGAAGGGGCAGGGCAAGCAGGATTCCCAGCCGTTGCCGGCCTGCGGTGCGCGGTTCCCCCAGCACCGGAGCGGAATCGGGTGCCCCTGTGTCGATTTGCCTTAGTCCCGCCGGTCGGGAAGCCTGGATTATCCTGGATGGCAGAGTATAAGGAGAGCGCACGCCTGGGCCCCCGGCCCATTGCGTTGCTTGGGAAAGCCGAAGGAATTGTATTTATGGGCGATTCGCCATTTCGCGTGTTTGTCGGCTGGGACAGCCGGGAGGACATAGCTTATCAGGTTTGCCGCCACTCCATCCTCAAACGGGCGTCGATCCCGGTCGAGGTGATCCCGATCGTGCGGCAGGATTTGATCGATCAGGGTCTCTATCAGCGGCCGACGGATCCTCTGGCGTCCACGGAATTCACCTACACCCGCTTCTTCGTGCCATATTTGGCCGGGTACGAGGGTTGGGCCTTGTTCTGCGATTGCGATTTCCTTTGGCTTGACGATATAGCCAATCTGACGGCCTTGATCGATGACAGCTACGCCATGATGTGCGTCCACCACGATCATCGTCCGACGCAGAAGACCAAGATGGATGGCAAGACGCAGACCGTCTATCCACGCAAGAATTGGAGCAGCATGGTGCTCTACAACTGCGGCCATCCCGCCAATCGCACACTGACACCGGAAGTCGTCAGTGAGCAGACAGGCGCCTACCTGCACCGCTTTCAGTGGCTTGACGACGCCCTGATCGGAGCCGTTCCCGAGACCTGGAACTGGCTGGAAGGTTGGAGCACAAAACCGGACGAAGGCCTGCCGAGCATCGTCCACTACACGCGCGGCGGCCCCTGGTTTCCGCAATGGCAGGACGTCGACTACGGCGAGCTGTGGACGGCGGAGCGGGACGAATACCTGCATGAGAATCCTCCGGCCAAATCGGCGTCTCCCCAGTAGGCCTTCTAGAGCAGGAAGGGATTGACGGTTCCAGTGGAAAGGCCCCGCGTCCAAGAAATCCTGCGCGATGTCGAACGGGCGGTCCGGACCGGTGGGCCGCAGGAAGCGATCCGCAAGCTCGAGTCGTTGCCTCCGGAGATCCAGATGCATCCGCGGCTCGCGATGGCGCGCGGCGTGTGCCTGGCGGAGCTCGGGGAGTTCGAGAAGGCCATGGCCGTGTTTCAGGAGGCCAGCGCCGCTGAACCGCGGAACCCGGATGCGCACTACAACCTCGGTCTTTGCCTCGACCGGACGGGAAACGCCGAGGGCGCCATCGCCGCGTGGCGTCACACTTTGCACCTCAAACCCGACCATCGATTCGGTTTGGTCAATCTGGGTGCGATGCTGCTCAAGTTGAATCGCCTGGACGAGGCCATCGAGGAACTGGGCAAGGGGGTTGAGATCTATCCCCGCGATCCGGCGTTCCGCGACATGTTGGCCAATGCTCTTCTCGATGTGAAGGAGCCCGAAGAGGCCGTCAAACACTGCAAGGTCTTGGAAGAGATCAGTCCAAGTGGGTCAAAGGTCATTCACCTGAAAGGGCGCATGGCCCACGCGCAGGATAGAGTCGAGGAAGCGATCGGCTACTTCCGGCAAGCCGTAGCAAAGGAGCCTGCCAATTTCGGCTATCGGGCCAGCTTGGCCAGTGCGCTGGCGTCCGCCCAGCAGATCGACGAAGCCGCAGAACTGCAGATTCAACTCTGCGCAGAACAACCGGACCAGGCGGAGCAGTTTTACGCCTTGGGATACACGCTCTGGATCGGGCGACGATGGGATGAAGCCCAGGCGGCTTTTGAGCGCGCCGTCGCAATAAATCCGCAGTTCGCCGGGGCGCACTTTACGCTCTCTTTCTTGTACCTGAGTGCCGAAGACTACGAGCGTGGCACGGAGGAGTTTCAGTGGCGTTGGCAGCAGCGTACGCCGATCGCACGGCGGCCCCACAGTCAGCCATTGTGGCAGGGCGAAGACCTTGGGGGGAAGCGCTTGCTCGTGTGGAAGGAACAGGGAGTCGGAGATGAGATCTGCCACGCCGCCTGGCTGCCGCTGCTGGTCGAAGATGGCGTGCCGACGGTGCTGGAGTGCGACGCGAGGCTAGCGCCCTTGTTCGCCCGATCCTTTCCGGAGGTCGAAGTGGTGCCCGCCTTCGATCCGCCGCTTCCGGCGACTGAGTCGCCGGACATTGCGTACCAGGTCCCGGCCGGCGACCTCATTACCCGCTTGTGTCATTGGGAGCGTTCTTGGGCCCCCGTTGACCGGTTAATCCACGCCGACCCCAGCCAGCGCGCGGCCTTCGAAGAGAAGTTATCGCAGCAGGGCGATGGACCGAAGATCGGGGTTTCCTGGTACAGCAAAAAGCCACGGCTGGGCCTGCGAAAGACCTGCCCATTGGACCAATGGGGACCGATCCTCGCGCGGGATGCGGTCTTCGTCAATCTGCAGTATGGCCCCGTCGAGCAAGAGTTCGAAGAGGTCTGCAATCGATTCGGCGCTCGCGGCTACAACGATCCCGACCTAGACCGTTTCGACGATATAGATGGACTGGCTGCGCTGATCGACAGCCTGGATGTCGTGGTCACGGTATCGAACGTCACGGCGCACATCGCCGGGGCATTGGGGAAACCCACCTTGCTGATGCTTGGGCTCGGATCGCTCTGGTATTGGAGACGAAGCGGCGAAAGAGTGATCCCCTATCCAAGCGTGCGCGCGTTTCGCGCCGAGACGCGAGAGGATTGGGAAAACGTGATCGCCGATGTAGGCCAATTCCTGGACAGCTCCTACTGATATGGTTTGCCTATGATGGCGAATTGAGCTGAGCAGGAATGAAAGTGCCTCGAAGACCGCATCGACTTCGGAGATACTCCTGTAGGGAGGTCGCCGACGATACCGAAACCGATCACCGCCCGCTTGGGATCGGATTTATGGTATCGTCGCGGCTGCATATAGAGAAAGGTTTCTAATGGACCTTCCGGCAATCGAAGAAATGGAAGCTCTGATTCTCTGCGGCGGTCAGGGAACACGGTTGCGCGAAGAAACGGAGTTCAAGCCGAAGCCCATGGTGGAAATCGGCGGACGGCCAATTCTGTTCCACATCATGCGCGGCTATGCGGCGTTTGGCGTGAAGCGTTTTGTTCTTTGTCTTGGGTACAAGGGCGATGTGATTCGGGATTATTTCCTTCATTACAAACTTCGAAACAGTCAGTTTGAGGTCGATCTCTCGGACAATAGTATCGAGGTGTACGACAGCAACGGAGGCGACGATTGGAAGGTCGCTCTCATAGAGACCGGTGATGACACCATGACCGGCGCACGTCTCAAAAGGGCGGCCGAATTCGCGAAGCAGGATGTCTTTTTCGCCACCTATGGCGATGGGGTCGCGGATGTCGATATCGCCGCACTCTACGACTGCCACAAGCGCATGGAATGCTCGGCGACGCTGACCTCGGTGCACCCTTCGTCGCGGTATGGCGAAATCACGGAGGCGGACGGATTGGTCACCCGATTCCGTGAGAAACTGCAAACGGCCGGGGGCTGGATCAACGGCGGTTTCTTCGTGTTTGACAAGAAGGTGTTCGATGCCGTTCCCGACGATCCCAGCATCGCGCTCGAAGAGTCCGTGCTGCCGAAGCTGGCAGAAGACTCGCAACTGGCCGTACATCATCACGACGGGTTCTGGCAGTGTATGGATACCTATCGCGAGATGACGATGCTCAATCAACTCTGGAGCAGCGGGCAGGCGCCCTGGACCACGACTTGGAAGGTCAAGTGACGAATCATGGGCCCCCTGCCTGATCCGACGTTCTGGAACGAAAAGCGTGTCTTCGTCACGGGGCATAGCGGTTTCATCGGCGGCTGGTTAAGCTTCTGGCTGTTGGAGCTGGGAGCCGAGGTGACGGGCTACGCGCTGGCGCCACCGACCGAGCCGAATTTCTTTGATCTCACCAAGCTCGGGTCGCGTTTGAGCGATATCAGAGGCGACGTCAGAGACAGGGAAGCATTGCTTGCGGCCGTTGCTTCAGCCAACCCGGAGTTCATGCTCCACTTGGCGGCCCAACCGCTCGTCCGCGCTGCATACCGTGATCCACTCGAAACGCTATCCAGCAACGTCATGGGCACGGCCAATCTTCTGGATGTCCTGCGTGACCAAGAATCAGTGCAGGCGGCGGTCATCTTCACCTCGGACAAGGTCTATCGGGACCGTATCGACGACCGCGCTCACCGCGAGGAGGACAACCTGGGCGGAAACGAGCCCTATGCGGCGTCCAAGGCCGCATGTGAGTTGGTCACGGAGGCCTTCTTCAAAAGCTACTTCAGAGCAAAGCAATCCACCGGACCGGGGTTGGCGACCGTCCGGGCAGGAAACATCATCGGGGGCGGCGATTGGGCGGAGGAACGCTTGGTACCCGATGCAATCCGCGCGTTTCAGGCTGGACAGCCCCTGGTCCTGCGGCATCCGGAGGCAGTGCGGCCCTGGCAGCACGTTCTGGACCCGGTGCGCGGGCTGTTGCTGCTCTGCGAGTCATTGGCAGGCGATCCTGGTCAAGGTTTGCAGGCCGTCAACCTCGGTCCGAGCGAGGACGGAAACATCACCGTCAAATCCTTGGCGCAGCAGGCGGCGGAAGCTTGGGGAGCGGACGCGTGCATTGAAGTCTCGCCGGATAGCACCATTCCGGAGACGGGTTTTCTGGCGCTTGACAGTGTCAAGGCCGCGAGGGCGCTGCAGTGGCAAACGGTCTGGGGTCTGGCGAAGACTATCGGGGAGACGGTTGCCTGGTATCGTGGCGCCCTGCGCGGTGAGGACGCCGCGGCGCTGACCTCTCGGCAGCTGGCCGCCTACTGTGCCGATGTTCGCGCGGACCCGGCTGGTACGTCATGAAGGTAGAATCGCTGAAACTGAGCGGCACCTTCGAGGTCATGCTGGAGCCGAAAGGGGATCACCGGGGGTACTTCATGCGGACCTACGACCGGGAGATCTTCCACGAGGCCGGGCTGACGACCGACTGGGTTCAGGAAAACCAATCCCTCTCCGTGGAGGCCCATACGCTGCGGGGGCTTCACTATCAGGTGCCCCCTCATGCAGAGACGAAGCTTGTCCGCGCGCTTTCCGGCAGGATCATGGATGTTTTCCTTGATCTCCGCGCCGGCTCGCCAACCTTTGGACAGTGGGACTGCCTGGAACTGTCGTCGGTGAAGTACAATGCAGTGTACATCCCAAGAGGCTTCGCGCATGGCTTTTGCACCCTGACGGAGAACTGCGTCATCTCCTACAAGGTCGACAGTTTTTATGCCCCGGAGCAGGAAAGCGGCGTACGTTGGGACGATCCGGACCTTGCGATTCCCTGGCCGGCGGCGGCTCCCGTTCTATCCGAACGCGATAAGGGCTTGCCATTGCTGAAGGACACCTCCCCATTGACGCTGGAACATCCGCAATGACAACCGACAAGGACAAGCTCAACATCACCGTGCAGTTTCCCCTGCCCGATGGGCGGACGCTGGTGCCGGGCCCCCTGAACTACAACTCGGATGGATTGGCAACGCGACACAACACGGAGTTCGCGAGCGAACCCCGCTTTGCGCAGGCCTATGAGGCAGGTTTGAGAACCATCGAGGCGCGGCGCCCCGGATTGAACATTCGCTGGCGCGCCCATGTTTGCTGCTGGGCTGCGGAACATGGCCTGCGGCTCGAAGGCGACTTCATCGAATTCGGTGTGTTCACCGGGCTCTATTCGCGCGCCATCACCGAGTACCTGAATTGGGAGCGCTACCCGGAGCGGACCTTTTGGCTGCTCGATACCTTCGAAGGCATCGAGACCAGCCTGTTGACCGAGGCTGAGCAACGCCGCGGTATACAGAAAATGAACCGGAAGTATGCGGGGGACGTCTATCCGGAGGTCGTGGCGACCTTCTCCATATATCCCAACGTCAGGATCGTCAAAGGCGCTGTGCCGGCGACTCTGGAGCAGGTGACCCTGGAAAGGGCGGCCTATGTCTCGATCGATATGAACGCCGTGGTTCCGGAGATCGCGGCCGCCGAGTTCATATGGGACAAAATGGTGCCCGGCGCGGTCATGGTGCTGGATGACTATGGATTCATGCCGCACATCGAGCAGAAGCGGGCCTTCGATCAGTTCGCGCGGGACAAGGGAATTGGCATACTCAGCCTTCCGACCGGTCAGGGCCTCATCATCAAGTCGTAATCCGGAGTCGGGATGTCTGGCAGCTTAAAGATCGATCCCTCGGCACAGATCAGCGACACCGCCAGGATCACGGCCTCCACGCGTGGCAGCACGATCTCAATCGGTGCGCATACCGAAATCTACGACTACGTTGTCATCAAACCCGTCGGCGGCTCGGGCGACATAACGATCGGGGAGTACTGCTTTCTCAATCCCCATACGGTGCTCTATTCCGGCAACGGCATCACCCTGGGAAACTACGTTCTGATTGCGCCGGGCTGTGCCGTTGTCCCGACAAACCACGCCTTCAGCCGACGCGACATTCCTATACGGAAACAGGGGTTCGCCCCTTCGAAAGGCGGCGTCGTAATCGAGGACGATGTCTGGATCGGCGCCAATTCCACGATCCTCGATGGCGCCCGTATCGGAAAGGGCGCCATTATCGGTGCGGGGTCTGTGGTTGCCGGGGTCGTTGGACCTTACGAAGTCTGGGCAGGCGCTCCGGCGCGGTTCATTGAGAAGCGCCCGTAGCGGCCTTTGCGCCCTGAGCGAAACCCTCGTCGAGCGCCTTTTCCATACAGCTTTTCATCGTGGTCTGCCGGAACTTCGCATAGCTTTCCTCGGCCAATGCCTGCCAGGACCCGCTCGATATCATTTCGGCGAAGACATCGGCGAATTCCTCTTCGGAAGCGACGCGCGCGAGGTCCAGGTAGTTGGCGCCGTCTTCTTCCTTCTCTGACAGGATGGCGCAACGGTTGTTGGCGAGGTAACAGATCCGGAATGAATTCACGTGCGTGTAGATGGCCTTCTGCACGATGTTGAGCTGGATCTTCGATCTCGCAATGCGGTCGTTTCGGATGAAATAAGGACAACTGTTGTCGACGGCGCCGCGGAAACCCTTGTTGGCCAGGGCCGTGACCACCGCGTGGCGACGTTGCGACATCGTGCCGAAAAAGTAGAAATCGAGATCCTTGTTCGGTTTGTGCGCGATGTCCTCGAGCTTTTCGTGATAGCCCCAACGCAGGAACTTCGGCGCAAATCCGTAGCGGGACTCCACCTCGGCTAAATTCTCCCAGATCACGTCTAGGGCAAACGCTCCGGCCTTCATCAGCGGCAGGTATCCGCCCATGAAATCCGTTTTTTCCGGGTTGTGGTTCAGCAGATCGTTTTTGATAACTTCCGTGTTGACCACCGCAAAGCGCGCGCCGGATCGCGCCAACTGCTCCATCTGCGGGCGGTCGAGGAAATAGGCGCTAACGACCAGGTTGAAGGCGTGAGGCTCGATCGTGTTGTGAGCCAGAAAGACGTCATGGCCGAGGTCTTCCAGCCCATACTTCATGGAGAGAACGAAGTCGCGGCGCAGGTTGACAATGCGCTCCGGCCCGAAATAGCAAATATTGAACTGCACCTCGTCCTCTCCCAATCCGGGCGATACCTCGCCAGAGGTCTTAGCACCTGGCTCAAGGGAGATAAAGCCGAGGCCCGGTTTGCCCGGGCCGGGAAATCGGATATTCCTAAGGCCAAATGCCGGAGAAGCACTATGGCGATTGGTTTGCTTGGCGCGACGGGTCTCGTTGGTGGCGGTGTCGGTGCGGCCCTGCAGGGTCCGGTGATCGCGCTGGGCCGGGGAGTCTCCGCTGAGAGGTCTCTGGATTTGGCGAATGTCGAGTCCATGACTTCCAGTGTCTGGGCGGATATTGATTGCCTCGTTCATTGTGCGGGTGTGACGGACGAAGAGGTCCAGGCGGACGCGGAGGCCGCCTATCACCGCGCGAGCTATGCGATGACCCGGCTGGTGGACAGCGCCCACCGCGCCGGTGTGACACGTTTCGTCTATGTTTCCTCAGCGCACGTCTATGGACCCTTGGAGGGCCGGATCGACGAGACCAAGCCCGTTGATCCCCGAACGGACTACGCCATTGCCCACAGTGCCAGCGAGCAGATCTTTCGCCGGGCGGCCTTGCGGGACGGCGTGGAGGCGCTGATTGTCCGCCCCTGCGCGGTCTATGGCTTTCCGTCGAACTTGGCCCGTTTTCGGCGGTTCGGTCTGATCCCCTTCGGCTTTCCGAAGATGGCGGCGGAACAGGGCCGGATCGCCTTGCGGTCCCGTGGGGACCAGGTTCGCAACTTCGTCAGCACCGCGATGATCGGCCGGCGCATAGCGGCGTTTCTGTCCGGCGCGTCTGAAGCGGGGCGCTGTCTGGTCGAGAACGCATTGGGACCGGATGACCTGTCGGTCGTGGACTTTGCCAATCTCTGCTGTGAAAGATATCGGCAACTCACGGGCGCAGCCTGCAAAGTGACGCAAGGGGAGGGAGAGGCAGCGGCGAAGCCGTTTTTCTATTGCTCTCTGCGCGATAATCGCGATAAGCCCTCGGAGCTTGTCCCATTCCTCGACGAAATCATCACACGCCTCAGGTCGTAGAGAGCTCGCAGATGCCCAAGGTTGATCCCGCCCTCGCGCTCGACAAGGAGATTGCGCAGAAGTATCTGCGGCATCTGCTTGAGGTCGATGCCGTCGACAGCCCGGACGAGCGCAAGGCTTTCTGCGATGCCCAGGGCTTTCACCCGAAGTTGCTCTATGCGAATCCGCATATCGCCGAAATCTCGAAGCTTTTTTCCGATGACAGCAATATCGAGCGCCTGTTGGATATGACGCTGCGGGATTACCTCGCCTATCACTACTACTATGTCCATCAAGGCTACCGCTACGGTGCGCCGGAACTCCAGCAGCGGTGGTTGGGTCACGATATCATCAAGACTCCGATGGATTGCTGGGTCTATCAGGAGATCATTTTCAACACCAAACCGGATGTGTTGATCGAACTCGGGGTCATGTTCGGTGGGGCCAGTCACTTCTTCGCGTCGGTCTTCGATATGATGGGGCACGGCGAAGTGCTTGGGATCGATGTGTCGCTGAGCAAGGTGAAGGACGAAGCGCACCCGCGCATTTCCTACATCGAAGGCAGCTCGACCGCGGAAGATACGCTTGAGGAAGTGCGCCGCCGGGTGGCGGGCAAGAAGGTCATGGTCATCGCCGATTCGGACCACGAGAAGAACCACGTTCTGGCGGAAACGCGGATGTATTCCGAATTCGTGCCGGTCGGGGGTTACTTCGTCGTCGAAGACAGCCTCAACGATGTCATGGGGTATCACCCCGTGCCCAACGAGGGTCCGAAAGCGGCGGCGGTTCAATTCCTCTCGGAATCCGGCAAGTTCGTTTCAGACACGCGCTTTGGAGAGCGCTACATCCTCTCGCTCAATCCTCATGGTTATCTGTTGAGGGTGAAGTAGGATGATCGTCGTTGTGTGCGCCCCGCCGAACATCGACTGCGATGCCTATGCTTCCAGTCTCGCAGAGCAGCGCTCGCTGCGGCTTCTTCAAGATCCGACGAGGTCTCTCTGCGAATCCTATGGTTTTCAGACACTCTACGACATGCCGGAGGCTCTACAGGGCGATTGCCGGCGACGGCTGATCCAGGAGCACCTTGGGGCGTTGGAGTCGGAGGACGATGCGGTCTTCGATCACAACGTCGTCCCCTGGCTGGCCGACTGGATGCGGTGGCACTGGAGCTCTACGACGACGGAGTCCTGGGAAGGCGTCCTCGCCATCGCGAAGGACTGTGCACAGCGATACGCAAAGATCCATCACATTTCTTCCGGACCTCAGCGCGACTACGACGGCTATAGCTGGCTCGATGCGCGAAACAGCCGACAAGTGGCTGCACTCTTCAGCTATCTCTATGAGGAGCTTGGCGTTCGCGACCGGGTGCAAAGCGTCGATCTTTGAAATCGCCGGCTGAGTCAGCTTGTATCTTTTCGGAGATTTCTCACAAAAAGCCGGGGTGTCTGGTCGTCAGACACCCCGCAAGTTGACAGGGAGCTCGTGGTGACAGGGATTGTCCCAAACCTACGATGTCACTCCTGTCACGAACATCCGCTGGTGGATCCACAGGTCGCGCACTTCATGCAGGTTCCGTTACGAACCAAGGTGAAGTTACCGCAATCGCCGCAGGAATCACCCTCGTAACCGCGCATCCGGGCTTCCCGAATGCGTTCCAGGCGTCCGTCTACCTGAGCAAAGGTGGCCGAGGACTCAACCGTCGTGGTCTCGACCGACACAGCCTGAACACTGCTTACCCCTTCCGCCGTTTGTCCGGCGTTCATGCCGCCGTTCGCCACGGCCTTTGCGCCGCCCTGCAGAACGACAAGCTGATTGCGTACATAGCCGGTCGATGCGAGGCGGCGAATGTTTTCCGCTACCTCTTCGTGCGGCAAAGTGCCTTCCGCGTCGCCCGATCCCAGAGAATCCGGTGCAATGTCGTGGGGCTGCGCGTGGGCCAGATCGGTGCGGCCAAGGTAGGATACGGCCAATTCGCGGAAGACATAGTCCAGAATTGAAGTTGCCATCTTGATGGCATCATTGCCTTCGACCATTCCGGAAGGCTCGAACCGGGTGAAGGTGAAGGCTTCGACAAACTCTTCCAGCGGAACGCCGTATTGCAGTCCAATGGAAATCGCAATTGCGAAGTTATTCATCAGACTGCGGAAGGCGGCACCTTCCTTGTGCATGTCGATGAAGATTTCGCCGACGGCGCCGTCTTCGTATTCGCCGGTTCTGAGGTAAACCTTGTGGCCGCCGACAATCGCCTTCTGTGTGTAGCCCTTGCGGCGTTGCGGCAGGCGACGGCGGTCACCGGTCCGCTCGATGATGCGCTCGATCACCCGTTCAGCGACGATCTGAGCCCGCTCTGCCGCAGGCGCCTCGACAACTTCGTCGACTGCGTCCAGATCGCCGTCTTCGTCGAAGAGGTTGGCCGACAGTGGTTGGGACAACTTCGAGCCGTCGCGGTAAAGCGCATTGGCCTTAAGCCCCAGCTTCCAGGACAGCATGTAAGCATCTTCGCAGTCCTCGACTGTCGCGTCGTTCGGCATGTTGATGGTCTTGGAGATGGCGCCGGAAATGAAGGGCTGCGCGGCCGCCATCATGCGAATGTGGCTTTCGACGGATAGAGACCGTGTGCCGGTGCGGCCGCAGGGCGACGCGCAGTCGAAGACAGGCAGGTGCTCTTTCCTGAGGCCGGGCGCTCCTTCCAGAGACATCGCCCCGCAGCAATAGGTGTTCGCGGCTTCGACATCGGCTTTCGAGAAGCCCAGGGCGGACAGCATGTCGAAGCCGACATCGTCAAGCTGCTCTTCGCTGAAGCCAAGAATGTTAGTGCAGAAGTCCGCTCCCAGGGACCATTTGTTGAAGGCGAACTTGATGTCGAAGGCGCTGGCCAGTCCGGACTCCAGGGCCTGAAGCGCCGCAGAGGTGAAACCCTTTTCCTTCAGTTTCTCATGGTTGACGCCTGGTGCGTCTTCCAGGGTGCCGTGACCGACGGCATGGCGGATGATCCCAAAGATCTCGTCCTCGTCGTAACCGAGAACGCGCAGGGCTTCCGGGACCGTCCGGTTGATGATCTTGAAGTAGCCGCCGCCGGCCAGCTTCTTGAACTTCACGATCGCGAAATCCGGTTCGATGCCGGTCGTGTCGCAGTCCATGACAAGACCGATGGTGCCGGTCGGGGCGACAACGGACGTTTGCGCGTTCCGGTAGCCGTGCTTCATGCCCAGTTCGAGCGCCTTGTCCCAGGCGAGTCGGGCGGCGTCGGGCAGGTGGTCCTGCGGGCAATCCGCTTCGTTCAAGGGAACGGGGCGGACAGAGAGGTCTTCGTAGCCCGTCGCTTCGCCATAGGCGGCGCGGCGATGGTTGCGGACCACCCTCAGGACGGCGTTCTTGTTTTCCGCGTAGCGCGGGAAAGCGCCGAGCTCCCCGGCCATCTCCGCGGACGTCGCGTAGGCGACACCGGTCATAATCGCCGAGATGCTGGCACAAAGCGCGCGGCCTGCGTCGGAATCATAGGACAGGCCGGAGGCCATCAAGAGACCGCCCAGGTTTGCGAAGCCGAGACCAAGGGTGCGGAAGTCGTAAGACCGTTTCGCAATTTCCCGTGCCGGGAACTGTGCCATTAAGACAGAGATTTCCAGAACGACGGTCCACAAACGGACCCCGTGTTGAAACGCCGCGCTGTCGAACGTCCCGTCTTCCTTGCGGAAGGCCATCAGGTTCAGGGAGGCCAGGTTGCAGGCCGTGTCGTCCAGGAACATGTACTCCGAACAGGGGTTCGAAGCATTTATCCGGCCGGAGTTGGGGCAGGTGTGCCACTCGTTGATCGTGGTGTCGTACTGCATGCCTGGATCGGCACAGGCCCAGGCGGCGTAGGAGATCTTCTCCCAAAGATCCCTGGCCTTGACCGTCTTGTAGACCTTTCCGTCGGTCCGGCGGATCAGATTCCAGTCGCCGTCCTGCTGCACGGCTTCCAGATAATCGTTGGTCACACGCACGGAGTTGTTCGAGTTCTGTCCGGATACGGTCAAGTAGGCTTCGGAGTCCCAATCTGTATCGAAGGTCTTGAAGTCCAGGGATCGGTGACCCTGTTTCGCGAACTGAACGACGCGATGAATGTAGTTTTCAGGCACCATCGCGGCGCGTGCGTCCCGCATCGCCCTTTTCAGCGTCTTGTTCCGCTTCGGATCGCGCGCGGCCTCCGATGCCTTGCTCCCCTCCGCCTCGCCGGAATGGCAAGCCGCAAGAATGGCGTTCAGGTGCTTGCGGCAAATCTGGGACCCGGTGACGAGAGCCGCAACCTTTTGTTCCTCGTCGACTTTCCAATTGATATAGGACTCGATGTCGGGATGGTCGATATCGACCGTGACCATCTTCGCGGCGCGGCGGGTCGTGCCGCCCGACTTGATAGCGCCGGCGGCGCGATCGCCAATCTTCAGAAAACTCATCAGTCCGGAAGACTTGCCGCCACCGGACAGCGGCTCACTCTCGCCGCGCAGAGCGGAGAAATTCGTTCCTGTTCCCGAGCCGTACTTGAACAGCCGCGCTTCCCGAGTCCAGAGGTCCATGATCCCGTTTTCGTTCACGAGATCGTCCTGGATCGATTGAATGAAACAGGCGTGGGGTTGCGGGTGCTCGTAGGCGTCCTTTGAGCGCGTGAGTTCACCGTTGCGATAGTCGACGTAATGGTGTCCCTGACTCGGGCCCTCGATCCCATAGGCCCAATGCAGACCGGTGTTGAACCACTGCGGCGAGTTCGGTGCCGCCATCTGCATGGCAAGCATAAAGCGCATCTCGTCGAAGAAGGCGCGGGCGTCTTCCTCCTGATCGAAGTAACCACCTTTCCAACCCCAATAGGTCCAGGTGCCGGCCAAGCGGTCGAATACCTGCTTAGCGGAGGTTTCTCCCACTGTCCGCTCGTCTTCAGGAATGCGCTTCAGCGCCTTGTCGTCGGGCCGGGACCGCCACAACCAGGAAGGAACGTTGTTCTCCTCGACTTTCTTGAGCTTGAGAGGCACGCCACGCTTGCGGAAATACTTCTGGGCGAGAATGTCGCTGGCAACCTGGGACCAGGCGGTGGGGACTTCGATGTCTTCCGCGTGGAAGACCAGGGACCCGTCAGGGTTTCTGATTTCACTCGCCGTGCGGCGAAACTCTATCTGTTCGTAGACATCTTTTTCGGCTTCGGTGAACCGCCGTGCGACCCGCATTCTCTTTTCTCCCGGTCAACCAGAATTGCGCCTTGGCCTCGTCGAAAAAGCCTTCATTGACGAGCCGTTTCTAGTTGTGCTCTGACCCATATTTTCCCGAATAAGGAGTGATATTTCCCGTCCGGGCTAAATCTTGTGGGGACCGACGAGTAAACCACAAACAGGAGTGACCGGCCACCAGATTTTGAGGCTGGTCATATTTTTTCCACAGGATATTGGTGTCCCGCGGCGGGTGTTGGGAATGGCAGCGATGTCCTTCGGAGGCAGGCTTCCGCGGCTAGGCGCGCGCCTCGCCGCGCAGGGGATCTTCGCGTTTGAAAGGTGTTTCGTCGGGGTCCGGATTGCCGCCGAGTTCCCTGGCGTAGCGGTGTCCGCCGTAGACAGCCGCGGCAATCGTTCCGGGGGCCTCGCAATCGCCGATCCGGGTGAGGCTACGAATACCGCTAGCGTCGAGGGCCGGCTGATCGGCCCACAGTTCCCGGAAGAGATCGTCCCGCGGCGCCCGGGAGGTTACCAGCACGACCGATCCAGCCCTGGCCTGACTCTCCCGGGCCGTGAAGGTGCAGGATAGCTTCACGTGGTCCGCGGCGATGCCGACGAGACAGCGGTTCACCTGAAGATCGACTCCGATCTCCAAAAGGCGCGTTTGGATGCGCGCTTGTTCCATGGTGTTGTGGGTCCAGTGAGAGACGTCGGCCAGCGGCGTCACCAGAGCGACCTCAAGCCCATCAAGCCGAAGCTTCTCGGCGAGCAGTCCACCCATATAGAAATGGTCGTCGTCGAAGATCACGACCGGACCGTCCGGTTTGGCGCCGCGCATGATGTCGTCCGGCGTGAAGACAGACGCGTCATCCAGCCCCGGGATGGGTTTGTAGTGGCTGCGACCCACTCCGTCGCGGCGCCAGTCCGCGCCGGTGGCCAGCACGACATGGGGAACGCCGAACTCCCTCACGTTGCCAGCCGTCAATGCGCTGGTGCGATAGATCTCGACATTGGCCAGATTGTTGAGCTGCTGCATCCGGTAATCCCGCACGCGAATCCAGGCGGAAAGGCCGGGCAGAGCGCTTTCATTCAGCACACGGCCGCCGAGTTCTTCTTGGGCTTCGGCCAGCGTCACTTGATAGCCGCGGTGGCCCAACGCCCGGGCGGCCTCCAGGCCGGCGGGGCCGGCGCCAACGACGAGGACGGCTTCGTCGTCGTGGCGCTTCGCTATCTTCTCCGGATGCCAGCCGCGCCGGAATTCCTCTCCCATGGTCGGATTCTGCGTGCAGCGGATCGGTGTCATGGTCCAATCGCCGCTGACGCAGATGTTGCAGCCGATGCACTCCCGAATGTCGTCCAGCCTTCCTTCTTCGATCTTCTTCGGAAGGAACGGATCGGCGATGGACGGGCGCGCGGCGCCGATCATGTCCAGGATGCCGCGCTTGACTTGGGAGACCATCGTGTCGGGGGAGGTGAAGCGGCCGACACCGACCACCGGTTTGCTGGTCAGCTTCTTGACAAAGGCGACATAGGGTTCCTGCGCGCCTTCCGGCGAGAAGCGCGACGTCTGGGAGTCGTTGTCCCAGGCCGAGACGTTGACGTCCCAAAGGTCGGGCAGCTCCGCCAGCATCTCAACGACTTCGCGGCCTTCCGCTTCGCTGGTGATCCCATCCGACCCCATGAGCTCGTCCACGGCGAAGCGCACGACCACCGCGCAGCGGTCACCGATGGCGTCCTTGGTGTCCTCGATGATTTCGCGGAACAGGCGGACACGGTTCTCCAGGCTGCCGCCGTACTCGTCCGTCCGCTCGTTGTAGCGGCGCGAAAGGAAATGCATGGGCAGGGTGAGGTTGTGGCCTGCATAGGCGTAGACCAGATCGAAACCGGCTTTCTTGGCCCGCAGGGCGGCCGCGCGATGCCACCGCCTGACATTCCGGATGTCATCCTTGTCCATGCCTCGCGCGTGCACAGGATAATAGCCGTCGCAGACTCGGTCGGAAGGGGCCAGAGGAGTGCTGCGGCTGTAGAGATTGGAGGCGGCGATGCCGTTGTGGGCCAGCTCAACACCGGCCAGGCCGCCATGGGCGTGCACGGATTCGACCATCTTCGCCTGGACCGGGATGTCGGCGTCGTCCCAAAGGCGTGCTTCCTTGTAGGGCGCGACGTCGGAGGTGTGATGGATCTCGCATTCCTCTGTGCAGACGACCGCCCACCCGCCTTCCGCCTTTACGCCGCGCATGGCGGCCACACCCCGCGGTTGCGCATAACCCATGCCGTTGCAGTGCGGTACCTGGAAGAAGCGGTTCTTGGCGGTAACGGGGCCGATCTTCACCGGCTCGAAGAGGATGTCGTATCTCGAATCACGTGACATGGCGGCTCGGCAAATCCCTTTGGTTCCGGCGCGCACAAGGCTGCCGGGTGCTTGATGGCATTGAGCCAGCTAGCTCGGGACGAACCGCGGAATCAAGTGATTTCAGACGGGGACGGACCCGGGCTGATCGTCGAGGTAGGACGTGATGTGCTCGACCAGCTTCAAAACGCCGCTACTGGGCCGGTCTTTGCGGTAGTGCAGGCCGACCTCTACCTGTGGAAGCGGCGGCAAGCCGGTGGTTTCGTCCAAGATGGGCATGCCCTCGTGCGCCGTCTGCTCCGAAAGGCTTGAAATGCCGATTCCAGCTTCGATCGCGGCCTTGAGCCCGGAAAGGCTGTCGGAGCAATAGACGACGTGCCAGGGTTTGCCTGCCTGGTTCAGCGCCTGAATGATGTTGCGCCGGTAGATACAGCCTTCCGTGTAGACGACCAGTGGTATGCTGTCCGGAAGGTTCTGAACGACTTCCGGCTGGCCCACCCAAATCATGCGCTCGCGCCAGACCTTGCAGGCCTCCGGGCTCTGGCGGTCTCCCCTCAGGGCTACCGCGAGGTCGAACTCCCCGGCTTCCAGGCGGTTCAGTACCCTGTCGCTGATATCGCAGTCGACCTGCAGCGAGAGGCCCTTTCCATCGTCGGGAAAGCTGCGGAGGATACGCGGCAAATAGGATGCCGCATAATCGTTCGGAATGCCGATCTTGATGCTCTCCGCCTCCCTGCTGCGGGCCAGCAAGGCCATCGCCTCGTCATTCAGCTGCAGCATCTGCCGCGCATACTCCAGGAGTGTCTGTCCGCGCTCACTCAGCTCCAAGGTACGTCCATTGCGCACAAGCAACGGCGCGCCGACGATTTCCTCCAAGCGCTGAACCTGAAGCGATACGGCTGGTTGAGAGCGGCCGAGAACTTGACCGGCTCTGGTGAAGCCCTTCAGCTCCGCCACCGTGACGAATGTCCGCAACAGATCGGTAGGTAAGTTCTGCATACTGGCTCGCAACTCAGGAACTGCAGGATGGGGAACTACAGTCCGAGCAATGCCACTTTAGGTGTCTTACATGCCCGCTAAAGCAGCAACATATCCCGAATAAATTATACTTTGTCTAAGGCGTGGGCCGTTTGGAAATCACGGGATCGTGACTATCGAGTTGTTTTATTGAGTAAATTTGTGCCTCCCGGTTGATTCTTGCCTTTCGGCGGTGCTTTTCGACTCCCGTGGCCAGCCAGCGAAGCGGCGAGGGCTTTTTGTTTGATTCGCTGTTGGCCAGCCTCGAAGATGACGGCCATTCGACCGGGTTGCGGAGGAGATATGGATCATGCCGTTGGCCAAAACATCTCCGCAGGTGGTTGACACTCCGCGCCTTCGGCTGCAGGCAGAAGTCATGACAATGGCAGCGATGAGTGTCTTCAGGGCATCCCGGAATTCGGTCTCGTGTCCCATGATCCGGCGCGGGCCGATCGATTGCCGCGATCCCGGCTGAGCTTGGACCTGTTGGCCAGAACTCGCCGCGGCTTCCCCGATTCCCAGGCCAGAGCGACGGATGAGAATGCCGGCGCCGACTGATCGGTTGGCCGGTGGAACCCATAAAAAATGGAGGAGAGATGATGGTCACCTTGTCCCTCGCGGAGGTCGACGACCTGACATTCCGGGCGTTGAGAGCCTGCAACACCAACAATGACAATGCACGGTCGGTGGCAGACTCGGTGGTGGCTTCCGAGTCGGACGGCATCCACTCTCATGGCTTGGCGCGCCTTCCGACCTATTGCGAGCATGCGCGCCGCGGCAAGATCGACGGCAATGCGACGCCGGTGTTGGAGCAGGTCGCTGCCGCCGGGCTGCGAGTCGATGCGCGCGACGGCTTCGCGCATCCCGCCATCGATCTGGGTTTGGAACGGCTCACCGCTCTGGCGAAGGAAACCGGGATTGCCGCGCTGGCGGTTACCAATTCCTATAACTGCGGGGTCTGCGGCTACCATGTTGAACGAATCGCCGATCAAGGAATGATCGCCCTGGGGTTCGTCAACGCGCCCGCGTCGATCGCGCCGTGGGGCGGCAACCGCGCCGTCTTTGGAACGAATCCGCTGTCCTTCGCGGTGCCGCGCGACGGCATGCCGCCGCTGGTGGTCGATCAAAGCTCAAGCGTGGTGGCCAAATCCGAAGTCATCGTGCACAGCCAGACGGGAGAACCGATTCCGGAAGGCTGGGCCCTCGACAAACAGGGCAAGCCGACGACCGATCCGAAGGTGGCGCTGGACGGCGGGACAATGGTGCCCGCGGGCGGGTACAAGGGGGCCGGGGTCGCCCTTGTCGTCGAAGTGATGGCCGCGGCGTTGACCGGTGCGAGCCTCTCCATTAACGCTTCCTCGTTCGCCGACAACTCCGGCGGACCGCCCCGCACCGGGCAATTTTTCATCGCGGTGTCGCCCGATCACTTTTCCGGCGGCAGCTTCGCCGCCCAGGTTGAGGCCGTCTTCGGTGCCATTGCCGGCCAGGAAGAAGCGCGCTTGCCCGGGGACCGCCGGCTGGCGGCGCGGGAAGCCACGAAACGCGACGGGATTGAGATCCGCGATGCGCTGCACGAACGTCTTCTCGGCTACTGTGCGTAGAGCTTCGGAGGCGCTTCAGGCACGTTCGGCGAGGGGCAGGTTGACCAGAAGGTTCTGTGGCTTCAGGCGCAGGCTGCCGCTCTCCGTCATGCAGAGGGCCATATAGACCGGACGGCCGGCGAAGTTCTCGGGCACGACGCTCGATTCCTTGAAATCGAGCCGGAACAGGCTGAGCAAACGGGTCATGCGGTCCTCGCTGACCTCCTTGCCGTCGTAGAGATCGTTGAGCAGCAGGGTGCCCTCGGAATCCAGTCCGAGATGCCAAGTCCAGTGCGGATCGCTGATCTGCTGCACCGGCTGGATCGAGACCTCGACGTCGAGCATGTGTTTGACCCAGCCTTCCAGGACGCGGCAAAGAGCGTCGAGACCTGGTGCCGTGAAGTTGAGTGCAATGACGGTGTCGAAACGGTTGTCGCGCGTCCAATAGACCGCTGCGTTGTCCTCGTCGAGGACGTCGAGGGACACGGACCTCAAGGGCGTGGCCGCTTCGGCGACTAGACGGCCGAGGGATCCGAAACCGCCGGTCTGCGCATACACGTCGACGGTCTCGGAGTCGGCGGCCATTATGGCACCGTCATTGAGGGTCACTTTTTGCTCCCGGAACAGGACCTCGCCGGCACGGGCCCGAATCGGATCTTCGCAAGGCTCTAGCAAAGAACGCACGATGACCTGAACCATTTGATCCAGGAAGAGGGGCGGCATCAGCACCCTGTTCTCTTCCGTGAAGAGGCGCAGATAGCAACCTTCGACTGTCCCGGCAGCGACCAGACGGTCACGGAAATCCAAGACGACTTGATAGTTGTCCCGGGCATCCGGGTCGGCCAACGCCGCCAGGCGCGCCGCGCCGACTGCCTCCTTGGGATTACGAATCAGTGCCTCGTGCAGCGCGCGTTCCGAATCGCAGGATTCCTCAACCGGCCGTACTTCCGGGCGCAGAAAGTAGGCGCGCAGGAAATCCTCGGTCACCTCGAGGTGTCCGTCGGATCGCCTGTTCAGCAGGTGAAAACCGGAATCGCGCCAGAAATCGGGCATTTTTCCTTCATTTCCTCGTTTGACTGGTCTATAGGGCCCTGAGCCCCGGGCTGTCCAGGGGCGCCGCCAGCCTGCCTCTGGACGGTTGGGCGTCAAGGTGCAATATTCCCCGGCGTTTTTCGCAGGATACGCAGTTCATCCAATCAGGACGTACCCAATTAGGATGTGAAATGGGCATTACGCTGGGAACCAAGCTCTATACCTGGCTGCGTGGTGAGGAAGTGGGCCGCGACCGGCAAGGCAACCGCTACTACCGTGAAAAGGGCGGCGGCCAGGTCCACAAGGATTCGCTGCGCAAAGAGCGCCGTTGGGTTCTCTATGACGGCGATGTGGAAGCGAGCCGTGTGCCGGCAGAGTGGCATGCCTGGTTGCACCACACGAGCGACGAGATCCCTCCAGAAGGTGGACCCGAGGTGCGCCCGTGGCAGAAAGAGCATGTCCCCAACCTGACTGGAACCTCAGAGGCCTATCGCCCGCCGGGGCATACGCTGATGGGTGGGCGCCGCGCAAAGGCGACCGGCGATTACGAGCCCTGGACTCCCGAGTGAACAGAGGAGGCGATAGTCCCATATGCGCCGGAATTTGATTGAGACCGTGATGGGCGCGGTCGTCATCGTTGTTGCGATCGGGTTTCTTATCATGGCATTTCAGAGCACCTCAACCGGCGGACCGTCGGGTTATGAGGTGACTGTCGAGTTCACGGATGTGACCGGCATCAGTGTCGGATCGGATGTTCGCATGGCGGGCGTCAAGGTCGGGACCGTGACGCGCCAGGAACTGGATCCGGAGACCTTTTTGGCCGTTGTGACCCTGAGCATCGACGAAGAAATACAACTGCCGGAAGACTCCTCCGCGCGCATCCTGCTCAATGGCCTCCTTGGCGGCAGCTTCGTCGGGCTCGAGCCGGGCGGAGCGGAAGAGAGCATCCCGCCGGGTGGCGCGATCGAGTACGCACAAGGATCCGTCAATCTGATGGACCTGCTCGGCCGCTTTATCTTCAGCGCCGGCGAGGAGGAGGGCGAAGGGGGCACCGACGCCGACGGAAGCCCGGCGCTTCCCCAGTAACCCGTCCTGCCGCTGATGAGCCTGGTGCGGGGGCCTGGAACCGCCGGATCGGCCCGGACCCGACCGACGCCTCAAGATCGGCCCCTTTAGGCAGCTAAGCTCTTTCAATGGAAATGGAACGCCGAATCCGCGTGCCTTGCGGCGGCCCCATTTGGCTCTTAAGTATCTGCGCGAAGTTCAACCACGTAAACGAGGGCCAACCTTGGCATCTTCATCGAGTGACGCTTTCGAGCCGCCGGTCTGGAAGCAGCCTGACGGTAAGCCGGTCTCTTGCCGCGAAAAGCTCAAGGTGCTGAACGAAAATCTCGAAGAAATTCGCGAGATGGCTCAGGATGCGCTGGAAGACGGTATTCTGATGGGTTGCGACGAAGCGCAATTGCGGGAGGCGCTGCACGGCATTGTCGATCTGCTGGCCAATCCCTATGGCAACAAAAAGCAGGGGTAACGCGGTCTTGCGACATTGGGTGATTGCGGCGCTACTTTTGGGGTCTGCATCGGCGGCGCATGCGGAAACGGCCGTTCTGCAGGGGCTCAACAAAATCACCGCCCGCATTTCCACCTTCAATGCGCCGCAGGACCGTGCGGTGCGGTTCGGCTCTCTGGAGATCATTGCCCGCGCTTGTCATAAGACGCCGCCGGAAGAAACCCCGGAGTCTGCCGCATTCCTGCAGATCGTGGACGTTCGCCCGGACTCCGAAGCGGTCGAGCTGTTCACGGGATGGATGTTCGCCTCCTCCCCCGCGGTGTCCGCCATGGAGCATCCGGTTTACGATGTGTGGGTCATCGACTGTAAGCCCTACGAAGAGTCGGACGATCCGGACTACGAGGAAGCTTCCGGGGAGGAAGCGTTCGGAGACTTGGAACGCGGCATCGGTGAAAGCGACATCGGCGACCCCGTGCCGGTCCCGGATGCTGTGCGGCCCCAGGACTTGCCTGACTTCCAGGAAGAAACGGTCGAGTAGCGCCTTAGCCGTCTACGAGGACTCTCTCAGGAAGTCATCCATCTCCACGGGCTGTATGTCGCCTTTCGGGAATTCGGCGGCGGCACTGATGGCCATGGACAGGCGCCGTCTGTAGTCTTGGCGCGCAATCTCCACGACTCCGAACTGCTCCAAGTGTGGTGTGCGGAACTGTGTGTCCAGAAGACGGAACCCGCCTTTCTTGAGTCTGAACACCAGATGCACGAGCGCGATCTTGCTGGCATCGGTTTCCCGGCTGAACATGGATTCGCCGAAGAACGCAGCGCCGAGTGACACGCCGTAGAGCCCCCCGACCAACCGGCCATCGCGCCAGCACTCCACGGAGTGCGCGAAACCCATCTCGAAGAGATTGCTATAGAGCTTTTCGATGACGGGGTTGATCCAAGTGTCCGGCCTGTTCTTGGTAGATTCGGCGCAGGCCATAAGAGTTTGATTGAAGTCGGCGTCGCAACGCACTTCAAAGGGACAGCGGCGGATTTTTCTCTTTAGTTTGCGGGGCACGTGAAACTGATCCAGCGGCAGGACGCCGCGCTGTTCAGGATCGATCCAATGTAGATCGTGATCGTTTCGGCTCTCCGCCATGGGGAAGATGCCGATCGCGTAGGCGCGTAGCAGGAGATCAGGTGTGAGCTCCATGTTCTCCGAAAGGGCCGCCTAGCCAGAACGAATCTGACTAGTCCGCCGCCGCAACAAATTTCTCCAACCAGTGAATATCATACTCACCATTGATGAAATCGCTATCGACAATTAGCCGCTGATGAAGCGGAATTGTCGTCTTTACGCCTTCGATGACGAACTCCTCCAACGCGCGCCGAAGACGCATCAGGCATTCATTTCGTGTCTGACCATGTACGATCAGCTTGGCGATCAGGCTGTCGTAGTGCGGCGGCACGGCGTAACCGGCATAGAGCGCCGAATCGACGCGCACGCCAAGACCGCCTGGCACATGGTAATCGCTGATTCGGCCGGGCGAGGGGGCAAAGGTATCGGGGTCTTCGGCGTTCACCCGGCACTCAATAGCGTGACCGCTGTAAGTGACGTCTTTCTGCGCGATATCGAGGGCTGCGCCGGACGCGATGCGGATCTGCTCCCGTACGATGTCGATTCCCGTAATCGCCTCCGAAATCGGATGTTCGACCTGCAGGCGGGTGTTCATTTCGATGAAGTAAAAGCGGCCGTTCTCGAACAGAAACTCAATGGTCCCGGCACTGCGATACCCAAGATCCTGCATGGCCTTCGTGACGGTTTGTCCGATTTCCTCCCGCTGTCCCGAATTGAGCGCGGGTGAGGGGGCTTCCTCCAGCAGCTTTTGGTGGCGGCGCTGCAGGGAACAATCGCGTTCGCCCAGGTGGATGACCTGGCCTTTTCCGTCCGCCAGCAACTGCACCTCGATATGGCGCGGTTCGCCGAGGAACTTTTCCATATAGACCATGTCGTTGCCGAAGGCGTTCTTCGCTTCGCCGCGCGCCAGGCGGTATGCCTCGCCCAGTTCGGCGGCGGAGCGCGCCACTTTCATGCCCCGGCCGCCACCGCCCGCAGCGGCTTTGATGAGGACGGGATAACCGATTTCCTCGGCGACGCGCTTGGCATCTTCTTCGCTTTCCACCGCGCCGTCGGAACCCGGCACCGTGGGAATGCCCAGGTCGATGGCCGCCTGCTTGGCGGCGACCTTGTCGCCCATCAGGCGAATGTGCTCGGGCGCCGGCCCGATGAAAACCATGTCGTGCTCTTCGACCATCGCCGCGAACTCGGCATTTTCTGCCAGAAAGCCGACGCCGGGATGAATGGCATCCGCGCCCGTGATGGTCGCTGCCGATAAGATCGAAGGAATGTTGAGATAGCTGTCGCGGCTGAGGGGCGGACCGATGCAGACGGATTCGTCAGCCAACCGGACATGCATGGCATCGGAATCGGCTGTCGAATGCACTGCGACAGTCTTGATGCCCATCTCGCGGCACGCGCGGTGGACGCGCAGCGCGACCTCTCCACGGTTGGCGATGAGGATCTTTTCAAACATCGTCTTCGGACGCTATTCGATGACCATCAGGGGTTCATCGAACTCCACCGGTTCACCGTCATTGACCAGGACTTGGGTCACCTTGCCGGCGCGCGGACTGGGCAGCGGGTTCATCACCTTCATGGCCTCGATGATCAGCAGGGTCTGACCCTTTTCGACCGTGTCTCCCACCTTAACGAACGGGGGTGCGCCGGGTTCGCTGGCAACATAGGCCGTCCCGACCATTGGCGCCGTCACGGCATTTGGCGGCGTGACGTCTCCAGCGGCTGCTGGCGCCGCCGCAGGGGCGGCAGTTCCTGCCGCGGGCACAGCGACAGTGGGGGCAGCGGCCACGGCGACCCCGGCGTTCCGGGATACCCGGATGCGCTGGTCCTGCTGTTCGAACTCGATTTCGTCCAGTCCTGTCTCCTGGAGCAGACCGGCGAGTTTCCTGACAAGATCTTCGTCGATGTTGAATTTAGGCATCAGGTCTCTTGCACCTTTACGAGGCGGCGGGCCATCGCTTCGAGGGCCATTCGGTAGCCATCGGCGCCGAAGCCGCAGAGTACGCCACTGGCCGCTTGCGATACGTAGGAGTGCCGGCGGAACTGGTCGCGCTGATGGATGTTGGACAGATGGACTTCTATGACCGGAAGGTCAACGGCCAGCAAGGAGTCCAGCAGGGCGACCGAGGTGTGACTATAGCCCGCCGGATTGATCACGATGCCGGAGCAGTCTTCGCGTGCCTTTTGAACGGCGTCGACCATTCCGCCTTCGCTGTTGGATTGAACGCAGCGCACCCCGAGGCCCAGTTCCTTGCCCAGGGCAACGCAATTCCCCTCGATCTCGGCAAGGGTCGTACTGCCGTAGATCTCCGGTTGGCGCAGGCCAAGCATGTTCAGATTGGGGCCGTTGAGAACGAGTACCTTGGGCGCTTTGGCCAAGCGCGAAGCCCTCCACTTGCCGGAACAGATCGTCCGGGCCGTTAAACCGGCGAAGCGTTAACATAAGCCTTCGATTGCGTGCAACGCTATCCATCGGGCTTTGGGGCATGCGTTGCCGGACTTTCACTATGGAGAGTTCCCTGCGCACTGACATACACGCGGCCAATTTAGCTGTACTTTGTCATCAACTTTGCATTGCATTACTTGATTTAGATCAATAACTGAAAACACCCTTTTAACGAAAGGATGAATCTTTCTATTCTACTAAATGTTCTTCTTATTCGCGTAACAGTTTTGTTACCATTGTGTGTCAATAATGAACTCAGGATAAAAAACTGTTATATATCAATCTCTAACTGGAGAGGCGAAATCAACAAAAAAGAAAAGGATATATCGGTGATGCAACAGATCTTCAACTTCTTAGCAAAGTTTCGAATCTCCATACGGATAGCGCTGCTATCACTTATGAGTGCAGTTAGCGTTATTGTGTTGGGCGCCGCTTACCTTCTGGGCGATTTCAGAGTCGGCAGCGCGTTCAGCGATCAACGCGAGCATGCCAGGCTGGCGCAGCTGGCACAGCATGTGGAAAGTGGCGCTCTGCAGATGCGCCGGCGTGAGAAGGATTTCATTATCCGCCGCGATCTTAAATACGCCGGCAAATACGATAAGGCCGCGGCCGAGGTGCTTGCCAACCTCGATGAGATCATGACGCTGCCCGCCTCAGAAACAATCCAGGAAGAAGTCACCAGGCTCCGTGCTGGGATTTCCGAGCACATGGCGCAGTTTCAGAAGGTCGTCCAACTCAACGAGCAGCTTGGCCTCGACGAGAAAAGTGGCCTTCAGGGTCGATTGCGGGGTGCCGTGCATGCGGTCGAAACCAAGCTCAAGGAGACTCAACTCGAGGCGTTGACGATCAAAATGCTGATGATGCGCCGCCACGAGAAGGATTTCATGCTCAGAGGCGCAGAGAAGTACATCGGCAGAATCGATGAGCGCCGCACGGAGTTCAACGCGCTCTTGTCGAAGACCGCGCTACCCAGGCAGTTCAAGACTGAGATTTCGGCCCTGATGGATGAGTATCAGAAGGGATTCCATGCCTGGGCCGCAGCCTATCTGGTCTTAAAGCAGGAGACGTCTCTTCTCAGTGAAATCTTCGGGCGCATGGGCGATGACTTTGACCGTACTTTTGCTGTCGCATCCGAAGGTCTTGCTTCCGCCGGCGCGTCCCTTGAAAAGTCACGGGACTTGACACGCATTGTCTTCTTGGTCTCCGGCGCCATTGTCCTCTTCGTTGCGGTTGGTTTGGGTGTCGTAATTGGAAAAAGCGTCACCCTCCCACTCCAAAGGATGACAGGGGCTCTGCAGGCTCTTGCCCAAGGCGACACATCCCAAGAGATTCCCTCGACCGCCAACAAGGACGAGATCGGGGACATCGCCCGGGCTGTCTTGGTGTTCAAGGAGAACGCGATAGAACGGTCCCGTCTTGAAGCACAGCAGGCCGAACAGCGGGCAGCTCAAGAGCAACGTGGCCAAGCGGTCGAAGAACTTATCACGAGCTTCGATTCCGCAGTCGGCCAAGCTTTGGGGGCCGTGACTTCAGCGTCTACGCAGTTGCACGACACGGCTGAGACGATGACTAGTGCGTCGATGCGGACCAGCGATCGTGCCGCTGATGCGTCCAGCGCGGCGGAGTCAACATCGTCGAACGTCCAGACGGTAGCCGCGGCTTCGGAAGAGCTGCATAGCGCAATTGCGGAGATCGGCCGTCAGGTAACCCAATCCACGGATATCTCGAGACAGGCCCAGGAGGAAGCTGGGCGGACAAGCGAGACGATGGTGGGGCTGGCGGACGCGGCAGACAAGATTGGTGCAGTGATCAACCTGATTCAGGATATCGCTGAGCAGACCAACTTGCTGGCGCTGAACGCCACGATCGAAGCGGCCCGCGCGGGCGACGCCGGAAAGGGCTTCGCCGTCGTTGCCGGCGAGGTCAAGTCGCTCGCCAATCAAACGGCTAAAGCGACTGACGAAATTGGACAGCAGATCGCAGCGATGCAGGGCTCGACGGAGCAAGCGGTCAACGCCATCAAGACCGTCAATGGCACCATTGAGCAGATGGCGGAAATCGCGACGGCGATTTCCAGCGCCGTGGAGGAGCAAGGCGCGGCGACCCGCGAGATCGCGAAGAACGTCCAAGAGGCCGCATCCGGCACGTCAGAGGTTACGAAGAACATCTCCGAAGTCGATTCGGCAACTGGCGAAACAAGCCAAGCTGCCAATCAAGTGACGAGCTTAGCCTCGGACCTTTCAGGTCAAGCCGATAAGCTTCGCGCTGAAATCGAAGGCTTCCTATCTTCGGTTAAGACAGCCTGACCCGTGACGCTAACGCCCTGAGATAAGTCTCCGGGCGTTAGCTTGCGGCCTCCCGGACGCGGGAAATCAGGTCGCGGAGCATTTCGAGGTCGACGGCACCGGGAATGAGCTCGTTGCCCGCGATCAACGACGGCGTGCCGCCGATACCGAGTTGCTCGCCGAGTTCGAAGTTGCGGCGCAGCGCCGCGTCGATCTTGGGAGAGCGCATGTCCTGCTGAAGCTGGTCCGTATCCAGCCCGACCTGGTGCGCGGTGGCGAGGATGTGATCCGTCGTCATGTCCCCAGGGTTCTCCATCAGAGCGAAGTGAAAGGCCTCGTACTTGCCTTGCATCTCGGCGGCCAGAGCCGCGCGGGCGCCCTCGATCGATTCCTGACTGAGAATGGGATACTCCTTCATCACGATCTTAACGTCGTCATTCTCGTCCAGGACTTGGCGGAGATGGGGCACGATCCGCCGGCAATAAGGGCAGCGATAGTCGAAGAACTCCACCAGCACGACCTTGGCGTCAGGGCTACCGACAACGGGCGAGGCCGGATCGCTTTCAAGCTCTTTGCGCAGCTCCGAAATCAGGGTCTTCTGCCGGGCCTGCTCTGCGATACGTCTTTTTTCCTCAAGATTCTCAAGAGCTTCGACGATTATCTCAGGGTGATCTATTAAGTATTCTCGAATCACTTCCTCAATGCCTGCCCGCTCATCCGGCGAGAACTGAGAGGCTGCGCTGTCCTGCGCCGAAAGGCTCCGTAGCGGTGCCAGCGAAAAAGCAAGGAAGCCGAGGAACAGGACGCCGAACCCAAAGACGCGGGATGGGGTGGTAATGCCTTTCAGCGTGGGCATGTCGATGGCCTCCAAGGTTCGTTTTCGCGGCGCACACATGGCCCCAAAGGGCGGCGCATTCCTAACGACAATCTGCACCGTCTTCAGGTTTGGAGCTAGCAAAAACCAAAAATATCACAAAGGGTTTAGGTGCGTCCTTCGCGCAGTGTAACAAGACGAAACCACGACCCTAGTTTAGCTTTTTCATGCGCCTGTCGGCTTCGATTTCCAGATCCTGCGCGCGGAGGCTGGCAGGGGTGCCGGATTTGAACAGTTTTTGGGCTCGCTGTGCTCTGTCCCTGGCTTCCTGGTAGGCGCCGCGCGCGAAGGCGGCTTCAGCCAGGGCCAAGGATGTCATGTCCTCGTTTCCGAGGCGGCCATGAGCAATGGCAAGCAATCGCCAGGCAAACGAGTTGCTTGGTTCTTTTCGGAGGAGCTGCTGAAGGTTCTCCAAGGCCTCCCGGTCCATATCCGGCGCGTTGATCTCGATCTGGGCCTGCGCCAGCAAGCGCCGGATCGGGGCGGCACTGGGCAGCAGTTCGACCGCCTTCTCAAGTTCAGGCAGCGCCTCGGCAATCCGACCGTTCTCAAAGAACATCTGTCCCTTCAACTCGTGGAAATAGGGATCGTTGGGGTGCTCGGCGATCAAACCGTCCACCAGCGGAAGCGCCTTCTCGAGATCCGGCACCTGGTAATAGGCGATCGCCCGTGCGTAGCGCGCCGGCAGGCTGGTGTCCGTTTCCGGATAGGTGCGCAGAACTTTCTGCAACGGCTGCAGGAACCCGATCAGCTTGGCCCGCGTACGGTCGTGCATCGCAACGAATTCCGGATCAGCGGGCTGGTCCTTGTAGGGCGACTTCGCTGTCTGGTCTTCCATGAAGCGCACACGATCCTGGGTCAGAGGATGGGTCCTGAGGTAGGGATCCTGGCTCGAAGACAGCAAGACCTCCTGGCCTGCGATGCGGTCCATGAAACGGAGCATCCCTTTTGGCGACTGGCCGGTTGCGGTCAGGTAATTGACCGCCGCTTGATCGGCGGCACTTTCCTGGGTGCGCGTGTAGCGGAACAGGCCCTTGATGGCCAAGTCCTGGCCCGTCGATGCACCGGCCGCCGCCAGCCCGCCCTGGCCAGTCGCCACCGCGGCCCCGAGGCCCAGGATCGTCGCGATGAGCGCTTGGGTTTGCGCCGCTTCCAGGGCATCCGTCCGTCCGGCGATGTGCCCGCCCGATATGTGGCCGGTTTCATGGGCGATCACGCCGATGACTTCCAAGGGGTCGTCCGCCGCCAGCAGCAGGCCTGTGTGGATGAATATGTTCTGGCCGCCGGAAACGAAGGCGTTTAGGGAGTTGTCCTTTACCAGATAGAGCTGGATTGCCGAGGGGCTCAAACCGGCAGCCTGGAACAGTGGCGTGGAATAGGCACGAATGCTATTTTCGATTTCCGCATCGCGGATGAATTCGAGGCGTTGGGCTTCCGTCCGGTTCGGCGCCAGAAGCGCCAAGACCAGCAAAACGGCAACAACAAAGGAGATCGGACGTTTGCGCAACGTTCTCTGCTCGTTTTTCTCGGGCAACCGCAGTACTAGCCTTAAACTAATCCGCCTAGGCCCCCAAGTTAACATCACCCGACTGTGGCAATTTTTTGCCCTTATCGGCTGTTTTGCGGCGGCAGGGTGCACCTCTGATGAAGAAGTAGGCATCGTGGCGCCGGTCGAAGGCTTCGCCGGCATGATCGCAGGCGACGAGCCCCGGTCAGTAATTGTCGGCCGGGAAGTCATTGCCAATGGCGGTACCGCCTTCGATGCCACCGTCGCAATGGCCTTTGCCATGACCGTGACGATCCCCTCGCGCGTAGGTCTTGCGGGCAGCGGCGCTTGCATGGTCTTTGACTCGCAGGACGATGCCGGAGCCTCGATCGCTGAGGCTTACGAATTTCTTTCCCGCAGGCCCGCAACCGGCAGTTTTGAGCCATCCTTCGCGCGCGCTATGGCGCTGATCCATGCGAAGTACGGGACTCGCCGCTGGGAGAATCTGATTTTGCCGGCGGAGCGGATGGCCCGTTTCGGCAACTCCGCCAGCCGCGCCTACGCTCGGGATATTTTGGAGGCTAGGCCCAAGGTGGCGCAAAGCCTTGACCTGCAAAGTCTTTTGGTCCGGCCAAACGGACGTCTGGCGCAAGAGGGAACCAAGCTTACGATGCTGGAGTATTCCAGCGTCCTTGGTGGGATTCGCAACCAAGGGGCGGGATACCTTTACGAGGGGCCATTCTCCATGCGCTTCGCCGAGGCGAGCAGCGATGCCGGGCTCGCGTTCACGCGGGAGGCTCTGCGTGGGGCCAAACCTGAGATTGCTGAGCCGGCGTCCGTCGTAACGGCAGGCGTCAATGCCTTCTTCGTGCCGCCACCGGTCGATGGCGGGATCGTCACGGGTCAGATTTACCAGTTCCTGACGGACCTTGAGGGCTATAGCGGCGCTTCGGCGGGAGAAAGACGTCATTTGATGGCCGAATCCGGGATGCGCGCCTTTGCCGACCGTGCGGCATGGATGGCCCCTGACGGCGGGTCCCGGACCGGAGCGGATCTTCTAGCGGACGACAGGCTGTCTGGGCTGGTCGAGAGTTATGACGCGTCGCGCCGCACGCCGGCCAGCAGCCTGGCAAATCGGCCGCCGGGAGTTACGTCCAATCCCTATTCCGCTGGGTTTGTCGTCGCCGACCGTTGGGCCAACGCGGTTGCCTGCAGCTTTACAATGAACGGCCTTTTTGGGACCGGGAAGACGGCACCGGGAACCGGTGTTTTGCTGCCCGAGGAAGGCGTTGCCGGGGCTAATTCCCTGACGCCGGTGATCGTGGCGAGCCGTGCGAACGGGGAGCTGCGCTTTGCCGGTGTGGCAAACGGAGGACTGGCGGCACCGACGGCACTTGCCGGCGTCATGGCAGACACGCTTATCGGTGGCGAGACGCTGGCGGATGCGATTGCGGCTCCCCGTGTGACGCACATCGGTACGCCTGACGTTACTTGGTACGAGCCGTCCATCGAAGCGGGAAGTGTCGAGGATTTGAGGGCGAGAGGGCACAGGCTGTCGGAAGCGCCCGTCATCGGCGCCGTCAACGCCTTGTACTGTCCGGATGGCCTGAAGGGCGAAAACAGAACCTGCGAGATCGCTAACGATCCCCGCGGCTTCGGCCTTTCCGCCCGCGCACAATGAGGGTTTCATGGGTTTGAAGGTCGCCACGCGGGGAATGGTCCCGCCTTTCATCGTTATGGATGTGCTGCGGGCCGCGAACGAGCGTGCGGCAAAGGGGGAGGACGTCTTCCATCTGGAGGTCGGGCAACCCGGAACGCCGGCCCCATCCAAGGTGCTGAAGGCGGCCAAGCGTGCCGTGGACGGCAGTCTGGTTGGCTACACCGACGCCCGTGGGATTCCCGAGCTGCGTGCGCGAATAGCCGAGCTCTACCAGGATCGGTACGGCGTGGCCGTCGACCGCGATCGTGTCTTGGTCACGACCGGGTCGTCGGGCGGGTTTCTCTTGGCTTTCCTCGGCGCTTTCGATCCCGGCGACAAGGTGGCGTTGGCGGCCCCGGGCTACCCGGCTTACCGGAACATCCTTCAGGCCCTGAGCATCGAGCCGGTGTCGCTTCCGACGGGACCGGAGCACCGCTTTCAGCCCACGCCGGATCTGCTCGAGGCAAGCGGACAGGACATCCAGGGCTTGATCCTTGCGTCCCCCTCCAACCCGACCGGGACGATGTTGGATCGCGCGGCGATGGAGGATCTTGTCTCCTATTGCCATGTGAAAGGCATTCGGCTGATCTCAGACGAGATCTATCACGGCATCACCTATGGCGCCCCCGCGGTCTCGGCCTTGGAACTGACCGGCGATGCCATCGTCATCAACTCTTTCTCCAAGTATTTCTCAATGACCGGCTGGCGCCTGGGCTGGATGATAGTGCCGGAAGACCTCGTCCGGCCCTTGGAATGTTTGATGCAAAACCTCTTCATCTCGGCGCCGACGCTATCGCAGCTCGCCGGCGTGGCGGCCTTCGACTGCTACGAGGAACTGGACGGGATCGTTGCGGGCTATCGCCGCAACCGGGACCTGCTGTTGCGCGAATTGCCGAAAGCAGGCTTCGACCGACTGGCGCCTGCCGACGGCGCCTTTTATCTCTATGCGGAGGTCTCTCACCTCACCAACGACAGCGACGACTTTTGCAAGCGTATGCTGGTGGAAACAGGTGTGGCGGTCACGCCCGGCATCGACTTTGATTCGGAACGCGGACATCGCTATCTGCGCTTCTCGTTTGCCGCAAACGAAGCCGATATCGCGTGCGCGGCGGATCGCTTGAAGACCTGGCGGCGATAGACTGGGGCGCCCCGGCTTCTGTCGTCATAAGCCGGGGCTGTTTGGGTCAGTCGGTGTTGGTGATCCGGCTCCACCAGCCCCGTTTCTTTTGACGCTGTTCAGGGCTCTGCGTTGGGCCGTCCGAAGCGGCGACCGGTGCCTCCGAGATCGAGATGGCCTCCGCCTGAGCGGCCGCGGCCGGCAGGGGAAGTTCGTCGGGCGAGGCTCCCGGCGCTGGCTCTCGATCGGATTCCGGAGCGCTTCCCCCATTGCTGCTTGCTCGGGGCTGAGGGGTTTCGGGGGCGTTGGGTGTCGTCGCCGAGGGAGCTTCCGGTGTTTCGGCAGCATCCGCAACGACCGTGGACTCTTCAGCTTTGGGCCGACTTGGCTTCCGCCGGGTCCGGGTCCGCGGCTTTTGTTTCGGTGCCTCTGAGGCTTCCTTCTGGGCCTCGTCGGTGTCGTCTTCGGATGGTGCAGACTCCGAGGAGGTTCCGGTATCGGTAGAAGTTTCTGCTGAAACTTCAGCATCTTGTGCCGCTTCCTTTGCACGGCGTGGGCGCCGGCGCCTGCGGGACGACGACTTCGTGCCTTCCGGTTTGTCGGCATTAGGCGCAGAACCATCGTCGCTGCTGCCTGCCTCTTGCCCGTCCCGTGCTTCCGCTCCTCCGGCATCGGAGTCTTCCGTTGGCGCCACGGCGACCGCTTCGCCCTCTGCGGTCTGTAGGCCCTCTTCCTGGCGCTTTCTCGAACGCCGTCGGCCACCACGTTTGCCGCGGCGGCGCCGCTTGCGGGGGGCATCCGAGTCCTCGGAATCCGACGCAGCGACGCCTTCCTCTGTCTCGCCGGTCTTCTCCTCGGTTTCCGCATCGGTGTCCTGAGCGGCTGGGGCCTCCTCGGCTTTGCGGCGACGACCGCGCCGCGAGCGGGATGAACGGCGTTCGTCTTCCCCGGCGTCCCGAGAATCCCGGCGCCGGCCTTCGCCTTTCCGACTCTCGCTGGATTCCTCTTCGGTCTGACCGGACAAGCGCTCCAGCTCGAAATCGGAGGCAATCAGGGTATCGTCCGTTTCGACGTAAACCTTCAACTCGTTGCGCTGCTCGATCTCCAGAAGCCGGTCCCGCTTTTGGTTCAGCACGTAGAGGGCAACAGCCGTCGGCACGACAAGGCGGACCTCGCCGGCCCCGCGCCGTATGGCTTCGTCTTCCAGGACCCTGAGCACATGGAGGGCAGAGAACTCCGTTGTGCGGGTATGTCCGCTGCCGCCACAGGTCGGGCAGATCTTGGTCGAGCTTTCGAAGAGGCTCGGGCGCAGTCTTTGGCGCGACATCTCAAGCAGTCCGAACGGCGATATGCGGCCTAGCTGAATGCGGGCCCGATCGTGTTTAAGTGCGTCCTTGAGCCGTCGCTCGACCTCTCGGTTATGGCGCGACTCCTCCATGTCGATGAAGTCGATCACGATCAGCCCGGCCAGGTCGCGCAGCCGCAACTGGCGTCCGACTTCTTCCGCCGCCTCAAGATTCGTCTTGAGCGCGGTCTCTTCGATATGCCGCTCCCGCGTGGCCCTGCCCGAGTTAACATCGATCGCGACCAGCGCCTCTGTGGCACTCAACACGATATAGCCGCCGGAGCGGAGCTGGACGCTGTTGGAGTGCATGGCGTCGAGCTGAGTCTCGACTTGATAACGCTGAAACAGGGAAATGTTGTCGTCCTTGTAGAGCTGCACCTTGCGGGCATGACTCGGCATCAGGGACTTCATGAAATTCTTGGCCGCTTTGTGGCCCTCTTCCCCTTCGACCAGAATGTCTTCCATGTCGCGGGAATAGAGGTCCCGGATCGCACGCTTGATAAGGTTGGCCTCTTCGTAGATCAGGCTCGGCGCCTGGGACTGCAGCGTGGTTTCCCGGATCTCGCTCCATAGGCGCAGCAGGTACTCATAATCGCGCCGGATCTCGGCCTTGCTGCGCTGGCTGCCTGCGGTGCGCACGATGACGGCCATGCCCTCGGGGATCTTCAGATCTCCGGTGATTTTGCGCAGGCGCCGCCGGTCGTTGGCACTGCTGATCTTGCGGCTGATGCCGCCGCCCTTGTTGGTGTTGGGCATCAGCACGCAATAGCGGCCGGCGAGCGACAGGTAAGTCGTGAGCGCCGCGCCTTTATTGCCGCGCTCCTCCTTGGAAACCTGAACCAGGATCACTTGGCGGCGCTTGATGACCTCCTGGATCTTGTAGCGGCGCATCAGCTTCGCACGGCGGCGCGCGGCGTCCTCGACATCGTCACCGCCTACCGTGTCGACATTGGTCTCGACGGCGATTTCCTGGATATCTTCTTCCGGCTCCGCGGTTTCAGCCGAGGCGTCCACCTCTTCGGAGTCGTCTCCACCCAAGGTAGCGTCGTCAGGGGAGGAGTCCTCACCGTCCGATTCCTCGTCCGCAGCAAGAGCGTCCGGCGTCTCTTCGTCGGCCAGTTCGTCCGGCGCGTCAGACTCCTCGTCCTCGGCCTTCGCGGAACGCTCTTCAGCGATCAGCGCCTCGCGATCGGCGATCGGGATGCGGTAGTAGTCGGGGTGGATTTCACTGAAAGGCAGGAACCCGTGGCGATTGCCGCCATACTCGACAAAAGCTGCTTGAAGCGAAGGTTCAACTCGCGTGATTTTTGCGAGATATATATTACCTTTAAGCTGTTTCTTTGAAGTTGTCTCGTAATCGAACTCGTCGATTCGGGAACCATTGAGGACAACCACCCGCGTCTCTTCCGGGTGGCTGGCATCGATCATCATACGTTTTACCATTTAGACAAAGCTCCATAGCGCGCCAGGCGGTTTGTCCCGCAAAAGGGAACCGCGGCGCGTTCATCAGTAGGGGGCGATGGGCCGGATCAGGATCGGGAGCTGTATGGCTCTGAGTCATCATCCGTAACCGATCGTTCCTCTCACCTGGTTCACGCTGGACGGGCAAATCCACCTGTCGGCGATGCCGTCCCGCAAACCTTCTTCCGCGCAAATCTGCGCAGGAAACAAAACTGGGGATGAGTCCGCCCGGACAAGGCAGTCCCATCCGGAAGGTGGCCCTCCTAAAGGGCCGGTTCTCGGAGGCTATGCGGCAGTTCCGCACGGCTTGCGAGCGTTGGGGCGCCCGCCTGATTCGCAAACTATACTGCACGCGTCCCTAGCTCAAAGCCTTTGTTAACAGGTTTCGCGCGAAGGGGAAAGCCAATCTAGGCCAGAATAGCGGCATGTCTTTTTAGATTTGCTTTACGAAAGGTTAATACCAATGCTTTGATATTCTCCTGTTTTTTCTTGGTTTTCGATGACAACATTCGCTATATCGACCAAGAGACAGGTGGAATGGCTGAAGCCAGCCCAAGAATTCGGCGAGAGATGCGCCTTTTATTAACGGCTATACTTCTTTTTCTCACTTTTTCCGAGGCCGTCGCGAAGCCCGATATCGTGGCTGCGCGCATTGGCGGTCACCCGGATAAGACCCGATTTGTGCTTGAGCTTTCTCAGGAGCCGCAGTTCCGCGTCTTCACACTGCCCGATCCCTTCAGGATTGTTATTGATCTGCCGGAATTCAATTGGCGAGTTAATCCGAAAGATACCCCCCGTGGCGGCGGCGTGATCCAAGCCATGCGGTTCGGACTCTTCGCACCGGGCACCAGCCGCGTGGTCCTGGATGTCGGAAAACCCGTTCTGCTGGACAAAGTCTTTGTCATCCCCCCCGACGGCGCGAAGCCCTACCGCTTCGTCCTCGACGCGCGCCCCGTGACGCGCAGCGCCTACTTCGCGCAGCCTAAGGGCAGAACGGTCTCCTCGAAGAAACCTTTGGTAGCGGCGGCGACGACGACCCGCCTGCCCGTGCCGTCGCCCAGCGATACCCGCCCCATCATCGTGATTGATCCCGGGCATGGCGGCGTCGACCCAGGGGCTGTCGGAGCCTTGGGAACCAAGGAGAAGGACCTGGCCCTGGAATACGGGAAGGCCCTGAAGCGGGCGCTTGAGGCCAGCGGCACCTACCGGGTTGTTCTGACGCGCAACAATGACCGTTTCATCAAGTTGAGGGACCGGATCGTGATCGCCCAGAAGGCGGAAGGCGATCTACTGGTGTCCCTGCACGCCAATGTGCACCGCTCCGGCAAGGTACGGGGGGCCTCCGTTTACACGCTTTCCGAAACGGCCTCGGACAAGGAGGCCGCCGCGCTCGCCAAAGCGGAGAACTCGGCCGATGCCCTGGCCGGCGTCGACCTGGGCGTGCAGTCGGACGACGTGCGGGAAATCCTCATTGATCTCGCGCAGCGCGAGACGATGAACTACTCGAAGCGTTTCGCGAACCGTTTGATGCGGGAGGTCGGCAAGAGCACCAAGCTGCTCCGCAATAGCCACCGCTCCGCCGGATTTGCGGTGCTCAAGTCCCCGACCGTGCCGTCGGTGCTCTTCGAAATCGGCTATATGTCCAACAAGGCGGAGGAAAAGCTGCTCCGCTCGGAGGCACACCGCAAGAAAATCGTGAAGTCCATGATTTCGGCAATCGACGCTTATTTCGCTTGGCGCCAGTCGGTGAGCAGGTCATGAGGACGCCACATTCCGGCATAAGCTGTTAAGCAACGTTGCGGTAAGTTCAGCCGGATTGGTCGATTCGGCCCACTTGAGTTGACCAGGTTGGGCCCGGCAGGTTGGCCAGTGCGGGGTAGATGCCGCATTTTTTGGAGGTTTTGTGCGCTTTTTCGTCGCTGCAACACTGTTTCTGATAATTGCCGCGCTGGCTGCGGTAGGAGGCGGACTCTACGTCTTCTATCACTATGGGCGGGGCCTGCCGGAGTACCGGCAACTGGCGGACTACCAGCCGCCGGTGGTGACGCGCGTGCACGCCGGCGACGGGCGGCTCCTGGCGGAATACGCGACGGAGAAGCGGGTCTTCGTCCCGATCACCTCCATACCCAAGAGGGTCGTGAATGCCTTCCTTTCCGCCGAGGACAAGAACTTCTACAACCATATCGGCGTCGACCCGCTGTCGATCGCCCGCGCGGTCGTGACGAACCTTGCCAACCTGGGGCGCAACCGTCGGCCGGTGGGGGCCTCCACCATCACACAACAGGTCGCCAAGAACTTCCTTTTAACCAGCGAGGTCTCGATCGAGCGCAAGATCAAGGAAGCCATTCTGGCGCTCAGGATCGAGCAGGCTTTCTCCAAGGACCAGATTCTCGAACTCTATTTGAACGAAATCTATCTGGGATTTCAGTCCTATGGTGTGGCGGCGGCGGCCCTCAATTATTTCAACAAGTCTCTCGATGACCTCACCATCGCGGAGGCCGCATTCCTGGCGGCTCTGCCCAAAGCGCCGAACAACTACAACCCGATCACGCGCCGCGACGCCGCGATCTCCCGCCGCGACTGGGTCATCGGGCGCATGCTTGAAGATCGGCGAATCACCCAGGAGAATGCTGAGGACGCCTGGGTCGAGAGCCTTGAAATCCAGCGTCCGGACGAGACGCAGGTCGTTGAGGCCGATTACTTCGCTGAGGAAACCCGCCGCGAGATTGTCTCTCTGTTCGGTGAGGATTCGCTCTATACCGGCGGTCTGTCGGTGCGCACCACGCTCGATCCTCGCCTGCAGGAAGTCGCAGAGTTGTCCCTGCGCAAAGGCTTGTTGGACTACGACCGCCGCCACGGTTGGCGCGGCACGGAGACACGCATCGACCTGGAAGCGGAAGAGGGCTGGATCCCTCAGTTAGACGCCTTGCCCGTGCCGCCGGATGCAGGCGAATGGCGCCAAGCTGTCGTTCTCTCCATTGAAGACAAAGACCGCGCCGAGATTGGATTTGCCGATGGTTTGACCGGCCACATTCCCTTTGCGGAAGTGAAATGGGCGCGGCCCTGGCTGGAAGGCCAGAAGGTCGGTGCGCCGCCAAAGCGATTCGATCAGGTTTTCGCCCCCGGCGACGTAGTGCTGGTCGAGCCGGTCGCGAAAGACCCGGAGGGATCCGCCTACGACGCAGATGCCTATGGGTTGCGGCAGATTCCTTCCGCCGATGGCGGGATCGTGGCCATGGATCCGCATACCGGCCGCGTGCTGGCCATGGTCGGCGGCTACTCCTATGAGCGCAGCGAGTTCAACCGGGTCACGCAGGCACGTCGGCAGCCGGGGTCCGCTTTCAAGCCTTTCGTCTATTTGGCGGGGCTCGATTCCGGCTACACACCGGCGACCCTGATCCTTGATGCCCCCTTCGTCATCGATCAGGGTGAAGGGCAGGGCAAGTGGAAGCCCGCCAACTATACACGGAAGTTCTACGGCCCGACTCCGATGCGCGTTGGAATCGAGAAATCCAGGAATCTGATGACGGTTCGCTTGGCGCAGACGATCGGGATGGACCATGTCGCGGATTATGCGGCCCGTTTCGGAATCATGCGCGACATGCCGCAACAGCTGGCCATGTCACTCGGCGCCGGCGAGACGACGCTCATGGACATCACCACGGCTTACGCCATGCTTGTGAACGGCGGCAAACGCATCGCGCCGACTTTGATCGACCGCATACAGGACCGTACGGGGGCAACGGTTTTCCGTCACGATGAGCGCGACTGTCCGAACTGTCGCGAAATGGAGTGGGCGTTCCAACGAATTCCGGCGCTTCCCGATGACCGCGAACAGGTGGCCGATCCCGGCAGCGTCTATCAGGTCGTGGGCATGTTGCGCGGCGTGGTGGAGCGCGGCACCGGTCGGCGAATTCGGGCTATCGGTAAGCCGCTGGCGGGTAAGACCGGAACGACGAATGACAACTTCGACACCTGGTTCATCGGTTTCTCACCGGATCTGGCCGTGGGTGTCTACATCGGTTTCGATGTGCCCGACACCCTGGGACCGAAAGACACCGGTTCGAACGTTGCAGCCCCGGTCTTCAAGGACTTCATGGAGCAGGCCCTGGCGGGCGAGCCAGCGATTCCGTTCCGCATTCCGCCGGGAATTCGTCTCGTGCGGTTGAATTCGGAAACCGGGCAATTGGCGAAGCCGGGCGACCGCCGGGTCTTCTTGGAAGCCTTCAAGCCGGGGACGGTGCCCAGCGGCGAGCAGGTCCTGATCGACGGTGGTTACAATCCCACGGCTTCGTCGAGAGGCGGAACAACGGCCACCTCGCCGGGCGGAATCTACTAGATCTGTTCTTTGCTAGTTCGGTTCCCGCGCACGCCCTATCTTAATCCAGGCTGTACGAAAGGCGGTTGAGGTCTTAAAAGACGCCTCTTCCCCGCGCCGTTATCCAGGAGGACCCATGCGCGCTGAAATCGAAGCGGCGGCTGAGGACGTAAAGCAGTCTTTGGCCCTGCTGAGGAGGCATCTTTGACCTCGATGCCAGCAAACTCCGCCTTGCAGAGCTGAACGCCGAGGCTGAGAACCCCGACCTCTGGAACGATACCGAACGCGCGCAGAAGGTGATGCGCGAGCGGACGCATCTGGAACAGGCCATTTCCGCCTATGAAGGCATGGAAAAGGACCTGGACGACGGCTTGACCTTGGCCGAGCTGGGAGAAGCGGAAGGCGACGACGCAACCGTGGACGAGGCCCAGGCGATGCTTGAGGACCTGCGGCTTCAGGCGGCGAAACGGCAGCTCGAGAGCATGCTGTCCGGCGAGGCGGACAACAACGATTGCTATCTGGAAGTCCATGCCGGCGCCGGCGGAACGGAGGCGCAGGATTGGGCCGAAATGCTGGCGCGCATGTACGTCCGCTGGGCGGAAGCGCACGGCTACAAGGTGGAGTGGCTGGAAGAGAGCGCCGGTGAAGAAGCGGGGATCAAATCCGTCAGTATTAGTATCAAAGGCGTCCGGGCTTATGGCTGGCTGAAGACGGAATCCGGCGTGCATCGCTTGGTGCGGATATCGCCCTATGATTCCCAGGCGCGCCGCCATACGAGCTTCGCTAGTGTCTGGGTGTATCCGGTAATCGACGACTCGATCGAGATCGAGATCCTGGACAAGGACCTGCGTGTCGATACCTATCGTGCCTCCGGCGCCGGTGGTCAGCACGTCAACAAGACGGATTCCGCGATCCGGATCACGCACCAGCCGACCGGCATTGTCGTGCAGTGCCAGAACGACCGTTCGCAGCACAAGAATCGCGCCCAGGCCATGGCAATGCTGCGCTCTCGCCTTTATGAGCATGAGCTGAAAAAGCGGGAAGATGCGGCCCAGGCCGAAGCCGAAGCCAAGACCGAGATCGGCTGGGGGCACCAGATCCGGTCCTACGTGCTGCAGCCCTATCAGATGGTGAAGGATTTGCGGACCAATGTGGAGAGCAGCAGTCCCCAGGCCATTCTCGACGGGGATATCGACATGTTTCTCGAAGCCTCTTTGGCCGCCCGTATTGACGGCGGCCTCTCGGCGGGAGAAAGAGACGGGGGTTAAGACCCGGGTCAACAACCGGGATCAAGACGTCGGGTAAAGCGCGAAGGGTGGTCAGCGCGGGATGTTTTGTTATTCTCCGACAATCTATGGGGAGTTGAATAAATGAGACTGTTGATCGCGTTACTCTTGCCCTGGCTGTTGTTCTTCACGATCGGGCGGCCTATTGCCGGGATCATTTGCCTGATCCTGCAGATTACCCTGATCGGCTGGGTGCCGGCCGCCATCTGGGCCGCCTATGCATTGAGCCAGTACAACACCGACAAGAAGATCGAGAACCTCAATTCGCCGAACTGACGGAAAGTCTCGGTGCGTCGAGAAGGGCTGAACCCCGATGCCGCGTAAGGTCATCTCCGTCGTCGTCAAACTGTTCCTGGTGTCGCTCGCTGTCGGCTATGCCATGGCCTACTTCGATCTGACGCCGCAGAGCATTTTGGAGTTCCTGGGGGCGGAGGCGCAGGACGTGGCGGAGGTTGGGTCGGACCTCGTCGTCTGGTCCTGGCCCTATGTGCTTTTGGGGGCCGGCGTTGTTTTGCCGCTCTGGGGGCTCAAATTCCTCTGGGGGCGTGCGCGCAGCGGCAACTTCCGCCTCCGCAAATGAGGCGTCGAATCCCTGTCGCTGGGCGGCCGTTTTCGTGACCTAATTAAGCGCTTCGGCTGACGAAGTAGTCGCGCAGCACGTTGGCCTCGGACTGGAGCTCGTCAAGCCGGTTCTTCACCACGTCGCCGATGCTGACGATCCCGACCAGGCGTCCTTCATTGACCACCGGCAGGTGCCGGATCCGGCTGCGGGTCATTTCCGCCATGATTTCGGTGATCGCCGCAGTGGGTGCGCAGGTCTTGACGGTCCGGGTCATGATCTCCGAAACCGGCTGCCTCAGCAGTTCTTCGCCGTGGTCGACGAGGCCCTGCACGATATCCCGTTCAGAGATGATGCCCGAGATATGCTCTCCGTCGTCGCTGACCACCAGAGCCCCTATGCCCTTCAGCTTCATCAGGCCGGCGACAGAGGAGATTCGCGAGTCCGGACGTGTCGTCGCGATGTCGGAGCCTTTGACCGCCAGAATGTCTGCAACTTTCATGGGCCTTGCCTCCCGTTCTGGCCGGGCGCAAGAGGCCCCAAACCCTTGGGGCCGCTTCCTTGGCCCGGCGGTGGGTTTCGCCCCTCAGTACTTAGGAATGCTAAGGGAGGCTGGGCTGGCGCGCTAGTAAAAAGGGCGTAGGCCGCGTGCCAGAGGGTTTCAGGTTTCGCCGTGCCGGAAGCAGTCGGTGGTATGGTCGTTGACCATACCGACGGCCTGCATGAAGGCGTAGCAGATGGTGGGGCCGACGAAGTTGAAGCCTTCGGAGCGCAGGGCCTTCGACATGGCTTTCGACTCCGGCGTGTCGACGGGAACGTCATTCATGAACTTCCAGGCGTTGACTTTGGGCGCGCCGCCGATGAAATCCCAGAGGTATCTCGAGAACCCGCCGGGACGCTCCATGATGTTCAGCCAGCCCTGGGCGTTTCTGATGGTCGCTTCGATCTTGGCCCGGTTGCGCACGATTCCGGCGTCACCCATCAACGCTTCGACTTTGTCGGGGCCGTAGCTTGCGATGATCTGGGGGTCGAAACCGTCGAAGGCAGAGATGAAGTTCTCCCGTTTGCGCAGAATCGTCAGCCACGATAGCCCGGCCTGAAAGCCGTCGAGGATGAGTTTCTCGAAGAGGGCTCGGTCATCCCAGACCGGTACGCCCCACTCTTCGTCGTGGTAGGCCACGTAAATCGGATCGTTCCCCACCCAAGAGCAGCGCGCTTTTTCGTCTGTGGTTTGATCTGCCATGCCTTGTCCCGTCAGCGAATTCCCGATGGGTGCCAGACTAGTTTCGCCTCAGGCAATTGTCTAGAACGAAGCAAGAACAAAAGGCATGATGGATCCCAACCGCATCGGACCCCCCTAGCTTGGAGGAACCGCTGGTTAGTGGATCCGTGTGAAGGCGCGGGCGAGGGGGCGCGGCAGGCGCCGCCCGATCGCGCCGGCAACCCGTATGGCGAAGGCGGTTGGACGCATCAGGTGGGACTGCGGGGCCAGGGTATAGGGCCAGCGTTTGGCGCCGGGCAGATCGTCGAGCGCCGCGCCAGCCTTGGATTCTTCGTAGGCGCCGCGCAGTTCCTCCGCGAGTTCTTGATGACCCATGACCTCGGCGACCTTCGCCCAGGCCGGCAGACGGTTCAGATCCTCTTCCCGGTGGTCCGGCTCGGCATAGAGCAGACCGCGATCGAGACACTCCTCCAGATCGTTGGCCAGTCCCATGAGGAGGACCTGACGGTCGAGAGGGCTCAATCCGGCGACGGCCTCTTCTGTGGCTTGGTTTTGGAAGCCCATGAAGTCGAAGCCGTTGTAGCGGCGGATCAGTTCTTCGACTTCCTGACCTACCACCTCCACCAGTCTGCGTTGGCGCGCAGCCGTTTCGCCGTAGCGCCAATTGCCCCATTCCGCATGGCGGTAGCTGGCGTGCAGCAATCCGGCAATGACCACGGGCAAGGAGGCCCCGTGCTGGAGCAGGACGCTGGCGGTGCCGATCAGGTGGGCAAGGAAAGGTTTTCCGGCACCCCGATAACGCCCGCCGAACAGGCGTAGGGCGAAGTCGTAGGCCTCTGCGACCTTTCGGAGGTCCAAATCCGAGATTCCCCGCGCGCGGAGTTCCTCGTAGAGCTGCAGGTTGGTTTGGGCGTAGCGGTACAACGAAAGATCCCCTGAAAACACCAATTCTTATGGGCCCAATGCCTATGGGCTAAGTCTTAACCAACCCATAATGCACCAATCCATAATGCTCAGGCGCGTGGTGCCTGCCAACGCCCTGAGTCCTCTGTCTAAACCCGATTGAAAAGTGGCCCGGCCGCCTGTCGGCAGCCGGGCCGAAGTTGATGCAGTTGATTAGGCGGCTCTTAAACCGGAGATGAACTGCGCCACTTCATCACGCAAAGTCTCAGACTGTTTTGACAGCTCGTTTGACGATTCGAGAACTTGGCTCGAAGAAGCGCCGGTCTCTTCCGCCGCTTGCCGGACGCCGGTAATGTTGCTGCTGACTTCCTGCGTTCCTGTTGCGGCTTCCTGCACGTTCCGGGAAATCTCGCGGGTCGCTGCGTTCTGCTGCTCGACGGCCGAGCTGATCGACGTAGCATTCTCGCTGATTTGCTTGATCACCCCGGAAATTTTCTCGATTGCGTCCACCGTGTTGCTGGTCGCCGACTGCATGTTCTCGGCTTGAGTGGCGATCTCCTCCGTGGCCTTGGCGGTCTGCGTGGCGAGCGATTTCACCTCGCTGGCCACGACGGCGAAGCCCTTGCCGGCTTCACCGGCCCGCGCAGCTTCAATGGTCGCGTTGAGGGCGAGCAGGTTGGTTTGCTCGGCGATATCCGAGATCAGACCGACAACATCTCCGATCGTCCGTGCCGCTTGCGACAGCCCTTGCACATCTTCGTTGGCGGACTCTGCATCAAGAACCGCCTGCTGCGCGATGGCATTGGATTCCGTGATCTGGCGGCTGATTTCGCCGATCGAGGCCGTCAACTCTTCGGTCGAGGCAGCAACGGTCTGAACGTTCGTCGATGCTTCTTCCGATGCCGCAGCCACAGCGGTCGATTGAGCGTTGGTTTCTTCGGCCGTTGCCGACATCGACTCGGCCGTTTGCTGCAGTTCGGTCGCAGCAGACGATACAGTCTGAATGATGGAACCGACCGAGGATTCGAAGTTGTCGGCGAGATCTTCCATCTGTTGGCGCTTTTCCTCTTGAGCTCTCTTTTCTTGTTCCTCGCGCTCTTTTTTCAGGCGCTCCACGGCAATCGCGTTGTCCTTAAAGACCTGGACAGCGGCGGCCATGTCACCGATCTCGTCGCGGCGCCCGGTCGCTGGGATTTCGACTGCGAGATCACCCTCCGCCAGGTTGCCCATGGCCTCCGTCATGTTGACAACGGGGCGTGAGATGGCGCGGCCAATGAACAGCGCCAGTCCGCTTCCAAGGATCAGGGCCAGAATGGCGACGATCTTCATGGTCAGAACAGCCTGCTCCATCGCCGCGGAAGCGCGGGGACCGAGATCATCCTGCAACGCCTTATTCTCCAGCTTCAATTGCTCCATGGCGTCTGCTACGCGCGGTCCGATAACGTCAAGCGATCCTGTGATGATCGCGTTTCTGTCGTTGATTACCGTAATGACCTGCTGAAAGGCCTCGGCGTATTGAGCGGCGAGGTCCGCCAGTTCGTTCGCCAGCCGCCGGCGGTCAGGGTTCTGCAGTTCCGCCAACATCTGTTGGGCCGAAGCGTTGAATGCGTTCAGCTCTTCCGTGGCACGGCTACTGCTGGCTTCGAGGTTGTCGATGAGAAAGCGGTTGGAGTAGAGGCGCGCCAGGAGAAGATGGCGAAGTGTGGTGCCCGCGCGAAAGCTTGCGCTGGCATCGCCGTCGTCAAAGGCGCTTCGCATGATCCGGGTGAGTTTCTTCTCGCTCGCCGGCCCGACGTCGTTCATCCGCGCGACCAAACCATTGCGCATTTGGACTTGTTCGACGACGCCCTCAAAGCTGTCTCGGTACTGCCTGATATCCACGGCCGCCTGTTCCATCGTTTCAATTGCCGCTGGCCTTTGGAACAGGGCTTGTGCGTTCTCGACGATTTCGATGGTGGCAGTCACGCGATTCGCCAGTTGCTGCGCCGCTTCTTCGGAATTCTTGGAGATATAGTCCTTGGCGTAGATCCGAGCCGACAAAAGGTTGGCTTGCACGCGCCCCAACTCGTTGGTTTGCCGTGCATAGTTACGGTATTCCTTGAAATTGTCGTTGGCGCCGGACAATCCGAAGTAACCAACGACCGCAACTACGACCAAGAAGCCCAGTGTCACCGCCGAGCCAAGGCCGATCTTTTTGCCGACCTTTAGATCGGTGAAGGACGCTCCACCGAGGCGCAGGCTCGCCCGGCCCTCCGGGTTAGGCGAGGCGGGCGTTGGCGAAACTGGGGGAGAGTCGCTCTCCGGTGATGAGGTTGAGTCTTCATTTATGCTACTCATAAGGGTGTTCTCCATTTGAATTGGTGCCTCTTTGCTAGCATTTTACTAGCGCTAGCGATGTCTTAAGGCATCAGTAATAGAGACAAATGAATCCAGTATTAATGATGTAATTGCACAATTTTGATGTGGTTTTTTATTTTATATAATATGCACTAGTTTTGATAATCTGAGATTATTACTTAGATAGACAAAACCAATCACAAATATCTTTGCTGTTTATTTCAACGCTCAGAAAATCGCCCATTGGTTGCCCCCAGTGCTCGCCGGATTTGCCGCCAGGGCGACGCATAGCCACGCGGCGGTGCGTTTCCGATGGAGTAGGAAATGGCTCTGGGTCGTCAGTCGGCGGCGAGGGGGAGGTAGTAGTCTTCGGGGAAACCAGCCGCGCCGCGCCCCTCATGATTGAAAGGCGGCTTTAAATGGCCTTTGAAGTGGTGCCGGACCAAGTTCTGCCAAGCGGATTGCGGTTCCAGGTTTTGGCGTGTGGCAAGGAAATCGAACCAGCGCTGGCCGGCGGCCACATGTCCGATCTCCTCTTCATAAATCACCTTGAGGACCGCGACACTATCCGCGTCGCCGGCGGCATTCAGTTTTTCGATCATGGCCGGCGTAACATCAAGGCCACGTGCTTCCAGCACCAAAGGAACGACGGCCAGACGCGCCAACAGATAGCCGGCGGTTTCCTCGGCGGCCTCCCAGAGACCGTCATGGGCAGGCAGGTCTCCGTAAGCCGCGTCTAGCGCCGCCAGCCGCGCGGCGACCAGCGAGAAATGCTTCGCCTCTTCATCGGCGACCCCTACCCAATCGTCGAAAAATGCGCGGGGCAGATCTTGCGGCGCGGCACGCGCGATCAGATCCCACGCCAGATCGATGGCATTGAGTTCGATATGAGCGATGGCGTGCAGCAACGCCACGCGGCCCTTTGCGCCCTTGCCGATGCGGCGCCGGGGCATGTCGCCGGGCCGTAGCAGTTCGGGACGTGACGGGCGGGCCGGGCGGTCCGGCGGCGAAGCCTGCCCGACCTCGAGGATGCCGCCGCTGCGCCATGCGTCCGCGACAGCGTGGCTCACTCGAACTTTTTCCGTTGGATCCGAAGATTGCAGGACGGCAACGGCACCGTCGGCCAGAGCAGGGTATGTGCTGATAGACGCCTCCCGTTACTGGTCCTCCTATCGGGTCTTCACAGCTATAGGGCCTTCACAGCGTCCAGGACTTCCTCGACATGGCCCTTGACCTTCACCTTGCGCCATTCGCGCTGCAGGACACCCTTCTCGTCGATCAGAAATGTGGCGCGGTCGATGCCCATGTACTTGCGGCCATACATGGATTTCTCCACCCAGGTACCATAAGCCTCGCAGACGGCGCCATCTTCATCGGAGGCCAGGGTGAAAGGCAGCTCGTACTTGGCCTTGAACTTGTCGTGCTTGGCGATGCTGTCCTTCGAAACACCGATGATTTCCGCATCCACCCCGGAGAAGTCCGGCAAGGAATCACGAAAGCCGCAGGCTTCCTTGGTGCAGCCCGGCGTATCGTCCTTGGGATAGAAGTAGAGAACGACTTTCTTGCCCTTCAGGTCTTTGAGGCTGACTTTGCCGGCGCCGTCTGTTGCCATCGTGAAATCAGGTGCTTTCTTGCCTACCGCCACCATGCTTGCTGCTCCTTTTCATCTTATTGCTGTGCGCCAGCGCGCAACGTCACATTTCAATATTTGGTGGATGGCCCAGGAGGCAAGGCCGGATCGGATGAGGCGTTAGTTCTCTTCAGCCATGCCAATAATCTCGGCGAAGAATTTGGAGATGCGGCTGGTAGTTTCTCTGAGGTCTTCTTCCAATTCTTCAAAGCTGGCACTGCCGCAGGCGGTGGCGAGGCGTTGCTTGAGGCCATGTGGGGCCTCATCGGGCTCGAACGCTCCGACACTGACGAGGCGCAACGTGCCTTGCACTTGCTGCACCAGCTTGGTGGCGGCCGTAAGTTCCCGTGCCTGGGCGGGGGCAAGCAGCCCCGCTTTGGCGGCTTTCCCGAACACCCTTGAGGTCTGCACGTCCAATACCTCTGGCTTCTCGGCTGCGTGACGGAGTTGCAGGTATTGAGCGATGAACTCAAGGTCGATCAGACCGCCCCTAATGTCCTTGACGTCCCAGAGGTTCGTTGCCGGGCGTTCGCGGGCAATGCGGGCCCTCATTTCGGCGACGTCCCGGCGCAATGCCTCGGGATCCCTGGACCGGGTCAGAATGTTTCGGATTACTTCGGAGATCGTTGTGGCAAGCGCCGGATCACCGGCGACGACCCGCGCGCGCGTCAAGGCCATGTGTTCCCAGGTCCAGGACTCTCTGGCGTGATAGTCCGAAAAGCTCTGAAGGGCTGTCGCCAAGGGTCCGGATTTGCCGGAGGGACGCAAGCGGGTATCAATCTCGTAGAGGGTTCCTTCAGGTGTACGGGCGGTCAATGCGTTGATGTAGCTCTGGCCCAAACGCAGAAAGTAGCGGTTCACGTCCAGCGGCTTCGGGCCGTCGGAGAACTCCGCCACGTCATCTCCTTCCAGGTCGTAGATCAGAATCAGATCCAAGTCCGACGACACGGTCATCTCGCGGCTTCCCAGCTTGCCGAGCGCGAGGACCGACATGCCGGCGCCGGGAAAGTGGCCGTGCTTGCGTGCGACTTCTTCCCCGGCGGGAGTCAGAAGACGAGAGACAACGGCCTCTGCGATGTCGCTGTAGCTGCGGCTGATCTCCTCGATCTCTTCGCTGTGGCGCAGCAGATGGACGCCGATTTGAAAGCGGTGATCGTTGGCCCAGCGACGGGAGACGTTCAGGACGTCCTCGAAGTCCCGCAGATTGGCCAGCTGGCCGCCCAGTTCGTGGGAAAGGGCATCGAACGGCGGCAGGGGATCGAAAAATCCGGGCGTTAGGACCGAGTCCAGCAGATGCACATGGGCGCTCAACCGCTGGGAAAGTGCCGGGGCTCCGCCCATGATTTCCGCGATCAACGTCAAGAGGTGCGGGTTCGCGTGCAGCAGTGAGAAGAGCTGCACGCCAGCCGGCAGGCGGCTAAGGAATTGATCGAAACCAACCAATGCCTGATCCGGATCGGCCGTCTTTCCTGCTTCCTCCAAAAGGGCCGGTACGATCTCCGTGAGCAGCTCCCGGCTGCGCGTCGAGCGGCAGGCACGGTAGCGTCCCCGGTGCCAGCCGCTGATCAAACGGAAGATCAGGTCGCCATCGCCAAAACCGAGGCTCTCCAAGGTGGCGAGGGTGCTGGGTTCCGGCTCCCCACCGGTGAAGACCAGGTTGCCGGGACCCGAGAGGGACGGCGCATCCTCGAACAAACCGGCATAGTGATCTTCGACCCGGCCCAAGTGCATCAAGACGTCGCTTTCGAAGGCCGCAGGATCGCCGTAGCCTAGGAATGCGGCAATGCGGGCCACGCCGTCCGCGTTCGCGGGCAGGCTGTGGGTCTGCCGGTCCTCCACCATTTGCAGCCTGTTCTCCACGCGGCGCAGGAAGGCATAGGAGTTCGAGAGTTCCTCTAGCGCCGTCGTATCGATATGCCCGGCTTCGCAAAGCGCCGTGAGCGCCGAAATGGTCCCACGGCATCGCAGTGCGGAATTCCGCCCACCCCAAATGAGCTGCTGGGTCTGGGCGAAAAACTCGATTTCCCGGATGCCACCTCTCCCCAGCTTGATGTTGTGATCCAGCAGGGCGATCTTCGCGCCGCCCTTTTGCGCATGGATCTGGCGTTTAATCGAGTGAATGTCCTGGATGGCCCAGAAATCGAGATTCTTGCGCCAGACAAAGGGGGTGAGCTCGGAAAGGAAGTCCGTGCCGAGGTCCAGGTCGCCCGCGATGGCGCGCGCCTTGATCATCGCCGCACGCTCCCAATTCTGGCCGAGGCTCTCATAATAGAGCAGGGCCGCCTGGCAGGTTACGGCCATAGGCATAGCGGCCGGATCGGGGCGCAACCGGAAGTCCGTACGGCAGACGTAGCCGTCGCCAGTGCGGTCATCCAAAAGACGGACCAGATCCCGGGTTAGGCGCACGTAGCCTTCCTGCGGTCCGCGCTGATGGCGGTAACCGGTCTTATCCGGGTCGAAGAGGGCGATCAGATCGACGTCGGAGGAGTAGTTAAGCTCCCGGCCGCCAAGTTTCCCCATTCCTATAATGACATAGCCACAACTGCGGCAAGGGTCCGCGGGGTCCGAAAGCTCAAGCTCCGACCGGTCGTGGGCCTGCTTCAGGAGGAAGGCCAAGGCGGCGGAGATCAGCGTTTCGGCGGCGTCGCTCAGGGCCTTGATAACCTGGTCGACTTTCCATAGCTCTGTTGTATCGCAGAGTCCTATGATGAGAGCTGCTCTGCGCCGGGCGATGCGCAGATCCCTCTTGATCGCGTCTCTGTCCCGTGAAGTGGAGACGGCCTCGGTGAGTTCGCGCCAGGTTCCTTGCAATGCGGTGTCCGGCCCTTGCCTTAGAAAGGCCAGAAAGACCGTAATTTCTTTTAGAAGGCAGGACGTCAGGAAGGGTGAGTTGGCAAATACGGCTTCCAGCAGCTTGCGCCCGTTCGGATCATCGGCAAGTTCGAGCGCGGTGGATTTTTCGACTTCGTCTTGCAGCAGCGACGCGCGTTCGGCCCAAGCCTCGAAACCCCGCGACACTGGATCCTGGTCGATGACTTTCGGTAGCCTCTGGGCAGCTTTGAAAAGTATCGAATCCATGCCGCGCCGCGCGTTCCTTCGGCGCCAGACTGCGAGAACACCGCTCGACGGTCAAGTTTCCCGGAGGACCGCCGCGTGAGCGAGGTGCCGCATAAAGGCAACGAAAAAGACATCGTGCCGAAGACGCCGCGCCGCCGAAGGGGCGCGCGCTTCGCCATCATCACGATCGAAATTCTGGCCGGAATCCTGGTGCTGACGTCCGTGGTGCTCGGCATCGCCGTCTGGCGGCTTTCCAGTGAGCCAGTGCAGCTCAACTTCCTAACGCCCTATTTGAATGAGACGTTCAACGAGTCCTTGGATGGCCGGGAGGTGCAGGTCGGCGAGACGCTGCTGATCTGGGATGAGACGGACAAAGAGGTCGAACTCCGGGCCCGCAGCACGGTGCTTCGGGGCCGTGAAGGCGGCGTCGCGGCAATAATTCCGGAAATCTCCCTGAAGCTGAGCTTCCGCGCACTGCTTCAGGGGCGGGTCGCGCCGACACAGATCGAAATCCTTGGCGCCCATATCGAATTGGTGCGAACTCCGGATGGGGACATCAAGTTCGGTGGGGTTGCGGAGGAGCGCCCGTCTGTTGCCGCGGACGAGGAAGCAGACGTTGATGTCGGGCCCGATCAGGACGAGCAACCGTCCGAAGGGCAACTGACGGAGATCGCGCCGGAAATCCTGGAGGAACTGCTCACACCGGAACGGCCGGACCGGCAGCTCAGCTTCCTGCGGGAAGTGCGGGTCGTCGGCGGCACCGTCACCCTGCATGACCAGCGGATCAATTTCGCATGGCTGGCGCCGAATGCGGACTTGAGCTTGCGCCGCGATGATGTGGGGCTGTCGGGGGAGATCGATCTCGATCTTGGGCCGAGCGGCTGGCTGGCCCGTCTGACCGCGGCGTTCACCTATGACCGGGAGCTGGACGAGATAGATACGGCAGCGCGCCTCAGCAGTGTCCGTTTGCCCGCCCTTTCCAGCCTGTTTCCGCCTCTCGCCGCGTTGAGTGGCGTCACGACACCATTAGAAAGCCAAGTTTCCGCAACATTCACACCGACTGGGAAGTTGATTTCCGGCAACTTCCTGGTACGGGGGGAAGAGGGCTCGATTTCATTTCCAGAGTTGAACGGCAACGTCCTGCCGGTCAGGTCCCTTGAGGTCGAGGCGGCACTGGATGGGCCGCAAGGGCCCTTGCGGGTCACGCGGGGCGAAATCCTCTTCGGATCGCAGACCGCACCCGGACCCGAAGTGCGCGTGCAAGGGTCGATGACCGCTGCGGGTGAACTGCTCAGCAGTGACCTCGCCGTGTCACTGACCGCGGAAGCTCTCAACGTTCCGATGGGAGAGTTGGCAGCCTATTGGCCGGAGACTTTGGCTGACAATGCCCGCGAATGGGTGACGGAGAACATTCCGGACGGAACGGCGAAGCGCGCGACATTGGAAGCGGCGCTCGCGATCCCCGGGGCAGATCCGGATGCTCTGGAACTGCTCTCTCTCAACGGCACCTTGGGTTACGAAGACCTTGAGGTGCACTACCTTCGTCCCTTGCCACCAATCACCGGAATCGCGGGACAGGGCACTTTCGATGTCGATAACTTCGATCTGAAGGCGGACAAAGGCCAATTGGGTGACATCGATGTGAGCGGCGGTACGGTTGTCATTTCTGGTCTTGATCAGAGGGGTCTTCCGCCCGACAGCTCGACAGAAGCTATGAGTATCGACGTTATGGCCGACGGGCCGCTGCGCTCGGTGCTCGAGATTCTCGATCATGAGCGGCTCGATCTGATCTCAGGCATGGGGCTGGCGCCAGCGGATTCTTCCGGAAACCAATCCGCACAGCTCAGTTTTAGGTTTCCGCTGATCAACGACCTCAGTTTCGATGATATCGAGTTGGAAGTTCTGGCACATTTGGAGGACGGTGGCCTGAAGCAGTTTGCGCTGCAACGGGACGTCACGGAAGCGGCATTGAGCCTGGAGATCACAAAGGACGGGATGCGGGCAAAAGGGCCGGCGAAATTGGGCGGCGTGCCTTTGACAATCGATTGGGCCGAAGACTTCTCGGGGACGCAGACCTACAGAACCGACCTAACGGCCTCCGTTCCCGATCTCGATCATCTCGATATGCGGCGTTTGGGCCTGGATCCAGGCGATTTCTATGAAGGCTCCGCCTCGGCGGAGATTTCCGTTGTCTTCGACCGTGACAAGCGCGGCACCGTGAAGGGTATTGCGGATATGGAACGGGGCCGTTTCGCAATTCCGTCCTTGAACTGGGACAAACCTGTCGGCCTTCCCGGCGAGGCGCGCTTCACGCTGTCGCTCGTTGGTGAAGAGGTGGTTTCCTATCCCAGTATTGATCTCTCAGGAGAGGGTTTCCGGTTTCTCGGACGAGGTCGGCCGGGAGATGACGGAACGACCTTCGGCTATCTGGAGATGGACGAGTTCACCATCGACAAGAGCGCGGTCAAGGGCGCGACCCTTGTCTCGCAAGGGGACGATCTAAAGATCACCGTCTCCAGCGGTGTCTTTGATATCGAGCCGATCCTGGAGGAGTTGGATTCTTCGCCGGGCGGTACGGCAACCACGAACGACGGCGCACCGCCCAGTGCGGTGCCAGCCCGCACTGAGTACGACGGAACCTTGGTTGTCGAAGCACCATCGCTGGAACGTATGATCCTGAGCGACGGGCGGGAGCTAAAGAACGTTTCGGTCTATCTGGAACGGCGTTCCGACGGTTGGCACACGATCCGTTTCAACGGTTCCATTCCCGAGGTTCTCTGGCACCCGGACGGGTTCAAACCGGGTCCGGAAAACGTGATGGAGGAGGAGCGTACGCTCGTCGTTACCTATCACCCCGACGAAACAGGCGGGCGGGAGCTGGTGATCAAGAGCAACGATTTCGGCGCAGCGTTGCGTGCCCTGAATATCAACGACAACGTCCAAGGTGGAACCTTTAGGATTTCAGGTGCGCGCGATGGTCCTTCGCCGCAACTGCCGTTGAAAGCGACGATCAAAGCGAAGGATTTCGCGCTCTACAATGCGCCGACGACGGCAAAAATTCTTACGCTTGCCTCGTTGACGGACTTCGCAACCTTGCTGGGCGGCAGCGGGCTGCCGTTCAAGCGGCTCGAGGGCGAATTCATCGAAGACAAAGGCGTGATAAAGTCCGAATTGATCCGTGCTTTCGGAAACGCCGTCGGACTGACGGCCAGGGGCACGATAGACACGGATGACGACCAAGTGATGATCGAAGGGACGATTGTGCCTGCCTATACTTTCAACCGGATTATCGGCAGCATTCCGCTTCTCGGCACCATCCTGACCGGCGGTGAAGGGGAGGGGATATTTGCGGCAACTTATCGGGTGCAAGGCGCGGTGGAGGCGCCGGACGTGTCGGTCAATCCACTATCCTTCCTGGCGCCCGGGTTCCTCCGCAACGTGTTTTCCGGTAGCGGCGAAGAAACAGATTCGGATATCGGGAACTTAAATGCCTTACCCGAAGATCGCGGGCCGGCGCAATAAGAGGGCTGGCGCCTCAAACAGGACTCAGGGCCAACTCGGTCGCTGCATCGTGAAAACTTCATTCACGACAGTGTAGTCCATATAGCCGAGACGGGCGATAGGGCGAAACTTCTCCATGTCGATCATGCCGTCCTTGAGGATCGCGTCATCAATGTGAATGGCGACGACTTGTCCCAAAACCATGTTGTTCGGCTGAGCCGGGTTGGTGGTGGGCAAAGTCACGGTTTGCAGATAACGGCATTCTAAGTGGACCGGACTCTCTTTCACGCGCGGCGGTTTCACGAGGCGTGACGAAACAGGTGTGAGACCGGCCAAGGCGAACTCATCCACATCACGCGGCGCCGCGGCTGAGGATTTGTTCATTGCCTCTCTAGTTTCCCAAGTTGCGACATTGCAGACAAACTCCCCCGTCGCTTCGACGTTGGCGAGACTGTCCTTGGCGCCACCTTCGCTGTGGGTGCCGTTGGCTGCGAAGAAAACAATGGGCGGATCGGACGCCACTGCGTTGAAAAAGCTGTAGGGCGCCAGGTTAATCTTCCCCTCGCTGTCCTGACTGCTGATCCAGCCGATCGGCCGTGGCGCAACAAGAGACTTGAAGGGATTGTGCTTCAGGCCGTGCGGGCCGTCCGTTTCGTAATACATCTTTGTGTTCCGGAATCGCCGTGGAGGTGGATCGTTAGGATGCCTTGATCAAGGCGTGGCGTTTCTTGCCGGCGGAGAGCTTGATCACGCCGTCACCGTCGAGATCATCGAGCGTCACCGACCTGAGTTCTTCCTTGATCGGCTGATCGTTGATGCGGGCGCCGCCCCCTTTTATCAGGCGCCGGGCTGCGCTGTTGCTTTCGGCAAGCCCCGCCTCGCGTAGCAACTCGAATGCCGGAACGCCGGGGCTTAGTCGGTCCTTCGGGATCTCGGTCGTCGGCAGGTCGCTGCTGGCGCGGCCCTGCTCGAAGGTTTGCCTGGCGGTTTCCGCAGCTTTTTTTGCTTCTTCCTCGCCCCGGCAGAGCTTGGTCGCTTCGAAGGCCAAGATCTTCTTCGCATCGTTGATTTCCACGCCTTCCAGTTTTTCCAGGCGCGTAATCTCATCTAGGGGCAGGTCGGTGAAGAGGCGCAGGAAGCGGCCGACGTCGCCATCGTCCGTGTTGCGCCAGTATTGCCAGTAGTCGTAGGCGGACAAGCGGTCCTCGTTCAGCCAGACGGCGCCGGAAGCGGTTTTGCCCATCTTGGTGCCGGAGGATGTCATGATAAGGGGAGTCGTGAGACCGAAGACTTCCTGACCTGTGATGCGGCGGGAAAGCTCGACGCCGTTGACGATGTTGCCCCACTGGTCGGAGCCGCCCATCTGCAAGCGGCAGGCGTGGCGGCGGCTCAGCTCCATGAAGTCATAGGCCTGGAGAATCATGTAATTGAACTCCAGGAAGGTGAGGGGTTGTTCGCGGTCCAGGCGCAGCTTCACGCTGTCAAAGGTCAGCATGCGATTGATCGTGAAATGCCGCCCGACATCGCGCAGGAAGGGAATGTACTGCAGGTCGTCCAGCCAGTCAGCGTTGTTCACCATGATAGCGCCGCTGGGCCCGTCATCGAAGTCGATGAAGCGCGCGAAGACCTGCTTGATCCGCGCGATGTTCTCCGCGATCTGCGCATCCGTCAGGAGCTGACGCGTTTCGTCCTTGCCGGACGGGTCGCCAACTTTCGTCGTGCCGCCGCCCATCAGGACGATCGGCCGGTGTCCCGCCCGCTGGAAGGCGCGCAGCATCATAATCGAAACGAGATGCCCGACGTGCAGACTGTCCCCCGTCGCGTCATAGCCGATGTAGGCGGTGATCACCTCGTTGCCGGCCAGCTCATCCAGAGCTTCCAGGTTGGTGCATTGATGGATGAAGCCTCGGTCCTGGAAGACCTTAAGGAACTCGGATTTGGGATTGCTCATCGGACTGGCTTACGTGTTCGTTCTGGAGGTTTGGCTCGGAGAACCGGGTTTCGCCTGCGGCCCGCCGCCAGATCATTCTGCTTGCGCGGCGCGGGCGCAGGGATTTAACACAATCGGTGAGGGTCCACAAACCGGTGCCTCCTTCTCCAGGACAGACTTTTGGCGCAGCAGACCAGAACATATTGGGCCCTCGGGCTGATGAGCGGAACCTCGATGGACGGGATAGATGCCGCCCTGATCCGCACTGACGGTGTAGAGGTCTCGGAGTTCGGTCTGACACGGAGTTATCCTTACGACGAGGCCTTTCGCGGCCGGTTGCGCGGTGTTCTGGGGCTATCCGGCCCCATTGATCAGGTGGAGCAGGAGCTCACACGCCTGCACGGTGACGCCGTGCTGGCGCTTTTGCGCGACGCCAACTTCGCCGCTGCCGATATCGACATCATCGGCTTTCACGGTCAGACCGTGTTGCACGAGCCGGAAAAGGGCCGCACGCGGCAAATCGGCGATGCGGCTCAGCTTGCCCGTGCCGCCGGGATTGACGTGGTCTACGACTTCCGCAGCGCCGACATGGTGGCGGGCGGGGAAGGCGCTCCTCTGGCGCCACTGTTTCATGCCGCGCTGGCGGCGAAACTGGAGAAACCGATCGCCGTGCTCAACCTCGGGGGCGTCGGGAACGTGACTTGGATCGGTGAGGGCGAGAACCGGATCCTGGCTTTCGATACAGGCCCGGCAAATTCCATGGTCAACGACTGGATGGAGCGGCAAGCCAATGAGCCGCTGGACCGGGACGGCGCGACAGCCCGGCGCGGGAAGGTGCGGGCACAGGCGCTGGCAGAGCTCTTGACCAACGACTATTTCGAGCGGTCGCCGCCGAAGTCCTTGGACCGGGATCATTTCAGCCTGGATCCGGTTCGGAGTCTGTCGCTGGAAGACGGCGCGGCAACTTTGACGGCCTTTACCGCGGCATCGGTTGCCGAGAGCCGCCGTCACATGCCGGAGCCGCCGCGCCGTTGGCTGGTTACGGGTGGGGGACGGCACAATCCGACGATGATGGAAGCCCTAGTGAAGCAATTGGACGCCCCCGTGTTGCCCGTAGAAGCGGTTGGCTGGGACGGCGACGCCCTGGAGGCTCAGGCTTTCGGGTTTCTGGCTGTTCGCTCGCTGGAGGGCTTGCCGCTCTCCCTGCCGACAACGACGGGATGCAGGAACGCCGTAACAGGCGGACGTTTTCAGGCGGCCTAGTGGCCGCGACGGATCAGCCTGCTTTTGCGGTGGCGGCAGCGCTGGCCTTGGAGAGGTAGTCCTCGACGTGCTCTCCCAGGATCTCCAGATGATCGTTGAAGAAGTGGGTGGCGCTGGGAACCACGCGGTAGTCGATCGCGATTCCGCGTTGCGACGACAGCTTGTCCACCAGCTTTGAGACCGAAGCCTCCGGCACGATGTCGTCGACCTCGCCGTGCACCACCAATCCGGAAGAGGGGCAGGGCGCCAGGAAGGAGAAGTCGAACATGTTGGCGGGCGGCGCAATTGACACAAAACCGGAAATCTCCGGACGGCGCATCAACAGCTGCATGCCGATCCAAGCCCCGAAGGAGAAGCCCGCAATCCAGCAACCGCCCGAATTCTGGTTAAAGGTCTGTAGCCAGTCCAAGGCGGAGGCGGCGTCGGACAATTCTCCCTCGCCCCGGTCGAAGACACCTTGCGAGCGCCCGACACCCCGAAAGTTGAACCGCAGCACCGAGAATCCTTGGCGCAGGAAAGCCTGATAGAGGCAGTAGACGACCTTGTTGTTCATCGTTCCGCCGTGCTGCGGGTGGGGGTGCAGCATCATGGCGATCGGGGCGTTCGGGACCTTGCTGTGCTGATAGCGGCCCTCGAGGCGGCCTTCAGGTCCGTTGAAAATCACGTCGGGCATTAGGATTTGTCCTTGTTATTATGGTCTCTGCCGAAGAGGTGAGCGGCGGGACGGAGCGTGGCCTACCATGCCGGAATGGTCAAAACCAACGGGTCTAGTAGGTTAATCTGATCGCGCACCGAATTGTTCCTAAATGGATAAATGCCTGTGATGGGGCAATACTTGACCGTTTTAGTAGGTTAAACTATATCAAACTGGTGGCTGAGCGGGATAACGCGTGGCTTTAGGCCGCTTTTCCGCCGGGGTCAACGGTCGCAGATCATATCATAACGGACGACGAGATGATCAAGGCTATCCGCGAAGAAATCGACAGCATGATGACCCGGGACCCGGCGTCGCGGTCCCGTATGGAGATCGTGCTTTGCTATCCCGGCTTTCAGGCCGTTGCGATCCATCGTCTGTCGAGCAAGTTGTGGCAGAGCAACTGGCGTTTGCTCGCGCGCTGGCTATCTCAGATGGGCCGCTGGATGACCGGTATCGAGATTCACCCCGGCGCCAGGATCGGCAGCAATTTCTTCATCGACCACGGCATGGGCGTGGTGATCGGCGAAACGGCGGAGATCGGGGACAACGTGACCCTCTATCAGGGTGTCACTCTTGGCGGTGTGGCGCCCAGCGTGGACAGCGAAGCGCAACGCGACCAGAAGCGACATCCGACCTTGTCGGATTGCGTAATCGTGGGCTCCGGCGCCCAGGTGCTCGGACCGATCGTTGTCGGCCGAGGGGCCCGGATCGGGGCCAACGCCGTGGTGACAAAGGAGGTTCCGGAGTGCGCGACGGTGGTCGGTATTCCTGGCCGCATCATTCAGGCACGCAAGCCGGATCAGGAAGAAACGCCGCAGTTCGTCGCCTACGGAACACCGACAGGGGATATTCCGGACCCCGTTCAGCGCGCATTGGACGGTCTTCTTGCGGAAGTGCATTCGTTGCGCGCGCGAGTGAATGAATTGGACGCCCGTATTGAGGAGGACGCGCCAGCCGCTTCAACCGTAACGCCGCTCAGGACGGCGAAGGGTAAGAACGAAGAGTCCCGACGGACCGGCGGGAAGATTTGAGCGGCCGCTCGGCCGCGCTTCGACTAGGGGTTGGGAGAGTGTTGCAGTGAAGCTAAGCACCAAAGGCCGCTACGCCGTTATGGCGATGATCGATTTGGCCGCGAATGCATCCGACAAGCCCATCGCGCTGGCGGATATCGCGGAACGTCAGGAGATATCTCTGTCCTATCTGGAGCAGCTTTTCGCGAAGCTGCGGCGCGGCGGACTGGTCAAGTCCGTGCGCGGCCCCGGCGGCGGCTATCTTCTGGCGCATAAGGCGGAAGAAACCCGGATTTCGGATATTGTGCTCGCCGTCGATGAGCCGATCCGCGCAACCCGCTGTACCCCTGGCCAACCTTATGGCTGCCGCGGCAACCAGAGCCGCTGCCTGACACACGATCTTTGGGAAGAACTGGGCAACCAGATCTATCTCTATCTGAGTTCGGTGACAGTTGCGGATGTCGTAAACCGGCAGGTGTTGGGGACCAGCGGCCTGATCCGGGAGCAGGAAGAGAGCGCCGTTTCGCGCATCGCCGGCTGACCGGCGGGTACGGCTGATTGGCCGACCGCAGTTCATGGTGACAGGGACCTATCTCGACTACAACGCCACGGCGCCGACGCGCCCGGAGGCTGCGGCTGCTGTGACCGCGGCTTTAGCGTTTCCCGGCAACCCCTCCTCTGTACATAGCTTTGGTCGCGCGGCCCGGCGCTGCGTCGAAGGTGCAAGGCAAGCCGTCGCCCCATTGGCGGGCGCCCGGCCGCAAGACATCGTCTTCACGTCGGGCGGCACGGAAGCCAATCATCTGGCGCTGCACGGCACCGGACGACGCAGAATCCTGGTCTCCGCCGGTGAACACGATTCGGTTCTGCGCGCGGTGCCCGGCGCCCAGATGATTGCTCTTCGTCCCGATGGCATCGTGGATCTCAAGGCCCTTCGGGACGCGCTAAAGACGGACGGCACAGCAACGTTGGTTTCGGTTATGTTGGCGAACAACGAGACGGGGATCTTGCAGCCGGTTCGCGAGGTCGTGGACATCGCGCGCCAGGCCGGGGCCTTGGTGCACTGCGATGCGGTCCAGGCGGCGGGAAAGGTACCTCTCGATTTCGAAGAGCTCGGTGTCGATCTCATGAGCCTTTCCGCGCATAAGCTCGGCGGCCCGGCCGGGGTGGGGGCGCTGGTTGTGCGAGGCGGGCTCGAAGTCGCGGCGGCCCAACGCGGCGGCGGGCAGGAGCGCGGGCACAGGGCGGGGACGGAAAACCTGTCTGGGATTGCCGGTTTTGGCGCGGCCGCCCGCGTGGCACAGGAAACGCTGGGCGCGGCGGCGGCCTTGAGCGATTTGCGGGATGCCCTGGAGGACGGACTGTTGGCGATGGCGCCGGACGTCAAAATCTATGGCAAGACGTCGCCGCGTCTGCCGAACACGAGCTGTTTCGCCCTGCCGGGCCTTGCGGCGGAGACACAGGTGATGCGGCTGGACCTGGACGGGATCGCGGTGAGCGCCGGGTCCGCCTGTTCTTCAGGGAAAGTCACGCCGTCCCATGTACTGCGCGCGATGGGGGCGTCGGACCGGGACGCCGGCTCCGCGATACGGGTCAGCTTTGGTTGGCAAAGCAAGATGGACGATGTTGCCGCGTTCCTAAAGGCCTGGGGCGGCATGTATGAGAAGAGCCATGCGGCCTGAACAGAGCATGACAAAAGTTATCGATGCGCCGGCTCAGAACCGGGTTCCGCGCCCCATCTATCTCGACTATCAGGCAACAACGCCGACCGATCCGCGCGTGGTCGAGGCGATGTTGCCCTTCTTTGCCGAGAGGTTCGGCAATCCTCACTCCGTAAGCCATTCTTACGGCTGGGACGCGGAGGAGGCCGTGGAAAAGGCGCGGGCACAGGTGGCGGAGGTTATCGGTGCCGACCCGCGCGAGATCGTTATTACGTCGGGCGCGACGGAATCCAACAACATCGCGATCAAGGGGGCCGCGCGTTTTCACCGGGAACGTAAGCCGCATGTCATCACCCTTGAGTCCGAGCACAAGTGCGTTCTGGAATCCGCGCACAGGCTGGAGCGGGAAGGGACCAGAGTATCCTTTCTTCCCGTCAAGCCGGACGGTTTGGTCGACCTCAAGGTTTTGGAAGAGGCCCTGACGGAGGACACGGCGCTCGTGTCCGTTATGGCCGTGAACAACGAGATCGGCGTGATCCAGCCAATGGCGGAGATCGGTGCGCTGTGCCGCCAATTTGGGGCCTATTTTCACAGCGATGCGGCGCAGGCCTTCGGCAAGATCCCCCTCGACGTCAACGAGATGAAAATCGACCTGATGAGCATCTCGGGCCACAAGGTCTATGGGCCGAAGGGCATCGGTGCGCTTTATGTCCGTCGGCGTCCCCGGGTGCGCCTCGAGCCGCTGTTCGACGGCGGCGGGCAGGAGCGTGGCATACGCTCGGGAACCTTGCCGCCCGCGCTCTGTGTCGGCCTCGGAGAGGCGGCACGCCTGGCGGCAGAGGATATGGCGCAAGATGCGTTACAGATCGTGGGACTGCGGGACCGCTTCCTGAACGCACTGAGGGCGCGGCTGCCGGACTTTGAGATCAACGGCGATATGGAGTGCCGCCTGCCGGGCAACCTCAACATTTCTTTTGCGGGCGTTGAGGCAGAAGCCCTCATGCGGGCTCTGCCGGGCTTGGCCGTTTCCACGGGGTCGGCCTGCACCTCGGCTTCGGTCGAGCCCTCCTATGTTCTCAGCGCGCTCGGTATGTCCGAGGAAAGGTCGCTGGCGAGCTTGCGGATTGGGATCGGGCGGTTTACCACCGAGCCCGAAATCGACACTGCGGTCAGTCAAATCGTCTCGGCGGTGACAGAGCTGAGAACGTAGGGGCCGATTAAACATAGGGCTGATCGGAAAGACGCCCACTTGGGAGCAGAGTAAGAATGCCGAAGCTGACTTTCATCGAAAGGGATGGAAACCGTAAAGAAGTCGATGCCCCCTGCGGCCTGTCGATCATGGAGCTTGCACACAGGTTCGACGTCGATATCGAAGGCGCTTGCGAAGGCTCGCTGGCTTGCGCGACCTGTCACGTCGTCGTGGATCCGGAATGGTATCCGAAGCTGACCGCGATTTCCGAAGACGAGGAAGACATGCTCGACCTCGCCTTCGGATTGCAGGAAACCTCGCGCCTGGGCTGTCAGATCATCATGACCGAAGAACTGGATGGTCTGATTGTGTCGTTGCCCGGCGAAGTCAACAACATGCTGGTGGACTAGGCTGGTTATCGTTTGACGCTACTCCGCCGTCGTTGCGTCGGCGGCGATCTTCGCGAAAATCTCATCGAGTTCACCCGCCATTTCCTTCAGCTTGTCGCCGCCGTCGCTGTAGGGCGCGAAAACACTGCTCGGCATCTTGTAGCTGAGGGTCGCCGTGCCATCGTCGTTCTCCGTGACGTAAAAGCGGATCGGCGCTTCGATCCCGGCGGCGACGCTGGCTTCCAGCATGCGGACTGCGAAGTCGGGGCGATAGACGCCGATCACCGTGTTTCCGGCGATCTCCTTGTTCAGCATTTTTTTGGCGCCGACGGTGGCGCTGGCCTTGGTCACCAGACCCATCTTGTTCTGCTTGACCGCTTGGTTCAGGCTTTCCACAAGATCGGGGTAGCTCTGCTTGGTCGGGATGACCTTCCATCCCGGCAGGTCGGACATGCCGGCCAAAGCAGGCGAAAGAGCAAGCGAGAAAACCGGTGCGATGGACAGGGCGACAATAGCAAGGCTGCGAAGCAGGCGTATCACGGGTTCGACCTCCTGGTCATGGTGTTCTACCGAGTGTTCGATTTGGTTCGACTGTAGCGGATACGATGGGATCGCGGCGCCTCACAAACCCGTGAAAGCATGGCTGGCTTCCTGAAGAGCGCGGGCGAGCTGAAAGAGGGGCGCCTGCCGGCGGCGCAACCCCTGAACTGGCTGCGGAGCCCTTTAGGGGACTTGGTTTTTCGCCCCTGGTTTGACTGGTTGGCGCTTCGCACCGTCGCCGATTGGATTTTCCCCCTGTCCCGCGCTTGGGCCGCCGCGCTGGCGGCCGGCACGGATGCGGCCCGCTTTCAGGCGGAAACGGGCATAGACCTGCGGCCCGACGTATTGGGCTGGATGCTGCAGCGCTGTGCCAGCCGGCATCGGGCCTACCGGGAAGCCGCGGCGGAATGGGAGCGGTGCTTCTTTGCGCCGGGCGGCTTGTGCATTGAGCGCCTCGTCGCCGTGGAGATGGCGCGCCGGGCCGCAGCCCAGAACATCATGGCCGCACGCAGGACCTTTCTGCCATTGCGGCGGCGGCTCAATCCGGTGCGCTGGGACGTCGTACCTCCGCAGGCGGCAATGGAGCGGCAGAAGGAGCGCCTCTCGGGTGCGGCCGGCGCCTTTCCGGCCCCGGCACTGCCGGAGATTCGGGCCTCCAACCGCGTTGCCAGCGAGACCTCCGAACAATATTGGCTGCGGTTCCGCAGCCCTGCCGGCTTTCTGAACGACGAGGCCTGGGCGCACGTCTATGAGCCGCCCGGCGGGACGGCCAGAGGCACGATTATCTTCCTGCATGGCATCGCCATGGAGACCGAGTTTTGGCCCGATATCGCCGATCCCGTGAACGACTTGACGAGACAGGGAATGAGGGTTTTGCGCCCGGAAGGCCCCTGGCACGGGCGGCGGCGCCCGGACGGCTGGTATGGCGGAGAACCGGCGATCGCCCGCGGCCCGCAGGGCTTCATGGAGCTCTTCGAGGGCTGGATCGCCGAAGTCGCCATTTTGATTGGCTGGGCACGTCAGAAAGAGGAAGGGCCGGTGGTGCTGGGCGGGGTCAGCTTGGGCGGACTGACCAGTCAGCTCGCTGTCTCGGTCTGCGGAGGTTGGCCGCAGGAGATGCGTCCCGATTTCCTGTTTCTTGTGGCCGCCACGGGCGATCTGCCCGCCGTCGCCTTCGAGGGCAGCCTGGCGAGGGCCCTAGGACTGCCGCTTCACCTGCGGCGCAAGGGGTGGAGCAGGGAGGCGCTGGCGCCTTTCCTGCCGCTGATGGGCCCCGGGGCCGAACCGGCCCTGCCGCCGGAGCGCATCATCGCCCTGTTGGGGGAGAGCGACGATCTGATCCCCTATCCGGGCGGAAGGGACCTCATGGCGCGCTGGAAAGTGCCGCCGGAGAACATCTTCGTCACGCCACAGGGCCATTTCTCGGTCTGGGCCGGTATCGACCGCAATCCGGCGCCGCTTCGGCGCTTGCTGACGCTGGTTGAGGGCTGGTCGGGGCCGGGCAGCTAGGACCTACGCGGCCTTGCGCAGGGCGCAGACGGCCCTATATTTCAGCGGCGCGGACCGCGCCCCCAGTATAGCTTAGAGTGCAACCAGGAACGTGAGGCTCCCCGGAGCTTAACTATGACCAATTCGCTTGGACTGACAGGAAAGCCCGCCGACACCCGTGTCGTCGTCGCCATGTCCGGCGGCGTCGACAGCTCGGTCACGGCCGCCCTCCTGAAGGAGGAAGGTTATGACGTCGTGGGCATCACCCTGCAGCTCTATGACCATGGCGCGGCCCTGCAGAAGAAGGGGGCCTGCTGCGCCGGTCAGGACATTTACGACGCGCGGCGCGTGGCGGACAGCATCGGCATTCCGCATTACGTTCTGGACTACGAGAACCGCTTCCGTGACAGCGTGATGGACGATTTCGCCGACAGCTATCTGCGCGGCGAAACGCCGATCCCCTGCGTGCGCTGCAATCAGGAGGTCAAGTTCAAGGACCTGTTGAGCACGGCGCGGGATCTGGGGGCGGAAGCGCTGGCGACCGGCCACTACGTGAAGCGCGTCGAAGGGCCCGAGGGGGCCGAGCTGCACCGCGCCGCCGACCCGCAGCGGGACCAGAGCTATTTCCTCTTCGCGACGACCCGCGATCAGCTTGACTTCCTTCGCTTTCCCCTGGGCGGGCTGCCGAAGCCGGAGGTGCGGGCGCTAGCGGAGCGCTTCGATCTGGCGGTGGCGGAAAAGCCCGACAGCCAGGACATCTGTTTCGTACCCAACGGCTCCTACGCCAAGGTGGTGGAGCGTCTGCGCCCCGGCGCGCTGGACCCCGGCGAGATCCAGCACGTCGATGGCCGCGTCATGGGCCGGCACGACGGTATCATCAACTACACCATCGGCCAGCGCCGCGGCCTGGGCGTCGGCGGCGAGGTGGAGCCGCTCTATGTCGTGCGGCTGGAGCCGGAGGCCGCCCGTGTCATCGTCGGCCCTCGGGAGTCTCTGGCGCGTGATCTGGTGCGGCTGAAGGAGGTCAACTGGCTGGGGCAGGGGGCCGCCCCGGCAGAAGGCCAGGAGGTCACAGTCAAGCTACGCTCCGTCAGCGCGCCGGTTCCGGCGACTCTTGTCCCGTCCGCAGGCGGGGCGGACCTGCTGTTGGCCGACCCGCAATACGGCGTTTCCCCCGGTCAGGCCGCCGTCTTCTACGAGGGCGAGCGGGTGCTGGGCGGCGGCTGGATCGACGGGGCGGAATTACAGTCGGCCGCATTGAGGGAAATGCCGGAGAATCGGCGGATCGCCTAGATTCGGACCACCGCTTGACAGGGAGAGGCCCTAGGTCGTAATAGACCGTCCCCGCGCCCCAGGGCGCCGGGTGGCCCGCCCAAGAGCCGGGCCGACAGTGTGGCGGGGTAGCTCAGCTGGTTAGAGCAGCGGAATCATAATCCGCGTGTCGGGGGTTCAAGTCCCTCCCCCGCTACCAAATTTCCAGATCAATACCTCGGGTTAGAGGCTAGCTTCTTTGCTTGAGCAGCGGGTTTCCGTTTCCTGGCTCGCTGTGTTCGCAATCTTTTGCCTGCTCTCAACGCACCGTCTAATACACTTAAGTGGAAGAGGAAACCAAGGTCTGCACTTTAACGCCGGACAAGCTGGCGGAAAGTTAAGACAACATCACCACTATGAGCAAGGCCCTGCAGGTCCATAGGAGTTCAGGCCGGTTGATCCGGAGGTGTAAGTGATCGACGAGAGTTTTTTGTTCAATGCGGATATAGAGCCACCACTGATACTCAGGTCGCAAGTTCTTCGTACTGAGGCAGAATATGATGAAGAAAAGAATCCAGAGCGCACCGCCCTACAACTCTTAAAGAGATTGATTCAGTGTGTGGGTAAGAGGGCCTATTTAGTTATTGCAAGTCAAGGCGCCGAGATCCCAAATAGAGTTAGATCTTATAAAGGCTTGCTCTGGAATCAAGAAGAGCTGAGGCTTTTGGAACATGATCGCCATGAAGTCGAGGTTCGTGATGGAAGGACACGGTTGGTTGCAGTCGTTGATCTTCAAAACTTTTCATATGCAAGTTCTGACAATTTCTTATTGTCCTGGACGAATTCCTTTTTGTTTCTCTCAGAGAAAAATTTGTTGGAAATCTCAGAATATGCGAAAAAATGGATAGACTATGATCAAGTTTCGATACTTCCTTTCAATTTCAGATTGATGGCCAAAGATCTTAGAGACTTGGATAGCTCCGCCATACTTAGGTACTTTCCTGCAGATAATGGGCACAATGAGATGATCGCAATAGTGGGGGATGGGAATTTTATAGAAAGCGACATTGAAGAGTGTTTGGAATCAATGTGATCAAATGCGCAACCGAAAACAGTAGATATGAAAACGAAATGCGCGCTAGATTGAGTTGATTAGTTTGCAAAATTCGTCCTCAATGGCTGCTTCGTGAAGCAGCGCGCAGTGGTAAAAGTTATCTCGTCTGCGGCTATCGCTTCAAGGGCAAGCAGAATTTTCCCCGGACCGAATTGGTCTGCGTAGAATCGTAGACCGCCGCGCAATTCCGTCTTTTATTATCATCGTGACTTCGTTGATCCTCAGAAGCGGATATGCAGCCGAGTCGTTTGACATTCGCGACACTTGCGAATTCACGAACTCCTTAAGAATGCTGGTTCCTGCTTACAAATTCCCCTCGATCGCCTTCCCGGCTTCGACGATGTTGAGTGAACCGCCGAGGTCTTTCGTGCGGCCATTGGGCTTTTCCAAGGCCATTCCGATGGCCTTGTGGAGACGGCACGAGCTTCACTCACGTCCAAGAGTTTCGGCGTCCGCGCGACAATCCAGATCTGACCGACCGGGTTGGCGACGCCTTGCTCCGCGATGTCCAGTGCCGAGCCATGCACCGATTCGAAGAGGCGCGGGGTCGCCAAAAGACGATCCGACATGAGATTATGTGTCAACTCGCAGCGTTCGCTTTCTCGATAAATTCGATCGTGATTCCGTCGGGGTCGCGCAGGTAACAGACGCGGCTGCCCTTGTTGGGGCCCTTGTCGATGGTGGTCACTTCTCCGATGGGCTTGACCTCGAAGCTGGCCGAGGTGGCGATGGCTGCGTCGATGTCGTCGACATCGTAAGCGACGTGGGCGAAGCCGGTGTCGCAGGGCCGGGACTCCACTTTTCCTCTGTCCGCGGGACTGTTGTATTGAATGAGTTCCAGACTGTGCCCAGGGCCGCGCACGTAGGCGATGTCGAGCGTCGCGTCCGCGACGCCCGTGATGGCCTGGATGAGGACCGGGTCTCTCGGGGCGCGGGAGGTGACTTCGAATCCCAGCCCGTCGCGAAAGAACGCCAAGGTGCGGTCCAGATCGGAAACCGTGAAGCTGGTGTGGTTCGTTGCCAGTATGTTGAAGCTTGGCATGATCTCTCCCTATTCGAAAATGGCTGCGCAGCTTTGCGAGAAGTCCGCGGCACGTCAATCCGGACCCGTCGCGCCGCTGGAGGTCCCGGCTATCGCAGGTATTTCTTCTCGTCGGTCTTGACGCGATCCATGTTCTGCAGGCGGAAGATTTCCTCGACCGGGACGATGTCCTTTTCCACGGATTCGATTGAGCCGGTGGCGCGGATGCGGGCGAAAACATCCTGCATGCCGGTGACCGCAGCGCGTATGGCATGATTGCCGTAGATGACGATTTTGATCTTGCCGAGCGCCCTGATCCGTTTTTCGTCCATTTCGGGATAGGCCGTCGGCACGACCACGAGCGGCGCCGTGCCCTCCCAGGCGCGGACGAAACTTTCGACTTCGTCCGGGGTCTTGCTCTTGGAGTGGACGAGGATCATGTCGGCGCCGGCCGCCTCATAGGCTTTGGCGCGTTTGAGGGCGTCTTCTTCTCCCAGGCCCGCAATCAGGGCCTCGGTGCGCGCGATCACCAGGAATCCGGGGTCCTCGCGGGTTTCGACGGCGGCCCGGATCTTGCCCTGGAACTCCTCGACGCGCAGCAGGTCCTGCCGGCCGCCGGCATAGAGGCTGGTGACTTTAGGGAAAGTCTTGTCCTCGATGACGACCGCGCTGGCGCCCGCCCGTTCGTACTGTCCGATGGCGTAGACGACGTTGATGGCGTTCCCAAAGCCGGTGTCGATATCGGCGATGATCGGCAGAGACGTGCGTTCGCCCATCATGCGCACCGTCTCCAGATGCTGCGACATGGTCACAAGGCTGACGTCGGGCAGGCCGAGGCTGGCGGAAAGCTCGAACCCCGAAGCCCATATGCCGTCGAACCCGGCTTCCTCGACCAAGATGGCCGAGAGCGGGTTGCAGGAGGCCATCACATGGGCGAGGCCCGACTTCCGGATGGCTTGCTGCAGCGTGGGTGATTTTCGTTTCATGCGACCTCCGCGCCTATCAGGCTTTAACAAGAGGTTGGAACTCGACGGTCGGCGCGCGTCAGATCATTTTGTTGCCCAATCCTATCTCACTCCGTGAAACGACTAGAGGTTCCCCGCAACAGCCTTCCCGGCTTCGACGGTGTTCAGCGATCCGCCGAGGTCTTTCGTGCGGCCGTTGGGCGATTCCAGGGCCGCTTCGATTGCCCTGAGAATCTCGTCATGCGCTTCACTCTCGCCCAGGTGCTTCAGCATCTGCGCGCCGGTCCAGATCTGCCCGACCGGGTTGGCGACGCCTTGGCCCGCGATGTCGGGCGCGGAGCCGTGCACCGGCTCGAAGAGCGAGGGGTGATCGCGTTCCGGATTGATGTTGCCTGAGGGCGCGATACCGATGGTGCCGGTACAGGCTGGGCCGAGGTCGGAGAGGATGTCGCCGAAGAGGTTCGAGGCGACGACCACGTCGAACCAGTCGGGGTGCAGCACGAAGTTCGCCGTCAGAATATCTATGTGGAATTTATCCCAGGTGAGATCAGGATATTGCGCCGCCATGGCTTCGACCCGTTCGTCCCAATAAGGCATGGTGATCGAAATGCCGTTGGATTTGGTGGCGGAGGTCAGGTGCTTCCTCGGCCGTTCCTGCGCCAGGTCGAAGGCATACTTGAGAACCCGGTCGACTCCGTGGCGGGACATCACCGTCTCCTGCACGACGATTTCCCGGTCGGTATCCGGGAACATGCGCCCGCCGATGGAGGAGTACTCGCCCTCCGTGTTCTCCCGCACCACGACGAAGTCGATATCGCCGGGCGTCCGGCCGGCGAGGGGGCAGGGGACCCCGGGCATGAGACGCACCGGCCGCAGGTTGACGTACTGGTCGAAGTTGCGGCGGAACTGAATCAGGGAACCCCAAAGCGAGACATGGTCGGGCACGGTGTCCGGCCAGCCGACGGCGCCGAAGAAGATGGCGTCGAAGCCTTCCAGTTGCGCGCGCCAGTCGTCCGGCATCATCTGGCCGTGCTTGGCGTAGTAGTCGCAACAGGCGAAGTCGAACTCCGAGAGGTCGAGAGAGAAACCGAACCGGCCGGAGGCCTGTTCCAGGACCCGCAGGCCTTCGGGGACGACTTCCTTGCCGATCCCATCCCCGGGGATCACCGCGATACGGTAGTTGCGGCTGTTGCTCACGGTCATGTCTTACCTTTCGATTGAACTAGCGTTTTGACAACGCCTCCGGCTCTTTCGTGCGGGAGAGCGAATTGAGAAAGATCGAGAACAGCTCGGACTGCGATATGATGCCGAGCTTGGCGTAGATATTCTTGCGGTGGACTTTTACCGTTCCCGGTGAGATGCCCAGGATCTTGGAGATGGAATCGGAGGAATGGCCGCGCAGCACGAGGCCAACAACTTCCCGCTCGCGGGGTGACAGCAGGGACCGGCCGAAGTTCCGGAAGGTGTATTCGAGCTGCCGTTCGAGAATCTGATGCTCCGGGTCGGTTTCGGCATTGGAAAAGCGGGTGCTCAAGGACTCCCAACTGTGTTCGGCGGTTGCACGCACAAAAGGCTCCACAGTGCGCAGGCGGTTCATCTCCTTCTCGCTAAAGGTCTGGCGGTTGCCGGCCCGCATCAGCGATATCACCGCACCTACGTCGCCGGGCAGGGCCACGAAGAACCCGATCTCCTCCGACAAACCCGTCTTAATGTAGTACGACCGGAAGTATTCGCTCTGGTAAAAGCGGTCGGGAGCCAACTCCCGGAGGCGGTAGAGCCCCGCCGGCGTGCGGTCTTGGGACGCCTGAAAAAAGGGATCGAGGAGGTAGGGGCCTTCCTGATAGATCGTGACAAAGACCTCGCGCCGCTTGGCGCCGAAGTTGTCGTAGAGATCGACAGGGCGCTCCTCGCCACGGTAGGCGAACATCACGGAGAAATCGAACTCGACGAGCGTGCCCAGAGCATCGACAAGGGTCTGCGGATAGTCAGGTGTCTTCAGCGCCCTGACCACATTGCCGATTTCTTCATGCCACTGTTTGTCCGTGACGCTCAAGCCGGCCTCCCACCGCGGTGGCAATAGACCTCACTTCTGTTTGGCCTATCTCCCCAAACCCTCTACTCATCGGGAAGTACCCCCTAGTAGGTATATCCTTCAAAGGCGAAATTTGCGAGTTTTTGGTCTGAACAGGGTATAGCCCTGAATGGAGCAAAAACAACCACCGAATTGGGCTTCTGGGGGGTAGATGACCGGCGAAGCCGCGGCGCGCTACGACGTAGAATTCCAAAGGGTCACCAAGCGTTTCGACGATGTTGTGGCGGTGGAGTCGGTCGATCTGCGTATTCCGAGCGGCGGTTTTTTCAGCTTTCTCGGCCCGTCCGGCTGCGGCAAGACCACGTCGTTGCGGATGATTGCGGGGTTCGAGCAACCGAGCGAAGGGGAGGTGCTGATCCAGGGCCGCTCGGTGGTTGGAGTTCCGGCACATCACCGGCCGGTCAACATGGTGTTCCAGCACTATGCGCTGTTTCCCCACTTCAATGTCTTTGACAACGTTGCCTATGGGCTTCGCCAACGCGCGCCGCGCCCCGGCAAGAGTGAAATCGCCCGCCGCGTCGACGAGGCCTTGGAGCTGGTACGACTGTCCGGGTTCGGGGGGCGGCGAGTCTGGGAACTCTCGGGCGGTCAGCAGCAACGGGTGGCGCTGGCGCGGGCTCTGATCAACCACCCCACGGTCCTGCTTCTCGACGAGCCGCTGGCGGCGCTGGACCGCAAGCTGCGGCGCGAGATGCAGATCGAATTGCAGACATTGCAGCGCGAAGTCGGAATCACCTTCATTCTGGTGACTCACGATCAGGAAGAGGCGCTGTCTATGAGCGACATCATCTGCATCATGCATGAAGGCCGTATTGTGCAGACGGGAACACCAACCGAGCTCTACGATGCGCCATTGACCCGCTACGTCGCCGACTTCGTGGGTAAGTCTAACTTTTTTGCCGGACAGGTCGTGGAGTCGGATGGGGGACTCACGACCATCCGGACGGGCTCGGACCTGACTTTGTCCGGGCGTAGCCCGTTGAATGGTAGCGTACTGAGTCACGGTGACTCTGCTGTCGTCGCTGTGCGCCCGGAGTTGATCCTTGCCACGAGCAAGACGGCGCCGGTGCCTGACGGAATTGACGTGACGGCCCCGGCGCGGGTCAAGAACCGCATATTTCTCGGTGAGCAGACGGAATACCTGGTCGAGGCGACAGGCCTCGGCGAGGTTCTCGTGCGTGCGCCCAAGCATGCCGAGACCCAGACCGGGGGGTTCAATCCGGGCGACGAGGTGCTGATCGGATGGCAAGGAGCTTCCGCATTGGCGCTGAGGGACGACCAGCAGTGAGCGAAGAACACCAAAGGCCAAAACGATATGGCCGTGCACCAAGGGAGAAGACTCATGAAGAAGAACGATAAAGACGGTCTGCCGATCGATCAGCAAAGGTTCATGGATGAACTGCGCCGCTATCAAAAGGGATCGGTTTCACGCCGCCATTTTTTGGGCGTCACAGGTCTGGGAGCCGCAACCGCGGTGATGGGCGCCGCCATGCCCGGATTGCGCCCCCGCAAGGCCTGGGCTGCTGGTGACATCGGCGACCGCGTGGTACTGGCAACCTGGCCAAACTACCACGAAGCGGCCAACTTCGAAGCCTTTACCGAAGCGACCGGCGCCCACGTGCAAGTCAATGTCTTCGGATCCAACGAAGAGATGCTGGCGAAGCTGCAGGCGGGCGGTAGCGGTTGGGATGTCTTCGTGCCGACCAACTACACCATCACGACTTACGTCGGCGAAGATCTGATCGAAGCCCTCGATCTGTCGAAGATCGCCAATTACGACGGCAAGGCTTTCGATCCCCGCTTTTCCGACGCCGGATCGGTGGATGGGACGGTCTACGCGGTCCCGAAGAACTGGGGCACGACCGGATACGTCGTTAACACGAAGCACACCGGCGGCAAAGAGATGACGACCTGGAAGGACTTCTGGGACATCACCATGACAGATTTCTCCGGCCGCACCATGGTTCATGACTATCAGCTGACGACCATCGGCAATGCGCTGAAGTACTTCGGCTACTCCTTCAACTCAGTCGATCCGAAAGAGCTGGCAGACGCGGAGGAGTTGCTGCTTAAGGCCAAGCCGCACCTCTACGCGATCAGCAGCGATTATCAACCGCCGCTGCGTAACGGCGATGCCTGGATGTCCATGTGCTGGACAGGGGACGGCAAGCAGCTCAACAGCGACATTCCGGAAATGGTCTACGTGCTCGGCAGCGAAGGCGGAGAGATCTGGAGCGACTACTACGCCGTGCCGAAGGGGGCCCCGCATCGTGACGCGGGTTATGCCCTGATCGACTTCCTGCTCGATCCCGCGGTCAATGCCAAGGAAGTGATGGCCCATGGCTATCCGGTCGCGGACAGCCGGACGAATGCGTTGCTGCCGAAGGAACTGCTTGAGGATCCCATCCTCTATCCGGCTCAGGAGTTGCTTGACGCGCTGGAGTTCGGCGCGGCTGCAACGCTGACCGATCCGAACCGCGCGGAACTGTTGGCGCGCTTCAAATCGGCCTGACCCCATCAAGGCCATGCGAGCGATAGCAGGACGAGCGGAACCGCTGGGGTCGTAGCGCCATGCAAGGCAAATGGATCAACAGACTGCTGTTGATGCCGGCGACCGCTTGGTTCCTGGTCATGCTCGTTCTGCCGCTCGTGGTCGTGGTGGTATTCAGCTTCGGAGAGCGGGGGGCGGCCGGCGGCTATGTTCCCGCTTTCACCTTTGCGCAATACGCCAATCTGCCGGCGCGGCTGACGGCCTTTAAGAATACGATGATACTCGCACCGGTCGGCACTCTGGTGGCGCTCCTTGTGGCCTACCCGCTCGCGTACTTCCTGGCGGTCAAAGCGAGTCCCCGGTTCAAGACGACCTTGCTGATCCTCGTCATCGTTCCCTTCTGGACCAGCATCCTGATCCGCACCTATGCCTGGATTTTTATCCTTGGCGGTCGGGGAATACCGCAGCTGCTCGAGATGGTCGGCATCACGGATCTGCGCCTGATCAACACTCCTTTCGCGGTCCTTGTCGGAATCGTCTACGGTTATCTGCCTTTGATGGTGTTTCCGATCTACGTCAGCCTCGAAAAACTCGACAAGCGGCTACTGGAAGCCTCCGGCGACCTCGGCGCCTCGCCTTTTCATACTTTCCGCCAGATCACCTTGCCCTTGTCGATACCAGGTGCGGCAACGGGGTGCATGCTGGTGTTCATTCTCTTGATGGGAGAGTTTCTGATCCCGGCGCTACTGGGCGGCGGCAAGGTCTTTTTCATCGGCAACGCTCTGGTCGACCTTTTCCTGCAGTCGCGCAATTGGGCCTATGGCTCCGCCGTCGCAACCACGTTGGTGATCATCATGCTGATCACCGTCAGCCTCTACATGCGTCTGATGATGCGCGGTTCCGGCCAGCGCGAAGATGTCTCTTTGTTGTAGGTCGTCCATACCGTGAGACTCTATGCCGCCGTCATTTACCTGTTTCTCTACATCCCGATCGGGATCATCGTGCTGTTCAGCTTTAACGCGGGACGGCACGCGAGTGAACTGCGCGGATTTTCCATCAAATGGTATGGCAATGCTCTGTCCAATCCCTTCGTGATGGATGCCCTGATGACCAGCCTGACCGTCGCTTTTTGTACGGCGGTCCTGGCCAGCCTGTTCGGTTCCATCGCGGCGCTGGCGTTGCAGCGTGTTCGGGGGCGCCTGCGTATGGTCTTCGACGCCATGATCTATGTCGCCATCATGATCCCGGGAATCGTGATCGGAATTGCGACGCTGATCGCGCTGGTCACGGTGTTCAAATTCTTCAATCCATTGCTTGAAGCGGCCTGGCCGGTGGGCCTCGGTACCGCGCCGCGCTTGAACATGGGTTACTTCTCTTTGATCGCGGCGCACACGCTTTTCACCATGGCACTGGTGATCGTGATTGTCAGAGCCCGTGTCGCGGGAATGGACCGGTCCTTGATCGAAGCCTCCGCGGATCTCTACGCGACATCGTGGGGTACATTTCGCCAGGTGACTTTGCCGCAAATCTTTCCGGCGATCATGGCTGGGTTTCTGCTCAGCTTCACCTTTAGTTTCGACGATTTCATTATCGCGTTCTTTGTCGCCGGATCGGAAACAACACTGCCGATCTACGTCTTTTCCTCGATCCGGCGCGGTATCACACCCGAAGTCAACGCCATCGGCACGATGGTGCTCGGCGTTTCTCTCAGCCTGCTTGTCCTGGCGCAGCTGCTGTTGCGACGGCGCGGCCGGCCACCGGGAGACGGATGAGTCATGCCCGCGACGGCGCCATTCTAGGAGATACAAAGGTATGATACTGGAAGACCGTGTGGCGATTGTGACGGGTGCCGGGTCGGGAATCGGCAAGGCCGGGGCGAAGGCCTTGGCCGCCGAGGGGGCGCATGTCGTGATCGCCGACGTCTCTGCCGAGCGCAGCGCCGAGACGGCGGAGGAAATCCGTGCGGCGGGAGGAAAGGCGGCAGCGTGCCCGACCGATGTGACTGACGATGTCCAGCTGGCGACCCTGATCGAGAAAACCCTGTCTGCGCGGGGCCGTATCGATATTCTTCACAGTCATGCCGGTATCCAGGTCGAGGGGACACTGGAAGAGGTGCGGGCGGATGGCATGGACGACTCCTGGGGCCTGAATGTGCGGGCGCATTTCATGGCCGCGCGTCTCGCCATGCCGCACCTGCGGGCTCGGGGCAACGGTTCGATCATCGTGACTTCGTCGAACTCCGGCGTGTTCTATGACCGGGAGATGATCGCCTATACGACGACGAAACACGCCGTGGTTGCCATGGTGCGCCAGATCGCCGTTGACTATGCACGTTACAATGTCCGGGTGAACGCGCTCTGTCCGGGGTGGGTCGATACGCCGTTCAACGGTCCTTACATTAAGCAGATGGGTGGCCGTCCCGCCATTGAGCGCTATGTCAGCGAGAAGATTCCCATGGGGCGCTGGGCCGAACCAGAGGAGATCGCCGAAGCCATCCTCTTCCTCGCCTCCGACCGCTCCTCCTTCATGACGGGTCAGGCGCTCGTGATCGACGGCGGAGAGAGCATCGGGTAGGCAAAGCGTCGCTTTTGGCGCCTAGGACGACCCTGCGGACTTTTCAAACTGCCGGTAAAGCTTGTTGGCGCGTTTCAGGTGCTGCTCCATCGCCTTCGCGGCGCGATCCGGGTCCTTGGCCGCGATGGCCTTGAGGATGGCGGTATGTTCCTTGAGGGTGATCTGCTCGGCCCCAGGCAGACGCACCAGTTCGACGTGGAATTCCTCGAGCCACTCGAAGACGGCCTGGCTGACCGCGGCGTAAATGGGGTTGCCGCTGATAGCTGCGATTTCTCTATGAAACAGGCGGTCCATCTCCAGAAAGCGGCTGAGATCTTTTAGGCTCTCCACGTGATCGTCAAGTCGCCCGCGCAAGCGCTCAACGTCCTGTTCTGTCGCTTTTGCCGCTGCGATGCGGACCATGCCGACCTCGAAGAAGAGCCGGGCTTCCTTCAGGTGCGACAGCGTTTTCGGCGAGGTGATCAGCATGTGCCGGGCCGTCGCGGCCACCTGATCGATAAGGGCGCGGGCGTCGGGCGAGGTGACGCGGGCGCGCTCACCGTGGCTGATGGAAATCAGGCCCATGCGTTCCAACGTCTGCATGGCCTCTCGAATTGCCGGACGTCCGACCCCGAAAAGGGACATAAGCTCCCGCTCGGACGGCAGCTTGTCGCCGGGTGCATAGACCCCGTCTGAGATTCGGGCGGACAGGCGATCCACAATCTCTTCATAGAGTTTACGCCGGGCGATAGGCTCGAAGCCTTGCTTCTTGGTTTTTGTTCTCGCCGTCTCGGTCATCGGGGCCTCGCTATAGGGGAGCGCTCGGGTGTGCGCAACCGATGTTTGACCCAACTGGTATGATAAGATAACCTCATGATGACATGCAATCCAACAAAGCATGAAGCGGGCCGCTCCGTAGGTCTTGAAAGTGCGGCCCCTAAGAGGGAGGCAAGAATGATGATCACGCGCGCTTTGGCGGCCGCGGGCCTCGCGGTCGCCTTGTCAGTTATCGGAACCGGTGGTCTGCCCCAGCCGGCCGCTGCCCAATCCGCGGCGGAGCGGGCCGTAGAGGCCGCCAAGCAGTACTCCGGCACGGAGATCAGCATCGTCTGGGAAGCGGGGCTGCAGTCTCTCGATCCCCTGAATTTCTCGGGCCCGAAGTGGGAAGAGCTCACCGGCATCAAGGTCAAGGTGATCGAAGTCCCCACGGCGGATATGTTCACGAAGATCCTGCAGGAGCACCGCGCCGGTACAGGGGCTTATGACGCCTTGAACGTTATCCCGAGTTGGATGCCGGATTTGGTGAAGGCCGGAGCGCTCGAAGAGCTGGATCCCTATGTCGATCAATACGGCTTCCGGGAGGAACTGCAGAAAATCGCGCCGACCTATCGCGACAACCAGATGACAGTCGATGGGAAGATCTATGGCTTCCCGGACGATGGCGATCTGTTCGTCTTGTACTACCGCAAGGATCTGTTTGAAGACCCGGAGAACCAAGCGGCGTTCAAGGCCAAGCATGGTTACGATCTGGCTGCGCCCGAGACCTGGGAACAGTACGCCGATATTGGCCAGTTCATGACGGACAAGTATGCGCCCGAAATCTACGGCGCGGGTCAGTTCCGGCAGGCTGCGTACGGCATCTGGATGTTCGAGGAGCGCTATCGTGTCGAGGGCGGCCGATTCTTTGATCCGGACACGATGCGCGCCCAAATCAATAGCGAGATCGGCGTGAAGGCATTCGAAGGCATGCGCAACGACAACAAGTTCATGCCGCCGGGTGTCGAGTCCTGGGGTTTTGTTGAGGCGCTGAGTTCTTTCCTTGCAGGCGACATTGCCATGACCATTTCCTGGCCGCCTTTCGGACGCTGGGCCGCGGGTTATGGCGTGGATGACGAGGCCCTGTCCTGGGTGCCGAAGTCGACCATCGCGGACAAGGTGGGCTACGCCTTGCCGCCGGGCGGTACACCGCAACTTGCCGCAGGTTTCTCGCTGTCGGTTTCTTCCAGCAGCAAGAACAAGGAAGCAGCCTATCTCTTCATTCAGTGGCTCAATAGCGAAGATACGAGCCTGCAGCGGGTTCAACTTCCCTATGCGCTGCGTGATCCTTTCCGCGAATCGCATTTCACCAATGATGAATACCTGTCGCGTTGGGCTGACGCGGGTGACTACCTGAAGACTTTGCGTGCCGGTGCCGACAGTGGATTGCTCGATCTCTCGATCCTGCAGATCGACAAATACGAGGAAGCTCTGCGGCAGTCCATGACCCGTCTCTGGGCGGGCGAAGACGCGAAAGTCATCCTCGATGACGTGGCGGCGCAGTGGGACACGCTGACCGACAAGATCGGCGTTGACCGACAGCAGGCGGCCTATGCGGACTGGGCCAGCAAGCCCAACGCCTATCCAAAGAAATAGTATGGGCTATCCCGGCGGTGCCTTCGGGCATCGCCGGATCTCTTAGACCCGAGTTCTTTGGGAGCAGCGAGTCCGCGCGATGTCCGCATCCGCCGCAACGTCCAATCCTACGCTTGAAACAAGGCTGTCGCTTTTTGCCGACAGGCGCTTCAAGTATCTGATCATCGCTCCGGCGGTCTTCTTGCTGCTGTTCATCGGGATCTTCCCGCTGATCTACACGCTGCTTGTCAGTTTCCAGAACATCACCATGCTGGAGGAAGACACCTCTTTTCATGGGCTCCTGCATTACCGGGCCTTGTTCGGAGACATCAGGCTTTGGCAGGCCTTGGGACACACGCTGCTGATTACCGGCATTGCGTTGCCCTTAGAGCTGATCCTCGGGCTGCTGATGGCGCTTCTGTTCCTGGATCGGATGCCAGGGCGCCAGGTCTTTGTCGCTTTGCTGGTCTTGCCGACCATGATTGCGCCCGTTGTGGCAGGGGCGACCTGGCGGCTGTTGTTCGATAACCGCTACGGTCCAATCAATCAGGTCCTGGGCTGGCTGGCGGGCGAGCCGGTGCCGATTCTTTGGACGATCAGGGCAGAATATGTCTATCCCGCGATCTTCCTGGCGGAGATCTGGCAGTGGACACCCTTCATGTTCCTGATCCTTCTGGCGGCGCTTTCCAATGTCGACCAGAGCCAGATTGAAGCAGCGGAGATTGACGGCGCTTCGCCACTGCGCACTTTCGTGAAGATCATCCTGCCCGCAATCTGGCCGGTCATGGCGATCGCACTCTTGATACGGGGTCTCGATCTTTTCCGTATATTCGACGTGATCTGGGCGCTGACCCAAGGCGGGCCCGGGACTATGACGGAAACGATTTCTATCTATACCTACGTTCAAGGTTTCCGGCAGTTTGAGACCAGTTACACTGGTGCCATCGCGTTCCTAGTAATTGTGCTCCTCACTATCGTCGTTGTTTTTGCATTGAGACGGATGGAGATCGCCCGGTGAGCGCCGCTTCTGCCTATCAGGTGCGCCGACGGCGCAAGCAGGCTCAGCGCCTTACGCTCCGCTATGCGGGCGCTGTCGCGCTGACGGTTCTCTTTCTCTTTCCGATCTACTGGCTTTTCATGATCTCCTTCAAGACGCCGGAGGAGATTTTCGCTTCGCCACCGGTCTGGTATCCCGCCTCCATCCAGTTCGAGAACTTCGCGGTTCTGTTCCGCGACGGCGACGCGGTTACCGTCTGGAACAGTCTCTTCATCGCCACGGTCAGCACACTGCTGGCGATGTTTCTTGGCACTCTGTGCGCTTACAGTCTGGCGCGCTTTCGCACCGGCGGTGACAACCTGGCGGTCTGGATTATCTCGCAGCGGATGATTCCTCCGATCGCAATCGTGTTCCCGCTGTTTCTGCTTTATGTCTGGCTGGGATGGGTTGACACATATCACGGCCTGATCCTGCTCTATACGGCCTTCAACCTGCCTTACGTCATCTGGATGATGCGCGGCTACATCGAAGACGTTCCGGCCGAGTTGGAGGAAAGTGCGTTGGTCGATGGCTGTACACGCTGGCAAGTGCTAGTGCGTGTGATCTTCCCCATGGTGCGCACCGGGCTTTTCGCGACTGCCGTCTTCACCTTCGTGTTCGCGTGGAACGATTTTATCTTCGCCCTGGTGATGACCCGCAGCGAAGTCACGACCTATCCGGTGCAGGTCACGCATTACTTCGGTGCGCAGTCGAACTTTTGGGCAAAGATCGCGGCAATGAGTGTGCTGGGCGCTGCACCGGTCTTTGTCGCGGTGGCCTTTCTGCAGCGCTATCTGGTGCGTGGTATTACGATGGGCGCGGTGAAGGGGTAGAAGTATGGCGAGGCTAAAGATCACCGCGCTCCACAAGTACTACGGCAAAGTGCATGCGGTGCGTGGTGTCGACCTTGATATTCCCGAGGGCGAGTTCACGGTCCTGGTTGGCCCCTCGGGTTGCGGCAAGTCGACGCTGCTGAGAACCATTGCTGGTCTGGAAGATCCTGACGATGGGCTGATCGAAATCGACGGCGATGCGGTTAACGATGTTCGGCCACGTGACCGCAACGTTGCCATGGTGTTCCAAAACTACGCGCTCTACCCCTACATGAACGTGTTTGAAAACATCGCTTTCGGCTTGCGCGCGCGCAAAGTCCCTGCCGATGAAATCGAGTCTTCCGTACGCGATGCCGCTCAGATGCTCGGGATCACGGCGCTGCTGGAGCGCTTGCCCCGCGAACTCTCCGGCGGTCAGAGACAGCGCGTTGCCATTGGCCGGGCTATCGTGCGCGACGCGCGATTGTTTCTCTTCGACGAGCCGCTCTCAAACCTCGACGCGCAATTGCGGGATGAGATGCGCAGCGAGATCAAGCGTCTGCATCAGGACATTGGCAAGACCATGGTCTATGTGACTCACGACCAGATCGAAGCCATGACTCTGGCGGACAGAATCGTTTTGCTGAAGGATGGTGTCATCGAGCAACAGGGTACACCGCTGGAGTTGTTTGAGCGGCCGGCGACGCGCTTCGTTGCCGGGTTCCTAGGGTCACCCGCAATGAATTTCATCCCGGCCCGGCTTGAGGCGAAGGGAGGTGCTCTTGAGGTGGTGTTCTCGGACGGGAAACGCCTTGCTATGCCTGCCTCGCGAAGCGACGCGCTGTCGCAGGAAGCGGGACGGGAGATTGTCTTTGGAGTTCGCCCCGAGCACATAGAGCGCGCCCGTGATGGCGTCGGGCGGAGCGGTCAGGTGCCGCTGGAAGCCACAATCGATCTGGTCCAGCCGACCGGGTCGCGCACCTATGGCACCTTTCTTCTGGGCGCTGTCGAGGTCGTCGCCGAATTGGAGGTTCATGACGTGGAACAACCTGGGGAACATCTCGACCTCAAGGTTGATATGAATCGCGTTGTCATAATCGATCCGAACACGGATCGTGTGATCTCTCATTCAGGGTCCGAAACAGCGATCCCCTTTCAGAATCGGGAGGCTTCGGTATGACACAGTCGCCTACACGCGCCGTCAAGCTCTTTGGGACGGATGAACCGCCGGCCGAAACGAGGGTGCTTTCAGCCGGTCCGCTGTCTGCCGAGCTGGACGCCGGGAACCTCCGCTACATCTGCCTTAACGGCCGGGAGGCCATCAGGGCGATCTCCTATGTCGTACGGGATCAGTATTGGGGCACCTACAATCCGGAAATCGAGGACTTTGAGATCGAGGAATCCAATGGGGGATTCGCGGTACGCTATACCGGCATCTGCCGCGGCGAGGGCGAGGAGTTTCGCTATAGCGCCGCGATTACCGGTCATTCGAACGGAGCGCTTACCTTCGAAGCCGAAGGAATGCCCGTTACCGATTTCCTAACGAACCGGACCGGTTTTGTCGTCCTCCACCCCGTCGCCGGCGTGAGCGGTTTTCCGGCAGATGTCCTTGATGTAGAAGACAAGATCACACGCACGACATTCCCGGAACTCATCGATCCAAAGCAACCGATCATGGACATTCGTGCGCTGACCCACGAGGTCGCGCCTGGGATCCGTGCCGTTTGCAGGATGGAAGGCGATACCTTTGAGATGGAGGATCAGCGGAACTGGACGGACGCCTCCTACAAGACCTATGTCCGACCGCTTGGCTTACCGCACCCGTACAAGCTGCCGAAGGGTAAGAGCTTTAGGCAGTCCGTAACGCTTTCCTTCGAAGGGGAACTGTCGGTACCAGGGGTGGCGGCAGGGACCGAGACGGTGACGGTCTCAGTCGGTGCGGAGACCGGGCCGGCACCGCAATTCGGCATGGCGCTCGAGGCCCGGCACGCCGGAACCCTGGCAGGGCATGCTGACAGCCTGCGCCATCTCGCACCTAGCTATCTGAGTTGCTTCCATGATGTCCGGGACAGCAATGCCTTGGATGCCTTGCGGGGCTTCAAGGCAGCGGGAGAGATCCTTGGCTGCGAGCTTGGGTATGAGGCCGTGGTGCCGGGGGAGGATGTCGCGACTGAGCTCAGCGAAGTCGCGCAACTCGCGGCACAGGCTTCGGTGGATTTCGCGAGTGTCGCCGTCACCACCGCAGGCGACCTCGGCTTTGTCATGCCGGGTACCGTGTTTCCCGATACCCGGGATTTCGATACTCTCTACGCGGCGGCGCGCGCCGCCTTTCCGAATGCCAGGCTTGGGGGCGGCAACTTCGTCTACTTCACGGAGCTGAACCGTAAACCGCCGCCGTTCGAACAGCTCGATTTCGTGTGTCATGGAACATGCGCTCTCGTGCATGCGGCGGACGACCGCTCGGTAACCGAGACGCTCGAATGTTTGCCCTACATCGTGAAGTCCGGACGGGCCCTCTTTGGCGCGCGGCACTATCGCATAAGCCCGGCAGGTATCGGTTCACGGACCAGTCCCTTCGGCGATGGTCCGCCGGCGAATCCGGATGCGCGGCGCGTCACCATGACGCGGGCCGACCCACGCCAACGCGGCCTTCTCGGCGCGGCATGGCATCTCGGCTATGCGGCGCGGATGATTGAAGCGGGCGTGGACAGTGTGACACTTGGCGCGCCGCTCGGAGAGTTTGGCCTGCTGCACCATCAGATGGATTACAGGCAGCCTTGGTATGACGGGGCTGGCGGGTTCTATCCCGCGTTTCATGTCATGCGCGGCGTCTACGGGGCGTCCGGCGCGCCCTGCCATACCGTCGATGTCTCCAAGCCTCGCAACGTCCAAGCCATGGCGCTGCAAAGCGGATTGGGACTGGATCTGTGGCTCGCCAATCTTACCGGCGAAGACACAACGGTGTCTCTCAGTGGCCTCGGATCGGCAAAGGTAAGGCTCTGTGTACTCGATGAAGAGTCCTTTGAGATCTGCGCCGCCGATCCTGATGGTTTCGAGAAGTCCGAGCGGCCGTGCGACGGCCAAGTTCTGACTTTAGCGCCTTATGCCGTGGCTCGCCTTCAAACGGCAATCTGAAACGATGGAGAGTGAGAGATGACAGATGCACCCCTTAAGGCCATGGCAAAGACCCGGGATCTCAAGGCCGGGCATTTCCTCTTTGAGTTCACCAGTCCCGGGATCGGCCATATCTTAAAACAAGCCGATTGCGACTTCGCTATCTTCGACACGGAGCACAGCGGTTTCGGTTTCGAGACTGTCAAGCAGGTCATGACCTATATGCATGGGGCCGGTGTACCGACTGTCGTCCGGGTACCCTCCAAGGACTACAAGGACGTCGCCCGGGCACTCGATGTCGGTGCGGATGGCGTGATGCTGCCGATGGTCGGCAACGTCGCGGAAGCGAAGTCGATCATCCACAGTATGAAATATGTCCCCACGGGGGGCCGGGGCGTCATCCTGCGTTGTGCGCACGATCAATACACTGCTGGGCCCACGATGGAGAAACTGGCGGAAGCCAACGCGCGTTCCGTTCTTTTTGCCCAGATCGAAACGGCGGAAGGGGTAGAAAACGCGGATGCCATCGCCGCCTTGCCGGAAGTGGACTGTCTCTGGGTCGGTCACTTCGATCTGTCTTGCTCGCTGGGTATTCCGGGAGAATTCGATCATCCGAAGTTTACGCAGGCGATCGATGCGGTGGTTGCCGCCGCGCGCGCCAACGACACAGCTTTGGGGCGCTTGGTGCCCGATGTCACGGGCGCGGTCGAGCTCTACAAGCAGGGCTTCGATTTCATCGCCTATTCCGCCGATGCCTGGATCCTGGGTGACGCCCTGCGTACAGGTTTGAACGATATCCGGGCAGGATGCAGTAAATAGGAGCCGGAACCATGGCCGATTTTCGCGTAGCGCTCAGCGGCGATTTCACCCGTCCCGATGGTCAGCCGAGCTTTCCGGAGTTCGATTTGTCGCCGCTTCAAAAGAAGTCCGGTCTGGATCTAACTCACCTCGACAAGGAAGAGGTGATCTCCGCGGCCCAGTTGGATGGTATTGATGCACTGATCCTGCTAAGCAGCAGAATGGCTGCCGAGAGTTTCCCCGGTGACGGCCGCCTTTCGGTTATTGCGCGTTTCGGGGTCGGCTATGACAACGTCGATGTCGAGGCATGTACGCGCAATGACTGCGCGCTTGTGATTACGCCAGATGGTGTCCGCCGGCCGGTTGCGGTGTCGATTTTGACGTTGCTCTTCGCTTTGACCGGCAAGTTGATGGTGAAGGACCGGCTGGCGCGCCAGGGACCGGAAGGTTGGGCGCAGAAGACGCAGCACAACGGTGTCGGCTTGGTGGGGCGCACCTTGGGGTCCGTCGGGATCGGCAACATCGGTGCCGAGATGTTTCGTTTGGCAGCACCACTGGACATGCACTTCATCGCGCACGATCCCTTCGCCTCGCCGGATCTCGCGCGAGAGCTTGGCGTGGAACTGGTCGGCCTCGAAGAGGTCTTCCGCCGCGCCGATTTCGTGACGGTGAACTGTCCTTTATCGCCGGAGACGCATCACCTCGTCAACGCGGAGCGCCTGGCGCTTATGAAGCCGACGGCATATCTGATCAATACGGCGCGCGGGCCGATCGTCGATCAGGCGGCATTGACACGTGTGCTATCTGAGCGCCGAATTGCTGGGGCAGGTTTGGATGTGCTTGAGCAAGAGCCGCCGGACCCAAGCGACCCGATCCTCAAGGCTGAAAACGCGATCATCACGCCGCACGCGCTGTGTTGGACCGATCAGATCTTCGAAGGCAATGGTGCGGCCGACGTTCGTGCCGTCCTGGACGTCATGTCGGGACAAGTTCCAAAGGGGATCGTCAATCGGGAGATCACGGAAAGCACGGCTTGGCGCAAACGCCTCGAGGCTTTCGCCTCGAACGGTTGACGAATTGCGCTACGGCTCTGAGCGGTACTTGGCCAGCATTTCCTCGTTGACCGTGACCCCGAGGCCAGGGCCGGTCGGCACGACGAGATGGCCCTCTTCGAACTTGATCGGCTCCGCCAGCAGGTCGTCGCGCAGGGCGTTTGGCTGGCGGTCGTATTCGACCACGGGCTCGTTCTGAATCGGGATCGGGTTGTAGGTGTGCGGCGTCGGCGGAATGACGGCGAGTGCCTGCAGAGCGGTTGCCAAGGCGATTCCGGACCCCCAGACATGCGGGATGGTCAATACGCCAAAGGTTGAGGCCAGGGTCTGAATCTTCAGCCATTCCGACAGGCCGCCGCAGGCGCAGAGGTCGGGTTGAACGATGTCCACGCACTCGCCAAGGAAGAGGTCGCGGAACCCGTAGCGGGTGAATTCGCACTCGCCGCCTGCAACGGGGATGGAAAGGGCGTCGCGCACGCGGCGATAGCCCGCGCGGTCTTCCGGCACGACCGGTTCTTCGAACCAACCGACGCCGTATTTCTCCAACTCGCGTCCCATACGGATCGCGGTGCTGGTACTGTAAGCGTGATTGGAGTCGGCCAAGAGGCCGATTTTGGGGCCGATGGCTTCGCGGATGACGGCGACGCGTTCCGCATCTTCCTCGACGGACAGCAGTCCCACCTTCATCTTCATGGTGTCGAAGCCGTTATCGAGGTGCCGCTTCGCCTCGGCGGCTAGAACGTCGAGCCGATCCTGATGGTTCCGTGCGTCCTTACGATAGTAGAAGCCCGTTGCGTAGGCGTGAACGCGGTCCCGGAAGGCGCCGCCGAGCAACGCATGAATGGGTTGTCCAAGGACCTGCCCCCAGATGTCCCACATGGCGATATCGATGGCGCTGAGGGCTTCGATGTAGGTGCCCTTCTGCCCGAAGTCGCGGCTAAAAGCGTAGAGCCGCTCCCAGAGCTGCGGCGGTTCGACGAAGTCCTGGCCGAGGATCAGCGGGGCCAGGACCTCGTTAACACAGGAAGCAACCGGATTGGGCGGTCCGTATTGCCCGCCTTCGCCCCAGCCGACGATGCCGTCGCTCGTGGTGATCCGCAACAGGAAGGAGTTACGCTCCGGAAAGACTGCCTGGGACGACAAGAAGGCTTCGGTCCCAAGCGGGACCCGCAGGATAAAGGTCTCAATCCGATCTATCTTCACAGCCCAGGGCCTCCGCGGTTGCCGGCGTTCTTTTTTGTCGCCGCGCCCATCGTAGCATCAGTTATCAACGGTCAGGCAACGGGATTTCCACGGCCGGCCGATGGGCCACCTTGGAGAAGGCGTCGCCAATGATGCGGCGCGCGTTCTTCTTTGCCAGACCGGCGCGCGACAGCAGGCCGATGGTCCGGTAGACCGTCGGCGATCCGAATTCGATAATGCGAAGGGGTGTTCCGATGAAGCTGTTGAAGCTGACATCGGGCAGCACGGAGATGCCGAAACCAAGCCCCACCATGGTGTGGATCGCTTCGATCGACTGGATCTCGGCACTGGTGTTTGGGGCGATGCCCAATGCCTCCAGGCGCTCTTCAATCAACTGTGCAACCCAGGCAGTACGGTTGAAGCGGATGTAAGGCTGGGCGGCGAAGGCCTCTTCCGCCGTCTCCTCGATTGAATCGGGCGGTGCCACGATCACGACCCGCTGACGCGTGACGTCACGCCAGGTGAAATCAGGGTCGATGCGATTCGGCTTATGCATCAGGGCGGCGTCGATCTCTCCGTGTTCGACCAGCCGCATCAGTTCGCCGGACAGGCCGGAGGTGACGTTGACGGTCAGCCCGGCCTCCGCGTCGCGCAGGGCGATCAGGGCCGCCGGGAGCAGGTTGGTCAGAACCGTTGGAATGGCGCCGAGACGGAAGGTCCCGCGATAGGGACGGGCTGCCGCCAAGGCGTCGAAGATGTCGTCATATTGCGCTGCAATCGTCCTGGCCCGCTGCAGCACGACCTCGCCAGCGGGGGTCAGGCGCGGTGGCCGACGTTTGCGGTCGAAAAGCTTGGCACCCAGGGTTTCCTCCAGGGCCGCGACCTGCATGCTTACGGCAGACTGCGTCAGGTTGAGCGCCTTCGCCGCCGCGGCGAAGGACCCATGCTCACTGGTGGCCAGCAAGGCCCTGAATTGACGGATCGATATTGCCTCCTCCTAACATCAAGAAATATGATGATATAACGAAAATTACGCGCTTTGTAGCAGATTTTCTTGTGATATCACCATGGAGGTTAAAACCATAAGAGCGTCCAAAGCTGCTTTCGGCGGCCAAAATCGGGCGCAGGGAGGAATTATGACGCTTAGCAGCAAGGCAAGAGGTCTCGCGCTGTGTGCCACCGTGGCGGCAGCGGTGAGCTTGGTTTTTGGGATGTCGCAGGCGGAAGCGCTGGAGAAACCCTCCGGGTTCGGCAACCGGCCGCTGACAATGATCGTTCCTTTCGGGGCAGGCGGTGGCTCCGATCAGTTGGCCCGCGCCATGGCCAAGGCGATGGAGGAGGCTGCTGGGATCTCGTTCCAGGTCGTGAACAAGCCGGGCGGCGGCGGTACGGCGGCCATCCCCGATTTCATGCTGGCCCCGGCGGACGGTTACACCGTCCTGGAGCACATCGACAACGCAATTTCTGCCTACGCGGCCGGCGACGTCCGCGAGAACCCGGCAGAGGATTGGGTGCCCCTCTGTATGACGCAGATTACCTTCAGCCAGATCTACATCCGTCCGGACGAAGACCGCTTTGCGGACTGGAAGAGTTTCGTCACCTACGCCAAGGACAATCCGGGCAAGGTGTCCATGGCGAACCTCGGCAAGGTCGGCTCCATGGAACTGGTCGTGATGGAGCAGCTTTCGGCGGCCACGGGCCTAGACATCAAGCAGATCGCCTTCGACAAGCCGGCGGAACGCTACGGTGCGTTGATCGGCGGACATGTGGATGTCCTGTTCGAGCAGCCCGGCGACGTACGCAACTTTCTCGACTCCGGTCAGATGAAGCCGATCCTGACTTTCCTTGATCAAAGGCCAGACGCCTTTGCCGATGTTCCGACCCATCGAGAAGTCGGTGCCGATTTCGAGGCCCTGACCCGGTTCCGCGGCTTCTATGTCAAACAGGGCGTCCCGGACAACATCACCAAATTCCTCGCGGACGCTTGCGCTGCAGGTTTCGAGACCGCCGACTATCAGGCCTTCAACGAAAAGAAGTACATGCACCTGATCGACAGCTACCGCGATACGGAAGGCTCCATCGCTTTGATCAACGATGCGGTGGCGACCTACAAGGAGATGTACAAGCAGCTCGGTATCGGTCAGTAATCGACCTCATTGTGTTTGGCAGGGGCGCGGCCGTCATCGTCGCGCTCCGCGCCAAGACCAGGTTCACGAAACACGGTATTGACGGGACGGATAGCGGAAGTGACCCGTTCACAGGACAACTACGCCAATTCGAATCCGGACTGGCTATCTATCGAGACGCTTTGGCGGCCGGTTGGAGAATGGCTGCTTTGGGCCTTCCTGGCGATTCTGGTCTATGCGCAGACCGGCAGGTTCGACCAGGAAATCGCTGAGTACGCTTTCGGAGCCGCCGGCTGGCCGCGGGTTCTATGCATCGCGGTGTTCGTTGGCGCGACCGGGCAGCTCTGCAGCCGAATCCTCCAGCTTCGGCGCGGTGTGAGTGGCGGCGATGAAGAAACAGAGTCCGCCGGCAAGGTCTCCCTCCGTCTACCTCGTGAGATCAACGGTTGGCGGTTGGTACAGCGGATAGGAATCTTCGTCTTCCCTCTGCTCTACCTGTTTGTAATGCCGCAGATCGGATTTTACGTCGCGACACCGCTCTTTGTTCTCGGGCTGCTGCTGATGTTGGAAGTGCGGTCGCTTGTCGCGCTGTTGACTGTTACGGCGGTGGTCTACGGCCTTGTGCTGTTGATCTTTACCCGGCTTTTCTTCGTGGCTTTGCCGGTGGGCCGCATCGAAGCCTTCTACGATGTCAATAACGCGATCATTTCGGTCGCGCGGTTCGGCCTCTAGGACGGCGCCATGGAGCTTTTCCTCGATGGGACCCTGATGCTCTTCGGCGAGCCGAAGGCGATTTTGATTTTCTCCCTCGGCCTCGTCGGCGGCATGCTGTTCGGCGCCATTCCCGGCGTCAACATGCTGACCTTGGGCGCGGTGCTGCTGCCTTTCACGATCAATATGGAGCCGGCCCACGCGGTGATGCTGTTCTCCGTGATTTATTGCGCCGGGGTGTTCGGGGGCGCCATCACCGCAATCCTCTTTAATATTCCCGGTGCGCCGGAGAATGCGCCGACTTGTTTCGACGGCTACCCCATGACGATGAAGGGGCAGTCCGGCAAGGCCATCGGCGCGGCCGTCAGCTGTTCGGCATTGGGCGGCGTCGCCTCGGCGATTCTGATGATGACGGCCACCGGCCTGATCGCGAGCTGGGCGGTGCGCGCCTTCGGCCCGCAGGAGATTTTCTCGCTGATTTTCTTCGGTCTGGCCGTGTCGGCCTCGATAGGCGCCAAGACGCTTTGGAAGGGATGGTTGTCCGTCTTTGCTGGGCTGATCATCGCGACCATCGGAACCGATCCGGTCGGCGGCATCCCACGTTTCAACGAGGGCTCTATCCTCGGACTGGAATTCCACTCCTATTATCTCTCCGCGGGAATTCACTTTATTCCAATGATTCTTGGCTTTTTCGCGGTGAGCGAGGTCATCACCCAGGCGATGAACATTGCCACGGGACGGCGGGAGCGGCCAAAGGCCGGGCTCGAGTTTCCCACGATCGCAGAGTTCTGGCGCGTGCGTTTCACCATGCTGCGTTCCGTGGTGATCGGTTTTTTCGCGGGCATTCTGCCGGGAATCGGCGCCACGCTTGCGGCCTTTCTCGGTTACAGCCAAGCGCACCGCTGGTCCCGCAACCGGGCCAACTTCGGCAAGGGAGAACTGGAAGGCGTGGTGGCATCGGAGACAGCGAACAACGCGGCGACCGGGGCGGCGATGATCCCGCTGCTAGCTCTGGGCCTACCCGGTGGTGCCCTGACGGCAATGATCATGGGTATCTTTCAGATCCACGGCATGGAGCCGGGGCCGCTCATTTTCATAAACTCAAGCGATCTGGTCTGGGTGACCTTCGCGGCGATGTTTTGGGCCAACCTGCTGATCGTGTTTCTCGGCTGGCTGCAGACGAAGACGGTGGTTCATATTCTGCGCGTTCCCTTCCGCTGGCTGGCGCCGGGCATACTCCTGCTCGCGACCATCGGCGCCTACGCCTTGCGTAACCTGCTGGTCGACGTCTGGGTCATGTTCCTGGCCGGGATCGTCGGTTACTTCCTGCGGCGTACCGGCTATTCCGCGGCGGGGATCGTGCTTGGCCTGATCCTTGGCAAGTTGGGAGAATCGGCCTTCACCAAGTCGATGCAGCTGATGGACTACGACTTCTTCGGCTTTTTCACGCGGCCGATTTCGGCGGTCCTGCTGGTGCTCGGGATCGCGGCGCTCTTGACCAGTATCGTCAACGAAATACGTGGCCAAGGTCTGCAGAAAGCCTTGATGGATTGAGAAGGACCGTTTGGCGCGGCGTTTAGAGAAGGAAGCAACGATGTTGGCACAGGCCGAAAGTCAGATGGCGCGAGCGGGCCGGGAGGCGGAGCAGGTAGCGGGGCTCGTCGCGCGTGCCAGGACCGCGATGGCCGCGTACAAAAACACCGATCAGGAGCGCGTCGACGAAGCCGTCACCGCGCTCGCATGGTCGATCTACAGGCCTGACCATGCGCGCCTCTTGGCCGAGTTGGCGGTTGCAGATACCGGGCTTGGCAACGTCGAGTCTAAGATCGTCAAGAACACCCGCAAGACTTTCGGCACGCTGCGCGACTTGTTGCGCGTCAGGAGCGTTGGGGTGATCTCCGAAGAACCGGAAAGGGGCCTCGTGAAATACGGCAAGCCGGTTGGCGTCGTCGGTGCCGTCTGTCCTTCGACCAACCCGGCGGCGACCCCGGTCAACAAGGCGATGATGGCGCTGAAGGGCGGCAACGCGGTGATCATCGCGCCGTCGCCCGCCGGCTATGCGACGACCGCCAAAACGGTCGAGTTGATGCGGGCGGAGCTAAGGAAGTGCGGTCATCCGGAAGATTTGGTCCAAATTCTTCCTGAGCCTGTGTCGAAGGACATGACCCAGCAGTTGATCAATCAAGTCGATTTGGTCGCGGTCACAGGGTCTCAGAACAACGTCAAGCGGGCGATGCAATCGGGCACCGTGTCGATTGGCGTGGGGGCCGGCAACGTTCCCGTCATCATCGACTCGACGGCAGACCTCGATGACGCTGCCGAGAAGATCTGCGCTTCCAAGATTTTCGACAACTCGACGTCCTGCTCTTCGGAGAACGCGGTGGTGATTCTCGATGATGTCTATGAGGACGCGGTTGCGGCTCTCGAACGCGCGGGCGGTTGGCGCTGCAACGCGGTGGAAAAACAACAGGTTCGAGATACACTCTGGATCGATGGCGTGCTCAATCGGCGGATCATCGCGAAAGACGCAGATGTGACGGCTGAGATCATGGGCCTGCCCGAGGCGGCCAAGGCGTCGAAGTTCTTCATGGTTGAGGAGGAGGGCGTCGACGGCAAGCATAGCTTCGCCGATGAAAAGCTGTCTCTCGTTCTGACGGTCTATTGCGCCAGGGACTTCGCGGACGCCAGGCGGATCGTGCGGGATATCCTTGAGGTGACCGGCAAGGGGCATTCGGTCGGCATCCACACAGACGATCTGGGACATGCGCGGGATCTGGCGGCGGAGACCGATGTGGTGCGGGTCCTCGTCAATCAGGCCCATACCTTCGGCAACGGCGGCGGTTTCAATAATTGCCTGCCCTTCACACTTTCGATGGGTGGCGGTACCTGGGCCGGAAACACCATTTCGGAGAATCTGAACTACCGCCACTTCATCAACATCACGCATCTCGTGACGACGATTCCCGAGGATAAACCCAGCGAAATTGAGCTGTTTGGTGCCTACTGGGACAAGTACGGCAAGGGCGGCTGAAGGTTTCGGGGCCAAGATATGAATTTCGAGGAATACGCCGCCAAACCTCTGCTTTCGGAAGCCGGGATTGCTGTGCCGCCGAGCCGGGTGGTGAGCGACTCCGCGGCGGCTGCAGAAGCCGCTAGTGAAATCGGATCTTGTGTCGTAAAGGCGCAGGTGCCGGCCGGTAAGCGCGGCAAAGCGGGTGGGATCAAGCTCACGACGGATGCCGAGGAGGCAAGGAGCGCCGCGGACGCAATTCTTGGCATGGAGATCGGCGGCTATCGGGTCGAGAAACTTCTGATCGAAGGCCAGGTTCCCATTGCGCGGGAGTTCTATGCCGCTGTCCTGAACGACTCGGCGAGTCGTGGCCCGATGCTTCTCTTCTCGACCCTGGGCGGAATGGAAGTGGAGGAAGCGGTGTCGCAGGACCCCGCCGCGATGCGCCGAATTTCCGTCGATATCGAAGCGGGCTTGTCGCGCGGTCAGGCGATCTCGGCCTTGGAGGGTTTGGATCTCGCGGGGATGACTTCAGAGGTCGCGGATACGTTGGTGCGCCTCTACGGTGCCTATCGTACGAACGATGCGGAATTGCTGGAGATCAATCCTCTGGTCCTGACCGAAGACCGCCGGATCGTCGCGCTCGATTGCAAATTCACGCTCGACGATTCTTCCTCGGGGCGCCACGAGGCGCTGGCATCCAAGGCGGCGGCAGAACAGCTGACGGTCTTGGAAGAGGAGGCGCAGGCGGCGGGCCTCAAGTACATCGAACTTGGGGGCACCGTCGGCGTGCTCGCGAATGGGGCCGGTTTGACCATGACGACGATGGACGCCATCACCCATTATGGAGGCGCTCCAGCAAACTTCCTTGAGATTGGTGGCGAAGCTTACACGAAAGCCACACGCGCGCTCGAAATCCTTCTCAGAAACCCGGGAATCAAGTCGCTGCTGGTGAATTTCTGCGGTGCCTTCGCGCGCACTGACGTGATGGCGCAAGGCGTGGTCGACGCCTGGAAGGCACTGAAGCCTGATATCCCGGTGTTTTTCACGATTCACGGCACCGGGGAAGACGAAGCGGTCGCCTTGGTGAAGAACGAACTCGGCATCGAGCCGTATGATCTCATGGACGACGCCGTTCAGGCTGCCGTCGCGGCGTCGCGCAGGGGGGCGGCATGATTCTCCGCAAGCATCATCGCATCCTTGTGCAGGGGATCACTGGCCGCCAGGGAACCTTCTGGACTCAGGAAATGATAGCTTATGGCGCGGCTGTGGTCGGTGGCGTCAATCCGAAGAAAGCCGGCGGCGAACATCTTGGCTTGCCGGTCTATGCAACGGCGGTCGAGGCGTCCCGGGCCGCGCCGTTCGATGTGTCCCTGATGTTCATCCCTCCGACGGCCGCGAAAGCGGCGGCGATCGACGCCTGCGAGGCCGGTACAAAGCTGCTGATCTGTTTGACGGAGCACATTCCGGCCCATGACGTGATGGAGATGCATGCGGCAGCGCGCGCGAACGGCACGCGCATCGTCGGACCAAACACGGCGGGCCTGGTGACGCCGGGGGAGACCTTCGCGGGAATCATGCCGGCCTTCAACGACCGTGTTTTCCGACCCGGAGACATTGGCGTCATTTCGCGCTCCGGCAGTCTCGGGACGCTTGTCTGTCTTAATCTCGCGCAGCAAGGTTTGGGACAGTCCGCCTTCTATGGTGTTGGCGGCGACCCCATGATCGGGACCACGACACGCGAGGCATTGGAGTTCCTGGATGCGGATTCCCGAACTCGTGGGGTCGTGATCTGCGGCGAGATCGGCGGCGCGGCGGAAGAGGAGGCGGCCGATTACGCTTTGGCCATGACAAAACCGGTGGCCGCGTTCGTCGCGGGACGCGCATCGCCGCCGGGCAAGAAGATGGGGCACGCCGGTGCCATCGTCTCCGGCGGCAAAGGCGACTACGAGTCGAAGCGCCGCGCTTTGGAAGCGGCCGGCGTTGCCGTTGCCGACCTTCCCAGCCAGATTCCGGCACTCCTCATGGGACAATTGAACGCCGCTTGAGATCTAGCAAGGGACCGCTCTAGCCCCGGCGTCCGCAGCCGATCCCGTTTCACAAGACAGTGAGACGTGGCTGTTGCAGTGTTGCGGCCGGGCCATATGGACTCCACCTAGTGGAGCACCGGCTGCTTTGGGCCGGAATCACCCAGAGGGGAAATCCCAAATGACGACAGAGAGCACCGTGCCTCTTTTCGAAGGCGCCATTCACAACCCAGCCAATGCGCGTCACTTCATGGCCATCAAGCCCGTGGAGCGGCGCGTGCGCATCTACGCGGGCGACCTGCTGCTTGCCGACACGACCGATGCGGTCCGTGTCATCGAAATCGGAAAGACGGCTTACGATCCGGTGCTCTATGTGCCTGCCGCCGATGTTTCGGCATCTCTCGAACCGCTGGACAGGTCGACGCACTGTCCGATCAAGGGCGATGCCAGCTACTTTGCGCTGAAGGGCGAGGAGATCGCCTGGTCCTACGAGAATCCGATCGACTTTGCGGAGGGTTTGGCCGGACGGCGCGCATTCTGGGCGTTCAAGGTTCGGACCGAAGAAGGCTCTTGAGCGTCTACGAGGGCCCCAGCGGCTACGAACTGGCCGACTGGCGCCGGCAGATCAATGATCTCTACGCGAGTGTGCGGGCGATCGAGGATCCCGTTGCGGGGTGGTGGCTATGGCACGAAACGCGCACCGACCTGTTTCGCGAACACCCGGTGTCGCCGATTGCCGAATCGGAACGCGAGTCGTTCGGAGGCATTCCTGTTTTCAATTACGATTCGTCGCTACGCTTCGAAGTGAAGCTTGACGCTGTGCTTGGGGACGCCCTGTCCGTCGATCTAGCCCGTGACGGGACGATGACCTACCGCCCGATTGCGCAAACCCTTGGTCTTTCGCATGCTCTCGGCGGTGAATTGACGGTTTATTGGATCGCAGGTTATGGCGGCGGGCTGTTCATTCCTTTCCGCGATGAAACGAACGGTTCGGAGACTTACGGCGGCGGGCGCTATATCGTCGATGCTATCAAGGGGTCCGACCTCGGGCTTGGTCCGTCCGGCGGCCTGATCCTCGATTTCAACTTTGCCTACAATCCCTCCTGCGCGCTCAGCGATACCTATGTCTGTCCCCTGGCGCCTCCGGACAATAGGCCGCCCGCACCCGTGCGGGGCGGAGAGAGGGTGCTCTGAGGCCGGCTTAAAGCGCGTAGGAGACACACTCCTTGCAGACCGTTTCCGAGACATCGTAGTCGAGATGGGCCTGCCTCAGAGCCTGGAAGGGTTCACTGGTCCAGGCTTTCATGAAGGAGATCTCGTTGAGGTCGCCCATCCTGAAGCGGCCGTCATGGTCGAAGCAACAGGCGGATAGGTATCCGTCATAGGACACCCGCGCTTCGGTGAAGAGTGACCAGCAGGGCATGGCCGGCCGCATTTTTTCCGCGCGGCCCGGATTGCCGCCCTTGATCTCCCAACCGCGCCCCTTTTCGTCGACGGAGACGAGATCGGCCTGGGAATAGAGGGGCAGGGCATAGACCTCGTCGAGGTAGGGCTCGACCTCCGTCACCATGGCCTTCATGCGCTCCCCTTGCTGGCCGTCGTAGTTGATGTAGGAGCCGTAGAGTCCGCAGTCGAAGCCGCCCGCATTGCGGACTTCGTGCGCTGATCTGATGTTGTCGATCATGCGCTGAAAGAGGGCCGGTTTGACCTGCGCGATGCTGGTGAACTGTGCTTCGTCCGCGTAGTTGAGCGAAAACTTGAGGCTGTCGAGGCCGGCGGCCATGCAGGCTTCGACACGTTTGGGCGCGCAGAGGGAGCCGTTGGTCGTAAGAAAGACGTACTCGAACCCTTCTGCCTTGGCGGCGGCGATGGCGTCTGGGAGCCAAGGCAGGATGAAGCTCTCGCCGAGGTAGAACATGCCGACCTCCTCGACGCCTGATTCTTTGAGATCCTTGAGCAGCTTCAGGTAAAAATCCCAATCCATATCCCGCTTGTCTCGGAGCTTGTAGCCTGTCGCGCAGAAGGAGCAGTTGAAGTTGCAGCGCGCCGTCAGCTCGATCTTGACGCTGCGCGGACAGGGTGGGGCGGGGACACGCCGTTCGTCGCTGATCCCGGTGATCGCATCGATGCGCTCGGTGATCCTGCCTATGGCCATCTTTGCTGTCCTTTGCCCCAATTTGCCCCCGGAAAGGGGGATTCAAGCCCCGGTTAGCACGCCTGCGGGGCCTTGGGACTGATATGGATCAGTTCCAAGGGGCATCGGCCCTAGTGCGGATTTGACTGGCGTCCGGGTTTTCTCGCCAACCTGTGACAGCCGTCACTATTCATATTTCGGATCTCGGGTAGGCTCGGAACAGTTCAAGGTTGTGAGGCCAGAGCTTCTGGCGAGGAGAATAGACATGACGGACCTGACCAGAGAAGACTTCGGATATGCGGCCCCTTACTTTCGGCGGCGTTTGACGCCGAGCACGATCATTTTTGGGCTGGTCCAGATCCTCATGAAATGGCACCAGCGCAGCCTCGACCGGCACAGACTGGCCAACTTGAACGACCATCTGCTGCGCGATGTCGGATTGACCCGTGGGGATGTGGAACGGGAAATCGAAAAGCCTTTTTGGCAGGGGTGAGACAATGGAAGTCTATGTCGTAACCCGGGACGAGCGCCCTCTCTGCTCCACGTTCGACGAGGATGATGCCTGTGACACTTTTCACGAGGTGATCAGCTCGGGGTCTTTCGAAAAGGTCTCGGTCCTGCGTTTCTCAACCCGAGAACCTATCAAAACCGTCGTCGTGGCGGCCTGCCAATAGCCGTTGGGGTGGAAATTCGCTCACTTTTTCGGTTCGAAGCGTCGTAACACGGTTCTCAGGTCGTAGGGGTGCACCTATCTATCGGTCTAAGGTGCACCCTAAGACCGGAGGCCTCTATGGCGTTGACCCTGCGATTGAGCGTGCTCGCAATTCTCGCGATGGTATTGGCTTTGCCCAAGAACCTCGCAATAGCTCAGGAATTCTCGAGCGAAGATCATCGATTCCAGGTCACCACTCTCGCCGAGGGCCTTGAGTACCCTTGGGGTCTGGCCTTCCTGCCCAACGGAGATTTCCTCATCACGGAACGGCCCGGACAGCTAAGGCTGTTCCGGAATGGTGCTCTGCAGGACGGCCGGATTCCCGGCGCGCCGCGAGCCGCCGACAACGGGCAGGGTGGGCTTCTGGATGTCTTGCCCCATCCGAAATTTGAGGAAAACAACTGGATTTATCTCTCTTATTCCGGCGGCGAAGGCAAAAGCTTGGGCACCAAAGTGGCCCGGGCGCGGCTGGTCGATGACCGTTTGGTCGACCTCCAGACGATCGTCGAAGTCGAGCCGGAGAGTTCCGGCGGGCGGCATTTCGGTTCCCGGCTCGCCTTCGGTCCAGACGGAATGCTCTACATCACCACCGGCGATCGCGGCAGCCCAGACCGCTCCCAGGACCTGAGCGACATGGCGGGGTCGGTGCTGCGGGTGACAGAGGGAGGTAAAGTACCGCCAGACAACCCCTTTGTCGGCCGCGATGGCGTGGCGCCGGAAATCTTCAGCTATGGACACCGCAATCCGCAGGGCTTGACGGTGCACCCGGAAAGCGGCCGGCTTTGGTCGGTGGAACACGGTCCGCGCGGTGGAGATGAAGCGAATGTGCTGACCGCCGGAGCGAATTATGGCTGGCCCGTCATCACCTATGGAAGGAGCTATGCGGGCTTCCGCATTGGCGAAGGCTTTGCGAAGGAGGGCATGGTACAACCTGCAACCTATTGGGTCCCCTCGATTTCTCCCTCCGGCATGGCGTTTTATGACGGGTCCGATTTCCCGGCCTGGGAGGGAAACCTCTTTGTCGGAGCCCTCTCAGGCCAGGTGTTGGTGCGCCTGGAACTCGAAGGGGATAAAGTGACGGGTGAGGAGCGGTTGCTCAAAGACCTGGACGAGCGCATCCGCGATGTGCGGATGGGACCGGACGGCAAGCTCTATCTGCTCACCGATTCGCCGGACGGTGCCTTGTTGCGTCTCGATCCCGTCAACTAACTGGTCCTCCAGCACCTTGCGCATCCTTTCCCGCTCTCCTAAGGGAAAGCGATCGTCTGAACGGTGAGGGGGCCGTCGTGGCCGACGCAGAAGACATTTCAGCACCAGAAGGCTTTGACCGCCTCTACGATCAACAGATCGGCCCGCATGTGGCCGGATTGGAAGAAACGCGTCTCGCATGCCGCAAGTCGTTCTTCTGGCGGTTGTTGACGGTTGCGGTCCTGTTGCTCTTGATCTTTGTCGGCTTCAGGACTCTCACCAGTTTTTCTTTCGAGATTACCCTGCTCGCTGCCTTTCTGGTGGTGGTGGGCGCGTTCTTCTGGCTCAGAAACGCTTTCCGGAAGTTCGACGAAGCGGCGCGGGAGCTCATCATGCCGTCGGTCTGCGGGCTGATTGGCGAAGTCGACTACGAGCGGCGTCCCTCGGGATATCAGACGCTTCACCTCTTTGAGTACGTGGGGGCCGTGCCGGGGTTCAGCCGCAGCAGCCTCGAGGATCTCTTTACCGGCCGTCACAGGGATACCGATTACGCGATGGTGGAGGCCAAGCTTAGGACTCGCGGCAGAAGGTCTCGCACTGTCTTCAAGGGATTACTCTTAACCGTTTCCGTGCCGCAAGCCTTTAAGGCCAAGGTGCTGATCGGACGGGAAGCCGGGGAACTGCTGAACAAGCTCGATTCCTGGTTTAAGAAACTCTCGGACATGAAGCCAGTTCAGTTCCAGCACCGGGACTTCGAGACGACCTTCGAAGTTTACAGTGACGATCCGGACGAAGCCCGCGAACTGCTGAATCCCGGATTTCTCGACAGCATGCTCGCAATCGCGAAGGGCCATGAAGGCCGGGTGCGCGCCGCGTTCGTTGACGGATGGTTTCTGCTCTCCCTGGAGAGCCGCAAGAGCTTCTTCGAACCGGTGTCCTTGTTTCGCAAGACCGATGACCTGAAGGATCGCATCCGCAGCCTCGTCGATGAAATGCTGATTGCCCACCGCCTGATCGACATCCTGCACGGTGAGCGGCCGCGCCGCCTGACCTGACCGGCGGTATCTCTCAACTCAGGAATTGCTGCGCCGCAGTTAGTTCTAGAATGCCTTGAGACGGGCCGTTTTCTCTTTCTGGCTGGCCGGTTTAAACTCTCCCGCTGGCGGCATTGAGGACGCATGCGAGGAGACAAAGAAATGTCTGGGGCGTTGAAGGACTACAGAAACATCGTGGAAGGCCAACGCCGGGAAGCGGAGTCCGGCGAATGGATCGATTCCTACAATCCCTACCAGGGCGAGCCATGGGCCCGGATCCCGCGTTGCGGCGCGGCGGATGTGGATGAGGCCGTGGCGGCGGCCAAGAGAGCTTTCAAAGCGTCAGCCTGGCGGGGCTTGACGGCGACCCAGCGCGGCCATTTGCTGTTCCGATTGGCCGATCTGATCGCGGCCCGCGCGGAAGAACTTGGGGCGCTCGAAACCCAGGACAACGGCAAGCTGATCGCGGAAATGTCTGCTCAGGTGAAGTACTTGCCGGAGTGGTTTCGCTATTTCGGTGGCTTGGCAGACAAGATCGAGGGGCGCGTCCTGCCGATGGACAAGCCCAGCAAATTCACCTTTACACGCCGGGAACCGCTCGGTGTCATCGCCGCGATCACGGCCTGGAACTCTCCACTGCTGCTATTGACCTGGAAACTGGCGCCGGCACTGGCGGCGGGCAACACGGTGGTCATCAAGCCATCGGAGCATGCCTCCGTTTCCACTTTGGAGTTCGTCTCACTGTTCGAGGAGGCCGGCTTCCCGCCGGGCGTTATCAACACCGTGACCGGTTATGGACAGGAGGCCGGTGCGGCCCTGGCGGCACACCCGGACGTTGCGAAAGTCGCCTTTACCGGCGGCGACGGGACAGGACAGAAGATTTACGAGGCGGCGGCGCCGACCTTGAAACACGTGAGCCTGGAACTCGGCGGCAAGTCCCCGAACATCATCTTTGCCGACGCCAACCTCGAGGCGGCGGTGATGGGGGCTGTCTCCGGCATCTTTGCCGCCTCCGGCCAGACCTGCATCGCCGGGTCGCGTTTACTCGTCCAGAAGTCTATCCATAACGAGGTGGCGGACCGCCTGATCGAAGTTGCGCGTTCGGCGAAGCTCGGCGATCCGGCCCTGGCAGACACGCAGGTCGGACCGGTGACGACGCAGCCGCAGCGTGCCCATATCCTGAAAATGATCGACGCGGGCATGTCGGAAGGGGCCGAATGTCTGCTCGGTGGCTCAACACCGTCCGACCCTGCTTTAGGCGAAGGATGGTTTGTGGAACCGACGATCTTTGCCGGCGTCGACAACAAGATGACCATCGCCCAGAAGGAAGTCTTCGGGCCCGTCCTTTCGATCATTCCCTTCGACGAGGAAGAGGAAGCGCTGGAGATCGCGAACGAAACGATCTATGGCCTCGCGTCCGGTGTCTGGACGGCGGATATCGGGCGTGCCATCCGCATGTCGGAGGGCCTGGAAGCCGGGACCGTCTGGGTGAACACCTATCGGGCTGTCAGCTTCATGGCGCCTTTTGGCGGCTACAAGCGCAGCGGGCTCGGCCGTGAAAGCGGGCAGGAGGCAATTGACGACTATCTGCAGACCAAGACGGTCTGGATCGAAACTGTGGAAAGCACGGCCAATCCTTTCATCATTCGCTAAGCCGGGCGGTGACCGTGCATTGGGTACCGGCACTCAGTAGCGGTTTCAGCCACTATCCGAACTGCATTTCACAAGCCATTTGACGATGGCTTCGTGGCGCTCGCGGTCCAATGCATGCGGCCCTGAGACATGCAGGTGCTGCAAGTGCTCTCGGGTCCCGGAAGCCTCGAAGGTTGCCACGGCCTTTGTGACGAGATCAGGGGCGTCGGCGGCATAGGGATCGTCTTCGGAAGAGACGACAAATAGCTTTCTGGGGGCGACGCAGGACATGAGGTCGTCGAAATCAAAATGTGTCGCGAAGTCGGGGATGGCGAGGGCCAGCTCCAGACCCGTCCCGCTCCCCAGTTTGTGCCGATAGGAACAGGCTGCACCGCTGACACAGGCGAAGGCGAGCCTTGTGTCCAAAGCAGCGGCGAACAGCGCCAGATTGCCGCCAAAGGAGTGTCCCGCAATTCCGACGCGGCTTGCGCCCGCAAGCTCTTGGACCGCATCAGTGGCTAGACCGATATCTTCAAGCATCTTGGTGATCAATAACTCGCCGCGAACGAGTCGGTGCATGGCGTGATTGTAGTACTGAAGCCAAGCGTCTTGATCCTGTCTTGCAGGCTTTTCTTTCGGATCTAGTCTCTTCCCGTCAGCCAACAAACCACGGCGTGATTCGAAACCGAGCATATCCGGTGCCAGGACTGCGATTCCGGCGCGTGCAAGGGCAGGACCAAAAGCTTGAAGTGAGTCACCGGACAGTCCGGCAATTTCGCTCTTGCCCAGAGTCCAATCACTGTTGTGCTGGTGCAATGCGATGACTGCGGCGTCGCTGCGCTTGCCTGCCGGCTCAAATAGAAACGCCTGAACGGCGTCACCGTCACTGCCGGAATAGGAGATGAGCTTTCGCGCAAAACCGTTGTCACGAATCACCTCGTGAACGACAGGTGCCTGACCGGGTGAAGACGACGTCAGCCGGAGGAAAGATCTGATCCTGGACCGCAGTGCGTCCACGGCCCGCTCACGATGTGCCTGAAGCGGGCGGTGTCTCTGCATGCTGCGTGTCTTCGCCCGGCGTAAAGAAGAGCAAGGTGGTGGCCTCGCGTGGCCTGACCGTGTGCCAGACACCCTTGGGCACGGCGATGCATGAACCCGCCTGGTCGACGCGAAGAGCCTTCTCGCGACCATTCTGCCAAAGCACGAAGTCAACGTTGCCGGAGAGCAGGTAAACGATCTCGTCGCCTTTGGGGTGCATTTCCCAGGTTCCCCAGGCTTCCCGAAAGCTGTGTTTCGAGACCAGCACGTGCCCTGCAAAGCCGCCGAACTCGCTGTCCAGTTCTCCATAGAATGATGGCGTTAAGGCCTTCGGTGTCGCGTCGCCGCGCGGGCCGAGAATCAGTCCCGTGGTGTCGAGGTCATAAGGTCCCGGGTCAACCGCCATGGTAGGGTGCTCCACTTTAGCTGGTCGCGGAGCATATCACAGAGGTTCCGTGTGTTGGGACCATGTGTTGGGACAGTGGCCGCGCAGCAGCGAATTGAATTGCTCCTGAACTCAATAACCCCGGTCAGGGTCAGGCCGACGGAAGATCTTCTTGAGCATCTCCTGTCGTTCCAGCGTCAGAGCATCCATGACCTGCACGGCGGCGTCGTGCTCCCGCCGCCAATGCAAGGGCTGTGTGGCGCGGAGAAACTGACCTTGTCGAATGCCGTCCTGCAGCGCCGTTTGCTCCGCCCTTTCGCGTGCTGCCGAGACAAGTCCGATACGGTCGCGGCGGAATTTGCGCTGAAGACGCCGGGTAAGGCTCGGATCGTCGCCTGCAATCATGCGGGCCGCCGCCGCTACCGATTTCGCGCGCTCTTCAATGAGGAGATCGGCGATTTGGCACAGGACCTTCCGGTCATCGATTTCCGATCCCTTTGGTCGACCGCGATGACGTGTCTTTGCGTCGGTCATGGCTGGCCTCCTTTTGCTAACCTGTAGCGTGGAGCCGCCGGCTACGAATAGCAAACGATATGAATTCGTGCTGAGAAGAAAGAAACGACAAAAAATAATTTTTTCGATAATTCAGTGGTTTATGCGGATCATCTCCTGGCGGACCGGTTAAAAAGACGGGTTTGGATTCAGGCCTCCTGGTCGTAGTGCCGGATCTCCAGGACGTTGCCGTCAGGATCGCAGAAGTAGACGGACTCGCTTGCCGCGCCTTGGGCTCCGAAGGCGCCCGCACCGCCGGATTTGGTTCCCACGCCGTGATCCTTGAGGCGCGACATCAAGGCCGCGTAATCGTTGCCGCTCATCGAGAAACAGACGTGGTTAACCGGTGTGCCACCGCTGTCTTCAGGTCCGCCGGTAAATTCTCGAACGTCGGGGACTTTGGCCCGGTCCATCAGATCGATAATCGTGTTGGCCGTCAGGCGCACGCTCGGGAAGCTGACTTCGCCGGCCTGGAATTCCTCCACCCGTTCCGGAGAAAGACCGAGGAGATCCACATAGAACGCGAGGGCGCTTTTCTGGTCCCGCACCCAAAGGACGACATGATCGATTTGCATAACGGGATTTTATATTCGGCCAGATGTCCTGGCGAGGACCTTGCCACAGATTTATTGCTGGTGCCCGACATCCTGCTGTTATATCGCGCGGCTAGCTTGCACCGCGAATGCAGAGAATTGGCGCCGTCAGGTGCCGCGTGTTAAGAGGTCACCGGGCCGGCAAGCGGTCCCTCCTCTCGCCACAAGGAAAATCAGAGCCCTACCACCGCGATGTTTGATGTCTTTTCTGGCAGGGTCAGCCTCACGTGAAACTCTTGATGATTGGTCCGGCGCAGCCTGACTACGGTGTCAAAAGAGCCAGTACGTCATACGGGTTTGAAGCGACTATGGCGCAGGTGTTCCAAGACGAAAGCCTGGGGACCTAGCTTGGCGGGCGCCGCTTGGTACCTCAAACGTCTCAAGACAATGTCGCCCGGGGAGATCGTACGCCGATCCCTCGGATTGGCGGGTGTTGCTGGTCCTTACCTGCGCTACAAGTGCGGTTTGGGCTCGGCGGGTCCCGATGCCTACGATCCCGAGCGCTTCGAATTCTGCCGTGTTGGAGAGCCGAAGCTGCCGGCGCTGCCCTGGGATTTGTCCAGTCTTAAATCGGACGTTGCGCGGGCCGGGCAAGAGGGGCTTGACGGGATTCATGGGGCGTTGGGTTTTGCGTGGCGGTGGGGCGGCGATGGAGAGGCTTGGCATCGCGCGCCGGACACCGGGCGCCTTTGGCCTCGTGGCTTTTACAGCAGTGTTCCCTATCGCCCCGGCAATGCAATCGGCGATGCGCGCGTGGCATTTGAGCCGAGCCGCCTGCAGCACCTTGTCACCTACGCGCTTGTCTACCAAACGGCGGAAGATGCGGTTCTTAAGGACGCGGCTGCTGAGCAAGCACGGCAGCAGTTTCTTTCTTGGATCGCGGAAAACCCACCGCTCAGCGGACTCCATTACGTCTCCTCTATGGAATGCGCCTTGCGCGTCATCGCATCGCTTCACGCCTGGGAGCTTATGCGGGACGCGCCACAGGCACGCGGCGATATCTGGGCTTCCCTTGCGTTTCTGACGGCACAGCATGCCGCATTCATCGCGCGGCGGCTGTCACGTCATTCATCCGCGGGAAACCACACCATCGCCGAGTGTGTGGGATTGATTTACGCGGGCCTGGCATTCCCGGAACTACGGGGGGCGGCCCGTTGGCTGCGTGTCGGGCGCGACACGCTGGTTGAAGAAGCCAGGCGGCAAGTCCTGCAGGACGGTGGCGGAATTGAGCAGGCCTTTTGGTACCAACGCTTCATCGTCGAATTGATCGGATTGGCGTGCCTTTTATTGCATCACTACGGGGAGGCGGTTCCGACGGCACTCCGGGAAGCCTCCGAAAGGGGTAGGAGATTCCTGCAGATCGTTGCCGGGCCGGATCGTGACTTGCCACCGGTCGGTGACGGCGACGGCGGATACGCACTGTCGCCCTATCTCAATCTTCTCTGGGACGGAGATAAACCCAGTGCGCAGGAATTGAGGACTTTCCCGCAGGCAGGCTACAGCCTGCTGACGGATCCGCAGGACGCTCGGACGCGGCTTCTCTTCGATCACGGGCCTCTCGGGATGGCGCCGGCCTACGGTCATGGCCACGCCGACGCGCTCTCGCTGGTCTTGACTAAGGGCGGCCAAACACTCCTTACGGATCCCGGGACTTACATGTACGGCGGCGATGCCGATTTTCGGCGGTATTGTCGCAGCACCGCGGCGCATAACACCGTTCAAGTGGATGGCAGAGATCAGGCCCAGCAGGAGACCGCGTTCATCTGGTCGACCCCCTATCGAGGAGAACTGCTCGCGAGCGAAAGCGATGACGCAATCCGGGTTCTGCTGGCCCGTCATGACGGCTACCGGAAAGCCGGCGTTCTCCATCTGCGTGGAATTGCCGGAAATTGGCGGGATGGTTGGCTGGTCTGGGACCGTCTCGAGAGTCCGAGCGAAGACGAGCCTTGCCAACATGATCTCCTCTTGCATTGGCACTGCGATGCTGACGTTACGCCCGACGGCGCGGGTGTGCGTCTAGAACAAGACGAGGTAGCGCTTCATCTACAGATTTCAGGCGGCGACCTCGAGATCCTATCGGGAGACGTGTGCGAGGGAGAGCAAGCCGGTCCAGGTTGGGCATCGCCCGCCTACGGCGCGCTGAAGCCCATCACGACATTGTGCCTGCACCATCGAGGGAACTTGCCCCATAGCTTTCTGACGGCTATCCGAATTGGTGGGCAGCCGGTCGATTCGGCTCATGTGGAGCGTTGCCGCTCTTTGCTGCTTGCGATTATGGATCGGGGCGATGTGCCGGGCAGAAGGTAAGGCGAGTCCTGCGAAATTAATGGGCTCTGTGCAATCTCTGTGTCAGGGGAGGCAAGCACTGGAAATCCGTGCCGCTCCGGCCTTTCTCTACGGTAAGTCGCTAAGCTATGCTTTCGGCCATTGTGACGCGGTGGTTGGGGAGCCTAGGTAGACAGTGAATCGAGGCAGGATCCCAGCATGAACCGCACTTCCGCCGCGGGGCGAGATGTTCTCAAGCGTATCGACGTCCTCGGCGTGCCGGTTGACGCATTGGATCGACGGCAGGCCCTGGAGGTCGTTGAGAGCTACCTTGAGGGCGAGACGGCCAAGGCGGTGCTTGCCGTCAATCCGGAAAAAGTGATCCGCGCGCATAAGGACCCCAGTTTGCTGCGGCAGCTTCAGGACGCGGGCCTTCTGCTGCCGGACGGAATCGGGGTCGTTGTCGCGGCCAGGATCCTGGGGCTGGGGCGCATGCGGCGCTTGCCCGGCGCCGAGTTCATGCCGGATCTCTGTGCCTTGGCGTGCAAGCGGGGCCATGGCGTTTTCCTGTTCGGCGCCGCGCCGGATGTTAATGCCAGGACCGCGGAAATCCTCGCCGAGCGTTATCCCGGGCTGTCAATTGCGGGGCGGGAGCATGGTTACCTGCCGGAGGCCGAAATGCCGGCGCTGATCGACCGGATCAACCGTTCCGGGGCGCGCATTCTGTTCGTCGCGCTTGGAAGTCCACGCCAGGAAACGTGGATTGCCCAATATCTTCCATCCCTAAATGTTGGAATTTGTCAGGGTGTGGGTGGGACCTTTGACGTCATCTCCGGCCGTGTCCGCCGGGCGCCGGCGATCTTCCGCAAGGCCAATCTGGAGTGGTTTTACCGCCTGATGTCCCAGCCAAAGCGGCTGTTGCGGCAGACTGCCCTGCCACGATTCGCGGCGTTGGTCGTTTGGAAGCGCGTGGCGGGATGACGGATAACACGAACTCCCGCTGGACGGACTCTGGCCGGCCGGGTGGCGTGGAAACCAGCGCTCTCCTATGGCTCGTGTTGGCGGCGGGACTCTTGCTGTCGGGCGCTTCGATCTTCGCCACGAGCTTCGCTTACATGGTCGAGCAGTGGACCTATGCGGAGTACAGCCATGCCTGGCTCATTCCGGCGGTCTCGTTGTTCGTGGTCTGGCACCGCCGCAATGCCCTGAGGGGCTTGCTGAACAAGGGCAGTTGGGTCGGCACCGTGGTACTGGCCGCCGCCTTGGTGCTTTGCGTGCTGGGAGAGTTCAGCACGATTTTCGCCCTGCAATACTATGGGTTCGTGCTGGCGCTGGCGGGCCTTGTCCTGGCGGCCACGGGCGGTGGCGGATTGCGCTTGCTGTGGTTTCCCATCGCTTACCTAGTGTTCATGATTCCGCTGCCGAACTTTCTGCAGGTAAAGCTGTCGCAGGACATGCAGCTGATCTCCTCCTTCCTGGGCGTGGCAATGATTCGCTGGACCGGGATCAGCGTTTTTCTTTCCGGCAATGTCATTGACCTCGGCGTGTACAAGCTGCAGGTCGTCGAAGCTTGCAGCGGCCTGCGATACCTCTTTCCGTTGATGAGCTTCGGCTTTCTGGCCGCCTATCTTTTTCAAGGGGCGCTTTGGCAGCGGGTGGTTCTCTTCCTGTCAACGATCCCCATCACTATTGCCATGAACAGTCTTCGGATCGCCATTATCGGTGTCCTGGTTGAGTACTACGGGATCGGCGCGGCAGAGGGCTTTCTACATTACTTCGAAGGTTGGTCGGTTTTTCTTGTCTGTCTCGCAGTGCTTTGCGGCGAGGCTTGGTTGCTCGTCAAACTCAACGACCGAAAGGGGCGCCTGTCGGATTTCCTGCGGCTTGAAACGGCAGATGCTTCGGAGCGGCAATGATGATACGCAAAACACCGATATCCAGGCCATTTATCGCGGCGGTCGTGCTCGTGGTTCTGGTAGCGGCCGGCCTCAGGTTCTCTCAAGGGAAGGCGGACGTTTCGCCGGACCGCGATGAACTCGTTCTCTTCCCGATGAAGGTCGAGGAATGGCGGGGCAGGCAATCAGCCTTGTCGGATGCAGAGCTTGAGTCCCTGAAGGTCAGCGACTACCTGCTGGCCAATTACACGCAGGGTTGGCGCGACACATTCGTGAACGTCTACGTTGCCTACTACGCCGACCAGCGCGCCGGTCAGGCGATTCATTCGCCGCAAGCCTGTATTCCCGGCGGCGGATGGGGGATCGAGGAGTTCTCAAAGAAGACCATCGAACTGGCCAGCGCCGGCGGCCGCTCGCTGCAGGTGAACCGAGCGGTAATACGCAAAGGCCGGATCGAGCAGCTGGTCTATTACTGGTTCGAACAGCGGGGCAGGAACCTGACGAACGAGTATGCCGTTAAGTGGTACATCCTGCGGGACGGCTTGCTCGAGAACCGCACGGACGGCGCATTGGTGCGTGTCATCACACCCATCCGGGAAACAGACAGCGGAGATGACGCGGACCGGAGATTGGGCGCGTTCGTGGAAGCGATCTATCCGAAATTGGGGAAGTTCGTTCCGAGTTGATCCATGAACTGCAACAGAGTTCGGATAGTGTCCTATCGGCAGCACGGATGTTTGTGCGTGATGGGGAGCGTCTAGCGGCATGAACCTTTTCTTCGGTTTCGTGGTGGCTCTCTTCGCGACGCTCGTCCTTATACCGCCGCTGGCAAGGTTTGCCGGCGACCTCGGCCTGATGGATCGTCCGGCGCCGCGTAAAGTCCACGACCGCCTGATCCCGCGCTGCGGGGGCATCGCTGTTGTCCTGGGTGCAGCCATTCCGGTCCTGCTATGGATGCCGCTGGACCAGAAGACCTGGAGCGTAGTTATCGCGGCGACGGTCGTGGCCTTATTTGGGATGTGGGATGACCGCAGCGATCTGAACTACAAATGGAAGCTCTTCGGCCAAATTGTCGCGGTGATGATTGCCTTACAGGGCGGCCTCGTCCTCGACCGCCTTCCGTTCTTCGGACTGGATCCCGTTGCACCCTGGATCAGCTATCCCGTGACGGTACTGTTCCTGCTGGGTGCGACGAACGCGATCAATCTTTCGGATGGCTTGGACGGTTTGGCGGCTGGCTGCGTGCTACTGACGCTCGGGGCGGTCACGGCGCTGTCCTATATGGCAGACGGTGCCAGCTTGGCCCTTATGGCGCTGGCGGTCATGGGCGGCATTCTGGGCTTTCTTCGATACAACACTTACCCGGCTGTGGTTTTTCTGGGGGATTCCGGCAGCCAGTTTCTGGGATTTGCGGCCGGCGCTCTCACGATCCTGCTCTGCAACGAGGTTAACCCTGCACTAAATCCGGCCTTACCGCTTCTTTTGCTGGGGCTCCCGATTTTCGACACGCTCTATGTGATGACGCAGCGCGTTGTGCAGGGCAGATCGCCCTTCGCCCCCGATCGGAATCATATCCATCACCGTTTGCTGGCCCTCGGCTTCAAACACTACGAAGTTGTCTCGATCATCTACTTGATCCAGGCGTTACTGGTCTGCGCCGCGGTCTTGCTGAGCTATAACTCTGACGCGCTGATTGTCTGCGTCTTCGCGGCCGCCGGTGGTTTGGTCGCGGGTTTCTTTTGTTGGGCCAGGATCGCCGCCTTTCAAGTGCGCGCTGTCGCCGAGAGCCAGAGCCGCGTTGAAAGGCGAAATCTTCTGCTGCGGCGCGCGCACTGGTTGCCGATGCTGTCCATACGCTACATGACGGCATCTATCGCCGCGTTCCTGATGCTCGGGGCCCTGGCAGCGGGAAGCGTTCCGATGGATTTCGCGATCCTGGCCATCGGTTTGCTCGTCCCGATCGGAATCCTGGTTGTCTTCGTTCCGCAATCGTGGCGTCAATTGGCCAGGTTGAGCACCTATGTGGCTGCGCTGCTGACGGCCTATCTGCTTCTAAGCCAGGCACCGGCAGGTTGGTGGCTGCCGCGGGCCGCCGACTACGGCGTCGTTGGTGTGGCGGTGGCCCTCGTGCTGGCAATTCGTATCACGCGCCGGGAGCAATTCCGGATTACACCGCAGGACCTGCTGATCGTTCTATTTGGTATTTTGATCCCGAACCTCGCTCCTGAAGTCCTATCGGACCTTCCCCTGGGACGAATGGCCTTTCATCTCGTGGTCTTGTTCTACGCCACGGAGTTTCTGCTAAGTGCCGGAATAACCGCGCATAACGACAGACGGGCGGGACGGACAACCTTGTTTTTCTCGACCGCGGCCCTTGCCGTCGTCGCGGCGAGAGGGCTCACCGGCTATTAACTTTTTTTGGCCTGAAAACCGAGTGTCCAGCCACAAGAATCAAAAGCTCGGCACGACCACAGAATAAACACTGGTCAACACGCAAGAATATCCGCTAGATATCTGTAAACAAGAATATAGACCTGCCCAGGTTTATTGGTGTAGGACTTCCTTGTTATGAAGACCATGGGATGTGGCGTACCGGTGGGATCTTCGACCTGGCCAACATTGTTTTTCTTCGTCAAGTCATGATGATCCCGACGAGCTAGATAGCGCCCGATTCCCAGGTGGGGGCGGAGGTTGTTGGCTCGATGGACCTAGGTTTTCCGATACAGCAGTATCTCGTCCACATCGTGGTGGTCGACGCTTTGCTGATCGTTGCGTTGCTAAGTTATCTCTGGCTGCGCGGCCGCATAGATCGTCGAAGGCTGGAGCATGTTCAGTCTCAGAGGTTTGCCGGCCGCTCCGTCAAGGACGGTGGCGTCTTGAGGCGAGCCGGTCGGCCGTTGCGCGACAATCGAAAGCGGAACGGCGCGCCTTCTGCCGCCAGCGAACGACCATCCGCAGGCGTCTTTGTGCCGCCGCAGCGCCAACCGCGGAAGTCACCTCAGAACCCCGACAACACTGCTTCCGCTGCGGTGCAGTCCCGCGGTCGACAAGAAATGGAAAACGCCGCCGGTCAGATGGAGGCCCCGCAGCCCGTAGCGGACGAGACAAGTGCGCCGGCCGCGTTTGTGGACTCCGGTCCGACCCAGCCGCATCTCCAGGCGGGAGTTCAATCTGCAGCCAGCTCGGGGCGCCAGCCGGTCCAGTCTGTTGATTCTGAAAAGAAAGCGGTTGCCGATGCTTGCGCCAGGCGCTTGCTCGACCTTGCATCGGAACTGGAGAAGCAGAAGAAGGCGGTCGCGGAGTTTATTGCTTCGGGTGAAACTCTTGACCTGGAGCGCCTGAGATCACTGCGCGCCTATAGGTCTGTGGTCATTCGAACCGACAAGGACAAGCTGCACCTGCTAAGTGGTTTTGTTGCCGACGATATCAACGACGTCTATGTCGAGGTCGCTGAATGGGACAGCGCCTTCGATCGCTTGTTGGAGATGGCGCATCAGCAGCCACTGGAACCCGCATGGTCAGAAGTGATCGAGAAGAAGCTGACTTCGACGATTTCCAAGATGGAAGAGGTCATCGCGGAACTCACGACCAATGCAGAGTCGGCCGCCGCACTACACTAGTGCGCAGATCCTGGAACGGGCGTCTCCAGGCCCCAAAAATGACAGGCTTCATCAGGAACAAACGTCGGGCCAACGGCATCCGAATCTGCTACATTGCGATCCATTCGCGTTGCATCCTTCGGTTGGTAACCCTTGGCTGATGTACCCGCCTATTGGGGTAAAAAGAGTCGCCTAGTAAAGCCAGATCGGATCAGGACCGTTCCAGGATTCCCCGCTGTCTCTAGAGTACTGATCAGCAATGAAACCAAGTAGGATCTTACAGAGTTTTGGGCGTTTTCTGCCTCTCTTGTTCCTCTTTGCCGTCGTGGCCTGTGATGGTCCGGAAGAACGGGAAGCCGCTTATTTTCAGCGCGGTGTTGAACTCTTCGAACAAGGGGAGATCGACAAAGCGCGGCTGGAATTCAAGAACGCGCGTCAGATAAACCCGGTCAATCTCGAGTCACTCTACTATCTAGGTCTGACGGACGAGATTCAGGAGCGCTGGTATGAAGCCTTTCTAGCGTTCACGCGGGTTGCGGAACAAGACCCGGCCCATGTCGGTGCGAATATCAAACTTGGCCGCTATTACTTGATGGCGGCAGACCTCGATACGGCACTGAGCCACGCCGATAAGGCTATCCAAGTGGAGGCCGAAAACCCGGAAGCACTGGCCTTGCGTGGCGGCGTCTATCTGCAGCGTGGCCTCCCAAACGTTGCCAAGGCGGAAGCTCTTGCCGCCTTGGCACATGACCCTCAGAACATTTCCGCCGTTTCCGTTTTGTCAGGTGCCTTGCGGCAACAGGGCCGTTCCTCCGAAGCGCTGGATCTGTTGGCACAAAAGATCGAATCCAGTCCCAGAAACGTCACGCTCTACATGCTGAAGGTCGCGCTGCATCTGGAGCTGGAGCAGGCCGAGGCGGTGGAAGAGGTTTATGCCCAGCTTTTTGCGTTGGAGCCGGAAAACCTAGACCACCGGTTCAACCTCGCGCGCCTGTACGTCTCCTGGGGCAATCTGGACCGTGCGGAAGCTGTGCTTCGGGAAAGCCTGGAACTGCGCCCCGAGGGCGAAGAGCCCAGGCAACTCCTAATTGACTTCTTCGACAGCGAAGTAGGCCCCGAGGCCGCGGAGCGCGAATTACAGGCCCTCATTCGACGGTTTCCAGACGACTCTAGTCTCAGGTTCCTGCTTGCGCAGCTCTATAAGCGGCATGGAAACACCAGCGCTGCTACAGATGTCTATACCGGCCTGATCGAGACCGTAGAAGACGACCTATCGGTCCTTAGAGCCAAGGGACTTCTCAGCGCGCTCTTGCTGGATGCAGGAGATTTGGAGCGTGCCGAGGCATTGGCGCAAGCTGTGCTGTCCGAGGATGAGGCTAACCTGGATGCCCTTCTCACACGGGCCAACATCTTTTTGGCGCTGGGCGATTCGGCACAGGCTATCGCGGACTTGCGCAACCTTTTGCGCCACGATCCCGTTTCAAGACAAGGCTTGGCGTCGCTTACCGAAGCCTATGTCCAAGGCGGCGACCTGGAGCTTGCAACAGAGAGCTTGGGGGCATTGGTTGAAGTCGACCCCGGGAACCTGGACGCCAAGGTCAAGTTGGCGCAGCTACACGCTGAACTCGGCGATTTCGATTCGGCTTTAGAAGACTTGCGCGAAATTGTTGCAGGGCATCCGGACACTCTGGACGCGATACAGCTTCAGGCGGAGATCGCCTTGGCGCAAGGCGCGTTGGATGAAGCCGCCGTTTTGGCGCGGCAGGTCGTTGCTTTCGATGGGCAGGGCGCGGCAGGCTACCAATTGCTTGGTCGTGTGTTCCTGGCGGAAGGCCAATCGGAAGAAGCTATCGATGCCTTCAAGCAGGCGCTGTCGGTAGATCCTAAAGCGCAGGAGCCTCTTTCAGCGTTGGTTGATGCCTATATTTCGGCTGGTCGGCACGAGGAGGCGATACAAATCGTTTCGGCGACGGAGAAAAACGTCACCGACAAGGCCTTTGTGCAGAATTTGCTGGGGCGGGTCTTCGTCTTTGCCGGCAAGGAAGTGGAAGCAATTGAGAAGTTCGAGTCCGCAATCGAAATTGCGCCCTTTTGGACGGCGCCGTACCTAAACCTTGGGGAGGTGTGGCTTGCCAAAGGCAATCCCGAAGATGCGATCGCGCTCTATCGACAGGCTGTCGAGAAGACCCCGGAAGACGTGACACTTCACTTCGCCCTCGCGGAAGCGCAACAGTCTGCCAACGACTATTCGGCGGCGTTGGAAACCTATGAATCGCTGCTGACTGAGAGCCCCCGGCTGGATCCGGTCGTCAACAACATTGCCGCGTTGATTGCCGATCACGAATACGAGACGCCTGAAAGACTTGACCGCGCGCTGGACCTGGCGGAGCGTTTTCAGGCCTCGGAGAATCCCTTCTATCTGGATACTTTAGGGTGGGTGCATTACCGCCGAGGCGACTACAACCAAGCCGTAATCTTCCTGAACAGAGCCGTTGAATTGGCGCCGGAAGAGGCTCAGTTTCACTATCACCTCGCCATGACGCATCTCGGCTTAAGTGAACCCGAGGAAGCGCGCCGCCACCTTGAAAAGGCGACCGAGGGCGATTCCGATTATCCTGGAGTCGAGGAAGCCAGAGGCCTTCTAAAGACGATGTGAAAGGCGTGGTTGCGCGCTGCGCGCTCGCCAAATTCATCGCGCAAAAGCTGGTATACCAGACACCAAGAAAGTGCCGGCAGCCGAAGATCGTAGGCTTTGCGCGGAATTCCGGACCAATAGCATAGCTGCAATTAGCCCCGCCTCAGGCGTTAGGCTGCACGGCTGCGTTGCGCGCGGGACGGGGGTGGCTTTTTCAGGACGAAACGTGTTCAATTGGTGCACCTACGGCGGGAAACAAGCGCCGGGGTCGGGTGCAGGGAGCTATCTTGTGAGTTGTTCCGAGCGGGTCGAATTGAGACTACCGGTGCGCAGCCCAGCGTTCACGAAGGCTGTTGCGCGCCCGCTCCAACGCCACGGGCACCGCTTTGCCACACCCCGGCGGGCGGGAACCTCATTATAGTTCCGTCTCACCGTTAGCATTGGCACTTAGCAGCGATTTGTAATTGGGAGCTGAAAACCTATGAAAAGAATCGGTTTGGCATCTGCTTTTGTAGGCTTGGCAGTTGGAGCCGTTATGGCGACGACGTCGGCGACAGCGCAGGCGGATGAATTCATCACGATCGGCACGGGTGGCGTGACAGGCGTTTACTATCCGACTGGCGGTGCCATTTGCCGTCTGGTGAATAAGGGGCGCAAGGATCACGGTGTCCGTTGCTCAGTGGAGAGCACCGGCGGATCTGTCTATAACCTCAATACCATTTCGGCAGGTGAATTGGACATGGGTGTCGCCCAGTCCGACTGGCAGTTCCACGCCTACAACGGCACCAGCAAGTTTGAAGACAAGGGTGCGAACAAGGATCTGCGGGCAGTATTCTCCGTGCACCCCGAGCCTTTCACAGTCGTGGCTCGTGCGGATTCGGGCATCAAGACTTTCGACGACCTGAAGGGCAAGCGCGTCAACGTTGGAAATCCGGGTTCCGGTCAGCGCGGTACCATGGAAGTTCTGATGGCTGCCATGGGTTGGGAGATGGGCGATTTCGCTCTGGCTTCCGAGCTTAAGGCGGCGGAACAGTCCAAGGCCCTCTGCGACAACAAGATTGACGCGATGATCTACACTGTTGGCCATCCCAGCGGTTCGATCAAGGAAGCGACGACTTCTTGCGATAGCGTTCTCGTCGAAGTCAGCGGCAGTGCCGTCGATAAGCTGGTTGCGGAAAACGACTACTACCGCGTTGCCACGATCCCGGGTGGCATGTACCGGGGCAGTGACGGCGACGTGAAGACCTTTGGTGTTGGTGCGACCTTCGTATCCTCCGCTGCGGTCTCCGAGAAAGTGGTTTATACCGTCGTGAAATCCGTCTTCGAGAATTTCGATGACTTCAAGAAGCTCCATCCGGCTTTCGCAAACCTCAAGAAAGAGGAAATGGTGAAAGACGGCCTTTCCGCGCCGCTGCACGCGGGTGCGGAAAAGTACTACAAAGAAGCTGGTCTGCTTTAAGTCAGACACCGAATGGGGAGCCGCAGGAATGCGGTTCCCCTTGGTGTCTGCCAGCCCGAACTATCGATTTGCACGAGGTCATCTGGCAGGTGGCCGGCCATTCCTAAAGGTCCACTCCGTTTGTACCTCAGTTCCAAGCCTTGCTGCCGCGGCAGTGGGTTTGAGTGAAAGGCACCCGAACGTAAGAGGCGCCCAGGACAATAACGAAAGGAACCGAACGCGCTAGAGATGGGGGGCAAAGATGCGACGGCTCACTGCTGTTGTTGTTTTCCTTGTGCTGGGGTTCGTGCTTGTATCGTTTGGCAAGCCACAGGCCACGCTAGCTCAGGAAATACTGATCGGAACAGGAAGTCCCGCGGGCGTTTATCATCAAGTTGGCCGGGCAATCTGCCGCCTGGTGGGTCGCTCCGTAACTGATATGAGTTGTGCAGCGCGGCCGACGGCGGGATCCCTCTCGAATCTGGAGAACGTCCGCGTCGGTGCGCTCGACTTCGGACTTGTGCAGTCGGATTTGCAGTTCCATGCGGTACAGAAAACAGGACCTTTCGAATTCACGGACGCAACCTATGAAAGCCTGCGCGCGCTCTTTTCCGTACACAGCGAACCCTTCACCGTTGTGGCGCGCCAGGATTCCGGTGTGACGAAGCTGGATGACCTGAGGGGACGCAGCGTAAATCTCGGCAATCCCGGTTCGGGTCAGCGCGCGACGATGGACGTTGTGATGGATGCGAAGGGTTGGAGCAAGGACGACTTCCTGCTCGCCGAAGAGTTGCCCGCCGAACAACAGTTCTTTGCCCTCTGCCATGGCCGTATTCAGGTCATGGTCTATACGGTGGGGCACCCTAACGAATCAGTGACGAAAGCGACGGAGCTTTGCGATTCGCGGCTCGTCGAAATCTCGGGGCCGGAGGTGGAGGCGCTGATCGCGGCGCATCCCTACTTTGCAGCGACGCAGATTCCCGGAGGACTCTACCGCAACAATCCCGATGCGGTCGGCACCTTTGGCGTCAAGGCGACCGTCGTGGCGTCTGAAGATCTGGACGATGATCTGGCCTATGAGATTACGAAATCGATTTTCGAGAACCTTGACCAATTCCGGAAGATGCATCCGGCCTTTGCAGATCTTTCCGCGAACAAGATGATGCGGGAAGGCCTATCGGCGCCCCTGCATCCGGGTGCGGAGCGCTATTTCCTTGAAAAAGGTATGATGTAGCGGAGAGACTTTTTACCAAAATTGAGAGACAACAAATCGCGGCTGCGGCGGCGAAAAAAGAGAAAGCTGTAACAGGGACGAGGGGGATGAAGCATGAGTGACGACCAGGCGAACAAGCAAGATTCTGCGTCGCCGGATGCGGAGAGCATGGTGGCAGAGGCCGATACCGGGGCACGGTCCCCGAGCGGCGTTTCCGCTAAAGTACTGTTCGTTGTCCCGCTGATCTGGTCTCTGTTTCAGCTTTGGTATGCGTCACCCCTGCCATTCGTCCTGCATTTCGGAATCCTGAACGATACCGAAGCGCGTGCCATTCATCTGGCGTTCGCAGTGTTCCTGTCCTACACCGGATTTCCCGCGCTTAAGCGGTCGCCGCGACACTACATTCCTGTTCAGGACTGGGTCTTCGCGCTGGTCGGGGCCTTTTGTGCGGCTTACCTCTTCCTCTTTTATACGGCTCTTGCAAATCGTCCGGGCGACCCGACGACCTATGATGTCGTCATCGCCGTCGTCGGAATGGCATTGCTCCTGGAAGCGACCCGCCGGGCCCTGGGACCGCCGCTCATGGTCGTCGCGATGGTGTTTCTGCTGTACACCTTTGCGGGCCCCTATATGCCCGATGTCATCGCGCACAAAGGCGCGTCACTGAACAAGGGCATGTCCCACTACTGGCTGACGACGGAAGGCGTGTTTGGAATCGCGCTCGGCGTGTCCACCAGTATGGTTTTCATGTTCGTTCTCTTCGGCGCGTTGTTGGAACGGGCGGGGGCCGGGAACTACTTCATCCGGGTCGCCTTCTCCATGATGGGACACCTGCGCGGCGGGCCGGCGAAGGCGGCGGTCGTGTCTTCCGCGATGACCGGTATGATCTCTGGATCCTCCATTGCGAACGTGGTCACGACGGGCACCTTTACAATTCCACTGATGAAGAAGGTCGGTTTTCCGGCCGAGAAAGCCGGGGCGGTCGAGGTGGCGTCCTCCACCAATGGCCAGTTGACGCCGCCGATCATGGGTGCGGCGGCCTTTCTGATGGTGGAGTATATCGGAATTCCGCTGGTCGAGGTTATGAAACACGCCTTTCTGCCGGCGGTGATCTCGTACCTCGCCCTTATCTATATCGTGCACCTGGAGGCCATGAAGCTCGGCCTTGAGGGTTTGCCGCGGAATTGGATCTTCACGACCAAGGCGAAACTCATCGGGCTTCTCTCCGTTGCCGTCGTGGCCTGCGGTCTCGTCTTTGTCCTGCCGCCGGTCGTTGAGGGCATAGAATCCGTCACGGGTGAGCTCGCGCCTTGGGTCTATGCGCTCATGTTGTTTGGCGCCTACTTCGGTTTGCTCTGGTATTCTTCGACCATGCCGCCCTTGGATACGAGCCCGGAGATCAACGAGATTCCGGAGCCGGGTCCAACCGTGAAGGTGGGGCTCTACTTCCTGTTGCCGGTCATCCTGCTTGTTTGGTGCCTGACGGTAGAGCGCATGTCGCCAGGGCTGTCGGCCTTCTGGGCAACCGTCTTCATGATTTTCATCGTGTTCACGCAAAAACCGTTGCTCTCGATGATCCGCAAATCCGGGGAGTTGAGCGAGGCTTTCCGTGAGAGCTACGATGATATGGTTGCCGGATTCATCGCAGGCGCGCGCAACATGATCGGGATTGGCGTGGCAACGGCAGCCGCGGGTATCGTCGTAGGAACGATCACTTTGACCGGGATCGGCCAGGTGATGACCGAGTTCGTCGAGGTCGTATCCGGCGGCAACCTGATGCTCATGCTGCTCTTCACGGCGGTGATCAGCCTGATCCTGGGCATGGGTCTCCCCACGACGGCGAACTATATCGTCGTCTCGAGCTTGATGGCCCCCGTCATCGTGACCTTGGGCGCGCAAGCCGGTTTGATTGTGCCGCTGGTTGCCGTGCACATGTTCGTCTTTTACTTCGGTATCCTTGCAGACGATACGCCGCCGGTGGGGCTGGCGGCCTTCGCGGCCGCGGCAATCAGTGGCGGCGATCCCATCAAGACAGGTCTACAGGGTTTCGCCTACGATATCCGCACGGCCATTCTGCCCTTCATCTTTATCTTCAACACCGAGCTGTTGATGATTGGGATCGAGAACTGGATTCACTTCGTCATTGTCGTGGTGAGCGCTGTTATTGCCATGATGGTGTTCGCGGCGGCGACGCAAGGCTTCTTCCTGGTCAGGAATCGCATCTGGGAGACCGTGGCGTTGCTCGTTGTTGCTTTCACTCTGTTCCGGCCGGGATTCTGGATGGACATGATTACTCCACCCACGGAGATTGTGGACGCGGCACAAATTGTCGAGGTTGCAGAAGGTTTGCCGGCGGAGGCGCAACTGCAACTGATTACAGAGGGCGAAACGATCGACGGAGACCTTGTTTCGAAAACGGTCAGATTGCCTCTGGGTCCGGCTGCCTCAGGAATGGAGCGGTTGACGCATGCCGGCATTGAAATTCGGATGGAAGACGGCGGCGTCTTTATCGACAGCCTCGTCTTCGGCGGGCCGGCGGAACAGGCGGGTCTCGATTTTGATTGGCAGATCAATGGCGTGGAAGTGGAAACCGACCGCATGCCGAAGCAAATCATGTACTTGCCGGCGCTGGCCTTGTTGGCCGTAATCATATTGCTGCAGCGTGGGCGGCGCCCGCGTCAGGCCGCGTTGGCATAGGGGAAAGACGATGTACAAGACGATCCTTGTTCCAATCGACGTGAATGAAGAAACTTCCTGGAAGCTCTCCCTGCCGAAGGCTGTTGAGCTTGCGCAAACCTTCGGCTCCGAGCTGCACGTCATGACTGTGGTACCCGACATGGGTATGCCGATCGTGGCCCAGTTCTTTCCATCGGATTACGAAACGAAGCTGCAGGATACGGCCCTCAAGAAATTGGAAGAGGTGCTTTCCAACCAGACACCGAAAGATCTGAAAGTGCAGGCGACGGTGTGTCAGGGCTCGGTTTATGAGGAGGTTCTTGCGACGGCCAAGGACATTGGGGCCGACCTGATCATGATGGCGTCGCATAGGCCGGAACTCAGTGATTTCCTGCTTGGTCCCAATGCCGCCCGCGTCGTGCGTCATGCCAACTGTTCGGTCCTTGTGGTTCGCGGCTGAAGGTCTGAGGCGGCGCGGCGGCCGCCTTGCGGGAGCGATCTTTGTTTTCATTGGAGTTGTTTGGCTTTCCGGACCGGTTACGGCGGGGGTGGAAACAGCGGTACCGGAGCTTGTCGAGATCCCGGCCGGCCCTTTCATAGCGGGATCCGACCGTGCCGAGCGGGAAGCCGCCTATCGCCTGGATGAAGCCGCCTATGGTCACAGCCGGACGCGGAGCGGAAAGTGGTACGAGAGTGAAGCGCCACGTGCCACGGAGCATACGCCGGCGTTCCAGATCACCCGGACCCTCATAACGAACCACCAGTATGCGGCTTTCGTTGCGGCGAGTGGCCATCCCGTCCCGGACGTCGACGCGGCCACATGGAAAAGCTACGGCCTCATCCATCCCTATGCGCGGACGCGCCGCCACGCCTGGTCCGCCGGCGTGCCTCCGGAAGGGCGCGAGGAGCATCCTGTGGTGCTGGTCTCCCACAACGACGCCCTCGCTTACGCGGCTTGGCTGAGCGAGACGACGGGCCGCACTTGGCGCTTGCCGACGGCCCAGGAGTGGGAAAAGGCGGCGCGTGGCACGGACGGCCGACGCTTCCCCTGGGGCGAGGACTGGGACGCCTCCCGGTTGAATAGCCATGATCAGGGGCCCTTCGATACAGTGGCGGTGGGCTCCTTTCCGGCGGGAGCCAGCGCCTTCGGGTTGCTCGATGCGGCAGGGCAAGTCTTCGAGTGGACAGCGACGCCCTGGCGAGCTGGACGTTTTGAGGTTAGGGGAGGGTCTTGGGACGACAGCGGCTGTGGCGTGTGCCGTCCGGCGGCCCGTCACGGCCGGCCCGCGGACCTGAAGCACATCCTGGTCGGGTTTCGGTTGGTGGCTCAGTAGCCCTGGTGCTAGCTAAAGTAGTGCGTCAGCCCGTCACGGAGATTTGTAGGCAAGAAACTGGCAAAATCCCCAGATAGCGTAATGTCTTCCCGGATCTGGAACGCCGGGGCGCCGGAAGGGCAACGGAGATAACGATCAGTCCGCGAGGTAGCGCGAATAGTCATGCGTAACGAAGAGATCATTCAGTCGGTTCAGCTGGAGCCGCAGGCCGAACTTTCGGAACTCTCGACCGAGGTCCTGGAGGAGATGGCGGAAGCCGGGCAGGAGGTTTTCGAGATCCACAGGCTGCTCAGCAAGACCGGAGACAACGTCGTCGGCGAGCTGCTCAAGAATCAGGGGACATTCTACGAGTGGGATCACTATCCGCCGGGCGATGTCTACGACCGCGAGACGCATGCGCAGTACTATTACCATGCCCATGCCGTGGACCAGAGGTTTGACGGCGAGCATGGGCATTTCCATACTTTTCTAAGACCGAAAGGCATGCCCAAGGGTATCAAGCCGGCAAAGGTGCCCGGCTATGTGAAGCCCGACGATCCGGACGATGCGCTGAGCCATTTGATCGCGATCTCAATGACGCCATCCGGCTTTCCGTTCCGGTTGTTTACCACGAACCGATGGATCACCGGCGAGGTCTGGTACAGCGGAGAGGACGTTTGCCGCTTGCTGCCGCTGTTCCTGATCGATCATACGCAGCCATCCTGGCCGGTGAACCGATGGGTGTCAGCGATGGTCAAGCTTTACCGGCCACAGATCGAGGAGCTAGTGCACGCGCGCGACCGGACGATTTCCGCCGCCATGGCGCGGTCCCCCGAAGAGGACATCTTTGAAGATCGTTCATTGGAAGTGACGTCATTCCTGGACATTGATCTGGAAAAACAGGTCCATGCCGTGGCAGCGGCCCTCCTCGAACGGCAGGACTAGGGAGAGATCCGGGCCTCCCCCAGAAGGAATAGGCGGCAAGATAGCCCTTCCGGCGAAAAGGCCCTGAAATCCTGGGCGAATGACTCGCTGTTAAACATCGATTAACGTCGAAGCCCGATAATCCGACAAAATCCGCCTGTTTGGGCATATTCCGCGCCTGGAACATGCCTGGTGGTTGAATTAATGAATTCGTCGGATTGGATTGATGGACTCAGTCTCCCAAGGCTCTCTCTCCCAGCAGGACGTGGAAAAACTCATGTCGGATCCCTCTCCGGAGGCCCGGCTTGAAACCACCGAAAAACTCACAAGCCAGTACTCAGAAAGCCTGTCACAGATGACAGAGTCTGAGCGCAAGATCGCGGAAGAAATCTTCCGTGCGCTTGCTCAGGACGCTGAAGTTCGCGTTCGGGAAGCTATGGCGGCCAACCTGAAGATGACGACGGAGCTGCCTCATGACGTCGCCTTGAGTCTGGCACAGGACGTCGATTCCGTGTCCCTTCCGATTCTTCAGTTCTCCGAAGTTCTGTCGGATGAAGATCTGATCGCGATCGTTCGTGGCGGTAGTGACTCCAAGCAGGTTGCGGTGGCCCAGCGCGACTCAGTATCCGGTGAAGTCGCGGACGCTTTGCTCGACAGCGGCAATGAAGAGGCGGTTGCGCAACTTGCGTCGAACGAGGGCGCTGACCTGAAAGAGAGTCACTTCGACCGGATGCTCAACGAATACTCCGAGAGCTTCCAGGTGAACGAATCGCTGTCCAACCGGCCGAACCTGCCGCCCGCGATTTCCGAGAAAGTGCTGAGCGCCGTATCGGAAAAGCTGCACGAGTATCTGATCGAGCAGCACGATTTGGCACGCGACACCGCCGACTCGTTGATCGAACAAACGCGCGAGCGGGCAACGATCACGCTGCTGAGTGACGGCACCAGTGAATCCGAATTGGAGGATCTGGTGAACCGGCTCTATTCGAACGCCCGGCTGACGCCGTCTCTCATTCTCCGGGCGCTTTGCGTGGGCGATACGCGTTTCTTTGAGATGGCGATGTCCCGCCTGTCCCGTGTGCCTCTCAAGAATGCGCGAACCCTGATCCATGACCCGGGCAACCTCGGTCTGGATTCCATCTATTCACGCGCCGATATGCCGCCGCGTCTGCTGCCCGCGGTGCGGGCCGCGATCAATCTGCTCCATGAAACGGAGTACGACGGAGGCGACAAGGACCGGGAGCGCTTCGCTGCCCGCATGATCGAACGCCTGCTGACCCAGTTCGAGGACCCGGCTTCCAAGATCACCGACGACGATATCGACTACCTGATGACCAAGCTCAAACAGCTCGCGGCTTAGTCAATACCTGCAGGCCAGGACACAGGTTTCGAGATCAAATGAGGGCCGCGCCCTAAAGGGCGCGGCCCAAGTCTTTCTTGTGTTGCTCCTTATGCTCGGGGCAATGCCAGAGCGGTAAAGCGGCTCATTTCGGCCGGACCCACGCGCAGCAGATTCGGCTTCTCGGAAAAATCTCTTCATTTCAGTATTTTAGCTTCACCGAGGTTGCGTAAATCGCAATAATCCGGGGCTCCGTTTCGACCAAAGGGCTCTGCCCATAAGATGTCCGGCCTGCGCCGGAATGATCGGGCAAATGGGCGCCAATTTGGCCGGCGCCGGCGTTGGCAGCAGCATTGCCAAGGGGACGGCGAACCGCTATAACCCGGGCCCGCGCCGGGGAGTAGCTCAGCCTGGTAGAGCACCGTCTTCGGGAGGCGGGGGCCGGAGGTTCAAATCCTCTCTCCCCGACCATTCAAATTGGTCCAGCGGCGCGGTTCCAGTTTCAGATTTGCACCATGCAAGGCGGTCTCGACGCGGGGGCCGTATTGGCCGCTCGTGCCGGTTGGACACGCCGGCCCACAGTGGCTGGAACAGGTGTCCCTCGTGCGACCCTTTCCGAATCGTCAGATCTCCGATGACACGGATTTCACTCTGCACGCCAGATTGCGTCGTTGTCAGGGTATCTATTCTTGATGTTGGTAAGGCCATGCACGGCATAGCTCGACGCAACGCATGATAGTCGTTGTGCCAACCGAGGATTTTCTGAGCGCGTGCGCGCAACGCTGAACTGTTGGTGGCGGGCGTCCCCATTTGACATTTGGAGTTCGTGAGACGGATCGTTCAGCCGAATGAACTGGGTCCGTGTTTCCTGTGACAATCCTGAGTCTTTGCCGACGGGCGAGTGGCGCGTGAGGAAATGAGATTTCAGTGCCGAGGTTCGTGCGATCTCGATGGACAACAACGCTGGGCGACGTGAGGCGCCATCGGGTTCAAGACGGCGGGCTGCTGTCCTTCCTGAACCTTCACACGCACTCGAAAAGTCGCGAGAAGTCCGGTAGAGCGTTGATTTAAGAGTCTTAAACCCGCTGAGCAAGTCGTTCCGCGAGACGGCTCCGAACATCTGCATAGTGCGATGCGACCGACTGGAAGCGGCACAGGGTGATACCGATCGAAGCGCTTTTTTATTTATGAAATAGGCAATTTGAGACTGTTCGACCTCTCGTGTCGATCTCTTAACACGAAATTCGATGGGCCATCGACGCAGCAATACACGCTTGAATCCGCAACCGTCGTCCATCGCGATCATGACTCATTGGCGAGAACGAGAAGTCCGATTATTGTCTTGGTATGGCGGCAAATGACTCTCTTCAGGCACTGCGAAATGAATCGCATAACGGGTAAGTGATGTCCAAATCGAGAGTCAAATTTGTCTCTGCGAAGAAAATAATGATTATTCATGCAAAAAAATTTTGCACTCGAACGATATTGTGCGCTATTTGATGGATTCTATGGACACTCGATTCTCGAGTCCATGCATTCGTTTGGAACGAGCAGGGGATTATAGCCATGGTGAAGGTGGCCCGTAAGAAGACGGCCAAGGCAGCCAAAGCTCGCAAGAAGACGACTTCACGTAAGAAGCCGGCTTCTTCGGCGAGAGCACGTACTAAGAAAGCCACGAAGGCACGTAAGGCGACGAAGGCGAGAAAGACGACCGCGCGGAAGAAGACTGCGAAGAAAGCGGTCAGGAAGACGGCTCGTAAGACTGCGCGTAAGCCAGCGCGGACGACGAAGGCCAGAAAGACCAAGAAGACCGCGCGGAAGAAGACTGCGAGAAAAGCAGTCAGGAAGACGGCTCGTAAGCCAGCGCGGACGACGAAGGCCAGAAAGGCTACCAAAGCCAGAAAGACGACGAAGGCTCGGAAGCCGGCGAGAAAAGCGAAAGTCGCCAAGCGGGCCAAAACCACCAAGCGCAAGACGGCTAAGAGATCGAGATAGCAAAACGCCGTTACTCTTCTGGGAATTTGCCTTAAGCGGTCGCGAGAGCGTGCTAGGTGCTGTTACCTGAATCCAGGAGCGGCACCACGTTATCGCTACCGCTTTGGGGTTTCCTGTTTATCAGAGACAAATTCTCTATCCTAGAGTCGCTCTCCAATCAGGGGCTGCCCATATCGATGACGTACGCGTTGAGTCGCGCGGGTCATGGGGCAGCCCCTTATCGTTTGAGCATCGCTTGATGCAGATTTTTTAGCCGTACTGGGTGTGAATTTGTTGGGCGTGGCATTGGCCGGCCGGACGCGAGTGCGGCGGACCTCAACCAAGTCATTCCCATGCAAGACTAGTGCGCGGTCAACCTGGGCTCAAACCTAATCGGTGAGCGTTCCAGATTCTTGAGAAGGGCACGCAACGCTCTCGTGGCAAATTGCGGAGCGACACCGGGCAGGTCCGGGTGCTGAGAAGCCTGGGTTAGGCTGCTTGCCGGTGATTTCTCAGGGCAAGCTGTGTCGCCCGTTCCTCAATCATCTCGGAGAGTTCTGTTTCAGTCACGTGGCGCCGGACTTCTTGACCGTGTTCGGCAAGAATCGCATCAAGTGCGGCAGCTCGGTAGAGCTCCATGTTCGGCTCGGAAGCAATCTCTGACATTTTCTCTCACAGAAAGTCTGTAGCAGGCCGTAGATTTCGGCCAAAGGAGTGATCCTCCAAAGTGGAGTCCACAAAGCCATCAGTACAATGATGATACGGTGAATCCGATTCGCTTTTCCGTCAAGTCTAATCGAAAAATTTACGTAGTCCTACCCAGTCAAAAAGGCTAAAGATGCGTAATCTTGGTGGATCTTGCCTGATATTTCGCTGAAATTGAGGATCCGCTTTCTTCATAGACCTGATTTTGCAGCCGCATTATTCTCGTTGGCAGGCCATTGACCCTTCCTTTCGTTCGAACGATGTCACTAGAACCGAAGACATGATCACTTTTCCACGCCCGCCAAGAACCAACAACAGAAAGCTGGCACTGAACGCTGCTTTGTTGCTGCTTTGCAGCGGATTGGTGGTCGGACCGTTGAGTGTTCCGGCGAACGCGGATTTGACCGGTCCCGAGTTCGCGCGCGCGGCTTTGCTGGCGCAGCAAGAAAACGACCATGACAGGGCGATCGACTATTTCAGCCGAGCTATAGATTCCAATGAGCTGCGTACGAAGGATATGCCCAAGGCGTACAATAACCTGGGTGTGAGCTATTTCCGCCTAAGAGATCTTGAGAAAGCCGTTGAAAGCTACAGTGTCGCGATCGAATTGAATGAGTCCTACAGCGTTGCTTACCGGAACAGAGGTGCGGCCTACGCGGACCTGGGCGCCCTCGATGATGCTCTATCCGACTACGATCGTGCGATCAAACTCAACCCAGAGGACTCCGCGTCGTTCAACAATCGCGGAATCATCCATAAAAAGCGGGACGAGTACTACAAGGCATTTTCGGATTTCGGCGCTGCTATCTTTCTGAATCCGGAGTTCGCCGACGCCTACTTTAATCGGGGCAAGACCTATCTGGAGCAAGAACGCTATAGCCTGGCGATTGCAGATCTAGATGACGCTATACGCCTGGACGGACAGGATGCAGCGGCGTTTAAGTATCGCGGCCTTGCCTACGAGCAAACGGGGCAAGCCGATTGGGCGGTACAGGACTATCTACGCGCTTACGATCTTGGTGACAGGGAAGATTGGGTCGTTCAGAAGTTGAAGGCTCTGGGGAAACTCCAAGCGAACTAACTCGCCGGACGATGCAGCGCAATTGGCACAATTTGAGAGGATCCGGATCCGTCTATTCTGCGTCCTGTTGTGGCTGCTACCTGGGCGGTGCTTGGTAATCGGAAGTTAAGGTCTGATCGACTCTAATCGGTGCCAAGGACCGAAAAGCGGCCCAGCAAATCGGAGCATCCGATTATGTCAATCGATAGAGTAAATCCTGCTTCCTGGGCGAAGGAGCATCTACAGGAGTTTCTCGCCAATCCCGGAGACATGCCGACGTACAGGCTGTCGGCCGACATGAGCCAGCTCTATGCGTCGGGGGCGCTTAGCGGACGGGAGCGCGCTCTGGCGGATGAGATCTTGAGAGATCTTGTGAAGGATGTTGAGGTCCGTGTCCGTCAGGCCATGGCGCACTATCTTAAGTCCTGTGATGTGCTGCCTCACGATATTGCGATGCGCCTCGCGACCGATGTCGAAGCCGTTGCCTTGCCGATCCTCGAGTATTCTCATGTACTCACGGACGAGGACTTGATTGAAATCGTTCAGAGCCAGGGCGAAGCGCATCAATCGGCCATAGCCCGTCGGCAAGAGGTTTCCGAAACCGTCTCTGACGCCATTGTGAGCGCCGGAAACGAGATACCCGTTGTTACGCTTCTCGAGAACGACGGGGCGCGGCTGTCACAGGCGGCGATGGAGAATGTGGTGCTACTGTTCCCGGAACAGCCGTCCGTGACCCAAGCGCTTGCCAGACGTCCCGATATTCCCGCCCCGGTTTTGGACAAGTTGGCGAATCTTGTGGCAGAGGAACTGCGCTTTGAAATGATGTCCCGCTACAATCAATCGGCGGACCTTATCAACAAGCTTATGAAGCAGGGCAGCGAAGATGCTTTGCTCAATGTCCTTCAAACTTATGACACATTGGAGGATGTGGAGACCTTGGCGACGGAGGTCTACCGCTCGAACAGAATGACGCCAACCTTGGTCCTCCGCGCTCTTTATTCAGGGCAGCTTGATTTCTTTGAGTTCGGCCTTGCACGCCTGGCACAAATGAAAGCGGATGATGCCCGTCCGCTTATCCATGATTCATTGGGGCAGGCCTTCAAACGCCTCTATCGCAAGACGCATTTCCCTGCGAAACTATTTAAGGCGTTTCAGGAAGCCCTGGAAACGCTGGGGCCGGACGTCGCGCGACTCGATTCCGGCGGCTGGGACGGCGAGAGTCGGCGTCTGGTCAGCAATATAGCTTCCCGAGAAGATTTTGACCGGGGTGAATTTGAATCTGCATTAACTCTGACTTCCGGGTGACCTTCCTTTAAGCCCTTTACACCGCAGGATTCTTCACTCTCTTTTTCGGCGCGCCAGGAATTAGGGTTAATCCCCAAGAGGCTCACCGTAAGCATTATTTAAACCACGGACTTGCTATGACTCGGAGGTCATCGGGGGCGATGATCGGCGGCGTTCAAGGGATCTTCGTGCAATGCAAATGAGGCAGTCGGAGCAGGACGGACTCTCGAGCTGGAGTCGCTCGTACCTTGAGAGATTTCTCGAGGATCCGGGCGCAGTCGAGACGGGAGACTTTTCCATCAATGTCAGCCGTATCTACGCGAAGGAAGAGCTTTCGGAAGCGGAACGCCTAGAGGCGACTGAAATCCTGCGCGCTCTAATTCCAGCGGTTGAGGTCACTGTCCGCCAAGCCATGGTGGATCACCTGAAGTCTTGCGAGTTTTTGCCGCAAGACATCTGTATGACCTTTATCGAGGACGTCGAGACGGTCGCAATCCCGATGCTCGAGTTTACTTCGGTGCTAACCGATGCAGACTTGATCGATATCGTCCGATCCAAAGGAGAGTCACACCAGTCGGCGGTGGCCAACCGGTCCTCAGTTTCCGAACCGGTGTCCGAGGCTATTGTCGATTCTGGAAATGCCGGACCCGTGGCAACTCTGCTGAACAACGACGGCGCGCGGCTGTGGGAAGAGACGATGGAGAACGTCGTGCGTCTTTTCCCGGACAGCGTTCCAGTTCAGAAAGCCCTGGCGGGTCGGCCGGACCTGCCCCCGCAAATCGCCGAAAAGATTTCCCACCTCATCTCAGACGGGCTGCATTTCGAGATGATGGCCCGCCACGGTGCCGCTGCCGATCTCTTGGAAGGCTTGATGCAGCAAGGTGGAGAAGGCGCAACGTTGGAATTGCTCGCTGGCTATGACCGGATCGAGGATGCGGATGACTTTGCGCGGCAGCTTTATCAATCGCAGCGATTGACGACCACGCTGGTCTTGCGCGCCATCTATTTTGGTCAGCTCGATTTTTTTGAGTTTGCGTTGGCTCGCTCTTCGCAGACCGATGTCAAAGAGGTGCGGCGCGTCCTCGAGTTGGGCGCCGAGCCACCGTTCAAACAACTGTACCGGAAGTCGGATTTCCCAGCTCAGTTCTACCCCGCATTCGGCGCCGCGGTCGTTCGGCTGGGCCCCGAGATCAAGATGCTGCAGAAGGAGTGGAACGGCGAGAGCCGGCGCGTTGTCAACCGCCTCGCGGCACGACGCGATTTCGATCGCAAGGGGTTTGAAGCCGCATTGCATTGTCACGGAACGCGGTAACGTCCCCGTTGGGATTGGGATCCATCAGGATCTAGAGGTCTGTCAGGTATGATAGAACAAATTGCAGAACAGCAAGCGGCAGGGGCGTTCGCGGTGCGTCCGGCGGTCCCAGCCGACCTAAAGTCGATAGGGCAGCTTCAGGAAGCGGCCATATTGGGACTCGGTATCTCTGACTACGATTCTGCCAGCGCCGCCGCTTGGGTACGGTTCCAGCTGAGCACGCGTAACAACGTGCTGAAGGACGGTCCGTTTTTTGTTGCCGAACGGCACGGCCGAATCATTGCCTGCGGTGGATGGCGCACGGACCTGCAGCGACGGGACGCTGTCTGGGTCCGCGCAGTTTTCGTGTCACCGGAATTCGCACGTCAGGGGGCCTGCAGTCGGGTCATGGATGCCGTTGAGGTGTCGGCCCGGATCGAAGGGCGTGATCATTTCTTCGCGCGGGCGACAGTCGGGGCCATCCCCTTTTTTAAGGCGGTGGGATACCGGGACCTGGGACGGCGAATTTGGACGATTGAGCCCGGGATCGAGATTGAGCAAGCCTTGATGATGAAAGATGCGACTGCTACTGAAGGATCCTGAGGGTCGCAGTAACGACTCTTCGTGTAAGGGGGATCGGTGGCCGGTGCGTTAGCGGTTGCTTGCCTATGAAGCCGGAAAACCACAAATCGAAAGAGCGACAGCCGGAACGCCCTCGCTCCAAACGGCGAGGGCTTTTGAGCAGCCTGACCAGTCTTGATGAGACGGAAAAAGGCGGGGATGCGTGGTTCGCCTCCGTCTGTCTAGCCAGCCTGGTTTTTGCGGCTGCTTATGTCCTTGTCGAGGTTAAGCCAGAGGGTTTCTTCAACGTCGTTGCCTACATCCTTGCGCTCGCGGCGTTGGGCGCGGGGACCGTAATCCTCATCCGGAATTTGCTGGCACCGTATTTCGACAATTCGAAATCGCCGCCTGATTCCTGAAGGGGCGGTGGCATTCGCCGCGTGACAAGGCTTTACCGAATCGGAGGGCTTGAGAAGCAAGGCCACTCAAAGGTGAAGGGCGCTCAGAGTTTGCCGTGGCCCCTCAAGGGACGGGTCTAGATTCAGCAAGGCCCAGCGGACGGCCGCCGCGTCCCGGCCAAGGCTGAGGGCGGCCATTTCACCGGCAGAGGTGTTGTCGCCGCAACGTGCGATTTGAGCACTATGCTCCAACCGCTCCGCAAGTTGCCTCAGGCTTCTAAGCTCTGCTTGGCGCGCTGCGCCGAACCGCTGGCGGGATTTCTGATGGGGTTCCGATGCCATACGAGAAATCCTGTGAAAATCACTTTGGACGGTCAAGGGTGCCGTCTAATGCACCGCTGTGGCGGTCCCGGACTTGACAGGCTTTCCGGCTTGCGCTCGTAATCTCCCTCGATGGGCATGCTGCGAGAATTTCTGCGACTGGAGGCCGCGGGCGGGATCATTCTGATTCTCGCCGCCGCGGCCGCAATGATTCTTGCCAACTCGCCTCTGGAATGGCTCTACGACGAATTGCTCGATACGCCGGTCGAGGTTCGGGTCGGCGCCCTGCATCTGGCCAAGCCGCTGATTCTCTGGATCAATGATGGCTTGATGGCGGTCTTCTTCTTCCTTGTAGGCTTGGAGATTAAGCGCGAACTCCTGACCGGCCACCTTTCGTCCTTCAATCAGGCGGCCTTTCCCGCCACAGCGGCTGTCGGCGGTATGGCTATACCGGCGGCGGTATATGTTTTGATCAACCTGGGATCGCCGGAAACGCTGTCGGGTTGGGCCATTCCGGCCGCGACTGACATTGCGTTTGCGCTGGGGATCCTGTCGCTGCTGGGAAACCGTGTTCCCGCATCCTTGAAAATTTTCCTCCTGGCGCTGGCCATTATCGACGATCTCGGAGCCATCGTAATTATCGCGGTGTTCTATACGGTGGATCTCTCGGTCGATGCTCTGGTTATCGCCGCGGTCTGCGTGACAACACTGTTCGGCCTTGCGTTGTTTCGGGTGCGGCGGATCGCGCCCTACATTCTGGTTGGCATCGTTTTGTGGATCGCTGTCCTGAAATCCGGAGTGCACGCGACGCTCGCGGGCGTGGTGCTCGCGTTTTTCATACCGATGCGAAGCGGAGAGGAGGAGGGCACCTCGCCTCTGGAGCACCTGGAGCACATGTTGCATCCCTGGGTCGCATTTCTCGTCATGCCTGTCTTCGCCTTTGGCAACGCCGGCGTCTCTTTCGATGATATGAGCCTCGCGGACATGTTCGGCCCTGTGCCCCTGGGGATTGCTCTGGGGTTGTTTATCGGAAAGCAGATTGGTGTGTTCGGCACGGCCTGGGCCGCGGTCAAGTTCGGCATCTGCCGAATGCCGTCCGATCTTAACTGGCCATTGCTTTATGGCGTATCGTTGCTGACCGGCGTCGGTTTCACGATGAGCCTGTTTATCGGCACCCTTGCGTTTGACGATACCGTCGGTCAGGCCGCGGGTCTGCGTCTCGGCGTTCTGGCGGGTTCGATTCTTTCAGCGGTTTGCGGGTACCTGGTCCTGCGGTTTGCTGCGAATCGCCGCTCCGCCACGGAGCCGGCGCCGTCTGTTTCAGAGGAAAATCCCACACAAGCGTGAATGCGGCAGCGTGCTTGGGCATTGCCTAGTTGCTGCCAAGGGTGTGAACTTGGGCGCATAGTCCATGTTTGGAGCCGCGGCAGGTGGATCGCTTCCTCGCAGTTCTAGTCGTTCTGGCCAGTGTGGCGATTGCCGGTCGCGCAGACGCGGACGAGATCGAGTTCCTGACCGGCCGCTTCCTCGTCGCGTCGGACGACATGCGGGACCCCTCTTTCGCCGAGACGGTGATCTACATGCTGGAGCACGATGAGGGCGGCGCATTGGGTCTGATCATCAACAAGCCCGCGGGGCGGGTCTCGCACGGTGCTTTGCTGGAGGGCTTGGGGCTTGAAGGCAAGCCCGCCGAAGGCGCGGTCACGGTGCACCGGGGCGGCCCCGTCGACCCCGCCCGTGGTTTTGTTCTCCATAGCGCGGATGTGGTCTTCGAGAGCAGCACCACGCTGCAGGAGGATCTGGCCGTCACGACGGCGCCCGAGATTTTCCTGGCAATTGCCGAAGGTAAAAAGCCGCGCGACATGATCTTCGCGCTGGGCTATTCCGGCTGGGCTGCTGGTCAGCTTGAGTCGGAGCTGGCGCGCGGCGGGTGGATCCACATCGAATTCGACCGTGAACTGTTGTTCGATATCAGGGATGGCGGTAAGTGGCAGCGCGCGATCGATCTAATGAAATTCGATCTTTGACCTGTCGCCGGTCGTTTCTAGCAGTCTCATAAGATGGAACAGCGCCGCACGACATTGACTGTCGATACCAAAGGGCCCGGTCTCTACGAGATCACGTCCGAGGTCGTTGCCTGGGTTCGGGACCAGGCTCTGCAGGAAGGCCTGTTGACGGTTTTCTGCCAGCACACGTCAGCTTCACTGGTCATCCAGGAGAACGCGGATCCGGACGTTCAGGCCGACCTCCTGACCTTTTTTCAAAGGCTGGTCGAGCAAGACCTCAGGCTTTACCGGCATAGCGCAGAAGGACCGGACGACATGCCGGCGCATATCCGCGCGGCCCTGACGTCGAGCCAGCTCTCGGTGCCGGTCACCGCGAGCCGACCGGACCTTGGCACCTGGCAGGGGATCTATCTCTTCGAGCACCGTGACCGCCCGCACCGGCGCCGGATCGTTCTGCACTTGCTAGGGGATTAGAGCGGTTCCTGCTTGAATGGTGCCGCTCTGACCGTCTCGCCCAGGTGTTTGATGCTACAGCGCCCATTTTCATCTTCCTTTAACCCTGTTGCCGGGTCCCTGTGACAAAGCTGGTTTTTTCGGCGGCCGTTAACCGATGGGAAGCCGGTGGGCCCTAGCCTGCGTGCGGTGCCAGCGCCGCCCTTGCGGCCGTTGGCACTCAGGGCGTCTGGCCATGAGAGCGGGATGAGGGACCGGTGAGGGATTACAGCATTGGCATAGGACTGCGTCGTATGCGGTCCTTCGGCGTGTCCGCGATTTGCGGACTGATACTCTTGGCGGGTTGCGAAACCGCACACACGCCGACAGGAGACCCGACGGTAGCGCTCGGCGACCTGCTGACGTCTCCTCCGCCTCCACCCTCTGCAAGGCCGTCCAGCATCGAGCGGTCGGAAGCGCTCTACCGCGAAGGACTGGCTTACAAGGAAGCCGGGAAACCCGCCTGGGCGGCCAAACGTTTTCAGGAAGCCGCGAAGCTGGACCATCCCGCCGCGATCTATGCCTTGGCGATTGCCTATCGTTCCGGCGAGGGGGTCGGCGAGGACACGGGAAAGGCGATGACCTTGACACGCCGCGCCGCGCAGCTCGGCAATCCGCAGGCCAACTACGTGCTTGGCGCAGCGCTCTACCTCGAGGACGGCGACACAGCCACGGCAATCGATTATCTGATGCAGTCCGCCGATGAGAACTTTTCCGCCGCGGAATATCTTCTGGGGCGTATCTACGCCATGGGGCGTGGCGTGCGGCGCGACCTTCCCTGGGCCTTACGATGGTATGGTCTCGCGGCGGCCCATGGACACAGCGAGGCGCAATTCACCTACGCCACCTCGATGCTGTCCGGGGGGGTGATGCCCGCCAACTTGGACGAGGCCGTTTTCTGGCTCGGTCAAGCCGCGCTGCAAGGCCACGAACGCGCGAACAAGCTGTTGCGGGAACTGGACATCGAACCTGATCCCAAGACGCAGGCGGCGTTCGCGCGGCGGCTGTCGCACATCGGTGATGCGAAAGCTCAGCTCGAGGAGCAACCCGCCACCGTGCGTTACGTGCAGATCAGGCTCAAGACGATGGGACACTACAGCGGCGAGGTCGATGGCATGTATGGTCCCATGACCGAGCAGGCGATTGAGACCTATTGGAACATGCACAGCAGCCGGGAAGACGCGGAGATTACGGAGACCTTGCTGCAATCGCTGCTCGCGGCGTCCTGAAAACCGTTCTACAGCTACACGCCCAGTAGTTCCGAGGCCGTCATAACGCGATAGACGGCCCGCACCTGGCGTTGGTCAACTCGCACTTCCTTGGGTGGATTGAACTGGCGGAGGATGAGCTCTCCGTCGGACCTTCGGACCAAGCGCTTTAGAAAGCAGTGTCCGGGTTCACCGTCATGCCCCTTGAGTTCAACGATGACATCGCAGCCCGGTATCGCGGGACGGCCGGGATGAACGAAGACCAGTTCCCCTTCCTCGTAACGCGGTGACATGGATTCACCAGCTGCGAAGACCGCGAAGGCCCGCTGCGTTCCCGCCAGGCCCGGCGGCCGGCGTACGTAGTCGACGACCTCACCATTGAAGTCGAAGCCCGCATCTTCCCCGCCCACGGCGGTCCCGCGAACCGGCAGGTCGCGGGAGAGACTGGCGGGGGCAGGGACTTCAGCGGCCAGCGGACCTGAGACGCTTGGCGCAGATATATCTTCCCCATCGGTTCCCGTGGCACCGGGCCCCACGCCGAGATAGCGGGAGACAGTCTCGATCTCTGCCGCTTTCAGGGCGCGTTTGCCGCTCAACAGGCGCGAGACCCCTGAGGGGTCCAGGCCAAGCGCCAAGGCCAAACCCCTCTGCGACTTGCCCGGGCGGCGGAGGCCGTCCTGTATCCAGGTCAGGTTGAAATCATTGCCCGTCATATCGCCATTCTGCGTCATAGCGCGTCTCAGGTAAATGTAAAATTCGCATTTTCTATTGCGTCTGATTTGCCAATTTCGCAATATAGAACATAACAAGAACATATGGTGGTTAGTCCAATTCTAACGGGTACCGCCTTTGGCCTTGGAAGCCATCACGTGGAGCAAACTCAGAGAATCTGGAGAAAAAATGCCTCAGGATCGTGCCCGGGAGGACCTTACTGAACTGCAGGAACGTCTTTACCAGTTGCTCGCGGAGATCGCGGCGGCCGGTGAGGTTTGCCCCACGAATCGTGCGTTGTCCGAGGCATGCGGCGTCTCCGCCGCCAGTACAATCGCAGACGCGATGGGGCGCCTAAGGCGCAAGGGACTGTTATCCGTCGTTTCCTATGGGCGTCGGGGCAGGGTTGTAACTTTGACGGAGCTGGATCTTACAACGGCGGCGCCAAAGGTGCGGCAGGGCAGGAGGGACCGGGGGCCTTCCCGAAGCCGCCGCCACGAGGCGGCCTACGAGGTCAGCGCGCCCGGTCGCGAGGCGGAGGAGTTTGAAAGCAAGGGCAATACCTGGGTCCCACCCTGGTGCGAGGCGGACCTGCGCGCCGCCCTTCCGGCTCGGCGGGATCAGTCGTGTCTTCGCGCGGCAGCGGTGCGGGTCTGGCGGCCACCGCATTGCCAGTACATTCCTGACGTTCCGCATCCGGACGATAGCTGCAAATGCGGCGAGGCGGTAGTGGTCGGCACCTCCTACTGTGCGACGCACTTGAAGCGCTGTGCGCTGCAGGCTTCGGCCTTGAAATCCGTTTCGGCAAATGCCGGATTCCCAGCGGCGCAGACAGCCGAATCGGTTGAGGGGTAAGGCCATGGCAGGAGCGAAGTCAGAGCTGGGAAATGCCGAGCCGGATCTGGAGCAACGGCGCGCGCGCGGCGAGACTGTGGACTACGAGGAGACCATCGAGGCTGGGGTGCGACGTGCCCGCGTCCGCAGCCAGACGATGCTTGATCGCTATCTGCAGCGGGGCCAGGTCACCCACAGGCAATTCGATGCAGGCGAACGACTCTACCGTCTTTGGCGTGCGACTGGACAGGCGCCCAAGGTGACCGCGAGCTATGGCCTTAGAGTCAGCGGGGCGCCAGAAGTATCTGACAAGCAAGCCGCGATTCGGGCGGATGTAACTAAGGCCCTAAGGGCCATGGGGGACAGGCTCGCGTCCATCCTGGTTCACGTCTGTCTTTGCGACGAAGCCGCCGGTGATTGGGGCGAACGTCACCGTGGCCGTCCGGGCGATGGCATCGCGGTGCTCCGGCTGGCACTGGACAGTCTGGCCGATTATTGGGGCGCGCCGCGCTAACGTTATGTGAGGCCCTTGAGTGCGTGGCGCCGAAATTCAGATGCCGAAACTGTCGTTGGCGGGGCTCATGTCGCCTTCGAGCCCGTAAACCTTTTTGATACCGAATCCACGAATTTCGTGCTCGCCGCGATCGGTGATGCGGAAGTCGTTCTTGATGAGCCGATAGGTGTCTTCGCTGATCAAAATCTCCATTGGGCCGCAGAGCGGCTCCAGCCGGGCCGCGAGGTTCACACCCGGACCGAAGATGTCGTAGACATATTTCTGCACACCGACGACAGATCCGATCACCGGGCCGGAACAAATTCCGATACGACACTTCCACTCGAAGTCGCTCATCATGTTGCGGCGCTTCAAGTAGCGCACCAGCAAGAGCGCGACCTGTGCAAGGTTGCGGGCGTGGTCCGGATTGGCTTCCGGTAATCCCGAGACGGCAACATAGGCGTCGCCAATTGTCTTCAGGCGCTCGCAACTGAACTGCTCGACGATCCGGTCGAAGGCCGTGAAGATGTCGTTGAGTTCGGATATCAACTTTGTGGGCTCTTGCGCCAGCGACATCTGTGTGAAGCCGACGAAATCAAGCATCAGAACGGAAGCATCGTCGAAACGCTGCGGCGTGGTCACACCGAATTTCTTCCATTCCTCGTAGACCTGCTGCGGCATGATGTTGAGCAGGAGCTTTTCGACCCGCTCCTTTTCCTTTCTCAGGTCGCGGTTCTGCCGTTCGATCATCTTCGAATAGGACTCGATCATGTACTCGAGCTCTTTGATCTTCGAGATGTTCTGGCACTGAACCATGATCTCGCCATGTTCGGCACCCTCGGCCGGCACAAGCTCGACCGCGAGTGAAATCACACGGCGCTTTGGCTTCACTTCGGCTTCGCACTTCCAGGCTCGATTGTCGGCGAGCGTGGAGGCTACCTCCTCGGCATCGAACTTCGGCAGCAGATCCGTCAGAGATGCCGTTCCGCGGACGACATCCGGAAACCATTCGCCGAACATCGCATTGTGCAAAAGAACCTTGTGGGACGCCGGGTCGACGACCGCCAGACCCACACCTACGGAATCCAGCAGCAGGGAGCGGAAATGCTCCATGTTCATGGAAATGTCGTGGGCCGGTTCGTTCACTTGTCTCGGCCCGAGATGATAAGATTCGCCTTGGATTCGATCTCAAACATGATGAGATCAACATCCTCCTCTTTGAGCTCAAAGGCGATAAGAGTCTCTCGGAGTAACCGGGTCATCTCGTTAAAGGCCACCTGTGTGATGTTGAGACCGTCATGCACCCGGCGCAGCACGTCGTCGGAATAACTGGCGGGTCCTCCCATCACCGACGCGATGAATTTGGTCTGGTGATCGACAAGCTGGCGCATGTCGGTGTCTTCGAAGTAGGGGCCGATAATGTCGGAATCTATGGCCTCATCATAGAAGGCCATGACGATCTTGCTGACTGGCCCGAAGCCCCCGTATTTGTCAAACAGTGACAAGGCCATAGCCTGCCCCACTTTTTTTGGTTGGCATAATCTGCCCCATAGGCCGAGGAAGCGCAAATCGCTTCTGCTCGCGGATCAGTGGCTCCCGGACCGGGGCCTTATGTGGTGGTCCCAGGGGAGCGGCCGCGGATCGCCGTGTGGTCGCAATCCCCAATGCCAGCGCTTATTCCTCGGGTGGCGCGAGCAGATCCGGGTCGCTTATGACGGAATGCCTGTGCCAGGCGCCGTCACGGACCGTTTGAACTTGCACGTCCTTGCGGACCTCACCCAACCCGTTGAATGAGATCTTCCCCGTGGAGGCCTCCAGCTCCGTCTCCGAGATGGCGGCGCGGATCGCAGCCGCGTCGTCTGTCCCGGCCTTCCGCAAGGCCGCCACAGCGACCTTGACCGCCGTGTGGCCAGAGGCGGCGACCATGTCGGCCTTATATCCGGCTTTCTTCTCGAAAGCCCGCAGGAAGGACTTCGTCTCGGGTGCATCCGAGTCTCGATCTAGTGAGGTTGTGATAATCGTCCCTTCGGACGCTGCGCCCGCGATCTCAATGAACTTCTCGGAATCGTAACCTTCCTGGCCAATGATCGGGACTTCGACGCCAGCTGCGCGAAGCTGGCTGACCAGTGGCCCAGCCGTAAAGAAGTAACCTGAAGCATAGATGGCCTCCGGTCCCTCGTCCTTAACCTTGGAGACAATCGGCCCGAATTGCCGGTCCTTGATGGAGTATTCATATTCGCCGAGAACTTCGATGCCGAACTGGGGCGCGGCTTCCTTGAAACCGTTGGCAAGTGACTTGCCGAAATCGTTCTTCAGGGTGATTAGAGTAACCTTCTTTTTGCCCAGGCTTTCGCCGATCAGCTTGGCTCCCGCGCGGCCCTGAACCTCGCCAACAAAGGAGGTCCGGAACACGAACTCGCCGGCACGGGTGATATCCGGATGCACGGCGTAGGCCGAGATATAGGGGACACTAGCGGCTTGGAACACGCCCGCGGCGGCCCGTGTCGCGCCGGAATAACTGCCCGAAATCGAGATCTTCACCTGATCCTTTTCGATCAGCTTGTTGGCGATGGGCACTGCTTCTTTCGGCGAAGCCTGGTCATCGTAGACGACGAGCTCGACCTGCATACCGTCAATACCACCATCCGCATTGGCTTGTTCGACGGCCAGTTCCGCACCAGTGAGGGCCGATTTTCCATCGGCGGCAGCAAAGCCAGTCAAGGGCGCGCTGAAGCCGATTTTGACCGTGTCGGCGGCGCTCAATGGTGTGGCCAGTGGTGCTGACAGCAACGCAACGGCGGCGGCCAAGACGCCGCTCTTCCAAAACGTTCTTGGCATGATTTGATTCTCCCTGCTTCCTCAGTGGACGGCCAGAGCCTGCCCCTCTCCCGGTTGGTGTTTCCCGGGCCCGGGCCGTCGGAATTGATCTCCGTCCGGGAATGTTAGCGCCGGTGGGCAGAAGAGGAAATGGCGAGAAGGCCCCCAGCTGCTTCGCCTAATGCGTGCGTGCCAGGGGCCAAGGCAGGGTGCTGGGACTTGGGGGCCAGGCAACGAGATTAGTAGCCCAGGGCGCAGCCGTCCTTGCGCGGGTCGGAGCCGCCGGTAAGAACGCCCGTTTCCCAGTCGATCCGGATCGCCTGAGCGCCGCCGATAGGCTTCTCAGGCGCCACCGGACGGTGCCCGAGGGCGACCAGGGCGTCACGCGCATCGGGGGCAATGGCGTCTTCCATCTGCACAGTGCCCTCCTGCGTGGGAAACAGGCGAGCCTGATCGATCGCGGCCTGGGGGTCCATGCCGTAATCGATCAGGTTTGTGAGGAAGTGCGCATGGCCGCAGGCCTGATAGTCGCCGCCCATGACACCGAAAGGCATGACTGTCCGTCCGCCGCGGCAGAGCATAGCGGGAATGATAGTGTGGAGCGGTCGCTTGCGCGGTGCGATGCAATTCGGGTGGCCCGGGTCTACGACGAAGCCGCAGCCACGGTTCTGAAGAACCACACCGGTGTCCGGTGCCATCAATCCGGACCCAAAGGAATAGAACAGCGAGTTGATGAAGCTGACGGCGTTGCGGTCTTTGTCGACCACGCAGAGGTAAACGGTATCTTTGTGTTGCGGCAGAGGCGAGGGCGGCACGTCGGCCATCGCCTTGCCCGGGTCGATCCGCGCGCGCATCTCGGCGGCATAGGCCTCCGACAGCCAGGTTTCGATGGGCACGTCTGCTTGGGCCGGGTCCGCGAGGCTGGCTCCCCGATCCCCATAGGCAAGACGAGTTGCTTCGATCTCCAGATGGAGCCGCTCCGCCGAGGAGGGGTCCAGTTTGGTCAGGTCGAACCCGGAGAGGATGTTGAGGATCTCCAGCGCCACGATTCCCTGGCCATTTGGTGGGCACTCGTAAACGTCGTAGCCTTTGTAGTCCGTCTTGATCGGGGTGACGAACTCGCCTTCCGCCGCGGCGAAGTCGTCCACACTGTGGAGGCCGCCCAAGTCGCGCAGATGGGCGACGATCGCTTCCGCCACGCTGCCTTCATAAAAGCCGGCGCGTCCCTTAGCGGCGATTATCTCAAGAGTCTTCGCCAAGGCCGGTTGTTTGTGGAGGCTGCCTTCCGGCGGAATCCGTCCATCACGCAAGAAGGTTCGGCGCCACTCTTCACCGGTGAGAGTATCCAGTTCTTTCGACCAGTCGAAGAGCACGCGCTGATGCAGGGGATAGCCATCCCGCGCGAAACGAATAGCCGGCTGGAGAACATCTCCAAGGCTTTTCGTGCCATGAGCGCCAAGCAGCTGTGACCAGGCGTCAATGGCGCCGGGCACGGTTACGGCATGTGGCGACTGACGCTCGATCTCCGTGATGCCCTGTTCTTGATACCACTGGACGTCCGCGGCGGCGGGCGCACGCCCGGAGCCGTTAAAGGCCACGATCTCGTCGCTGCCTTTCGGCGAGAGGAGCACGAAGCAGTCGCCACCGATGCCCGTCGATTGCGGTTCCACCACGCATTGCACGGCACAGGCCGTGACGGCGGCGTCCATGGCATTGCCGCCGGTGCGCAGCATGTCCAGTGCCGCCAGGGTCGCGAGCGGGTGAGAGGTCGCGGCCATACCTTCAGTTGCGTGAACGGGCGAACGGCCGGGCAGTTGCAGGTTTCTCATCTCAGCTCTCTAAAAACCTATGATATCAGCTCAGACAATGGACTACCGCAGCAGGGCGCACTTCGCAAATCGGCAGGTGATCGCGGGAACACTACCGCGCCGACGTCGCGAAGACGTGAACGGCAGGGGATGCGGGCCCTTTTCTCCCGGTCTTCACCGACCGATTTCCAGCGGCCAACTTGCGCGCCTGCCGGGCAGCACACTGATTTCCGTCGCCGTTCCCGTCTCGGGCTTCGCCGAGAACCCGGGCGTGGTTCCGAAACGAAGAACTGGACGCCATGGCTGCGAAAGCCGATCCTGTCCCTAGAGCGGTCCTTTCTAGCTATGGACCGCTCTAGTCCAGTCAATCACAACAACGTCCATGCAAGAGATGTCCAGCAAACCGAATTACACGATCCATAAGGACTGCCATCATATCGGATGGGATCATTCGATACCGCCTACCCTGACTATAGCACCCGGCGACACGGTCGAGTTCGAGACCGTCGACAGTTCGGGCGGACAGCTTTCCGTCGACTCCACCATTGCAGATATCGGCACGCTGGATTTCGGAAAGGTGAATCCTGTCACCGGTCCGCTCTACATCGACGGGGCCGAACCGGGCGATGCCATAAAGATCACCATCCAGTCATTCAAGCCTTCCGGCTGGGGTTGGACAGCGATCATCCCGGGATTTGGCCTCCTGGCGGATCAGTTCGGGGAGCCCGGCATCATCACCTGGAAGTACGATCCGGCGAAACTGGAACCGGCGATGTTCGGGTCTCAGGCCCGCGTGCCGTTGAAGCCTTTCGCGGGAACCATCGGTTTGGCGCCCGGCGAGCCCGGTGTGCATAGCGTGGTGCCGCCCCGGCGCGTCGGCGGCAACATGGATATCCGGGATATGTCCGTTGGGACGGCGCTTTATCTGCCGGTCGAAGTGACCGGCGGCCTGTTTTCCGTGGGCGATACTCATGCCGTTCAAGGCGACGGCGAAGTCTGCGGCACAGCCATCGAAAGCCCGATGGACGTCACCATGACCTTCGATCTGGAAAAGCAGGCCAATCTGCGGTTCCCGCGCTATACGACGCCTGGACCGGTGTCACGGCACCTCGACAGCGAAGGCTATGAAGTGACGACCGGAATTGGAGAGGACCTGATGGAAGGCGCGCGCGCGGCGGTGAGCGCGATGGTCGAGTTGGTCTCAAGAACCCAAGGCTTGTCCGCGGATGACGCCTACATGCTGTGCAGCGTTTGCGGCGACTTGCGCGTGAGTGAGATCGTGGACCAGCCGAACTGGGTCGTGTCCTTTTATTTTCCGAGAGTCGTCTTCTCCTAGCCGTTCTGGCGATCCCGTTGGTTGAGGACGCACCGTTCCAGGTCGCGGCCTGCAGGGGCGTTGGTCTATTTCCGCCCAATCAACGGACTCTTCAGCGACCTTTGAAATCCGGCTTGCTCTTGTCGAGGAATGAGCGGTAGCCGATCTGGAAGTCTTCCGTGTCGTAGCAGGTGTAGCCTTCTTCCAGCTCTTCTTCGGTCAGCGGTTCCGGCTGCTCTAAGCGGCGCAGGAATTTCTTGTGCCAGCGGGCGACCAGCGGCGCCCCGGCGGCGATCCGTTCCGCTGTCTCGTAGGCTTCCTTTTCGACGTCACCGTCTTCGACGATACGCGTCACAATACCCTTCTCCTTCGCTTCCTCGGCGTCGAAAACGCGACCCTCCAAGAGGATCTCCAGGGCATTGGAACGGCCGACGATGTCCTTAAGTCCGGAGATTTCGGGATAGGCCATAACCAGTCCAAGCTTATTGATGGGCGCGCCGAAACGGCTGGAGCGCCCGCAGATGCGGATGTCGCAGAGACCGGCGATCTCCAGCCCGCCGCCGACGCAAATGCCTTCGATCAGCGCCAGAGTCGGGTGTCTGAAATTGCGCAAGCGGCCCAACGCACGGTGAATGAGTTCGCCATAAGCCTTGGCTTTGGCTGCATCTGAGCGATCCGTTTCGAATTCGCCGATATCGTTTCCGGGAGAGAAGGACTTGCCGCCCGCGCCCCGCAGGACGAGGCAGCGCAGGTCGTCGTCGGCCTCGAGGTCTTGCAGGACTTCGCCTAAGCGTCCCCACATCGGCTTCGTCATCGCGTTGAGCTTCTCGGGCCGATTCAGGGTTATGGTGGCAATGTGTCCCTTGCGGTCAACGCGGATTTGATCGGTCACGGCTTTCCCTTTCGGCAGATGATGTTGCCCGTCAGCGGTAGAAGAGCTCGACGAGGCTCATAGGGATCATCGGCAGATAGGTCACCATCATCAAGATCGCAAAGAGGATAATGATGAAGTGGAGGTTCACTTTGCTGACTTCCCAGATGTCCGCCTTGGCGATGGAGCAGGCCGTGATCAGAACGCTGGCGACAGGAGGGGTCTGCTGGCCGATGCCGAGGTTGAGCGTGACCACGAGGCCGAAGTGAACAGGGTCGATCCCGACCGCGGAAATGAGGGGCATGACGACCGGCACGACGAGGATGATGGCGGCGGCGGAGTGCAGGAACAGCCCAATCACCAGAAAGAAGACGTTGAGCAGCGCCAGGACGGTGTAGCGGTTATCGGTGAACTCCAGGATGGTGATCGCCAGCTTTTGCGGAATCTGCAATTCCGTCAGGAAGACCCCAATCAACGCGGAAGAGGCCACGAGGAGCATGACAATGGCGGTTTGCAGCCCGCCGTCGATGACCGCCGTCTTGAGGAAACGCCAGTCGAGGTCCCGGTAGATCAGCCCGCCGATGACGAGCGCCGCGACGACTGCCAAGCCGCCGCCTTCGGTGGCGGTGACCAAACCGCTGAAGATACCGCCGAGGATGATGACCGGCAGGACAAGCGCCCAGGCGGATTCCTTGAAAGTGCGCCACAGCTTGGCCGTCTGAAAGATCTCCTCGATCGGCCAGCCTTGCCGCCGGGCCATCCAATAGGAGACCAGCATCATGCCCAGGCCGCCCAGGACGCCGGGGATTATGCCGGCGACGAAGAGCTGCACCACGGAGCTGTCCGACATGACGCCGTAGAGGATCATGGGAATGGACGGCGGGATGATGACCGCCAAGGTGGCGGAGGAGGAGGTCACCGCCGCGGCGAAGGCCTTGGGGTAGCCGCGCTTCTTCATGGCGGGGATCATGATCGAACCCGTTGCCGCCACGTCCGCCACCGCCGAGCCGGAAATCTCCGCAAAGAACATCGAAGCGCCGATGTTGACGATCGCCAGGCCACCCCGGATGAAGCCCAGCAACGCCGATGCGAAGGCGATCAGCCGGTGCGAAATGCCCGATGAGTTCATGATCGCGCCGGCCAGCACGAACATGGGGATCGCCAGAAGCGGAAACTTGGTGGCGCCGTCGAACATGACAAGCGCGACGTTCGGCAGAATGTCCGGGCCCTGCGTCAGGAACATCGCTACGACGGCGACCACGCCGAGCGCGACGGCGATGGGCACATTGATGAGGATGAGGACAAACAGCCCAAGGATCATGGCCAGGAGGATCATCTCTGGGTGCCCTCCTGCCCGCCATTCGTTGTGCCGGCGGACTCGTCGTCAGGCGGGTCGCTGCAGATGTCCTTCCAGTGATCGGGAATGCTGATGATCTCACAAACAATGAACAGCAGTGCGCCGATGGGAATGACCGATTGGGTGATTTGCACCGAGATCTCCGGCAGGCTGACCAAAGTGTCGCCTTCGAGCACGTCCAGAACCACGAACCCCATCCAGGCCAGCAGCGCGAAGAAGCCGAGAACCAAGACCTCTGAGACAACCAGGCAGAGTTTGCGCAGGGGCAGGGCGAAGGAGCGCACCAATCCGTCGAACCCGATGTGGCCCCGCTTCAGGGCGGCCAGCGCGGCGCCGTAGTAAGTGACCCAGGCCAGCATGATGGACGCAATTTCGTCGTACCATGCCAGCGACGCCCCCAATTTCCGGTAGACCACCGCGACGACCACGACGAGCGTCAGGGAGACCATGAGAACGATTAGAGTGGATTGGAGGAGCAACTCGAGAGTTCTGCGCGAAGCGGCCAGCACCGATCTTCTCTCATCGAAAATTGGAAGTGTTTCGGGCAAAAAGAACCCGCCCCGTGCAGTACACGGGGCGGGTTTTCAGCAGGTCAGGATCCGGCCGCGAGGCTTAGAGCCTTCTCGACCATTTCACCGCCACCGGAGACAGAGGTGGCGAACTCGTCATAGATGCCTTTGCTGGCGCCGATGAAGGCATCGTTGTCGGCTTGGTTGACCGTCATGCCGCCCGCTTCCAGCTTCTCCAGCAAGTCGGTCTCCAACTGGGCCGCTGTCTCATAGACATAGGCCTGTGTTTCCTTGGCGGTTTCCTCCAGGATTGCGCGCACGTCCTCAGGCAGACCCTCCCATGTCTTCTTTCCGACCGTCACATATGCCGGCGTGTAGACATGCCCGGTCAGCGAAAGGTACTTCTGCACTTCCTGGAACTTCGCGCTGTAAATCTGCGCGAAGGGGTTCTCCTGTCCGTCGATAACGCCGGTTTGCAAGGCGGTAAAGACTTCGGAAAACGCCATGGGTGTTGGATTTGCGCCGTAGGACTTGAACATCTTTACGCGCCAGGCGCCCTTCGGCGTCCGCAGTTTGATGCCTTCCAGGTCCGCCGGAACGTTGATCGGACGCTCGTTGTTGGTGATGTGGCGAAAGCCGTTCTCCCAGATCGCCAGAATCTTGTAGCCTTTGGCTTCTGCGGCTGGTGCGATCTGAGACCAGAAGATCTCCTTCTCGATACGGGCCATATGCCCGCGGTCCTTGACGAGGTAAGGCATCTCGAAGAGACCGAACTCGTCCGACACCGTAGACATGACCGAGGATGGCAGGGCGAAGTTCACCGTACCCAGCTTCAGTTTTTGAAGCAGTTCCTTGTCCTTGCCGAGCTGGCTGGACCCAAAGGTCACCACCTGGGCCTTGTCGCCGAGTTTCTCGTTGGCCCGTTTGGCGAACTCGTTCACCGAAGCCTCGAACAGCGAGCCTGGTGCGCCGACATGTCCGAACTTCAGTTCAAGCTCCGCGGCTGCGGCGTTGCCTGCGACGGCCCCCGCAAGAAGAGCCGCACAAAAAAGTCGTGTTAGCTTCATCATATTCCTCCCTAGTGCTGTAGCGGCAGTTTTATGCCTTTCACGTTCTTGGGCCTTACGGCAACATCCCCCCACCAAATAGCGATGTTACGATGCCATTGATTGCCTGATGTCCTCCTCCTCCGCGGGCGCGGCCGTGGGGTCGGCGAGGTAGTCCAGAGCCTTTTGAACACCGCCGGTCCGGTGCGGTATGGCCGCGCGCTTGAGGCCCATCTCCACCCCCGCGAGAGTTCCGGCAAGCATCAGGTCGTTGAAGTCTCCGAGGTGACCGATCCGGAAGACCTTTCCGGCCAGCTTGCTCAGCCCATTGCCGAGGGACATGTCGAAACCGTCCAGGACCACCTTGCGGAAGGCATCCGCATCGTAGCCGTCCGGCAAGAGCACGGCCGTGAGCGAGCCGCTGTATTCCGCCGGGTCCTGGCAAAGAATTTCCAGGTCCCAGGCCCGGACGGCGCGGCGTGTTGCCTCCGCGTGAATTGCGTGACGCGCAAAGACGTTCACAAGGCCTTCTTCACGCAACATCGACAAGGCTTCCCGCAATCCGTAGAGCAGATTGGTTGCCGGCGTGTAGGGGAAGTAGCCCTTGGCATTGATCTCCAGCATCTCCTCCCAATCCCAGTAGGAGCGGGGGAGCTTGGCCGACCTGGACGCTTTCAGCGCCTTCTCGCTTACCGCGTTGAAGCTGAGGCCCGGCGGAAGCATCAAACCCTTCTGCGATCCGGCGACCGTAACATCGACGCCCCATGCATCGTGCCGATAGTCGATAGAGGCGAGGGACGAGATGGTGTCGACGAGAAAGAGGGCCGGGTGGCCGGCCTTGTCGATCGCCGCGCGAATTTGCGGGATACGCGCGGTGACCCCGGTCGAAGTCTCGTTATGGACCACACAGACCGCTTTAATCCTATGATCACGGTCTTCGGCCAGGCGCGCCTCGACCTCCTCAGGCGCGACGGCGCGCCGCCAGTCGCCGGGTACGAAATCGATATCCAGCCCGAGCTTGGTCGCCAGTTTTTTCCACATCAGGGCGAAGTGCCCATGCTCGAACATCAAGACGCGGTCGCCGGGCGAAAGCAGGTTTACGAGAGCGGCCTCCCAGGCCCCGGTGCCCGAAGCCGGGTAGACAATGACGGGGTGCTCAGTCTGGAAAACGTACTTCAGGCCCTCCATGATTTCCTGCGTCATGCGTCCGAAGTCGGGGCCGCGGTGGTCCATCGTCGGATTGTCTATGGCCCGCAGGATTCGGTCCGGTACGTTGGTCGGGCCGGGGATCTGCAGGAAATGGCGGCCGCTTCTTAGGGGCATCAGGCTCTTTTCCGATGAAATTCACTGAACCGATGGAATTATGCATACAATATTTTCCAGAATCAATCATGAAGACGTCTGTGGCTCTTAAATCTTTTGCGTTATTTCAATATGTTGTAGGATACCCTTGTGAGTGATGGTGCTGAATCCGGTAATTGTATACAATTTGAGCCCTAATTCTCCGGATGCCCTGTGCGGAATAAATGGCGTTGACCCAACAGACTGAAACGATACCCGCGGCAACGGCTGCCGCCACCGGTGGCAAGGGCCGAATAGGGGACTCGGCGCTCGCGGCGCGCTTGCGCCGGGAGCTCGAGGGCGAGGTGCTTTTCGATGCCTTCAGCCGGGGCCGCTACAGTACCGACGCCTCCATCTATCAGATTGAACCGGTTGGAGTCGTGGTGCCCCGATCCGACGCCGACGTGGTCAGGGCCATCCAGATTGCGTCGGAGGAAGGAGTTCCGATCCTGCCGCGCGGCGGCGGCACCTCGCAGTGCGGTCAGACAGTCGGCGAAGCGATTGTCCTGGATGTCAGCCAGCATTTGAACAAGGTAACCTCCTTCGATCCCGAAGCTCAGGCTGTCAGCGTTCAGCCGGGGCTGGTGCTGGATCACCTCAACAGCTTCCTGAAGCCGCACGGGCTGATGTATCCGGTGGACGTCTCCACCAGCAGCCGCGCGACCCTGGGGGGGATGGCTGGAAACAACAGCTGCGGCGCGCGCTCGATCCGTTACGGCACGATGCGGGACAACGTGCTGGCCATTGACGCGATTCTCGCAGACGGCAGCGCACAGTGCTTCGGCGAACTTTCACCGGCCGACCTGGAAGGATCGAACGGTTCAAACGGCGCCTCCATCGCCGACCGTTTGCTGGGGCTCGGCCGGCGGGAAGCGACGGAGATCACCAGCCGCTTCCCGAAGCTCATGCGGCGGGTCGGCGGCTATAATGTCGATGCGCTGGTTACGAACACGCCGCCGAACCTCAGCCATCTGCTGGTGGGTTCCGAAGGCACGTTGGCTTACTCGCAAAACATAACCCTGAAGCTGCACCGTACGCCGCCGCACAAGGTGCTCGGTGTCTGCCACTTCCCGACGTTCTACCAGGCCATGGACTCGGCACGCCACATCGTCACCTTGGACCCGGCGGCAGTGGAACTGGTCGACAACACCATGATCAACCTGTCGCGGGAAATTCCCCTTTTCCGGGACACGGTGCAGCACTTCGTCAAGGGAGAGCCCGCGGCCCTGCTGCTGGTCGAGTTTGCCGGAGAGGACCGGGACGAACAGTTCAGCAAACTCAAGCAACTTGGCGACTTGATGGGAGAACTGGGCTTCCCGGGTGCGTTGGTTGAAGCAACAGACCCAGCCTTTCAACGCGCGATCTGGGATGTGCGCAAGGCGGGTCTCAACATCATGATGTCGATGAAGGGCGACGGCAAACCAGTCTCGTTCATCGAGGACTGCGCCGTCGCGCTGGAGGACCTGGCTGACTATACCGATCGTCTGACGCAGGTGTTCCACAAGCACGGGACGGAAGGAACTTGGTACGCGCATGCCTCCGTCGGCTGTTTGCACGTGCGCCCGGTTCTGAATCTGAAGCAGGATGTGGACGTCAAGAAAATGCGTGCCATCGCCGAAGAAGCCTTCGCGATGGTGCGGGAGTACAAAGGTTCGCACTCCGGCGAACACGGGGACGGCCTCGTCCGCTCCGAGTTCCACGAAGCGATGTTCGGCAGCCGTATGGTCCGCACCTTCGAGGACGTGAAGGAGGTTTTCGACCCTGCCGGGCTGTTCAATCCCGGCAAGATCGTCAAGCCGCCGCGCATGGACGACCGCTCGCTTTTCCGTTTCAAACCGGGCTATCACGTGCCGCCCATCGATACGGCGCTCGATTGGTCGGCGTGGAACGGTTTCGCGGGCGCCGTGGAGATGTGCAACAACAACGGGGCCTGCCGGAAGCGGGACGCCGCGGTCATGTGTCCGTCTTACCGGGTGACCGGAGAGGAAAAGGACTTGACCCGTGGCCGCGCCAACTCTCTGCGGTTGGCGATTTCCGGACAGCTCGGGCCGGAAGCGCTGACGTCCGACGAGATGCGGGACACGATGGCCCTTTGCGTCGGCTGCAAGGGCTGTAAGCGGGAATGCCCGACCGGCGTCGACATGGCCCGCATGAAGATCGAGTTCCAAGCGCAGTACGGTCGCCGTCATGGCTGGGGTCTGCGCGACAAGCTGATAGCCCATATGCCGCGCTACGCCTCCTGGCCGCTGCCGCTCGGGGTGCTGACAAAAGCGCGCAATGCGGTTCCCGGCTTGGGGTGGCTGATAGAACGCCTCATTGGATTTAGTGCGCGCCGTAGCCTGCCGGATTGGCATCGCGACCGCTTTGGCGCCAAGACCTACACCGTTGGACCGGATGAGGGGCGGGAGGTCGTGCTGCTTCTCGACAGCTTCAACAGGCATTTCGAACCGGAGGTGATTGAGGCGGCGGTGGAGGTGCTCTGTGCCGCGGGGTGCCGCGTGACCATTCCCGGAACCGATACCGGCCGCCGGCCGCTCTGTTGCGGGCGCACCTACCTGTCCGTCGGCATGGTCGATCAGGCCCGGGCAGAGGCCACGAGACTGGTTGCAGTCCTGAAACCCTACGCGGAGCGGGGCGTACCTTTGATCGGTTTGGAGCCGTCCTGCCTCCTGTCCTTGCGGGATGAATATGCGGTCATTCTGCCGCCCGAGGACGTCGATATGATTTCCCGGCAGGCGATGTTGCTGGAAGAGTTCCTGGCGAAAGCGCTGGACCAAGGTGACGTGACACTGGACCTTGATCGTCTGCCGCAAGGCAAGGCCTATCTGCATGGCCATTGCCATCAGAAGGCCTTCGCGCTGATGTCCGGTGTGGAATCCCTGTTGCGGCGCGTTCCGGGCCTGGAGGTAGTTCCCATCGAATCGAGCTGCTGTGGTATGGCGGGAGCTTTCGGATATGCGAAGGAGACTTTCGACATTTCAATGAAGATGGCGGAAGCCACGCTACTGCCTGCGATACGAGGCAGCGAGACGGATGCGCTGATCGTGGCGGACGGCACCAGTTGCCGCCACCAGATCCATGATGGTACCAAGAGGCAGGCTCTGCATGTAGCACAGGTCCTGCGGATGGCACTGAAGCGGCAGGAAGGAGAGGGATAGAATGGCTGAGATAGAAGACGGAGAGGTTCCGGCGGGAAGCGAATTGCCCGACCTGCCGTCGGAGTCCGGTCGAGCCCCACGGGAGACCAAGAGCCGCGCCGCGCCAATCGAGCGTAAGCCTCTGCACGATCAATTGGTGTCGCGGCTCGCCGACCTGATTATCGAGGGGGATCTGGCTCCGGGTGCCCGTATTCCCGAACGGGAACTCTCCGAGAGATTCCAAGTGTCCCGCACGCCCCTGCGCGAGGCATTGAAGGTTCTGGCCTCGGAAGGCCTGATCGAGCTCTTGCCGAACCGGGGCGCCGTCGTCGCGAAGCTGACCGTAGAGGACGTGGAAGAGATGTTCCCTGTAATGGGAGCATTGGAGGCCCTGTCCGGCGAGTTGGCGGCCAGTCGGATCACGGAAGAAGAGATCATCGAGATTCAGGCGCTTCACTATCAAATGGTGCTGCATTACAAGCGCCAGGAGTTGAATCCCTATTTCCGGCTCAACCAGCAAATCCACGAACGAATCATGGAGGCAGCCGGGAACGCGACTCTGCTGAAGATGTACCGCAGCCTTGCCGGCCGCATTCGCCGTGCCCGCTATGTAGCTAATATGTCTCAGGCTCGCTGGGACCGCGCGGTGGCGGAGCATGAGGAGATCCTTAAGGCCCTAGTGGACCGAGAGGGGCGTAAGCTTGGTGAGCTTCTGAAGAGCCACCTGCAGAACAAGTGTGAGACCGTTAAAGAGTCCCTGTTGACGGAAGAGCACCGCGAGGCACGCGCCTAGAGCGGTCCATTGCTAGATAGAACTATTCCGACCGAGACGTTTTGGGTCTGGAGCAGGAAGGCTTTGAAGTGCGTAGCGTTGACTACGGTCGAGAAGCCTGACGCTCTCCAGACCCAAAACGTCCGGCCCGGACAGGGTGGCGCCGGGCAGGCGTCCGCGTCGTTGCCGGCCTTGCCCGATGCTTTTGCATCGCGCTTCGACCGTCGCCTGGCGGTCCGCCGCGCCCGAACGCCATCAGAATCGATTCTATCTAGCAATGGACCGCTCTAGACGCGTTTCCACCGGGCTCGAATCCTCCCAGGACCGCCGCTTCTCTCTTCAAGGCCTTCCCCGGTTGAGTTGAAGGCCCCTCCGTTTCACAATGGGCGAGGGGGGTCGGACATAGGTCTTGGGTGAGCGCAGGGATTTTGGGGTGCCTCACCGCGGAGTGACCGCAAAAAAGGGGCAAGGGAATGTTTCACGCAGCCGTGTGCCGTGGACTTCGGGAGCATCTGGTTCTTCTGTTCGCAGTTCTGGCGTTGGTAACCGGTTTTCCGTCGGCAGAGATCCAGGCGGCAGCACTTCCACCCGGTGTGACAGCAGGGGGGACAGAGACTGCCCCGGTCGACTGGGAAAGCCTGACACCGCAGGAGCGTACGGCCCTGATCGCCGGATTAAGCGACGACCAGGTACGACAGATTCTCCTGCACCAGTTGGCGGTCGCGCCTGCCGGCAACGCTGCCGACAGCGGCAGTTTCATGGGCGGCCTGGAAGACGAGGTTCACACCATCCGGGAAAACCTGGGGCTGATCCTTTCGGAGATCCGCAATCTGCCGTCGGTCGCCCCCTTCGCGCTTGACCGGCTGACGGAAGGCCGGGGCGACAACCACTTGCTCCTGGTATTACTGGGTTTCGCGGCGATGATCGCGGTGGGTGTCGGGGCAGAGTTCGTGGTGCGCAAAGCCACACAAGCGCCGCGCGAACGTATCCGGCAGCGTATGCAGGCGGCTCTCGGAACAAAGTTCATGCTTCTAGGCTACCGTTTCCTGTTGGATGGGATAGGGGTGGCTGCGTTCCTGGTCGGTGCATTAGGAACTTTTTTCGTCCTCTACCAGGGGCATCAGCCGACACGCTATCTGGTCATGACCTATCTGACTGCGATCATGGCCGTCAGAGTAACGGTGTTGATCTCTCGTTTTCTCTTGGCACCGAAAATCCCGGCATTGCGGATTGTGCCTTTCAGCGACGCAGACGCAGGTTATTTCGACCGCTGCGTATTCTGGTGGGCCATGGTCTACGCGTTCGGCCTTATGACCTGTGGATTGCTGCAGCTTCTGGGATTGGCGCCACAGCTTCATCTGCTCATGGTGCTTATGGTTGTCACGGTGCTTGTCATCATGTTGGTGATCATGCTTTGGCGCGGCAGACAACCCGTAGCCGCTTTGATTCGGGAGAGCGCAGACCCGGAAACCAGTTTTGGCAAGGTGAAGCTCATCTTTGCCGAAGCCTGGCATTTTTTAGCAATTTTGTACGTGCTTGGGATCTACTTCTTCGCCGTTTTGGGAGACCTCTCGGGGCATCCGGCTGAGAGTGGCGCGGGTATCGGCAGTATTCTGGTCGTGGTTGGTCTGCCGTTCGCGGACGCAGCGCTTAAAGCGGTTCTGGATGGATTTTTCTTCAAGAGCGATGCGGGTGAGCGCAGCAGGATGGAAACCGTCATCCACCGCGCTTTGCGAGTCGTCCTGGTGCTTGGGGCCCTCTTTATCATTGGAAGCCTTTGGGGAGTCGATATCTTCTCGCTGGCGACGGGTGAGGCGAGCGCCGTCATCTTCCGGGCTGTTCTAGACGTTGGATTCACGCTGTTGCTCGCTTATGTCGCCTGGGAACTGGTGATGTCGTACTTCGATCGGCACCTGCCTGCCGAATCGGAGCAGGATGGCGCGATCCCGGAGGGCGAAGGCGGTGGCGCGGCGGCAACACGGCTGCAAACCCTGATGCCGTTGATTCGCCGCTTCGTACAGATCACCATCGTCGTGTTGGTAGTCATGATCGTGCTCTCGGCGCTCGGCGTGAATATTGGTCCCCTGCTCGCCGGTGCCGGTGTGGTTGGCCTAGCCGTTGGTTTTGGCGCGCAAACCCTCGTGCGGGATATCGTGTCCGGCGTTTTCTTTCTGGCGGACGATGCATTTCGCTTGGGAGAATACGTCGACATCGGCGATGTGAAGGGAACAGTCGAGGGGATCAACGTGCGCTCGCTGGTGTTGCGGCATCACCGCGGGGCCCTGCATACCGTGCCCTATGGCGAGATTCAGTATCTGACCAACTACAGCCGCGACTGGGCCATCATGAAGCTCCAGTTCCGCCTCACCTACGACACCGACGTCATGAAAGTGAAAAAGATCTTCAAGAAAATAGGTGCGGAACTGCTCGAACACGAGGAACTCGGCGAGTTCTTCCTGGAGCCTCTGAAGTCCCAGGGCGTTATGGCCATGGAGGATTCGGCGATGATCCTTCGCGCCAAGTTTACGGCCAAACCGGGCAAGCAATTCCAGATCCGCAAGGAAGTCTTCTCCCGGGTTCAAAAGGAGTTTGCGGAGGCCGGGATTCACTTCGCGCACCGTCGTGTCATGGTGGATCTGCCGGAGGGTGTCGATCCTAACTCCGAGCAAGGCAAAGCCATCGCGGATGCCGCGGCGGCTGCCCAGACAGAAGAGCAGAAGGGACCGGGGCAGGCGCCAGCGACGGGGGCCCTGCCGGCCTGAGGCGGGAAATCGAACGACAACAGCGGTCGGATTTCGCCGTCGTCCATCTCACGTCGCGGCACCAAAGTCGCTTAGGTTGTAAGTGGCGAGTCGCGTTTCGTGCTTATATTGTATTTGCCAAGGGAATGCGATTACTCCGTGTTTTCCCCTATACTTCGGGCAAGGGAATTGGAGTAGGTTTTCCAAGCGACACGAAGTTGGAGGGCCACGCGGCCGGTATGGCCGATCTCTCCGTCTCAGTGTGGAACCGGAAACTGGCATCTCAATCTTAGCTCAAGGTGGGGGGCATGGAGTGCCGATCGGATGCAACGGGTGTTTTAGCGCCCGGATGCTCCTTTGTTATATTCAGCGTTGCGATGGGGGTCCGCTTGGCCACCTTTACGTCGCGAGAAGGCGCCCTGGCGTACGCGCGGGACTTCGGCTTGGCGGCTGTGAGGGGCGGGGAAACCCGGCTGCGTCCCGGCTATGAGATCCTGGAAATCCCGATTTCGGATCAGGACGTCGCGTAGCTTATCTTTCCGCGTCGTAGACGTCGTGCTTCAGGTGTTCCGCCGCCTGCTGAACCGCCACCATTTCCGGCATGAAATCGCCTTTGAACGCGGGTTCCGGTTTGAAATGCTTGTAGCGATCTTCGCCACGCACGAGCGTCGCACCTTCTCCTGACGTAACGATCTGCTTCACACTGGGATTGACGTATTGCAGAGTTAGTCCGATGCGCCTGTCGGACGAAGCGTTGGGGCGCGATGCGTGGCAAACCCATCCGTGATGCAAAGAGGCTTGGCCGGGTTCTAGGACAATATCGACCACCGCGGTCTCATCGATTGCTTGGTCGAGCGTTTGCCCACGATGCAGCAGGTTCTTCTCCGCGTGGGTGTCGCTGTGCCGTTTCAATCCACCGATATGAGATCCGGGCAGGAACCTCATGCAACCGCTCTGTGCCGTACTTGGAGAAAGTGCGACCCATGCCGTCACGAGTTGATCGGAGTCCAGGCCCCAATAGGTCAGGTCCTGATGCCAACTCACATAGCTGTCGTCCATGGCCTCTTTGATAACATATGCGGAGTCCCATAGAAGAATATTCGGTCCTAAAATATCCTCCACGGCATCCAACAGAACGGGGTGGCGCGCGAGCTCGTTTGCTGAGCCGAAGACGAGGTAGGGTTTGACTCGGTAATGCAACGGCCCTTCACGCGCCTCGGCGTCTTCCAGGCGTCGCCGATGCTCCCTGGCTTCATCGGGCGCCATGAGCGTGACGGGAAAGACGCAACCGTCGGAGTGATAGCCCTTCACCTGGTCGTCCGCTAGCGCCTTTGCCATGTGCCGCACTCCTAGTCCTCAGGGTGTCGCTTCTCTAGGGAGAACGGTGCGGTTTTAAGTGTTGAGAGGTCTTTTGTGTTCGCGCCTTCTTTGGAACCTCACGCGCCAACCGCAGCGGCCACGGGCGAAGGGATCTGTGCCGCGCCCATGCAGTCTTCCCCGTCGCGGAGCGCGATGACGGGGTTGGCGAAGTAGTTGGGGACAAGCAGGGCCTCAACGACATCGGCTTCCAAGGGTCCGCTTATCGCGGCTACGACATCCTTTGGAAGTCGGCGATCGATCTGCACGCGGCCACTGCCATCGACGTTGACGCGCGGGTGGTGAATCGCTTCCTCCAGAGAGAGGCCGCAGTCCACGAGGAAGGACACCATCTGGTAAACGGCAGGCAGGATGCGTCGGCCGCCGGAGGCACCTAGGGCGAACCAAGGGGCCGAGTCCCGGGTGACGATGGCCGGGCACATATTGGATAGCGGCCGTTGTCCGGGCGCGATGGAGTTGGGGCGACCGGGCCGGGGATCGAACCACATGACTCCGTTGTTCAGGAGGACGCCCGTGTCGGGCGAGATGATCTTGGAGCCGAAGAGCGAAAGCAGTGTATTGGTGCAGGCTACCAGGTTTCCTGCGGCATCGGCGACGGAGAAGTGGGTGGTGCTGGCCTGACCGGCGGTGTCGCCATCGTGCCCCATAATGGCCAGACGCTCCGTGTAGGCCAGAGACAGTGATTCCGCATAGCCTAAGTAGGCCGCAGTGCCGGGCTTGCCTCTCGGTATGGCAGGGAGCTCACCGAGGGCGCGTTGGAACGTCGGACCGGCGTTCAGCCCCTTGAGCAGATGGATCTCGGCGCCGTTGCGCGCGATGGCTGAGGTGTCGATAGGTTGTGCCTTGTAGGACTCGAGATCTGTTTTGGTCAGAACGCCACCGGCCGCCTGCACGTCGCGGATGAGCGTCTCCGCGATCTCCCCTTCGTAGAACTCTCGTGGCCCCTTTGTCGCCAGACGTTGCAGAGTGTCGGACAACGCGCCGAGACGGAGATAGGTTGTGGGACTGTTCCCTGGTGTCGGCGGCAATCCGTTCGGCAAATAGGTGGCGCGTGCCTGATCGAAGGCATTCAGGGCCGGCGCCTCCCAGGCAACCCTGAGCGTCGTCCACCAGTCGACTGGGAGACCCCGCCTGGCCAGTTCAATGCTAGGAGCGATGGCATCCGCCCAGGAAAGCGTGCCGAAGGTTTGGAGAGCCAGCCCGAAACCGTCCACGCTGCCGGGGGCGGCGATGGAAAGGGGGCCAAGGACATTGCGGCTTTCCTTCACGGCCGGCCAACCGAACAGGTCGTCGTCCTGCGTTCCGCCGCTGAGAGGATAGGCTGACGGATCAAGGTCCATCGGGGCGATCATGCTGAAATCGATGGCATGAACCCGCCGCTCATCGGCTTTGTAGATCATCATGTAGCCACCGCCGCCCAGGCCGCTCATCCAGGGTTCGACCACGGAAAGTGCGAATCCGGTGGCCACCGCCGCGTCGACTGCGTTACCGCCGTTTCGCAGGACGGAGGCACCGACCTCCGCCGCGTGACGGTTCTGTGCAGCGACGACGCCACGCGAAGAGCGGACCGGCGGCTTTCTGACCTGCCAGTTTTCGATCGGGAAGGGGGCTTCGGTACGGTCGGGCGCGGGCAAGGCTACGAGTCCTTTGTGGTTGGGCTAATGCCCGTTATCGCAGCTTTGCCGCCCGCCGCAAACCTCGCGCTGAGCGCCGGGGTATGGTTGGCCCCGACGCTCGTTGCTGTGGGTTTTGGCTAGGAAGTCGTTTTGCTAAGACGCCAAGGGCATGTAGATCTCCGTCACGAGGTCGGCTGGCGCGGTATCCCTTGGATTGTTCAGATACTCCTCGAAAACCGGTGCGTTGGCGGCTTCCTTGCCGGATTGGGGCAGCCATTCGCCAAAGAACCAATCGTAGGCCGCTTGCATGTCCGCGTAGGGGCCTTTGTGGGTTAGAACGGCGTAGCGGCCGCCACTGATTACGGTCTTTTCGACCGGCGCCTCCACCTTGCAGGTCTTGCCCAGCAAAGCACCGGCGCGAGCGCGCAGGTCAGCCTCCGGCACGGCGCTGGGGTCGTCGTAGTAGATCCCGATCGTACGGATATCTGGCGCGATGAGCTCGTGCTCCGCCAGCCAACCGAACAGCCGGTCGAAAGCCTTGCCAACCTGCATATAGGATCCCTGGTGGCAGACCGTTACTGCCTCGCTCTTCGGGATTTCCTTGATGGTCACGTCGTACATTTCGCCCACCTTTCCTTGCGATAGGGTTTGGAATTTCCTGTGACTGCCGTCTTTCCGGTACTGGGCCGGCGGCATTCCATAGACGGACTTGAAGATCCGGTTGAAGGACTGAAGGTTTGGATAGCCGGATTTACCCGCGACCTCCGCGATTGGCAGGGTCGTATGGGCCAGATAACCCGCCGCCCGATGCAGACGCAGGCGCTTCACGGTCGTCGCGATCGTTTCCCCGTTCATTGCCCGATAAACGCGGTGCCAATGATAGGGAGAAAGGCACGCGACCTCGGCCAGTTTGTTCAGATCGATCTCGTCGTTGAGATGGTCATAGATGTAGTCCCTGACCCGGTCCATTCGTTCCCGATAGTCTATCCTCGTGTTGTCCCGCCCCATGGCTCTTCCGTTCCGTTCTAGGTGTCGGGTCGGACGCTAGCATAGGCCGATTTGACAAATCTTGCGGACTTCACGCCGCCGGCTGAGCGCTGTACTGGGGCCCAATAGCCAGCTTTTTTGCTGTTACCGACCGCGAAGACTATTATGATCCCGTGCGATTCACCGGGAGGCAGCATGTCCAATCGAATCGAGCATCTCACGATCGTCGGTGGCGGTACCGCCGGCTGGATGACGGCGATGATCGTCAACACGTTCATCAATGCCTTTCGCAATGGCCCACCGGTCCGGGTGACGGTCATCGAGTCCCCCAATATCCCAACCGTTGGCGTGGGAGAGGCGACCGTTTCCGGAATCGTCCAGCTTTTCGAGCAGTTGGGACTTAACGAGTCGGATTTTTTCAAGACCTGCAATGCGTCCTTCAAGCTCGGCGTGCGTTTCACGAATTGGGCGGAAGATGCGCAGGGGCAGCCGATCAGCTTTATTCACCCCTTCAACGCCCCGCGGTACCTGGGGGGCGTTCCGCCGGCATATCATTGCCGCAAATTCGGCCTGCCGCCGGGTTGCAATGAGTTGGCGGACGCCATGGGCGTCAACAGCACGATTATCCGGGGCTGGCGCGCGCCACGCCGCGCCGGTGGGGCCGACTACGAGAAAGAGATCGGCTACTCCTATCATCTCGACGCGGGGCTCTTCGCAAAGTTCCTGCGCGAGGAGTCGATACGCCGGGGGATCACCCTCATCAGCGACGATGTCGTCGATTGGGATAAAGACGAGCGCGGTTATATCTCCGCCCTGCATCTTAAGAACGAGGGGCGCCTGCCGGTCGAGTTCATCGTCGATTGCACCGGCTTCAAGAGCCTCTTTCTTCAAGGGGCAATGGAAGAACCCTTCGTTTCCTATGGCGACCAATTGTTATGCGACAGCGCAATTCCCGTTCAGCTGCCGCACCGGGATCCGACGCAATTGGAACCCTGCACCAGCAGCACGGCGCTTGGCGCCGGTTGGGTGTGGCGCGTGCCGCTCTACAGCCGTGTCGGAACCGGCTACGTTTACTCCAGCAAGTTCCGCAGCGAGGACGAAGCGCGGGCGGAGTTCTTTGCGCATCTGCGCCGTGTCGGCGATTTGCCGGAGGACGCGCCGGATCCGGAGACGCGAACCATAAAAATGAAGATCGGCCGTGCGCGCCGCGCCTGGGTCAACAACGTTCTCGGTATTGGATTGTGCGGCGGGTTCATCGAGCCGCTCGAATCAACGGCCATCTACATGATCGAGATGGCGGCGCGCTGGCTTGTCGGCTATTTCCCGGACAAGGATGTCAGTCCTGCCCTGGCCGCACGCTACAACACCGCGACCCGGAACCTCTATGAAGAGGTCAGGGATTTCATTGTGATGCACTACGCCACGTCCAACCGGCAGGATCCGTTCTGGAAGGCCGCGCGGGACGGCATAGAGGTGCCGGACAGCCTGCGGGAACGATTGGAGGGCTGGCGTCACGTGATGCCCGATGCAGTGGACCTGCCGGGCTACAAGGTCTTCAGCCCTTGGAATTATCTCTACTGCCTCTGGCCCAAGGGCTACGTCGGGGATCGCGCGTATCCGATGGAGGGCTCTATATCGCGGCAACACTGGGATGCCTTTACCGCGCGGCTCAACAACAAGAAGCAGGGGCTCATGTCCGTGCTGCCGAGCCACTACGAGCTTCTCACCCAGATTCGGGCGCGCGCGGAGGCTGCGTCCTCGGCTCCTGCTGCGGCAGGGGCGATGGCAGGGGCGATGGCGGGGTCCTAAAAAAGAGGGCCGCAACTGGTGCGGCCCTCCATTTTTCCCGGGTCTTGAGGTTTTCGGACCGATTACAGGTTAGAAATCCATTCCACCCATACCGCCCGGCGGCATCGGCATGTCGGGTTTCTTCTCCGGATGTTCAGCCACCATGGCTTCGGTTGTTATCAGCAGCCCGGCGACGGAGGCTGCATCCTGCAGGGCGGTCCGCACCACTTTGGTTGGGTCGATGATGCCCGCCTTGATCATGTCCACGTAACTGTTCTCCTGAGCGTCGTACCCCAGGGCCTTGGATTTCTGCTCCAGGAGTTTGCCCACCACGACCGAGCCGTCGACACCGGCGTTCTCGGCGATCTGCCGCACGGGTGCGGAAAGCGCTCTGCGGACGATACTGATGCCCACCCGCTGATCGTCATTTGCGGGCACCAACTTGTCCAAGGCTTTCGTGGCATACAGCAAAGCAACGCCGCCGCCCGGAAGGACTCCTTCCTCGACTGCGGCGCGGGTGGCGTGCATCGCGTCTTCGACGCGGTCCTTGCGCTCCTTGACTTCGACCTCCGTGGCGCCGCCGACCCGCATGACCGCCACCCCGCCGGCGAGTTTGGCGAGCCTTTCCTGCAGCTTTTCCCGGTCATAGTCCGAGGTCGTCTCATCGATCTGAGCGCGGATTTGGGCACAGCGCCCGTCGATCTCCTTCTTCGGCCCGGCGCCTTCGACAATGGTGGTCTCTTCCTTGGTGATCGAGACCTTCTTCGCGGTCCCGAGCATGTCCACGGTCACGCCTTCCAGCTTGATTCCCAAGTCTTCGGAGATGACCTGACCGGCTGTCAGAATCGCCATGTCTTCGAGCATGGCCTTGCGCCGGTCACCGAAACCGGGAGCCTTGACGGCCGAGACCTTGAGACCGCCGCGCAGCTTGTTGACCACCAGGGTTGCCAGAGCCTCGCCCTCGACGTCTTCGGCGATGATCAGCAATGGCCGGCCCGACTGCACGACTTTCTCAAGCAGTGGCAGCATGGGCTGCAGGTTCGAGAGCTTCTTTTCGTGGAAGAGGATGTAAGGTTCTTCCAGTTCGCAGGTCATTTTGTCCGCGTTGGTGATGAAGTAAGGAGAAAGGTAGCCACGGTCGAACTGCATCCCCTCGACGATATCCAACTCCGTGGTCAGGGACTTCGCTTCCTCGGACGTGATCACGCCTTCGTTTCCGACCTTCTGCATGGCGTCCGCCAGCATGGCGCCGATCTCCGCGTCGCCATTCGAAGAAATCGTGCCGACCTGCGCGATTTCCTCAGAGGTCGACACTTTTTTCGACCGCCTTTGGAGATCGGCGATGACGGCGTCGACCGACATGTCGACGCCCCGCTTCAGGTCCATGGGATTCATACCGGCGGCATCCGCCTTGCAGCCTTCGCGCACGATGGATTGCGCCAAGACAGTAGCTGTCGTCGTGCCGTCGCCGACGAGGTCACTCGTCTTCGTGGCGACTTCCCGCAGCATCTGCGCGCCCATGTTTTCGAATTTGTCCGAAAGCTCGATTTCCTTGGCGACCGTCACACCGTCCTTTGTCGTCCTCGGTGCGCCGAAGGACTTGTCGAGAACCACGTTGCGCCCCTTCGGGCCCAAGGTGACCTTCACCGCGTCAGCCAGGGTATTGACACCCTTGAGCATGCGGTCCCGTGCGTCGCCGGAGAACCTTACGTCTTTAGCAGCCATCTTCGATGCCTCCTGTGTTTCTGAGCGCGGACGTCAGGCAGCCCGCTTGCCCTTCTTGGCGGACTTTAGTTCCAAAATACCCATGACGTCGGATTCCTTCAGGATCGTGTAGTCGACCCCATCGATCGCGACCTCGGTGCCGGCGTACTTGCCGAACAGCACCGTGTCCCCCGACTTGACGTCGAGGCGCCGCCGCTTGCCGCCGTCGCCACGCGCACCGGGACCCGTTGCGATGACGACGCCCTGCATGGGCTTTTCCTTGGCCGTATCGGGAATGATGATCCCGCCTGACGTCCTGTCCATTTCCTCGGACCGTCGGACCAGCACGCGGTCATGCATCGGCTGAAATTTCATGCCCACTCCTCCTGTTCACAGCCCCGTCCTTCGCCCCGTCTGGGGGCGACTGTCGGGCAAATATTAGCACTCCATAGGGCGGAGTGCTAATCGATTAGCATAGGGGATCTCCGGCCTTCCTTGATATGCATCAACGGCGTGAAGGGGCGCATTGCGTCCCTTGGCGCCAGGCAGGTCCGCCTACCAACCGTTGGTCCGTTCCCAAACCTCAAGGACGGTCTCCTGCCCGTCGGTGACGTAATACCGCTCGTGCGCGGCCGCAGTCATGCAGATATGGTTCGGCAGAATCCGCACGCGGTTTCCGACGGGGTAGCGGTCAAAAGGCAATTCCTCACCGTCCGGTGCTGCGATCAAACCGTGTTCCTGATGTACCTCCGAAACGAACAGTCTGGTGGGTGCACCGTCGCCGCCGCACAGCAGACCGTAGCCGACATCCGACAGGAACTCGTTCGCACTGATGTCCTTCGACAGGGCGAGACCGCCGGCATCGATCAGGATTCGGTTAGCGCGGCGGTTGTGTCCGATCACCGAAGCCAAGACGCTGACCGCGATATCCTCCGCGCGGCAGGAGCCGAGCGCCATCTGGTCCAGGTCGCCGAACATGTAGACGCCGGGCCGCATCTCGGTGACGCCTGAAAGGTCGGCGGCATGTGTTGCCGTCGGCGTCGAACCGGCGGAAACGACAGGGCAAGGCAGTCCGGCTTCCCGGAGTCTCTCCGCGGCGCGCGTGATTCCAGACCGCTCCTGTTCCGCCACCCCACGGACCCCGTCCGGCGTCGGACAGTGATAGGAATGTCCGGCGTGGGTCAAAACGCCCGCGAGAGTCAGAGACGGGCTCCCGTCGATCCGTCGCCCCAGGGTAATGAGATCTTCGTCGTCCGGTGCCAGGCCGCCGCGCCGGCCGCCGGTATCCACTTCGATCAGCAAGGGGAACTTCGTATCGAGCGCGGCCGCGCGTGTTTGCAAGGCGGGAACCACCTCCAGGGAATCAGTCAGCAGCGTGATGCCGGCGCCACGGGATTGCAGGGCTGCAACTTCCTCCAGCTTTGCCGGTACGATTCCCACCGCGTAGGTGATGTCCTGAAACCCATTGCGGGCGAAGTAGCCGGCCTCGGCCAGGGTGGAAACCGTGATCCCGCCTGAGTGTCCTTCTGTCGCCAGGGCGGCCGCATCCTCGCTCTTTGCTGTTTTCATATGAGGCCGCAGGCCGACCCCGAGGGCTTTCATGCGCTCGCTCATGCGACGGCAGTTCTCGGCGAAGACGGGCCGCGACAGCAACAGGCAGGGCGTTTTCAAGCTTTCGAGAGTCATGATGCTGTTCCGGAATAATCGTCCGTGGAGGAGTTCGCAAAGGGCACCGGAGATGGGAGGCCGCAACTTTGTCACATCTTTAACGCTTCTTTAACCTTAATCCGTAAACCTTCTGTTCAGACTATAACCTTCGGGCTAACGCTGCGATAATTCGCGGACGCCTCTTGAGATAGGAGGTGCAGCATGGGTTGGAGATGTGAGCACGACCTGAGGTTGGCTGCGAGTTTTCTGCGCTCGGTCGAAACGGAATCGCCAAAGACGAACCTGGAGCTTCAGGACCTGGCGCGCCGGATCGATGAGATCGCTGAGGGCCGCCTCGTCGGAAGAGAAGAACGCCTACGGGAGAAGATCGGAAAGGTCCGTCGTCCTGTGGCGATTTGAATTGTAAAGGACTGCGGTCCCGCACTTGTGGCGGGGCCGCGTTACATTGGAGGGGGGAAAATTGGGATCCTGTCACAATCTAAGTGAGCGGAAGCTGCGCAAAGCGGCTCAAATCCTGAGGAAGCACAGCGGAGTTGATTTCGGGGCCCGGCAAGAGCTAAGCGACCTGGCAGACCGTATCGAGATCCTTGCGGAAGAAGTGGACCATGGTCTCGATCAGAGCCTGATCGGGCCCTCACCGACAGAGCGCTAGCCTGGCGGCATTGGTCATCCGTGGGCACGGACGCACGACGGCCGTGCCCCGGCCCGACCGTATGTCGTGGCGACAAGGCAACTTCTGGAAGAGCAATGTCTGATCTCTTGACCTAAAGCGTGGTCATTTAACTCATTGTTGTGACTTCCGCCGCAATATCCCGCCATTCGCGAATGACGTCGCAAGCGGTTGAGTGGGACCTGAAGCGGTCGTGGCATTAGCATTTGATCCTTTGAGTTACTTCGAGCAGGACAATGACTCTCTTCATGTCCTGCCATTGGCGCTGGTGCCTCTGAGTACCAAGACCCTTCAGTCCGCAACTCTGAAGAAAAACGGACAACTGCGGTCCGTTGTCGAACTCTTCAGCCACGAAGGCGGCGGAAGCGGACAGATCGCCGTCAATGACCTGCCTAAACAATTCGACTGGCCGGAGGGGCGGAGTCACCCCGACATGTGCCTGTTGGACCGTTTAAGCTCCTTGTCCAGCTATGACGTCTACAGCCTGCGGATCACGCTGCGCAGCGCCGGTATTCCTCTGCAGCAAAACGCCGTGCTTGAACTCTCAGAGGCCAAGCGGGATCAGTTGGCCCAGTATATGCGGGCCTTCACGCAGCCTCTGCTGCGAGAAGTCTTTTCGAGTGACTCCGCCAACGCGTCGATGGAGGAAGACGATCTCATCTCGGTTGAGGAACCGGAAGAGGATCAGGATCTCGACGAGGGGCTGAGGGAGATTTCGCAGATCTTCTCCAATCCGGATCCGCAGCGCACCCTGCGGCGCCTGCATCGCCTCGCGGCGAAGCTGGAATTGGATCTCGACGAGGTTCCTCTGTTCCTGGAGGACTACGGCGACATCTACCTCTCGGTCGCCTATTACAAGGACTGCCTTCAACGGGTGAAAGGTGCCCTGGTGGAGTTTCAGGACGCCTTGCCGTTTATCCGTACGGCTTGGATCTACAAAGACGACCGGGATTTGCTGAGCCATTGCGATTCCACGGCGGCATGCTTTTCCGAGGCGACGTCCTATGTGACGCACCGGCTGGAGGCCTTCGACCGGCAATCGGAGGGCGTGTGGCGCAACATCTCCGCGCAGCGCTTTCGCGAGTTTGAGGCGCTTGTGAAGTCGGAGCACGCCAGTCTTGGCGCAATCCTCTGCGGCGTCAGTGTGAAGCTGGAACACTGGAAGTCGAAGTTCCCGGCGGCGGAACTCGCAAGTCCGCCGAAAATGGCGACGTTCCTCCGCTCGGAAATCCGCCCCGGCATGGACGCCATCCGGGAGCGTGTTCCGGAGGGCTGGGAGGAAGAGGTGCTCGGCGGTACAAGTGGCAAAAAGGCGAAGAAGACCCAGAAGACGCGGGCCGCGCGTTTTCGCGAGCGCCTGCAACGCCGTTGAGCTAGGTTTCTTCCAATGCGAAAGAGTCTTTTTAGCCGCTTGGTTTTTTGACGAAGACTTCGGTTCCGCCGGCTGAGATAATGAGGGCGGCGCCGAGGATCTCCCGCAGGCCGAAGGGTTCGTTCGCCAGCCATGCGGCTGAGACCACTCCGATGACGACTTCCAGCATCAGCAGTATCGCGACGCGGCCCGGGTCCAGACGGCTGCCGCCGTAAACCGTAAGTGTCATTACCGGCAGCAGCCAGAACAGAGCGAAGCCGAAGAGCCAAGCGCTCTGTGCTGCCAGTGAATCCGGCGATGGCAGGTCGAGGCTTCGCCCGCCCGGGATAAGCGCGAGACCGAGAAACGCCACTCCAACAAATAGAAAAGGGAGCAGGACCCGATCGAATGTCGGGAGTCCGTTGGTCTTCTGCATATAGACCATCGCAAGCGCCCAGCAGATTCCGGAGATCAATCCCATGACGTCGGCAGGCGAGCGCGGCAGAGGGAGACCTTGCTCGATCCCAAAGAGAACGACAACTCCGGCCAGACCTAAGAAAATCGTGAGGATGCGCAGCGGCGTGATCGGCTCGCCCAGCATGACGCGGCCCAGCAGCGTGCTCCAAACCGGCGTCAGATAGAACAGCAAGATTACTCGGGCGACCTGGCCACGCAGCATGCCTTCCGCGTAGAGGGCGATAGAGATCGCCATAAAGATCCCAACCAGCAAAAGAGGCCGGCCGCCGGAGAGGAGACGCGGGACCTGACGCAGGGCGGCCGGGATGAGCAGCAATAGAGGGAGGGAGAAGCTGGCGGCAATCGCCCAGGCATCGCCGATTCCCGCCGCGTTCAGTTGGCGGAGGGGGATCCAGAGCGTTCCCCAAAGAAAAGTGGACGCCAGGATGGCGAGGCTTGGCAGCATCCCCCCTGTCGTCACCGTCGATCGTTCCACCGGGCCTCACTTGTCGCAACGGCCGCGGGCGCGGCCTGCCAGAGGCGACAGGTTGCTCAATCGGCGGGACTGGAGCAAGAGGGCGAGACCCGCGGAGCAGGGCCCCGCGGACTTAAGAAGCGCTGGCCAGAAGCCCTTAACCTAGTAGTTGAATGTTGAGTTCCGCAGCTTGACTGTCTGGCAGACAATCGGTCGTGGCCCTGTATAGAGGGCGCGCCCGCGCGCGCAGGTAATGACCTCCCGCCGATTCTGATCCACCAGCCACAGGCGGCGGCCTGCGACCGCGTCGGAACCCGGCGCCGCGGCAGGATTGAAGGAGGGCAGGGGCTGCGGCGCCGCGGCTTTTCGCAGCGGACGATCCGGCCGAACGACCGAAACGCTGCCAACCTTTGTTGCCTTTTCGGTCTGTTCCGAGTCGGAAGCGTTGCCTCTCAACACGAGGACACCGCTTTCCTTGGTCCGGCTTTCCGCCGTGGCCGGGTTCGTGGCGAAGAGCGTCGCGGCACCAAGTGCCAAGGCGAGCGCGCATACGGCAGGAAGAGTTGCCGATCGAGGAATCATTGTAACTTCTCCCAAAGTCATCGTTGTCTCGGCGCTCTTCCGGCGGCCGAAGATTCCCTCAATTCTCTAGAAGTTAATGAGAAATGAAAAGTTATTTATAACATAGTGTTAAGAAGTTTGGTTAATGTAAATTAACGATATTTGCGAGCACTCAAATCGGCCGGTCAAACCGGATCCTGTGCGTCCCTGTCGTCGGCTACGCGCACCAAGGCCGCTGCCAGGTTCCTTGCCTCCTCTGTCGTCAGTTCAAAGGAGGTGCTGCGGTAGTACCGGCCGGCTTCCGTCCGCACCGCGACTAGAACACCCATGTCGCAGCTCTGGACCTCCGCCAACTCGTTCCAGGAAACACCTGGGATCTCAATCTTCTCATGCATTCGGGGAACACCTTTCTCTAGGGGGGCTTGGTTACAGGCGATCCTATGTCACGCCAATTTTGTTCCATTGAGGGCATTGTACAGGAAAAAATACGTTGAGATAAAAGATTTTAAGGATACATTGCAGTTATGGACTCAATAGACAGTAAAATTCTTGATTTCGTTCAGCGTGAAGGCCGGGCGTCTTACGCGGAGATCGGTGCTGCCGTGGGGCTTTCCGTCTCAGCGATCAATGAGCGTCTAAGAAAGCTACAGGCTCAGGATGTCATCGTGGGTTGGGGCGCGCGGGTCGATCCGGAGAAGGTCGGGCAGGATACGCTGGCTTTCGTCTTCGTGGCGTTGGGTCAGGAGGCAGACGAGGCGGCCATCGTGCAGGAGATCGCCCGCCATCCCGAGGTCTTGGAATGCCATCACATCACCGGGGAATGGAACTATCTCCTGAAGGTTCGTGCCTGTAATATCAAAATGTTAGAGGGTATTCTTTCAAGGGCAGTTAAGGCGCAGCAGGGTATTGCGCGAACGCAAACGATGGTCGCTTTCTCGTCCCCAAAGGAGACGGCCGCTGTCCCCTGCGCCAAGCCCGAGGAGCCGAAAGCATGAGCGGCTTCGAGTGGCTTTTTCTCAAGGGGCTCGGCTTCGGATTGGTACTGGCGGCACCGGTCGGACCGATTGGCGTGCTTGCCGTTCGGCGCAGTCTGGCGGACGGGTTTCTGCCCGGCGTGACAGGTGGCCTGGGAACGGCGACGGCCGACGCTCTCTACGCGGCGGTCGCGGCCTTCGGGCTCACGGCGGTGTCGGCCTTTCTGGTCGCACAGCAGGATGTCATGCGGATTCTCGGCGGTGCTTTCTTGGTCTGGCTTGGCGTCGCCGCCATTCGGCGCGGCGCAACTCAAGCTGCCTCGGTAGCAGGCCGCAGGGCCGAGGGCCTGGTCGGTATCTATCTTTCTACCTTCGCCCTGACAGTTGCGAACCCGGCGACAATCCTGACGTTCCTGGCGCTCTTTGCGGGACTTGGCGTCGTCCAAGCCAGTGCCGGCGCGGGCACCTGGGCCAGCAGCGTTCTGGTCGTCGGGGTCTTTCTGGGATCGTTGCTCTGGTGGGTGTTTCTCTGTGGCGCAGTCAGCCTCGTCCGTACTCGCGTGACACCGAAGGCGATGGTCTGGATCAACCGGGTTTCGGGTGTGGTGCTCGCGGGGTTTGGTGCGGCGGCCCTGTTCGGCTTTCTCTAGTTAGCCGGCTTTGGCTCGCCGGAAACTGAAGGTTCAGCGAGGCGAAGCCGTCACCGAATCCCCTTCGACCGAGCTTTCAGAAGCGTTCGGCACCGGCTTGCGCTGTCGGTTGGTTACCATGCGGCCGTGGAGGTCCTGGATGATCGAGCTTCCCGTCTTGACGAAGAGGAAGGGCAAGAGGGCGTGCAGCAGGCATGCCAAGCTGCCCAGGAACATATGCAGGGCGAAGGAGCCGGCCATCGCCATATGCTCGCCATAGCTTTCTCCGACGGAGGCGGGGTGTTCTGTGAAGAGACGGCGCAGCATCGGCTGATAGATCCTTTCCCGAAGAGATTTGTCGCATCTTAGGTCTGATTTCCGGGAAATAGGTTCCAAATCTCCTAAAAATGCGCTTAACATGCGCAATAGGTTTTTATTTTTTATAGAAAAATGGAATTGCATTCTATGGATCGGCTTGATCGAAGAATACTGGAGATCCTTCAAAAGGACGCCACCCTGCCGGTTGCTGAAATAGCCGAACGCGTGGGGCTGTCGAACACCCCTTGCTGGCGGCGTATTCAGCGTCTGGAGAAGGACGGAGTCATTCAGCGCCGCGTTGCCCTGCTGGACCGCAAGCAGCTCAATGTCGGGGTCACGGTGTTCGTCCGCCTCAAGACGCGGCACCACAACTACGATTGGCTGGAGAAGTTCGCGAAGGTCGTGGCGCAAATCGACGAAGTCGTCGAGTTCTACCGCATGAGCGGGGATATCGACTATCTGCTGCGTATCGTCGTGCCGGATATTGAAAGTTACGACGCCGTCTATAAGCGGCTGATCAAGTCCGCCGACCTGGCGGATGTCAGCTCCAGCTTTGCCATGGAGGAGCTCAAGTACACGACGGCCATACCCGTCGGCTACGCGTCCTGAGATTTCGACAGAGCTATTGCGCGCGCTATTTGTTGTATGTGGTTGCGATATGGTCGGGGTCGTCCAGCGCGCTGCGTTCGAACGACAGGAAATCGTAATAGCCGCAACGCCGCGATCCCGGATACTCACGGCAGATCTTTGGCCGTGCGTGGTAAATCGTGCAGTTGCGCGTTTCGCTATCGATGAAACGGCAGATCGTGCCATAGGTCTCGTCGCTCTTGTGGCGCAAAGCGCGCTGGCCCTTTTCGGGTCCTTGCTTCGTCAGCTTCTTCTCGGCCTGGTCCGGCGTCATACCGAAATGCTTGGCGAGGCGCTTAAGGTCCGCTTTGGTGACGACGATATGAGGGTAAGAGCAGCAGTAGGCGGGGCAGCGGCTGCAATTGAAGAAGTTGCGGTCGTTTTTCATGATCGGCACCCTATATCCGCTGGAGTGTCCGGCGGCAAGAAAGCCGACTCCTCCGCAAAGATGATCTCATTAATGGCTTAAATGCGAACTCTACACTTCCTTATGATCATCCTATGACATTGGACCGTTCCAAGACCGCGCTACCAAGTCTCGAAGAGGCGGAGACCTGCGCGCTGAGGGTTGTCGCCTATGTGATGGGGGAACCGGACTTGGCCAGCCGCTTCCTGGCGCTCACCGGAATCACGCCGTCCGATCTGCGTGCGGAGCTCGAGAAACCCGGCACTCTGGCGGCAGTGTTGGATTTTCTGTTGGGTTTCGAGCCGGACCTCGTGCGTTTCGCGGAGGCCAGCGATGTCGATCCGCAATGGATTGAGCGCTGCAGGGCAATGCTTGGAACGCCGCTGCCGCGTCACTGAGGCAGGAATGAGGTGTCCAGAACACCGTGTCAATTTTACGGTTGCACTGTCATACAGTTGAAATAAATAGATCTCACCGCTAGTTTGTGGCATCGAATACGTCTTGTGGCATATGTCCGGAGAATCCAAGGACCTTGAAGCAGCGAATCGTTGTCGTTGGAATTTCTGCGGCCCTCGTCTGCGGCTGGGTGACCAGCGCAAGCAGTGAGACCATTTCGCAGGTCTACCGGATCGACCATCCCGATTTCGGTGAGGTCGGGACATTTAAGAATGTCATCCGGCATCGGGGCGACCTCACGATCGTCGACTCGACCACGGATATCTCCGTCGATATCGCCTCCGTCGTTGTTTACCGCCAAGTGGCGGAGCGCCAGGAGATCTGGTGCAAAGGGCGACTCATCTCCTATGAGAGTGTGACGGACGACGACGGCAAGAATTTAACGGTGCGGGGCCGTGCGACCGGAGAGGGATTTCGCATCGAGGGCACCAAGTTCAATTACGACACCTCCGAGGGGATTTTTCCCACGAATCCTTGGACGAAGAAGATTCTGAACGCAGAACGGATCGTAGCGCCCACCGACGGCGAACTCTACGAGGTCTCCACGCGCCTGGAGGATGAGGAAGAACTGGACCTGGGCACGCAGACCGTCGAAGCGCGCCGTTACGAGGTCACCGGAGACGTCGACTTGCGGGTCTGGTTCGATATGAACGACAAGCTCGTCAAATTCACCTATCCCAGCAATTACGACGACATCACCTTTACCCTGGAAGAGGAAGAGACCCGGCCGGAGGCAGAAGCCTTCGATGTCGCGTCCTGTCCCGCCGGGGATGTTCCCAGGGTGGCGGACCGGAAGAACCTGCGTCCGATTGCTCCCGCGGAACTGACGCCGCCGCAAAAGCTGTTCGAAGCCCCGGCCGAGGCAACAACCGGTGCTGGCGAGGCGGAGCAGTAACGGTTCACTCCAGCTAAAGCGTCGGACCGGGCTGCCTACACGGCAGAATTCAATCGATTGAGACGGTGGATGTAGTCGCGGAGCGCGAGGAAGCGCTCCTGGATATTGCGCGCGAATTCCGCGTCCGTCAGTGCGGCGGCATCGGACTCGATCGTGGCCCAGTCTTGCAAGGTGAGCGCCTTCTCGGCCGTGGGAAAGAAATGCTCGTCCTCCGCGGCGATATGGGCGCGGTAGGCCGCCAGGAACTCGGCCAGACGGCTGCTCAGGTTTGGATCGGGCTGCGCGATGCCGGACAGGATTTCCCGCACCTCCCGGAGAGCCTCGTCTGTCATCTGCGCCAGCGACTTATGCTCCTTTTGGATCAGGCTGGATTCCTTGGCTTCTTCTCCATCCCGTTTGCGCAGGCGTGCGTAGATCAGGTTCTCCTTGGGATGGTGGCATTGATCGCCGTAGCGCTGCAGGTACCCAAGGATTGCCTCCAGGATCTCGAAGTCGACCCGGTCACCCTGTCCCAATCTGCCCATCTCCCCCTCGAGAATGTCGAGCAAAATAGCGAGGTTGCTGTGGTCCTCCTTCAGGACCTGCAGTAGTGAAGGCATGGCGAGTTTCCCCTGGCGCGAGATAAGCGCCTGCAGGATCGCCGACTAGGCATGCCGGCACATTGATTTTGATCAAGAGGTGCTGCGGCGGCTCCATGATGGTTGGAGCGCGCGGCCTCGTTAAGACAGGTCCGCCATTCGCGCGCGGGCCGCGTCCGCTTCTTCGGTCAACTCTAGGTCCTGCAGCACGCCAGCCAGCTTTCGCCAGTTGCCCAGACTGTTGGGCTTCAGGGTGATCCGCTCGGAGAGCAGAGCACGGGCGAGCGGCAGGCGTCCGGCCTGGACGGCGGCTTCGACAAGCAACTGGTGGAAGAGGTCGCGCTGGGCGTGGCTGCCGCCAACGCAACTCCAGCGATGGCGAATCGGTAGCATCAGGTCGACGGCCCGTCCTGCCTCTCCTTCGCGCAAGGCCACAAAGGCTTCGCACAGCGGGAGAGTCACGTCCTTCATCGTGGCCGCCGCGCTGTTCCCCGGTGTTGCCGCGAAATCCCGCAATGAGCCCAGGAGTCCCTGAGTCGCCTGCGTTCTGCCCGCCGCGGCCAGCGCCATCATGCTGTGCAAGTCGGTGAACGCCAGGATATGGTCGTCCAGACGGTTCTCCAGATAGTCGGCCAATTCGCCCCAGCGGTCGCCGATGTCGACGCCTTGAAGCTCCAAGCGGTAGAGAAGAGCCGCCTGATTCTGAATATCGAGATAGAAATCCGATTTCTCGGTGCGTATGGAGCGGTCATAAAGCGCCAGTACGGTGTCGTAATCGCCCTTTTCGAAAGAGAAGAGGGCGGCGTGCCACCAGAGATGTCCCCGGAAGGGGTTGCGGTCCGCCCATTGGTCGGCCGGGTAGTCCATCCAGGCTTTCCCATCGTCCAACCGGCCCTGCATCTCCAGAACGTGGGCGACCGCATGAATGGCCCAGAGGTCTTCCGGGTTGCGCTCCACGGCCTCGCGTCCCATGCGCTCGGCGGGGGCATAGTCGCCGCATTCCTCAAGACCGAAGGCCAGCATACCCTGCAGATTACCGTAGCCGGGCAGGTCCGGGTCCCAGGCATTGGCGACCTGGGCGACCCCATCACGCAGGAGGTAGCAGTCCCCGGACCAGAAGTTGGCGAAATTCTGCAGCCGCAGGGCCAGAAGATCGGTGGGATACTCGACCAGGATCTCCTGCCAAATGCCGCAGGTCTTCTCCATGTTTCCGGTCAGCCATGCAGCCAGCGCCGCAATGTGCGTGCGTTCCCGGGCAGTCGCGCCGTCTTGCTTCGCCTCGGCGGCCGCGAGGCAGCCACGGGCCGCGTCGTGGACCGCCGTCGTTCCGAAGAGCATGAAGAGATAGCCGCGCAGGCAATGACCGAAGGCGAAATCGGGATCGGCTTCGACCACGGACTTGAAGGTCTTCCCGGTGCTGAGACGGTATTCGAAGTACTCGTTGATACCCCGGTTGAAGAGGGCGGCGGCTTCGGCGCTGTCCGTCGTGAGGGCGAGGCCGCGGTCGTCATGGTGCATGGCGTCGATCCGGTTTTCTGTAGAGGGTGGTGGGCTATCCGGCTTGCCGGTTGTGGACGACAAAGCCGAGGAAATTGAGCAGCAACTGGGCTGCGAGAAAGGCTGTGATCCCAGAAGGGTCGTAGTCCGGGGCGACCTCGACCAGATCGATGCCGACGACCTCTCCCTGCTTGCTGAGGCCCTGAAGGATTTCCAGGACTTCGTAGTAGAGGAAGCCGCCGTGGCTCGGCGTGCCCGTGCCCGGCGCGATAGAGGGGTCGAAGCCGTCGATATCGATGGTGAAATAATAGCGTACGCCCTTGGGAACCCGTTCCAGGACTCCTTCTGTGCCCAAACGACGGACATCGCGCACGGAGAGGATGTCGGAGCCCGCGCGTCGGGCGGCCTCATAGTCTTCCCTGTTGGACGAGGAGACATTGCGGATACCCAGTTGAGTCAGGCCGGTGACGTGCTGCATCTCAGAGGCGCGGCGCAGCGGATTGCCGTGGCCGTAGCGGACCCCGTGCCGCTCGTCGACGAAATCCAGATGCGCGTCGATATGGATCAGATGAACCGGCGGCTGGTCTGAAAAGGCGCGGATGCAGGGGATGTGAACTGCGTGATCGCCGCCCAGCACGACGGGCAGGGCACCGGAGTCCAGGATCTTGCGGACCGCAAATTCGGCGTTGTCGAGGCTGCGGTTCGTGTCGGTATGGATGATATCGGCATCCCCGACGTCGACGATGCGCACCTTGTCGACAGGCAGATAGACCACATCGTCTTCGAAATCGTAGGCGCCGCTGTGGCCGAAGGAGAAGAGGGTAGAGGCCTCGCGGATGGCGCGGGGTCCGAAGCGGGCCCCAGCCCGATACTGGGTGCCCATATCGAAAGGCACGCCGAGGACCGCGACGTCGGCATCGATCTTGTCCCAATCCAGACAGACCGGCTGTTTACCGAAGGTGCAATGCCCGACGAAGGGCAGATTGAGCCGCCCCGACTCGTATCCGTGATCCGCCATTTTTGACGCCTTTCCCTGGCTCGATTTTGCGCTGAGTATAGCAGGACAGGTCGCGATGCCACGGGGCGAATATGGCGGGCTTCGGGTGTGGGGCGGGCCGGCGCTCGGTCCGTGCCTGCCCTTTCCGTTAAGACTTCTGCGGCACACTCTTCCAGAAGATCAGAAAACGCGCTATGACAGGATTGAAAACGCGCCATAGTGGATCGCGATATCTTGGATTGTAAGACGATGGCACAGAAGGTTTTTATCGACGGCGAAGCAGGTACGACGGGCTTGCAGATCCGGTCGCGTCTGGAGACGCGGACCGATATCGAGTTGCTGCAGATTCCTGAGGAACGTCGAAAAGACCCGGCCGAACGCGCGCGATTCCTCAATCAAGCCGACGCTGCCATCCTCTGCCTGCCGGATGCGGCGGCGGTCGAGGCGGTCTCGCTCGTCGAGAACCCGGCGGTCAAGATCGTCGACGCCAGCACCGCCCATCGGACGAACCCCGACTGGGCCTATGGTCTGCCGGAAATGGCGCAGGGCCAAGCCGAGCGCATTTCCGAGGCCCGGCGCGTCTCCAATCCCGGCTGCTACCCCACGGGCCTGATCGCCTTGCTGCGGCCGCTGATCGATGCGGGACTGGTAGGCGCAGACTTCCCGGTGAGCTGTCATGCCGTGTCCGGTTATAGCGGCGGCGGGCGTGCCCTGATCACGCGGTTCGAGGATGATAAGGCACCGAACGCCGTTGAGACGGCCTATCAGATCTATGGCTTGGGCCTGGAGCACAAGCACGTGGAGGAAATGCGGGTTCACAGCGGCTTGGAACACCGCCCCCTGTTCCTGCCCAGCGTCGGGCGGTTCTATCAAGGCATGCTGGTGATGATCCCGCTGCAGCTTTGGTCCTTGGCCAAGGCTGTGCGCTCTGCCGACCTTCATGAGGTGCTGGAGGAAGCCTACCACGGCCAACGCTTCGTTGAAGTGGCCGGGCTTGCGGATTGCGACGCGATGAAGGAACTCGATCCGGAAGGCCTGAACGGCACCAACAGCCTGCGCCTGCATGTCTTCGGAAACGACAAGCGACAGCAGGCCGTTCTGGTGGCTTTGCTTGATAATTTGGGCAAGGGCGCCTCCGGTGCAGCGGTGCAGAACCTGAATCTGATGCTTGGCACCGCGCCGGAAACAGGCTTGCTTCCTACGCGCCTGGCGGCGGAATAGTCTTCAATTCCTCGCTTGTCTTCCTAACCGCGAAACGCAGACGTCCCGCGATCCCTGGCTGTCTACCGTGGATGCGGGACGTCTCGATTATGCTGTGCGGCGACGCCTGTCTACCGCGGGCCCGTAGCGTATGAACGGGTCATGATATGGGATACCGACTCTGCAGCATCGGCGTATTCCAAACGTAATCTGCAGATGATGTTTGCGGCCTCTTCCGCGGCAGCTGCAGCGACCGTGCCATTGGTCACCTGATCAAGCGGTTCAGCCGTTGCCCCTTCACGTGGAAGGGGCTCGTAGGACTGTCCGGCGGACTCATCGTACGGTCGACCCTCCCTGCTTCGTGTTGCGCGTTTTCGGCTCTCCTGCGCGGCGTCCTTCCCGAAGGCTGGATGTCATCGGCGCTGCTGCTGCGCGCCCGCGCGCAAGATCCGATAAAAATAGTTTCCGCCTGGCCGCAAAGGCTGTCAATAGGGGAAAGGACGGTGTGTAGCTTTTCAGCAGATTGGAATGTAGCGTGCTGCTGCAAAGTGAATCAGCCGAGTCGTATTCAGCGATTTGAGAGGTTGCGGATCATGGCCGATAGCAAGAAGGGCCTGACTTACACAGAGCATTTGCAGCTCGATAAATTGCTTAACTGCCAAATCCGGCGCAGTGAGCTCGCGGGCCGGCCGGCACATGACGAAATGCTGTTCATCACCGTGCATCAGGCCTACGAGCTTTGGTTCAAGCAGATTCTGTTTGAGTTGGACCGGGCGCAGGACATCTTCGACGGGCCGGTTGTCGAGGATCGGGACATCGGTGCCGTCGCGCACACTCTGGCAAGGATCATCGAGATCGAGAAACTGCTTGTCGGGCAGCTCGACATTTTGGAGACCATGACGCCGCTCGACTTTCTCGACTTTCGCGATCTCCTGGTGCCGGCGTCCGGCTTTCAGAGTCTGCAGTTCCGCCTGCTTGAAACGCGGCTGGGACTCCGCCGTGAGGAGCGATTGAATTTCGATGAGCGCCCCTACGATGCCAGGTTGGACAAGAAGGCCCGTGCACGTTTGGCCGAAGCCGAAGGCCGGCCATCGCTCTCGGACCAGGTCGAGAGCTGGTTGGAGCGCACCCCCTTTGTCGGGGAAGCGGGTTTCGATTTCCAAACCGCCTATCGTAGGGCGGTGCAGGAAATGCTAGAACATGAGGCGGAGTTGGTTCAGGCGAACACGTCCTTAAGCGCGGCAGCGATCGAGAAGGAAATCGGATCACTGGCGGCGGCCCGCGCGCGTTTCGACGGACTTTTCGATGAAGACGCGCACGCAAAGCTCCGCGCTGAGGGTCGGTGGCGCTTCTCTTTGCGCGCGTTGCAAGCCGCGCTCTTCATCAATCTCTACCGGGACGAACCCGCCCTGCAGATTCCTTTCCGACTGTTGAGCGCCCTGATGGATATCGACGAGCACTTTACGAGTTGGCGCTATCGCCACGCCTTGATGGTACAGCGGATGATCGGCCGTAAGGCGGGGACCGGCGGTTCGTCGGGGTCGGACTATCTGCGGGACACGGCGGAGCGGCATCGCGTCTTTACGGATCTCTTTGCGCTCTCAACCTACTTAATTCCGCGTTCGCGCTTGCCGGCTTTGCCGGAACACCTGCGCCAGGCGATGGGGTATCACTACGCGGGGGAGGAGGTGTGAGTTACAAGCCCCTGTTCCGATGTTTTCTGGAAGCGGATCCGGAACGGCTGCACTTCGCGGCACACAGCCATCATCTCTGGCCCGATGTTACCCGCGAGGCGCAGATTCGTTGCTGGGACGATGCGGCCCGTCTCGTCGACGGCAAGTGGTCGCACATCTTCGCCAAGATCTATCCGGCGGCACAGCGTCACGTCGCGGCTATTCTGAAACTTCCCGAACCGCGCAGCATTGTCTTTGGCCCCAACACGCACGGGTTTCTGCTGCGTCTTCTCTCTGCCTTACCGCAAGATCGGCCCTTGCGTGTCCTGACGACCGACAGCGAGTTTCACAGCTTCACACGGCAGATGGCGCGGTTGTCGGAAGAGGGGCGAGTCGATCTGCACCAGATTCCGGCCGAGCCCTTCGGGAGCTTTTCCGAGCGCTTCGCGCAGGCTGGCGGCGAGGGCGGTTGGGATCTCATTTACTTCAGCCAAGTCTTCTACAATTCAGGCTTCGCGATTCCGGATTTGCCGGGACTGGTCGACCGTCTGCCGACGCAGAACACCATGACCGTTGTTGACGGATACCATGGCTTTCTCGCCTTGCCGACGGATCTCTCCGAAATCTCGGAGCAGATCTTCTACATCTCCGGCGGCTACAAGTACGCGATGGCGGGGGAGGGAGCCGTCTTTCTGCATGCCCCTCAGAGCCGCGCGGCACGGCCCAGAGACACGGGCTGGTACGCCGCTTTCGGTGCGCTGGAGTCCGGTGCACGTGGCGAGATACCCTATGGCGAAGATGCCTCGCGCTTTCTCGGCGCGACATTCGATCCCAGCGGGATTTACCGCCTTGTCGCGGTCCTGGACTTACTGCGCGACGAGGATATCTCCGTAGAGGAGATACACAGGCACGTTAGAGCGCTGCAGGAAAAGTTCGCCGACGCGCTGGAGGTGTTGAATTTGCGCGCACTCAGCCTGACTCAACTCATGCCGTTGTGGAGTGAGGAGTCGAGAGGTCATTTCCTGACGTTCAGGACCGATGATGCCGAAAAGATTCATCGGTTACTGTGGGATGCCAACGTCATTACCGACTACCGCGGCGACCGTTTGCGTTTTGGCTTTGGGCTCTATCACGATACCAAGGATATCGATGCCTTGTGCAAGCGGTTGGCCGCGGTTCTGCCGCCGTGATCCGATCCTAACGCTCGGATTCGAACTTCTCCACCATGCCGTCAATCATCGTGAGCACCACGTCACTCGCATTGGTGCTTTCTCCACCGCCGGCTGGTTCCTGTTGGGTTTGAACGCCGAACATGCCGGTTTGGTAGACAACGACCGGGAAGGCCTTCAGCCGATCAATGGCCTGCCGTACGGCATCATTGTCGGTGACGATATTTTCGGCCGTCAGCGTGGTCTGGAAATTCATCGAAACCTGAGAGACACACTCCGCTTTCAAGATCCCAAAGCTCTTGGCGGAAATCGCGAGGTGCGCAACCAGAATGCTCTCCGGATTTTCCTTGATGCCGATTTCGCCAAGTTTCTCTCGGAGTCGATCACTATAGAGCGTTTCATCGGTGATGTTGCAGCCCTTGGCGCCCTCGGAGAAGGCAACCGTGATATCACGGTAACCGGCAACTTCTTTGGGAAGCCCCGCCGCGAGCGCACTTGTCGCGGCAAGTGAGAGTGCAAGACCCAGTGGAATCCATCGCTTCATATTGACGCCCTCCATTCGTTGGGGGACCGGCAGCAGAGCCTTGTCGGTCCCGCGCTGTCGCTCTGATATCAAGATACTTGAAGAGCTAGGTCAGGATTTGATCCTGGTCAATTCGGATAGGAAAAATGTTCTAAGAGGCGCCGGCCGGCTGCGCTGTCACGGTCGTCGGCTATGCATCGGACGAGGGGTCGTCGTCTCCTTTGGTAGGCTTGAAGTAGAGCCATATCAACAGGCCGATGAAGGCGAAGACGTTGATATTCATGATGGTATCGAGCCAGGGACTCATGAGGCTTCAGGCCTTTCCGACTTGAGTGCTTTCAGGAAGCAGACGATCAGTAAGAGCACGATAAAGACGAAAGGCAACGCACCGAGCGCGATGATCGACTTCACGGCGTCGATGCTGTCGGAGAGAATCATCACCAGTCCCAGGGCGCCAAGGACCACGCCCCAACTCAGCTTGACGCGGGAACTGGGGTTCAGGTCGCCGCCGGTTGAGAACATGCCGAGCACGAACGCCGCACTGACGACACTGGTAACGATGAAGAGGAAAGCCGCGACGACGACGGCGGCAATCGTGAGTGACGGCAAAGGGAACTTCTCGAGGACGAAGAAGGTGACGCCGCTGACGTTATCCTGAACTGCTTCCAGGATTGGAGTGTCCAGCCGTAGCAGGCCATAAAAGCCAACTCCCCCAAAAACGCCAAACCAGAGGATCGAAAAGGCGGTCGGCACCAGGATGACACCGCAGAGAAACTCGCGGATCGTCCGGCCCTTCGAAATGCGGGCGATAAAGACGCCGACGAAGGGGGCCCAGGCAAGCCACCAGACCATGTAGGTCAGCGTCCAGGACTGAAACCAGTCACCGACGCGGCTGTCCATGAAGGTGAAGGTGCGAAAGCCTTGGGTCAGAACGCCGCCCAGGTATTCACCAAGGGCTTGAACGATGCCGCCCATCACGAAGTGGGTTGGACCCGTCAGGAGAATGAACACGACGAGTCCGCCGGCAACCGCCATCGCGGTGTTCGACAGCATTGCCATGCCACGGCTGAGATCGACCGTGAGGGGTAGGATGTAGGACAGGCAAAGAACGGCGAAGATTCCGAGGGCGAGGCCCATGCCGGTGCCCTCGAGACCGAACAGGGCGTCGACCCCTGCCTTGACCTGAAACACCCCCATGGCGACGGAGCCGCCGAGGCCGATGGCAATCGCGACGATCGCCAGCAGGTCGCTCAGCCAGCCGACCCCGCGGGTCAGGCGGTTCGATCCGAAGACTTTGAGGATCGGTGAACTGACCAGGCTGGGACAGCCGAGCCGGAAGCCGAAGTACGCGATGACCAGGCCCGTAAGGGCATAGATGGCCCAGGCATGCAGACCCCAATGGAAGTTCGTGATGAAGAGGGCGAGGCTCGCCGAGGCCCGGGGATCCTCGTATTCCGAAATCAGCAGATAGTGCGTCAACGGTTCGGCGGTGCCCCAATAGAGCAAGCCCACCCCCATACCGGCGGCGAACAGCATGGCCAGCCAGGAGATGGTCGAGAACTCGGGGACATCGTCATCCTTGCCGAGCTTGATAGCGCCGAAGCGGGATACGGCGAGGCAGAGGCAGGTGATGAGTATGAAGCTGACTGCCAGCATGATGAACCAGGCACGGCTCGTGAACTGGATTCGGACAAGGTAGGACGCGGAAGCGGCCAAGCTCTCAGTATCGACGATCCCCCAGAGAGCAATGGCCCCGGTGATTGCCAAGGCGATGAGAAGGAGGGAGTTCTTAAACAAGGATGCCTACCCCGAAACGCGGTGGCGCCGCAGCCGCCGCTATCTATCTTTTCTCATAGAGCTTTGAGGTTATCCAGAGGCTTTGCATAAAGCCAGGTGCTTAGGGTGCGGTGGGACGCACCGGTTCACAGGCTTTCAATTCGCAAGTTAATCAATAAATAACCATATGTATAATTATAGTAATATTTCGATTAATTTGATGTATTGTAAATAATGAATCCGGCGAACACAAAAAACGCACAACATAGGATCGCCTGTTTGATCTAATCTATTTCTTGCCGTTGCGGGGAGTAACGGAAAGACGCGATCAAGCCCGCGTCAGGAGTGGCCGAAATGAGAGAGATGTTGTCAGTGTTGATTGGTATCGGTCTTTTTGTCGGCGTGTTGCAGCACTTCGACGGGCCGCTGGTTCATGTCCTCTTGGCAGCTTTGTTTGCGATGTTTGCCGGCGGATTGGCCGCCAATGCTTTGATAGCGCGCGTTTCCGGGGCCCATATCTGAGGGGCCCCTGTTTGCAGCGCCCCGTTTGAGGTGCGTGTGTTTGAGAGGCAAGGATAAGCAGGCGCACCGCGCGCTGAGAATTTAAGAGTTCGCTTATGCGACCGACCGGCCTGAGGTCCCCAGGCCAAGCGAGACTTCAGGGATCTAAATGCTGAACTCTGTTCCTTCTCCTCGATAGGGCGGCAGGGTGGCGTCAGAATACGAAGAGCTGACCTGAAAAGAACGGCGGCGGGGAATGCAGGGCCCCGCCGCCGCTTCTTTTTTGCAGCGGCCCAAGGGCAACCTGGTCCTATGTGCCAGCCACCTCTGCAGGACGGCCGAGGCCGAGATAGCTCTCAATAAGCGCCGGGTCGTGACGTGCCTCTTCGGCGGGCCCTTGCCAGACGGAACGCCCGGACTCCAGGACGCAGACGTGATCCGCCAATTCAAGCGCACGCTGCGTGCTTTGCTCGACCAGCAACAGGGTCAGACCTGTTTCCGAACGTAGTTTGGAAAGTGCCGCATAGCAGAGATCGACCATCTTGGGCATGAGGCCAAGGGAGAGTTCGTCGATGATCAACAGTCTGGGCTCCGCCATGAGAGCGCGGCCGATGGCCAGCATCTGTTGTTCGCCGCCGGAAAGGGACCCGGCGGGCTGGCGCAGCCGTTCCCCCAAGCGGCCGAAGAGCGAAAGGACCCGCTCCTTGTTCCCGCGCTCCTTCGCCCTGCTGAGACTGTAGCCGCCTATGGTCAAGTTCTCCTCGACGGTCAGGTCGGGGAAGAGGCGGCGCCCCTCCGGCGCCAAGGCTATACCGAGCCCCACGCGGGCGCGCGCCGGCAAGTGAGAGATGTCCTGGCCCTCGAAAGAGATGGTGCCGCCCTGCACCGCGACATGGCCGGCAATGGAAAGGATAGTCGAGGTCTTTCCGGCGCCGTTCGCGCCGACTAATGCGCAGACGGAGCCCTCGGACACTTCGAGGTCGAGGCCGCTGACCGCGCGGAAGGGACCGTAACCGCAACTGAAGGACTCAAGCCGCAGCATGGCCTTCTCCCAAATAGGCGGCGCGCACTGCCGGGTCGGACATAACGTCGCGCGGCGGACCGTCGCCAAGCTTTCGACCGTTGTCGAGGACAACGAGGCGCCGGCAGATGCGCATCACCTCTGCCAGGTTGTGTTCGATCAGCAGAATGGTGAGACCGTCCGCGTTGAGCGCGGAGATAGTATCGGCAAGGCTCGCAGCCTCGACATGGTTCAGACCCGCCAAGGGTTCGTCGAGGAGCAGGATGTCCGGGTCGAGGGCGAGGGCACGGGCGACCTCCAGCCGTTTGAGATACCCAAGCGGCAAGGTCGACGGCCGCTCGTCAGCGACGTCGGCGATACCGACCCGTGCGAGCAGCTCGCGCGCCCGCGTCTCGCTGGCTGAGCGGTCCAGGCGAAAGAGCGCGGCGAGCGGGGATTTCGTGTGCGCGTGTCCCGCGGCGAGCGCCACGTTCTGGAGGAGAGTCATGCCGCGCAGCGGGCGCACAAGCTGTTGCGACATTCCGAGACCGAGACGGACCCGCTGATGAATCCCCTTCCCAAACAATTCCTGGCCTCGCAGCCTGATCGATCCTTCCTGCGGCCGGACGACACCGGTGATGGCGCGCAGCGTGGTGGTCTTTCCCGCGCCGTTGGGTCCGATCAAGCCCAGCAACTCACCATGGCCGACATCGAAAGCGACTTCGGAGACCGCGGTGACTCCCCCGAAGCGTACGGTCAGGTCCTGCACCGACAGATAAGCCGTCATGTTCTTTGACTCTTTGAGACAGCGCGGAACGCAACGCGGCTCAAGCCCGCAAGTCCGGAAGGGCTGAACCGCATGACAAGGAACAGCAGGCTGCCGTAGACCAACAGCTTGTAGTCGTCGATGAACTGAAACCACTGAGGCAGCATGGAGAGCAGGACGGCTGCCACAATGACGCCGCCGACGGAGCCGATCCCGCCAATCACCACCATGGAAAGAACCGTGATGGACTCCACAAAGCCGAAGGAGTCGGGATGGATGAATCGGACGTTGTGGGCATAGAGGGCGCCCGCGATCCCGGCCAGTGCGGTGCCAAGAGCGAAAGCGGCCAGCTTGTAACGCGCCGTATCGATGCCGAGCATCAGCGCCGTGTCCTCATCATCAGCGATGGAGTCGAAGGCATAGCCCATCCAACTGCGCTTCAGGTAGAGGCTGAACAGAGCCAGTGCCGCGGCAATCGCGAGCGTCAGGATCATGTAACCGGCCTTGTCGAGGCCGCTGCCGGGGATCGCGGAAATGCCAAGCTCGCCGCCGAGGGCGTCCTGTTGCCGAACGATTCCGACGAATAGAAAACTGACGCCCATTGTGGTGATCGCCAGGAAGTCGTGACGCACCCGTAGGGAAGCCATGCCCACGACGATGCCGAGAATCCCGGCGATCAGGCCCGCGGCAAGGAGGCCACCGGCAAAGGGTACCCCCGCCTTTGTCAGCAGCGCCGAGGCATAGGCCCCCGCACCGTAAAAGGCTGCGTGGCCGAGGCTGATCTGGCCGCAGAACCCGGTGATGAGGTTGAGACTGAGTGCCAAAGTGATGCTGATGCCGACAGTGGTCAGCAGGCTCATCTCGTAGGGGCCGAGGATCATCGCTCAGGCCCGCGCAAAGAGGCCCTGGGGCCTCATGATCAGGACGAGAATGAGAAAGGCGAAGGCAATCGCGTCACGGTCGAGGAGGTCGCCGAGATAGATCGTGCCGTAGGACTCGATGAGGCCGAGGGCCAAAGCGGCACCGAGGGTGCCCGGCACGTTGCCGAGGCCGCCGAGGACGATGATGGCCAGCGCTTTGTAGCTGGCGACGCTCCCCATGGTCGGTTCGACCAGATTGTTGAGCAGCGCCACCATGACACCGGCGACGGCGGCGAGGGCCGACCCAATGAAGAAGTTCAAATAGCGCACCATCACGATGTTGATGCCGAAGGACTCCGCCATCTCCGGGGCTGTCACCGTGGCGCGCCAGGCCGTCCCGATACGGGTGCGCTTGGCCAGCAGGCCTAGCCCCCCAATCAGGATGACCGCGGCGAGCATCGTGATGATCTCTGCGCTCTTCAAGTGCATGTCCAGGAGAGAGACGGATCCTTGCAACGGCGGGTCCTGAAACGACAGGCCATAGGGGCCGAAGACGAGGCGATAGAGTTCTTCCATCGCGATGAAGAGGCCGATAGACGCGATCAGCGCGATATAGGGCGGCTGGGACAGCAAGGGCTGATAACACAGCCGGTAAATCGCCATGCCGGCAATTCCGACGATTATCACCGCAACGACAAGGGCGAGGGTCAGGCTGCCCGTCGCGTTGGTGACCAGGACTCCGCAATAACCGCCCAAGGTGAAGAGTCCCGCATGCGCCACGTGGAGAACGCGCAGCAGTCCATAGACAAGGGCCAAGCCAACGGCGATCAGGGCGTAAATGCTGCCCTGCACAAGCCCCTGCATGAAGAGTTCAAAAAACAGCATCGCCTGTTGGAGTAGCGGAGGCTCAGTTGGTCCGCAAGTGGGAGAGCTTCCAAATGCGCTCTAAGCGGTTAGGAATGCGCTCCGATAGCCGTCTTGCGTCCAGAGCACCGGGAAGAAGCTCTCGTCCATTGCGTCGTCGCCGGCGCGTTTGTAGCGGCTATAGATGTAGCTGATGTTCTCACGGTGAAAGCGCGCGTTGGAGGGTATGCAATGGGCGACCACGGAACGGCGCGGACGGTCGCCTAGATTCGGCCCGGAGCCATGCCATGTGCGTCCCGCGTGCAGCACGCAGGAGCCTGCCGGCACTTCGACCTGTACAATGTCCGGTGTTGCTCCGGCACGACTTGCGGCTTCTTGCATGGCATGGCGGTAATCGTCGGGCGCGTGGAACTGTTCCACCATGGGGGAAAGATCCCAGAGGTGGGAGCCGCGCACGTACTCGATCGTACCGCCGTCGCGGCTCGTCGGGTCCAGTGCGATCCAGCAGGTCAGATACTGCGGGGGCACGACCCATTGGATGTAACTCTCATCCTGATGGAATCCGAGTGCCTTGGCGCCGGGCGGTTTCCACAGCACGTTGTCTTGTGCCATGCGGGCGCCGGGCCAACCGGCAAGCGTTGCGCAGAGTCGGCCGACTAAGGGGGACAGCACGACACCCGCGATCACCGGGTCCGATTTCCAGCCATTGCAGATTTGCCGCGTGCGGTCCGGCGAATCCCGGCCTTCCTGCCAGTTCCACTCGTCGGGATAGAGACCGGTGGGGAAGTCGCCGCGGAAAAGCGGCTCAAAACGCTCCGCGACACGTGCGACCGTGTCCTTGGACAACAACCGTTCGATGACCAGAAAGCCGTCCTCGTAGAAGTTGGCAACCTGGGCCTCGGTCAACGGCGTTTGGCCGTCGGCCTCCAGTTCCGGAAATGTCACTGTTGCCGGCATAACTCGGAGCGGCGATCCCTGCGCATTAGCGATTGTTGATGCAGTCATTATCGGCCCAGGGAGAGAGAGAACTGTCCCACAATCGACCTGATCGGGCGTCAGAAACGGCGCCGGAGCGCTGCACGCCAGGGATGTGATCTCTTCCTTAACCATGTGTCAATGTTGTGATTTAGGCTGGCGCCCTCTCGGCGTGCGGCGGGGCGTCACTATACTTAAAGGGCCTGGCACCACGTTGGGGAAGGACTAGATGATGAATGTAAAAACACTTGCACCGCTAGCGGCGGTCCTGTTCGGCGTAAGTCTGGTGGCAGCCTGCGATCAGGCGCCTCCGGAACAGCAAAGCGAGGTACCGGCACAAGAGCAAAGCACGATGCCGGAGCAAGAGCAGAGCATGACGCCGGAGCAAGGCGAAGACACCACCAATCAGAACTGACGGATCTTTAACGGGCCGCGTCTATGCTCTCGCAGTCTTTGGGGCGGGAGCCTTTGGGACGCGGCCCGTATTGGTTGGGCCGTTCCGCTACGCAATGGTTGCATGGCGTACCAATAAAGATATGACGGAGTGGCCGGGAAAAATGAGATCTAGAGTGCGAAAGCTGGTCCTGGGTTGCTTTGTCGGGTTTGGCCTTGGGTTGGGAAGCGGTCCCTGGGCGACAGTACCCGCACAAGCCGCCACATCCACCGCCCTGACCACGGAGACGCTTTACGACTGGTGCAGCGCGGCGGCCCACCTGCCCGACGACACCAACGTGTCGCCCGTGGAAGCCATGAAGGCGGGCTATTGCACCGGCTTCATGAAAGGCTACAGCTTGGCGCTCTTCGCCTTCGAGGTGATCTGTATCGATAGCCAGGGTCTTCAAACCGGCGTATTGATCGAATCCTTCCTGGACTGGGCCGAGGCAAATCCCGAACTGCGAGACCGCGACGCCGAGGTTGGCGTGACGGCCGCCCTGGAACAGCGGCTGTCCTGCAACGCTCTTTCGGACGCCGCGCGGAATTGACCGACAGTTACAGACCAGACACTTTTCTAGGTGAAGAACTCTCTCCGGCCAGTAGCGACCTGAATCCAGTTGCCGACTCAGCAACGAAATCCATAAACACGCGAACTCGCGCCGTTCTACGTAAGTCCGAGTGTGTCAGCAGCCAAAGATCCGTTGCTAACTCCGGTATCGTTTCTCCGATACGGAACAACTCCGAATCGCTGTCACCAAGGTAACAAGGCAGCACGGCAAGACCGGCGCCGTCTCTTGCCGCAGCAAACATCCCGAGAAGGCTGTCCAAGCGGTAGCGGCATCTCTCGGTCAGTCCTTGGTCCGCCATCCATTTGTCGAGTAAGCGGTAGGCCATGCGCTCGTCCGGTCCGATCCAGGCCATGGAGCTGAAGTCCGAAACATCGTTCGCATCCGAGATCAGATCTCTGGCACCGTAAATCGCTTGGGCGATGCTTCCAATCCTGCGTCCCACAAGCGCCTCTGGCGGTGCCGCGCATGGCCGCAGCGCCACATCCGCTTCCCGCTTCGACAGACTGAGTACGTCGTTGGACAGCGCGACCTCCAAAACGATGCCATGGTGTGCGACCCGGAAATCCCGAAAAATCGGTGAGAGAAATCCAGATAGAAGGGTATCGGTCGTCGTTACGCGAAGCGTTCCCGAGGGCCGAAGATCGCGGCCCGCCACGCGCCGTTCTACCTGCAGGAATTCAAGTTCAATGCGTCCGGCCGCGGCCGCCACCTCCTCACCCGCGGCCGTCGTTGCATATCCCGATCTTCTGCGTTCAAACAGTTCGACGCCGAGGTAATCCTCGATCTTCGCCAATCTCCGATAGACTGTTGCGTGACTCAAACCGAGCCGCCGCCCGGCACCCGAAAGGCTCCCGGACTCCGAAATCGCGAGCACGATGTTCAGGTCATCCCAAGAAATCTGATTGTTCATAATTGCAAAGATAGTTACCGAATTTGGAGAATAGCTTTACATTTCTAAACAGCCTATATCAGCCGTGCGATTTGAGAAAGATCCGGGAAGGAATCCGAACCGTGCGTGCGCTGATTGTCCACTGTCATCCCGAGCCTTCGTCGTTCAATGCAGCCCTGAAAGATGTTTCGGTCGATACTTTGGGCAAGAGCGGCCATGAGGTCCGGGTCTCGGATCTCTATGCAGAAGGGTTCGATCCCGTCGAGAAGCCCAGCCATTTTCGAGATCGAGAGGACCCTAGCTTTTTCAGTGCGCTCGCAGAACAACGTCACGCCAGCAGAAAAAAATCGCTGCCCACAGAAATCCGGGAAGAAATCGCGCGCCTGCAAAACGCCGATCTGGTTGTTCTGCAGTTTCCCCTCTGGTGGCACGGGCCGCCTGCAATGCTCAAGGGATGGTTCGATCGCGTGTTCGTCAACGGCGGGCTTTACTCGAGCAATACGAGATATGATCAGGGGCACTTTCGCGGGAAGTCCGCCGTCTGCTCGGTCACAACGGGCGCTCCGGCGCGAGCCTTTGGGCCGAACTGCCGAGGCGGCGACATCGATCACATGCTATGGCCGGTCCACTACTCTCTGCACTACATGGGCTTCAACGTATTGCCGCCATTCGTGGCCTTTGGGATTCAAGGGCATGGGTTCTCGTACGAATTGGATTCTCAGCATGGACAGCGGCTTGATCGCATCAAATGCGACTGGAAAGACAGGTTGAAGAAGCTCGCGGAAGACCAGCCACTGTGGTTTCCCGGCTGGAAAGATTGGGACCGGGAAGGTCGTTGGAAACATGCCGACTCAATTGAGAAGACGCGGTTATCGGCCCCATCGCAGCGCGAGCAGGTCTAAACCTTTGGCCAGTTCCAGAAGGCCGCGACGCGTGTCCGGGTGCAGTTGCTCCAGAGGATGGCGGACGGCTTCGCTGGCGATGACGCCGCCTTCGTACATCACTGTCTTCGTGGCGCGCAGACCGCACTGGCGATTCTCGTAGTTTATAAGCGGCAGGATTTTGGCGTACTGGGCGGCGGCTTCCTCGCGCCGGCCCGCGAAGTGGTGCTCCACCACCGGCTTGATCAGGTCCGGCAACATTGCACTGGACATGGTGCCGGTGGCGCCGGCGTCGAGATCCGCCATAAGGGTAATGGCCTCCTCGCCGTCAAAGGGCCCGACGATGGCGTCTCCACCGGCTTCCAGCAGCGCCCGCAACTTGGCCGCCGCCGCCGGCGTTTCGATTTTGTAGTAGCAGACCTGGGGCAGTTCCCGTGCCAGCCGCACAAGCAGGGGAACGGGCAGGGTGACGCCGCTGAGCGGTGCGTCCTGCACCATGATTGGGATTTCGATGGCCTCCGCAGCGCGGGCGAAGTGCTCCATGATGCCATTTTCGTCGGCACGCAGGGCGGCACCGTGATAGGGCGGCATCAGCATGATCATGGCCGCGCCCGCCTGTTCCGCACGTCGCACCCGGTCCACGACGATGCGGGTGCTGAAGTGACTGCAGGTGACGATGGCCGGAACGCGTCCCGCCAGATGTTCGAGGCAAACGGTTAGCAGTTGGTCGCGCTCTTCGTCCGACAGCAGAAACTGCTCGGAGTAGTTGGCGAGGATGCAAAGCCCATCGACGCCCTGATCGACCATGCAGTCGAGAGCGCGGCATTGGCTTTCGATGTCCAGGTCGCCGTTGTCCTTAAAGGTCGTTGGGACAACCGGGAAGACCCCTTTGTAGGCCGGTGACATGATCCGCGCTCCCCCTGTGATCGAGATTTATGCCTTAGGAATCGTCGATATCGACGCCGTAGTCCCGTGCCATGGCGTCTCTCGAGACCAAACCCGCACGCAGGTCCGCCTTGAGGCTCTCGGGGTCCCGTTCGCCGGGGTCGCCGATGCCTCCACCGCCCGGCATCTCCAGCACCAGCTTGTCGCCGGCGGGAACCGGCTGACGCCCCTTGCCGCGCAGTTCCTTACCGCTGGTGAGGTAAATGCGGCCCGCCGTACCGGCCTTGCCGCCACCGCGGCCCCGCGCGGGGTTCTTGACCCGGTCGAAAAGCGCGGAAATCGTGAAGGGCGCGTTTTCGGAGTGGGAGACTTCCATCACCTGGCCCGTGCCGCCGCGATAGCGCCCGGCGCCACCGGAATCGCAGCGGTACTCCTTCCGCCAGATCACGACGGGGGCAATGGTTTCTGTGATCTCGACGGGGGTGTTTTTGACGCCCGAGGGGAAAGCCGTCGCGGAGAGACCGTCCTTTTCCGGCCGCGCGCCGGTACCGCCGGAGTGAAAGAGGTTGGCCGCGAAGGGTGTGGCATCGCCATAGTCCGCGCCCTCGACGAGACCATGCCCGCCCAACAACACCGGGTTCCAAAGGCTCGAGGCGCCTTCCGCCGGCACGACGTTGCCCAGAGCTTGGTGAAGGCAGCCGAGTACGAGATCCGGCAGCATTTGGCCCGTGACGTGGCGGATGGAGACGGCACAGGGCGGCGGCGCATTGAGAATACATCCGACTGGCGCGGTCACGCGGATCGGCGCGAGCGAGCCGTCGTTGTTCGGAACCTTGTTCCCGACAATGCATCGCACGCCGAACGAGGCGTAAGCTTGCGTGTAGGTGAGGGGCACGTTGACGCCATAGTTCGACACCGGGGAGGTGCCGGTGAAGTCGATGTCGATACCTTCGTCTCCGACGGTCATCTGGGCGACCAGGTCGACCTCCTTGTCGTAACCGTCTACACGCATTGTGTTGCGGAAGCTGCCGCGCGGCAGAGCGCGGATTTCCTCCAACATCGCATCACGCGAGGTGGCGATGATGTGCTCCGCGATTTCCGCAAGGCTCTCGAGGCCAAACTCTGTCATCATCTCCTGCAGCCGCCGGCTGCCGGTTTCGTTGCAGGCCATCAGGGAATAGAGATCGCCTTCGACCTGCACCGGCTCGCGCACATTGGCGCGCACGATGGAGAGCATGACCTCGTTCATTTCTCCGGCTTTGCAAAGCGGCATGATCGGAATGTTGAGACCTTCTTCGTAGACCTGGCCCGCGTCCGGTCCGAAGCCGAGACCGCCAATGTCGACGACATGACTGGTCGAAGCGAAAAGGCCAACGATCTTGCCGTTGAGGAAAGTCGGCGTAACCACCGTGAAGTCGTGCAGGTGCCCGGTCCCGAGCCAGGGGTCATTGGTCACATAGACGTCGCCGTCGGCCATGGTGTCGGGCGGATAGACCTCAAGGAAGGCTTTCACGGACGCGGCCATGGCGTTGACGTGGCCCGGTGTGCCGGTCACGGCCTGGGCGAGCATGCGACCTTCCGTGTCAAAGACGCCGGCCGAAAGGTCGCCCGCTTCCCGGACCGATGTCGAGAAGGCGGTACGAATGAGCGCTTGAGCCTGTTCCTCCACGACGGAAATCAGGCGATTCCACATGAGCTGCAGATGCAGTTGATCGAGCGCATTGTTCCGAGACATGAGTCAGGCCTCCTGCGCGGTGGCTTGCCGCGCCAGCAAAATATAGCCGAGGGAATTGATGCGTGCCGAGAATTGAGTCGGTACGACGGTCGTTGTCTGATCTTCAACAATGAGCGCCGGCCCCTGCACTTCCATGCCGGAGGAGAGGTCCGCGCGCCGATAGAGTCCGGCTTCGAGGAATGTCGAAGTGTGGGGGTCGAAGACTTGGCGCTGTCCGGTCGGTGCAGGTGCCGCCACGCTTTCCCCTTCTTTCGCGGCGGCTTCAGGAACGGAAGGTTCGGTGCTGACGGTCAGAGTCCAGGTCAGAACCTCGACCTCCAGACCGGGAATGGTGCGACCGTAGACGGTGCTGTACTGCTCGGCGAAAGCGGCCTCCAGGGTTTCGCGGTCCGCAGAGACCAGATCACGGGGCGGCAGGGCGACAGAAATCTCATGCCCCTGTCCGCGATAGCGCATGAATGCCGAACGAGTTTCGACGAGTTCTTCGTCGGGCGCCCCAAGCCGAACGATTTCGTTCGCTTCCCGTGCCATCTCGGCGAGCAGGTCGTTGGCGGCGGCCGCGTCAAAGCCTGAGAGGATCTGATAGCGGCTGCGCACGACCTCGTATGCGATGGGAGCGCGCAAAAAACCGATGGCGGAGCCAACGCCGGCGCCGACCGGCACGACGATCCGTTCTATACCGAGTTTCTCGGCAAGGCGCGCGGCATGCAGCGGTGCAGCACCGCCGAAAGCGATCATCGTGCGGCTCGCGACATCCTTGCCCCATTCGATGGCATGGACGCGCGCCGCGTTGGCCATGTTTTCGTCGACGAGTTCGCAAACACCGAAAGCCGAAGTGGTGCCGTCCAAGCCGAGCGCCGCACCGACTTCGGCCTCCAGGGCTTGCGCGGCGCTATCCGGCTGCAAGGTTACGGCACCGCCGGCGAATGACTGGGGATCGATCTTTCCGAGCACAACGTCGGCGTCCGTGACGGTTGGCTTTGTCCCTCCCTGTCCGTAGCACGCCGGTCCAGGATCCGCGCCCGCGCTCTGCGGTCCGACGGCGATGCGTTTCAGGCGATCGACAGAAGCGATGGAGCCGCCACCTGCACCGATTTCGACCATTTCGATGACCGGGATGCGCAGCGGCAGGCCACTGCCCTTCATGAAGCGGTAGGCGCGGTCGACCTCGAAGGTACGCGACGTGAGGGGTTTACCTTCGTCGATCAGGCAGATCTTCGCCGTGGTCCCGCCCATGTCGTAGGAGAGAACCTGGTCGAGGCCACATTCGGTTGCGATGCGGGACGCCAGAATGGCGCCGCCCGCCGGGCCGGATTCGACGAGGCGGATCGGGAACTTCGCGGCGGTGCGCAGGTCTGTAAGGCCGCCGCCGGAGGTCATGAGCAGGAAGGGGCAGGTGAATCCCATGGCCGTGACCTGTCCCTCGAGTTCCCGCAGATAGCGGGCCATCAGCGGCTGGACATAGGCGTTGGCGCAGGCCGTGGACTGGCGCTCGTACTCCCGGACTTCGGGACAGACTTCCGAAGATAGAGTAAGCGCCAGTTCGGGAAAGCGGCGGGAGATCTGGTCCGCCACCTGCTGCTCGTGCTGGGGATTGGCGTAGGCGTGGATCAACCCGATCGCCAGACTCTCGATTCCCTCGGATTCAATGAGGGGGAAGAGGGCTTCGACGGAGTCTGTCTCAAGCGGCAGGAGAACGCGGCCGCGAAAGTCGGAGCGCTCGCGGACCGGCCAACGCAGATGGCGCGGGACCAGGGGAAGGGGCCGATCGATGTTGATGTCGTATTGATCGAAGCGGTTCTCGTAGGCCATCTCCAGCGAATCGCGCAGGCCCTCGGTTGTGATCAGCGCGGTTTTCGCGCCCTTGCGTTCGATCAAGGCGTTGGTGGCGAGCGTTGTGCCGTGGAGGATCAGATCGACAGCCGACGCTTCCAGATCCGCCAAGGCGAGAACCTTGCCGATCCCCTCCACGACCCCCTGTTCCGGGGCGGAGGGGGTGGTCAGCACTTTCGTCGTGAGGCGCCTTCCGTCCGCGCTCTCCAGGGCGACGTCGGTAAAGGTTCCACCGATATCGACGGCGAGGCGGGTGCGAAGAGGGGCTTGAGGCACGGCAGGTCCTATGTGTTCTTTTTCTATTGCGGGGAGCTCTCCACGAAACAGCCCCGATGGCAGTCTTCGACTGAATTAGCCAGCCATAATGGGCAAGGGAATCTGCGGCAACAAGGGCCTGTAGAGTCCCGCCGAAATCAATGACTTGCAATGACGCAGAGGTGATTTCCAGGTCCGCAATCGCATGTTATGGTATTTTGTATTCAATCATACAAATAGGCGGCAAGGCGCGGGACCCATTGGTGGGGGAAGAGAGATGACGCAGTGGCTCCGCTTCGAGCGGCAAGGTCGAACCGGCTTTGGAACGCTGTCGGGCGAGGAAATCACGGTCCATCAAGGAGACATGTTTGCAGGGCACGAGGCGACCGGAGAGAGTCTGCCTGTTGCGGAGGTCAAGCTGCTGACGCCGACCCGGCCAAGCAAAATGGTGGCGCTCTGGAACAACTTCTTTGCTCTGGCAGAAAAGCTGAAACTTTCCGCACCGGACGACCCTCTCTACTTCATAAAGACGAGCGCCTGTTTCACGGCGACAGGGACTGAGATCCGGCGGCCCGATTCCTATGATGGGCGTGTCGTCTTCGAGGGCGAACTCGGGATCGTGATCGGGCGGGAGTGCCGCAGCGTAGACGAGACCGAGGCGGAAGACCATATCTTCGGCTACTGCTGCGTCAACGACGTAACGGCGGTCGATATTTTGAACAAAGATCCGACCTTCGCGCAGTGGACGCGCGCGAAGAACTTCGATGGCTTCGGCGCCTTTGGCCCGGTGATCGCGACGGGGTTAGACCCGGCGCAGCTAACGATCCGGACGGTCCTGAACGGCGATCTGCGCCAGAACTATCCGGTGAACGATATGATCTGTCCACCGCACAGGTTGGTCAGCCTCATCTCGCGTGACATGACTCTGTTGCCAGGGGACGTGATCGCCTGCGGCACGTCGGTCGGAGCAGGGTCGATGAAAGAGCCATCGAATCTGGTCGAGGTGACGGTCGAGGGTGTTGGGACTCTAAGCAACCGCTTTGTACAATAGGACGCGGCCTTTGGGGCTGCGGGACGGAAAGACCGGGAGGACGAAATGAAGATCTGTGTTGTGGGTGCCGGTGCCATTGGCGGTTTGATGGGGGCCAAGTTCGCTCTGGCGGGCGAGGAGGTCACGCTGATCGATCAGGGGGCCCATCTGTCCGCCATTCAGGACAAGGGTTTGAAGCTGATCTGGCAGGACGGCAGCGAGCACCTCGTCAAGAACCTCAAGGCCACCAGTAGAGTTGAAGAGGCCGGATCACAAGATCTGGTGATCTTGGCCCTGAAAGCCCATTACCTTGAATCCGTCGCGCGCCAAATGCCCGCGCTGTTGGGGGCTGACACGGCGATCATGACCGTGCAAAACGGTATTCCCTGGTGGTACTTCCACAAGTTCGACGGGCCGCTTGCGGGGCAGAAGCTGAAGAGCTTGGATCCCGGAGGTATCCTCGCGCGTCATATCGACGGAGACCGGATCATCGGCTGTGTGGTTTACCCGGCCGCCGACGTGCCGGAGCCGGGCGTCATCCGTCACGTGGAAGGGGACCGCTTCCCGCTCGGCGAACTGGATGGCTCCAAAAGCGAACGGGTTCAGAAGGTCCATGACCTGTTGGTCAAGGCGGGCTTCCGCTCGCGGATACTGGACGACATTCGATCCGAGATCTGGCTGAAGGCCTGGGGAAATCTCTCCTTCAACCCAATCAGCGCATTGACCCACGCGACTCTCGCGGAAATCTGCGAGTTCCCGGAAACCCGTCATTTGGCTGAAACCATGATGCGGGAGTCACAGCAGGTGGCCGAGAAGCTGGGTGTTACCTTTCGGCACACCATTGAAAAGAGAATCGAAGGCGCGGCCAGCGTCGGCGCGCACAAAACCTCCATGCTGCAGGACGTCGAGGCTGGAAAGTCATTGGAAATCGAGGCCCTGATCGGTTCGGTCCTGGAGTTGGCAAAACTGACGGAAACGCCAGCCCCTGCGATTGAATCCATCTATGCCTGCGTCAAACTCTTGAATAGGATCATGCTGTTGCGGGAAGCTGGGATTCGCACTAACGATGCCGCGTGAAACCAGCAAAAGGGCTGCTGCCTCAAGGAAGGGAAATTCAGGATGAACGGTGGGACGCTTGGCAGATGCGCCGCGGTGTTCGTTTTATCAGGGCTGCTTGCCGCTTGCGCCGGCTATGACTATCGCCCGCTTTCCATTGCCAAGGCGCCCGACTGCAACGAAGCCCCTGGCAAGACTTCCGGCAGCGATTACTGGCTGAAGGGGAGCAGCGGACCTTGGATCAACTGGACGGGATGTGACAAGGCGGGCGCCAGTCTTCAGGAGGCCAATCTTGGCGGCGCGACTCTGAGGGATACTAATTTAGCGGGTGCTGATCTCTCTCGCGCGGACCTGGGGGCTGCGTTTCTGGGCGGCGCGAACCTGCGCGATGCCAACCTCTCCGGTGCCGATACCTTCGGGACCTATTTCGAGGGCACGGATCTTTCGGGTGCCAATCTGACCGGCGTTCGGCTTTCAAACACCCGTTTGTTGAACGCAAACCTGAAGGGCGCGACCTGGTCAGATGGCGTCACGGTCTGCCAAGGGGAGACTCTTGGGACCTGCGACTAACAGGGACTGAACCCTAGCGAGAAATCCGCAAATCTTTTTCTAGAGTTGCGCGCCGCGCGAAAGTTAACGGCGGCGCAAAGGAGCACATGCGCGTGCTTCGAAAGGATCATTACTTCAATAATCCATGTACTCGCCGGGGCTATTCCAATAGCATGAGCTCGTTGTGCATGAATGGTTGGGGGGACCACAACGCGGAGCGGCGCTTCTGGCGAAGCGTTCGAAACGAGATTTGGCCAACCATCTTGGGGATGATTACATGAGCACCAGAGCAAAGTTCCTCGTCGTAGGGGTCGCGGCGGTCCTCGCCGGATGTTCCGGCATGGGATTGCAGAAAGCCGAAATGCAGAGCGCGTCAGGATCGGAATTCCAAAACGATCTGCGCGCGGGTTATGTCGATCTCTCATCGGCAGAGTTTAATGAAGGCGACTACAAGGACTCCGATTATTTCGCCGAGAAAGCGATTCAATCCGGATCAGGCAACGCCGTGCAGCCGACCATGATCGCCGGACGCACGCTGCCGGGCGACAAGGTCGATCAGCTGACGTCGTCGCGGGAACGTCTGATGCGGGCGATGGCCGACGGCGCGGCGGACAAGGCACCCGCGGATGCGGCGCGTGCGCAGGTGGCGTTCGACTGTTGGATGCAGGAGCAGGAAGAAAACTTCCAACCGGGCGATATCGAGTCCTGCAAGGGTGATTTCTTCGCAGCGCTCGGCGATGTGGAAAAGGCGCTCGAGCCAGCGCAGCCGAAGGTCGCGGCCGCACCTGCTCCCGAGCCGCAGAAATTCGTGGTCTATTTCGCCAACGATAGTGCCGACATTGACCCTGCCGCGCAGGCAATTCTGGCACAAGCCGAAGCCGCAGCTGCAAAGCTGGGCGGTGCGAAGGTCACCATTGCCGGTTACGCCGATACGACCGGGACCGACAAGCACAATCTGATGCTTTCCGAACGCCGGGCGGAGGCGATCACGAAGTTGCTGTCGGGCTCCGCGAAAGACGTCGAGTCCATGGCCTTCGGTCAAACAAACCTGGCCGTGCCGACGCCCGACGGCGTTGCCGAAGCGAAGAACCGGCGGGTCGAGATTACGGTCGAGCCGTAAGCTTCAACACCCAGCTATCCAGTTAGCGGTCCGGGCCCTGTGCCCGGGCCGTTTTCTTTTTTGAGGTTTAGCAGGTCCGCGACTCCTGTACCGGCGGGCAAGGCACATCGCCGTAGGAACAGAAGACGCAGCAGTCGCCGGAAAGAGGCTTGAGCAACTTGCCGCAGCCCCGGCAATCGTAGAAGAACTGACAGGCATCGGTCGGCATGCGTTCCTTTGTCCGATGGCCGCAAATAGGACAGGTGAGCGTCGAGACGAGCCGAGTCATGGTTTCGGCGCTTCCGCCCCGGTGCGGTGTCTTTTCACCAGAGCGTAAAGTGTCAATCCGGCGAAGAAGAGCAGCGCCGGGATGAGAACGAAATCCAACCACCCGAGCATCGCTGATAAACCAACGGCCCCCAAGGTCACCACAAGCAGCGGAGTGAAACAACAAAGCGCTGCTACGGCGGTTCCGACAAGACCCGTGGTGAGAAGTCTGTTGCCGTTCATGAGCTGATCCCGTGACACGGTCAGGGACGCATTATCTCCCTTCCCGTCTAAAACGGCAAAGCTTAGAGTTCCGGTCACATTCAGAAGGTCGGCCATAATCGACCGGTGCGCGGTCCCCATTGTATCGCCGCACGCCGACTTCAGAAAATGCGAATAGGAGACACACCATGACACCGCGTCAGCGGCGTTTCGTGGAGGAATACCTGTTGGATCTTAACGCCACCCAAGCGGCGATCCGGGCGGGCTATAGCGAGAGGTCCGCCAGGTCGATCGGACCGAAGCTGGCCGGCAATCCCCACGTCAAAGCGGCCATTGAAAAAGCCATGCAGGCGCGCAGCGAACGCACGCGCGTAAACGCTGACCGGGTCATCGAGGAGTTAGCGCACCTCGCGTTCTCGGACCTACGACGGGTGGCGGCCTGGGGGCCGGATGGGCTGTCGGCCAAAAATAGCGAGGGGCTGAGTGAAGATAGCGCGCGGGCCGTGGCGGAAGTGACGGATAGCCGCAGCCGCAGCGGCGGAACGGTCAAGGTGAAGCTGTTCGACAAGAAAGCGGCGCTGGAGCTCCTGGGGCGCCATCTCGGGCTTTTCACAGACCGGGGTGGTGCAAAGGCGAACAAAAAGACAGATCTCGTCGAACGCCTGGTGAAAGGACGCGCACGTGCGGCGGCCAGCGCAAAGACCCGCGGCAAACCGGCGGATGATGTCAGGTCCGGATGAGCGGTGATCCCGAGGCGGAAGCCCACTTGGCCGAAGCGGTTGGGGAAACCTATGCGAAGCCCCATGAATACGTCGAGCTGGCGTTTGCCTGGGGAGAAGGGGAACTCTTGGATCACCCCGGTCCCGACGCCTGGCAGGCGGAATTGCTCGAGGCTATCGAAAGCAGGGTTCTGGACCCTTCGGAAGCGCTCCGCGTTGCGGTCGCCTCGGGGCATGGCGTAGGCAAGTCGGCTCTGGTCGCCTGGATTGTTCTGTGGGCCATGTCGACGCGACCGCATCTGGCGGGCGTTGTTACGGCGAATACGCGCACGCAGCTTGAGACCAAAACGTGGCGGGAGCTTGCGGTCTGGCATCGGCGCGCGATCAACGGCCACTGGTTTCATCGCACGACAACACGATTTTTCCAGAAGGATCATCCGGAGACCTGGTTCGTCGCCGCCGTACCTTGGCGCCGCGACCGACCGGAGGCCTTCGCGGGCCTGCATGGCGAACATGTGCTTATGGTCTATGACGAGGCCAGTGCCATCGACGATGCGATCTGGGACGTTTCCGAAGGGGCGCTGACAACGCCGGGCGCAATGTGGTGCGCTTTCGGCAATCCAACGCGAAACAACGGACGTTTCCGCGAATGCTTCGGCAAGTTCCGGCATCGTTGGATGACACGCCAGATCGATAGCCGCACCGCACGCATGGCAAACCGCGCGCTGATCGACCAATGGGTCGAGGATTATGGCGTGGACAGCGACTTCGTGCGGGTGCGCGCCCGCGGTGAGTTCCCAAGGGCCGGGACGCAGCAGCTCATCGCGACGGAACTGGTGGAGGCAGCCGTCCCCGCAGTGCGTTCTGCTTCAGAAACGAGCGGCCCGTCAGCGGAAGGGCCATGCATCCTGGGAGTTGATGTCGCTCGATTTGGTGATGATCAGACCGTAATGATTCTGCGGCAGGGGCTGTGTGCCAAGAAACCCCGGCGGTTTCGAGACCTGGACACGATGCAGACAGCAAGCCGTGTCGCGGAGTTGATAGAGTCTGTGGCGGTCGATGCCGTCTTTGTTGACGGCGCCGGAGTCGGCGGCGGCGTCGTCGATCGTCTGCGGCAGTTGGGGTTTCGCGTGATCGACGTGAATGGCGGCGCGCGCGCGATGGACAGTGCCGCCTATGCCAATCTGAGGTCGGAAATGTGGGGCAAGCTGCGGACTTGGCTGCAATCAGGCGGCCGTTTGCCGGACGACCGTGAGCTGATGGAGGACCTGATCGGTCCGGAATACGGGTTCGACGCTTTGAACCGAATTCAGCTGGAGCGCAAGGAGCACATGAAATTGCGCGGCCTCACTTCACCAGACAGCGGAGATGCTCTCGCCTTAACCTTCGCGGCACCGGTTCGGCCCATTGGTCGGGTTGCGCGCAGTCCGCGTACCGCGATCACCAATTACGATCCTTTTGGCAGATGATAGTGCAGGAGAGTGAGACATGGGCTTCCTTGCGTTCGAGACGCCGAAACCTAAACCCAAGGCGGTCGAGACGCCGCCCGACAGAGGCGACGAAGAGGTGGCGGCGGCCGCCGAGAGGCGCCGGCGCAGGAGCGCCAGCGGCCGATCTTCGACTATTCTGACAGGCGGACGCGGCGTCACGGGCCCAGCGGGAAGACCAGGCGGCGCAAAGCGGCTGTTGGGAGAGTAAGGACAGGCGGTTTGAGCTGGTGCGCGGAAGTGCTCTAGCGCAAACTTCGGATAGAGCGTGGCCGTGGCTGCCTGTAAGAACGATGCAAATCCACAGCAACGGGCCAAGCTATGACCGACATCCGATTCAATTCCCTGCCAACCGAGCAAGCTGAGGCCTATTGGGCCGGCGGGCAAGACGCGAACGGGCAGGCGCCCGAAGTTCACATCTCAGATGGAGGATCCGTCCCCTGCCGCCACTGTCAGCAGGATGTGGCTGAAGGAGAACGATATCTCATCCTGGCGCATCGACCATTCCCCAAGGCGCAGCCCTATGCGGAGATTGGTCCCATTTTCCTCCATGCCGATCCCTGTACGCGCTATCCGGAAACGGCCGAGGTCCCGGCGATGTTCCTGAAGCGCGAGAGCTATCTGTTGAAGGGCTATTGCCGTGACGACCGAATCGTTTACGGAACAGGGGAAATCGTGAAGTCGAGGGAGATCGCGGAGGCGGCGGCCAAGATCCTCGGTCACAAGCGGGTCGTTTACGTTCATGTAAGATCGTCGGTGAACAACTGCTTCAGTTGCCGAGTTGACAGTCGTTGAGACATGAAAAGTTTTTGCGGAATCCGTCTTCCCGTCTGAAAGCGCAAAACTTACGATAGTCTTCAGGATCGAGATTTTTCCTTCGGGCCCCGCCCGGCAGAGTGCCGGTGCGGGGTTTTCTTATGACCGAATGCCGTGGAGAAAACCCAATGACGAGAGCCTGGAACGAAAGTACGCAAACTTGGGAACGCGTCGAAGCTTCGGCCCGTGCACTGCATACGCACGAACAGGGTCTCGGGGCGGGAGAGCGAAATGTGGACAGCCTCAGCAATGGCTATGGCGTCGTGCGTGAGGAAGCAAACGGCACATATCTTGAGGACGGAACCACGACGGAGCAGACCGTCTCGGCCGTACCATCACATCTGCACGGAATTCTTATTCAGGGTTCTTTGACGGGAACTGTGACAGTGACCGATGGCGTAGCGAATCGTTTTGTTATCCCCACTACCTCCACGGGGTTAGTGGATTTCATGAAGATGCGCTTCGAAATGGACCTCCGTATTACGCTTTCAAATGCGGGAGACGATATTCTGGTCTTCTGGAGGCCCATCTGATGGCACGGGCCGCGCCGCCTTTGGGTTATCAGCAGAACGCCCTTCTGGTCGACGACCTGCAATCCTTGAGTGGTTGGAGCAACACTGGCGGCAATGGTAGCGGCTCTTTTGAACTGGTGCAGGGCGGCGGACCAACTCCGGAATTGCCAAACTTCATCCGCTTGACGGCGGATGCCGGCGGGACGCAGTTTCGTATCAAGAAGGACGTTTCCTTTCCGCTGTTCAACGGTCACTTCGGATTCTGGATCCGTGTTCCGGGTGGCGCCAGCAAAGTCAATGCCTTCAGGTTTTTCCCCTGGCTCTCACCGCACTTCGGCAGCGGCTATTATCAACTTAATTGGAATGCATCCGATTTCCTGGATCAGCTCGGCGCCCGCTGGCAGTTCGTCACCTATCGGATCGCCCAGATGAACGCCGTGAATCCCGCGACAAATCCTCCTGATTTGTCCGCCAAGGTGAGCAATATCTACATAGGATTCGATTCCCTTGCCGGCGAGGACAACGTCCAGGTCGACTTCGCCGGTGTGTGGGCAGGCGTGCGGCAGCGCCCCAAGCTCATTTTCTCCTTCGATGACAGCAACGACACGGACTACACGGTCGCCTTTCCCTATCTCGCGGCGCGCGGGATCAAGGCAACGACCTATCAGATCCGAGACCGAATAGGCACCGCCGGGCGTTTGACCGAACCGCAACTCGAGGAGCTCCAGCAAGCCGGATGGATCATCGGAAGCCATGGCGGACCGGACCTCACGACCCTGAGCGCGCAGGAGCTCGATAACGAGATCGCCGCCGCGAAGGATTGGAACAGGACTCGCGGATTTTCCTGGGAACACTACGCCTATCCTTTGGGCAAGCACAACGAAGCGACGGCGAAGGCCTTGCGCAAGAAGGGATTCAGAACGGCGCGCCTCGTGGATTCGACCTTCCGCTGTGCGGCTCTGGGTGGCGCAAATCAAGCCTTGAGGTGGCCGGGCTATGGATCGTCTCAAAGCGATCTGGCGGGGCATAAGGCGTTCCTCGATGACGTCATCAGGCACGGCGAGTTCTACGAATACTACAGCCATAGGATTCAGCCCGGTGGGGGCGCAGGACACGTTGATACAGCGATCTGGCAGGGCTTTGTCGACTATGCAGTGGAGCAAAAGGACAAGGGCTTGCTGGATATCGTGACAACCAAGGAAGCTCACGACGGTATCGCCGGCCCGCGTACCGGGGCATGATCGTGACTCCTGTGGAGGCTCCGGCGCGGCAGGATTGTCCCTCCTGCGGCCGGCCCTTGCCGTCCGAAAAGGCGGTTCGGCTCGACCCTGGAGCGCGGCTTGTACTGCATGGCGGTGCGAGCTTCGTGCTGCCGCCGACAGAGTTCGAAATCGTTGCCCTGCTGCACCGTTGGGCACCGCGATTTGTCTCGATCGACCGGATCATCATCCACCTCTATCAAGACGATGAGCCGGACTACGCTGATTCCGCGTTGAAAGTCGCGATCTGTAAGCTCCGAAAGCGACTAAAGGGCAGCGGTCTCTCCATCGAGACCCGCTATGGCTGCGGCTACCGACTACGCTGCGAGAAACCAGTAACGGAAAGCAAACGATATGACAGATAGCCGTGCTGACGAGGTGCTCCGCCGTTTTGACCAGCTCGCTTCCGGGCGCTCGACATGGGAGGCCCATTGGCAGGAAATCGCCGAACGCGTTCTGCCGCGGCAGGCGGCCTTTCTGGGCAGCCGTCCTGCCGGAGAAAAGCGCACAGAGAAAATCTTCGACTCGACGGCGGCGCAGGCTTTGGAACGTTTCGCCGCAGCCATCGAGCATATGCTGACTCCACGCGCGCAGCGCTGGCATGGCTTGCGGGCGACGGATAAAGCCTTGAACGACCGGGAGGAGGTGCGGGCATGGTTCGAGGAGGCGACGCGTGTCCTCTTTGCCATGCGGTACGGCGACCAAGCGAATTTCGCCTCTCAACAGGCCGAGAGCTACATGAGTCTCGGTGCGTTCGGTACGGGAATCCTTTTCGTGGGAGATCAACCGGGCCGGGGCCTGCGCTACAAATCCGTGCATTTGGCGGAATGCTACGTCGCGGAAAACGCGGACGGCGCGATCGACACCAACTTCCGCAAGTACCGCTTCACCGCGCGGCAGGCCGCGCAGCGTTGGGGAACGGCAAACCTGCCGCAAGGCATCCTGCGGGCTCTGGAGGTCGAACCGGAACGCTCCTTCGAGTTCCTGCATGCGGTTTTTCCCCGCGCGGAGTGGATGCCGGAAAGGGCCGGTGCGCAAGCGATGGCGTTCGCTTCGCTCCACGTTGCGCTGGAAGGCCGGGCGGTGATCCTGGAGAGCGGCTTCGAGGAATTCCCCTATGCGATCAGCCGCTATGTCACGGCGCCGAACGAGGTCTACGGACGAGCGCCGGCGATGACGGCCCTGCCAGACATCAAGATGCTCAACGAGATGAGCCGCACCAGCCTGCGCGCCGCGCACAAGGCCGTAGACCCGCCGATCCTGGTACACGACGATGGGGTCTTGGGCGCGCGACCGGACATGCGGCCCAACGCCATCAACTACGGTGCCGTCGACGGGCAGGGGCGCGCGCTTTACCAACCTTTCAACAGCGGCGGTCGGTTGAACCTCTCGCTGGAGATGATGGAACAACGCCGGCGGGCCATCGACGGCGCCTTTCTGGGCGATCTGTTCCGTAGCCTGATCGAGCACCCAAACATGTCCGCCACCCAGGTGCTGGAGCTGGCGCGGGGGCGAGGGGCGCTGCTGTCGCCGGTGATGGGGCGGCAACAGTCGGAAGCTTTGGGACCGATGATTGCGCGTGAACTGTCTGTGCTGGCGCGGGGAGGGTGGCTGCCGCAAATGCCGGAAGCTCTCGCGGAAGCTGGCGGTGCCTACGCTGTGACCTACAGCGGACCGTTGAGCCAGGCGCAACGCGCGGAGGAGGGCGCCAACGCTCTGCGCGCGGTCGAGATGATCCTGCCGCTGGCGCGCTTCGACCCGGCGGTGATGGACAATGTCGACCTGGATGCCTTGGCGCGTCTGACCTTGGAAGTGCACGGACTGGAACGCTTGCGGCGGGCGGATGCCGAGATCGCCGCGCGCCGCGGCGTGCCGGATAAGATTACGTTGGGGCAACCAGGTGTCTGAGCGCTGGCAAGCGCTGCTGGGGCGGCGCGCCAGAGCCTACAAGACGGTTTTCAAGGGACCGGCGGGGCGGACGGTCCTGGCGGACCTGCGCCGCTTCTGCGGGGCGACACGGCTCAGTTTCCAGCCCGGCGATCCCCAAGCCACGGCACTGCGCGAAGGACGCCGCGAGGTCTGGCTGCGTATCCAGGGATACCTGAAGCTGAGCGACGACGACATATACCGATTGAGCGAGGATATGGAACGGCATGATTGAAGAGAGCACGGAGTCCGAGCAAGATGGTGCCGCCGTGAACGATGGCGGCGCTCCGGTCCTAGGGCCGGCGGATTGGAAGCAGGAGCTGCCAGAGGACTTGCGGGAGGACGCGACGGTCCGGAACCTACGCAGCTTGCCCGATGCGATGCGGATGCTGGTGCACGCCCAGAAGATGATCGGCGCGGACAAGTTGGCCCTGCCGAAGGGCGAGGATGACCCGGCCTGGGACGCGGTCTACGACCGGTTGGGGAGGCCGCAAGATCCGGAAAGCTACGAGCTGCCGGCGCAGGGGGAAACGCTGGAGGACACAGCCTTCGGTATGGCGATGCGGAGCGCGTTTCACGAAGCCGGTCTGTCGCAGCGTCAGGCGGCGCGCCTGGCAGAGAGCTATCAATCCTTTGTCGGGGAGGCGCTGGCCGCGCGGGACGCCGAGCAGAGTGAGGCCTTCGAGGCGGAAGAAGCGGCCCTGCGCAAGAGTTGGGGCGTTGCTTACGACGCGCGGTTGGATCAGGCGCAGCGGGCGGCGCGGCGCTTTGCCAAGGAACCGGTTCTGGATGCGCTGGAGGGCGCGGTGGGGCGGGCCGCCGTGCTGCGCATGTTCGCCCGCATTGGTGCTGTCTTAGGCGAGGACGATCTGGCCGGCGCGGGCAGTGGCGACTTCGCCCTGACGCCGGAGGCGGCGCGCGCCGGAATCGATGCCTTCAAGCTGGACCGGGAGAAATTCGCGGCCTACCTGGACCGCGGCCATCCCGGCCATGCCGCCGCCGTCGCGGAGATGAAGCGCCTGCATGAGGGGCTGGGATAAGCTCAGAAAGAAATCACATTCCGGATAGCTCGCTAGGGTCCGGGTGACGGCGGGAAAGATCGCCGAAGTGGTCCGCGTCAGGGGCCAGGATGGGTCCGTTTCCGAACAAGCCGCGTAAAGCCGCTTTTTTTGTGGCCGGGCAGCCCCTCCGACAGCTCGAAACTCTTTTATTGTTGGAGGACTATCCATGTCGAACGACATTGTCGTCGCGCGGTCGCAGCACTATGCGACCAACGTGCAGCTTCTGCTGCAGCAGAAGAAGAGCCGCTTTCGCAAGGCGGTAATGGAGGACAGCTACAAGGGCAAGGCGGCCAAGGCCGTCGAACAGTTCGGTGCGGTGAGCGCGGTGAAGCGTACGACGCGGCATGGCGATACGCCGCTGATAGAAACACCGCACGATGCCCGCTGGGTCTATCCGCACCACTACGAATGGGCGGACCTGATCGACGACCAGGACAAGCTGGAGATGCTGATCGATCCGACCTCGCCTTACGCGGAGAACGGCGCGGCGGCGCTCAACCGGGCCATGGACGACGAGATCGTAGCGGCCTTCTTCGCCGATGCGCGAACGGGTGAAGATGGGGCGACAAGCACCAGCTTCCCCGCCGGGCAGGCGATCGCTGCGGATGTCGGCGCAGGCTCCGCCACCGGCATGAACATCGCCAAGCTGCGCGCCGCGAAGAAGCTGCTGCTCGCAGCGGAAGTGGATGTGGAAAACGATCCGCTTTATGTGGCGATCTCGGCCGAGCAGCACGACGACCTGCTGAACGAAACCCAGGCCACGAGCCTGGATTTCAACACGCGGCCGGTGCTGGTCGACGGGCGGATCACCCAGTTCATGGGTTTCAACTTCATCGACTCCGAACGGCTCGGCGTCAACGGCAGCGCGCAACGGCGCTGTCCGGCCTGGGCGAAATCCGGCATGCATCTCGGCATCTGGAACGACGTCACGGGCAAGATCACCGAACGCGGGGACAAGGCCTTCGCCACCCAGGTCTATGCCAAGGGCACCTTCGGGGCCACGCGCCTGGAGGAAAAGAAGGTCGTCGAAATCATCTGCAGCGAATCGTAAAGGAGGAGAGCTGTCATGGCTGTTGAAAGCAACATCAAGTCCGATGCGATTCAGGCGATGGAAGCCGACCCCGGAAATCGCCTCGCCGTGACCCGGCGGGGCGGACGCGTGCGCTATGCCGAAGGCATCGTGACTACGACGGGAACCACGACGACGAGCGGATCGACCTATCGGGCCGTGCGGCTGCCGTCCAACGCCCGCGTGGTCCAGGGCAGCGTGCAGGGTATCGGCGGAATCGACTTGCCCAACGTCAGTGCTGGCGCGGCGCATGCGACGGACAGCGGCATCTCCGACGGGGATGCCTTTGCAACGCTGTTGGATATCGACGACACGGGCGATCACTTCTTTGCCGGGCATGTCTCGGAAAGCGGTGACCGGCGCCTCTGGCAAGTTGCCGGGGCGAGCGCGAACCCAGGCGGCGAGATCGACGTCCTGCTGACCCTGGCGGCCGACGCGGTGGCAGCGGGTCAGTTCATGGTCCGCGTCTGGTACGTAGTGGATTAACTTGTTGGCTTTCGCTCGCGCGAAAGCTCTCTCTGGCCCGCTGCCCCAGATGCTTTTCTCTGGCCCCCGACAGAATCGTATTCTGTGGGGGGCCATGGGAGAACAAGTGGGGTAGTTGGCCGGTGCCGCTCTCGTAGGAAAGAAATCAAATGACATCAGTCGTTGAGATCTGTAACGCCGCGCTTTTGAAGCTCGGCGAACCGGCGATTCTGTCCTTGTCGGAAGAGCGTAAGGCGGCGCAGCTTTGCCGGCAGCGCTACGCCGGTGCGCGGGACGCGGTGCTGCGGGACCATCCCTGGAACTGTGCTGGTGCAAGAGCTTCGCTCGCTGCCCTGAGCGAGGCGCCGGCATGGGGCTATGCGCGGCAGTATGCCTGGCCCACGAACTGTGTACGGATCAACGCGGTCGAAGGGCAGGAAGGCGGGGATTGGGTGAGTGAGGGGCGGCGCGTTTTAACGGATCTCGGCCCGCCGATCCACATTCAGTACAACCGCCGGGTTGAAGATCCAAACGATTTCGACGCCTTGTTCGCGGAAGCTCTGGCGTCCTTTCTCGCTTGGCAACTAGCGGAGAGCCTCACGCAATCGAACAGCCGCCGCGATGCGGCGCTGAAGGACTACAGCGAAGCGAAACGGCGGGCGGCGCTGGCCGATGCGCAAGAAGGTGTGGCGGCCGTGTTGCCGGAAGATTCCTGGCTGGAGGCGAGAATCTAGTTTTCTCCGCTGACGCCGTTTAAACAACTATAGAGACAAAGACATGCCAAAGGCATCTCCCATACAGACCTCCTTCAACGCGGGGGAATGGTCGCCGCTGATGGACGGACGGGTCGATCTGGCGAAGTACCACAACTCCTGCAGCCGGTTGGAGAATTTCATCCCTCTGGTGCAAGGCGGCGTGCGGCGGCGCAGCGGCTTTCGCTTTGTCGCGGAGGTCAAGGAGTCGCAGCGCAAGACGCGGCTCGTCCCCTTCGAGTTCTCGGTCGAGCAGGCCTACATCATCGAGTTCGGTGATCGCTACTGCCGTTTCTGCCGCAATCACGCGCGGATCGAGGAGGAGGGCACGCCAATCGAGATCGCGACGCCCTATTCGGAGCAGGATCTCTTCAGTCTGTACTTCGCCCAGTCGGCAGACGTGCTTTACATCGTGCATCCCGATTATGCGCCACGGACCTTGAGCCGTACGAGCCACACGACGTGGGCGCTCGAGACCATTGTGTTTTCCGACGGCCCTTACCTGCCGGTCAACAGCGATGCCAGCAACAAGGTCACGCCATCGGGGGTGACCGGTAGTATCGCCCTGACCGCGGACAAGGATAGTTTCGCTGCAAGCGATATCGGGCGCCTGGTGAGGTTTCAGGATTCCGCGGGAAACTGGACGTGGCTCGAGGTCACTGGCTTTACGAACGCCACTTCGGTGACGGCGGAGGTGAAAGGGCCCGATCTCGCGAGCACGGCGGCAAGTGCGGAATGGCGGCTGGGCCTCTGGTCGGAGACGACGGGCTACCCCGCAAGCGTGACGTTTTTCGAGGACCGCTGGTGCGCGGCGGGAACCCGCGACCACCCGCAACGGGTGGATGGCTCGCGCAGCGGCGACTACGTCAACTTCACGCCCAGCGAAGCCGACGGAACGGTGGTGGACGACCACGCCTTTTCCTTCACACTCAACGCCAACAACGTGAACGCCATCCGCTGGCTGATGGACGACGAAAAGGGCCTGTTGGCCGGAACCGTCGGCGGCGAATGGGTCATTCGGCCATCATCGTTGGGCGAGGCGCTGTCCCCCAGCAACGTCAACGCCAAGCGTTCGACGACTTTCGGATCGGCTGCTGTCGCCCCCGTGCGCGCCGGCAATGCAGTGCTCTTCGTCCAGCGAGCCGGACGCAAGCTGCGTGAACTGGCTTATCTATTCGAAGCGGATGGTTTCCGCTCTCCCGACCTGACCGTGCTGGCGGAGGGCATCACCGATGGCGGACTCCTCGAGCTTGCACACAGCCGGGAGCCTCATGCGCTGATCTGGGCCGTCCGTGGCGACGGGACCTTGTTGGGTCTGTCGTATGAGCGCAGCGAGGATGTCGTCGGCTGGCACCGTCATCGCCTCGGTGGGGCGGGCGTCGTGGAGTCGGTCGCGGTCATTCCCGGGCCCGACGGCGCGCGGGACGACCTCTGGGTCGTCGCGCGGCGCACGATCGACGGGACGGTGAAGCGCTACGTCGAGTTTCTGGAGCGGGATTTCGACGATGGAGACGCGCCAAGCAATTCCTTTTTCGTGGATTCCGGCTTGAGTTACCAAGGCCCACCCGTATCGGCCCTGTCCGGACTTGGCCATTTGGAGGGCGAAGAGGTTGCAATCCTGGCAGATGGCGCCGTGCATCCAAAAGGGCGAGTCGAACAGGGCAAGGTAGCATTGGTCCGTATGGCCAGTTCGGTTCAGGTGGGGCTGGGTTACGACTCTCTGCTTCAGACGCAGCGTCTGGAAGCCGGGGCGGCCGACGGCACGGCACAAGGCAAGAACAAGCGGATCACGAGCGTCACCTTGCGCCTGCACAACAGTCTGGGCGGCGCCTACGGCCCCAGCACCGAACGCTTGGAAGAGCTGGTGTTTCGGGATGCGGCCGATCCGTTGGACAGCCCGCCACCGCTCTTCACCGGCGACAAGGGACCGCTGGCCTGGCCCGGCGGCTATGAGCGCGAGGGACGGATCGTCGTCAAGCAGAGTGATCCCCTGCCGCTGACTCTCCTGGCCGTTCTCCCGCAAGTGGTGACGGCGGATCGGTGAAGGCCAAACGGTACCGGCTGGGACCGCTGCGCGGCAATGCGTCTTCTTGACAGCCGTGCGGTAGCGGGTATTCCGGGGTTGCTAGATCTGAAGCGGAGACACGGCATGACCTTAGGCGACCTCCAGAGAGACGACTTCGACAAGGCTTTGGCCTGGGCCGAAGGCAAATCGGCTGAGGAACTGACCGCGTTTGCCCAGATACCTGGTGGGCCCTCGCGGTGGCAGGTCTTGTCCAGCGGGGACCTCTATCCGGTGAAAGCCCTGGCAGCGGCGGCGGCGCGGCTGAAAGGTCTGGAGCCCAGAGCTTCCGATATCCGAACGGATCTGGCCAAGAGCGCAGCGGAAGCGGCAGGGCTGAATGTCGTGGACGGGTTCATGGCGAACCGGCCCATTAGGACAGGCTAGGCCGGCAACAAAACCACTTCCCGTCTAAACGGGAAAAACCCATAGTCTCGGTTCGGCTGGCTTTCCAGCTATTCGCAGTTGCCGTCCGGGTCGCGCTGGCCTTCGACCCACTTGTCGCAAATGCGGTCCAGACCTTTGTTGGTGTAGCTTTGATCAGCGAGCGCGACGTTCTCGCCGGCCGCGCCAACCATGGCAACCCCGACAACGGCGCAGCCCTGCAGCAGGAACAGGGCACAAAGAAGCGTAGCAATGAGTTTCACGGACCTAACCCTTTCCGAGCGGGCGCAATAACGCACGCCGCCAACCCTAACGAATCGAGAAATCAACCGACAGCAGACTGTGTCGGCTCCTAGGGCAAGTCAACGGTGTGGGGAGACTGGGCCTGTGACAAAAATCGGATCGCAGCTACGTGTCCTGCCGTTCCGAGCGTCGCACCTGGACGCCCTGTGCCTACAAGAAGCGCAAGCAGGGATTGCATCGTTCCTAAACAGTGGGGTCGCCAGCAGCCTTGAGGCCGCAGGGCCGGCGTTCTCCGCCCTCTATGGCGAAGAGGTTATTGCCTGCGCGGGCACCATGGAAGTCTGGTCTGGGCGGCTGCAAGCCTGGGCTTTGCTGTCCCCCTGCGGTCCGAAGCGGTTTTTGGAAGTGCATCGCGCGGTCACGAGGTTTCTCGATGACCAGACCGCGCGACGGATTGAAACGGCTGTCGATTGCGAGTTCGAAGCGGGGCACCGCTGGGCCAGCCTGTTGGGCTTCCAGCTGGAAGCGCCGCGCATGCGAAATTTCGGACCTGACGGGCGCGATGCGGCGCTATACGCGCGTGTGAGAACTGTATGGAATTGAACAGCGAGGAAGAAATACCGATGACCGAGCGGCACAGATCGGACCAGGGGAGCGTCCCGCGTTGGCGCGAGGTTGCGGCAGCGCAGGCAGAGCGGCTGCGGGACGCCCATCGCGCGAAGTCGGCCACGGAGTCCGAAGTCAAGAAACTGGCGGCCGATGTGGCCATGGGCAGGGAAGATATAAAACGTGAACTGCGAAAGAAGCAGGCGGCGCTGCGGGACCTAGACACGGAATGTCAGACGGCTGCTGCTGCCCTGGAAGGTGCGCAGCAGAAACTCTGCGAAGCGGAGGAGACACAGACTCAGGAGCTGCGTGCGGCGGGCTGGCGCCATTGCCGCGACCTCGCGAAGCATCGGGAGACTCTGGCCGCCGATCTTGAGCGACACCTCGCCGCCGCGGCGGCGGCTTTCAGGGAGTTGGATCGGCTCGGTCTTGAGTTGCACGAGCGCGCGCCGCGCCGTGCCGCGTGGCTTGGAAGGGGAGGTGTCATCAGTGGCGTCGGGCTGCTGGCCCGTGTGGCGGCTGCCCTACAGCGCGCGGGCCTTCCTGGCGGTGGCCCGGAGGTCGCGGCGCAAGGCGCGACGCTGGAAGAACGCGAGCGGGAACTGCACGACGCCTATCTAAAGCAGGCTTATCGGTGAACCATACTGGAGAGTGCCCTATGTCCGATCCCGTGACGATTTTGAGCTTGGCCGCCAGCGCGGCGGGTGCCTTGGCGCAGCAACAGTCGAACTCTGCTGCGGCGGATGCAGCGGAGCGCGAGGCGCGTTTTACAGCGCGAGAAGCCGCCAGAGATGAATCCGAGGCACGGCGTGCGGCGCTGCGGCGCCTGGGCCAAAGGCGTGCCAATGTGGGCCGGACTGGCGTTGCTCTTACGGGTTCGCCTCTCGAGGTGTTGGCAGACGATGCGGCGGAGCTGTCGCGCGAAGTGAATTCCGTGCGGCGGCACGGCCGCTTTTCAGCGTCGAGCGCACGGCAAAGTGCGCGCGCCGCACGAAGCCGGGCTCAGGCCAAAGGGGCTCAGAATTTCCTTACGGCGGGACAGACATTGTTGCGTAGCGTTCCGCAACTCCCTTCCGCGCGGATACCGATTGAACTCTGATCTGCCGTCTTCGCGCGCTACCGTCGCGCCAGCGTTCTTGAAGCCCCGCAGTTGCGGGGTTTTGTGTGCTTACCATTAGGAGATCCGAATGACCCTGGCTTCCGCGGAGGCGCGCGTCAGTTATGCCGGCGACGGTGCGACCCAGGCCTTTAGCTTTCCCTACCCCTTCCTGACCGAGACCCATTTGACGGTCCTGCTTGTGGCTGCGACTGGGGTCGAGACGACGAAAATTCTGGAGACGGACTACACCGTGTCGGGTGCCGGGAACGCTTCCGGCGGCACCGTTACGATGCTGGTGGCGCCCCTAAGCAGCGAAACCCTGGTCATTCTACGGCAATTGCCCTTTGTGCAGCCCGACGATTATCAAGCCAACGGACCTTTGCCCGCGGAGACGTTGGAGCAAGGCTTCGATCGCCTTGTCATGATGCTCCAGCAGGTCTCGGAAGAGCTGAATCGAGTTTTTAAGCTGTCGCCCGGCAACGCGGGGTCCGCAACCTTGCCGAGTCCTTCCGATGGAGCCTTTCTAGGCTGGTCGGCCGGGCAACTTGCCAACCTCAATCCAACGCTCTCGGCGGAGACCCTGACCTTCGGGAACGGCCTCGATAAAGCAGGTACAACAGTGTCCGTCGATCTGGACCCCGGTGACCCGGGACTGGAATTCAACGCGGGCAAGCTCAGAGCCAAAGCCGACGGAGTCAGTCTGCAGCGCACTTCGTCCGGTCTTGCGCCGAAACTGACCTTCGCAAACAAGACGGACGACTACACCGTCACGGCCGCCGACCTCGGCAAGCTGATCGTGATGAACGCAAGCAACAAAACGATTGACCTGCCACCGGTCGCCACAGCCGGTGCGGGCTTCTACTTTTGGGCCCAGCAGCGTTCGGGCGCAATCAACACGACAGTCAATCCCGATGGCGCCGAGATTATCGATAGCGAAAGCACAATCAAGCTGACCTGGTCGGACCTGGGGACGGCCGACCCCAAAGGCGTGGTAGGTGGCGCCGCCCTGATCTATTGCGATGGCACACAGTGGCGGACCCTGCGCATGTTTCCGCCGGCTCAGGAAACGATCATGGAGGCTGCAAGCTCCAAGGGAAATTTCGTCACACCCGGAGACATGCACCACCACCCTGCGGTTCCTAAAGTGATCTGCGGATTTCATTGGAATGGCGTAACAGTGGTCGAGGACTATTCCTACAATGTCGCTTCGGTGAACCGGAACTCCACGGGAAACTGGACGGTCAACTTCACCACCCATTTCGCCGATACGGACTGGGCCGTGGCGATTTCGTCCGCGTCGAGCGGCGATACGATGGATGGTGGCACGCTGGTTCTAACGAAGGCAGTCGATTCCATAACCTTCGAGACCAGGAAGTCCACCAACGCTGCTCTCGTAGATCCGAATCTGACCGTCACGGTGATCATTTACGGGACCCAGTAATAAGATGTTGCCGTATTTGGGTGACTTACAGCTATGGGACTGGTCATGAGAGAAGAAGATGCGCGTTACGCAGCATTGCGGACAGAGGTCAAACACCTACAGACCGACATGTCCGAAGTGAAGAAACTGCTCTCAGAGATGAAATCTCAACAAGACAAGTGGCGCGGCGGCTTGGCGTCCATCGTCATCATCGCCGGCGCGTTCGGCGCTTTCGTCGCAGAAGGTGTGAGGCACCTGAGCAAGTAGGGCTTTCGGCGCAGTTCAATGTTCCGACCGCAGTGCGGCCCTGCCAAAGGTCACGCGCATGACAGAATCGCAAAAGCCAAGCTGAATAACCGAGGAGACGGCTATGTTGACTTCGATGGACAAGATGCTCGCGGCCCTGGTCGCGCCAACCATCACACTCCTCGTGATGCGCGGCGTATTGTCGGAGGCCGAAGCTGAACACTGGAGCGCCATTGCTTCGGTTCTCGTGGGAGCCGTCGCCGTGTATCTGGTGCCGAACAAGGACGGGAACGCCGGAATGCGACTGGAATCTTCCTGGGTCGCCGGCCTGCTGGCTCTCCTGTTGCTCGCCGGATGTGCAACCGCCGAAGGGCGGACCCCCGCTCAAAAGGTATTCGGCATCAAGTCCGACTATAAGGAGGTCGTCCGTGTTGCATTGGTTTATGAGTCGCTGCCGCGCTGCTCGGGACTGGAAGAGCAACTGGCCGAGTGGATTGCCTGTTCCCGCGCTGACGTTGTGGCGATCATCCGCAGTGCGGATCTCTCAGCCGGCAAGGCCCTGGATGAAGCGGAGGCTGTGGTGCGCGACCCTCTGGCAGAACGAGACAAACTCGCGCTGGCGATCAGAGCCTCTGAAGCCGCGTTGACGACGTTCCAATCCGTTCTCAAGACCTGGGGTATCACCGACCCGGACATGAGGAGCTAAAACGATGGTGTCTACAGCGGGATCGACGGCGCTGCTAATTCTACGAGCTCTGGAGATCCTCCCGGGTGTCTTGGCGCAAGGCGGCGCAACAGTTCTTTCCTGGCGCTCATCGATCGCCAGTATCAAGGCGATGGTCGAAGAAGGGCGCGACCCAACCTTAGAGGAGTGGGAGACGCTCAATGGGGAGCTCGATGGCTTGCAAACCGCCCTTCACACCGACTAACCGGCTTAGGCACGATCGGTCAGGAAACAAAACCAAAGTCAGGAAAGGAAAGGCTAGTAGGCGCGTTCCAAGCAAAAATCGACAACGCGGGTCAGGGCATCCCTGACGGGAGAGGCGGGGAAGATATCGAGTGCTACCCGGGCCTCGCGCCCGTAGTGCCGGGCCCGTTCAAGCGACTCGGCTAAAGCGCCATGTTTGTGCATCAGAGCAATAGCGTGCTCCAGGTCGCCGTCCTTCTGATCCAGCTCTTCGAGGCAACGACGCCAGAACGCCCGGTCTTCGGAGTCTCCGCGATGGAAGGCGAGGATGACCGGAAGTGTGATTTTTCCCTCTCTGAAATCATCGCCAATCGTCTTGCCCAATTCCGCTTGGTGGGCTGAATAGTCCAGAATGTCGTCGACCAGTTGGAAGGCAATGCCGAAATTTCGGCCATAGGTTTGGAGTGCTTGCTCTTCTTCCAGGTCGCGTGCCGCAACTACCGCGCCAATCTGACAGGCCGCCGAAAAAAGAGCCGCTGTCTTCGCCGAGACGACATCGAGGTAGTCTTGCTCCGTCGTGGCTGTGTTGTTCGTTGTAATCAACTGGTGGACTTCACCTTCGGCGATGACAGCCGATGCCCTTGAAAGCACTTCCAACACCTTCAAGGAGCCGTCCGCCACCATGAGCTGGAAGGCGCGGCTGAAAAGAAAATCCCCGACAAGTACACTTGACTTGTTGCCCCAAACCGCGTTCGCCGTTGCCATGCCGCGGCGCAGTTCGCTGTCATCCACGACGTCGTCATGCAGCAGGGTGGCTGTGTGAATGAACTCCACGCAAGCAGCCAGACTCAAATGGCGCTCGCCCTCATAGCCGCAGAGCTTCGAGGATACCAGGGTCAGCATTGGCCTGAGGCGCTTGCCTCCGGCCGCGATGATGTGTCCGGCCAATTGTGGGATCAGCGCAACGGGAGAGTTCATGTTCTCGAGGATCAGCCGGTTGACCTTCTTGAGGTCGTCCTCTGCCAAGGCCGTCAGTGCGGCCAGGCCCGTTGCTGACGGCTGTTCTGCCTGTGCTTGGATCCCGGCCGTGAACGCCAAGACACTTCCTCCAATCCCGATAGACCGCACAGCCGCGCTGGTTTCAATCAATGCAGGGGCTGCCCGGAAAAGAGCATAGGGGGAAGTACATCCGGGTCAACCCCAGGAAGCGGCCCCGGATTTGCTATCTATTTGAGGCCTTTGGAGAAGCTCGCAGCGACGTGACTGTTCCCTCGTCTATGGCAAGCTATCTTTCAGGTGTTATGGTGGGCTTCGTTGAATGTCCTCCGGCGGTGCTGTCAACCATAGTTGCCGCAAGTTTGGGTTTTCTTGGAGAAGGGAAAGCAGCTTCCGAATGAAAGAGCTGCTGCGAACCAACGATATCGTGAAGCTCTCCTGGGTCCAGGCGCTGTTGAGGGATGCCGGCATTGAGAGCGTGGTCTTAGATACTCATACCAGTGTAGTCGAAGGATCCATCGGAATTCTGCCCAGGAGGCTCATGGTGACCAGCGACGATTACGAGAGGGCCCGTGCGGTGCTTTCCTCCGCGGGGGAGGAGGCCACGGAGCTCCCCTAATGAGTGTTTCCCAATTTAGTGAGGACACGATCCTCGGTGGGCAGATTACCCTGCGGCAGCCTAAGAAGGGGTACCGCGTCGCGATCGACCCGATTTTTTTGGCGGCGGCGGTCAATCCGGCGTGCGGATCTCAGGTCGCAGAACTCGGCTGTGGCAGTGGCGCGGCGTCTCTCTGCCTGTTGGCACGGGCTTCGAAGTCAAAAGGAGGCTCCGCCCTTTGCGTGACCGGGTTGGAGATCCAATCCGAGGTGGCGGAGTTGGCTCGATTCAACGCGGCATTGAATGGGTTGGAGGAACGCTTGCGCATCGTTCAGGGCGACCTAAGAGAAATGCCGCAAGAATTGGCGAAATCAGCGTTTGATCAGGTGTTGCTGAATCCCCCCTATCTGCGCCCCGGGCAGCATCGGTCCTCCCCAAACGACGCTTTGGCGACTGCAAACTCCGAACAGACCACACCTCTGCAGGTATGGCTGGATGCGGCCCTGGTCTTGCTAAAGCCGAAGGGACGCCTAACGCTGATCCACCGCGCGGAGCGTCTTCCCGAGATTCTACAATGCCTCAACGGCCGGGCCGGTGCTCAGCGCGTCTTTCCGCTTTGGCCAAAGGACAACGAGCCAGCACGGCGCGTGATCGTCTCGGCGCGAAAAGGAAGCGGGGAGCCGCTTCAGATCTTGCCGGGAATGCGGCTACACCAGGACGGTGGCGCGTTTGCCCCAGAGGCCGATGCCGTGCTGCGTGGTGCAAAAGGTATCCTGCTGTAATAGCTCATCTATTTCGAAATACGGGCTCGGAAGGCCGTTCTCAACGCCGGACCACGAGGCAATCCTGTTTGCGTGCCTTGAGTTGCGAACAAAGGTCCAGCGCCGTCGCCTGATTTGGGAAAGGCACGATTTGGCCGCGGTAGAAAACGCCCCGGTCGCCGAGGTCCACCTCCTTGACCAGGAGTTCCATGTCACCAACCAAATCCTGATGGCGCTTCTTAATGCTGTTCCAACCCCGTTCTGCCGCTTCCGTTGAGTTTAGCGAAAAGAGCTGCACGGCGACCGTCCAGTCCACCACCCCAGGAATGGACTCACGCTGTTCTGTGTTCGTGCTTGGAGAGACGGCCGCCTCATTCACCGCCGGGGCCTCTTCCGACGGTTCGCCTGAAGTCTCGGATTGGGCCAGGACAAGACCAGGGCCAGCCGTCAGGGCAGCCGTCAAGATAATGGTTCGAATCCTGGACCTATACCGATTCATTGCTGGGACCGCTTCATAATGAGTTCCGGAAGGATGGCTTGAGGCCGATTCCACATATTGAAGAACCGAAGCATCGTAGCCGATCTTAGGCGGAAACTTTCATAGAGTCCTGGCTAACGCAAGTTCCCCCGAAATGGAAGAGTAAAGAAGGCTTCTACAGATGCCGCTGTATGACTTGCCTCTACCAACCTGATAGGTTTGGAAACGCTGTCTCGGCTCTATCCCTTTATTGCAGTAAGCTTCACGTATTTTGACGCATTCCAGCGAAAATCTCACCGGAGGCGCCGTCCCTGTGCCTTTCGCCGAGTATAACCACGGGCCTTGGGCGCAGGCCGTGACGGTGCAAATGCGCGGAACAGCATTGAAAGCGGCGCGGTAACACGCCAATTAATTGCGAAATGGATCTCTATCGTGCCCTTCAGTACCTTCCGATCAAGCGCTTCAAGGAAGCGCCACCCCAGGTAGCCGTTCTGCGACTTGCCGGCGTTATCGGGCACGGTGGCCCCTTGCGTAGCGCCCTCTCGCTGGCAAATTTGGAGCGTACAATCGGGCAGGCGTTCGAGTTGCCCCGCCTGAAGGCAGTGGCGCTGGCAATAAACTCGCCCGGAGGCTCTCCGGTCCAGTCCGAACTGATTGCTAAACGCCTGCGGGATCTCGCAAAAGAAAAAGAAGTGCCGATCCTCGCCTTCTGCGAGGACGTAGCGGCATCCGGCGGCTATTGGCTGGCCTGTGCTGCGGACGAGGTGTTCGTCCAGCCATCGTCGATTGTCGGCTCTATTGGGGTGATTTATGCCGGTTTCGGGTTTCCCGATTTGATCGCCCGCTATGGTATCGAGCGCCGACTCCATACGTCCGGTGAACGGAAGGCCATGTTGGATCCTTTCAAGACCGAAAATCCCGAAGATGTCGAGCGTCTGAAGCGAATCCAGAAGGAGATCCACGAGCGATTTATCGCCGTCGTGAAGGACAGACGAGGCGACAAACTGCAGGGAGATCCCGATACGCTGTTCAGCGGGGAGTTCTGGACCGGCGAACGGGCATTGGAACTAGGTTTGGCGGACGCCGAGGGTGAACTGCGGCAGGTGTTGCGGGAGCGATTCGGCGAAAAAGTGAAGATCCGCCGCATGGAAAGCGAGAAGAACTGGCTGAAGCGGCGCCTGGGGCTGCGTCACGCGCCAGGATCGTTCGGGGCTTCAGTTCCGGAAGATATTGCCGCGGGCTTCGGCACAGGGCTGCTGTCCGCTTTGGAAGAGCGTGTCTACTGGTCCCGATTCGGGCTCTGAGGCCACTATTTCGAGCGCCAAACAGGAACGAGAGATGAGTTCAGAGAAGTCGAAGCGCGCGATAGACCCCACGCTTTCGCCGGGCCGGCGGGGCACCGTCTATCCTGAACCCTTCAAGGCCGAAGTGGCGGATCGAGAGAAATGGAAATTGGGCGATTTGTACGGTCTGACCCAATTCGGCGTGAACCTGGTTGATTTGGCGCCCGGGGCTTGGTCGGCGCAGCGCCACTGGCACACCCGGGAAGACGAGCTGATCTACGTTCTAGAGGGCGAGCTTCATCTGGTGACCGATTCGGGTGCCCAAGCGCTGACGGCCGGGATGGTGGCTGGTTTCCCCGCCGGACAGGCCGACGGGCATCATCTGGTGAACTGGAGCGGCAAACCGGCCCGCTACCTGGAAATCGGCGCCAGGTACCAGGATGACGAGGCGCATTACCCGGATATCGACCTCTTTCTGGAGAAGAGGGGTGGCGAATTTCGCTTCCGGCACAAGAATGGGGACCCCTATTGAGACCTAGAGGAGCCGAGAAGGGTTCGAACTCGGCCCTACGGCTGTCGTCCTTGACCCCTTACGGGCGCTGTCCCTAGAGTCCCGCATGCTTAGTATCCCCTCCCTTGGCAAGCTGATGATTCTGGGCGCCGTCCTGGTGCTAGTCTGGTACGGCTTCAAGTTCCTTGGACGTCTCCAGAATGCCCGAGAAACCGAGGCTGCGCTGCGCCAAGGGCAAAAGAAGCCGGAGAAATCCGGTTCCAAGCCCAAGGCCGAACGCCCGGTGGAGATGGTTCCCTGTCCCAAGTGCGGCGCCTATATCCCGGCCGGGGGCAACTGTAGCTGCGACCAACAAGGTTAAGCGGTTCCGGCAACAGCGCATTCGCTCGGTCTTTAAGGCGTAGTGGGTTGATTCCACTCAGATCGGCGGCTACAGTCCGCGCGCTTTTCGCGGTGCAGCGAAGGGACGCCTCCTGGGTGCCGAATGCGACTTCCCAAGCCTGATCCTGAAACCTGTTTCCAAGGCCTGATCCTCAAGCTCCAGCACTATTGGGCGGAGCAGGGCTGTGTCCTTCTCCAGCCTTATGACTTGGAGGTCGGGGCTGGAACCTTCCATCCCGCAACGACCTTGCGCGCGCTTGGGCCAGATGTCTGGAATGCGGCCTATGCCCAGCCCTCGCGGCGCCCGACGGACGGCCGCTATGGCGAGAACCCCAATCGTCTGCAGCATTATTATCAGTTCCAGGTCCTGATGAAGCCATCGCCGCCGAACAGCCAGGAGCTCTACCTCGGCTCGCTGCGGGTCATGGGCATCGACCCGATGAAGCATGATATCCGGTTCGTCGAGGACGATTGGGAGAGTCCGACCTTGGGAGCTTGGGGCCTGGGCTGGGAAGTCTGGTGCGATGGCATGGAGGTCAGCCAGTTCACCTACTTCCAGCAGGTCGGAGGGATCGACTGCGATCCTGTGCCGGTTGAGTTGACCTATGGCCTGGAGCGCCTGGCCTGCTACGTGCAGGGCGTGGACAGCGTCTATGACCTCGACTGGAACGGTCTGCCTTCCGAGCAAGGCGGCAAGCGCTATCGAGACGTGTTCCACCAAGCGGAGCGGGAGTTCTCAACTTTCAACTTTGAGATCGCCAGCACCGATGTCCTGATACAGCACTTCAAGGATGCGGAAGCGGAATGCGAAAAGATCCTTGCCGTTGGCGCCGAGAAAGGAACACCGCTGCCCTTGCCGGCTTATGACCAATGCATGAAGGCGAGCCATATCTTTAATTTGCTGGATGCACGCGGTGTCATCTCCGTGACCGAACGCCAAGCCTATATCGGGCGTGTGCGGGACCTTGCCCGCGCCTGTTGCGAAGCCTGGGTGAGTACCCAAGGCGAAGGACATCAAGAGTATGGCTGAGTTGTTGCTGGAGATTCTGTCGGAGGAAATTCCGGCCCGCATGCAGGGCCGGGCCGCTGACGATCTGCAACGGCTAGTCTTGGACGCGCTTGCGAAAGCGGGAATGGAACATGGCGAAGCCCGCTCTTTCGTTACGCCGCGGCGGCTGGCGCTGGTCATCGAAGATTTGCCGGAACGGCAACCGGACGTAACCGAGGAGCGCAAAGGACCGCGGGTCGGTGCTCCGGAAAAGGCGGTCGAGGGCTTTCTACGCGCCAATGGCTTGACATCGATCGACGAAGCCGAGGTCCGCGAAGGCCCGAAGGGTGCGTCCTATTTCCTGACCCGGCATATACCCGGGAAGGCGTCTCAGGATGTCCTGCCCGAGCTTCTTTCAGGCGTAGTCACCGCCTTTGTCTGGCCTAAGTCCATGCGCTGGGGACGTCACCGGCAAAGGTGGGTACGCCCTTTGCACGGCGTTTTGGCTGTCTTCGGCGGCCGCGCGCTGGTCGGCACATTGGATCTGGGAGCGGAGCGGCATCTGGAGTTCGGCAACAGCACCGTCGGACACCGCTTTTTGGCACCGGAGAGCTTCGAGACATCTGATTTTGCGGACTACGAGCGGAAGCTGCGCGCGGCCAAGGTGATGCTGGATCCGGCGGAACGGCGTGAGGCGGTTGAAGCCGAAAGCAAGGAATTGGTCGCGTCGGAGGGTCTTGCGATTAAAGCCGACGGTGGGCTGCTGAGCGAAGTCGTCGGGCTTGTGGAATGGCCAAAGGTCTTGATGGGCACTATCAGCGAGACCTTTATGGACCTGCCGCCGGAGGTTCTGTCGACCGCGATGCGGGCGCACCAGAAGTATTTCTCCGTTGAACGCGAAGACGGTCAGCTCGCGAACCGGTTCCTGCTTGTCTCCAACATGGATGCCACGGCGGGGAGCGATCTGGAGCGCAATATCCTCTCCGGGAATGAGCGCGTTTTATCCGCTCGCTTGTCCGATGCCCGCTTTTTTTGGGACCAGGACCGCGCAAGCAGCCTCGCGAGCCGTGTGCCGGCGCTCGATGACATCGTTTTCCACGCAAAACTGGGGACGCTGGCGGAGAAGGTGAGCCGCATCCAGAGTCTGGCCGTCTCCCTGTCGGACCGGATTGCCGGGGCGGACCGGGACCGTGTCCGCTCTGCCGCCCGGCTGAGCAAGGCCGATCTGGTGACCGAAATGGTCGGTGAGTTCCCGGAACTCCAGGGAACGATGGGGCGTTACTATGCCATCAATGATGGCGAACATCCCGAAGTTTGCGATGCGATTGCCGAACACTACGCACCACAGGGGCCAGGCGACGACTGCCCTTCGGCGCCGGTTTCCGTTGCCGTGGCCTTGGCCGACAAGGTCGACACTTTGGCCGGATTCTGGGCAATTGACGAGAAGCCGACGGGATCGAAGGACCCCTTTGCTCTGAGGCGGGCCGCTCTGGGGGTCATTCGCCTGGTCGTGGAAAACGGTTTGCGGATGCCGCTGGCCGATGTCTTTCGTCAGGCCCAGCAGGCCTATACGGAGTCAGCTCTCAAGCTATCTCTCGACAGCGACGCTTTGGTGGAAGATCTCCTGTCGTTCCTGGCGGAACGTATGAAGGTCGCGCTGCGTGACAAGGGGGTGCGTCACGACCTAATTTCCTCGGTTTTCGCCGTCCGCAGGGACGACGGGCAGCCGGAGGACGATCTTGTCAGGCTCCTGGCCCGCGTCGATGCCTTGCAAGGCTTCATCGAAAGCGACGACGGCGCAAATCTACTGGTTGCCTATCGCAGGGCCGCCAACATCGTTCGGATCGAGTCCAAGAAAGACAAAAGGGCCTTTGACTCCTCCGTCGATGAGGCTTTGCTCGAGGACAAGACGGAAAAGGCGCTGCATCAGTCGCTTGGAGCAGCGCAGGTCTCGGCGTCGGAGGCCCTTCAGGACGAGCGCTACGCCGAAGCCATGGTGGCCTTGGCCCAACTGCGCGGCCCGGTTGATGCGTTTTTTGAGGCCGTGATGGTTAACGTTGAATCAACGGAACTGCGGGAAAATCGCTTGCGGTTGCTAAGCGCGATTGACTCGACACTGTCGCCGGTTGCGGATTTCTCGAGGATCGAAGGATAGACAAAGACCATGACGAAATGGGTCTATGGATTTGGTGACGGCTCGGCTGAAGGCGGTGCCGACATGCGTAACCTCCTGGGGGGCAAGGGTGCCAACCTGGCGGAAATGTCTTCGATCGGATTGCCCGTGCCGCCCGGCTTCACCATCACAACGGAAGCCTGCAACTATTATTACGCCAACGAGAAGCGGTATCCCGAGACCCTGTCTTCTGAGGTCGAGGAAGCCCTGGCAGCCGTCGAGGCCCTGGTGGGGGCGAAATTCGGTGATCAGGACAATCCGCTTCTCGTCTCAGTCCGGTCCGGTGCGCGCGCCTCAATGCCCGGAATGATGGACACTGTCCTGAACCTCGGGCTGAACGACCTCACGGTCGAGGGGCTGGCAAAGAACTCCGGGGACAGGCGCTTTGCTTACGACAGCTACCGCCGCTTCATCCAGATGTTCGGCGACGTTGTTCTGGGCGTTGACCATCATCACTTCGAAGAAATCCTTGAGCTACGCAAAGAGGATCTTGGCTATACGCTCGATACCGAGCTTTCCGCGGACGACTGGTCAAACGTGATCGCGGAATACAAGAAGAAGATTCAAGAGGAAACCGGCGAAGCCTTCCCGCAGGACCCAAAGGGGCAGGTCTGGGCATCGATCAATGCCGTTTTCGGATCCTGGATGAATCAGCGAGCCATGACTTATCGGCGGCTGCACGGCTATCCCTCGGACTGGGGAACCGCAGTCAACGTGCAGGCCATGGTGTTCGGAAATATGGGAGACGACTGTGCGACCGGCGTTGCCTTCACCCGTGACCCCTCGACCGGCGACAACGTTTTCTACGGCGAGTACCTAGTGAATGCCCAAGGTGAAGACGTTGTTGCGGGAATCCGCACGCCACAGAACCTCACCATTCACGGCAAGACGCTCAACAAATCGAAGCTTCCTGCGATGGAAGAAGTGATGCCGGAAGTCTTTGCGCAACTCGACGGCGTGCGCGGCATGCTCGAGCGTCATTACAAGGACATGCAGGACATCGAGTTCACTGTTCAGCGCGGCAAGCTCTATATGCTGCAGACCCGAAACGGCAAGCGGACGGCTTCCGCAGCCCTACGGATTGCGGCGGAGATGGTCGAGGAGGGCTTGATCACCGAAGCCGAGGCTATTCAACGCATCGACCCGGTTTCTCTGGATCAGCTCCTGCATCCGACACTCGATCCCAATGCGGACCGCAAGGTGATTGCGCGCGGACTGCCAGCGTCTCCGGGCGCGGCTTGCGGCAGGATTGTGTTCTCCGCCGATGCCGCGGAGGAAAAGGCGAACGCCGGCGAGCAAGTCATTCTCTGCCGCGTGGAAACCAGTCCTGAAGACATTCACGGCATGCATGCCGCGCAGGGCATTCTGACGACCCGCGGCGGTATGACGAGCCACGCCGCCGTTGTGGCGCGCGGCATGGGGCGGCCTTGTGTATCCGGTGCGGGTGAGTTGCGGATTGATTACAAGTCCGGAGTGATGCGTGTGCGAGACGTGGAGCTGAAGGAAGGCGATCTCCTCACAATCGACGGAGCGACCGGTGAGGTGATGCAGGGCGAGGTTCCGACCGTTCAGCCCGAGTTGAGCGGTGATTTTGCCAAGCTCATGATATGGGCCGACCAAGGCCGAACCCTTGGCATCCGGGCCAACGCGGATACACCGACGGATTGCCGAACGGCGCGGGAGTTTGGCGCAGAGGGCATTGGCCTTTGCCGCACGGAGCACATGTTTTTCGACGCCGGGCGGATTATTGCCGTCCGGGAGATGATACTCGCGGAGGACGAAACCGGTCGGCGCAAAGCGCTGGATAAGATTCTTCCGATGCAGCGCCAAGACTTCGTTGAGATCTTCGAAATCATGTCAGGGACTCCGGTCACAATTCGCCTTCTGGACCCACCGCTCCACGAATTTTTGCCGCATGGAAATTCGGAACTGGCCGAGGTTGCGGCGGCGGCCGGCGCATCGGAGGAGAAGATGCGCGCGCGGGCCCTGAAGCTGGCAGAGACAAATCCCATGTTGGGGCATAGAGGCTGCCGTCTTGCGATCACCTATCCCGAGATCTACGAAATGCAGGCGCGGGCGATCATCGAGGCGGCCTGTCATGTTGCGAAGGACAAAGGCGAGACGGTCGAGCCGGAGATCATGATTCCGCTGATTTCGACCCGCGAGGAGTTCGAGATCCTGAAGGCGCTGGTCGACCGGGTGGCGAAAGAAGTCATGGAAGCGAGCGGCGTCGAGGTTCCTTATCTCATTGGGACCATGATCGAACTGCCGAGGGCCTGCCTGATCGCGGATCAGATCGCGGAGCATGCCGAGTTCTTTTCTTTCGGAACGAACGACTTGACGCAGACGGCGTTCGGACTGTCACGAGACGACGCCGGAAACTTCCTAGGCGCCTACGAGCAACGGGGTATTCTGACCCAAGATCCCTTCATCTCCCTGGATGTCGAAGGGGTTGGGCAGCTGGTGGACATTGGCGTGGAACGCGGCCGCAAGACCCGCCAGGACATTAAATTGGGGATTTGCGGGGAACACGGTGGCGACCCCGCTTCGATCGACTTCTGCCACAAGGCCGGGCTCGATTACGTATCCTGTTCGCCGTTTCGCGTTCCGATTGCCCGGCTTGCCGCAGCTCAGTCCGCGCTAAGAGAAAAAGGGAACTAGAATTGGTCCTATCTAGCAGTGGACCGCTCTAGCAGGATCTGCAGGGTTCCGTTGGCAGCGTTTGGGACAGCCAGCCGGGGCCGTCCTGGCTGCCGAACATGCCTTCACGGATGTTGTAGACCTGAGTGAAGCCGGCCTCACGCAAGACCCGTTGTGCGTAGGTCGAACGATTTCCGCGCGCGCAGATCAAGGCGATTGGACGGTTCAAATCACCCTCAACCGCTTTGCTCATCGCCGCGACAAATCCGGCAAACCCTCCGGGGTCATGGATCGTGACTTGGGCAGCCCCTGCCGGAACGCCCGTCTGCCGCCACTCCTGCGGGGAGCGTACGTCAACAATGGTGACGTTTTCGGCATGTGCCAACTCGAGCGCTTTCGCGGCGGTCAGGACATTGTCGCCGGCAGCCTGCCCGGACACTGAGAATAGGCTTAGCGTAAAGAGGCAAGCCAGGACGGCGAAGCTAGGCAGAAGCAGGGAATTGCGGCGCATCTCAGTCTTCCAGTGCGGGTGGACGCCAAACGATAGAACCAGGGCAGGATTCTGTCGAGGATGCCCTCGCACAAAGCTCCGTGAGCCGGGAAGGCTGTCGGAATCCTAGTCCACATCATGCCTTGACCTGACACCGGTCGCAGGGCAATTGGCCTCATGGCAAGGAATGATGGATCTTCAGAAGTCTCGGACGGGGACGAGTTAGAAGCGCTCCGACAAGGCGGCAAGGTGGCGCTGGCCCGCGCATTGGCGCGCCTGGAACGCGAGCCCGGCGGATCCATTGCGTTGCTAGACGCTGCCTATCGATCACCACGGGCGCAAGTCATCGGGATGACGGGGCCACCCGGTGTCGGTAAGTCGACGCTGCTCGGGGCCCTGATCGGCAAGTTGAGGAATCCGGACACGGGTCACCCTAGGAGCGTCGCGGTGATCGCCGTAGACCCGTCATCGCGCCGGTCCGGCGGCGCCCTGCTTGGCGATCGCGTCCGCCTGGCCACCGACCCAGACGATCCCGGTGTCTTCGTGCGCTCAATGGCCGCTCGGGACCGATTGGGCGGGCTCGCCGGATTGACGGTCGAGGCCATGGTCTTGATGCGGGCTGTGTTCGATATCGTTCTGATTGAAACCGTAGGTGTGGGGCAGTCGGAAACCGATGTAGCGGGGGCGGCGGACAGCGTCGTGTTCTGCATTCAACCTGGGTCCGGCGACTCTTTGCAGTTCTTGAAAGCTGGAATTGTTGAAATTCCCCACATTGCCGTGGTTACGAAGGCAGATATGGAATCCGATGCTCGACGGGCGGTCGCCGATGTGACCGGGGCGCTCAGCTTGACGGCGGACGCAGGCGAGGCTCATTGGCCGGTCCCGGTGCTTTCCGTGTCAGCAACGGAGCACCGCGGGATCGCTGCCCTTTTGGAGGCAGCCGATTCCCATTTCGCATGGCTCAAGGAACACGGTGAACTGGAGCCGCAACGGCACCGTCAAGCCGAGTTCTGGTTGATTGAGACGTTGCTAGAGCGCTTTGGATCGGAAGGCTTGAAATGGCTGCGCCGCGCTGACCCGAAGGGTCTGGAATTGGATCCGGAGGAGTCACCCTTCACGGTGCTGGCGTCTTTGGTCGGCAAACTGAATGCGCGCCTGGGTGATCGTTGAAGACTACTCCGCCGCGACGAGAGGCGTATCCGTTTTCGCAGGATCGTAGCCAAGGTTAGGTGCGAGCCAGCGCTCGACCTCCTCCAAGCTCACGTTTTTCCGGCGCGCATAGTCTTCGGCCTGATCGCGGTCGATGCGGCCGATCCCGAAATAGCGGCTTTCCGGATGGCTGAAGTAGAGCCCGCTGACCGCGGCGCCCGGAAGCATGGCGAAGGAGTCGGTAAGCGTGATCCCGGTGTTGGCTTCGGCATCGAGCAAATTGAAGAGCGTCGCCTTCTCAGTATGATCCGGGCAGGCGGGATAGCCGGGCGCCGGGCGGATGCCGCGGTACTTCTCCGCGATCAGATCGTCGTTCGTGAGGTCTTCGTTGCCGGCGTAGCCCCAATACTCCCGTCGCACGCGCTCGTGCATCCGTTCGGCAAAAGCTTCGGCCAGACGGTCGGCCAGGGCCTTTACCAGAATGGCATTGTAATCGTCATGCGCTTTCTCGAAGGCGGTGGCGCGTTCGTCCAGACCCAGCCCCGCAGTGACCGCGAAACCGCCGATGTAATCGACAAGGCCGGTGCCCTTTGGTGCGACGAAATCAGAGAGGGCCAGGTTCGCGCGCGCCTTCTGTCCTTCCTTTGGAGCACCGCGATCCATCTGCTGCCGGAGGCCGTGCAGGGTGGCGATCGTCTCGCTTCGCGACTCATCCCGATAGACTTCGATATCGTCGCCGACCGCGTTAGCCGGCCAGAACCCGATGACGCCACACGCCGTCACCCATCTTTCTTCCACGATGCGATTGAGCATCGCCCAAGCATCGTCGTAGAGATTGCGCGCCGCCTTGCCAACGATGGGGTCGTCGAGGATATCCGGGAAGCGGCCGCTGAGTTCCCAGGTGTCAAAGAAGGGTTTCCAATCGATACGGCTGGTCAATTCCTTCAGGTCGTAGTCTTCGAAAACGGTGAGGCCGGTCGTGAGAGGGCTCGGTGGCTTGTAGTTGCTCCAATCCAGGTGCAGTGCGTTGGCGCGGGCGCGCGCCAGCGGCAAACGTGTCTTACGGCCCTTTTCACCGAAGTTCTCGCGGATGCGGGTGTAGTCGTCCTTGATTCCTCTGATGTACGTGTTCTTGCGCTCCTCGCTGGAGAGGTCCCCTGCGACGGTGACAGCCCGCGAAGCATCCGGAACATAGACCACGGCATTTTCGTAGTTCGGGTCGATCTTGACGGCGGTGTGGACCTTGCTGGTTGTCGCCCCGCCAATCAGCAAGGGGATCTCGAAGCCTTCCCGCTGCATCTCCTTGGCGACGTAACACATCTCGTCCAGGCTCGGTGTGATCAGTCCGGAAAGGCCGATGAAGTCCGCGCCGACGTCTCGAGCGGTTTCCAGGATCTTTGCACAGGGCACCATGACGCCGAGGTCGATGATTTCGAAATTGTTGCACTGAAGCACGACACCGACGATGTTCTTGCCGATATCATGGACGTCGCCTTTCACGGTTGCGGTGACGACCAGACCCTTGCTGTCGCGGCCGCCGCCGCCCTTTTCCGCCTCGATGTAGGGCAGCAGATAAGCGACTGCCTTCTTCATTACCCGCGCAGACTTCACGACCTGGGGCAGGAACATCTTGCCCGACCCGAAGAGGTCACCGACAACGTTCATGCCGTCCATCAGGGGCCCTTCGATCACGTCGAGCGGGCGCGTGGCCTTGGCGCGCGCTTCCTCAGTATCCTCTTCAATGTAGTCGGCGATACCGTTGACCAGGGCATGGGTCAGGCGCGCCTCAACTACCTCCTCCCGCCAGGAAAGATCGACTTCCTTTTCCTTGCTCTGACCCTTGAAGGTCTCCGCGACCTCCAACAGCCGGTCGGTCCCGTCTTTCCTGCGGTTCAGAAGCACGTCCTCGACTCGCTCCCGCAAATCTTCAGGAATGTCCTCGTAGATAGTGATCTGACCTGCGTTGACGATGGCCATCGTCATGCCCGCCCTAATCCCATGATAGAGGAAGGCAGAGTGCATGGCTTCGCGCACGCCGTTGTTGCCGCGGAAGGAGAAGGAGACGTTCGAAAGGCCGCCTGATACATGGCAGTGCGGGAAGGCTTCGCGAATCAAGACCGTGGCATCGAAAAAAGCCTTGGCGTAGTCGTTGTGCTCTTCGATGCCCGTCGCGACCGCGAAAATGTTGGGATCGAAAATGATGTCTTCCGGCGGAAAGCCGACTTGTTCCGTCAATATCTTGTAGGCGCGGCTGCAGATCGCGAATTTCTGTTCCGCCGTTTCTGCCTGTCCCGTTTCATCGAACGCCATGACGACAACGGCGGCGCCATAGCGGCGGATCGCCTTCGCCTGGGCGATAAAAGGTTCCTCGCCTTCCTTCAGGCTGATCGAGTTGACCACGCCTTTGCCTTGCAGGCACTTCAGACCGGCCTCCAATACGGACCATTTGGAGGAGTCGACCATGACCGGGACACGGCTGATGTCCGGTTCCGAAGCGATGAGGTTCAGAAATTTCGTCATCGCCGCCTCGGAGTCGAGCATGCCCTCGTCCATGTTGACGTCGATGATCTGAGCACCGTTCTCGACCTGCTGGCGCGCAATATCCAGGCCAGCCTCGTAATCGCCGTCGAGGATCAGACGTTTAAACTTCGCTGAGCCGGTGACATTGGTGCGTTCACCGATATTGACGAAGCGGCCTTGGCCTCCTTCGCTGGAAATTGTGGCGGGTTCGAGACCCGAGAGAGACATCTGATGGGATGGCGTAGGCAGACTGCGCGGTGGCAGGCCGCGCACCGACTCGGCAATCGCCGCAATGTGCTCCGGCGTCGTACCGCAGCATCCGCCCACCAGATTCACCAGCCCGGACTCGGCCCATTCCTGCAAGTGCTGCGCTGTCGTCTCCGGCGTTTCGTCGTAACCGCCGAAGGCGTTCGGCAGACCGGCGTTGGGGTGCGCGCTGACGAGGCGATCGGCAACGCGGGACAGTTCCGCGACGTGTGGGCGAAGCTGTGCGGCCCCTAGGGCACAATTTAACCCGACACTGAAGGGAGTCGCGTGACGGACCGAGTTCCAGAAAGCTTCTGGCGTCTGGCCGGAGAGAGTGCGCCCGGAAAGATCGGTGATCGTGCCTGAGATCATGACCGGCACGCCGCCGCCGAGTTCTTCGAGGACTTCGCTGACGGCGAAGAGGGCAGCCTTGGCATTGAGGGTGTCGAAGATCGTCTCGACCATCAGCAAGTCGGAACCGCCTTGCAACAACCCGCGCGTTGCGTCCGCGTAAGCTGTACGCAACTGGTCGAAGGAAATATTGCGGAACCCGGGATCGTTGACATCCGGGGAAATCGAGGCCGTCTTGCTGGTCGGGCCCAGAACGCCGGCTACGAAACGCGGCTGGCCCGGGGACGCTTCCGTCGCTTTGTCTGCTGCACGGCGGGCGATTCGCGCACCCTCCAAGTTCAGTTCGTAGGCCAGGTCTTCCAAGGCATAGTCGGCTTGGCTGATGCTGGTGGCGTTAAAGGTATTGGTCTCGACGATGTCCGCGCCTGCAGCGAAATAGGCCGCGTGAATCGACTCTATGATCTCCGGCTGCGTCAGGCAGAGCAGGTCGTTGTTGCCGCGCAGATCGATCTTGTGATCGGCAAAACGGGCACCGCGATAGTCCGCTTCCTCGAGGCCGTGCCCCTGGATCATGGTCCCCATGGCACCATCGAGCAGAAGGATGCGCCGCGAGGCCGCTTCCTTCAGGGCGGCGATACGTTGATGGCGGTCACTCATGCGCGCGCGGCCCTTCCGGTCGCCGGTGCATCATAGGGAATCGCCGCGACCGGCGTGCGCAGGATCCGGCAGATGGCGCTGGAGAGTTCAGCACGGTTTAGGGTGTAGAAGTGGAATTCCGTGATGCCGTAGGCCTGCAAGTGGCGGCATTGCTCGGCGGCGGCGACCGCGGCCACCAGCCCCCGGGTATCCGGATCTTCTGCCAGGCCGTCGAAAAGGGCTGGCAGCCAGCTTGGAATAGTCGCTCCGCAACGTGCGGCGAAGTCCTTGGTCTTTTCGAAGTCGAGAATGGGCAGAATGCCGGGGACGATCGGCGCATCGATCCCGGCGGCCCGGACCCGGTCCAGGAACCGGAGGAAGACCTCCGGGTCGAAGAAAAACTGGGTGATGGCGCGCGAGGCTCCTGCATCCAGTTTGCGTTTCAGGTTGTCGATGTCCTGGTCCCAGCTTTCGGATTCCGGGTGCCGTTCCGGATAGGCAGCAACGCTGATCTCGAAATCCGCAACCTCTTTCAGGCCGGCGACCAGATCGGCTGCGTAAGGGTAGCCGTCCGGGTGCGGTCGATAGCCTTCCTCGCTTTCTTGCGGATCGCCGCGCAGCGCGACGATATGGCGAACGCCCGCATCCCAGTAACCTTGCGCAATCTCCTGAACCTCGCCGCGACTCGTCCCCACGCAGGTCAAGTGCGCCGCCGGCTTGAGAGACGTCTCTTCGCAGATGCGCAGAACCGTGGCCTGGGTCACCTCGCGGGTGCTGCCGCCGGCGCCGTAAGTAACAGAGACAAAGCGCGGGTCCAATGGCTCCAGTCGGCGGATTTCGCCCCACAGCCGGTCTTCCATCTTTTGGTTCCGGGGCGGAAAGAACTCGAAAGAAATGTCGGGATAGGGCAAGGGAGAGGCATCCTGGGGGAACACTCCGGACGCCGTTGCCTGTGCCGCTGCTGCGCTCATGGGGCTGATCCTTCTTTACACCGCGGGTGCTGCCGGGAAATCAATGACCGGCGCTGTCTTGGGGCGTTGAGCGCACCAGACGCCGACCGTGAGGGTATCGCCGGGCAGGCGCCGCGGAGGCTGCCATTCCAGTCCTGATGCCGCGCACCAGCGCTCGACGTCTTCGATGTCGAAGCCGAGCCAGCGGTGCGCATGGTCCTGGCGCAGCGCCTCCAACCCATGGGTTTCGAAATCCACGATCACCAGCTTGCCGCCCGGCCGCAGCACCCGGCTCGCCTCGGCGATGGCATGGGCTGGAGTCTCAAGGAAATGCAGCACGTGATGCATGGTGACCGCGTCATAGGACGCATTGGCCATGGGCAAGCGGCTGAGATCGCCGAGCCTCACACGGCAGTTCTTCAACTGGGAGTCCTCGAGATGCGCCCTCGCAACGTTCAACATCTCCGGCGAGAGGTCCACGCCGACGGCGCGATTTACCTGGGGACCGAATAGCTTGAGCATGCGTCCCGTCCCGGTGCCGAGGTCCAGCAGGTCCGAGACCGAATCCGGTGGCAGGAGGTCTTTCAGAACACGGTCTACCTCCGCCTCGTCGATGTAGAGGGCGCGCATCTCATCCCATTGGGCAGCGTTGTGCCGGAAGTACTCGGCCGCGCGCTCGGCACGTTTCTGCATCACTTCCTGCAGGCGTTCCTGGTCCAGCCGATGGAGCGGGTCGTCTGCGGGAATCGCGTCGACAAGGCTACGCGTCAGGTCCGCCGCCGGGCCGCTCTCAGAGGTCCGGAAATAGACCCAGGTTCCCTGCGGCAGGCGGTCGAGCAAGCCGGCCTGGCAGAGCAACTTCAGATGACGGGAAACACGTGGCTGGCTCTGCCCCAGAATCCATGTGAGGTCGGTTACGGTCAAATCGGCATGGGCGCAAAGCGAAAGCAGCCGCAGCCTTGTGGCCTCTGCGGCGGCCTTTAGAGCTTCCAACAAGAAATCCATGCGGCTCACTCTCGTCCCCGAAAAATCGTCGAGCGTCTAAGGATTATCCAAACAAGTTTCCCAATTGTAAATATAAGGATATCTTTATGTCAATTAGGTAGATGCAATTTTCCCACTCTGTGATCAGATGAGATTTATGAGATAGCGGATTGATTTATCTTAGAAAATAAAAGAGCCGGGCAATTGGCCCGGCTCTGATGCGTTGAACGCTGTGAGTCGGCTGTGACGTGCGTCTAAGCCGTTTTCAGGTTCTCTTCGGCGAAATCCCAATTCACGAGATGGTCCAGAAAGGTCCCGATATAATCGGGCCTGCGGTTCTGGAAATCGAGATAGTAGGCGTGTTCCCAGACGTCCATCGTCAGCAGCGGAATCGCGCCATCGGTCAGTGGGACGCCGGCGTTCAGTGTCTTTGTGACCTGCAACCTGCCGCCGACAAGCACGAGCCAAGCCCAACCGCTACCGAATTGTGTCGCGCCCGCCTGTTTGAACTGTTCGGCGAAAGCGTCATATCCCCCGAGGTCCTGATCGATTTTTTCTGCGATCGCACCGCTGGGCTTGCCGCCGCCACCCGGCTTCATCGAGTTCCAATAAAAGGTGTGGTTCCAGATTTGGGCGGCGTTGTTGAAGATTCCCGCTTTGTCGGGATCGCTTGCCGTCAACCTGATGATGTCTTCCAAGGAATGGGACTCCAGGTCGGACCCGGCGATCAAGTTGTTCAGGTTGGTGACGTATGCGGCATGGTGCTTGCCGTGGTGAAACTGAAGTGTGTTGGCAGAGATGTGCGGTTCAAGGGCATCGCCGCTGTAGGGCAAGCCGGGAAGTTCGAACGCCATTGTTTGACTGTCTCTCCTCTTGTAGCGCGACCCCTGCACGGCACGGCAGGGGTCGTGATGATCTCAATAAAAAGCCCGATATTTCCCTCCCAGGAAATGCGGGGTCACCTAGGAGATAGATTGCCAAATCCCCCCGTCAAGTACTTGACAGGCCGTGTTTTTTTGATGGTGACCTTCGGCAAGGACGACGGCGGACCGCAAACACGGTCCCTGCGACGGGAGAGGCTATCGAACGTTCAAGTCAGGATGATGAACGCGTTGAAGCGACACAGGTTCAAGGCAGAAATGTGAAGCCAAGTTTGTGCTGCAAGTCAGTTGGTCTGGTCTTGAATGTGCTGCGCCAATTGGCTGCTTGGCCGGCCATCGACGAGAAGTGCATTCTGGTCCTGATAAGTGCGTATCGCGGATCGCGTCTTTGGACCCATCACACCATCGACCGGGCCAGGATCGTATCCCAGTTCTGCCAGTCCGGACTGAATGTCGCGCACCAGACCGCTGCTTTTTTTGGATCCGCTGTCTTTCCAAATCGGATCACCCAGATTGATCTGGCTTTCGTCCGTAAGGGCGCCGGTCAGTCCGCCCGCCGCCGCGCCAAGAACAACGCCCTGAACAAGGCTTAACCCGGTAACCGCGCCGACGACCGCGCCGCCAGCCGCACCAATGCCCGCGCCGCTCGCGGCCCGGTCTCCGGTCGTGTTGCCGCAGGCCGTCAGCAAGACCCCTGAAACAACAGCCAAGAAAATGCGGCGGATCATCTCGACCTCCGGTGTCATGAAATTGAGTTCTTATCTCTGCCATTTGTGAGGCACTGCCTTTGCCCCGCGACTGGGATAGGGCACCATTTCCTAACGATGTGTTAAGGCGAGGCCTCGCCGCGCATTTGCGAGCCCGTTTCTGGCCGGCCCTTTGCTCCGAATGCCCGGGATTCCCGCGCGACAGCTTTGATCTGTGTCAAAGAATCGTCATGCCAGGTGATTCATGCTCGAACGCGAAGTTAAGCCATCCTTAACCACGATAAGGAGCGAGAGACTTGGCAACTCGGCTATTCAGAAAGGGCTCGGTCTACCTCCGCTGGATTCGGCGAAGGATTGCAGTCAAATGGCTTGGCGGTCGCGGCGCAGTTGCGGTGGACCGTAAGTACGGTGGTCTGTATCGCGCTCTGGCCGTTGCGAATGGCAAGAATCCGAATCGGGGCCTGATGTTTCGCATGATGGAACACTTCGGCTTTTCCCCTCGATTGCTGGCAGCCTGGCAGTGGGGCGAAGTGAAGGGCGCCGACCGGACCTGTTCCAAGTGTGGGCAGGTCAAACGTTGTCAGCGCTGGATGTCCTGGGGGCGCAAGTCAGATGCGCCGCGGATTTTCTGTCCCAACTCGTCACGGTTCGATGAGCTGGAGCCGGTTGCGGCGCGCCGGTCCCTTCATAACGAGCAGGGCTACGGCGCCTAGAGCGGTCCCTTGCTAGATAGAATCGATTCTGATGGCGTTCTGGCGCGGCCGGCAACGACGCGGACGCTGGCTCGGCGCCACCCTATACGGGGGCCGGGCGTTTTGGGCCTGGAGGGCGTCAGGCTTCTCGACAGTAGGCACAGCTACGCTCTTCAAAGCCTTCCTGCTCCAGACGGGACGCTGGCGGCAAGTTCCTTAGTTGGTCTTTAGGGACTTGATGTAGAAGAGGAGGTTCTCGATCTCGCGGTGCGTGAGGTCGAGGTTCGGCATGGGAGGATGGGGGTCCATCATCCAGGCTCGAAGCCGGGGGTCCGTGTAGCTGTCATCGTTCGCAAGCGAGGGAAAGGACGGAGCTGCGTCGGTCGCGGAGCCGTTCGCACCCGTTTCGTGGCAGGACTGACACCATTGCTGGGCAAGGGCCCTACCTTCTTCCAAGGTCTGTGCGACCGCGCCCGAATTCAGAACCAAGGAACAGGCTAGAACACCCAATCCGAGGGTCCAGGGGTTAGCAGCTCTTCTTTTCACGGGTCGTACACTCCTCGAACTTGAAGGGTTCCATTTTGTCATAACGTACGGCGTCGAAGCTGCGCTGATCCATGCAGTGGACCTTCACCATCACCAGGGGTTTGCCGTCGATGCTCCGCTCCACGATGTGGGACAGATAGGCCACGTCACAGCCGAGCTCCGCTTCCGCTTCGGCGCTGACCTGGTCCTGCCACTCGGCGCGTGCCGGCGTGTTTCCGGCAACGAGGAGGCACAGGAAAACGACAAACGCGGTGAGACGGAAGGGCATAGCCGGACTCCGGCGATAAGGGGCGCAACACCCTCAGAGTCTTCTGATGAAACGGTTGGCGCGTTGACCTGAATCAATTTGAATTTCGATCTAAGGGCCGACTGGCGGTGGCCGCTATTGGCTTACTGGTTGCGAGAGCAATATAGTTAATTTGAATTAATAATAATTCGAGTATATTGAAGTAAATAAGAAATTAATCTAAAATTTTAGGAAATAATTATGGAATTATTAATTGACATTTTCAATGTATTGGGCAAAAATCACAAAATAAGCGAACGGCGAAGTGTTTGGATATCGTCGTGCGACAAATGAATTGAAGGACAGGTGGTGAACTTCAAAGGGGCAGGAGCGAACCATGGGTAGCCGCTTACTACTGACGATTTGCGCGTTGTGCTTCAGCAGTGTTGGGACTTATTTGGCCATTTCTTTGGGCTATGTGCCGGTCATACAGGTTGAATTCCTCAGCCTGCCTGAGCAGATTCTTGTGCTCTCCGGCGTATCGCTACCGCTTTTTTTCTGGTTTTCAACCTATTTGCGGCGGCCCTATTAGCGCTAGTGCCGCGTATCCGGAATGAGTCCGGAACGAGAAAAGGGCCATACGCCGTATAGAGGCGTTGGCCCTTGCCGGTTTCCGAGAAATCGCTGGTGTATCTGAGGCTGATTTAACTGAAACAGTGATCGGCGGCTTAGTCGTGCCGCGCATCGCAGCCTGGTATCAGGCCGCCAGAGAGGGGTCTCTCCAAGCAGAGGTCTGTTTGCAATCCTTACAGACCCGCTCGCCCGGCCAGGAGCTCGCAAATGTCTTGCGGCACATCAAGCACTTACGCTTTTTCGACGCGTAAACGCGATCAGGCGCGGGCTTCTTGTTCATTTCCGAGTCGCTCATCGAAAGTCCTCTATCTTGGAAGCAGCTTCACGTTTTGCAGGAACATAATCGCTCTTTCAAAAAAATGCCACATTATTTGTGCAGCGCAGCAATGAGCGAGGGGAATGGCTCCTTGACAACCACCGATTAATCTGACTCCTCCCGCTTCAGACTTCAAGCGGTTGGCGTGATTCTTCGGCATTTGGAGCCGATTTTTCCCGATTTCCTGTCCTAAGGTGTCTACTCGGACCCTTCAGAGTCTCCGATCTGCTTCACTGCGGTGCCGTTGCCAGGATATCTGTTGCATAGTTGCCGACCGGGGGCAGGGACTTAACGAGCCCGCGGGTCTCAAGGAATCGGCCAAAGGTCCTGTAACGCGCGATATCTAGCGCCGCCGGCCGCAGGGCGAAGCGGGGCAAGGTGTCTCGCCAGGCCCGGCGGTTGAGTTCATCGTCCAGGTCCTTACGGTCAGCCCGAATGAAGAGCTCCCAACTCTCGTCAGAATGATTGACCAGGAACTGCACGCCGCGCTCGAGCGCCGTGAGAAATCGCGCTAGGCGGGGATCGGTAGTGTTGTCGTTGCGGGTGACGATGATGAGTTCGTCGTAAGCCGGAACGCCGTGCTCTTCGACATAGAAGGCACGCCCCGGGCGCTCAATAATGTCCATTTGATTGAGCTCGAAATTGCGGAAGGCCCCAATGACGGCGTCCACCTGTCCTGAGATCAGGGAAGGGGAGAGCGAGAAGTTTACGTTGATCAACTCGACATCGCTCAAGCTAAGATCGGCCGTCTCCAGCATCGCGCCGAGCAGGGCTTCCTCGAACCCCCCGACGGAATAGCCGACTTTCGCCCCCTTCATGTCGGCGATCGAGGAGATCGGTCCGTCGGCGAGGACCACCAGAGTGTTAAGTGGCGTCGCTACGAGGGTGCCGATGCGCGTCAGCGGCAGGCCCTGTGCGACCTGCATCTGGAGTTGCGGCTGATAGGAGACGGCGAGATCTGCCTTGCCGGCGGCAACGAGCTTCGGCGGATCGTTGGGATCTGCCGGCGCGATCATTTCAACGTCTAGACCGGCGTCGGCAAAGTAGCCCTTTTCCAGGGCGACAAAGAGTGGCGCATGGTCAGGATTGACGAACCAGTCCAGCAAAACGGTGAGTTTCTCCGCGGCCCTGGCCGGTGCAGCGGTGAGCGCAAAGGCGAAAAGGCAGGCGATGAACGAACGCATGTCGAGTCGATCCTTCTTTTTATGACTGTTCCGAGGTGTGTCTTTCTGCGGGATGAGACGCTGGGTCGGTTTCCGGTTGCCAGGGCAGGGCCCTTCGCAAACCCCAGTCGATCCCGTAGTAGAGAGAGACCGCCATCACGGCGAGAACGAGAAGCGCGGCAAACATGACATCGATCTGCATCCGCGCGTTGGCGTGCAGCATCAGATAGCCGAGGCCCGCTGAGGAGCCGACCCACTCGCCGACAACAGCGCCAATGGGCGCGACTGCGGTGGCCACTCTCAGGCCCGATGCGAACGCGGGCATAGCAGCCGGCAGCCGAAGGTGGCGCAGGATGGCCCAACGTGTGGCACCCATTGTATGGGCGAGATCCAGCCATCCGGGATCGGTGCGGCGCAGACCGTCGTAGAGGGCCGCGGTGACCGGGAAATAGATGATGAGCGCGGCCATGGCGACCTTTGAGGCGAGGCCGTAGCCGAACCAAAGGACCAGCAAAGGAGCAAGAGCAAAGACCGGAAGCGCCTGGCTGATGACAAGGATCGGCATGAGCCAGCGCTGCGCCGGCCGGAAGGCCGCCATGACCAGGGCGCTGACAGACCCCAGCAACGTTCCGTAGAGGAGGCCAAGGAGTATCTCCAGGCCCGTCACTGCGGCATGTTCCGCGAGCTGCCCAGCGCGCGCGATGGCCGTTTCCGCGACGGCCAGCGGTGGCGGCAGCATGTACGGCGGCGCGCCGGTCACCCAGACCAGGGCTTGCCACGCCAAGAGCAACCCACTTAGCGTCACGAGAATTCTAAAACCTCTCATGAGACGGCCAGCAAGTCGGTCATCAGCTCCGCCTGGAGTTTTAGAACCGAAGGGTCCGAAAAAGAGCGCAAGGGATGGCCCGGCGGTTCGATCGCCGGACCCAGTTTGGCAGGCCGGCCCTGCAGGACGCGTACCGCATGTCCGAGCCGCAGAGCCTCAAGCGGGTCATGGGTCACGAGGACAAGAGTTCGGTTTGCCAGAAGCTCAGCCGCCAACTCCTGCAGTCTTGCGCGGGTCACGGCGTCCAAGGCGGCGAAGGGTTCATCGAGCAGGACGACCGGACGATGTTCCATCAAGGTGCGGGCCAGGGCGGCCCGCTGCCGCATCCCGCCGGACAGCTTGTCAGGCCGCGCGTTGGCACTGTCGGCCAAACCGACCTTCTCCAAGAGGTGCAGGGCTTCGTCCCGCGGCGCGGACTCCCTCCGATAGCGGCTGCCGAGGGTGACGTTGTCCAGTACCGTGAGCCAGGGCAGCAGCAGGTCCTGCTGCGCCATGTAAGCGACACGGCCCTCCAGCCGCCGTCCGTCGCGGTCCGTGATCGAGCTGCCGGGTTCGCAAGCCGCCAAGCCAGCTATGGCCTTCAGCAGACTGGTCTTCCCGACGCCGCTGGTACCGAGAAGGCAGGTGGCCCTGCCTGATCCGATGTCCGCGTTGAGGTCGTCGAAAAGTAGCAGCGATCCGAGACGTAGCGTCGCCTTCCGGATCTTAATTGCCACGCTTTGGTCCGAAGCGGCCGGACCCATCGATTGCGTCATGAATCACGCTTCCTACGCCGGCATTAACCGGATCAGGTTCAAGGGGTCGCCCCGGGGCGGGGCCTCTCAGCCGAAAACCGGCTCCCCCAGTGACGCGCTCATCTTGCGGACTCCGGCGGGAAATCTCAAGCCCTGCAAGTGGCGCCCCTTCGACCGCTCCGGATTGCGGGGTCAAGCCCGCTGGGTCCATTCTTGTTTGCACCTCTGCCATTGTCGCTGTATCTGAGCCTGGGATATGGTCATGGCCCCAATGGTGCCGCCGTTGGGGGCGTGCCGTGCCACGTGTCAAAGTCGTTGGGGAGCGTTCCCTTGTCAGGTAATTCTGAAGCGAAGATCACTCTCTCAGGAGTCTGCAAGGGCTTCGAAGATAACGAGGTCCTCCGCGGCGTGGACCTTCAGGTGAACCAGGGGAAGTCTCTCGTCCTCTTTGGAACCTCCGGCAGCGGCAAGAGCCTGCTTTTGAAATGCATCCTGGGGCTGGTGCCCATCGACTCCGGGCGAATCGAAGTCAACGGAGTCAATCCGGCGGAGCTTTCGGATCGCGAGCGGCAGGTCTTTGTCGACCGTTTCGGGATGCTTTTCCAATATGGCGGCCTCTTCGACAGTCTGCGGGTCTGGGAAAACATCACGTTCAAACTGCGTCAGGCGGGTGAGATAGGATCTGCCGAAGCGCGCGAACTGGCGGAAGAAAAACTGGTAGCGGTCGGTTTGGGGCGGGACGTCGCGACCCTTTTCCCGGCGGAACTTTCCGGCGGCATGCAAAAGCGTGTCGGTTTGGCGCGCGCGATCGTGGGAAATCCGGAGATCGTTTTCCTAGATGAACCGACGGCGGGCTTGGACCCTATTCTCAGTAACATGATCAATGCGCTGATCGTGGACCTCGTCCAGAAACCGACTGTAACGGTGCTGGCAATCACCAGCGACATGAACAGCGCGCGTCAGATATCGGACCGCATGGCCATGCTGCACGATGGCAAGATTATCTGGGATGGGCCGACATCGGAGCTGGACACTTGCGGCAACCCCTACGTCCACCAGTTCGTCAACAAGCTGGGCGAAGGCCCAATCCAGACAGTTGTCGAGTCCGCCGAGTTGGGGGCTGCTTAGCCAGAGAGGGTCTCCGACTCATCTCTTTCGAAGACTTCGCGAATACTTGGCACGTTGGCAATGAGGTCATGAAAGTCCTCAGCGTCCAACGTCATGAGACGGCACTCCGTCGTGCTTCGAACGCTGGCTGCCTGGGGGTTGCCGGTCATGAGCGCATGAGCGCCGAAGTAACTGCCTTCGGATAGGCGGAGCGGTTCCGGTTCCCACTCCACTTCCACCTCGCCCGAAGCGATGAAGAAAAGACAATCGGGCATCATGCCCCGCCGAAGAATCATGGTGTCCGCCCGCACGACCCGGGCGTGGATCAGAGGGGCTATCGTCAGCAGCGTTTCCGCATCAAGTTCCGTAAGAATCGGAATGCGCGCGACCATCCCCCAATTCACGACAAAGTCCCTACGGTGGATTTCGCTGGCGAAACCGGAAGCGATGATACCAATGGGCAGGGCGAACATCCCGAGCCCGAATATCATTACAATCGAGCCCACGATCCGGCCGATCGGCGTTATCGGAACAACATCCCCGTAGCCGACCGTCGTCAGGGTGGCCAGGGCCCACCACATGGCCTGGGGGATGTTCCCGAAGGCGTCCGGCTGGGCGGCGCGCTCCGCGTAGTAGATGCCCGTTGCCGCAACCATGATCAGCCCGGCCATGATCAGCAACGCGGCCCCGAGCGCGCGCCTTTCGTCGAGAACAACCTGCATGAGCGTGCTGAGGGCCGGCGAATAGCGGGCCAGCTTCAAGAGGCGGAGCAGTCTGAAGATCCGCAGAAGCCGCAGGTCCATGAAAGGGAAGAAGAGCGAAATGTAGGACGGCAGGATGGCTATTAAATCTATCAGCATCAGGGGGCGCCGGGCGAAGTGCAGGCGCACCTTGGCCGCCGGGTAATGGCTTAGAGGCGGGTGTTCCGTGCAGACCCAAAGACGGGCGACATACTCGACCGTGAAAACGGCGACGGAGAATATGTCGAACATCAGAAACTCAGTCCTCCAATCCAGGACAAGTTCCGGCATGGTCTCCAGCGCAACCATCGTCACGTTGGCAATAATCAAGGTAATGAGGCACCAGTCGACCAGCAGGCTGGCCTTGTCGTTGGGATGGCCAGCCTCAAGGAGGCGGTAGAGGCGCTGTTTGAGTCGAACTGCCATCGAATGCCGTGTCACCATCGACCGGTCGGTCAACGCTCTCGCGCTGGCTCTTCAGCGCTTATAACGTGCCCTCGTCCGGCAAGAAACGCGGCAGTCTTTTTGAGGTGCCGGCTCCGCTGCCGCCGGAGCCGTGGCAAGCCTATGAAAATGCTCGGAATGCGTCCGGAATCCAAAGGAAATAATTATATTTTCCAGCATTTTACAGGCATTTTCTTCGATGTTTGTTTGGATAGGCTAAATTGCTGCAATTCTGTGACATAAAAGGGTGCTAACCAACTCCCGCAACCAATGATTCATTCTCTTAGGCAAGACTCCAGTGCAGATTTCGGTGGCTTTGCCGCCGGGTCGTTTCGTGTGCACGCACGTTGGAAACGACCGGAACTTGGGCGAGGTGGAGGTTTCTTGTATGGCACGCGATCAGGTCAAGGTCGCGGATATTGGCAGCCGGATGGACTCGGAGTCCGGCGCAGGAAAGGCATTCCTGCGCGGAGGGCCGGGCGGTGGCGGCGCCGTTCCCATGCCTCCAGACTTGCGTTCGGCGCTATCCAACGCATCCGAGAACGACGAAGTCTCGATCGTCATCGAAAACGTGCCCGCCGGTGCGATCCTCTCGAATGGCCGCAATAACTGGGACGGCACCTGGTCACTGAATCGTTCGCACCTGACCGACCTCACATTCTCCCCACCGGAACACGAAGACTTCTCCTCCTACACGCTCTCCGTCCGGATTCTTGCCGCAGATGCAGGCGGTTATGACGTCGCCACGACGGTGGCCCTGACCGATATCACGGTCCCGGTCTCGAAGGACGGGCCGACCCCAATACTTCTGCAGCCGGAGGCCGCGAAGCAGGCGGCCCAGGAGGCAGAGCGGCGCGCGGCCGACGAGGCCGAATGGAAGGCTCGGGAAGAACGGCGCCTGAACGATGCGCAGGAGAAGTGGCAAGCCGAAGAGCAGGCGCGGCTCGAAGCGGCAAAGGCGGCATGGCTGGAAGAGGAAAAGACGCGGCTGACGAAGGCCCAGAAGGAATGGCGCTCCGAGGAAGAGTCGCGCCTCACCAAGGTCGCGGAGAAGCTGAAGGAAGAGGAGAACGAGCGGCGCGTGGCTGCCGAAGCGAAATGGAAAGCGGAAGAGGAGAAGCGCCGCGCCGAGGCGGAAACGCGCTGGAAGTCTGAGGAGCAGAAGCGCGTCGAAGAGGCGATCGCGAAGGTCAAGAAAGAGGAAGAAGGCAGGCGCTCCTCGGCGGAGGAGCAGGCCAAGTCGGAAGCTGAAAAACGCCTCGCGGACAGCCTGGCCCAGGTCAAGGCGGAGGAAGAGAAGCGCCGCGCCGAGGCGGTTGCGCGGGTCAAGGCTGAAGAGGAGAAACGCCGCGCAGAAGCCGAGGCGGCTTGGCAGGAGCAGCAGGACGCACGCCTCGCTGAAGCTGTAGAACAGGTAAAGGCGGAGGAAGAGAAGCGCCGTCAAGCTCTGGAGCAGGAGCGCAAGGCGGAAGAAGAGAAGCGACTCGTCGAAGTTGCTAAGCAGATCAAGCAGGAGGAGGAAAAGCGCCGCGCCGAGGCCGAGGCCAAAGCGCGCGCCGAGGCGGAACGCCGTCTCGAGGAGGCCGTCGGCAAGGTCAAGGCGGAGGAAGAGAAGCGCCGCGCCGATGTTGAAGCCAAGGCTCGTGCCGAGGCGGAAAGTCGCGTCCAGGAGGCCGTTGACAAGGTCAAGGCCGTAGAAGAGCAACGCAGAGCCGACGCGGAGGCACAGGCGCGCGCCGATGCGGAGAACCGCCTTAAGGAAGCGGTCGCACGCGCGAAGGCCGAAGAGGACAAGCGCCGTGCCGACGCAGAAGTCGAGTGGAAGAAGAAAGAGGAAGAGCGGCTCGCGCAGACCGTCGCCAAGGTCAAGGCCGAAGAGGAGCAGCGGCGGTCCTCGCTGAAGGAGGAATCTGCCGCGGAGGCCGAAAAGCGACTGCAGGATGCGCTGGCCAAGGCGAAGGCCGAAGAGGCCGAGCGTCGCCGTGCCGCTGAAGATGGCTGGAAGGCCGAAGAAGAGAGGCGCCTCGCCGCCGCGCTTGAGGCAGCCAAGGCCGATGAAGAGCAACGCAAGCGTTCGATTGAAGAATCCCTGAAGCAGGAAGCCGAGAAGCGCTTGGCCGATGCGGTTCAACAAGCCAAGGCCGAAGAGGAAGCGCGGCTGAGAGAGGAAGAAGCGCGCTGGAAGGCCGATCAGGAGAACCGGTTGCAGTCGGCGGTCGAGCAAGCCAAGGCCGAAGAGGAAGCGCGGCTGAAAGAGGAAGAAGCGCGCTGGAAGGCCGATCAGGAGAACCGGTTGCAGTCGGCGGTCGAGCAAGCCAAGGCTGAAGAGGAAGCGCGGCGCAAAGAGGAAGAAGCGCGCTGGAAGGCTGAGGAAGAAGGCCGGCTTGCTGCGGTTGTCGCTGAAGTCAAAGCGGAAGAGGAAACGCGGCGCACAACCGAAGACATTGACTCCGATGCCGAGGTCGAACGGCGGGTCCAAGACGCGCTGAACCTTGCCAAGGAGGAAGAGGAAGCGCGGGTCGCCGAGGCGATCGAGAAAGTAAAGCAGGAAGAGGCCGCGCGCCTGGCGGAACAGGAAGCCCGTTGGCAGGCCGAGCAGGAACAACGCTTGGCCGAAGCCGTCGCCACCGCGCGGGCCGAGCAGCAGGCGCAGCGCGAAAGGGAAGCCGTAGCCCAAAAGGCCGAGGTCGACCAGGAACGCCATCAGGAACAACAGAAGCTGCAGCTTCAGGATCAGGAACGCCTGGCCAAGGAAATCGAACGTATCAAGGCAGAGGAAGCCGCGCGCCGGTCAGCCCTCGAAATGGAGTGGCAGGCGGAAGCCGCCAAGCGCCTCGCGGCGGCCGAAGCCGATCGAACCAAGAGCGAGACGGCGCGCCTTGAGGAGGCGGAAGCCCATTGGCAGAGCGAGATGGAAAAGCTGCTTGGTGACGCGCGGGCCGAGTGGAAGGCGGAGCACGAAAGTCGCTTGGCCGAGGCGGAAGCCGCCTGGAAGGCCGATGAACAGCATCGCATTGCCTCCGCCGAGGCTCAGTGGCGCGCGGAAAGCCGGTACGATGCGCCCAAGTCGGACGGGAAACAGAAGCCGCGGAAGGCCAAGAAGCCACCTAGAGGCCCGCGCGGCAGCTCTCTGTCCATTCTGCGTAACGCCACCATGAAAACCCCCGGCCGCATGAAAGGTATTATCGTTGGGCTCCTGGTCTTCTGTGCCGCGACAGTGATCCTCCTTCAGGCAAACGAGGAGGCTGATCTCGCCACTGGCCTTGCCTTGCCGGAGGAGTGGAACATTCCTGCCGCCGTGGAGGGAATTGAAAACGTCGCTGTCGAGGGCCTTGAGACGGCCGTGGAAGAGCTCGAGAAGTTCGAGCTGCCTGAAGGTATCGATCTGAAGGAGTTTTCCCGCAAGCTCACCGCTCTGCTGGGTAACGAGACGCTCTTCGTGAACAAGCCGGCCGTCAACCTCCGGTCCAAGCCCTCGACAAAGAGCGAGGTTGTGGCGGTTCTTGAGATCAACACGGAGATCGAGGCCTTGGATCGCAAGGGGAACTGGGTCCTCGTGAAGGTCCACGGAGCTGGCAACGCCGCAGGCTGGATCTACGGGACCCTACTTGCGGCGAAGCCGGTCGAGGGCTCCTAACGGCCACGATTCCGGCCAGAAGGGCCGGATTCGCGGCTGGCCTATGCTGAATCCCCCTTTAACGACCAGATGTTGTGACAAGCCTGTGGCAAGACGGGGCTCATGTTGGGTCAAGCCGACAGAGTTAGCGTTGCGTAAACCCTTTTGGGTTGAAGTGGGAGCGTAGGATTTGTGGACGACAGCTTAGTCGTTGGGAGACCAAGGAAATGCCCAGGATGGGATGCAGAACGAAATCCGAAGCCGAGGCCAAGGCGTGTTCTAGGGGAACGCCGGGCTGGCTCCAGCCGCTAATCGAAGGGGTAGGGCGGCAGAAAATGCTTCTCGCGCTACAGCTAGAGGAAGAGGCCTTTTTCGCGACGGCCAAGGGCGCGGCGTATCGCCCAAGAGGCGTTCGTGCGGATGTTCCCGGAGGAACGGCCGTCGAGGAGGGTGGCCAAGGCGTATCCGGGGACCAGAGCCCTGGTGCGCTTCTGCCCAAGGCCCGTGGGTGGGCTGCCGCGGTTGTTGCCGCGCTTGTGCTGACCGGGTTGAGCGCCGGTGAATCGCGGGCCGATGAGGCCTACGCTCATGGAACATACGCCACAGGCGGCTACCTTGAAGGCGACATGGGATTGCTGCAGATACAGGATCCCGGATCGCCTGGCTTAGACATGAACTCCGCCTGGATGCTTGGAACGGCTAACGAGGGTCAGCCGAGCCTCGACGTGACGATCCCGCCGGTTTCTTCGTATTTCGATTCCCAGCGTGTGACCCGTGACAGCGTGCCGCTGTCCTATCGTTTTCCCGGCGCCGATCTGACCGCGAGCGGCATGTACTTCGATGACGACGATTGGGCCGTTGGCCTGAACGTGGACCTGCAGGGTGGCATGTCACTCGTGGCGAACTTCTCCCAAGACCGACCGGAGGGATATAGCGGGTCCGGGTCTTATGACCTAGGCATGTCTTACGACCTTGGTGATTGGAAAGTCGGATTTGCTTATTTTAACAGCGTCTTGGAGTCTTCTCCTTCGCTAGTGGCTGAGCAATTCGAGGCCATAGAAGCGGGCGTGACCTTCGATCTCTCGCCGCAGTTGAGCGCTAGCGTCAATGCGATCTATGCGCAGCATGAGGCGTTCGAGACGGATACCCGGGCGGAAGGCATGGCCGGCGTGGTGGGCTTCTCATTCCAGTTTTGACAATGGACGAAAGTTGGGTTTGACGGTGGCTGAGGGTCGAAAAACGGTTCTGGTAGTTGAAGACGAAGACGTTATCCGATTTCTCGTGCACGAACTTCTGGACTACCATGGCTACGATGTTCTGGAAGCGAGCGAAGGCAAGGAAGCCTTCCGATTGGCCCAGCAGCACCATCCTGATCTCGTCCTCATGGATATCGAGCTTCCCGAGCACTCCGGGCTTGAAGTTACCCGCTGGCTTAAAGAGGACGATGCCCTGAAATCCATTCCCGTCGTGGCGGTGACCGCCTATGCGATGCGGGGGGAACGCCAAAGGATGGAAGACAGTGGCTGTGACGCCTATCTCGCGAAGCCCTTTTCCTCGAACGATTTCATTGCCACTGTGGAACGAGCCATTAACTGAGTGGCACGAAAAGACCGGCGCACGGGCCGGATCTAGAAGACGGCCCAATCCGGTTTCTTCGGAATGATCCTGCTGCCTTCCGCTTCCAGGGAAGGACCCTCTCCGTCGGTAATGTCCGCAACTCCGCTTTGCTGGAGCCGCAACAGAGCAAGCCCCTGGCCGTCGCTGGAGGAGCGCATTACCCCGACCTCCTTACCATCCATTGTTAACGCGGTGCCGGGTGGTGGTGCTTCTCCCTCGATTCGGACCGGCAGCAAGCGCTTCTTGATCAAGGCACGGTACTTTGTCCGGGCCGTGAGTTCCTGTCCCAGAAAACAGCCTTTGTCCCAGTCCACGCCCCTCAACTCGTCAAAACCGCACTCGAGGAGGATGGACTTGTCGATTTCCATGTCCCGGCTTCCGTCCGGAATGCCGAGCGGAATCCGGACGCGATCGTAAGCAGCCAGGTCATCCAGCACAAAACCTCGCGAGTCGAGCAGTGCGGGAAGATCCTGGCGCGGCAAGATGGCTCGGGCGCCCAGGGCTGCCAGGCGCGGGTCCGTGTAAGCCAGCCCTGCGGCAAGGGCGCACGCGGCGCCTGCTTTCGGTGGCAGATCAAGGCGGTCGAGGGATTCAATTCCAGGAAAGGCAACAATTACAATTTCTTCGGAGACTACATCTAATGTGACGTCTGAGCGAAGCTTATAGATCGAAAGGCGCCTTTTAAGATCCTCTCGCCGCGCCAATTCGCAATCGATCAGCAGCGTGTCCCTGTCGCTCTCCTTCTCCTGCAGGACGAAGAACTCATGCAGGAATTTGCCCTGGGGTGTCAGCAAGGCGGACCAGATCGCCCGGTGATGCGAGACCTGCTCGACATCGTTGGTGATGATCCCCTGCAGAAAACTCCTAGCATCCGGCCCGCTCGCACGCAGGAGTCCGCGGTGTTCCAGTACGATAGCCGGTTGAGCGGTCATTCCGATCTTCATCCCCGGTTGGTCACTGCCGCCAGACATGGTGCGCCGTATGTCCTGCCGCAAGCAATGCTGTAGGACGAGGGGTACAGCGCATTGCTGTCGTGCTCAATCGTAGCTGTATTTCGGGAGCCAATCCGTGCCGCGACCGCCCGGCGTGATGTCGAGCAGGTTCCAGAGCGGCCAGAAAAGGTCCGCGTGACGCGGGTGTCCCTCGGAGGGCGTGTAGAGCAGCTCGGTCGCGTAGAAGTGCCGAATGGTCGCGTCAGTGGATTTGACGAAGACGTTCATGACCGGAAGCTGCGATGCGAGATCCGTTTCCGCGAAATAGTCCCTGTTGTAAGTGTTGCGGGCGCTGGACAGCAGCCGGATGTTCCGCCAGCCCCGAGAGTCGGCCCAGGCCCGGAACTTCTGGATGGATGCCCGAGCAACGGCAGCGAAATTCACGCGATCCATCAGGTGTGGCGCGGTGCCGTCCAGGCCATCGATCAGGGCCGTGCAGGCGGGGCAGGGTGCTTCGGCGTCAGGTGGGTACATGAAGCTGTAAAGCAGAAGTGTATCTTTGCCGGGCGCGAAGAGGCCGGATAGGTGCACCTGCGTCACGGTTTTGTCGGCGATTTCCTCTTCGAAGGCGTAGTCTTCCGGAGGCGCCCCACCGAGCGGCAAACTCCTTCTGAGCGCGGCGACCTCTTCGATCCTCTGGCGTAGGTCCATTTCGCTTTGCAGAAGTGCGTTCCGGCGTTCTCGGTATTCCGTGGTCTCATTGGGAAACTGCTTATCGTGAAAGGCCTCGGTCATGGTTAACCTCCGCGGGTAATCCTATAATTCCGGGCTAAGGCGAAAGCCCAGCACAGGTTCTGGGAATCGTGCAAGCCGGCAAAGCAGGAAACCCGGGAGAGCCGAAGATGACGCGGACTGCGGATCGGGGCGGAAAACCAGCAACCTATCATATGCGCGCAGCGCGGCCGGGGGATGTCCCCTCTCTTGCCGCCATAGCTAAGGAAGCCTACGCCCTCTATTGGCCACGGATGGACCGGACGCCTGCACCGGTCCTAGCCGACTACGGTGCCCTTGTGGCCGCCGGGGAAGTAACGGTCCTCGAAGCGGATGGCGAAGTGGCCGGGTTTATCGTCATGCGTCCGGAGCCCTCTCAGGAGCAAGGCGCCGGCCTGGCCCTTCATGTCGAGAATCTTGCCGTAGCACCAGATTTCCAGGGGAGAGGCTACGGAGCAGTCCTGATGGAACAATCGGATAAGGCGGCCCGGCAATGTGGCGCTTCAACTATCGAGCTATACACGAATATAAGCATGACCGAAAATATTGCATTTTACGGCAAGCTTGGATTTGCTGAAGTTGGCCGCAGGCGGCAGGATGGCTACGACCGGATTTTCTTTAGCAAGGGGGTTGGCTAGAAACGCCCGGTGGAATGGCTGCGTCGGCACAGATGTGGCCGGCCCACCTATGTCCTAAAGCCGCCCACTTGGATTGACGGCAATCCGGCGAATCGAAAAAAACAAAAAGACGGGGGACGCCGTGGCCGAGACCTATGATTTGATCCTGCAAGGCGGGGAAGTCTTTACGCCCTCCGGCCTGTTGCCCTGTGACGTCGGCGTCAAAGGCGGATTGATCACGGACCTGGGCAGGCTGGAGGTCAGCCGCGCGGATCAGGTTTTCGACGCCTCCGGTCTTACCGTTTTGCCGGGCGTGGTCGACACGCAGGTCCACTTTCGTGAGCCAGGCCTGGAACAGAAGGATGATCTGGAGCAGGGGACCTTTGCCGCGGCCAAGGGCGGCGTTACCGCCGTTTTTGAGATGCCGAATACGTCGCCCGCAACGACCTCGATTCGAGCGTTGGAAGTTAAGCTCGCCAGGGCCCGCGGGCGCGCCTGGGTCGATCATGCGTTCTACATGGGGGCCTGTGAGGATAATCTCTCGCGTCTCGGCGAACTGGAACGCATGCCCGGCTGCTGTGGGGTAAAGATCTTCATGGGCTCTTCGACCGGATCGCTGCTGATCCCGGACGACACCGCCCTATTGGAGGCTCTGCGCAACGGGCGGCGGCGCGTGGCTGTGCATTGCGAGGATGAGGCGCGCCTGCAAGAACGCAAGGAACTGGTGGCGGGCGGAGCCGACGTCACCGAACATCCGGTCTGGAGAGACGAAGGTGTTGCCCTTGCCGCCACCGAACGCCTGCTGCGCGCGGCGCAGGAAGCACGGCGCCCGGTCCATGTGCTTCATGTCACCACGGAGGAGGAGGTGCCGCTATTGGCGGCCCACAAGGATATCGCGACCTGCGAGGTCACGCCTCAGCACCTGACCCTTGTGGCGCCGGAGTGTTACGAGCGCCTGGGAGCTCTTGCCCAAATGAACCCGCCGATCCGCACCGACCGGCATTTCAATGCGCTCTGGGAAGGGGTTCGCCTCGGCATCTTCGACGTCATCGGGTCCGATCACGCGCCTCATACCTTGGAGGAAAAGCAGAGCGCCTCCTATCCCGACACGCCCTCGGGGATGCCGGGGGTACAGACCTTGTTGCCGTTGATGCTGAACCATGTGAGCAACGGTCGCCTGTCCTTGGAACGGCTCGTCGATCTGGTCTGCTCGGGGCCGCAGCGCATTTTCGGCATTGTCGGCAAGGGCCGGGTCGCCGTCGGTTACGATGCCGATTTCACGGTCGTAGACCTGAAGGCTAAACGTGAGATGACGTCGGACTGGCTGGCCTACAAATGCGGCTGGTCACCCTTCGAGGGCAAGATCGTCACGGGATGGCCGATGTCGACGATCATTCGCGGCAACATCGTGATGCGGGAAGGTCAGCTTCTGGGCCGCCCGATCGGCAAGCCCCTCAGGTTCAGCGAGGCGCTGTAGGTTGCTGTACCGCAGCGCAGCATTCTGATAAGCTCCGCCGCCCCTGAGAGAGAAGGAGACCGCCATGACCGGCTGTATCGTGGGTTGGAGCCATACGCCCTTTGGCAAGCACGAAAACGCGGACGTCGAATCCCTAATCCTCGACGTGGCTGCCGACGCGCTGAAGGATGCCGGGATCGGCCCCGACGATGTTGATGAAATCGTCGTCGGTCACTTCAACGAAGGTTTTTCGCGCCAGGCATTTCCGTCTTCGTTGGTCCTGCAGGCCGACGAGCGCTTGCGTTTCAAACGCGCGACCCGGGTCGAGAACGCCTGCGCGACCGGCTCGGCAGCCATTCACCAGGGCCTTAACTCCATCGCCGCGAAACGGGCGCGTTTCGTCCTGGTGGTGGGGGTCGAGAAGATGACGGGCCTGCCCGGCGTGGAGATCGGTGAGACCCTCCTCAAGGCATCCTACCTGAAGGAAGACAGCGATATCGAAGGCGGTTTTGCCGGGGTCTTTGGCGTTATCGCGCAGAAGTACTTCCAGCGCCATGGGGACCAGTCGGACGCGCTGGCGACTATTGCGGCCAAGAACCATATCAACGGCGTCGAGAATCCTCTCGCTCAACTGCGCAAGGACCTCGGATATGACTTCTGCCGCCACGCCTCAGAAAAGAACCCGGTCGTGGCTGGACCGTTGAAGCGGACGGACTGTTCGCTGGTTTCCGACGGTGCGGCCGCCTGCGTCCTTACGGACGTCGAGACGGCACTGACCATGGACAAGGCAGTCGTCTTCCGTGCGGCGCAGCAGGTGAATGATTTCCTGCCCATGAGTAAGCGGGACATCGTGCTGTTCGAAGGCTGCGAGGTGGCGTGGAAGCGGGCGCTCGGCGATGCCAAGATCGAGTTGGACGATCTCTCTTTCGTTGAGACACACGATTGCTTCACGATTGCGGAACTCTTGGAATACGAGGCCATGGGGCTGACGCCGCGTGGCGAGGGCGCGCGGGCGGCCCTTGAGGGTTGGACGGCCAAGGACGGAAAGCTGCCGATCAACCCCTCCGGCGGTCTGAAATCGAAGGGCCATCCCATCGGCGCCACGGGTGTTTCAATGCACGTCATGACGTCGATGCAACTCACGGGCACGGCCGGTGGGATGCAAATCAACAACGCGAAGCTGGGTGGTATCTTCAACATGGGCGGCGCCGCCGTCGCCAACTATGTCTCCATTCTGGAGCCTCTGCGCTAGAGCGCTAAACCGATATCTTTTGGCGCGGAACGGAAACCCATGGGCGACGTGATGAACCTGGGCCGCCTGTTGGCGGATACGGCGCGGCGTCTGCCGGATCGGACGGGGTTGGTTTGGGGCGACCAGTCCTGGACCTGGCGGCAGATCGACCGGCGCGTCAATGCTGTGGTTGCTGCATTGAAATCCCGAGGGCTGGGCAAAGGCGACCGCATTCTTGTCCAGGCGCGCAACTCCAACCAACTCTTCGAGTCCCTTTGGGCTTCGTTCAAACTGGGCGCTGTCTGGGTGCCTTGCAACTTCCGTCTGACGCCACCCGAAGTAGCCTATCTGGCTACCTCGAGCGGCGCGCGTGCATTCATTGTCGAGGATGCGTTTCCCGAACATCGCGCTGCGGTCGAAGCCGTATCTCCGGAACTTGAGCGCGTGATTGCGATTGGCAAGCCGGGCAATGGGGCGGAGGCTTACGAGGATCTCGTTGCCGAACAGATTGAAGGTGCCGAGGACTTCATCGAGGAAGTTGGTTACGATGATCCCTGCTGGTTCTTTTACACCTCCGGTACCACGGGGCGACCGAAGGCCGCCGTCCTGACACATGGTCAGATGGCTTTTGTCATAAACAACCATCTCGCGGATCTCATGCCGGGGACGGGCCCTGAAGATTCCTCCCTTGTGGTCGCGCCGCTGAGTCATGGTGCGGGGGCCCATGCCCTGCCGCAGGTCGCGCGCGGCGCAAAGTCCGTTCTTCTTCCCGGTTATGGCTTCGACGAGGAAGCGGCATGGCGTCTCGTCGAGGAGCACCGCGTCACCAACATGTTCACCGTACCGACGATCTTAACGCGTTTGGTGCGGCATCCCGCGGTGGATGAATACGATCACAGAGCCTTGCGTTACGTTATCTACGCCGGGGCGCCGATGTATCGCGAGGATCAGAAGGAGGCGTTGGGAAAGCTAGGGCATTGCCTTGTTCAATACTTCGGTTTGGGGGAGGTCACAGGCAACATCACGGTCCTGCCGCCCGCGCTGCATTCTCTAGATGATGATGAGATGCCGGTCGGGTCCTGTGGTTACGCGCGCACCGGGATGGAGATTGCGATCAAGGACCCGGATGGGATGCGGCTCGCGGCGGGCGTAAAAGGCGAGATCTGCGTCCGGGGGCCGGCGGTTTTTGCGGGCTATTACAACAATCCGGAGGCTAACTCGAAGGCTCTGAAGGACGGTTGGTTCCACACCGGCGACCTGGGATATCAGGACGAGGCCGGGTTCCTCTATATCACCGGACGCGCATCGGACATGTATATCTCCGGCGGCTCGAACGTGTATCCGCGAGAGGCGGAAGAAGTGCTGCTGACCCATCCGGCAGTCGCGGAGGTCGCAATCGTCGGCGTGCCGGACACGAAGTGGGGGGAGAGCGGCGTCGCCGTCGTGGTGTGCGAGGCGGATTGCGGAGATACGGGCCCGGCGGAATTAATCGGCTACCTGGATGGAAAGCTGGCAAAGTACAAATGGCCGCGACGGGTTGTTTTTTGGGACGACCTGCCGAAATCTGGTTATGGAAAAGTCCCGAAACACCTGATCCGCAAAGAGCTTTACGCGCGTGGCGATCTGATGGAGGGGGAGGCGCTATGAGAATCCTTGAGCAGCCCGGCCCGGCTTCGGAGCCACGCAGACTCTATGCGATGGCTGAGGCTGAAGCGGAGTTGCGGATCGCCTTGCCTGAAGGCGCCGACCTGCTGGAAGGGCTCGTGTCTGTCCTGGAGGCGCGGGGAATTTGCGACGCTGCCGTGAGCTTCACAGCGGCATCCTTTGCACGTATTGCCTATTTGACGGGCCAACCGGACCATAGCGGCAAGCGCGTCGCGACTTACGGCGCGCCGACCATCCTGGAAGGACCCGTTATGCTCCTGGGCGCCAATGGTATCCTAGGACGCGATCTTCAGGGCAAAGCACTGCTACATTGTCACGCGGTCATGGTGGATAGTGGAGGCAAGGTGCATGGCGGTCACTTGCCCCCGGGCGAGTGCCTTTTGGGACCGGGAGGCGCCGTCGCGCGTGTCACCGTTCTTACGGGCGGCGGTTTTCAGGTTGGCTTCGATACGGAGACGAACTACCCGATCTTCCAGCCGGCGGGGGCCTCGATGGCATGAGCGGTGAAGCGTCCATAGAGTCCGGCCGCCTGGGCCGAATTGCAGTGATCCGGCTGAAACCCAATCAGGATTTGGTTGGGGGTGTCGAAGCGGCGTGCCGTGACAACGGAATGAGCCACGCGGTGGTGCGTTCCGCGGTCGGCAGTCTCGTCGATTCCGTCCTGGCTTACGGCAAAGACGGCACGCAAAGAGAATTCAAGGGGCCAGGGATTGAGATCCTCACTCTGGCGGGTGAAGTGCGGCCCGATTCCAAGGGGCTGCCACAGGCTGATCTACGCGGAACGATTTCCGAACCCTCGGCGAAGGTGCACGGTGGTGGCTTTGTCCGCGGCGAGAACCCCATCTGTATAACCTTGGAGCTCGTGCTTCAGGAGTGGATTCCGGCGTGATCCGGCACAATACGACAAATGAGGAATAGAAATGTTCAAAGCCATCCTGCTTGAGGAAAGTGACGGCAAGGTCAGCGCCAAGCTGACAGATCTTGAGGAGTCCCAGTTGCCGGAAGGCGACGTCACGGTTGCCGTTGAGTATTCGACGCTCAACTACAAGGACGGTCTGGTCCTCAATGGGCTGGGCCGCTTGGTCCGCACTTACCCGCATGTTCCTGGCGTCGACTTCGCGGGCTCCGTCCTGGAAAGCAGTCACACCGATTACAAAAAAGGGGACAAGGTTGTTTTAACGGGCTGGCGAGTCGGTGAGGCTCATTGGGGCGGATATGCTCAGAAGGCGCGCGTGAAGGGTGATTGGCTTGTGCCCCTTCCTGAGGGTTTGACGGCCCGTCAGGCCATGGCGGTGGGCACAGCCGGATTTACGGCGATGTTGGCGGTGATGGCGCTGGAAGAGCACGGTGTGACGCCGGACTCGGGCGAGGTGCTCGTTACGGGTGCGGCCGGCGGCGTGGGGTCCGTGTCGGTGGCCATCCTGTCAAAGTTGGGCTACGCCATCGCGGCTTCAACCGGGCGCGCTGAGACCCACGACTACCTCCGTTCCCTGGGCGCGACCACGCTGGTCGACAGGGCCGAGATCGCCGAGCCTTCGGGACGGCCCTTGGACAAGGAACGCTGGGCGGGCTGCATTGATTCCGTTGGGGGGTCGACGCTCGCCTGTGTCCTGCCCCAGATCGCTTATGGTGGTTCCGTGGCGGCGGTGGGGCTGGCGGGCGGCAACAAGCTCGACACGACGGTCATTCCTTTCCTATTGCGCGGAGTCAATTTGCTGGGAATCGATTCCGTGGCCTGCCCTCTGAAACGGCGGCTGGCGGCGTGGGAGAGGATCGTTGCAGACCTGCCGGTGGAAAAACTGGACTCCCTGAGCCGGGAAGTGGCGCTGGAAGCCCTGCCTGATCTGGCCGCTAGCATCCTAAAGGGCGGGATTCAGGGGCGAACGGTAGTCAACGTTAACGCCTAGCCCAAGACCGCCCTGGCGTCACCTCGATCCGAATTCTCTGCGTGTGCCGTTTTGCAACCGGCGTTTCCCCCCTATAATGGAGAGAAAGAGGTCAAGGGAGGCCAGGATGGTGGAAACAAACCTCTTCCGTGTGGTGGTCTTGGTTGCGGCCACGGCGGTACTGGGAGCCTGCGGTGGAAGACAGGAAGTCGGCGCGATGCCTGTCTATGGGCCACATCATTGTTATCGCACGCTGGGAACGGTGGACTGTCATGTTGCGGCTCTACCGGATGAGGCAAACCGAAAAGTCGGCTGGTATGAGGAACCTTCGGGCTATACGGAAAGATCAGGCTCCGTCTGGTAACTCGGTCTCTATTGCCTCTTGCAGTCGCGCTCGGGACCAGTAAAAAGCCCTAGCCGCCGAGGACGGGTCCGCATGGATGAGATGACCGAACATAAAGCGAGATTTCATATCGGACAGATTGTCCGGCATCGCTTTTTCCCCTTCCGGGGGGTCATTTTCGATGTCGACCCCGAATTCAACAACACCGACGAGTGGTACGAGTCAATTCCTCAGGATATTCGGCCGCGGAAGGACCAGCCCTTCTATCATCTCTTCGCCGAAAACGAAGAGGGGCCCTATGTCGCTTATGTTTCCGAGCAGAATCTGTTGGTTGATGATTCGGGCGACCCGGTCGGGCATCCGGACATTGAGGCGATGTTCGATGGGTTGGAGGACGGCCGCTACGTCTTTGCGCGGGACAAGGCGCACTAGCTTTTGTTGAGTGTCCCGACGACGGTTTTGTTGGTGGCGCTCGCTATCGCTTGAAGAGCCTGTGCTGGCGGGGCTTCAGCACGGTCACCGTGTCTCCAGCCGGGGGTTGCCAATCGAGGTCTATCCCCCGTTCCACCAGAAACGACTCTGCGGCCGTGCGTGCCTGTGCATGGTCGTCCGCAAACCCTTGGCCGTAGGATTCGCAATTTGGACCGTAGGACACTGTCCAGCGAAAGACCCGATGTCCCACCGGGCGGCCATGGGAGGAGTACTCCTGCCAAGGTTCGATCAGGATGTTGTGCCCCTTCGGCGCCATGCGCGGCGGCGGAGAAGATACGGTTTGCATGCGTCTAAACATGGATCGGTTATACCACCGAATTGGCCTTCGGTGGTGTGATCCTTTGGGGGCAATTTCCGGACGGTTTGACAGCTCTGGTTAATCCATAGCATGAGCATTTGTAATTCAAAAATTATTTTTATAACAACAAGTTAAATGGATTTTATAAAGCTCTATATCACAATTAATCTTAACCACTCTTTAACCGGATTTTAAGGACTCGGAAAGCATTATGGCAGTCTATCTAAGATTGCCTCTCGGCCCCGTCGTCGATCCCCCTGTGAGGCGGCGGGGCCACTAATGACCCGCGCACCTGAGGTCTCCACTAAGGGCAGGGCATCGCCACGACAGACAGGTCGTAGCGTTGATCCGCGGGTCACAAATTGATCACACCGCATTCCTGGCATTTTCATTTTGCCGCCCCAATTGCAGGGCATGGTTAGTCTTCATTAACCATACCTTTCGGTGAAAAGGGGAGGCTGAGTCTTTGGTGACGGATAAGCAATGGATCAAAGGGGAACCAACGATCCGGGAGGTCGTTTCGGACCCGATCGTGCATCTTGTAATGCAGCGCGATGGGCTGACCCCGGCGGATTTGCGGAAAGCCATCCTCACGGCCCAGATCCGAATGAGGCGGTCGCCAGGCATGAAGCTCACAGCCGGCCGCGATAGTCGAATCCGGGAGGAAGCGAGCGCGGCCTAAGGCCAGGCGTTATCAACGAGCGAAATTCCGCCTACCCTTCGAGCAACGGTCAGTCATTGCGTCATAGGTTGGGCTCCTCACCGGATGCATGGTAAGGGCGCCGCGAATCTCCTATTACTGTGATCGTCTTGGGCTGGGGGGAACCTCTTTATGCCGCAGATTATCGCGGTCGCCAATCTGAAGGGCGGTGTAGGAAAATCGACGATTGCCGTTAACTTGGCCTGTGCGCTTACGGGGCCAAGGGAGATCGCGATGCTGGTCGACGCAGATTCCCAGGGCACAACCCGTTTCTGGGGACGGCTGGGCCGGTTGCCGGTCTCTATTGAGGCCATGCCCCTTGAGGACCGCGGGACGCCGCGGGCTTGGCTGTCGCGCCTGTTGATTTCCGACCAGGCGGATGAACAGGTGCGTCTGCGAGAATGGCGCTATCGCTTGCAGCAAACCGGGGCGACCTACGTGGTAATCGACTGTCCGCCGCACGTGGGGCTCGCGACCCGGGCGGCGATCTCTGTTGCCGATGTTGTCCTGATTCCCGTCTCGCCGGCTGCCGCCGATATTGCCGCGACGGGTGCAGCCTTGGATCTGATCGCACGGGAACGAAATAAGCGTCGGGACGATGGCCCGAAATGCCTTGTAGTGCCATCGCGCATCGATCGCAGCAGTTCCACAGGACAGACTGCGGAGCGAATCCTGGTGCAGTTGGGAGAGGAGGTCGGTCCTCCTATCACGTCACGGGTGGCCTTCGCCGACTCTGTCGCTTTCGGACAGTGGGTGGGCGATTATGCCACGGGCAGCGCGGCTCATAAGGAAGTCACCGCGCTGGCGGACCGTGTGAAAGCCTTGTTGAGGAAAATCAAGAAGGACACGGAAGCAGGAAAATGATCCTCCGAACGTGGGGCGGTGTCAGTCCTTCCAAATCCCCTTAGCCAAGCTATCCCGCCGCTTTGTCCTGAGGCGACCCGCTGTTCTCCCTGTCTCCCTGTGCGGCCTCTTTCCGGCCGTTCTTGGCTTCGTTCAGAGCTCTCGCGAGTTTTGAAATCTGACGCACGACGAGTTGTTCATACTCTGCTTCCGTTTCATTTGGCCTTTCGCTGCCGCCGCCAGAAGTCGGTGAGGATTCAGCTGCGGGGACGGGCCCGGATCCGGCCTTTCTAGGAGGTTCAACTGCCGCCGCCTCCGCAGTCGCGGGTTTCGACGGAGGAGGGGTCTTCTTGACTGGATTTGCCGGTTCCTCGGCAGGCTCTGGTGCGTTCCCGACAATTCTCTCCAGCCGCGAAACCTTCGTTTCGATCTCGCCGAGGGATTCCGTCAGGCTGTCGTCTTCGGTAAAGCGCAGGAGCGTCGAAACCATGCTGCGCAGCTCAACGTTCTCATCGGAGAGACGGTCGATTTCCCGCTTGGCCGATGCTTCGCTTTCCCGCAATCCATGGAGATCCTGCTCAAGCTTCTGTACCAAATCGCGCAGCCGATCCCATCGGCCGTGCTGAAGCTCGTTAATTCGCTTGAATTGACTGGCTGCCGCGTCGACCCGCTGCCGCAGCTCGCCCAAATCGCTCATTTCAAATCTCCGGCCTAGACCCCCGGCTAGACCGCCCGTTCACGCGCCGCCTTTCAGGCGTGCAAAAACAGGGGGCTAACCCCTCGCCGTTACAAGGCTATTTTAGCCTCTGCCGGGATCACTTGGCTAGGACTACTGCAGGCCGGAGCCGCCGAAAAACATCAGGCGGCGATGAGCAGTTCCTTGAGCGTTTTCATTTCTTCCAGGCAGCGCCGGGTCCCAAGGACGCAGCAGGATAAGGGGTCCTCCGCCAGAATGACCGGCAGGCCCGTCGTGCGCCGCAACATCTTGTCGAGGTTACGAAGCTGACCCCCGCCTCCGGTGAGGACGATGCCCTTCTCGACAATGTCTGCCGCCAGTTCGGGCTTCGTGTTCTCCAGGGCCGAGCGAACTGCGTCGTTGATCGAAGCGACGCATTCGGAGAGTGCTTCGGAGATCTCACGCTCTGAGATAGTGATTTCCTTCGGAATGCCTTGAACAAGGTCGCGACCTTTGACCTGGATCGTTTCACCTTCGCCTTTGCGCGGCGGCTGGGCAGACCCGATGGTCTTTTTGATTTCTTCGGCAGTGCGTTCACCGACCAGGAGATTGTGATTGCGCCGGATGTAGGAAACGATGGCCTCATCCATCATGTCGCCGCCGATCCGGGCGGATCGGGCATAAACGATACCTCCGAGCGCGAGAATGGCGACTTCCGTCGTGCCGCCACCGATGTCGACCACCATGGAGCCGGTCGGTTCAGTGACCGGAAGGCCGGCGCCGATCGCGGCAGCAACAGGCTCTTCGATCAAGAAGACGGAACGCGCGCCGGCGGCTTCGGCTGATTCCTGAATGGCACGGCGTTCGACGGCGGTCGAGTCGGAAGGCACGCAGATGATCATGCGTGGCCGTGCGAAGCCGCCCCGATTGTGCACCTTGCGGATGAAGTGCTTCAGCATCTCTTCAGCGATGTCAAAATCGGCGATGACGCCGTCCTTTAGGGGGCGAATAGCTCGGATCGTGCCGGGAGTGCGGCCCAACATGTTCTTAGCTTCGTCGCCCACCGCAACGACCTGTGGCCGGCCCTTGATTTCGGTCACTGCCACCACGGACGGCTCGTTGAGAACCACACCCTTGTTTCGAACCGCGACAAGCGTATTGGCTGTACCCAGATCAATCGCCATGTCGGCGGAGAACATCCCGAACAGATTGGCTAACATTATTTTTTCCCTTTTGGAGCCGCAGACGCCCGCAGCGATAAGGTTAACCTGCCCTATCGGGGTTGAATTTCGGTAAATCTGTAGAAATAAAGCCTTTTCGGGGACTGCCGGGCAGGCTGGCGGCGCTTAAGGATCGTATTTCTGGCGGCGGGGCGCTATACAAAGGGGCGCGTTTCCTCGATTCTATCGGAATAGCTGAGGCTGGCCCGGCGAAGCCCGAGCCTTCGTTCGAGCGGTACCAGGCCGGAATCGCCCAGAGAGTGACAAAAAAACTCGTCCATGAAGTACTTGGTTCTATCGGTGGGTCTTCTAGTTGCGGCCGGGGTCGCGACCTACGCCCGTTACGAAAGCCTTAACCCTTGTGTATGGATCGAGCAGGACATGGTACGTCAGACCGGGTTGCCGCTGCTCGTGGTCCAGGCCCAAGTCCGGGCTAAATTCCTTTTGGACGGCGTGACCGAGCCCGATCCGGCGACCTGTCTGCCAGCCTGGTGGGAATTCAAGGTCGAGGGTCTTGAGGAAGAGGCCGCATCTTAACAGGCGGCACTGTACTCATGGCGCAGTGACTGAGTGATTGACGAAGCCTTCTTGAATCCACTTTCTCGATGCCATAGGTTGTCAGCATCGGGGTAGCGCGGTCTCCCGGTCCTTCCAAGGCAAACTTGCCCAAGAACCGCTTGATGCTCCAGATTTGGAGGGTTGAGCGCATGAGCGAGTCTGTCTCCACCATTTCCGTCCAAGAACTCAGCCGCCTTGTCGGCACGCCAACTTGCCCGCTGATTTTCGACGTACGCCGCGAGTCGGTCTTTAGCGAGGCCGAAGACATTCTTCCCACGGCACGGTGGCGTGATCATCGCCGGGCGTTTCAGTGGGGGGCCGATCTTAAAGCCGACACCGAAGTTGTCGTCTATTGTGTTCACGGTCATCAGGTCAGCCAGAGCGCGGCGGCGGCGTTGCGCTCTCTTGGTGTATGCGCACGCTACCTGGACGGAGGGATCGAGGCTTATCGTGACTTCGGCGCACCGCTGATCAATCATGAGTCTTTTCCCGTTAGCCTCAGCAAGGCCAGTCATTGGGTCACCGGGCAGCGCCCGAAGATGGCAGAGACCGCCAGTGCCTGGTTCATCAGGCGGTTTTTCGACCGAGACGCAGTTTTCCATCTTGTGGCACACGAATGGGTGACCGCGGTGGCGGAAGAAATTGGAGCGACGGCTATTGGAATTCATGAAGCCACGCGCGCACGCTTGGAGGGACAACAGGACCTAGATGGAGTCCTGATGCATTTCGCCGCTAGAAATGAAGAACTGATGCAATTCGCGTCTATTGCTCGCGGTGCGGACACCCGGAGTGCCGACGCCCCACCGCAAGCAGCGGGCTTGCAGGCACTCTTGCTCGGTTTTTCGGCCATCGAGTCCGAGGACCGCGCCTTGCTGGAACGCGGTATAGCTTTGTGTGACGCGCTCTATGGGTGGTGTCGCTACGTGGCGGACGAAGGGATCGGAAGCTCTCCGCCGAGTGCATTTGTTATAGGAGCCGATGGATGATTTCCGAAGAGATCCCTGAGTCGGCGCCTAATGCCGATCGTAGCGCGGGCAGACAGAGCATCCGCTTCGGAGAAGCGTTTTGGGTCTGGGTTCGGATTGGCCTGACAAGTTTTGGCGGACCCGCCGGTCAAATCGCTTTGATGCATCGGGTGTTGGTCGAGGAGCGCCGATGGATCAGCGAGAACCGATTCCTGCACGCACTGAACTACTGCATGCTGCTTCCCGGCCCGGAAGCCCAGCAGCTGGCGACCTATGTCGGTTGGTTGTTACACCGCACTGCCGGTGGGCTGGTGGCCGGCGTCCTCTTTGTGTTGCCAGGCGCTATCGTGATGCTGATCCTCAGCATTCTCTATGCCGGCTACCGCGATGTCACAATCGTGGAAGCCGCGTTCTTTGGCATCAAGGCCGCAGTGCTGGCAGTCGTCATTGATGCGGTCCTGAGGATCGGCAGACGTGCCCTGAAGAACAAGGTGATGGTGGCATTGGCCGCCGCCGCCTTTGTTGCCATCTTCTTCTTCTCCGTGCCATTCCCCGTGATCGTTGTGGCGGCAGGGCTGCTAGGCCTTCTGGGCGCGAGGATTCTTCCCAGATACTTTGTCTTCGCGAAAGAAGACAAGTCCGCCGGATCTCGGCCCGAGGATCAGTCACCGGCGGCTGCTATCTCGGACGAAGGCAGCCTCGCACACACAAATCCCGACACCGTGCGTACGGTCCGCATTGTTTGCACCTGCCTTTTGCTCTGGTTCGGACCGATCATTGCTCTGGCCCTTTGGCTTGGGCCCTCCGATGTCTTCGTCCAGGAAAGCTTGTTTTTCAGCAAGATGGCCGTCGTCACCTTTGGCGGAGCCTACGCGGTACTGGCCTATGTCGCGCAACAGACCGTCGAGACCTATGGCTGGTTGGCTCCGGGCGAGATGCTTGACGGCTTGGGCATGGCGGAAACCACGCCCGGTCCGCTGATCATGGTGGTGCAGTTCGTTGGCTTCATGGCAGCCTATCGGAACCCGGGAATGCTCGATCCAATGCTGGCCGGGACGCTGGGCGCGGCGCTCACGACCTGGGTGACCTTTGTCCCCTGCTTCCTTTGGATACTTGTTGGCGCTCCCTACATTGAGGCGTTGCGCGGCAACCGGTTCCTGTCCGCTGCGCTGTCCGCCATCACGGCGGCGGTTGTTGGCGTAATCCTTAACTTGGCGGTGTGGTTCGGGCTCCACGTCAGCTTCGAGACGATAGAGGAGATCCATCTCGCAGGCTTTCGGCTGTTCTCGCCGGAGTGGCAATCCGCCGATCCGGCTACGCTTTGCCTGACCGCGGCAGCATTGTTGGCGATGCTGAAGTTCAAGGTGGGAATGATCCCGACCCTCATAGGAGCGGCTTTACTTGGCGCCTTGTACCACTACGCGGCGGTGTAGGGCACGAAGACCTTAGAGCCGATCAAGCGGGATCTTCAGGTAACGGACGCCGTTGTCTTCGGGGGCCGGAAATTCACCGGCGCGTATGTTCACCTGGACCGCGGGCAGCAGTAGGTTTGGCATCGACAGGGTCTTGTCCTTTTCCCGCCGCATATTGGCGAAGTCGGATTCCTCGATGCCGTCTTGGACGTGTATGTTTTCGGCGCGCTGCTTGGCGACTGTTGTCTCCCACAAATAGTCCCGCCCGCCCGGCGCGTAGTCATGACAGAGAAAGAGCTTTGTGTCGGCGGGCAGGGATAGGATCTTGCGAATGGAGCGGAAGAGGGTGCCCGCATCACCGCCGGGAAAATCCACCCGCGCCGTTCCGAAATCCGGCATGAAAAGAGTATCGCCGACGAACGCACTATCGCCTATGAGATAGGTCATGCAGGCTGGTGTATGGCCCGGCGTATGCAGGACCCGAATTGACATACTCCCAAGTGCGAGCGAGTCCGCATCTTTCAGCAAGCAATCAAACTGGGAGCCATCCGGCGTAAAGTCGTCGCCGCAGTTGAAGATCTCCTTGAAAGTGCGCTGAACCGCGACGGCTTCTGCGCCGATGGCGGTGCGTCCGCCGAGCTTGGATTTTAGGTAGGGAGCGGCGGTCAGGTGGTCCGCGTGAATGTGAGTTTCCAGAATCCACTCAACCGTCAGCTTGCGCTCTGTGACGTAGGCGATGATTTTGTCAGCCGATTGCGTTGTGGTTCGGCCGGATTTCGCGTCGAAGTCCAGCACCGAGTCAATAATGGCGCAGGCTCGTGGCCCGCCTTCGGCAGCAACCTCGGAAACGACATAGGATACGGTAAAGGTTTCCTCGTCGAAGAATGCCTGTACTTCTGGATGCATCTTTAATCTTGATCCCTGCTAACCCTGTTCTTGCGTTAGGCACCCTGCCTTGTCTTGGGATGTCTGCAAGAATCCCGTCCCGCTGGCCCTGAAATAAACCGGCGAATCGCAGTCGGCAAGCGTGATCCAGATGTCGTAATGGGAGGGAACACCGGCAAAGGGGAAGGACATGCCACCTGAAAGGCCACCGATAACCGGGGTCTCAATGACGACGGATAGAATCCGCTCGCGCGGATTGCCGGTGCCTTCGATCCGTTTGAAAGCCCGGATGATTGCCACGTCATGGTAATCCTCGACCGTGGAGCTATAGTCGCCGACCCGCCGCACCGAAACGTCGGGATATTCCTCCCGCAATTGTACCCTGGCATCGTAGCCCGGCTGTAGCCCATCCGGGCTTTCGCAGGCAGCAATGAGAAACACGAGGGCTAGGGTGGCAAGGCGCCCTGGCGAAAGCCTCGGGTGACCCTTCCCATCGTCGTTCACCAGACACGACAAGGCGTTTGGCGGCATGGCGTTCCCTTTCCGAGTCGATTCCTGCCGGAAGCCCTATAGACCTATTTAGGGGGTGGCGGGAAATTCTCCAGGATTCCGTCGACGACCTCCTTAACGGCTTTTTCCACGTCCAGCTTCTCCGGTTCGAGAATTTCCTTCGTTGCCCAGCCGTGCCAAACCGGTTGCGCTTTGGCTCTATCGAAGAGGTCGATTGCGAGTGTGCCTTCAACGTAGTTCCAGGTGACGGTGCGGCTTCCACCATACCCCCAGTACCCGCGTCCCCACCCCCAACTACCCCGGTAAGCGGTTGGATAGGACCTGACGTCGATTTTGTCGCGCGCTCCAATGGTGAAGGACACCGTGATATCTGCGGCTTCCGGGTCGTCTTGAAAAGCGTAGCCCTTGCCGGTCAGGTTCGTTCTGATGGCGCCCTTGATACGGTCTTCCAGAAGCGGACTCATCCGTGGCGGCCGTTCACCGGCGATGATCATCGGTTTGTCGCTGATCCAAGCGAAGCTCTTATAGCCATCGAAGTCGGCGTCCGGGTCGAAGTCCGCTTGACCTACGCGTACGCTCGTCTCGCACGCGCCAGCCAGCAGCAAGAGAAATAGAAAGCCGATAGATTGGAGAAGTTTGATCATCGTGAATGCGTTTTCTTGCGTAGCCGCTAAGACGTTGCGGGCTTGCGGCGCGGTGCGTTCAAGGGGGCGTCATTGACCTTGGAGGCAATCTCGGTGGCGATTGTTCTGCTAAGATCTGCCACCGCCGTACTCATGGCTGCCACCAAAGCCTCGTAGTTTCCGGCTTCTTGGAGAGGCACGGCAACCGTTGTGATCCTGTCTTCGATCAGGTCGCGGCCATCGTCACCGAACAGGGCCCAACGTGCCTTCAATAGGATGTTGCTATCCGCGTCCGCATCGTAGCGCAGTACATCAACCTCGACTTGATAGTCGATGGGCGTGGCTCGGCGCCTAGGCACTTGATAGATACGCTGCGTGTTCAGCAACGCGGCCAGGTTCTCCGAGAGGACGCGGGCAAAGAGATCCTGCAGAGGTTCGGCCCAGCGGTCGAATTCGGAGAGCTCCAAGCGGTGCATGCTGGCACGCTGCACGATCTGGGGGCGCGATAGGTACTGTGGCAGTGTGATCGGGCCCACGCCGACCGCTAGGTCCTGCAGATCCTCCAACGCCTCGTTGGGTGCTGTCTCCGGAATACTGGAGAGAGTATAGAAGGTGGAGGGCCGCGTCTCGGCACAGCCGACTAGCAGTGCCGCGGCCAAGCCAGCCATGACAGCAAAACGCAACGTCCCGGCAACGCGTTCAGGTATCCTTGTCATTAGGGTTGGCCTCCCTTGCCGCTGATCAAGGCGTTGGGGTTCTGTTCAAGGTAATCCGCCAGGAATCGTACGGATCGTGCGGTTTCGGTCAGTTCCTGCAGCAGGCGGGTCAAATCGTAGCGAATTTGCGAATCATTCCCAATCATGCCTTCAGCCGATTTGAACGTCGTCTGAACCGTGCCCAGGGTCGATTGAGTCTGGTCCACCGTGTCCCGCAATGCTGCAACCAACGGCGTCACTTCGCGGTCGAGATTGACGGACATGTCCTCCACCGCGTTCAGAGTGTTGTTAAGTGACTCCATCGATTCGAGGATTTGCGGAGCATTGACCAGTTTTTCCATACCTTGCACGGTGCGGCGCAGGTCTCCGACGAGTTCTTTCAAGGGCAGGCTAGAGACTTCATCCAAGACATCCGAAACCGAGCGAGTAATCTCGTCCAATTGCGAAGGAACTGTAGGAATTTCTGGATAAGCTCCACCAAATATCAACTCTGCGGGCGGACTGTCGGGATGAAAGTCCAAAGATACTAAGAGCTGGCCGGTGATAAGATTACCGCTCTTGAGTTGGGCACGTAGACCTCTGCGTACGAGGGCTTCTGCGCCTGCATAAGGATCGTCCGTTTCGCGTTGCCCAGAAACTTGGACCCTCTGTGGCTCAAATTCTATCGTCACCGGAATCTTAAAGACACGAGTGTCTGCGTTATACTCCATATGAACGTCTGTAACGGTTCCAACGCGAATGCCACGCAATTCAACAGGAGCGCCAGCCGACAGCCCGCGGACAGAGCTGTCAAAATGCAAAAGATACTTTTCTTTTTCCGTGTAGGTGGCATCCTGCGTGCTGGCGAAGGTCTTATGCAGGCGGAACGATGTGCCTTCCGCGCTTGGCGTTCCCTGTCCATCCGTAACGGGCGTATCGAACACGATGCCGCCAAGGAGCAGAGCCTGCATCGACTCTAAGCCTATGTTCACGCCATCCGCGCTAACGCTGATGTCCACGCCGCTTGCGTTCCAGAAGCGGCTTCTGTCCTGAACCAGGCGGTCGTGCGGTGCGCGGACAAAAATGGGTATCAATACGCCTTGGTTATCGGCGGCGAGTTCGAAACCCATGACTTCGCCCACTTCCAAGCCCCTGAAGTAGATAGGCGAACCGGGACCCAGGGATCCGAGTTGGTCGGCTTCCAGCAAGTATTTCCGTCCGGGAACATCCGAGCGAACTTCTGGCGGCACTTCCAGCCCAACGAATTCCCTCGCGTCGTCGTTTCCTTTACCGGGGTCCATTTCAATGTAGGCCCCCGAGACCAGCGTACCCAATCCGGTCACGCCACCGGCGCCAAAACGCGGGCGCACCACCCAGAACCGCGTATCGCCGTTGAGATGCGGTTCAACGCCTTTCTTCAGATTTGCGGTCACTTGAATGTGCGATAGGTCGTCGCTTATTTCGAGGTTCTCAACCTGCCCTATCTCAACGTCCTTGTACTTGACCTTTGTCTTGCCGGCTTCCAATCCTTCTGCTGTCTTAAAGGTGATGTGAATAGACGGACCTTCCTCGCTTATCGTCGTGTAAGCCAGCCAGATCGCGACCGCCCCTGCAACCAGTGGAATCAGCCATACGATCGAGATCCTGTTTCTTTCTTTGATCTCGACTTCCGGAATTGGATCGGGTTGCGCGGGCTGCGGCGTGTGATCAGACACGTCTTTCCCTTTCCTCAATTCGATCCCAGATCATGCGGGGTTCGAAGGTCATCGCGGCGAACATCGTGACCACGACGACGGCGGCGAAAGATGTCGAACCGACACCTGGTTCAATGGTGGCGATCGATCCCAGTTTCACCAACGCAACCAGAATCGAAATCATAAAGATGTCGATCATTGACCAGCGACCGACGGACTCAACAATTCGGTAAAGAACGGTACGGTCTCTCGGGCGCCAGTGCGATGACCTTTGCACTGTAAGCAGCAAAAAAGTGAGGCCCAGGAGTTTCAGCATCGGGACGGTGACACTGGCGAAGAACACGAGCAAGGCAAGCGGCCACATGTCCGCCTCGATCAAATGTATCACGCCGCTAAGGATTGTATCGGGCTCGCCCTTACCGAAGGAGATCACAGTCATTACGGGATACACGTTCGCCGGGATATAGAGGATAAACGCCGTAATCACGAGCGCCCAGGTACGATTGATGCTGTTTGTCTTTCTGTGATGGAGTTTGGTTCCGCAGCGTGGGCAAGCGGGATGTCCTTTGGCGACTGTCTTGGTGAAGCGGCTCACCAAGTCGCACGCGTGGCAGGCCAGAAGCGTCGTGCCGTTGTTCGCTGCGGGCACTGTGCTTTGGCGGCGTTCGCCGGATAGGGGCTTGGCTTTCTGAAGCTCTTCCCAGACATCGTGCGGCTCCAGGGCAGCCTCCGCGGCGACCATCAAAACGATCAAAATGGCAAAACAGTAGATCGCTGGACCGAACTCGATCGTCGCCAGATCGGAGAGTTTCACAATGGCGACAAGAACACCCAGAAGATAGACCTCCATCATCGCCCATGGGTGGAGGATTTCAACGCAGCGGAAAACGGTGATTGCGCCCTTCGATTTGCGCTTGAGCTTGATTGGAATCAAGACATAGAGCGTGGCCAAAATCTTGAGCAGCGGGACCAGGATTGTGACGCCGAATACAAGGATTGCGAGGAACCAAAGGTCACGCTGGTAAAACTCAATGACGCCTGAGATCAACGTGTTGATCTGCTCCCGTCCCTCCAGCTTGAAGGTCATGAAGGGATAGATATTGGCAAGAACGAAAAAGATCAGAGCGCTGACGTTGAGGGCAATGGCCCGGTCGTTTCCGTTCCTTTTGTTCCGATAGAACACAAAGCCGCATCGCGAGCATTTGGCTTTCGCCCCACGCGGCAGCGGTTTCACGCGATGCAACAGACCGCATTCGTGGCAGGAAATTAGAACCGGTTTTTGGCGCGTATCTTCGGCCGCGCTCATCTCTGACTCCCCGCGACAGTCAGCATGGCAGGGCCTATTCGGGCAGCCTATTTATCACGTAAAGAGCTTTCAGCATGTCGGTCGCTTCCGTCTTGTTTCCGAAAGAGGCCTGAAAGATCTGCAAGATCTCACCGGACTTGTACAGGCGTGTTAGGGTCCGGTCGACCACGAGCCGAAAGTCGCTGTCGCCGCGTGGCAGGGCCAGCGCATAGGGCTCCTGGGTGAAGAAACGGCTCGACAGCCGCAAGGCACCTGGATCGGTGCTGCCGATCAGCAGGAAGGTCAAGATGGCTCGATCCGCGAAATAGGCGGAGATCTCCCCGGATTGAAGTTTGCCCAGGCCTTCATCGTGCTGTGCGACGGGCACGACTTCCGCGGCGATCTTCAGCTTTTCCAGCGTGTTGCGCAGCGCTTCTTCGGTGGTTGTCGCCGCGCGGACACCAACTTTCTTTCCAGCCAAGCCTTCGAAATTGTTCGGGCCGTCCGCGCGAAACAGAACGCTCGCGCCATCGATAAAGGTCGGCAAGGAGAAGTCCACCAGGGCGCGACGTGACAGGGTTTGCGTTGTCGGGCCGCAGAGGATGTCGATTTCGCCATCCTGTATCGCTTGGAAGCGGGTCTTCGCGTCGACCGCAATGTACTTCACTTCGATCTTCTCGAGGCCCACCTCGCGTTTCAGTTCCGCGGCAACCGTCCGGCAGAGGTCGACTGAATAGCCGCCGGCCTCGCCAATACTATCTTTGAATGCAAAGGGCGGCGCGTCTTCGCGGAAGCCGATACGGAACTCGCCCGTTTGCTTTATTCGGTCCAGGGTCGCTGCTGCTGCGAGTTGAGGGAGGGATAGGAAGAGAGCAGTGAGTATGACGGCAAAAAGACGCATAAAGGCACCCCGGTATTTGTTGCGATCCCGTGCGAATCCAGTTGGACAATACCGTGGAGCGTGACGCGAGGACAGCATTAAGGCGTTCTGTCTAGGCGAAATTGCATAGCAAGTTCGGTTTGAGGCAGGGAACCCTCCGAGACGGCAACAGCGGTCTCACGTGAAAGTGGGACGTTGACAAGATTTGGGTCTCGCGGCGTCCTGTTGGCGACTGAAGACGTTTCTAAACAACGTAGACCCAGGGAAAGCGCCCATGAAATCCCAACCGTCCGAATTCCTTACCGAGAGTCGGGAGGATGGCGGTATCGCCGTCCTAACGCTCGACCGTCCTCCGGTCAACGCGCTCAATAGTGCCTTTTTGCAAGCCATCGAGAGAAGGCTGGCAGAGTTGGAGGGAGATGCAGACCTTCGCGCCCTGGTGATGACAGGCGCCGGGAAGACACTCTCGGGCGGCATGGATTTGAAGGAGCTGCAAGGCTTCTCGGTTGCCGATCAGAATGAGTTGGCGGAAGCCTTCAGTCGGACCTTTGCGAAGCTTTACGTCTTTCCCAAACCGGTCGTTGCCGCTGTGAACGGGGCCGCCATCGCCGGCGGCCTGTTCGTTGCCCTGGCCTCCGACTACAGGGTGGCCCGAGCGGGTGCATGGCTTGGGCTGACCGAGGTGCGGGTCGGCGTGAGGTTTCCCGCAGGCCCCTTGGAAGTTGCACGGCAGGAACTGAGCGCAAGCGCGGCGCGTCGGCTGATGCTCGGCGGACAGAACGTCCGGGCCGAGCAAGCGCTGGAGATGGGGATTCTGGATGAGGTGGTTGCCGCCGACCAGGTCATGACCCGGGCCATGGAGATGGCGGCAGAGTACAGCAAAATCCCGCCGGCGACCTATGCAGCGGTCAAGGCGCAGCTCCGCGGCCATACGGCGGCGGCGATCCTGGAGGCCGTGGACAGCCGAAGCGACCCGACCCTGAAGGGTTGGTTTTCCGAGGAGACTTATGAGGCGGCCCGTGCCCTTCTCGGTGCCGCGCGGAGCGGCTGAGAAGCTAGGTTCCTTACGCCTCTTGACAGGACGGTGTCAGGAGCCGGGTGCTAAGAATTCGGCGTGGGAAACGAGTGAAGCCACGCGGCAGAGGCATGATGGGACAAGGTGATGCACTGGGGATTTTGCCGCTCACGCGCGATCGCTGGGCAGATTTCGAGGCTTTGATGGGGCCGAAGGGAGGCTATGGCGGTTGCTGGTGCATGCTGTGGCGCCTGGGAAAGGCGGACTTCACCACGAACGCCGGCGAAGGGAACCGAGCCGCCATGAAGAAACTGGCGGCCGGGGAACGGCCGCCCGGACTTCTGGCCTATTGGGACGGCCATCCCGTCGGCTGGATCTCGGTGGCGCCCCGCCGGGACTTCCCGCGGCTTGACAACTCTCGTGTTCTCAAGGCTGTCGATGAGCAGGATGTCTGGTCTGTGTCGTGTTTTCTTATCGCGCGCGCTTACCGTCGCCAGGGCCTTGCCGCGCGGCTGCTGGAGGCGGCCTGTGATTTCGTGCGTGCCCACGGCGGTAAGGTGATAGAGGGCTATCCTATAGCGCCCAGCAAGAACCCCTATCCGACGACCTATGCCTGGACCGGTTTTGCCGAGGTCTTCAGCCGGGTGGGATTCGTTGAGGTTGCCCGCCGCTCCTCCACGCGTCCGATCATGCGCAAGGAGTTGCAGGCCGAAAGCTCCGGGGAATCCGCATACGCCGATTTGGAAACAAGTTCTTAGCGGCTGAGTCCTAGGGCTTTGCGGCCTGTGCGATAAGCATTTCAGCCAGGCCTCTCGCGACCTGCGCCGCGCGCCGCCCGGTCCCCGAGACTTGGGCCGTCACGATGGCGCCCTCCAGCAGCAGTGCGATCTCTTCCGCCAGCGCCTGCGGATCCTGTGCCGGCAGGCTGCTGCAAAGCTCCTCTATGTAGCGCCGCATCTGCGCTTTGAAGTCCATGCAAGCTTGCCGGATTGGGGTGCCGGACTCCGAGAACTCGCTTGTGGCGCTGATATAGAGGCAGCCGAAGAAATCGTTATCCTCGAACCAGTCCGCTGCGACGTCGAAGACGGCGAGTAGGCGCTTATCCGGGCTGTCAGCACGTTCCTCCACACGGCGCATGAAATCGTTGCGGAACAGCCCGTCATACTTCTTCAATGCGGCGAGGATCAGTTCGTCCTTGGATCGGAAATGACGGTATAGCGTCTTCTTGGAAACGCCGGACTGCGCAAGAATCGTATCAATTCCCGTCGCATGGTAGCCGCGCTCCGCAAACAGCGAAATCGCCGTGTCGATCAGATGTTCGCGCCGCTGGGACAGGCTCATTTCGCTTCTCCAGAAAAGATACAGAATTGTATCTAATCTAATGGGAATATTGCCAAGAGGCAATCGAACGAGTCTCTATCTCTGAGCCAAATATCTCATAAAAATCACGATTTCTTGATAGCTTGACCTCTTAAATATGGGAAACAGATCTGTTACCTCTTAGTTTCTTGAGAAACAGATCTGTCTCCTTTTTGCTGTCTGGCCATAGGAGGCAATCAGCAAGGGGAACAGCAAGAATGCCGAAACTTTCGAAACTCGCAGCCATTGTCTCTACGGCCATTCTGGTCATTGGCGGGACCGCATTCGCACAGATGGCGGATAAGGGCTATGCCGACGGTGTCGTCTCCGAAGACGGTTCGATCCGGGTGCCCGAGAACTTCCGGACAGACTACATCATGCTGGGCGCGTGGTCTGTGGCCGGCGATGCTGATACGGGAGGCGGGGTCGGACTGCATGTTGTCTATGCGCCGCGTGAGGCAGTGGCAGCTTACCGCAAGAACGGTACATTCCCGGACGGAACCGTCCTCGTGAAAGAGCTGTTCAACGGTAAGACAGAGAGTCTCACGACCGGCGAGGCAACTTCCGCGGCTGACACCGCCGGATACTTTGTGATGGTGAAGGATACCGAAGGGCGTTTTCCCGGAAACCCACTATGGGGCGACGGCTGGGGCTGGTCTTTCTTCAATCCTGACAACACGGTCCAGACTGTGAGCACCAACTATCAGGCGGATTGCCTGGCGTGCCACGAGCCCGCGCGCGCAAGCGACCTCCTCTACGACTACGCTTATCCGGTCCTGAAGTAACTCCCCCTGGTGTTGATGGATGCCATGTGACTCCTCGCAGGTCACGGCATCCATCGCACCGCTCGGGACGCCTTGGTGCGCCGGTGACTTTCATTCAGGAGGCTGATTAGCGATCGACCCCTGAGTCCTTGTTGGACGGCGCGTGGTGTTGCAGCGCCAAGCGATTCAGCTGCATGGCGGCTTCCGCGATAGACAACTCCCCCGAACGCAAAGACGCGCATAGAGCGTCAATGCCATCCTCCGGTAGACGAGAGATTCCTTGCCGCAAGACCGCTTCGGCTTGACTCAAGAGTTGTCCGCGCAGCCTTCTGGCAATGCGCTGTTCGGGCGGGACGGCAGTCACGGCGCCGACGGCATTGGCGATGGCGGTCTCCAATTGGTCCAGGCCTTTGCCTGTCGTCGCGGAGGTTTGAATGACAGGAACAGCCTGACGATCAGGTGGCCGAAGCTCGATCATGTTGCGGAGTTGACGCGTGGTCCGGTCCGCGTTCGGCAGATCGCATTTGTTGACCACCAGCACGTCGGCGATTTCCAGGATCCCGGCTTTGATGGCCTGAACTTCATCGCCAAGTCCGGGGGCATTGAGCACCACCTTCACATCGGCAATCTCTGCAATTTCCGTCTCCGATTGTCCTGCGCCCACAGTCTCTAGAATGACGGTGGGCCAGCCGGCCGCGTCGACCGCATCGAGAATGTTGGGAATGGAGAGTGCCAGTCCGCCCAGATGGCCGCGGGTAGCGATCGAGCGGATAAAAACGCCGGGATCGCTTGCATGCGCGTTCATGCGGGCCCGGTCGCCCAGAATGGCGCCGCCGGACAAAGGACTCGTCGGATCGACAGCGAGGACGGCAACCGCCTCATCGCGAGCGCGCAGCAGTGAGATATAAGCGCTCAACAACGTGGATTTTCCCGCGCCCGGAGGGCCCGTGAAAGCTATAACCTGAGCCCGCCCGGCATGGGGCTGAAGCCGGCGGGCCAGGGCCGCTGCTTTCTCGCCGCCGCTCTCCAAGAGGGAAATAGCTCGCGCGAGAGTGGCTCGGTCGCCCGCGCGCAAACGCGCAAAGGGATCCACCTGGGTGTGCTCCTCGTGCTGCGTGGCTTGTACTACGCGACGATCAAGGGATGGCCGAAACCAAGTTCGTCTCGCAGAACTTGCACGATCTCCCCGTGAGTCGTTCCAGCGCAGGCCGCCTCAACGACCTTGTCGAAAATGTTCTCGCGCTCGTCGTTGGCGGCAGCCCGCAAGGCAGAAACGGCCCTTTCGACTTCGCTCATGCTTCGCTCGGCCTTGAAATGCTTGAAGGCTTCGACATGGTCCTTCATGGCATCCGGGTCCGGACGATAGGGTTCAGGTTCCGGCATAGTCTCTTCGTCGTCGCGATAGCAGTTGACCCCGACGACCTTTTCGTCGCCCTGTTCGATCCTGTCCTGGGCGGCGAGTGCGGATTTGCCGATCATGGATTGGACGAGACCGCTGCCGACCGCCTCATACATGCCGCCAGTGGCGTCGATGGTCTCCATGACCTTGAGGATCTCCTCCTCCATCTGATTGGTCAGCGTCTCGATATAGTAGGAGCCGCCCAACGGGTCGATGACGTCGCAAAGGTGTGCTTCTTCGCGCAGGATGTTCTGGGTGGCGACGGCGATCCGGGCGGCTTCGTCGGTCGGGCAACTGATCGCTTCGTCGTAGGCGTCGGTGTGCATGGACTGCAGGCCTGAAAAGATACCTGCCGTGGCTTGTACGGCCACCCGTGCGATGTTGTTGAGCGGCTGCTGCGCCGTCAAGTCTACCCCGGATGTCTGCGCGTGGAACTTGAAACGCCGGCTGCGCGGATCCTTCGCGCCGAGCCGTTCCTTTGCGATACGTGCCCAGATGCGTCGGCCCGCGCGGAATTTCGCGATTTCTTCGAAGAAAGATATGGAAATATCGAAGAAGAAGGTGAATCGAGACAAGAAGCTATCTGGGTCCATGCCGCGCGACATGCAGTCTTCCGCATACTGAATTGCGGTTGAAAGCGTGAAGCCCATCGTTTCCGCAGGTGTGGCGCCGGCCTGTTGCATATGCTGGCCGACGACGGAGACTGGATTCCAATTTGGAACGCGCTCTCGGCAATAGATAACATGGTCGACGAGGACGCGCCGCGAGCCCGGCTGCGACAGCCGGTAAAACATATGGTTTGCGACGTAGTGTGAGATGTAGTCGGACTGGTTCGAGGTACCGGTGATCTTCTCGAAAGGTACGCCACGGCGGCGGGCGACGCCGAGGACGAAGGCGAGCAGCGTGAAGGGCGTCGGGTCGTTCATGGCGGTAGAGATTTCGCCGATTGGCACGCCATCGAGGGCCGCATCCATATGGTCGACCGTGTTCACTACGGTGCCGCAGGTCCCGAGCAACGCGGGCGGTACTGCGTCGCAATCGATGCCGCGAAAACCGGAGTTACAGGGGATCAGACTGATCGCCGTGGCGCCCAGATCGAGGATCTTTCGGACCCGTTCATTGTAGTCCTGTGGGGTTCCCAGGCCGATCAGTTGACGCTGTGTCCAGGTGCGTCCGCGGTGCATCGTCGGGTAGATCCCGCGCGTGTAGGGAGCCTGACCGGGGAAACCCAGGTCCGCCATATGGCGCCCAGACGACCAGTCCTGAGGGCTGTAGAGCGGCTTGACATCAATTCCGGAACGATTGGTCACCCGGCGGTCTTTGCCGATCTGCTGCTGGTAATCATTCTGCCAATTTTGCTCGGCGGTTTCGAAGCCCGGCAGGGAAAGCTGTTCTTCCTGATGGAGTGGCCGAATTCTTTCGGACGGCGACAAAGCGTGAGCCTTGGTCATCATGCGAATTCCTCTGTCTCTGATTTCCGGCTCCGGGCTTCCGCGCCTAGGCGCGCCACGCTGGCCACGATCTCCTCCCGTGAGGATCCTGGCCCAAAGACTTCGGTGACCCCAGCGGACCGTAGCGCCTCATGCTCCGAGGCAGGTATGATTCCGCCGACGACAACGGCGATATCCCCTAAGCCTGCGGTCCGCAGCGCCTCCATCAAGTCCGGTACAATGAGGTGATCGGTCGCCAGGGAGGAGAGTCCGATCACCTCGACGTCTTCTTGCAGGGCCAGAGCAACGACATCTTCGATGCTCTGCCAAGGCGGCGTGTAGATTACCTCCATCCCGGCGTCGCGTAGATAAGCGGCGACGACCCGGCTGCCCCGGTCGTGCCCGTCCAGACCGATCTTGGTCACCAGCACGCGGATTGGCGTCTTCATTTCCCGTGCCTCTTATGAGAGGCGATGACCCGTGAGGTTGGGGGTGGTGCCTGGGTCACGGATTCAAGCAGAAAGCGCGCGAAGTTCTGACCAACATCTTCCGCGCTTTGTCGACCGTTCGGATTGAACCAGAACTGGGCGTGGTTGGCGGCGCCAAGAATCATCAAACGTAGCAGCGTTCGGTCGACCCAGGGTGCAAGTGGCAAATTATCTACAAGTTCGCAAAAGCACTGTTCGTACTGCTCACGAAGCGCGATCAGAGATCCGGTGTGTTTCGGAACCTGATCGGGAACGACTCGATTGAGTACGCGCACGTAGGCATCGTCGCGGGTGATTGCGGCAACATGCATTGCCATGACGCGCTTTAGCCTTTCCAGGGGTGAGGTCTCCTGCTGCTGCGCTTCGGAAAACTCCCGAAGGAAACGCTCAACTCCTGACTCGTAGACGGCGAGAAGCAGGTCGTCTTTCGAGCCGTGATGATAGTAGATCGAGCCGGGCAGCATGCCGACGGCCTTGGCGATGTCACGCATGGTGGTCTCGCGGAAGCCCTTGGTTGCGAAGAGATCGGCCGCGGCATCCAGAAGGGCGTCGTTCCGATTGTTTGCTCTCTTGGGCGCCAGGCTCATTCAAAGCCTCCTCGATCAGAACACCAAACAAATGTTTGTTAAATAAAATGGGCTTTCGAGTCAATGCGAGGTGCTGTGCGGGACGGCCGGACAGCCGCGCGATTTCGGACGTTTCCGATCCAAGGGAGAGATATGACCCAACTGCTGCTCATTGCACCTTGACTCATTCTTGTAATTAACATATCTGTTAAATAACAGAGAGGTTAATAAATGGCCGACCAGCTCGATATGATTTTTGGGGCGCTTTCCGATCCGACGCGGCGAACAATTCTGATGCGTCTGGCCGAAGGGGAAACCCAGGTCAGTGAAATCGCCGGACAATTCGAGATATCTCCGCCTGCGGTTTCGCGGCATCTCAAGGTTCTGCAGGACGCGGGGCTCGTCGCGCGGCGCGTGGAAGCGCAGCGCCGTATCATATCGCTCGATCCGGACGCCTTGCGAATGGCGTCGCGCTGGGTCGACCAGTACAGGCGCTTCTGGGAAGGCTCGCTCGATCGTTTGGACGCGTTGCTTGCCCACGACGCGGACAAGACCCGTTCCAACCCGAACAAGGACACGTCGCATGAACAATCCGGCAAATCCCGCAGCTGAAGCAGACGAGCTGCTCTCCGTTCACATCCGACGCATCTTCCCGGTATCGAGGAAGCGCGTGTTTGAGGCTTGGACCTCACCAGAAGTGCTCAGGCTATGGTGGGGCCCAAAGGGCTACAATTCGCGCTCGGCGCAGGCTGATCCGCGTCCCGGCGGGGCCTTCTCCATCGAGATCGAGGGGCCGGACGGAGAGGTCCATGTGATGAGCGGCTTCTATACGGAGGTCGTGAGGCCCGAGTTGGTCTGCATGGAAATACGCCATCGCATGATCGAAGGCGCGGCCGAACGTCCTGAAGGCTACATCCCGACCCAAGTCCGGGTTGAACTGCGGGAACATAGCGAGGGGACCGAACTGATCCTCCTTCATACCGGCTTCCTGGATGCGGCTCTCGCCAGCCGCTTCAACGGCGGTTGGGCCAGTTCTTTCGACAAACTCGAAACCGCACTTGCCAGCTAGGAGGAACCCAATGCCGAAAGTCATTATCAATGGGCAGCCACAAAGTACCTACGTTCGTACTGCGCGCATGTGCTGCATCGAGTCCGGAGTGGACCACGAACTCCATCCCTTGGCGGAGGGGTCGGTGGAAGAGGTTCTGACGGCGTTGAGGTCAGACACCTATCGGAAAAAACACCCCTTTGCTAGAATGCCGAGTCTGGAAGACGGCGAAACCGTGATCTTCGAGACCTCGGCGATCGGCCGCTACGTCAGCGAAAAGTATGGCAACGGCTGCCTGGTGCCCTCGGAGCTCAGAGAAGCCGTCCGCATGGAGCAGTGGATCAGCTCGATCAATTGCTACGTTATCCCCGACACGGTTCAGAAGTTCATCTTTCCTCAGGTGTTCCAGGAAGATCCGGACCCCGACGCCATCGGGCAGGCGAAGCCGATCTTGCGGTCGCACTACGAGATCCTGAATCGAGCGCTGGAAGGCCGAACCTACCTTGCCGGTGAGTCCGTCTCCATAGCCGATTTGCTTCTCGCACCTTTGTTGCACACGGTTGGAAATCTACCCGGCGGGCTTCCGCTCTTCGACAATCTCGAGAATCTCGGGAGGTGGTGGAACGCGGTTTCGCAACGGCAAAGCTTCCTTGAGACCCAATCCCGTCCGCCCGGGCAGAGCGAAGAAGCTGCCTGATCGGCACAATGCTCCAAGTAATAAACTGAGAGCGCACCCCGGCGAGGTGCGCTCTTCTCATATCGACGTCATAGGACAGCGTGGATTTACTCTGTTCGATAAGAAAAGATTCTCCCAATATACGAATATGCTCCAAAGAAAGTAATGAGGCTATCTCCGCTAACATAGTAAACGGGAAGCCTGTTCCCGAATGTGGCAAAATCTTCTATAATGAATGCGCTCTTTAATTTGGAGGCATGGCTTCGTTTTTAAGTGAAAGCGAATGTGGCCATCGCGGGTCGGCTGGGATATCCAGTCGTGAGGTATCCGGACTTCGGGTTGAGCAGGTATGCCACGGGGACGCTCAGGTGTGGGCCAAATGATGTGGGCGTGGAACAGGTGTCGCCGCCTGATCCGCATCGCCTTGGCTGCTGCGCCGAATTTGCGATCAAGTCTCCTCTCCCTGGAGTCCACGGGCATCGGTGCAGCTAAGATTTCTTCCTTTGCTGAGCGTTCGGACCGCAACGTGGAATCGCGTTTGGGCGGTGCGATTATCGTGTCGGGCTTGCTCCACTCTTTTCTGATTCTGGCGATTGCTCTGGCCCTTCGCGAGCCATCGACGGAGATGCAGGCGCCGGAGCCGATTCCCATAGAGATCGTCATGCTCGATCCTGCCGAACTCCAGCCGGAGCCGCCGGGCGAACAAGAACCGGACATCCAATTCGCGCAGAAGACGGAGGAGAGCTCGCTCGCCGCGTTGGATAAGGTGAAAACACCGTTGGAACTGCCTATTGACCGGAAGGACAGTGTAGCGACGCCAAATTCGGAAGCCGTCGACCCTGATGCGACGGCCTTGGCCCTGCCATCGGCGCCGGATTCCTTCGTGGCGAAACCAGAGGTAACACCGGTCAATTCCTATAAGGTTAGTTCTACGCAAGAGGCGTTGGCTTCAGAAGATCAGGAACTGTCTGAGACGCCTCCGAGAACTGAAGACGCGAACTCGGATCGAAGGACTCCCGAAGGCACTAGACTGGCGGCCTCGACAAAGAGGACAGATGCACGGTCCGCCGTACGTGACGATACCGCACCATCGGTGACCGAACACGATCCCCGAGACCTTGTGCTGCGTGTCCAGACGAAACTGAAGGCCGCGGGATTTGATCCCGGGCCATTGGACGGAGAAATGGGGCCTCGGACGCGCGCAGCAATCTCCGCGCTCTTTGTCAGCGATCAGGAATTCTTCGATTTGGGCCCGTTGGCGTTGCTTGATATGCCGCCCCCCGGGAGCGAAGCCTCAAATCGACGGAGCGGTCATTCCGGTGAGAGCGTGATCGAGACGTTTCCGTTTCGCGCGGCAGCTACATCGGCGGGGCAACCCGGTGACAACGATGCGGGTGCGACGTCTGCTGGAAAGCCGACAATCGCGACAGGCTTGCCCGCCGGTCTGGTGGAATCGCTTCCGCAGGAGTGCCGCGGTACGCCTTCACCAGTTTCTCTCTCAAGCGGTGAGATTGTGCCCCCGGATCCCTTCGCGCCGGGATACTTCGAGTACTTCCTTGCACAGGATGCGCAGAACCGGGGGGCGTCTGCTCAAGCAGCGGAGATCTATGGCAAGGCCATAGAAAGCGGTTTGCTGTCGGACGACTATCTTGCCTTTGCATACAACAATCGCGGCGCGGCGTTGAAAAGAGTTGGCCGTGAAGAGCGTGCCATCGCGGACTACGACAGAGCGCTTGCTCTGCGTCCCGGTTATGCGCCGGCGCACTATAACCGCGGGCTCGCGCGACAGGACCGTGGGCAAAACGAAAGGGCGCTCGCCGACTACTCTGCCGCCATTCGCTACGACCCTCGCCATGCCCATGCTTACCACAACAGAGGCATCGCGCATGACGCTCTCGGGAAGACCGACCGGGCCCTGGCGGATTTAAATCGCGCCATCGAAATCGCGCCCTGCCTCGACTATGCCTATTTCAACAGGGGGCGCCTGCTCGAAGCCCGAGGCGAGCGGGAACGCGCCCATAGCGATTTCGAGATGGCTTACGGCCTGCAGCCAGACAATCCTCTCTACAAGGACAAGTTCTCCAGGTTGTCCGCGGCCGATTAAGCTCGATCCCAGATTGTTCTTTGATCGTTGATCCTTCTAAAACCGTGACGTTTCCCGGCTTGCCTATCGGGTTTGTCGGACTATCCTTCTCTTCGGCTCTTTCCTTTGGTGTGGGGGTGGAAAGATCAAGCATTAAGGAACAAGAGGGAGCCAGGGATGAGTTACAAGGTCGATGAGATCGAGGGAATCGGACCGAAGTTTGCCTCCACGCTAAGCGACAGAGGAATCAAGACCACCGACGATCTGCTGTCCAACTGTGGCAGCGCGAAAGGCCGCAAGGATGTGGCCGGCAGCACCGGTCTTTCCGAGAAACAACTCCTGAAATGGGCCAACATGGCGGATCTCATGCGGATCTCCGGGGTCGGCGAAGAGTATTCGGAGCTGTTGGAAGCGGCCGGCGTGGATACGGTTAAGGAACTGCGGACCCGCAACGCGGCCAATCTCGCCGCCAAGATGGCGGAGGTGAACGAGAGCAAGAAACTCACGCGCCGCGCACCGTCCGAAAGCGAAGTCGAGAAATGGGTGGCCCAGGCCAAAGACCTGGATCCAATGATTTCTCACTGAACGCGCTATCCGCTGGTTCGATCCTCCGGAAAGACATTTCTCGGAAATGCAGGCTTCCGGAGGGTCTCCAGTTTTTCGATCGATGCTACAACCGGGCGAGCGCCCGCCGAGGCACCGGGACATGCAAGAGCAGGGTGACCCGAAATGACGGGATCCGATATGAACGAAACCAACGAGCGTCCAGTGTTGCAGGAAGGCGCCGAAAGGGGTGTGGCTGAGCAGCGGAACAAAGCCGCTCCGGTGCGCAAGAAAAACGGCGGCGTGAAGCTGCTGCTGACACTCTGTGTGGTCATCACTCTGGCAAGTGCCGGTCTTGCCGCCGCGCTTCTCGCCGATCGCGCCGACTTGGAACTCAAAGCGGAGGCGCTGGAGAATGCACGCCTCAAGAGCATGCTTGCGCGCGATCGTTTAGCGGATGAAGTAGAATCCTTGAAGGCGCAGCTTTCCGGAGCCCAGGGACCTGATCGCGAAGACGCCGCCCCGGACGAGGTTGTGTCTTTGAAGCAACTGCCGGAAGAAGTGCAGGCGATCCTCGCAGGCGGCGCAGAAAACAAGGTCGTAACGACCTCCCGGGCGCGGTTGCGGGCCGCCCCGTCACTTGAAGGCGAAGAACTCGCCGTCGTTGGGGCAAAGGTGCCGCTCGAAGTCCTCGGTGTTGCTGAGGATGGCCAATGGGTAAAGACTGCGTTCGTCGGCTACGTTTACCGTGACCTGGTGCAGGTGACGGCTGAAGGTGCCGTTGGCGGCGCGGTGCCCGACCCGAAAGCGCCGCAGAGGACTCTCAAGCAGCCGGAGGTTCCACAAACGGGGGCCCTACCGGCTGAACCACTGTCGGACGGTCAACCGTCAAGCGGGAATGACTAGGCCCAGGCTAGTCGGTAATCGGTGGTGAACCGCGGCCCTGAGAAAAGCGGGGCACTGGGTCAGAGAGGTCGTAGTAGGCACCCTTATCGTCCACGAAAATATGCATGGCAATGGACAGGCCGGTGTCGCTGTTCATCGCGCCGGCGGCGACCGATATGATGTGGCCCTCCAGGAAATCGAAAAACAGCGTCGCCCCGCAGGTGCCGCAGAAGCCACGCCGCGCCTTGTCGCTGGACGGGAACCATTTCAGTCCTTCGTCTTTCGTAAAATGCATTTGATCCCGTTTGATGTCGAACGCGGTGAGATAATGGCCGGTTGATTTGCGGCATTGGCTGCAATGGCAGGCAATCATTCCATCGAGGGGACCAGTGATGTCAAAGGCCACCGCACCGCAGAGGCAACTACCGGATATCGTGTTTGAGGCTTCGCTCATGCCTTCGCCTTCCCTGTCCTAGCTCGCGCACAGGTTCTTGTTTTTACGACGCATCTTGTTTCAAGTAGTCCTGCAGCATTCGGCCGCGTTCCAGCGGGAAGCGATCTTCCAGAACGGCAAGACTTTTCATCCTGTCCAAGCGGAAAGACCGGAAGTCCTGTCGCAGTTCACACCAGGATGCAAGAAGCCAGACCGGCCCGTAGAAGGCCAACGCCAGAGGCCGTACCTCGCGTTCCGTTTGCCGGTCGGCACCGTCGCTATAGGCAAAGCGAACACGGTTGCGCGTTCTGATCGCGCCGCGCAGGGCGCTGGGGTCGATGCTGATGGGGTGAGTGAAGTGATCTTCCGGTGCCAGCAACGCCGTTTCGGCCATGTGTTTGCGCAAGCGCTCCGGGATCACTGTTTCGACCTTGGCAATCACGTCCCGTGCCGCTTCGGCCAGTTTGGGGTCGCTCCAGGCGGCGACGATCCGGGCGCCGAGCACCAGGGCTTCAATTTCTTGTTCGTTGAACATGAGTGGTGGCAGATCGAAGCCTTCGCGCATCAGGTAGCCGACCCCGGCCTCGCCGTCGATCGGGACTCCGCTGGCCATAAGATCGCGGATGTCGCGATAGATCGTGCGTTCCGAAACCTCCAGCCGTTCCGCCAGATCCCGGGCACGGGTCAGCTTGCTGCGGCGCAGAATCTGTATGATCTCGAATAGGCGGTCGGCGCGGCGCAAGGCCTCGCTCCCTTCAGTTTCCAGAAGCCTTAGCATAGGACAGGCCTCCTGACAGGAGGCTGTCAGGAGACTGCCTGTTAGGGGCGCTTTGCGATGAGGTCGATCTCCACCAGAGCGTTAACGGCAAGGCCGGTAACCCCTACACAAGTGCGCGCCGGCAGCCTTTCCTGCGGAAAGTAAGAGCGGTAGGTCTCATTCATCGCGGCATAGTCCCGTTCGAACTCCGTAAGGAAGACGCGCGCCGAGATGACGTGGTCCAGGCCAAGACCGATGTCGCCCAGCACCAGGACGAGGTTGTCCATCACGCGGCGTGTCTGCGCTTCGATTCCTTCCGGCAGTGGGGCTCGATCGTCTTCCGGATCCGTCGGCATCTGTCCGGTTACGAAAACCCAGCCGTCGACTTCGGTTGCGTGAGAAAAGGGCGCGACTGGGGTCGGCGCGGACGTCGACATATGGAAGAGAGGGGCTGCCATGATCGGATCGTCCTTGTTTGTTCCTGTTGCCAAGGCCTGGCGGACTCCTCCGCCACTCCAAGGCTAGGACAAACAGGCCGCCAAGTCAGGGCCAATCGCGAGGCACTGGCATCCGACGGCCGGGGCGAAGTGTAAATCCGCCCGCAGGGGGCCCTCGGACCTCGATTACTTAGAGGCCCGACACCCTAAAGCTCTCGTCGCCGAGCAGATTCGGGTTCCGGGGCGGGAAGATCTCAGCGCTGATGCTGCGCACGAAGGCCTTGAAGCGTTCGTCCTGCGGATCGCTGACATCGGTCAGACGCCCCCGGGTGTAATTAATTTCCTTGCCCACCGCACAGTAGGCCACGAGCACGCGGATGATACCGGGCTCGGGATTGCTGCGGGGCTGCTCCGGTTCGGCGCAGACTTTCTCCGGGCGCGCGTTCTGGGCCGGATCGAACAGAAAGACGACGTAGTAAGGCGAGGGGTCGTCCGATCTCTTCTCCGCCGAGAAGGTCAAGCGGGGTGTATAGTTACGACCGTCTTCCAGGCTCGCGGTAATAACACCGCTTACATTGCTGCCGGACGCTTCGAAAGGGTTTCCGACGACGTTGGTGTAAATGGGCCCAATGCCGGCGGTATAGCTGAGATCGCTGGGAAAATAGGATGGGCTAATGTAGGTCGGACCCACGAAGCCGTTGGCGCAGCCGCTCACGGCCAAGAGCCCAAATCCTGTGAGCGCGCATCGTGCCCATTTTATGTTCAATCCGAACATTCTGTGCGTCCTTCAACGGTTGAACCTTCCCCCGAGCATTAGATAGAGCGTCGCCGCTGGTAGGGAAGGGTTATTTGTCGGGCAACCGGAATTTGGCCCCGTCCGATCTGCTGACAACACGCTGTCAGCACCGCTCGTTTAGAATGTAATCCGCAACATAGGACAGAAGCCGGAGGAGCAAATGGGCCCCTATTACGACGATCTCGATGCATTGCTGTTGAGCTTCAATGAGCGGGCACCCTATGCACCTCGTACACACGAAGAGCGGCGATGCCAGGGAACTCCTGGACTCCGCCTGTGGCGCCTATGGTGGTTTGCTCTCACTTTGTTGAAGCGTGCCTTTGCCGCGACCTATGCGTGGCGCAAAAGGTCCACTTACGAAATCGTGAAGCCCGCACCGCAACGCTAAATCATAACCAATGTGTCTGGCCTACTGAAGCAAATCCAAAGGCTGGATCTTACGATCGGTCACCATCTCGTCCGTGGCCTCGCGGAACTTCTTGTAGTGCGGCATCTCCCGGTGCGCTTCCAACGCGGCGCGGTTGGTGTAGACCTCAAAGAAGTGAAAGCAGTCGGGGTCGCCTTCCGCCTGCATGACACGGAACATGTGACAATCCGGCTCGTGCCGCACAGCAGAGGATGCGTTCTCCAGAATATGGGGCATGAAGTCCTTCCCCATGCCGGGTTTGATACGGAACGTCACGAAAATGGCGAACTTGGACATCTCTCTCCCCCAACGGATCGTTTTTGATAGATGCGGCGGCAAAGCGCCATAGCATCTATGCCATGCAGGGGGCGCGGTGTCAGCCGGTGCTCAAGCCGACGCTTGTTCGGTCTCGTTGATGAAACGCACACCGACTTTGTCGCGGTGTTTCCAACAAACCTGGCACAGGTGTTTCGGGCCCAGTTTTATCTGCAGGGTGAAGATTTGCGGGCCCTTGTAGGTGTCAGCAGGCTGAAGTGCCGCGCCGCCGGCCGAGAGATTTAGGATCAGGCAACCCATGACGCACTGGGAACGGTCGCTGTCCTGGAAGTTGTAGACGATCTCGCCGGATTTCAGCGTCTTGAAACGTTTCACGCGGCGCCGGTTGTCGTCTTTATCTCTTGGGGCCTCGCGCCTGTCAGGATGCTCTTCAACAACAGGTTTCTCGATAGACTGTGCCTGGGTGGAGCCTTCGATCAGGGCCTCCATCTTGCCGATGATTTCGGCCTTGTCGAACGGCTTGATAAGGTAGTTGTCGGACCCCAGGCTGGAGCCGTTGTCTGCCTCTCTAGACAGCAGGCCGGTTTGAATCAGGACGGGGGTCTGGACATCGGCGTCTTGCAGCCGTTTCAGAACCTCATAGCCATCAATATCCGGTAACATAATATCCAGCAGGATGATGTCGTAGGCGCGCTTCTGGGCGAGTTCTACCGCAGCCTCGCCGAACGCCGTGGTTTCGCAAGAATGACCCTGCGATTTCAGCATCATCTCAACGGTTTGCGCCGCCGTATGATCGTCTTCAACTTGGAGTACGTTCATAATTGACGCCTAATATAATAATAGGTTGCATTCCCGCCATTTTCGTAGGTTTGCCTTAAAAAAGCGTGCAGCTCTGGACTAAGCGCGCATAAGCGATGCGAGGGCTTCTCCGGCCTGCTGGATATGCCGGGCGAGGCAGGTCAGGGCCGCGACTTCATCCCGTTTGCGGCAAGCTTCCAGCAATTTATGGTGTTCCCGGTGCGATTTGCCTGCGTAGTCGAGGCTGGCGACGATAACCCGCAAGTAACGGTCGGCGGCGTTGCTCAGCACCTCAATATGAGCCAGCAGGCGAGGCATGCCGCAGGGCCGGTACAAGGTACCGTGAAAAGCATCGTTGAGGGCGCCGAACTCGGAAACCGGTGCCGTCTCGAGCCGGACCTGAATCTCGGCCGCGCGGTCAATCTGCGCGTTCGACAGCTCGGGCAGTGACCGCCTAAGTGCCAGAGTCTCCGCCGCGATCCGCATCTCATAGATCTCTTGCAGGTCTGCAATGCTGAGCGGGGCCACCCTGGCGCTCTTGTTGGGGGTAAAGAGGATCAGGCCCTCGGCCTCCAGTCGCCGAAGGGCTTCTCGGATCGGCATGCGACTGACCCGGAAACGCTCGGCCAGAAACTGCTGGCGCAGTTCGCTGCCTTGAGGCAAGGCACCGCTGATGATCTCGCTCCGCAGGGCCTGCGCGATTTCCTGGGCTTGACGGCCGCGCCGGCCCTCGTCCGGTTTACAGGAAGGAAGGCCACTGGACATGCGCGCATGATAGCGCCGCCGGGCTGTTGACAGAAAGCACAAATTGGAGCCAATACTGAAAATTGGATCCAATATTGGGAATTCCAATGCGGTCGTCGGTTATCATTTCCGCGCTGGTCGCGGTCCTCGTCGGTTTCGGGGGTTCCGTTGCGATCATTCTTGCGGCGGCCAAGGCGGTGGGGGCCACGCCGGATCAGACATCCTCCTGGATTGCGGCGCTTTGCGTCGCCATGGCGTGCACGACCGGTTATCTGAGCGTCCGCCACCGTTTGCCGATCGTGACCGCCTGGTCGACCCCGGGGGCCGCTCTGATCGCTGCGACGGCTGGCGTTTCTTTGGAGCAGGCGGTGGGAGCCTTCTTTCTGGCCGCAGTCCTGATCCTGTTGACCGCGGCCTTTCGCCCGGCAGGGGCGCTGATCGAACGCATTCCGACCGCCATCGCTTCCGCCATGCTGGCCGGCGTCCTCTTCGGCTTCGTAATCGCCATCTTCGGCCACATGCAGGCGGCGCCAGCCCTGGTGCTGCCGCTTGTGGCCGCCTTCGTGGTGCTACGTCTCTTCTCCCCGGCTTGGGCCGTTCTCGCCGTCCTCTTTCTCGGCGTGGCGCTGGCCTACGGGCTCGACATGACCGACCCGATGGGGGACATACGGCTCTCCAGTCTCGCCTGGGTCATGCCACGGTTCGACGTCGGCACACTCATCGGGCTCGGCCTGCCGCTCTATCTCGTCACCATGGCCTCGCAAAACCTGCCGGGCTTCGCGGTCCTCAAGGCGGCGGATTATACCGTCCCCTCGCGTTCGATTCTCGGCGTGACGGGCCTGGCGTCGCTGCTGACGGCGGGGGTGGGGGCGCACACTTCCAACCTCGCGGCCATCTCGGCCTCGATCTGCACAGGGCCGGATGCTCATCCGGATAAGGACAAGCGCTGGCTTTGCGGGCCCATCTACGCGGCGGGTTATGGGGTGCTGGCGTTCTTCGGGGCGTCTCTGGTCGCGCTCTTCTCCAGCTTTCCCGAAGCCCTGATCGTGACGGTCGCGGGGATCGCGCTCGCGGGCCCGTTGGTTGGCGCGCTCAGCACCAGCCTCGGCGCCGAGGATGACCGCTTCGCGGCCGTCGTCACCTTTGCCGTCACGGCCTCCGGCTTCAGCGCCTTCGGTATTGGCTCGGCTTTCTGGGGGTTGGTGGTGGGTTTGCTGGTTTGCGGACTGGACCGGGTGGGCCGACGCGGCCGGTTCTAGACCTGGACGATCGACTTGATCTTCGCGCGGCGCTGACTCGAATGGCGGGCGATTTCGTTGTCCTGCTCTTGAATGGCGGTCTGGGCCAAATCCAGGAGGGAATCGCCGAAGGATTGGTCGAGCAGGTCGCTTGAAACGCGTCGATTCGACGTAATCGATCCATCCTCATAGGTGACGTTGAACATCATGAAGGCAGCGCTCTTGCCTTTGGATTTCTTTCGAGCCATCGCATGGCCTCCATTTAACTGATTGAACTGACCGACTGATAGAGGTCTCTGGAAATCGGCCCGAGCCTGTGCCGGCTCATCGGCGCCAAGGTTGAGCAACTTAGGTGACGACTAGGTTGTTGTTTCAGGGTTTTGCGCGAAGCGCCAGGGCTGGCCGGCTCGCATAGCTCCCAGATGACACCGCTATTGAATTGCTATTCGCTCGCGGTCGGAATCTGATCTTCGTCGCCAACGGCATCCGCGGTTTCGGCCTGCGCGGCCTTCCTTTCTCTGGCTTCTTGCTTCTCCGCGGCGCGCTTGGCCTTCTTCTCTGCCTTCAGTCTCTCCCGTTCTTTCCGTTCGAAACTGTAATTTGGCTTTCTTGCCATGGTCGCACCCTTTGTTTCGGGTTGAAGGGGATCCGGATTGGTCCGAGGAAATGGCTGAAACCACGCAACAGCGAGAAACAGCCCTAGACCAACACGGTCAGATGTCACTAGGCGCAGCACAATACGGACTTATCGGGTCAGGCCAAGACAAGACTTGTGCCACTCGTGTTTGGTCGAAAATGGGGTATTGTCGCGGAAAGTCAATGCTTTAGAGACCTTTTGCAGGTGTGAGCCCAAAACTCATGCCACGTATGCGCCGTTGCTGTCCTATCGAGCCGGGGCGCTCAACCGCCAAATTTATTCTGTGGCGGCATTGCCCGATAAAGTGGTATTGAATCGGGTGAATTAGTCCGCACGGTCCAAAACCGCATTGTCGCTGTTGGCGGATTGATGAGAATTCCGCAGGGTTGCCCTTCGACGACAACAAGCACTACCGTAGCGGTCCCATGACGAATTATCCTTTCACTTCAATCGTTGAAGATCTGCCTTCGACAGTTCCTTTCGTCGGGCCCGAGGCGCAGGAGCGGGCGCGGGGCGCGGCCTTTCGCGCGCGCATTGGCGCGAACGAGAGCGCCTTCGGTCCTTCGCCGCGCGCCGTGGAGGCTATGTGCGGGGCGGCGGCGGAAGCCTGGATGTATTGCGATCCGGAAAGCCACGACCTGAAACAGGCGCTGGGCCGGCATCACGGGATTGCGCCGGAGAACATTGTGGTCGGGGAGGGCATCGACGGTCTGTTTGGCTACACGGCACGGCTTTTTGTCGAGCCGGGTGTGACGGTGGCGACCTCGGAAGGTGCCTACCCCACGTACAACTATCAGATCGCGGGCTGCGGCGGCCGTCTCGTCACCGTACCCTACCACGAAGACAGGGAAGATCCGGAAGCCCTGATCGATCTGGCCGCGCGGGAGAATGCGCGCCTGATTTATTTGGCGAATCCCGACAACCCAATGGGGAGTTGGTGGAAAGCACCTGTCATCCAACAGATGATCGACCGACTGCCGGGCGATGCCATTCTCTGTCTGGACGAAGCTTACGTCGAGTTCGCGCCGGAGGAGACGGTGCCGAAGATTGATGTCTCGAACCCACGGGTCCTCCGCTTCCGCACCTTTTCCAAGGCCTATGGCCTGGCGGGCTGCCGCATCGGCTACGCGATCGGGGAGGCGGGGCTGATTAAGAGCTTTGACCGCATCCGCAATCACTTCGGGGTCAACCGCATCGCGCAGGCCGGCGCCCTGGCGGCGCTAGAGGACCAAGCGCACTTCCGGGAGGTCGTGAGCAAGGTGTCTGCGGGGCGGGAGCGGATTAGGCAGATCGCTTTTGCCAATGGCCTCAAGGCACTGCCGTCGGCGGCGAGCTTCGTGGCGATCGACTGCGGCCGGGACGGGGTCTATGCGCGCCGAGTCCTCGAAGCTCTGATCTCGCAAGGCGTCTTTGTGCGCATGCCCGGCGTCGCCCCGCTCAACCGTTGCATCCGGGTCAGCGTCGGTACCGATGCCGACCTGGATGTCTTGGAGGCGGCGTTGCCTGAGGCGCTGAAGGCCGCGACAGCTTAAGTCAGTTCCGAAGCGCTGGCTTGCTAAGCGCTCAGTTTCGACCTGTGTAGCGCAAGTCATTGCTGAGCTCTCGCGCGTCAAAGAGACTATTTTACTCTATTCTCTCCTCAAGCGGGTCCAGTGATGAGAGGCGGCGCCTAAGCTCCTCCGTAACCTCTCGCGCCTCGCTTTGATCGCGCACTGCGCGAGGAGTAATGAGGACAAGGAGTTCGGTGCGGCGGCTCGCTTGTTCCGTGGATTTGAAAAGATTTCCAAGAATTGGAATATCTTTCAAAACCGGCAGGCCGGACTCTGAATCTTCACGGCGATCACGAATCAGGCCACCCAGAGCTACTGTATCGCCGCTTTGGACCGCTACCGTACTTTCGATGCGCCGTTGCTGGATTGTGGGTGAGTCGATATCCGACGTTGTGGTCTCGACCGCGTCACTGACCTCCTGCAGGACATCTAAGGATACAAGCCCACTTGCATTCACACGTGGTGTTACTTCCAGTATCACACCTGTGTCGACAAGCTCGACCGAATTGACAATTGGGGCATCAGGATCACTCACAGAGACCGCGGATTGGGTTGCCACAGGGACTTGATCGCCCACCTGTAAGCGAGCCGCTTGGTTGTCTAGTACCATCAACTGTGGTGATGAAATGACATTGACGTCTGTTACTTCAGCAAGTGCGTTCAGAACGACCTGCGCATTGGCATTATCGATAAGAATATTGAAGCCTGGAAATGTCGGCGCAACAGCACCTGTGCCTGATGTCGAAAAGGTGCCTTGCGCATTTCCGGATTGAAAGAACCACTGCAATCCATACTCCAAAGTGTCGTTCAGGCTCACTTCCGCAATGGTGGCTTCGATCAGAACTTGGAGCGGTAAGATATCGAGCTTGCTCAAGGCTCTCTCAATGACGCGAAACTCCGTGGCTGTCGAGAGAATAACCAAGGCATTGTTGCGCTCATCAGCTATGATCCGAGCGGCGGAACCATCACCGCCAAGGCTCGTTAACGAAATGCCTTTATCAGAGGTCTCACTAAATTGGCGGCGCCCCATGGCGGTACCTGATTCCTCGCTATAAACCGGCTCTCTAGACTCTCCGCGGTCCAGATTCTCAATGACAATAGGCTCCAAACCCGGCGCTAAAAACCTTTGAGATCCTTCATTTACAACAAGCTGCTCTGCTGCGCCGATCACTTGGTTCAAGGTGCCAGCGAGATCCTTCGCGCGTCCATTTTTTACATAGTATACGAATATGCGCCGGCCGGCGCCGCTGTCTGCACGATCCAGCCTTTCAACCCATGTCTGCACGTGGCTCAGATATGAAGGCTGTGGCGTGATGGCGAGGACAGCGTTGAGGCGGCGGATTGGCAGCAGCCGAATTATGCCTTTGAGGCCTTGCTCTGATTTCTGTGCAAAGACGACTTCCAGTTCGGAAATAAGCTCGTCTACATCGGCAACCTCGGCTGGGAAAAGCGCAAATGACATCCCTTCCAGAATATCTACGTCTAGGGTGTCGACCATCTGTTCGAGAGTCCGTGCTTCCTCTCTCGGCCCAACAAAAATAAGCAAGTTCCTCAGAGGGTCGGCCAAAAGTTGCCGCCCAGGATTGGTCTGTGATGCAAGCACGTCTCTAAGAGAAGATGCGGCCGCGAAACTTAAGGGCAGAATATGTATTCCATGTCCAACAGCGATTTCGCGCTGGTCCGGCGTAAAGACAGTTGCTGGCAAGCGGCTTGTGGTTTCATAGGAAACGATCCGGTAAACGTCGTCAGCCTGAAGCAAGGCTGCTCCGTTTGCAGCCAGGAGGTTTTCCAGAACCGGTAGGACAGACGCTCGATTCAGCGGGCGGCTCGTCCGCGCAGTCACGATGCCATCGACCGCGGGGTCGATTTGATAATTCAAGCCTAGTGCTTCCCCCAGGATCGCATCGACGACGTCCGGCAAAGGAGTTCTGACGAAATTCAGTGAGACGCGCCCAGAAGAATCTAACTCGTAGCCGGAATTGCTACGTACGCCCTCATGCATAAACCGCTTGGTTCCAGGATAGATCTCTGGACGAGGAAGCTGGTCGTTATTGGCATTGCTTTGAGAGTACTGCTCGTCTCGTGTTTCAATCGTTCTTTGCGAAAATCCAGACGAAGTAGAGCTCTGATTACGCTGCTCTGACGGTCGGATGGATTCCGGCTCGTTTGCCGCAATGAGATCGCTTTTTTTTGCCTCCGGGCTTTGGCAGGCTGCAAAGAAGAGCGGCGCGACCACCGCTGCCATAATCCGGCAAGCCGAACCACTGGATCGTCGTGGTCTCTGGTTTTTGCGCTCTATCTGCATCTCGCCTGCGAGCCTCCCTGACAAAGTCGCGGAGGACACCAAAAGTTGTATAGATCAACAGAAGATAAATTATTGCTAATAACAATGGGTTAAGGAAAGACGTTGGTCCGAAACGCCCGGTACCCCGCGACAGCCGACTCATTCAACGACAGCGCCGGAGCCCTGTTGGGCCGGAAATTCAATGTACAGTGTGCTCTCTTGATCGCCTTGGCGTAACATGACGAAGTCCAGCATTATCGCCACCACCCTCCACCCTCTGAAGCGGTCACCGACCTTTAATGAAACAGGCTGGCCACCGCCCTCCGTTCCAATGATCGCGGTACCCTGGCCAGACCTCATAACTATGCCGGTTAACTGAAAATCCGGTTTTTGCAGTCCTGTGCTGGGCGCCGCATCTTCGGCTGCTGATACGAGGAGCGGACGACGGCCTGGCTCAAAAATTGGTCGGTCGAAGATACTCGAAAAGTTCGACTTTGGTGGGGCACGATAAATGGAAGCTTTGCGCTCGATACCATCGCTCTCTTCAGGTTCTATCCGCGCTTCGGGTGCAAAGATGTCCAACGGAGCGGAGACCTCCAAGTAGAGATTCCAAGAGAGGCCCAGGCACAGAGCTAAAAGAGTTACCGGCATTGCGGTATTTCTGATCCTGTACATCATCCGATGCCGCCTGGAATCAGCAATCCGAAAACGTCCATTCTTACTGATAATGGCTGAGAGCTTGTCCTATTGGCGGCTTCCGAATCTGCCGAACGAATCGGCGATCTAATATCAATGTCATCTACAAACAGGAATGGATGAGATGACTCCAGATCATAAATCAAGTCCACGAGCCTTTTAAAATCGGTGGAAAAGGACACCCTAAGCGACACGCGCTGAGAGCCCCCATAGTCCCCAGCATTCAGGCTCTGTGTGCTTCTTAACAGAACCCCATGAGCTCTAGCGATCTCGTTCAACCGTTCGATCAATTTCGCTTCAGCCAGAGCTTCTGTCTCGCTCCTGATATAGGCTCTATTGCCTTCGGCTAGCGTTTGGAGTCTAGCGAGTCGTCGTCTTAATTCCTCCTGATCCTCTAAGCCTATTGAAATACGGTTCAGTAGGTCTTTGTTGACTTGCAAGTCGGAAACAATCTGGGCATAGCGATCTAAAATGGGCTGCGCAACAGCAAAGAAAAACAAGATTAAGGGCACAGTTGCTAGTAGGATAGCGGCTACTCGGCTCCACAGCTTGGGCAAGTGCAGAATCATTTGTCTGATTTGCTCGTAACTTCCGCAGTTAAACTGAACTTCTTGAAGCTTGATCCGGTATCTCTCGTAACCGGGGATGAGAACCGAACATTCGCAAATAGAGGCGAGCTCTCCAGGATTCCCACCAATATAGATGGACTTTTGGAGAATCCCGACAGCCGAATGACTTTCCCCTGCAATACAAACTGTGAAAGCCAAGTGTGATCGGGCAGCTCAGTAGTAACTTCCTTGAGTAACTGAAGGACTGAATGCCTTGTAGATTTCGCATCTGCGGCAAAGGAGTCCGCTAGCTCCAGTGATCGAATCTGACCTTTGAGATTTGACACGATTGAGGCTTCTGAACGAAGCCTTTCCAAGAGTTCGTTGCTCTTGGCAAGCTCATTTTTGCTTCTCTCAAAGGATAAGAGTAGCGAGAGCGCCAAAAGGCCGACCGCCAGGCAGGCGAGGAAGGCAGAGACACGGCCGGCGATGTTTCGTACAGACTGTCGCTCGGTCGATGGAAGAGCATTGTAGCCTTGCTTGGTGCTGGCCAATCCTGATCCGGAAAGTGAGCTAATTTTTAGGCCGATGAGAGATGCGAAATCCAAGGCTGGCGTTGCATGATGCTTGGGGATCACCAAGACGGAGACGTTGAGACGCCGCCGCTCTAGGTCACTGCCAGCAACTGCAAAATCATAGTAGGCTTGATCCGACGTAAAGGGAGAGAATCGATCGATCTCTTGACGGACGACTTCCTCGAGGTTTTCACCCGCCTCCAGAGGCAACTCTATTGTCGTAAAAACGACTTCGTCTGAGGAAAGCTCGACCTGTACCGTTTTATTGTCGAGGTCTCGATTCAAGATCAGTTTTCTGATCTGCCCCAAGAGATCCGGATTCTCAAGTGAAGATCTAGATACTGACCTCAGTGGCAAGACCTTCTCGCCTGCCCTTTGCTCTAGGTGAAACTCTTTGGAATCGCTGCGCAAGACGGTCGTACTTTGAAACCCAAATACATATGCGTGAAACATTTGTGGCAGACACGCCCTTAGCTCAGAGATCCACCAGTCGAAAAAACGATGGGAAGTTCTAAAGATTTTATTTGCCATAGAAGTTCATTTCTCCAACCGGCGTCTCGGATCCGGGCACCACATATCAACCTAGCTCCGGTTGCGGGCCCAGAGATCGAGTTTTGATCTCATTTGTTTGGTGCGTACCTCGTGTCGTAGTCGGCCAATTTGCTGAGTACAAATTAGGACACTCATCCTCTGGGCATCCTCACGATAAGTGGTGGCCAGAATCTATGGTCGCCTGGCCGGAATTCGATCTGAACTTGGATAAGATGAGGTAGAGAATCACCTTCGTTCCATTCAGACGTCCATCGCCCATCCCCACCTCTTTCGCCTTGATAGTATTGAACCTTGAGGTGATCTATCCTCGGTACCAATACTCTACTTGACGCTATGCCGGATTTTTCTTTGGCTACGCCTTCGTTTAGGAGGATGCTTGGCTTCCAAGCCAGCACTACGTCCTGTCCGGCATGAGATAATGTGAACTGATAAATGCTGCCTTGGGCGACATGGGACGCCCAGGGTCCCTGGAACGTGACCGAGTCCGAGCGTCCGAAGAGTATAGGGGAACTAGAGCTCGAAGCCCCACCATTTGAGGTATGTGCTCGCTGGAGTTGGCGACGAAGGAACTGCTGGGCGAGTGCCGTTTCTTCCGTTGCAATGCTGGAACTTCTCACAGACTCCCAACTGCGTGTGCCAAATGCAAATCCTCCAAGCAACCCAGCTGATATGAGGCCGAGTACAGTCAGGGCCACCATAACCTCGATGAAGGTCAAACCGGATTGGTGTATTTCCGCGAAAGAAGAAGATTTGATTGTCATTCCGTTCTCAACGAAATCTGTATGTCGAGAAGACCTCCGTAAAGCCGGAGCTATTCTCCAGCGTTACGAGAATTCGAAAACCAATAGAACCTGAAAAGGAGGTACTATCATTTTGTGTGGCAGAAAGTGGGTCGATCTGAATTATCCAATTCGTCCCATTTGGCAACTCGCCAACCATTTGCCCGGCTTGGAGGTGAAGTTCTGTTCCTATTTTGGCAATGATTGATTGTCCCTGAAGTGATAATAGCCCCATTCCCAAGGCTCTCTTTTCTGAAACAAGACCTGAAGAGAAAGCTTGGAGCAACGCTCCAAGACCAATTGAGAGAATTGAGAACGCAACCAAGACCTCAACTAGGGTGAATCCCGAATATACGGTGGGCCTATTTCTATTCTTTGCCAATGCGCCCATCGAACCAATCCACGCTTAGCTGTGTCTTTGCGGAATTCTGTGACAGAGTGATGGAGCCGCCGGTCGACGTGCCGTCTGGATAGAAGGCAATGCGTCCTATGGTCTCGTTCACCCTCTCGGATCTTGCAACTTTTAGAACGATCTCTAAGTCTTTCGGCATCGATGTGGTGATACCTCTCCTTGATGATCTGAAGCTCTTATTCTCTACATCGATTTCCAGATGAGTCGGTCGACGTGTGCGGGTTGCAGCGATACGTTCAGACCGGAGTGCAGAGGATAACTCCTCTGCTGTCGCAGAGATCTGAAGCGATGGAAAAACCAAGCTCATTGCAGGAACAGCTATCGTGGTGACCGCAGAGATAACCAAGAGAACGACAAGCAACTCTACAAGTGTGAGTCCCTTTTCGAACGCAGGCCGTGATGGAATCGTATGACTCACCATGAGGTGATATCCTTGTTTTCGCCTGTTCCTCCTTCTATGCCATCGGCTCCAAGACTGTAGAGATCAAAAGATCCATGTTGACCAGGATGTCTGTATTCGTACGGCCGGCCCCAGGCGTCGAGAATCTGGTCCGATCTCGTAATGTAAGGTCCGTTCCAATTGGTATGGTTTGGAGGTTGATGAACTAGCGCATCCAAACCTTCCTCCGTTGATGGATATCGACCGACATCTAGCCGGTATAGATCCAATATACTGGAAAGTCGTTGAATTTGAATCTGGGCAGCATCGGACTGAGCGCTACCGAGATACTTCATGACCTGTGGAGTGGCGATCGAGATGATCAACCCGAGGACGACGAGCACTACGAGCAGCTCCACCAAGGTAAAGCCCAACTGCCTATGAGCCGCTCTCGCTACTCTTATGGAACTTATTGATAGCATCATGTTTTTCTCAATTAGGCCTGTATTCATAGAGCGGCTTGGTAGGAGTCGAGGATTGCCGAGATCATCGCTCCTACAACTAAGGCAACCAAGGCACCGACGCCGACTGTCAGCATGGGTGCCATCAGAGCCAAGATGTGTTGCAGAAGCCTTCTTACCTCCCATTCCAGAGCCTCAGCGATCTGCAGTAAGGTGCTCTCGAGTGTGCCTGAATCTTCTCCAAGCTTTATCATCTCTAAAGCCATTGGTGGAAACGGGTGGATCTGGATTAAGTAGTCCGCAATGCAGCGACCTCGCGCAACCTGATCACTGAGTGGCTGAAGGCTTGTGCGAATGGCGGTATTCGACAATGTTTCCAACGATATATTTAGAGCTTCAATGACGCTCACGCCGCCACGCAGCAAGGTCCCAAGGGTCCTGCAAAGCTTTGAAATTTCGAACTTTACAACTGCGTCCCCAATATAGGGCAGAGAGATAAGGAAAGCGTCCATTCTGCGGTGGCTTGAGCCGGATCGTCGGATTGCCTTTTTTAGAAGTAATAGTATCAAGAGAAAAAGTGACAGTATCAACCATCCCCAGTTTACCAATAGATCTGATGCGCTCACGATAGCACGAGAAGCTAGGGATGATGTGTTTTGGCCGCCTTCAAGAAGCGGTTTGAATTCTGGGACGACATAAAGCAACAATACGACGAGTGAAAGACATGTCAGACCAAGTACGATGGTGGGATATGTGAGGGAGTTCCGGACTTCAGTTCGGATTGCGTCTGATCTTTGAAGAAGAACTTCCAACTGATCAAGTGTGGCCACGAGGCTTCCGCTGGCTTCTCCGGCTCGGATCAATCCTACGTAGTAGCGAGGGAAGGCTTTTTGCCTGCGCCCTAGCGTGTCAGAAAAGGCGCTGCCCACACTTATCTCGCTGTAGATACTTTCGGTGAGGTTTTGCGTTACTCGATTGCCATTCATCTTGCTTAAGGCATGTAGAGATTTATCCAATCTGAGCCCAGACTTTAGAAGAGTGGAGAGGCTTCTGGTGAAATGTAGCAGGTCCTGTTGGCTTAGCTCTCTTGAAAGCAGTGATGGAGTGAGGTTTCCGCGCTTGGTACGGCCCCTTTTTTCAATTTGGGTGACGATTGGTACTAGCCCTCTGTCTCTGATGCTCTGAATTGCGGACTCTCTATCTTTGGAGTCAACGTGGCCATCATGCACGTCACCGGATCGGCCGATGGCCTTGTAATAGAATGTTTGCATAGTCTAGCTGTCTCTGATCACACGCAGGACTTCTTCGATCGAAGTCTCGCCGGCTAACGCTTTTTCTAATCCGTCTTCTATGATTGGGTGCATTCCCTCTTGAACTGCCTGACGACGTATGCTCTCAGCGTCGCACTGACCTGCAATCTTGCTACGAAGCGTGTCTGAAAGTGTTAGAATCTCCAGAATCGCTGTCCTGCCGCTATATCCGGTATAGCTGCATTCAGGGCATCCTACGGCGGTATAAAGGAGCTTAGAGCCGAGGTTCGCCGATTTCTCTTCGACAAGATCAGAAAGCGAAGCGGGAAAATTCCCGTTCGGAACTTTGCAAGAGCTGCAAAGTTTGCGGACGAGACGCTGTGCAATGCTACCAATGATCGTCGCGCTCAGGAGAAAATCCTCTATGCCCATATCCTGTAAGCGCGTAATACTGCTAGCGGCGTCGTTGGTGTGAAGGGACGATAGAACGAGATGGCCTGTAAGGGCAGCTTGGACAGCTATCGATGCAGTCTCCTGGTCTCGGATTTCACCCACCATCAGGATGTCGGGATCCTGCCTAAGCATCGAGCGGAGCACATGAGCAAATGTTAGGCCAATCGAAGGTTTGGCAGGTACCTGATTTATTCCTTTCAATTGGTACTCAACGGGGTCTTCTACAGTGAGTATTTTTTTGTCTGAACCATTTAGGCTCTGTAGCGCGGCGTAGAGCGTAGTTGATTTTCCGCTTCCTGTTGGCCCGGTTACGAGCAGTATCCCGTTGGGCTTCGTCAATAGGCGCTCAAGTGTAGTTAGATTCTTTTTCTGAATTCCCAACGAACCAAAGTCGAGTGCCACGTTGTCGCGATCGAGGACTCGAATGACTACTGATTCCCCGAATACCGTCGGCATTGTCGAGATCCGAAGATCGATTCTTTTTCCGTGCGTGATCGCTTGCGCCCTGCCGTCTTGAGGTAAGCGGCGTTCCGTTATGTCAAGGTTAGCCATAATTTTGATCCGCGAAACGATTGCGGCGAACCACTGGCGTGGTGGCGCTTCTTGTGGAACGAGGGAACCATCGATGCGGTAACGGACCTCTATCTTCCCTTCGAAAGGCTCAATGTGGATGTCGGAGGCGTGTATCTCAACGGCATCTGAAATAGTCCTATTAACGAAGCGCACAACGGGAGCTTCGCTCGCAAGATCCCTCAATTGATCTTCATTCAACTCGGATTGCGATGCGCCCGTATCAGCGGGGTCGGCGTGATCGATTCCGTCTGTTACCGAATAGAGAGCTATGATCGATCTCTCTATGAATCCGGGTTCCGCGATGCGGATTTCGATAGGTCGCCTAACGGCAGTCTCAATAGCGGTTTTGCAAAAGTGATCTAGCGGATCAGCCATTGCGACAATCACGGCGTTATCGTTTGCTTTGATGGGTAGGGCCCGTCTCTCACGTAGAAAACGAGCGCTAAGTTGCTCGGGCAACACCGCAGAGTTCGGGAGTTCTTCAGGTTTCAGCAACGGTAGTCCGAGAAGCTTTGACAGTGCGATGGCAACGTCGTGATCGTTGACCAATCCAAGCTGTGAGAGCAGACTCGGGAGTGTACGATCCGAACTCTCTCCAATCTGGATCAACCGGCTGGCGGCGGCGTCGTCGACCTTACCCATCTCGCGCAGTATCTCTATGAGATCCCGCTCGCTATCGGAAATTTCGGCAACTGATTTGGCTGTTCCATGCATCAGTGTTTGGTTCGGTTTAAATGACAGGTTGGTTGCGAAGGAAGCTCAGTAAGGTGTCCAATCCAGAGGGCCATAGATCCAAACAAGCCATGTGCCGACTGCTAAGGAGGGTCCGAAGGGTACGGGTGCTCTCAGTCGTGACTTCCCCAAACATGCCGTCACTATCGTGACCCAAGTTAGACCTCCTAAGGACGCCAATAGGACGACGGTCGGGAGTCCTCCAACGGAGACCCAGGCGCCGGCGGCAGCCAGAAGCTTCGCGTCGCCCAATCCAAGGCCATCCCGTCTATATAATTTATAGTAGAAATGGCCTATACCCCAAAAGACGAGGTACCCGAGCAGTGCGCCGATCAGATGCTCCGTTAAGTCGGCCGGGGAAGTCATTGTGGCGACGAGTAAGCCAAAAAGAATAAGTGGTAGAGTTAACTTATCGGGCAGAACAAAATGCCTGTAATCGATGACGCTTAGAACTAGCAGAGCCCACCCGAGAATGGCTGTTGGCATGCTGAGCCAGCCCGGCATGGCGGCTACGCTCCAGATCGCGATCACGAGTGCTGCCAACTCCACTAGCGGGTAAAATGGTGATAAAAACCGGCGACATGTCAAACACTTAGCTCGAAGTGCCAGCCAACTCAGAATTGGCAACAGTTCATACCAAGAGAGTCTATGGCCACAGGAATCACAGCGGGAACGCCCGAGGATTACGGCTTGGCCAGCAGGCATTCTGGCAATCAGGAGCCCCAAAAAGCTGCCGACGAAGGGAGCAGCTAAAGGTAGTGCAATGTTAACCACCATGAGATCTATTGCTTGCGTCGCCTGTTGCCGATTTGAAGAAGTGTAGTGACGTTACGAACAAATTGTGGGCGAAAGTTGAGGCATCCTTGGGTAGCAGAAAGAAGTTAACAGAATTTTGTGCATGCTGAGTTGATGCGGCAGACCGACGAAACTCCTAGAAAACCGCTGCGCGACCGGGCACGCGAACGCGGTCTCGCCTTACTGATTGTGCTTTGGACTTTGGTCGTGCTCACCTTGTTGGCCGGCAGCGTTCAGCGGGTGGGAAACACAGATCTCGAACTCGCCGCCAGTATTCGAGACATCACGCGTTCGACGCTGCTTGCCGAGGGCGCGGCCGAGTGGGCGGCTTTCGGCTTGGCCGGTAGCACGCCCGCCAATGCGTATTGGCGGCCGGACA